>Ga0326727_10000036_pt1 | contig 547301 bp, 565 predicted proteins | sample MB2enrmetagenome_FD_207643 | JGI IMG/M metagenome (GOLD analysis project Ga0326727, IMG submission 207643) | Lab enriched peat soil microbial communities from McLean, Ithaca, NY, United States - MB29MY | ecosystem: Environmental > Terrestrial > Soil > Wetlands > Peat | place: USA: New York... | reverse complement strand
CTTCAACAAACTCAAGCATTTTCGGGCCGTCGCAACCCGATGCGACAAACGCGACGACAACTACCTCGCCAGCGTCACGCTCGCCTCAATTCGAATCTGGATGCGCTTTAATGAGTCGATGGCCTAGCGCGAGATCTCCACCGCATCGCCGGGCGCGAGCTGCACCAAGGCCTCGAGCAGATCGGGCAGCGCCAGCGCCACGCAGCCTTGGGTGGGCGCATAATCGGCGCGCGCCACATGCAGAAAGATAGCGCTGCCCTTGCCGGGCGACACCGGCGCGTCGTTGAAGCCCAACACCGCGACCACGTCGTAAAGCGCATCCTCGCGCCACAGCTTCTCGGCGCTGGCGCCGTAAGGCAGCGTCACCGGCTGGTTGTAGCGCGGATCGGTGGGCGCATCGCACCAGCCGTCGCCCGGCATGATCATGCGGACGGCAAGCGCGATCTTGGGTCGCGACAGGTGGTCGGCGCGATAAAGCACGTGGCGCACGGCAAAGCGGCCGATGGGCGTGACGCCGTCGCCTTCTTCTTTCTTCTCGGCGATGCCGGCGCGGCCGACGGCGCAACGGCGCGCGCCGGCGCCCCAATCGAGTACGCCGCCAAGCTGCGAATCAGGCCTGACTCGCAAATCCATGCGGAGAGTTTAATGGACCGTCTACGGCGCAGAAAGGCCCACCGTCTTGGTATAGGCGCTCGCCGCGCGCGCCGCCGTGACCGGATCGACGCCTTTGCTCGCCATGGCTTGCAGCAAGGCGGAAACGTCGGGCGTGGGCTTGGCAAACGAAGAGATGGGCGTCGCTTGGGCCGGCGTCATTTGGGCCGGTATTAGTTGGGCCGGTGGCGCATTCGCGAGCGTGGCTTGCGCGGGCGCGGATTGTACTGGCGCGGAGGCGACTTGCGTCTTGTTGTCATCATCGCCGACGAACAGCGCCAGCACCGTGTCGCCGAAATCCTTGCCGGTAACCGCCTCAAAGGCGGTGTCGGCGACGGATGCGAAGAATCCGGTCGACCCGCCATAGATCGTGTCGCCGATGATCTTGTCGGCGGTCGGGATCTTGTCGCCGGTGATCCAGCGGTAGAGCGTCGAGATCACCGGGATGTGCTGCAGCGGATTGACGATCTCGAGCAGATCGTGAAACGAGAAATGCGCCTCCGACGGCGCCGGCGCGGACGGCCTTTGCACCGTTTGCAGTCCCACAGGAGCGGTCATGTCCAGCGCCGTCATGGCTGCTCTCAAGCAAGCCTTGCGCCAGCGGGAAACGGTTGATTTGCCTGAGGCGGAATGCGCCGCCCGGCAAATTTTTCCTAAAGCAAATGCCCCGCTTTCGCCTTGGCGGCGAGATAGGCGCGGTTGTGCCGGTTGGCGGGAAAGGCGTGCGGCACGCGCCCCACCACCTTGATGCCGGCGGCCTTGAGCCCCTTCACCTTCTGCGGATTGTTGGTCAGCAGCCGCACCGAGCGGAAGCCCAAGAGCTTCAGCATCTTCGCCGCCACGGCGTAAATCCGTTCATCGGCGAGAAAGCCCAGCCGCTCGTTGGCTTCCAGCGTGTCGAAGCCTTGGTCTTGCAGCCGATAAGCCCGCAGCTTGTTGATCAGGCCGATGCCGCGGCCTTCTTGCGCCAGATAAAGCAGCACGCCGGAGCCGTTCTTGGCGATGGCGGCGATCGCGCCGCGCAGCTGCGCGCCGCAATCGCATTTGAGCGAGAAGAGCAGATCGCCGGTGAAGCATTCCGAATGCAGCCGCGTCAGCACCGGCGCCTCTGGCTTGCCGATCAGGATCGCGTAATTCTCGGGCGCACCGTCGCCGGCGCGGAACGCGACCAGCTCGGCGTCCTCAGCACCTTTGAGCGGCACGCGGGCCCGCGTCACGATGGCGAGGCTTTCGGCCGCGTCGTTCTCGTACGAGAACACCTCGTCCGGCGACACGGCGACCGCAGCGCGCGCGCCGGCCTTGAACAGCAGCGCGGCGGGTAGCAGCCCTGCCAGCTTCGCCAGCTTGACCGAAGCGGCGAAGGCCTCGGGCAATTTCTCGCGCAGCGGCTTGAACGGGCCTTTGAGCGGGGTGGCGAGATCGGCGGTGGGATCGGCGATGGCCCGGATCGCTGCGCCATCAAGCCCCGCCAGCGGCAAGGCCACCACATCCTTCGTATACAGACGGAGCTTCAAGGTGCGGGCGCGGGCGTGGCTGAGCACCAGCCAGCCTGGCGCGCGCGACAAAAACGCCGCGGCGTCCGACGTTTCGGCGGCCAACATCGTAAACGTCGGCCCCAGCCCTACCTGCTTGCCCGCGCGCAAGGCATCGGTGGCGGCGGCGACGCGGTCAAGGCGCCTAGCGGGCGAAGTTTCGGCTTTGCGGGAAGGGATGCGTGCCATGCATCTTCCCAATACACCGCCGCCCGAAAACCGGGTAGAGTCCTTGTTCGCCGCTTCGAAGCCGGACCCTCATGCCCATCGCCAAGCGCGTTCTGTTGGTGGACGACGACGCGATGCTGCGCGCCTCGCTGGCCGAGCAATTGGCCCAAGAAGAGGCCTATACGGTGGTGGAAGCCCCCGATTGCGCCACCGCGCGGGCCAAGGCCGGCGACGGGCTTTACGAATTTGCGATCTTGGACGTGGGCCTTCCCGACGGCGACGGGCGCGCGCTGTGCCGCGAGCTGCGTCAAGGCGGCATGACTTGCCCCATCGTGTTGCTCACCGCCGCCGCCGGCGACAAGGACACCATCGAAGGGCTCGAGGCCGGCGCCAACGATTACGTCACCAAGCCGTTCCGTTTCGCCGTCTTGATGGCGCGCGTGCACGCGCATTTGCGCAGCCACGACCGCAGCGAAGAGGCGATGTACCGCATCGGGCCCTACACTTTCCGCCCCAGCGCCAAGCTGTTGATCGACGCCGCGGCGCGCAAGATCAGGCTCACCGAAAAGGAAACCAACATCCTTAAGTTCCTCTACCGGCAGGGCGAGATCGTGCCGCGCGAGACGCTGTTGCACGAGGTGTGGGGCTACAATCCGGCCGTCACCACCCATACGCTGGAGACGCACATCTACCGCCTGCGCCAGAAGATCGAGGAAAATCCCGGCGAGGCGCGCATCCTCATCACCGAAAGCGGCGGCTACCGCCTGATGGCCTAAATGGCCGGCCAAGGGCGCTATTTCGTTCCCATGCCAGGAGGGTACCCCGGTTCTGCGAAATCAGTTGTAGGCGCTTAGCAGTAGGGACAACCTATCTGTCATGGGAAGACGGCGTTTTCGGGAGACAAAGATGCGCAGGCAAACGACTTCGGTGCTCATCGGCGCGGGGCTGGCGGCGTTTCTGATCCTGCCGGCGCGCGCTGCGGATTGGACTTGGGAGAATCGCCCGGCCCAGAGTTTTCCGGCGCATTCGGTCGACCTCGAACGGGTGGCGGCCGACGTGACGGTCAAGCCGGTCGCCGGCCAGGGCAACGTCACGATGAGCCTTTCCGGCCCGCATGTACTGGTCGACGGCGTGACAGCCAAGCTCGCCTCCGATGTGCTGGTGATCTCGGGCCCGCGCGGCACGGAAAGCAATTTCAACGTCTGGGACTGGTCGAAATGGTTCGACTATTCCCATGTCGGTGACAGCAACAAGATCAAAATCTGGCTCACCGTGCCGCAAGGTAGCGCGCTGACCGCCAAGCACATGATCGGCGATCTTTTGGTCGGCGATCTCGACGGCAAGGTGTGGATCGAAACCGCCAGCGGCGACGTGAAGATCGGCCGCGTCAGTACCGCGACGCTCAGGGCCGCCGGCTCGGGCGATATCGTGATCGGCGCGGTCGCTGGCGCCCTCGATCTCGCCGTCGCCGGCTCTGGCGACATCAAGGTCGCCTCGGCTGAGGCCGCCAAGGTCTCCATCGCCGGTTCGGGCGACACTTCTCTCGGCCCGATCAACGGCCCACTCAACGCCGACATCGCCGGTTCGGGCGATCTCATCGTGCAGTCGGTCAACGGCCCGGTGGTGTTGTCGATCGCCGGCGCGGGCGACACCACCATCAAGGGCGGGCGCGCCAATCCCTTGAAGGTCTCGATCGTCGGCTCGGGCGATCTGTCCTTCGGCGGCGAGGCCGTCGATCCTCAGATCAGCGCCATCGGCTCCGGCGACGTGTGGCTAAAGTCCTATACCGGCAAGCTTTCTTCTTCCGGCATGGCCAACGTCAAGGTCGGCGGCAAGCAGGACTGAACCGTCGCGGAATGTTTAGGGCAATATGATGCCTGACAAACCCATGTGCTAGATTTAGATATAAGTCGTCAGTCGCTGGATGGGGGTGACGATGTGGAAGTGGGGCTGGAGGATTGGCGCCCAGGTACTTCGCGTCGCTATCGTTCTAGTTATTTTTGCGAACCTGCGGGACCGCCACGATGCATTAATCATCGGAATTTTGGGGGTACTTTACACAGTGATTAGGACTATCGGCATCGGAATCAGCACGATGCTGAGTAACTTTGCCCTATACATACAATCCGAATTTAACCTGCTGTCTCGCCATATTGCAGACGACTACTTCGAATCCGGAGACCGTGCAGACTTATGGCGAGAAGCAAAACAGATGGTTGCCGAACTCAACGAAAATACCCCGCCTATGCAGGTGGGGCTGGGCATCATCAGCCTGATTTGTTGGTACGAGATATTTTCCAGCGTCTTTAACTGGTGGCCCTGGGTTTCGCTTTAGCAATTTCCCCAGTTTTCGTTCAAACGCCTCTTAGTCCTGGTCGCATCCGAGGCGACGGCAGACGGATTCGAAAGTGTCCTTAGGCGCTTGGGGTATGTTTAAGGTGGTGTTATCTTTGACAAACCCACCCCAAGATGGCGTATCTTACCGCACAAATGGAAGTTGCGGCGCTCGTTATCAGCATACTTGCCCTCGTGATCGCTGTCATGGCTCTCCCGACGGCATTTCAAATGTTGTGGGGCGCCCCACTACTGGTCGGGTGCGGGGATAGGTACAAGCGCGGCGACGACCTCCATCTAGCATTCGCCATTTCCAATCGGCCGGTTCGCGGTTTTCTGCGTCGATTTGGGGTCTCAAGATCGCCTGTCGAGATATGTGCCATTTACAAAGTGACGGAGCATGGCACGGGCCGCGTTGTTGCCGTTTCTCGTCGTGCAAGATTGAAAACCGATCAGAATACAGATGCGGTGCTACAAGTGTCTCTTCACGCGATGGTTTCACCAGCTCGATTTGTCGTGGCTGTGTATAGGCCGCTAAATGGTTGTGAGGTTCCGGAACATAGCGAAGGTGCGGTGCCGCTACCTCAAGGCCAGTATGTCGCCCACGTGGAAATTAATGCCCATGACGGCAATTTCTGGGGATGGTCACAGTCATTTGTTGTGGGCACCGATGCAGAGGGTACCTATTGGCAAGGCGACGCTAAGCGATCAGCTTTTGACCCCTAAGATTTTCTGCTTCGTTTTTTTGCCCTCGTGATCTTCCCTAGCTTCTTCTCAAACGTGGCTTTGGCCTCGTCGAATTCTAGGCGGTAGGAGACGGATTTGAAAGTATCCCTAGGCGCTTGCGGAATGTTTAATGCCTGTTAACCCTTGGGGGTGAGGATCGCCGCTTCCAAGGGTTAGCCCATGGCCGGTTCCGACAAACGCACCCGCGAGCGCATCGCCGCCATCGCCGAAGGCCGCGACGAGCCGCCCGAACGCCCGCTCAAGCCGGCGCGCAAACGCCGCAGCTGGCCTTATGTCGTGGTGCTGGTGCTGTCCTGGGGAACCATCTTCGGGGCGATCTTCTTCTCGCGTTTTCTGTCGGACCTGCCCGATGTCAACAGCCTCTTGGTCAACGGGCCGTCGCACGACATCACCATCCTGGACGATCGCGGCCGGCTGATCGCGCGGCGCGGCTTGACCCAGGACGTGATGGTCGACGTCTCCAAGCTGCCGTCTTACGTGCCGAACGCCTTCATCGCCGTCGAGGACCGCCGCTTCCGCGAGCACATCGGCATCGACCTCATCGGCCTGGTGCGCGCCGCCTTCGAGAACATGGCGCAAGGCCATGTCGTGCAAGGCGGCTCGACGCTGACCCAGCAGCTCGCCAAGAACCTGTTCCTCCAGCCCGATCGTACCTTCGAGCGCAAGATCCAAGAGGCGATGCTGGCGCTCTATCTGGAGTCGCGCTACTCGAAGGATCAGATCCTCACGCTTTATCTCAATCGCGTCTATTTCGGCGCCGGCGTTTACGGCATCGAGGCGGCGGCCGAGCGCTTCTTCGGCAAGCGCGCCGAGAAGCTGACCTTGCCGGAGGCGGCGATGCTGGCGGGCAGCGTCAAGGCGCCGGCGCGCTACAATCCGCTTGCCGATCCCGACGCCTCGGCCGAGCGCGCCCGCGTGGTGCTGGCCGCCATGCAGGAAGCGGGCTTCATCGACGAAGCCACGCGCGAAGACGCCGAGACGACGCGCGCCCGCGTGGTGCGCGGCACGGCGACGCCGGGCTCGGGCTATTTCGCCGATTGGGTGATCTCGCAGATTCCGGGCTATGTCGGCGACAACAAGGATGCGCTGATCGTGGAGACAACCTTCGATCTCGACGCCGAAGCCCAGGCCGAGCGCGCCGTGACGGCGGGGCTCAGCGAACAAGGCGAGACGCTCGACGCCAGCCAAGCCGCGCTCGTCGCCATGACGCCGGACGGCGCGGTGCGCGCCATGGTGGGCGGCGCCGCTTACGAGCAAAGCCCCTACAACCGCGCCACCGACGCCGAGCGCCAACCCGGCTCCGCCTTCAAGCCATTCGTATATCTTGCCGCCTTCGAGCACGGCAGCAAGCCCGACGACGTGATGAACGACGGCCCGGTCGACATCCGCGGCTGGAAGCCTTCCGATTTCGAAGGCGAATACCAGGGCGAGATCACCCTGACGAAAGCCTTCGCCGTCTCCTCCAATTCGGTGGCGGCGCAACTGACGGCGCAAGTGGGGCCGGCGACGGTGGCCAGGACCGCGAAAAAGCTCGGCATCGAGACGCCCTTGCTGGCGGTGTCGTCGCTGGCGCTGGGCACCTCTACGGTGACGCCGCTCGAACTGACCGCGGCCTACGCGCCCTTCGCCAACGGCGGCAACAAAGTGGAGCCTTTCGGGATCGTCCGTATACGCACCAGAGACGGAACCGTGCTGTGGCAGCGCAAGCCGCCGCCGGCGGACGCGGTGGTCTCGCCCGACAATCTGGCGGCGATGACACAGCTCTTCGGCGAAGTGATGGCGACGGGAACCGGCAAGTCCGCCCGCCTCGACGACCGTCCGAGCGCGGGCAAGACCGGAACCACGCAGGATTATCGCGACGCCTGGTTCGTCGGTTTCACCGCCGACCTGGTTTGCGGGGTGTGGGTGGGCAACGATGACGACGCGCCGATGCGGCACGCGGTGGGCGGCGGGCTTCCCGCCCATATCTGGAAGAGCTTCATGGCAGACGCGGAAAGCGGATTGCCGGCGCGGCCGCTTGCCGGTCAGGCCGTGATCGCGGCTGAGCAGACGCAACCGGCGGCCGGCGCGGCGCCTCAGCAAACGGCGCAGCAGCCGGCCGAAAAGAAAGACCCGATCGAGGAGCTGCTCAACCGGCTGTTCAACGGGACGTGAGTTCGTCGAAGCGAATTCGTTCTCGCGTCACTTCGCGCCGTAGCGGTGCAGCATGACGCCGTGCTGACGCAGCCAGGCTTGAGGCCGTTTGACGTCGCCGACCAGCTCGCGCACCAGCCGCCAAAAACGGGGGCCGTGATTCATCTCGCGCAGATGCGCCACTTCATGCGCCACCACGTAATCAAGCACGCAAGGCGGCGCGAGAATGAGCCGCCAGGAAAACGACAGCGAGCGCGTCGAGGAGCACGAGCCCCAGCGGCTGGCGGTGTCGCGCACCGTCACCCGGCGGGGCTTGAGGCCGATGCGCCCGGCGAATTCCGCCGCGCGCGCTTCCAGTTCCTCCCGCGCCTGGCGCTTGAGGAAATCGAGCACGCGCCGCGCGGTGTGCTCGGCGCGCCCGCCGACGCGGATGATCGCCGCCGCCTCGTCGAGACGCACCGGGCCTTTGTCCTCGCGCACGATGAGATGCTCCTTACCACGCAACGGCAGGCGCGCGCCCGCGACTAGCTTGACGCGCGCGGGCACGCGCTCGAGCTGACGCGCGATCCAGTCGCTCTCGCCGCGGGCGAAATCGAGCGCCCGTTCCAGCGCGCGCTTGGACGGCGCCACCACGCTCACCTCACCGCTGGTGGGATGCACTTTGACGATCAACCGGCGCGCACGCGGATTGAGCTTGACGCTCACTTCCACTTGCTGCCCGTCGATCTTCAGCAACTCGCGGCGCGTTTGCGCGCGCCCCAAGCCCTCTTTCCACGCCATGGCTTCCCGCCTATCCTCTATCCGATCCGAGCGAGAAATTCGAATGAGGCCCCGTTTCCATCTCGCCTTTCCGGTGCGCAGCCTCGCCGAGGCCCGCGTCTTCTACGGCGGCGTGCTCGGCTGTCCCGAAGGACGCGCGAGCCAGGAATGGGTCGACTTCGATTTCTACGGCCATCAGATCGTCGCGCATTTAAGCGCGAACGAAGACGCACATAAAGCGCATAATCGCATGGGCGACGAGAATGTGCCGCTGCGTCATTTCGGCGTCATCTTGAGCATGAAGGAATGGCATGATCTTGCGGCGCGATTGAAAAGCGCGGATGTCGAATTTGTCATCGCCCCCACGATCCGCTTTCGCGGCGAGGTCGGCGAGCAAGCGACCTTGTTCATCGCCGATCCCAGCGGCAATGCGCTGGAATTCAAGGCTTTCGCCGACGAAGAAAGGATCTTCGCGAAATGAAGCTTCGCAACCTGGACGCCAGAAGCGTCGCGATGTTGGCAGGTGCCTACGGCATCGTCATGGTCTTGGGCGCGCTCGGTTTTCAATATCTCGGCGGCGTGCTGCCCTGCGAGATGTGTCATTGGCAGCGCTGGGGCCATATCGCGGCGGGTGTGATCGGCCTTGTCGTCGCTGCCATTCTCGACAAGAAATACGCGCCGGCGCTGGCGTGGATGGCGCTCCTCGCCGTCGCGGCCTCCGGCGCGATCGGTGCTTATCAAGCGGGCATGGAATGGGGCTGGCTGCAAGGCCCGGCATCTTGTTCCGGTCACGCGGTGGCCTTCCACGGCCTTTCCAACCTCAACAACGAGCATGTCGTTCCGTGCGACGTGGCGCAGTGGCGGCTGTTCGGATTATCGCTGGCTGGCTACAACGCGCTGTGTTCGTTCGCTGTGGCAGGCATAGGCGCCTTCTTGCTGCTGTGGAGGAAAGCATGACGCGCGCGCGCCGTCCGCAAGCGCCGGGCACCACGCAAGAACAGGACATCGCCGCCATGATCCGCGTCGATCACGCCGGCGAATACGGCGCGGTGCGCATCTACCAAGGCCAGCTGGCGGTGTTCGGCGCCGACAAGAAGAAAGCCAAGACCGCGTCGGTCATCCGCCACATGGCCAAGCAGGAAGAAAAACACCTGGCGAGCTTCGATGCGCTGATCAATGCGCGGGGCGTTCGCCCGACCGCGCTCGAACCGGTGTGGCGCGCGGCCGGCTTCGCGCTCGGCGCCGCCAGCGCGCTGATGGGCGAAAAGGCCGCGATGGCCTGCACCGCCGCGGTCGAAGAGGTGATCGATTCCCATTATGCCGGCCAGCTCGAACGCCTCGGCGATGCCGATCCCGCGCTGAAGAAGACCGTCGCCGAATTCCGCGCCGACGAGATCGCCCACCGCGACACCGCGCTTGAACACGGCGCCGAACAAGCCCCGGCTTACCGTCTGTTCTCCGGCGCGGTAAAAGCGGGATGCCGTCTCGCCATCGCGCTTTCGACGCGGATATGAACGATCCGGCCAGAGCACCGCGCCGCGCGGGCGAAGCCGACGCGGGTGTGTTGGCGCGTTTGTTCGCTGCGGCGTTTCTTGCCGATCCCGTGTTCGATTGGATCGCGCGGCCGGGCGTCAAGCGGGCGCAAGGGATGGAGCGTTTCTTCTTCTGGCTGTTGCGCATGCGCGCCATTCCGTTCGGCGAAGTGTGGATGAGCGAGGGCGCGGCGGCGGCCTGGTTTCCGCCCGAGGCGCCGGCAGGGCCAGGCGGCTTGTTCGAACAGCTGCGCCTGATGCCGCTGTTCCTGCGCCTGTGCGGCTTGCCGCGGATCCGGCGCGGCTCGGCGATGGCCGACGCGATGGAAGAAAACCATCCCGCCGAACTGCATTATTACCTTGCCTACATCGCGGTGGCGCCGCGCCTGCAAGGCATGGGACTCGGCAGCGCCCTGCTCGCGGCCACGCTCGCACGCGTCGACGCGCGGGCGATGCCGGCGTATCTGGAGAATTCCAATCCGAAGAATGAACGGTTTTACGAGCGCGCCGGATTCATCGCGCGACGAAATATCGCGCCGGTAGGCGCACCGCCCTTGATTCCGATGTGGAGGTCTAGTGTTGGGGTTCAAACGGAACGATCGGAATGACGCTTGTACGCGCATTCTCGTCGGTGGCGCTTCCGTAACGCAGTTTTACTTCGATATCCTTTAGCACTTTCGTCGTTCGCAAATAGGGGCTAACGGCCGCGAACAGCTTATCGGCGTCTGGTCCATACAGATACATCCGACCGTCCGTGTAATTTGTGGCGAGTTCGTTTCCGTCATAAGCGCCGACGCCTTTTGCGTTGATGGCGTTCGAGATTTCCGCTTCGAGATCGAAGAAGTCCGCCCAATCCTTGCGATTGTTATGGAAATACACGATGACGGCTTGCTCAACCGGCTGGCCTTTGTCTGCGTTGCCGCGCTTCGAACCCCAGCCGAACATAACTTACGGCTCCAATTCCGAATCCCAATAGAGATAGTCCGCCCAGCTTTCGTGCAGATAATTCGGCGGGAAGAGACGGCCGTTGTTGCGCAGCTCGTTGACCGTCGGGCGGTGCGGGCGGATGCGCGGCAGCATGCCCACGTGATGGGCCAGCCTGCCGCCCTTGAGCAGATTGCACGGCGCGCAGGCCGTCACCACATTGTCCCAGGTGGTGCGTCCGCCGCGCGAGCGCGGCACCACGTGATCGAAGGTCAAGTCCTCGTCCGAGCCGCAATATTGGCATTCGAAGCGGTCGCGCAGGAAGACGTTGAACCGCGTGAAAGCGGGATTGCGCGCCGGTCTGATGTAGGTCTTGAGCGAAACGACGGACGGCAGGCGCATCTCCAAGCTGGGAGAACGCACGGTGCGCTCGTATTCCTCGAGAATGTTGACGCGCTCGAGGAACACCGCCTTGATCGCGTCCTGCCACGACCAAAGCGACAGCGGAAAATAGCTCAGCGGGCGGAAATCCGCGTTGAGCACCAAGGCCGGGCAGTTGTCCGGGCTGCTGCGCGCGGCGGCTAACACGACGACATTCCCCTGAAGACCGTGTCTCCTCTTAACGAGGCCGGAATTTACGGGTTCGTGCCCGCAAAGCCAAGCCTCAAGAAAACTATACGATTCGCCGTGACGAAATGGCGACGGTCAGCGCACGGAGCACGACACTTCGCCGCGCATGCTTAACCGGCCGGCGAAAGCTGCGGCAATGAACCGCCCGGCGGTGGCGATTTCGGCTTCGTCGATGCCGTGCGGCAGGCCCGGCCGCAAATGCCATTCGACGGCGACGCCGCTGGCGCCAAGCGCGACGGCGGAGGCGAACAACGCCTCTGGCGGGATCACCGTGTCGCGGTCGCCATGGCCGAGCAGAACGGGCGTTGACTGTGGCCCTTGCGGCACGGGCGTGGCCAACAGCCCCGATAGGCCTACGATAGCGGCGGGCTTGCGGCGAAGCCCGACGTGCAGCGCCATCATCGCGCCTTGGCTGAAGCCGACCAGCGCCAAACGCTCGGGCGCAAGGCTGCGCGCGGTCAATTCGGCGGTGAGAAACGCTTCCAGCACGGGCGCGGCGCGCTCGACACCTTGACGCATCTCATGGGGTTCGAGCCGGGCGATGGTAAACCATTGATAGCCCGCACCGGGGCAGCGTTCGGGCGCGTGGGGCGAAAGAAAAGCCGTGGCAGGCAAAAGCTTGCGCCAAGCCTCGGCCAGCGCGATCAGATCGTTGCCGTCCGCGCCATAGCCGTGGCACAGCACCACCAGGCTGTCGGCTTTGCCTGGTGGATCGAGACGTGGGCCAGAGAGTGCCATGGCCAACCATTCCGATTAGAATCGCCCGCATGATTGTCACGCGCTTCGCGCCAAGTCCAACCGGCTATCTGCATCTGGGCCACGCCTATGCGGCCTTCGTGGCGGCCGAATTGGGCGAGCGCTTTCTCCTGCGTATCGAGGACATCGATCCGGCGCGCGCGCGGCCTGAGTTCGAAGCGGCGATCCTCGAGGATTTGCGCTGGCTGGGGCTGGCGTTCGAAGAACCGGTTCTGCGGCAATCTGAAAGGCTTGCTGCTTATCGCGAAGCGCTCGGGCGGCTTGAAGCACGTGGGTTGCTTTATCCTTGCTTCTGCACGCGCAAGGAGATCGCTGAAGAAGCGGCGCGCGCCGGCGAAGCCCCGCATGGTCCGGATGGGCCGCTCTATCCCGGAACCTGCCGTGCGCTCGGCGTTGACGAACGGGCGCGCCGCATCGCGGCCGGCGAGAGCTACGCGCTGAGGCTCGATGCGGCAAAAGCGGCGGCGCTAGCCGGTGCGATGACGTTCGAGGAACGCGGTGAGCGCATCATTGTCGATCCCTTGCTGTTCGGCGACGTGGTGCTGGCGCGCAAAGGCCTGGCCGCGGCCTATCATCTGGCGGTTGTCATCGACGATGCATTCCAAGGCGTCACGCTGGTCACCCGCGGCGAGGATCTGTTCCCGGCCACGCATGTACAAAGGCTATTGCAGACCTTGTTGGGCCTTCCTGCGCCCGCTTATTTCCACCACCCCCTGGTTCTGGATGAGACGGGCAAGAAATTTTCCAAGCGCGATCAGGCGCCGACTTTGCGCGCGCTCAGGGCGGCCGGCGTTTCGCCGGCGGAGGTTCGCCGCAAAGCCTATGAAGCGGCCGCCTCGACGATCTCGCGCAGATAGGCGACGTAGTCCTCGAACGCGCGCCGTCCCTGCTTGGTCAGCGCGATGCGCGTGCGCGGCCGCTTGCCGTTGAAATCCTTCTGCACCGAGACATAGCCGGCCTCTTCCAGTGTCGCGATATGGGCGCCGAGATTGCCTTCCGTCGCCGCGACGACGGCTTTCAGGCGCACGAACTCGATCGGCTCGCCAGGCGGCAGTACGCGCAGCGCCGACATGATCTTGAGGCGCACCGGCTGATGGATGATGGCGTCGGGCTGTTCCATCGCCGCATTACGCCTTGCGGAACCACAGGCCGGCGAGCGCCAGCCCGCCGCCGCCGACGACCGCCATCCACAACAGGAAATGTTCGTGCAGATAGAAATAGCCGCCCAGCGTCAGCGCGGTGATCAACAACCCGGCGACGACGAAGCGCAGGCCCAACCACAGACCGAGGCCGGCATAGATGGCGCCGACGATCAGCGGCGGATAGGCCGCGACCTGCGCGTCATGCGTCGGCTTCAACACGGCATAGCTCGCGAAGACGAAGAGGAAAGCGATGGCGATCAGGCCGAACATGCGCCAGCCGCGCCGCACATAGGCCTCGCGTTGCGTATGGCCGATCAAGGTGCCGGCGGCGCATCCGATAAGGACCAACACGAGCCAGATCCAGCCTGCGGCGGCCGGATAAAGATCGCTGCCCGTATAGCCCAAGAACCAGATGGCGCCCCACAGAATGAGATGAGGCGAAGACCGGCTGTAGCCATAAGCCTCGGCGCTGCGTTTGGCGGCGCGTTCGACATCCGACAAGGTTTCGGCGGCTTCTTTGGAGGTCAAAGACATGGAGGCTCCTCGTCCAACTCAGAATACTCTGTCATACAGAGTGATCTGTGTCAAGAGAGTCTATCGCCAGGGCCAAAAGAGCGCAGCCGCTACCAGTCGTTCAGGGCGACGAAGTGTTGGAAGCCCACAGCGTCGGCCCAGCCTTGCCATTCCGCCCGCAGCCGCGCCGTCTTCACCGGGCTTCTGCTGCCTTGACCGATCCCCAGGATTTCGAGCTGGTAACAGCCTTGATACGGCCGGCCCTCGGGTTTGGGCAGATGCGAGGAGGGATCATCCAAGCGCGCATAAACCGAATCCTCGATCCCGTCGGTGGCGAGCACGATGGTGGTGGGCATTCCCCCGCAGCCCGGGCTGCGAGAAAGATTATCGAGAAACGCCAAGATGTTGGTGCGTCCTTGGGCGCGCCATTTGCCTTGCTTGACCAACAGCGGGGTCGCCGCGATCAGCCGGCCGACATCGTCGGCGACGTTCTCAGGCCGCTCGCGCACCGACAGTACCGCGTCGTAAGCGAAATTGTTTGAGGTGGCGTCGTAGTTGCCGAAAGTGCGCACGTGCACTTCCGAGCCGAAGCCGAGGCTGCGCAACTCCCCGGCGATGCGCCCACCCACCTTGGCGGCGAAAGCGGGATCGGCGATCAAGGGATTTGAGAGCGACAGATCGAGCCCCACGATCACGCGGCGGGGCGGCGGCGGGGCTTCGTCCTGGGCGCCCGCCGTCTCCAGCCACAAGGCGCCGCCGCCGACCAAGGAAGCGGCCGCCGTCATGGCGAGCACGAGCTGGCGCATCATCGCGGGCTCTCCTTCTCAGGCGCCGGACTGATCCGCCAGTTCCAGCAGATGCAGCTGCGCCAATTGCTTCTGACGGTGCTTGTAGTCGTGCGCGATGTGGTAGTTGCGCACGTTGTTCTCCGTTATCTGCATATACAGGGCCGCGACGGTTGTCACGATGAAGAACACGACGCTGGCGAAAGCGAGCCAGAACCAGGAATCGGCGTCGGCCAGCGACTGGCGCGAGATCTTCGGCAGGCCGATCGAGACGCCGTCGGACGCCGAAGCGGTCTGCACCGCGGGCGTGGTCAGGGCTGCGGGCTGCGGCTTGGCCTGGCCCACTGAGGCCATCAGCGAATCGATGGAATTGGTCTGCGGCGCGGTGGTGTTCTGCTGCTCCAGCGTCGTCGACGTGCCGCCGTTCAGATTGCTGTAGGCGATCAGATAGCCGAGCCCGCCGATCATCACGATGGCGAACACGAAGGCGACGGCGACCATCGTATTGCGGCCGTAAACGCCGGTGATCTTCAGCATGAAATGCACGATCAGGACGGCGAAGATCACTTGCAGACTCTTGAAGACCACCGAGGACTGGAGGCTCTTGGGCACTTCCATGAATTCGTTGGCCAGGGCGCGCGTCCACACCTCGCGGATGATGTGATAGTCGACGAACATCGCCACCAACAGGATCGCAAGCGCCAGCACCGCCGCGCCGAGATAAAGCGGCTTGTAGTGCGAGACCTGCCGGCTCTTCTCCATGTTGCGCGCGATGATCTGCGCGTCGTCGGTTTCGTCCTCGTTCAGCGGCGGCGGCTTCGGGTCTTCGTTCTCATCGTCGCCTTTCTTGCCGCCGAAGACGCCGCGCAGTCTTTCCGCGATGCTTTTCTTGTTGTGGTTTGGCGCGGCAACGCGTTCGCCGTGACGCACCCAGTCGGGACCCCAGCTCGGCCGGTCGACGGGCGTCTTCAGCCGCTCGATCAATTGCGCCTTGAGGCGGGCGCGCACCGCCGGCGTCATCGCCTCGGCTCGGGCGAGCGCCTTGGCCTGCTCGTTGAATTCCTCGGGCGTGAGGCCATGTAGCAAATCGTGCGACAGCAGCGGTTTCTGCGCCGTCACGGGTTTCCTGGTCTGGGAAGACTGAGCGTTGTCCGTCATGTGCGTCCCCCTGAAATTCGGAGCATATATTCGACCCCCGTAGACAGAGTTAACTAATTCTTATGAGACGGCTTTTGACCGATGTGAGACCATTTTGAGGAAGCATTGCGGCGCCTTGCCACAATTGAGAGGCTGCCCGCCGCCACGCCGCTTTGCGGTGCGGGCGACGATCCGCTAAGCCTCAAGCGCAGACACAAGGAAGCGCGCGATGGATCATGTCTTGGAGCGGCTCTATGCCGTCATCGCGGCGCGCAAAGGCGCCGATTCCGAAACGTCCTACACCGCCAAGCTGCTCGGCCAAGGCGTCGAGCGCTGCGCCAAGAAATTCGGCGAAGAAGCCGTCGAGACGGCGCTGGCCGCGGTCGGCGGCGACAAGAACGCCGTGATCTTGGAATCGGCGGACGCGCTTTATCATCTCCTGGTGTTGTGGGCGGCTTGCGGAATTACGCCGCAAGAGGTCGGCGCGGCGCTTGAGGCGCGCCAAGGCCGCTCGGGTCTCGCCGAAAAGGCGGCGCGCCGGACGGAGTGAAAATCACTCCTTCTTGTCGGCTTCCTCGCCGAGGCTCTTGACCAGATCGAGCACGCGCTTGCGCACCTTGGGATCCTTGATGCGCATGAAGGCGAGCGACAGCTGCAGCCCTTCGCCGCTCGACACGAACTCGATCACCGGCGGCGATTCCGGCTCGGCGAAACCCGTCGACTTGCCGCCCGCCTCGGGAACGTTCTCGTAGAAATAATGGATCGGCACGCCCAGAATGCGCGACACCTCGAACAGGCGGCCCGCGCCGATGCGGTTCACGCCCTTCTCGTATTTCTGCACTTGCTGAAAGGTGAGGCCGAGCAGTTCGCCCAAGCGCTCTTGACTCATGCCGATCATCATCCGGCGCAGGCGCAGCCGGCTACCCACCTGGGCGTCGATCGGATTGGCTTGTTTTTTCGGCAAATCGGGCAACGTGTGTTTCTGTCTGTGATTGCGACCTTATCCGGATGACCCCAGGGACGAAAAGGGCAATTATTTCCCCCGCGCCCCTAATGCACATTTTCCTCTGGAAAACAGCCACGCAACCACACCGCTGGCAACAGCGAAGAGCCAAAACCACCATCCTTGCAAACGAGAATAGGGCGTGGATGCAATTGGTGCGGGAAGCGAGGCGTCGATGTAACCCGTCTTTCCGAGTGCCAGCGCCGCCTTGATTCGTCCGTACGAATCGATCGCCGCGGAAATTCCCGTGTTGGCAGAACGAAGCACGGGAACACCCTCTTCGATGGCGCGCATGCGTGCAACCAAGAGATGCTGGCGCGGACCAGCCCAAGGGCCGAACCAGGAATCGTCGGTCACGTTGACCAACACGCCCGGCCGCTTGCCCGGCTCGACGACCTCTCCGGGAAACAGAATCTCGTAGCAGATCAAAGGACCTACCGGCGGTAGACCGGGCACGTCATAAGTATGCGGACCATCTCCCGGCGTGAAGCTGCCGGCAATTCCGGTGAGTTTTTCGAGGCCGAGCGCGCCTAAAGTTGCCTCGAACGGAAGATATTCGCCGAACGGCACGAGATGAAATTTGTCGTAGGTGGCGAGCAGCTCGCCGCCGCGCCCGAAGATATAGAAGCTGTTGTAATAGCGGAGTTCTTCGCCGTCTTCGCGGCGCACGGCGCCGGTCATCAACACGCGGCCGTTGCCCGTCAGCAAGGCGATGTCGTCAAGCGCTTTGGGCACGGCCGTCAAGAGGAAAGGCGGCGCCGCTTCGGGCCAGACAATGAGCGTGGGTTGAGGCTTGGCCGGCGCCGTCGAGAGCACAAGCAGTCTTCGCCAATTGCGCAGGATGAACTGGCGCTTGTATTTCTCCGCCTGCGGAATGTCCGGTTGCACCAGCCTGACCGTGACGCCCGGCACGTTGGCCAACGGCGCCGACAGCCTGATCTCGCCCCACGCCCACAGCGCCAAGAAGACGAGACCCATAGCCGCCGGCAGGCGCCAATCGGGACGTGTACGGAACAATTCCGCGAGCGTGGCGCCCAGCAGAATGGTGAGCAGCGTCAAGGCATAAGAGCCGACCAGCGCAGCCGCTTGCATCACCCCTGGGAGCGCTCCCCAAGCATAAGCGGCGAGGTTCCAGGGAAAACCGGTCAACACATGGCCGCGCAGCCATTCGCCGATCGCGTAAGCGGTGGTGAAGACGAAGAGGCGCGAAGCTCCGGCGCGCCAGAACGGCGCGGCCGCTGCCGTCGCGGCGGCGATGAACAGCGCCAAACCGCCTGGAAACAGCAGTGCGACGAAAGGAATTTGCCAGGCATGGACGGAGGGATCGACCAAAAAGGGATAAACGATCCAATGCAGGCCCATCACGAACTGGCCGAAGCCGAAGGCAAAGCCGCACCACGCGAAGGCGCGCCAGCGCCGCGGCTCGCTCGCCGCGCCGTCGAGCAACAGCACCAGCGCGGCGGTCGCCAATAGCAGACAGGGAAACAAGCGGAACGGCTCAAAGCCGAGCGCGGAAACGAGTCCCGCCGCAAAGGCGACGAGAAGACGCTGCCGACCCTTGAGACCGCGCAGGAAATCGCCGATGCGTTCCAGATGACGCGCCATCAGGTGCCGCTCGCGGCGGTGGGCGGACGGATGCGCAGCCGCTTGACGCGTCTGGGATCGGCTTCCAGCACTTCGAACTCGTAGCCCATAGGATGGGCCACGATCTCGCCGCGTTGCGGCACGCGGCCGAGCAGCGAGACGACCAGCCCGCCCAGCGTATCGATGTCGGCTTCGCCTTCGCCGTGCGGCAGATCGATGCCGGTCTCGTTCTTGAAATCGTCCAGATCGATGCGCGCGTCGGCGAGCCAGCCGCCGCCGGGCAAGGGGCGGGCGCGCGGCGCCTCTTCGTCGTGCTCGTCGGCGATGTCGCCCACGATCTCTTCGATGATGTCCTCGATGGAGACCAGCCCGTCGGTGCCGCCGTACTCGTCGATCACCAGGGCCAAGTGCGTGTGCGAGGTCTGCATCTTGAGCAAGAGATCGAGCGCCGGCATGGAGGGCGGCGCGAACAGGATGTCGCGCTTGATCTTGGCGATCGGCGCTTCGTCGAGATGGAACCGGCCCTCGCCCTCCCCGTGCAGCAGCGCCAGCACGTTCTTCAGGTGCACCAGGCCGACGGGATCGTCGAGCGTCTCGCGAAACACCGGCAGGCGCGAATGCTGCGCCTCGCGGAACAACAGCACCAGATCAGCGAGCGAAGTCTTTTCCTCGACCGCGATGATGTCGGCGCGCGGCACCATCACGTCCTTGACCTTGAGCCCGCCGAACTTCAACAGGTTGGCGAGCATGACGCGCTCTTGCGCCGAAAGGTCGGCGTTCTGCCGTTCGCTTTCCTCGATCACCTCTTCCAGGCTTTCGCGCATCGAGGCGGCGGCATCGTCGCCGCGCACCAGCTGCGCCAGCCGCTTGAGCAGCGAGGGCTGTCTTTCGTCTTCGTCGCTGACGACCTGGGACATGGCTTTAGGCGGCTTCCGCCCAAGGATCGGCGATGCCGAGCGTTCTCAGCACGCGCGTTTCGAGCGCCTGCATCGCCTTGGCCTCATGCGCCGTCATATGGTCGTAGCCCAACAGGTGCAACACGCCGTGCACCACCAGATGAGCGGCGTGATCGCCAAGACGTTTGCCGGATCGTTTGGCGTCCTTGGCGGTCACGCCATAAGCGAGCGCCACGTCGCCGAGATAAGCCTTCGTCGCGGCGGGAAAGGACAACACGTCGGTCGGCGCGTCCAAGCCGCGGAAGGACAGATTGAGCGCGCGAATATCCTCATCGCCGGTGAGCAGCACGGTGAGGTCACCCTTGCGGTGCGCCTCCTTCAACGCGCGCGCCGCCGCGCTTTTCACTCGCGCGCCGAGGCCCCGCGCCCGGCGCCATTGCGAATCCTTGATCAGGAGCTCGACGCTCACTCTCGTTCCTTCGGAGCTTTCGCCGCTTGCGCCTTATTATAAGCGGCGACGATGCGCGTGACGAGGGCGTGGCGCACCACGTCCTTCTCGGAAAAGCGCGCTACCGCCGCGCCTTCGAGATTCCCCAACAACTTTACCGCCTCGTCCAAACCTTCGGCGCGCCCGCTCGGCAGGTCGCTTTGCGAGGGGTCGCCCGCCACCACCATGCGCGAATCATCGCCCAGTCGCGTCAGGAACATCTTCATCTGCGCCGTGGTACAGTTCTGCGCCTCGTCGAGAATGACGAAGGCGCGGCTGAGGGTGCGTCCGCGCATGAAGGCGAGCGGCGCCACTTCGATGACGCCTTGCTCCATCAGCTTGAGCGAAGGCTCGCCGATCACCTCGAACAAGGCGTCGTACAGCGGGCGCAGATAAGGATCGATCTTCTCCTTGAGATCGCCGGGCAAAAAGCCGAGCCGCTCGCCCGCCTCGAGCGCCGGGCGCGACAGGATGAGGCGCTCGACGCGCCGCTCGTAGAGCAGATGGGCGCCGAAAGCGGCGGCGAGATAGGTCTTTCCGGTGCCGGCGGGACCGATGCCGAACACCAAAGGATGGGTGCGCATCAGATCGAGATAAGCGGCCTGGGCGGGCGAGCGCGTACGCGTCAAGTGCCCCGCCCAGGTTTTGATTTGCGGTGCGCCGAGGCTGGCCGCGAGCGGCGCTTGTTCCTCTTCGGAGAAGCGCAATTCCGCTTCGATCTCGGCCGTGCTGACGCCTTCGCCCGCTTCGAGGCGCGCATAAAGAGCGCGCAGCACTTGCGCGGCGCGCTCGCGACCGGCGCCTTCCACCGCAACCAGATTGCCGCGTTGCGCCAGGCGCACCGAGAGCTTCTGCTCCAGCCGCACGAAATGCTTTTGATGCGGCCCGGCCAGTCCGGCGAGCAAGCCGTTGTCGGGGAATTCGAGGGTCAACGCCTCGCGCGGACGTTTCGCGGTCAAACCGGTTCGACCTCTTTCTGCAACAACACGCCTTTCAGGCTGTTGGGGAGCGCGGCTGCGATGCGCACCTCGGCGATTTGGCCGATCAGCCTTTCGGCGCCGTCGGCATGCACGGGCTGCAGATAAGGCGTGCGGCCGAGCGCCTGGCCCGGCTTGCGCCCCGGCTTTTCGAACAGCACCGGCAAGAGGCGGCCTTCGCAGGCGGCGTTGAACGCATCTTGTTGCGCGGCGAGGAGCGCTTGCAGTTCCTGAAGGCGCGCGTCTTTCACCGCGTCGGGGATTTGTTTCTTCACCGCCGCCGGTGTGCCCGGCCGCGCGCTGTATTTGAAGGAAAAGGCCTGCGCGTAGCCGACCTCGCGCACCAGCGCCAGCGTGTCTTGGAAATCGCGATCGGTTTCGCCGGGAAAGCCGACGATGAAATCGCCCGAGACGGCGATATCGGGACGCGCCGCGCGGACGCGCTCGATCAGCCGCAGGTATTCGTCGCGCCCATGGCGGCGGTTCATCGCTTCCAGCACCTTGTCCGATCCCGACTGCACCGGCAGATGCAGATACGGCATCAGTTTTTCAATCGCGCGATGGGCATGGATCAAATCCTCGCGCATGTCGCGCGGATGCGAAGTGGTGTAGCGCAGCCGCTCCACGCCGTCGATCTCCGCCAGCGCCGCCAGCAAGCGCGCCAGACTCCACGCTTCGCCGTCCGGGCCTTGGCCGCGATAGGCGTTGACGTTCTGACCGAGCAGCACGATCTCGCGCGCGCCTTTGGCGGTGAGGATTTCCGCTTCGCGCAAAATCTCCGCCGCCGGCCGCGAATATTCGGCGCCGCGGGTGTAAGGCACGACGCAGAAGGTGCAGAACTTGTCGCAACCCTCCTGCACGGTGAGAAACGACGACGGCGCGGCGCCGGATTGCGGCTCCGGCAGCGAATCGAACTTGGCGACCGCCGGGAAATCGGTTTCGAGCGCGTGGCCGCCTTGGCGCGCCAAGCGCGCGATGATCTCGGGCAAGCGGTGATAGGATTGCGGCCCGATCACCAGATCAACCGCGTTCTGCCGCGTGATGATCTCCTGGCCTTCCGCTTGCGCCACGCAGCCGGCGACGGCAATCGTCAGCGCGCCGCCGCGCGCCTCTTTCAGGCGCCGCAATTTGCCGAGTTCGGAGTAGACCTTCTCCGCCGCCTTTTCGCGGATATGACAGGTGTTGAGGATCACCATGTCGGCATCTTCCGCGCGCTCCGTCGGACCATAGCCGAGCGGCGCCAGCAAATCCGCCATGCGGGCGGAATCGTAGACGTTCATCTGGCAACCGTAAGTCTTGACGTAGAGCTTCTTCATGCCGCGGCCTCAGCGAGCGCGTCGCCGCCTTCGGAAAGGGCCGCGCCGCGATTGAGGCGCGAGGCAAGGCCGTGCAGCGCGCGCATCTGCCCGCGGCGCACCATGGATTCGGCCAACACGGCAATCTGCTTGCGGCCGCCGGCGCTGTCTACCGTGATCGGCGGATGGAACTCGACCGTCACATCGAACGGCCCCGCCTTCAGCGCCTCCCATAGATGCGGAATCATATCCATGTCGCCGTACCAGGCGAACAGCGGGCGGAACTCGCGCCCCATCGGCATGCCGTTCATGCCGACATAAGCGATCGAGACCGGCTGCACCGGCACGTAACGCACGCGCCCTTCGGCGTCGCTGCCGATCTCGGTTTCTACCGCGCCCATCAGCGCGCTCTTAAACGGCCGGACGTGATTGCCGTCGGTGGAGGTGCCTTCCGGAAACAGCACCAGCGCGTCACCGCTCTTGAGCCGGTCGCGGATCAGGTCCCGCGAGGCCATCGCCTGGCTGCGCTTGTCGCGCTCGACGAACACCGATTCCTGCAGCCGCGACATCAGCCCGAAGAACGGCCAGTCGTTGACCTCTTTCTTCGCCACGAAAGAGACGCAAGCGCTGGCCGAAAGAACCAGGATGTCGAAATAGCTGGTGTGGTTGGCCACCATCAGCACGCCGCGATCCTGGATCGGCTTGCCGAGCACGGTGATGCGCACGCCGAACAGACGCGCCAGCAATTGATGATAGCGGTGTGGGTAGGTCTTACGCAGACGCAGTCGCAGGCGCAGAGACAAAACTTGGACGGGTATCCCGGCCACGGTGAGAATCAGAAACGCGGCGAGGATCGCGAGCGCGCGCAGCCTGGGCATGCGTCAGCGGGGTTTCTTGGGCACGCCGTAAAGTTCCATGCGATGATCGACCAGCTCGAAGCCGAGTTCCTCGGCAATGCGGCGCTGGAGTTTTTCGATCTCCTCGTTGCGGAACTCGATGATCGCCCCCGATTGCACGTCGATCAGATGATCGTGATGGGATTCGGGCGATTCCTCGTAGCGCGAACGGCCGTCGCGGAAGTCGTGGCGCTCCAGGATGCCCGCATCCTCGAACAACTTCACCGTGCGGTAGACGGTGGCAATCGAGATGTGCGGGTCGACGGCCGAAGCGCGGCGGTAGAGTTCTTCGGCGTCAGGATGGTCGATGGCATCCGACAGAACGCGCGCGATTACGCGGCGCTGCTCGGTCATTCTCAGGCCTTTTTCGACACAGAGTTTTTCGATGCGCGTGGCAGTCACTCCTTGGTCCATGTGGCCATTCTAATGCAAATGCGAGCGGTTTCCGAGTGGGAGTCCAGTCTTAAGCAGCAGGGCATCTTGCCCCGCCCCGTAGTAATCCCTGCGCCGTCCTGCCGCAGCAAAGCCAAGCCGCGCATAAAGCGCGCGCGCGGCGTCGTTGTTTTCCGCCACTTCTAGGAACAACGTCCTTGCGCCGCGCGAAGCGGCCTGTTTGGCCCCGGCCGAGACCAAAGCCGTGGCGATGCCGCGCCGCCTTGCCGCAGGCAAGACCGCAAGCGTGAGGATTTCCGCTTCCTCGCCCGTGGCCCGCAGCAAGACAAAGCCCGCGGCTTCAGCCAATAAGGCGATCGCACCCGGCTCGGCCGTCATGCCCTCCAGCGCTGCCCGATCCCAAGGCTTGGCAAAACAAGCCGCGTGCAGCACCGCGAGTGTTTCTGAATCGCGTGGCATGGCCGGGCGAATGGCCGGCTTGGCGTCGGGCGCGCGTAGATAAAGCGGACGGGCGAGGCCTGGCGTTGCCTCTGCCGCCAAACGGCCTACCCAGGCTGCGTCTGGCGCGGTGATTGCCAAGGCGTGCGCCGACAAGCGCTCGGTCAAGCGCGGCGCCGCCGTTCCCGCCAACACGCGAATGCCACGCGCGCGCAAGGCCGCTTCGGCCTCGTCGAAACCCATCAGCGCCGCGGCGATCGGCGCCTCGCCGCCCAGGCTTTCGAGATAGACCTCGCCGCGTTTGGCGTCATGAACGGCCGCAGCCTGCGTCGCGCCCGTCTCGGCGCGCGCCTCTTCGGCCATCGCCGCAAGACTGGTGATGCCGACCAGCGGCCTCCCCAAGGCCACAGCCATCGCCCGCATGAACGCCAGGCCGATGCGCTGGCCGGTGAAGGTCCCCGGGCCGAGGGTCACCGCCAGACGGTCGAGCGCGGCGAAATCCAGCCCCTCCATCACGCTTTGCACCATCGGCGCCAAGGCTTCGGCATGGCCGCGCTCCATGGCGCGAAATTGGCGCGCCTTGACGGCGCCGTCCTCCAGCACCGCCGCGGAACAGGCGCCGAAACAGGTATCGACCGCCAAGATCCTCATTCGATCCGGCAGGCTTCGTCGAAGTCGAGCCGGGGCGCGCGCGGATGCAGATGCGACGCATCGCCGGTGCCGAGATTGCACAAGAAATTCGACTTGATGGCGGTGCCGGCGAAGAATTCGCGGTCCACGCCCGCATTGTTGAAGCCCGACATCGGCCCGCAATCGAGCCCCAGCGCGCGCGCCGCCAGGATGAAATAACCGGCTTGCAGCGTCGCGCTGCGAAAGGCGGTGACCTGGCGCGAATCGGCGTCGTCGAACTCGTTCGGATTCAGGCGCGGATTGAGCTTGGAAAGATAGCGCGGGAAATCGAGATCGTAGGCCAAGATGGCGGTCGCGGCCGCCGTCATCGTCTTTTCCACGTTGAACGCGTCGAGATGGGGCTTCAAGCGTTCCTTCGCGGCTTTCGACACCACGAAGACGATGCGCGCGGGGCAGCAATTGCCGCTGGTCGGCCCCATCCGCATCAGATCGTAGACCGCCATCAACAGCGCGGTGCCAACCGGCTTGTCCAGCCAATGGCGATGGGTGCGCGCGGCGCGGAAAATGGTGTCAAGCGCTTCGTCGTTGACGGCATGAGACACGGCAGACCCCCGGATGCGAATCGCGGCCGCTGCAAAATCGCAGAAAAACGGAGCCGATCAAACCGCCTCGACGGCCGTCACCTCCGGCACGTAGTGGCGCAGCATGTTCTCGATGCCGTTGCGCAGGGTCATGGTCGAGGATGGGCAGCCCGAGCAAGCGCCGCGCATGTGCAGGAAGACGATGCCGGATTTCTCGTCGAAACCTTTGAAGATGATGTCGCCGCCGTCTTGCGCCACCGCCGGGCGCACGCGGGTTTCGATCAAATCCTTGATCTGGGCCACGATCTCGTCGTCGGCCTCGTCCGAAGCCTCGCTTTCCTCGGCGCCGCCTTCGATCAGCGGCAGGCCGCGGGTGAAATGCTCCATGATGGCGCCGAGAATGGCAGGCTTGAGGTGTTTCCAGTCGCCGTCCTTCTTGGTCACCGCGATGAAATCGGCGCCGAAGAAGACGCGGTCGACCTCATCGATCTCGAACAGGGCGCGGGCCAGCGGCGAACGCGCCGCCGCCTCGCGGCTGGGGAAATCCGCCAGTGCGCCATCGCCCATCACCGGGCAGCCGGGCAGGAACTTCAAGGTCCCCGGATTGGGTGTCGATTCGGTCTGGATGAACATGGTGCAGCTTTCTGGAACGGTTCCAATCTTTAGATGGACCCTGACGGGTTTGGAATCAAGGGCTTAGAAGTCCGAGATCATCCCCTTCTTTTCCCAATCGCCATAACGGGTTGGCTCAGGGCCTGCCTGCCCGCCCACTTCTTTGGCGAGGTTTGGACCGGCCGCCGCTTTGCGGCGGGCTTCGGCTTCGGCCAGCGCCCGCTTGGCCGCTTCGGCGATGCGGGCGGCCTTTTCGGAGGTTTTCTTCGGCGGCGTCTTCACCATGGCGGCTTGCTTGAAGCGACCCCAGGCCGAGCTTACATCAAGGCCGCGACAAAACACGGAAAAGCTTTGGTGAACACGCTGAAGACCGGACTGTTGATGGGGCTACTGACCGGCTTGTTCGTGGCGGTGGGATTTCTCGTCGGCGGGCCGTCGGGGATGGCGATCGCCTTCCTGTTCGCCGTCGGCATGAACCTCCTCGCCTATTGGAATTCGGACAAGATGGTCTTGTCCATGTACGGCGCGCGGCAAGTGGATGCGACCACCGCGCCCACCTTGGTGCGCCTGGTGCGCGAGTTGAGCGCGAAAGCAGGCCTTCCCATGCCGCGCGTCTGCATCGTGGAGAATGAGCAGCCCAACGCCTTCGCCACCGGCCGCGATCCCGAGCATGCCGCGCTGTGCGTGACGAGCGGCTTGCTCCGCCGCGTCAGCGACGAGGAATTGGCGGGTGTGCTGGCGCACGAGCTCGGCCATGTGCGCAATCGCGACACGCTGACCATGACGATGGTCGCGGTGATCGCCGGCGCGGTATCGATGCTGGCCAATTTCGCGCTGTTCTTCGGCGGCGGCCGCCGCAACAATCCGCTGGGCATCGTCGGCGTGGTTTTGGTCTCGCTGTTGGCGCCCATCGCCGCCGTCTTGGTGCAGGCGATGATCAGCCGCACGCGCGAATTCGAGGCCGACCGCGCCGGCGCCGAGATCAGCGGCCGGCCGCTGTGGCTCGCCTCTGCGTTGGCGCATATCGCTCCCGCCGCGCAAGCCACCGACAATCCCGCGGCCGACGCCAATCCGGCGACGGCGCATATGTTCATCGTCAATCCGCTGCACGGCGGTGGACTTGCGGGTCTATTCGCCAGCCATCCGTCCACGGAGGAACGCATCGCCAGGCTGCGCACCCTGGCGGGCGTCGAAGGCCCTGCGGTTCGCCACGGCCCTTGGGGATGAAAACTGGGGGGATGAAAGCGGGGCTGGCGGCACGGCAAGCGGCTCTAGACGCCCTTTCGCAAGTGCTGCGGCGGCGTTCGCCGCTCGATGTCGCGTTGTTGGCGGCGGAGGGTTTGGCGCCGCGCGATGCGGGCTTTGCCCGCGCCATCGTCTCGGAAACGCTGCGCCGCTTCGGCCAGCTCGAGGCGCTGATCCGCCTTTATGTGCCAAAGCCTCCTGCCCGCCATCGCGCCGGACCGGTGCCGGAAATCCTGCTCGCAGGGGCTTGCGAATTGCTGTTTCTGGAAGTGCCAGCCCATGCCGCGGTCGATGCCGCCAACCAACTGGCCGAAGCGGATTTGAAGGCAATGCATTTCAAGCCGTTGATCAACGCCGTGTTGCGGCGCGTGGCGCGCGACGGCAAAGGCGCTCTCGCCGCGCAAGATGCGACGCGGCTCAACACGGCGGATTGGCTGTGGGCGCGCTGGTGCGAAACTTACGGCGAAGAGACGGCACGGGCCATCGCGGCCGCGCATCTCGAGCCGCCACTGCTCGACATCGTGAGCAAAGGCTCGGCGATACCAGAGGCCGAGCCTCTGTTCGGCAACGTCTGGCGCTTGTGTGGCCATGAGCGCATCGAGACGATGGCCGGCTTCGTAGAAGGCGACTGGTGGGTGCAGGACGCCGCCGCCGCCTTGCCCGCGTTGCTGTTGGGCGAGGTGCGCGGCAAGACCGTGATCGATCTTTGCGCCGCGCCCGGCGGCAAGACGGCGCAACTGGCCTCGGCCGGGGCGCGCGTCATCGCGGTCGAGCGCGAAGCTTCGCGCCTTGCTCGGCTTAGAGAGAATTTGGCTCGGTTGAATCTTGAAGCCGCGCTTGTTGCGGCAGACGCGCGCGATTTCCGGCCGCAACAGCCGGCGCCGTTCGTGCTGCTCGATGCGCCGTGCAGCGCCACGGGCACCATCCGCCGCCATCCCGAGCTGCCGTGGATCAAGGGCGCTAGCGACGTCACGCTCTGTGCCGCCGCGGCCGGCGAACTGCTCGAGGCGGCGGCGGAAATGACGGCCGTCGGCGGGCTCTTGGTCTTTGCCGTCTGTTCGCTGGAGCGCGAAGAGGGGGGCGAACAGGCGGAGGCCTTTCTGGCCCGCAACCGCGATTTCGTTCGTGTACGGATCGCGCCGGAAGAATTGTTCGGCCACTGCGAATGGATCGACTCCGCCGGCGATCTCAGAACCTTGCCTTGCCATCTGGCGGCGCATGGCGGCATGGACGGATTCTATGCCGCGCGCTTTAGGCGCGTGTCATAAGCGACCATTGCCGCTGAAGCCTCAGAAAACAACTCGCACCGGCTATTGCGTGGCGCCGTCTTCGACGATCTTGAGCGGCAGGTCGTCTTTATGCGCAAGGATCGACTCTGCTGCCGCTTTCGCCAACTCGGGCGTGAAGTTTCCTTCGATCTCCCCTTGACCGGCCATGATCGGTTCCCGAATAACCGGCGCGGTCACGACGACGCCATCGATCACGACGGCAAACCTTTCGCCAATGTGGGCCTCCGTTGCGGCCGCGAAAAGAGCCCGCCCCGCATCGGTGAACCGAATGGAAATGACGGTCTGTCCTGTCTGGGAATTCGTACCCACTTTCGCGTCCGCGATCATGTCCCCGCTGAGGATCAACCCCGGCTTGACCCAGATGACCCCGCCTTCGGCCATGGGAAGCCTTTCGTCGCCCGGTGGCGGAGCGGCGTTCGACGTGTCGTTTGACGGCCGCTCATCCACCAATCGGATGCTCAAGCCCGCCGGATGGGACAGAGCGTTCCGGAACAAGGTCGCGTCGGCTTCGGAAGCAAATCTCACGTGAACGCGTTCCGTGCCGGCCGCCACAACGTGGGTGGACCGAAGTTTCATGGCGTCGATCCGCGTTTCGACGGCCTTTGCGAGTTGCGCAGAGTCGACGACAGGTCTTGGCGGGAGAAGATGGGTGCCGGGAACCAAGCTGATCAAAAGGGATTGATCCGGCTGCGCTGCGATGACGATGTCCGTTCTGGTTGCGAGCGCCGTGCGGACGATCGCCGCGCGGTCGGCGTCGTGGACGGGGTCCCTGGCACGAACAGATACCGCGTTTCCGGCGACGGCGATTTCCACCGGCGGGTTGGCCAATTCATCCACCTCGTCCAGGAGATCGAACTGCGGGTTGTCGACCCCGGAAGAATCCCCGAGCCCTGAGTTTGCCGTCTCCCGCTTTACCAGGTCTGTCTTTGTGATGTTGAGGATGACGGCGGGCGTTTCCGTCATGACGAAGTCCGGGTTGTGCGCGAATGTGCTTCGAACGGCTTCGATAAAGGCGCGGTGGCGTTCCGGATCGGAGACGGTGAACTCCGCTCCCTCGTCGTTCGGCTCAACTTGCAGATCGAGCGGATCGCCCAGGAAATAACGTACAGCCGTGGCCGTTTCCCTGAGTACCTGCAGCCGTTTTGCGGGAGACCAATTCTTCGGCGCGTTTTCCCACTTCATTGCCACATGCCATGACGAACTGGTCAACGGCTTAACGACAAAGAGAACGCCCAATTGTTTCGCCAAGACATCGCCAAAACCGGGATCGTGAGAGCGGATGATCGCGCCGTCGTCCTGTGATTCGATGCTCACACCGGGCAGCGGTGGCCGGAGTCCCTTGATCAACATCTCGAACGAGTCGAAATCGTTCTGCAGCCGTTCCTTGCCATAGGTCTTGAGGGCCTCGGGTGAGTAGCTGATCGAGAACAACGGCGCCTTCGTCTTGGCTATGGCGAACTGCGGGTTGCCAGCAAAATGGTGCTCGACATCCTCGAGGAACTTCTTTTCGCGTTCCGAATTTCCCACGGTGATCGCCACGCCAGCTTTCGTCGTATGCATGTCGAGCGACATCCGTTGTGACATGACGGCCTGCTTGACTTGGTCAGCAAGCAAATCGACGTCACGCGGGTATGCGGCGCGGTCCAGAGTCATGACCAACGTTCGACTGTCTGCCTCGGCCGCCCGAGCGTCGTGCACGGATGTCATGATCAGGAGGAGAAAAGTCGCGGCGAACGCCCCTCGGACTGCATGCCTCCCGATGTGTGCCATCCCCACCCCCATTGCCGCTGTGAGATAACGGTAAGTCAAACTCGGTCGAAAAACCATGGAATAGAGGAGCTCGAAACCGCTCTCTCGCAAATTCCTGGGATGGCTTAAATCGGAATTCGCTACGCAAACAGCCCGGCATAGGTGATAGCCGGCGAACGTCTGCGAATGGCGCAACCTCGCCTTCGAAGCAACTCCGACAACGCCGGGCCGTCCGAGGTTGCCGAAAAAAAGGGTCGCCAACTTTCGTTGGCGACCCGCTCAATGGTGGAGAGGAGGTTCTTACATCTTGAAATGGAGCCCGACCGTGAAGCGACGGCCGATGGATATCACGCTGTACAGCTGATCCCCGAACCGGCCGTGGGTGGAATACGTCGCGTCCGTCAGGTTGTCCGCCTCGAAGTAAGCTCTGACGTTGTCTGTGATGTCGTAGCTTGTGCTGAAGGTGAGATTCCAAGAGCCGTTGATGAAGATCGGCTCCGAACCGAACTGCGTACCGCTCGACTGGCCTTGACCGAAGGAATCGAGATACACGTCGCGCCAGTTGGCGGCCAGGCGGGCCTCAATACCGTCCTTGTCGTAGAAGACCATGAAGTTCGCCGAGTCCGCCAGTCCGGGCATGCCGAAGTTGCCGACCGTCAGCAGGTTGGGATTATACGGCTTGTTCGTGCTGACGATCGTGCCGTTGACCAGGTAGCCGATGCCGCTATCGCCGAACACATGCTGCCAAGCCAGCTCTATGCCGTAGATGTCGGCAGCCGCGTTGTTGCCCGTAGTCGTGTCGGTGACGACCGCATACGTGCCCGTGTGCGGATCGATCACGGGAATACCGGCATTAACGTTCTTGTTGTTTCCGTCCAGAGTCAACGACTCCGCGGATGCGACGATGTAATTGGACACATCCTTCTCGAAGACGTCTGCGGACACATAGGAGTTGGGTGCATAGTACCATTCCGCCGACACATCCATGTTGTCGGACAGATACGGCAACTCTTGGGGGTTGCCGCTGGTGGCTGACAGCGCACCGACACGGCCGCCGTAGCTCACGCCGACACCCATGTTGCCCAACGGCGGACGGGTCATCGTACGCGACGCATCGAAGCGCAGATGCAGATCGTCCGTCACGAACAGATCGAGATCCAGGTTCGGCAGCAGATACGAATAGCTGTTCGTCTCCTTGATCGTGGTGGAGGGAGCATAACTGAGGTCATAGGCCGTATGGTCCGCCGCGTCGATGGTGAGAGTTTGCAGCGGCGTGCCTTGGCCTGACGACGTCAAGTCGGTGTGTTCGTAGCGCACGCCCCCGTTGATCTTGAGGGGCATGCCGGCCACCTGTGCCTCTGTTGCAAAGCTCATGTACCCCGCAAAGTTGTCTTCCCCGATGTAGGTGGCGCCGCCAGCATCCTCCGCCATATCGAACGGAATCGCGCCTTGGTACCCCGTACCGAATTGACAGTTGAAGCCGTTCTGCCCTGGAGTTGGAACGTATTTTGGACCACCCGGAACGGCACTACTACATGTCGGCACGCCCAGGCTGTTGATGTAATTATAGACCGCATAGGCATTGAACACCGGAAGTCCGGGGATCGCACCGCCAGCGGGTTGCTTCCAACCTGGGATCGAACGGATCGGCCTTACTCCGGTGAACAAATCCGCCGGGAGAGCGACACCGGCCGCGGCGTTGGTGTTGCCGTAGTAGTAGTTGCTCGAAGCCGGTCCGTAACCCGAGTAGATCTGCCATTGATTGCCCCAGAAGGAGTTCCATGGGTGCCCTCTGAAGTGGTTGGCGTCATAGGAGCCGCCGATCTTGATGCTCAGGTTTTCATAGTCGAAATCGGATTCGAGCTTGGCCTCGTTCGTCAGGTTGCGATTCTCCTGAGTCGACACCACCATCACGTGCGAACCGATGAGGGCCGTGTCGAGGAATTGCGAGAGGTTACCGTTCGGGCCGATGCCGCTATAAAATGGTACGCTGTGGCTGCCGGAGGGTTGGGTGACGGTGAAGTTCATGCCGTTCGTGCCACCGGCATAATTGGGGACCGCGCAATTCGCGTTATAGACCGGGCTGGCCGGGTTCTGCGAACACGCCCCTTGCGACGGACCGTAGCCGGCGTCTTCGGACACTTCACCCCAGTGTTTGCCGCGGCCCGGCTGGAGGGCGGACATCGCCTGATCGAGGTCGGCCACCACCGTAACGTGATCATCGACCGTCCACTTGCCATTGAGGCCGTAATTGTAGGTCTGCTGGATCTGCTGGCTGATGACGTCGTCGAAGTCCGTCGGTGCGACACGAGAGAAGTTAACGATGGTCCCGTCCGCTGACGTCACGATGTTCGTCATCTCGCCGACGCTGTTCCACAGCGCGTAGGACAACGAATTTTCGTTCAGGTCGTCGCGCGCATAGTTTGCGTCGAGCGTGAGCACCAGCGCATCCGTCGGCCGAAACTGAACGGCGATGCGGCCGTTCATGTGTTCATCTTGGACTTTGTTGAAGTCGACGGCGTAGTCCTGCGTGAACCAGATCGGTTTGTTGTACAAAGGACTTCCCGTGGCGCACACGGCGTTAATAAAGCCCGCTGCGTTATTGTTGTTGCACGTCATCCCGATCCAGCCCCAGTTCTGGAACTGCTGCTGGCTGTCCGCCACATCGGAGTATGCGCCGGCCAGCAGGATGCCGAACTTGTCGTTGTCGAAGGTGTCGCTGACTAGGAAGTTGCCGTTGGGCCGCCAGCTGCCGTCGTCGGTGTCGATATCTCCCGAGAACGCCGCGGCAACGGTGAGACCCGGCTTGTCGAACGGCTTGGGGTAGATCACATTGATAGTCGCGCCCATGGCACCGGCCGACAGCGAGGCGTCCGGAGACTTGAGGACTTGCAACTGCGACACCATGTCGGCGCTTAGGCCGCTGAAGTCAAAGGAGCGGCCGCCGACGCCCGATGGAATGACGCGTCCGTCGAACAGCGTCTCGTTGAAGCTCGGGCCGAAGCCGCGAACGGTGATTGACACGCCCTGGCCGGTCGTGACCGATTGGCCGTTGTTGGTCATGTTCGACGTGAACGACGTGGTCACGCCCGGAATGCGCATCAGCGCATTGGCCAGGTTCGCATCCGGGAAGTGGCCGATATCTTCCATGCTGATCGCATCGACCAGGCCCGGTGCGTCCCGCTTGATATTCAAGTCGTTCTGCAGCGAACCGATGATACCGGTCACCACGACCGTCTCAATCGGCTCGTTCGGCGCCGCCACTTGCGCAACAGCACTTTGGGTGAGGCAGGCAGACGCGCTGACCGTGCCCAGCAGGAGCGAAAGAATAGATAGACTTTTCTTGGTTTCAGGTGACATGGCGTTCCCCTCTGTGTTGCAGCCTTGGTTCTGCAGCGAGATCGTTATGACCCCCTGCGAAGTAAGGCCGCCGGAGAAGCCAGTTCCCTGCAGCAGCAACGCAAGCGCTTCAGGGACCGAATACCGACCAATTACCGGGTGAACACCCCGGACGCGAGTCAACTCGTAAGGATAAAGCACCTCTCTGCCCGATTGACGGGCCAGTTCCGACAAAGCCCCGCCCACGGAACTGCTGGTGATACTAAAGTCATATTCCGTTTCCTGAGCTTGCGCGGAGACAACAGTCAAGAGAAGCGCCGCCGCGATATTGCGACAGGCGTCCCCCCCAACAAAGCGCCTTCTCCCTACCGTCACGTTCTCGCTCGGTGATCGGTATCTTTGGCTCTCTCACACCGGCCTTGATCCCTAAGACCGGCGAGCGGTGGAAACCCTCTAGTCATATTCTTTTTTTTCCTTCCCGGCAGGATGAATCTGGGTCGGAAAGGTCACAGTGGGACATCATACCGTGTTCAGCGGGATCAACATGGAATTCGTATAATTCTATATTAGAGGCATTATTAGACGCATGTGCAATTTCGCCGGTTGGCACGTCTCTTCCGAGCCACGCCATGGAGGCGATGTCGTTGTGCCCGGTCGGCGCCTCTTACGAGAGCCAAATTGGACGCGTATGATCGGCGAGCGTTCGTCTGCCCGTCTTCATGGCCGCGCGGGATGTCTCGGATATTGGAAACCTATCTTGCAAATCAAACCGCTCTCAGGCGGTATTTGAGACGATTTGCCGTGCGCCCCGAGGATGTGGAGGACCTCGCCCAGGAGGCGTTCATCAAGGCGTTTGCCGCCGAGAGCAGCCGAAAAATAAGGTTTCCCAAAGCGTTCCTATTCAAGGTCGCGCGCAACCTGGCGCTGAACGAGCGGACGAAAGCGGCCAATGCGACAACCGAATTACTGGAGGATTTGGCCGATCCGTCGGTCATAGAAGACGTCGGTCAAATGCCCGTTGATGAAGAAATGGCTGCCCGTAGGCAAGTACGTTTGCTCGCGAAAGCCGTGGCCAACCTGCCACCGCAATGTTCGAGAGTGTTTGTGCTCCGCAAGTTGCAAGGTCTGTCCTACAAGGAAATCGCCGCGCGGCTTAACATTTCGGTGAGCACGGTAGAAAAGCATGTGGCGCTCGGGCTACTGCGCTGCAGCGATTACTTGCGCCAACAAGGCTATGAAGTCGGCAACAAGACCGGGCAACCAGTCAAAGAACGCGGTGACGATGCGGCGGGGAGGCGGCAGGCGGCGATTTTCGAGATGAAGCGTAAGACTCGGGTTGGTGATGAGTGATAACGAAAACATTGTGAGATTCCCCGACCTGGGGAGCGTCGAAGCCGAAGCGGCCGAATGGGTGGCCCGGTTGGAAAGCGGCACCTGCACGGCCGACGACTATGCGAAATTCGAGGAGTGGCTGAGCCGCAACCCGCTGGCCGGTGAAGCCGCCTCGCGGCTTTTCGGGTTATGGTCGGACTTCGACGCTTTGAAGGACATCATTCCGCGGTACAAGAGCGATGTCGCCCTTGCAGAGACGGCCGCCTGGACGCCGGCCTTGTTATGGCACGGATTGCTGGCGGCGCCGTGGCGCATGGTCGCTTATGCCGCCGCCAGTGTCGTCATGCTGTTCGTTGCGGGCTTCTTCTTTGATCGGCCGCTGACCAAGCCGCCGGTGACCACGTTCTATCAAACCGCGGTCGGCGGCCATAAAACCGTACAGCTGCTGGACGGTTCGACGGTCACGCTCAATACCAACAGCAGGCTGGAAGCGATCTTCTCCGACGAGCGCCGCGACGTGCGCTTGTTGCGCGGCGAAGCCTATTTCGAGATCGCCCACTCCGACACGCGGCCTTTCACGGTGATTTCCGGCGAGCAGATGGTTCGCGATATCGGCACCGCCTTCGATGTCCGCAGCGAGCAAGGGGCGATGGAAGTGACCGTGACCAAAGGCGCCGTCGAAGTGATGACGAGCGCGAACGCGCGGCCTTCGGCGCAAGCCGGAGAACAGCAGCTGAATGTCGTCACCGCCGGACAGGAAGCCCGGTTCGACCGCAGGATCGAGTACCTCAAGCCGGTTTCCTATACCGACATCAATCGCCAGCTGGCCTGGCGCCAGGGTGTTCTGGTTTATGTCGGACAACCGCTGTCGCAGGTCGTCGCCGACGTCAGCCGCTATACGCAGATCAAGATCGAATTGGGCGATCCAAGCTTGGGCAAGATTCCCGTCGGCGGCTATTTCGAGATCAACAAGCTCGGCGCGATCTTTGTTGCCCTGGAAAAGAATTTCGGCATCCGCGCCGAATGGAGCGACGCTTCGCATGTCCGGTTGGTGGCCGCCGGCCATCGCCACGCCCGCCAGCGCGACAGACTTTAGCCAACAGGTGTACCTCGTTGCGCCGAGGCGCCTGTCAGCCGACGGTCACTTTTGCTGCAAAGCGACCTTGGCGCCTCGCGATGAATGACTGCTTTGTCCGGGCTAAAGCAGACCTGTATTCCCGATCGAGTGCGCAGCTCGAATTCAAGTAATCCGCATCAAGCCCGATCTTCCGGCCGCGTGCTAGAAGTCGGGAACCCCTATAGCCTCCCCAGCGCATAAGCGATGGCGAGATAGATTTTCCCGGTGTCGGCCGACAGCAGCGTCGAGGCGAGCAAGCCGCCGCCGTCGCCGTCGCGCGCCCGCGACAAGAGCGATTCGAAATCTTCCATATAGGCGTTGGCGCAGTCGCGGAAGCGCGCGTTCTCGCGATAGAGCACGGCGATGCGATTGACCGCCTCGGCGTCGATGGCGCGCGACAGCTTGCGCGCGAACACGGTGCGGTCGCCGGCGAGATAGCGCCGCCATTCCTCTTGCTGCGGGCCGTCGTCGCCCGCGATGGCTTCCAGATCGACCGCCATGTCGGCGAGCGCCGCTTCCAGCGCGCCGAGCGCGGCGGCGGCGGCCGGTTTCAGTTCCTTGTGCGCCTCGCCGGTTTCGACCGCGGCCAGCAAGGCCGACATCTGCCAATTCTTGGCATCGCCTTCGCCGGACTTTTTCTTCGACCGCAGGGTGAGCTTCTTGGCAAGACCGATCAGACCGTCGCTTTGGGCGTGCTCGACTTCGCCTTTGGCGCGCGCGGTCGGGCCGGGCGCGCTACGCGCGTGGATGGTGGAAAGCGTGCGCGCCGACAGGTCGAGGATTTCCTCGGTCTCCTGGCGTACCAGCTGGCGCACGCGCTGCGCCTCTTGCTTGGCGATGCCGGGAAGGGTGAGCAGATGTTTTTCGACGTCCTCGACGGCCGAGGCCAGGGTGGTGCGGATCTGAGTCGCCTCGGCGGAAAGCTCGCCCGCGGTGCGCAGCAGCCTTTCGCATTCGGCCATCGCCTCGCCCACCAGCGCGCGGGTGTCGGTCTTGGCCTGGTTCGCCGTCTCGCCGATCAGGTTCTGCGCCCCCGCGCCCGCTTCGTGCAGCGCGTTGATGAGATGGGCGAGCGTGGTGTTGGCGGAATCGGAAGCCTCGCGCAGCTTCTCGGCCTCGCGCGTGAAGTTCTGCGTCAGTTGCTGGGCGCGACCCGCGGTATTGGCCATCAAGAGCTCGAGGTGGCGTTCGGCCTCGCCGGTCATGGCTTCGAACTTCTGGCTTTCGCCGTCCAAGGCCGCGATCACCTGTTCCATCGCCTGGCGTTCGCCGGCCAGCGCTTTTTCGAAGGTCGAACCTTCCTCTTTCATCCGGCCCATCAGTTCGTTCATCGCCGCGCGATGGCGTTCCTGGCGGCCGAGCACGAATTCGGCGCGCGCCATCGCCGCATCCGACACCGCTTCGATGCGCTTGGCCTGCTTGTCGAATTCGACGGCGGCGGCGTGCGGCGCATCGGCGGCGGCATTGGCGGCTTGGCGGAAACTCACCGTCTGCGTGTCGAGCGATTGGCCGGCGGTGCGAAGCGCACTCTCCGCCGCTTCGATGGTGGACTTGAGCTGGGCGGCGCGGCCCGCCACGGTCTCGCCCGCGCGCGCCGCGACATCGGCCAGGGAATCGGCGACGCCTTGGATGCGCTCGCGTTCCTGTACCAGACGGGCGGCGACCGATTCGCCGCGCACGTCCACCCGCGCGCTCGCTTCGTCAAGCGCCGCGATCTGGTTCTCTAAGACGCTTTCGAGCGCGCGCAGTCGCGTGAAGGCGCCGTCAAGCCCGGCATTCAGCGCGTCGAGTTCGCGGCGCACGGCGCGGCCAAGACGCGCCGCAGTGCGCGCCGCGGTCTCGTCGGCGGAAAACAAGCGGTCGGTGGCGTCGACCAAAGCTTCGGCGGCGGCCGCCATCGCCTGGCCCCGGATCAGCGCCCAGGCCGTGGCGAGGAACAATGAAGGTGGCACCAAGCTGACGGCCAAGAACAGCGCCGCCTTCTGCAGATCGAGCGCCATCAGCCCTTGCGGGCCGAAATAGCCCAACAGATAGGCAATGGCCGCGCCCATCCAAAAGGCCGACAGCACCACCGCCAACAGCATCGGGGCCACGCCGCGCGGCGGCGCTTGGCGCATCCGCGGGCGGACGTCGGCCTCGCCCATCGGTTCGGTCGTGTTGACGAGAACGGGCTGGGTGCGGTCGGTTACCATCGTCTTGTCCGGATTTTGCTGACGCGGCTGGAGTTTAACCATTCACATTCGCTAACGCGAGTGATTCCGCCATTTTTGACGCGCGACGGTGTGGAGAATATAGTTTACACCGTATATTTATATCCAGTTAACCATTCGGGGAGGCAACCATGACGATGCTGATCGCGGCAGCGGCGACATTCTTTGGCATTCATCTGGTAATCTCGGGAACGAAGCTGCGCGATGTCATCGTGCATGCGATCGGCGAAAGTCTTTATCGCGGCTTGTTCTCGCTCGGCTCGCTGGCCGCCATCGTCTGGCTCTGCATCGCCTACAAAACGGCTTTCGCAATTCCCGACAACCGCATCCTGTTCGAGCCCGCCGCATGGGCGCGCGAGGAACTCGCCGTGCCGGTCATGGCGTTGGCTTTTCTGGTGGCAGTGCCGGGCCTGTTCACGCCCAATCCGGGCGCGGTCGGGCAGCAAGGCAAGGTGGTCGAGGCGCGCGGCATCGTGCGCGTGACGCGTCATCCGTTCTTGTGGGGCGTGGGAATCTGGGCGGGATTTCACCTGTATGCCGCCGGCGATCTGGCCTCGACCATCTTCTTCGGCACCTTCCTGGCGGTGGCTTTGCTCGGCACCTTGGCAATCGACGCCAAGCGGCGGCGCAAGCACGCTCCGTCATGGCAAGCCTTTGCCGCTGAGACCTCCAACCTGCCCTTCCTGGCCATCGTTTCGGGACGCAACCGTTTCAGCGCGCGCGAATATTTCGACTGGCGGTTCTTGATCGCTTTGGCCGTGTTCGGCGTGATGTTTTTCCTTCACACAAGATTGTTCGGCATTGCGCCGCTTAACGGATTCTGAGCGCCGTTAACGCGGCCTTGACGGCTTTGCGGGATGCTCCGCGCGTCCTTGAGAGGGAGAACGCGATGTTCGGAGCGGCCATCGATCTCGATCACCTTTCCCGTTACACCGGCGGAAATGAAAGTCTCAATGCCGAAGTGCTGCGGCTGTTCGAGACGCAGACCAGCGAGCTGGTCAGCAAGCTGCAGTCAATCCTGGACACCCGCGACGCCAAGTCCTGGAAAGAGGTGACCCACACGCTGAAAGGCGCGGCCAAGGGCGTGGGCGCGTTTTCCTTCGCGGAAGCGGCCGCCGCCGCCGAGCCGATCGATCCCGTCCGCGACCGCGGCAATGCCGTGTTGGCCATTAACCACCTCAAGCACAATGCCGAAGCGGTGAAGCGGTTCGTCGATACTTATCTCGAGCGCTGAAGTTTGGTGTCGAACACGTCGAATTCGTAAGCGATCGAGCGCTCGATCAGCGCCCGCCACACCGGCTCGGCGATTTCGGGATTGAGGCCTTTGTTGTGCGCCTCCGCCAGCACTTTCGCGATCACGTCGGCGATGCGAGCCTCGTCGCGCACCGCGCTGCGCTCGGTCTTGAGCTCGGCGGCGCGTTCGATATAGCGCTGGCGCAGCGCCAAGAGCGCCACCAGCGTGCGGTCGAGCCGGTCGATCTCGGCGCGCAGCTGCGACATCGTCCTGCACTGGCTGGGGTCTTGCGAATCCCGAGCGGTCATGGCCAATCCCATTCGTGAGCACACCACAATGTCCGCGCTTTAGTCGCAGGAGCAAGTCCTCCGATGCAAGAGGCGCAGGGGATTGTTGGGGAGGTCATTTCTACATATAACGACGCCGGATCGCGCGTTCTTACAAAGACGGACTGTGAAATACCCATGAGTGAGTCATCCCCTATCGAGACCGATGTCGCCATCGTCGGCGCCGGCCCGATCGGCCTGTTCGCCGTGTTCGAATTGGGCTTGCTGGATCTGAAAGCCCACCTGGTCGACATCCTCGACCGGCCGGGCGGGCAATGCACCGAGCTTTATCCCGAAAAGCCGATCTACGACATTCCGGGCATTCCCATGGTCACCGGCCAAGGGCTGGTCGAGCGGCTGATGGAGCAGATCAAGCCGTTCGGCGCCACCTTTCATCTCGGCGAGATGGCCAACGGGCTGGTCAAGCTCGACGACGGACGCTGGAAGCTTTCCACCGACGCCGGAACCGAGATCGTCGCGCCGGCGGTGGTGATCGCGGCCGGCGGAGGCAGCTTCGTGCCCAAGCGCCCGCCGATCCACGGCATCGAAGCCTATGAAGGCATCTCGGTGCATTACGCGGTGCGCAAGATGGAGACCTTCCGCGGCAAGAACGTCCTGATCGCGGGCGGCGGCGATTCTGCGCTCGATTGGACGCTGAACCTGGCGCCGATCGCGAAAAGCCTGACCTTGGTGCATCACCGCGACGGCTTCCGCGCCGCCCAGCACAGCGTCAACGCCATGCGCGAACTGGTCGATCAAGGCAAGATCAAGTTCCACGTCGCCAACGTCAAAGCGCTGCACGGCGAAGACGGCCAGCTCTCCGCCGTCACGCTCGCCGGCCACGATAAGCAGGAATGGCGGCACGAGACCGATGCGCTCTTGCCGTTCTTCGGCCTCACTATCAAGCTCGGTCCCATCGCGAATTTCGGCATCAATCTGCACGAGAACCTCATTGCTGTGGACACCGCGCGTTTTGAAAGCGAAATCCCCGGCCTCTTCGCGATCGGCGACATCAACACCTATCCGGGCAAGCTGAAGCTGATCTTGTCGGGCTTCCACGAGGCGGCGCTGATGGCGCAAGCGGCCTTCCACATTTGCCGGCCGCATGAGAAGCTGCGCTTCCAGTACACGACCTCGTCGTCCAGCCTGCAGAAGAAACTCGGTGTGACATGAAGATCATCGCCACGGACCGGCAAGGCAAAACCACCGAGATCGAAGGTCGCGACGGCTGGACGATCATGGAAATGCTGCGCGACGCGGGCCTTCCCATCACCGCGGAATGCGGCGGCGCCTGCGCTTGCGCCACCTGCCACGTCTATATCGAAGGCGGCTGGTACGGGAAATTGCCGCCGCCCTCGCAAGGTGAAACCGACATGCTCGACATGGCGCTCGCCGTGCAGGCCAATTCGCGGCTGTCCTGCCAACTCACTTGCTCGGAAGAGCTGGATGGCATCGAAGTGACGCTGGCGCCGGAATAGGCTTGCCATCGTTATACGTTTGTTATAACATCATAGTGTTATAACCGACGTAAATACAGGTAAGCCTATGACCCTGAAGCTGAAAATCATCCAGATCGGCAACTCCCTGGGCGTAACCTTGCCGAAAGAGGCCTTGGCCGCGCTCAAGGTCGACAAGGGCGACACGCTGACCCTGACCGAAGCGCCCGACGGTTTTCGGCTGATGCCTTACGATTCGGAGATTGCCGGCCAGTTCGAGGTCATGCGCGCGGTCATGAAGAAGCGGCGCAACGCGCTTCGCGAATTGGCGAAATGAGCCAGTGGGTCTGGCTCAACCCGGACGCCTTGCTGGCCGCCCATGACGAACAGCTTGCCGAGCATGGCGGGGCATCCGGCCTTCGCGATCAAGGCCTGTTCGAATCCGCGTTGGCACGACCGCAAAATCTGGCGGCCTACGGCGAACCGGACGCAGCAGCGCTTGCCGCCGCTTGTGCTTATGGACTTACGAAGAACCACGCTTTCGTCGACGGCAACAAGCGCATCGCCTTCGTCGCACTGGAATCGTTCCTAATGTTAAACGGCTACGAACTCGTCGCCGACGACGCTCAATGCATGCTCGTCACGCTCTCTCTGGCGTCCGGTGCGATCGGCGAAGACGAACTTGCCGAATGGATCCGCCGCCATGTTCAAAATGCTTAGCCCGCCATTCTGCTCGGCCAGGTGTAAGCTGGCGGGCCCTCGCGTCTCGCGATAAAGTCGCGCTGCGGGAACGGGGAGAAAACGGCATGCTGGCGCTGATCGCGGCGATCTTGGCTGCGGGAATCTTGGGCAATCTCACCGACTGGCTGTTCATGGGCGTGTTGTTCCACGGCGCCTACAACACCTATCCGGAAGTCTGGCGGCCGGGCGTGCAAGGCGGCAAGAGCCGGAGCGCCATCCTGTGGGCGAGCGCGCTCGGCTTCGTCATGAGCGCGGCGGTGATCGCGCTCGCCGCGGTGGCGGGCGCGGACACTGTATGGGCCGCGCTCGGCGTAGCGCTGCTCGCCTGGATCGCGGGACCGCTGGTGGTGATCGTGATCAACAATCTGTTCGTCAAGATCGATCCCAAAATCACCTTCGCCCATTGCCTGGGCTATCTCGTGCGCATGCTGATCGCGGGGCTGGCCGCCGGGATCGCCCTGCCGCTCTCATGACCGTCGCGCACGTCTACACCGTGGCGTTTCAGGGCATCGAGGCCTTGCCGGTGGACGTGCAGGTGCACATCTCCGAGAGCGGCGGCGGGCAGTTCAATCTGGTCGGTCTGGCCGACAAGGCGGTCGCCGAAAGCCGCGAGCGGGTGCGCGCCGCGCTCGCCGCCATCGGCCTGGCGCTGCCGTGGAAGCGCATCACGGTCAACCTGGCGCCGGCCGACCTGCCCAAGGAAGGCAGCCATTACGATCTGCCGATCGCGCTGGGCCTCTTGGCAGGGATGGGCGTGCTGCCGGCCGGCGAGATGGCGCGCTATGTGGCGATGGGCGAGCTGTCGCTCGACGCACAGATCACCACGGTGGCAGGGGTGTTGCCGGCGGCGCTGGCGGCATCCGCGCAAGGGCGCGGGCTGATCTGCCCGGCAGCCTGCGGCGCGGAAGCGGCATGGGCGGGCGGGATCGAGATCATCGCCGCGCCCTCGCTGATCGCTCTCGTCAATCACGTCAAAGGCGCGCAGGTGCTCAACCCGCCGACCGCCAAGCTGGCGGACGACGCCTTCTCGGTACCCGATATGAAGGACGTGAAGGGCCAAGAGACCGCCAAGCGCGCCATCGAGATCGCCGCGGCCGGCGGGCATAATCTGCTCATGATCGGCCCGCCCGGCGCCGGCAAGTCGATGCTGGCGCAGCGCCTGCCAGGCCTGTTGCCGCCGCTCGACGCGCGCGAGGCGCTGGAGATTTCCATGGTGCAGTCGCTGGCCGGCGAATTGCCCGGCGGCACGATTTCGCGGCGCCGCCCGTTCCGCAGTCCGCATCATTCGGCGTCGATGGCGGCGCTGGTCGGCGGCGGTCTGCGCGTCAAGCCGGGCGAAGTGAGCCTCGCGCATCTAGGCGTGTTGTTCCTCGACGAATTGCCCGAGTTCCAGCGCGCCGTGCTCGACAGTCTGCGCCAGCCGATCGAAAGCGGCGAGGCGGTGGTGGCGCGCGCCAATGCCCATGTGCGCTATCCGGCGCGCTTCCAGCTGGTGGCCGCGATGAACCCTTGCCGCTGCGGTTATCTCTCCGATCCGGCGCAGGCCTGCGGGCGTGCGCCCAAATGCGCCCAGGAATACCAGTCGCGCATCTCGGGACCGCTGTTCGACCGCATCGATCTGCATGTGGAAGTGGCCTCGGTCACTGCCGCCGATCTCACCTTGCCGCCGCCGGCGGAAAGTTCGGCCGATGTCGCCAAGCGCGTGACGGCGGCGCGCGAGATTCAACGCGCTCGTTATGCCCAAGACGGCATCCGCACCAATGCCGAGGCCGAAGGCGAGGTGCTGGAGCGCGTCGGAACGCCAGACGCCGCCGGCAAGAGGCTGCTCGCCGATGCCGCCGAGACCATGCGGCTGACGGCGCGCGGCTATCACCGCGTGCTGCGGGTGGCGCGCACCATCGCCGATCTTGCGGCCGTCGAAAGCGTCGGCCGGCGCGAGATCGCCGAAGCGTTATCGTTCCGGCGGATCGCGCATCTCTGAGCGCGCGCTACTTTGTGATCTTCGCCGCGATCAGTTCGGCTTTGGCCGCGTCGAATTCCTGCTGGAAGGTCGCGTTGCGCATCAGGTCGATGGCGACGTCGGTACCGAGAATCTGCCCGGCGACGATGTCGCGGCGATAATGCATGCCGCAGACCAGCCGGTTCTCGGAATACTGTTTGGCGCGCGCGCTCAGCGCTTCGGACTTCTCGGGCACCAGCGCGCTCAGGATGAAGGTCATCGAATAGGCCAGCGTCGCATGGCCGCTGGGATAGGACGACTTGGGCGCGTCGCTCTTGGCGCAGCTCTTGAGCGACGGATCGATCACCCAAGGCCGGTTGCGTTGGAAGTAGTCCTTGGCGAGCTTGCCCGCCGCCTTTTCCTCGGCCTTCACCTCGGCGAACAGCGCCGCGGTCTTCGGCAGCTTCGCGAGATCGAACTTCGGGCCGATGACGCCGACGAAGGCGGTGATGTCCTCGTCCTTGTAATCCCACATCGCGGCGGCGAACTGCTTGGCGGTGCGCGTGTCCTGGAGATGATGCAGCTCGTCCATCTCGGCCTTGGCCTCGGGCGAGCCGTCGGCGGGCGGCGGCGGCAGAAGCTGGGCCGGCGGGTATTGATCGGGCGTCAAAAGCAGCGAGCCGGCCGAAGCCGCGCCGCTCAACACCAAAGCCGCCGAAAAGGCTATCAAAAAAGTGCGTTTCATTGCTTCCCCCCGGGTTGGTGTCATAGCTATGACATGCAAGAAATACACTTTTGTTACGTCGCGCGACGGCAATAGTTGTAACGCCGGCAAGTGGAGGTCCCATGTTCAAACGCCTGTTCCCTGTGATGGCGGCTTTGCTGGTCCTGGCAGGCTCGCCCGTTCGTGCCGCCGACACGACCGTGTTCGCCGCCGCCTCGCTGACCGACGCGCTGAAAGAGATCGGGGCGGCCTACAAGCAGGACACCGGCCGCACGGTGGTGTTTTCCTTTGCCGCCTCGTCCGCCTTGGCGCGCCAGATCGAGGCGTCGAGCGGCGCTGACATCTTCATCTCGGCCGATACCGATTGGATGGATTATCTCGACAAGAAAGGCTTGATCGCGCCGGGCACGCGCGAAAACCTGTTGGGCAATACGCTGGTGTTGATCGCGCCCGCGGACTCCCCGGTCAAGCTGACCATCGTGCCGCATTTCGATCTTAAGGGCGCGCTCGGCGGCGGCAAGCTGGCGCTCGCCGATCCCAATGCCGTGCCGGCGGGCAAATACGCCAAAGCGGCACTGACGACGCTCGGCGTGTGGGACAGCGTGGCGTCCAGCGTGGTGCCGGCCGAGAACGTGCGCGTGGCGCTGGCTTATGTGGCGCAAGGCGAAGCGCCGCTCGGCGCGGTCTATGCGACCGACGCCAAGGCCGAGCCGCGCGTACGCGTGGTCGATACCTTTCCGGCCGGCTCTTATCCGCCGGTGATCTATCCCGCCGCGCTGGTCAAGGACGCCGGTCCAGAGGCGCGCCCGTTCCTGGCGTATCTTTCCGGCGCCAAGGCGCGCGCCATCTTCGTCAAGGACGGCTTCACGCCGCTGACGAAATGATCAGGCGGGCTTGCGCCCCAGCCACAGCGCGATCACCAGACCGGCGAAGAAGGCGCCGATCAGGTTGATGGCGATGTTGGCCAGCGTGTAATCGAGCGGAAAGCCGTACCAGATCAGATAGGACGTGTCGGTGCCGAGCGCGGCGAACAGCCCGATCGCCGTGACGTAGCCGACGCGGCACCAATACGGCGCGATCGCCACGAAAGACAGCAGGAACGCCGCGATCAGCGCCTGCACCAGTTCCTTGGCGAATTCCGCGCTCACCAGCGGCAGCATGTCGGCGCTGGCGCCCGGCGGATGATAGAGCAGCAGGCCCGACGGATTGGTCTTCATCAGCGCCGCCGATTTTTCCATCATCTTGGGATCCTTGGGATCGACCCAAGGAAAGACATACAGCCCCGATTTGGCGCCGACGCCGTCCTGCATCGCTGCGAGCACGGCCGCTTCGTGCGGAATCCGGCTGAAGCCGACGGTGGCGAGCGGCGTCGCCATGTGCGCGATGGACGTCCACACGAACATCGCGATGGCGCCAAGCAATCCTGCCAAGATTATGCGCATGAGCAATCCCCCTTCTGTTTCCGATACGATTATACGCGAATTTGCGACATTTCACGCGCCGCCCATTGCGCCTTGAGCGAGTCCGTGGTGTCCCGGCTGCCGTCGGGCGACCAGCCTGGCGGGGCCAGTAGATAACCGGCAGATTCTTTCATGTTCTTGGCCTTGGCCAGATCGGCGCAAAGCGCAATCCATTCGTGGCTGGCAATCTTGAGGATGTTGAACGAAGCGATATTGCGCACGATGCCGTAGCGCGGCTTTTCCTCTTTGCGCTCGGGCACGAAGGTTCCGAACAGCCGGTCCCAGACGATGAACACGCCGGCGTAATTGGCGTCGAGGTAGGCCGGGTTGGTGGCGTGATGCACGCGGTGGTGCGAGGGCGTGTTCATCACCGCTTCGAACGGGCCCGGCAGCTTGCCGATCGCTTCGGTGTGAATCCAGAATTGATAGACGAGATTGAGGCCGTGCACGAAAGCGATCATGGGAATTGGAAAGCCCAAAATCACCAGCGGCAGGCGGAAGAGGATGCCCGGCGTCAGCGCGCCGGTCCAGGGTTGGCGCAGCGCCGTCGACAGATTGTAGTGCTGGCTCGAATGATGATTGACGTGGTCGGCCCACAGCCAGCGCACGCGATGGCTGGCCCGGTGCCACCAGTAATAAAGGAAATCGTCGAGCACAAAACACAGCGCGAGGACGGCGAACGACCAGCCGAGATCGGCCAGGCGCAAAGGCTGAACCAGCGCAAAGACGGCGAGGAAGAACGCCGCCGACAGCACGCCCGCCACCACGCTGCCGAATCCCATCAACAGGCTCGCTGCCGTGTCGAAGGTCTCGTAACGCGCCCGCTGCGTGATCCGCGCAAAGACCATCTCGGCGATCACCAGCAACACGAAGATCGGCGTGGCCAGCGCGACGGGATTGCTCAAGCTCACGGCAGCGCTCCGAGCTTTTGCGCCCAGAGGCCGGCGCTGTCCGCGTCGGCGAAGCTCAAGCGCAGCCGCGGCAGCGTGAAATCGGCCAGCGCGAGCGATAGCGCGTTGTCGCTGCGCGCGACGGCTTTGACCAACCCCGCCGAAAGCTTGCGCACCACCAGCCGGTCGCCATGACTGACCAAGAGATGGATGGCCCCATCGACAGCGTTCTCGCACAGCGCCGCCCTTCCGTCCGTCGCCACGCTGGTGAGGCGGGCCGCAAACGCCGGCAGGATTTCGCGCAAATAGGCCTCGGCCTCGGCGGCGCCGAGCCACGCGCGCCCCTTCGCGAACAGGAGCGCACATAACGCCACAACCAGCGCCACGCCGACCAGCGAGGCCAAAAGATAACCCAAACCCATGACCGTTCCCTGCCGCTTGGCGGCACCTCTCTTATGCCGTAAGCATTGGTCGAGAAAAAGCGTCACCCAGGGGAAGCTATGGCGGGGCGGCCGCGCTTTTATCGTCTTCTGTTGCTCCTTCCTTTCGCCACGCTTTGGGTGCCGTTCTACGACCGCGCCACGCCGGCGCTTGCCGGCATCCCGTTCTTCTATTGGGCGCAGATGGCCTGGATCGCCATCACCGTGGCGTTGATGTTGGTTGTCTGGCGCCTGGATCGCGGAGGCAAGGCGTGAGCGGCCATGCGATGGCGATTGCCGTCTTCGTGGCGCTGTTCGCGCTGGTGACGGTGTTGGGCTTCGTGGCGGCGCGTTGGCGGCGCGGCGATCTCAGCCAATTGCACGAATGGGGGCTGGGCGGGCGGCGCTTCGGCACCATCATCAGTTGGTTTCTGTTGGGCGGCGATCTCTATACGGCCTACACCTTCGTAGCCGTGCCGGCGCTGATGTTCGGCGCCGGCGCTTCGGGCTTTTTCGCCGTTCCTTATTGCACCATCGCCTGGCCGATCCTGTTCGTCGTTTTCCCGCGGCTTTGGTCGGTGTCGCACAAGCACGGCTACGTGACGGCGGCCGATTTCGTGCGCGGCCGCTTCGGCCACCACGGCTTGGCGAGCGCGGTCGCGGTGACGGGCATCGTCGCCACCATGCCCTATATCGCCTTGCAGCTGGTCGGCATGGAAGTCGTGCTTGGCGGGCTCGGCCTGCATTACGCGGTGCATGTCGCGGGGGCGACGGTGGAGATGCCGCTGCTGATCGCCTTTGCGGTCTTGGCGGCCTACGACTACACGAGCGGACTGCGGGCGCCCGCGATGATCGCCGTGGTCAAGGATCTGCTGATTTACGGCACGGTGCTGGCGGTGATGATCGTCATTCCCGTCGAGCTCGGCGGTTACGGCCACATCTTTGCCGCGGTCGATCCCAAGAAGCTGCTCTTGGCGCCCGCGGCCACCGGCAATCTCGGCGCGGGGTCGGCCTATGCGACGCTGGCTTTGGGCTCGGCCTTGGCGCTGTTCCTCTATCCCCATTCGGTGACGGGGATTCTGTCGTCCTCGAGCCGCGAGGTCATCAGGCGCAACGCCATCGCCATGCCCGCTTATGCCTTTGCGCTCGGGCTGATCGCGCTGATGGGCACCATGGCGATCGCCGCCGGCGTGGCGCACATGCCGGCCTACGCGCAAGGCTTCAAAGAGTTCGGAGCGAATTTCGCGGTGCCCGCGCTGATCCTACACAGCTTTCCGGGATGGATGGTAGGCGTGGCCTTTGCCGGCATCGCCATCGGCGCCCTGGTGCCCGCCGCGATCATGTCGATCGCCTCGGCCAACATCTTCACCCGCAACATCTACAGGGAATATATCCATCCCACATGCAGCGCCGCCGAAGAAAGCCGCGTGGCCAAGACCGCCTCGCTGATCGTGAAGGCGGGCGGCCTGATCTTCATCCTGGGCTTTCCCCAGACCTACGCCATCGTGCTGCAGCTGCTTGGCGGCATCTGGATCAGCCAGACTTTGCCGGCCGTGATGTTGGGACTTTACACGCGCTGGTTCCACCCGCGCGCCCTGCTGCTCGGATGGGCGGCAGGAATCGCCTGCGGCACGGCCATGGCGTGGACGCTCGACTTCAAGAGCGCGATCTTCGTGCTGCATATCGCGGGCACGGATGTGCCCTGTTACGCCGCGCTGGCGGCACTGGCGCTGAATCTCGGCGTCAGCGTGGTGCTTAGTCTCGTGTTCAACCTGCTGGCGCGCGGCCCCCGTCCCGACGAGACGACGGCGGAGGATTACGGCTGAATTATTGTTGGTCGCGCGATCTTACGGCGAACCGCGTCCGCACGCTGCCGCTAAGGACCACTTCGCCGGATCGCGCTCCGTCACCCGAACCGGCCGGTGATGTATTGCTCAGTCCGCTTGTTCGACGGGTTGGTAAAGACTTTTTCCGTGGTGTCGAACTCGATCAGCTCGCCCAGATACATGAAGGCGGTGAAGTCCGAGGTGCGCGAGGCCTGCTGCATGTTGTGGGTCACGATGATGATCGTGTAATCGTTCGACAGCTCGTCGATCAGCTCCTCGATCTTGGCGGTCGAGATCGGGTCGAGCGCCGAGCAGGGCTCGTCGAGCAGGATCACCTCGGGCCGCGTCGCCACGGTGCGCGCGATGCACAGCCGCTGCTGCTGACCGCCGGACAGCGACAGGCCGGATTCGCGCAGCTTGTCCTTGACCTCGCCCCACAGCGCGGCGCGCTGCAGCGCGTGCTCGATGCGCCCGTCGAGCTCGGAGCGCGACATGCGTTCGAACAGGCGGATGCCGAAGGCGATGTTGTCGTAGATCGTCATCGGGAACGGCGTCGGCTTCTGGAACACCATGCCGACGCGCGAGCGCAACAGGTTGATGTCCTGCTTGGCGCGCAAGATGTTCTGCCCGTCGAGCAGCACTTGGCCTACGGCGCGTTGGTTGGGATAAAGCTCGTAGATGCGGTTCAAGACGCGCAACAAGGTGGACTTGCCGCAGCCCGACGGGCCGATGAAAGCCGTCACCTTGCGGTCGTAGAGCGGCAAGGTGATGTCCTTCAGGGCCTTGGTGTCGCCGTAGAAGAAGGACAGGTTCTTCACGTCGACCTTGATGGGGTCGGCCATACGCTAGCTCCGTTTCGACGATTCGAGGATTCGCGCGACGATGCTCAAAGTCAGCACGGCGGCGGTGATCAGCAGCGCGCCCGCCCAGGCCAGCGCGTGCCAGCCGTCGTAAGGGCTCATCGCGAACTGGAAGATCACCACCGGCAGATTGGCCACCGGCTTGCTGAAATCCGTGCTCCAGAACTGGTTGTTGAGGGCGGTGAACAAGAGGGGCGCGGTCTCGCCCGAAATGCGCGCCACGGCGAGCAGCACGCCCGTGACGATGCCGGCGCGCGCTGCCCGCCAGGTCACGGCGCGGATTACCGCGCTGTGCGGCGCCCCCAAGGCGGCGGCGGCCTCTCTCAGGCCATTCGGCACCAAAAGCAGCATGTTCTCGGTGGTGCGCACCACCACGGGAATCACGATCACCATCAGGGCCGCGGCGCCCGCCCAGCCCGAGAAGCTCTGCATCGGCACGACGATGATCACGTAGATGAACATGCCGATCACGATGGAGGGCGCGCTGAGCAGGATGTCGTTGACGAAGCGCACGAAGAAGCTGAGTTTGGCGTAACGGCCGTATTCGGCGAGATAAGTGCCCGCCAGCAGCCCGATGGGCGTGCCCGCCGCGACCGCCAGCGCGCTCATGATCAAGCTGCCGACGATGGCGTTGAGCAGACCGCCGTCGACGCCCGGCGGCGGCGTCATCTCGGTGAAGACCTTGGCGTTGAGCCCGGAGAAGCCGTGATAGAACAGCGAATAGAGGATGGCCGCCAGCCAGATCAGACCGACAGCGGCCGCCATCACCGACAGGGTGAGAAAGAACGCATTGGTGCGCTTGCGCCCGTAATAGCGCGCCATGCGACGCCGTTCTGCCTTGCCGAGGGGCGTGGCGATCGCGTTCATGCCGACACTCCCCCGGCGCGCTTCTCGAGCGCGCGCAGCATCAACAGGGCCGAGGCCAGCACCACGAAGGTGATGAAGAACAGGATCAGGCCCATCTCGATCAGCGCGGCCTGGTAAAGCGGGGTGGTCGCTTCGGCGAATTCGTTGGCGATGGTGGCCGAGATCGTCGTACCCGGCGCGAACAGCGAAGGATCGATGTGGTGGGCGTTGCCGATCACGAAGGTGACGGCCATGGTCTCGCCCAGCGCGCGGCCGAGCGCCAGCATGGCGCCGCCCACCACGCCGGTGCGCGCGAAAGGCAGCACCACGCGCCACATCACCTCCCAAGTCGTGCAGCCCATGGCATAGGCGGCCTCTTTGAGCGTCGGCGGCACGGTCTCGAACACGTCGCGCGTCACCGCGGTGATGAACGGCAGCACCATGATCGACAGGATCAGCGAGGCTGTGAAGACGCCGATGCCGTAAGGCGCCCCGCCGAGCACGTCGCCGAGCCAGGGAATGGCGGTGCAAATCTGCTCAATCACCCAGCCGAGCGGTACCAGGATGTTGTGCAACAACCAGCCCGAGCCCTCCACCGTGGAAGTGTCGCCCGCACTCGTGGCGTTGATGAACCAGGTCTCGACGCTTTCCTGGAAAGCCGGCGCGAAGACGAACAGGCCCCAGATGCCGTAAATGATCGAAGGAATGCCGGCCAACAGTTCGATGGCGATGCCGATCGGCCGGCGCAACGGCCGCGGGCAGATCTCGGTCAGGAAGATGGCGATGCCGATGCCCACCGGCACGGCCACCGCCATGGCGAGGAGCGAGGTGACGACGGTGCCGTAGATCGAGCCCAGCGCGCCGAACTGATTGGTCACCGGGTTCCAGATCTCGGTGTAAAGGAACCGCCAACCGAAGGTTTTGATCGCGGGCCAGGCGCCGATGCCGAGCGAGATCAAGACGCCGGCGAAAATCGCCAGCACCATGAGCGCCGCGCTTTGCGTGAGATAGCGGAAACGGAGGTCGCCAAAGCCGTGACGGCGGACGGCGGCGGCGCGTTTTTCGGAGTCGTTTGTCAATACGATATCGGCCATCGGCTTGCGCGTTTGTGTTTAGACCGGCGGAAACGGAACAGGGCGCGGGCGGGTCTTACGGCAGGCCTTGGATCGCGGCCAGCGCGCAGCCGTCGGCGCACTCCCTTGTTTGACTTTCCCTTCTAAACCATCCCCCCGGCTCAAGGCTTCATTCTTGGCGAGGTCCCGCCCTGGCGGAGCTATCACGACCAGCTAGCGTGCAACGTCCATCACAATTCCATGAAGCTTTTGTGACGAGGCCATCAGGCTGGGGGCGTTAACGATACAAAATGTTGATTATTAACAATATATTCCGCCTATTTGGCCGCTGAGAACAAAACCGGAAAGCCGGCGGACGGCGGCTTGGCGTCGCGTCAAACGGGCGTTTTGCGCCCACCCTTAAGGCTTTTTCAAACGGCCATGAGGCTTACTGGACCCTCCTGCCGGAGGATCGGAGTGGCGCGCGTCGTTCGCGGGGTATTCGGCTTGGCGGCACTGGCCTTGCTGGTGGCGACGCTGGGCGACATCGTGCTGCACGGCCGGCTGACCCTGGTCGCGCCCGGCACTTTCGTCGCCTTGTTCGGCGTCGTCCTCGTGCTGGTGCTGCAAGGCTCTTTGTCGGCGCGCGAAAGAAGCGAGCAGGCGGTCCGCCAGATGGCGCAACTTCAATCGGTCGCCGCGCGCCTGGAAGACTCACTGGCGGCGGCGGCGGCGATGAATGCGCGGCTCAACCAAAGCGAGGCGCGCTACAAAGGCCTGGTCGACGCGCAAGGCGACGCCATCTTCCGGCGTTCCGCCGACAGCCGCTTGACCTACGGCAACGAGGCGTTCTTCAAACTGTTCGGGCTCAATCCGCACGCCGCCTTGGGCAAGCCTTTCGCGCCAGAGCTGCATCCCGACAGTCAGGCGCCGCATTTCGGCAGTTTCGCCGGCGCCGAAGCCCAGTCGCGCATGCGCTACGACCAGCATGTGCGTACCGCTTACGGCTGGCGCTGGATTTCCTGGGAGGATTATCCGGTGCGCGACAATCTCGGCCGTCTGGTCGAGGTGCAAAGCGTCGGCCGCGACATCAGCGAGCGCAAGGCGCTGGAAGACGCGCTGACCGAAGCGCGCGACAAGGCCGAAGCGGCAAGCCGCGCCAAATCGGGCTTTCTCGCCACCATGAGCCACGAGATCCGCACCCCGATGAACGGCGTGCTCGGCATGGCGCGGCTGCTGATGGAAACCGAGCTTCGTCCCGAACAGCGCACCTATGCCGAGGCCATCGTGCAATCGGGCGAGACGCTGCTGACGTTGATCGGCGACATCCTCGATTTTTCCAAGATCGAATCGGGCACCCTCACGCTGGAGGACGAAAAGACCGACCTGCGCGGCCTGATCGAAGGCGTGGTCGAGCTGTTGGGCCCGCGCGCGCACGCCAAGGGCGTCGAGCTGGTGGCGTTCGTGACGCCCGACGTCCCCGAAGCGATCAACACCGACACGGTACGGCTGCGCCAGGTGCTCATCAATCTGGTGGGCAATGCCGTCAAATTCACCGAAAAGGGCGGCGTGCTGGTCGAGGCGTCCTACGAAGCCCATCACGCGCTGCTGCGCTTCGAGGTGCGCGACACCGGCGTGGGCGTGCCCAAGGAGAAGCGCCAGGAAATCTTCGACGAATTCGTCCAGGCCGATTCCAGCCACGCGCGCAAGTTCGAAGGCACCGGGCTCGGGCTGGCGATTTCGCGGCGGCTGGTCGGCGCCATGGGCGGCGAGATCGGTCTGGAAGGGCCCGCCGGCGGCGGCAGCCTGTTCTGGTTCACCTTGCCCGCTTCGGTGGCCTTGCCGGCGTCGCCGCGCACCGCCATGCTTGCCGGCAAGCGCATCGCTCTCATCACCCGCAACGCCATCTTGCGCGAAGGCCTTGCGGCGCAAATCCGCGCCGCCGGCGGCGAGGTGGTGGGGCTGACCGAAGACGGCATCCGCAAATCCGACCTCATGCTGATCGACGCCGGCACCGAGTCCGAGCCGCAACCGCCGACGCCACCCGTGCCGCACATCCCCGCTTGGGTGCTGCTGACGCCCGCCGCCCGATCCAAATTGTCGAACCTGCGCGCGCAAGGCTTTGCCGGCTATCTGGTCAAGCCGGTGCGGCAATCCTCGCTGATCGAGCGGCTGGCGATGCGGGCGCCCGCCTCGCAAGAAGCTTCGCCGCCGAAGCCCGAGCCCCAAGCGGCGAGCGGACCGGGGCTGAAAATCCTCTTGGCCGAGGACAATCCGATCAACGCGCTCCTGACGCGCGAGCTGCTGCGCCGGCGCGGCCATAAGGTCGTCGAGGTCACCAGCGGCGAGGCCGCGGTCAAGGCGATGGAGCATGAGGTCTTCGATCTCATGCTCACCGATATCCACATGCCGGGCATGGATGGCATCGAGGCCACCAAGGCGATCCGCGCCAACGAGGCGCGCTTCAAGCGGCCGCACACGCCCATCGTCGCGCTCACCGCCGATGTGATGGAAACCGGCCGCAGGGCTTGCCGAGAGGCGGGGATGGATGGTTTCCTCACCAAACCCGTCGAACCGAATCAGCTGGACGACATGTTCGCCGCTTTCTTTCCCGCCCTCGTCGAGTCCGCAGACGCCGCCGCATGAACGCGCAGAGGCGCCGCATTCCGCTCAGTGCCTATTTCGAGCCGCGGGCGCGCGTGATGCTGGCGCTGGGCTTTTCCTCCGGCCTGCCGTTCTATCTGGTCGGCAACACCTTCGCGCTGTGGCTGCGCGATGCGGGCACTTCGCTCTCCGCCATCGGGTTTCTCTCCTGGGTCGGTATCGCCTATTCGCTGCAATTCGTCTGGGCGCCGCTGCTCGACCGCGTGCCGATGTTGAAGGTGCTTGGCCAGCGGCGCGGCTGGCTCGCCGCCTCGCAGGTGATCGTGGCCGTCGGATTGCTGGCGATGGCCTATGTGGGAACGCGCCACGGCCTGACCGCGCTCGGCATTTGCGCCTTGGTCGTGGCCTTTGCCTCCGCCACGCAGGACATCGCGCTTGCCGCCTGGCGTATCGAGATCGCGCGCGATGCCGATGAATTGGGCCTGCTCACGGCCGCCAACACGATGAGCTATCTGGTCGCCGTGAACCTGACCGGTTCGGTCCTGCTGTCGGTGGCGCAGCATTGGAACTGGCCGTTGACTTACACGCTCTGCGGCCTTGGGATGTTGATCGGACTGATCGGCACTTTCCTCGCCGAAGAACCGGTGCAGGCCGACAAGGTCACCGAAGAGATCGAAAAGGAACGCCCGCTGTGGACCTTGCGCGGCGCCTTCGATGCGGTGATCGGACCCTTCATCGCCTTCTTCAAGGCGCACGGCCCGCTGGCGCTGTTGATGCTGCTGGCGATCAGCCTTTATCGCTTGCCCGATTTCGTGCGCGGCCCGATGAGCAATCCGTTCTATCACGACATCGGCATGAGCAACGACGTGATCGCCTTCGCGCGCCTGTTCGTGGGAACACCGGCCGCGTTCCTCGGCATGGCGGCGGGCGGATTTCTCTGGGTTCGGTTCGGCCGGATGCGCGCCTTGGTGCTGGGCGGGATCTGCCAGGCGTCGGGAATCGCCCTCCATGCCCTGCTGGCATTTCACCCCGGTAGTGCGCCGCTGTTTCTCGCGGTGATGGCCATCGACGATTTTTCCATCGGGCTCGCCGGCATCATGCTTGTCACCTACATATCGAGCCTGACCAACCTCGGCTATACCGCGACCCAGTACGCCCTTCTGTCCTCGACCTATGCCTGGGCGGGGAAAGTCCTGAAGGGCTTTTCCGGCACGGCGGTCGATTCCTTAACCGGTTCCTTCGGGCTGATGCATGCCTATGCGATGTTCTTTTTGGGCACCGGCTTGATCGGCATTCCTGCGACTCTTTTGTTCATCTGGATCGGCGCCCTGGAGCAGCGAAAACCGGCTTTGCGGCAATGATCCGAACACGGTTTGCCGTTTGTCTTGTCATGTTTGGTGGAGTAAAATCGCGCCTCGCGCAACGTCCGAAGGTTAACCCTTCGCCCAGGGAAAGCGCCATCCGTGGTCAACATTCACGAGCCTGGACCCCTTGAGGGGCGCCTCGATCATTGGCCGGTTCTGGCCACGTTTGGCGCGCTGGAAGTGCGTCTGGCCGAGACCGAAGCGGAGGTCGAGGCGGCGCAGCGCCTGCGCTATCGCGTCTTCTACGAAGAGATGGCGGCGATTCCCTCACCGGCGATGCGCGAGGCGCGCCGCGACTTCGATCATTTCGACGAATTCTGCGACCATCTTCTGGTGATCGACCGCGAGCGCGCCGAAGAGGACGGCCAGCCCGCCGTGGTGGGCACCTACCGGCTGCTGCGCGAGGTCGACGCCAAGCGCGCCGGCGGTTACTACACGGCCTCCGAATTCGATTTGAGCCCGATGCTCGCCCATCAGCCGGCCGGCGCCAATCTGCTCGAACTCGGCCGCTCCTGCGTCCTCAAGGCCTATCGCAGCAAGCCCGCCACCATGCAGCTTCTGTGGCGCGGCTTGATGGTCTATCTGACGCGCTTTTCGATCGATCTGATGTTCGGTTGCGCCTCGTTTTCCGGCACCGATCCGCAAGCGCTGGCGCTGCCCCTGTCCTATCTGCACCATTTCCACGCCATGCCCGAAGCCATGCGGGTGCGCGCCATCCCTTCACAATATGTCGACATGAATCTGATGGCGAAGGACGCGGTCGATCCGAAAGAAGCCATCCGCGCGCTGCCGCCGATGCTCAAGGGCTATCTCAGGGCGGGCGTCTTTGTCGGCGACGGCGCGGTGATCGACCGGCAGTTCCACACCACCGATGTCTTCATCTATTGCCCAATGACCAGCGTCGATCCGCGCTACAAGAACCGTTTCAGGATGCACGCGGTCGCATGAGTTCAAGCCGCCTTTTTAGTGCAGCCTCTTCAGCCGCAAATGCCTTACGTTTTTCCTCTCTATTTCCATGCCGTAGAGCATAGAGAGTTGCAGCGCTTGCTTCGTAATGAGCGAAGACAGCGTCGGCGAGTTCCGAAGGAAGGTTCATGGTCAGCCTCACAGTTCGACCACCCCAACCTAGAAGCGATTCGGCTAATTGGACAAGCCGAGGCACTCGGTTTCCTACCGCGGGCTTCGCTTCGCCAAAATCCGTTGCAGCGTGCGCCGATGCATGTTGAGACGGCGCGCCGTTTCCGAGACGTTGTGGCCGCACAATTCGTAGACCCGCTGGATGTGCTCCCAGCGCACGCGGTCGGCCGACATCGGATTCTCCGGCGGCTTGGGCTTTGAGCCCGGCGGCGCCATCAGCGCGGCGAGAATGTCGTCGGCGTCGGCCGGCTTGGGCAGATAATCGATGGCGCCGTATTTCACCGCGGCGACCGCGGTAGCGATATTGCCGAAACCGGTGAGTACCACCACGCGGCTGTCGGGCCTGACCGCGTGCAGCGTCTCCACCACGTCGAGGCCGTTACCGTCTTCGAGCTTGAGATCGACCACCGCGTACGCGGGCGGTGCTTCCTTGGCGCGAGCCTTGCCTTCAGCCACGCCTTCGGCGATGGCGACCGTGAAGCCGCGCGCCTCCATGGCGCGGGCCAGCCGCTCGCGCAGCGGGCGGTCGTCCTCCACGATCAGCAAGGTCTTATCTTCGCTCATGACACGTTTCCTTCACACAGCGCCTTAGGCCGTAAGGCCCAAAACGTCAACCGGCGTCAGTCGTCTTGTCCCCGGGGCGGCGGGGTTTCTCCGTCGATGCGCCCGCGCGGCCAGGTGACGGTGACGCGTGCGCCCCCCTCCGCCGGATTGAGTGCCTTGACCGTTGCTCCGGTCTGTTCCAACAAGGTCTTGGCGATGAAGAAACCGAGCCCCATGCCTTCGCGCTTGCCGAGCGGAGCGGTGGGCGGGCCCAGTTCGCTGTCGCCCAGCGCGTAATCGGAAGGCCGCGAGGTGATGTAAGGCTCGCCGATGCGCTCGATGATGTCGGGCGAGAAGCCCGGCCCGTCGTCTTCCACCGTAACCTGCAGCGCCGAGCCGTTCCAGCCCGCTTCCACCTTCACTTGGCCGTTGGCGAAATCGGCGGCGTTTTCGATGATGTTGCCGAGTCCGTGCAGCAGTTCGGGCGCGCGCCAGACCTGGGGCTGCGGCTCGCCGCTGCTTTGCGCGACCGGCCTGACGGCGATCTCGAGATCGTCGGCGCGATAAGCCTGGGCGATGTCGTCGAGCAGCGCGCAGATGGGAAGCTTGGTGGTCTCGCCGAGCAGCGCTTCCTCGGGCCGCGCCAGGCGCATCAAGATGGTGCGGCAGCGTTCGGTCTGACTGCGCAACAGGCGCACGTCCTCGGCCTCGGGCGAGTCTTCCGGCATTCCCCGCTCGAGCTCGTGGGCCACCACTGCGATGGTGCCGAGCGGCGTGCCAAGTTCGTGCGCCGCCGCGGTTGCCAAGGCGCCCAAGGCCGACAGCCGCTGCTCGCGCGCCAGCGCCAATTGCGTCGCGGCAAGTCCCGCCGACATGCGCGCGCCTTCGCTGGCGATGCGCCACGCGTAGACGGAGGTAAACCCGATGCCGAGCACCAGCGATATCCACAATCCCGCTTGGTAAAGAGGCGGCAGCTCCAGCCGCTCGCCCGGCGCCCAGGGCAAGGGCTCGTGCACGATCGTGATCACCGAGGCCGAGACCAGCGCCAGAGCGCCGAGAATGAGGGTGTTGCCGAGATCGAGCGTGGAGGCGGCGATCACCACCGGCGCGATGAACATCAGCGAGAAAGGATTGGCAATGCCGCCAGTGAGATAGAGCAACACCGCCAGCTGCAACACGTCGTAAGCGAGATAGACCGTCGCTTCCCGATTGGTGAGCCGATGGCTCGGCGGATAGCGCAAGGCCAAGACAAGGTTAAGCCCGGCGCTGAAGGCGATGCAGGCCAGGGCCTGTCCCAGCGGCAACTGGTAACGGAAACCGAAATAGACCAGAAACACCGCCACGAACTGGCCAGCCGTCGCCATCCAGCGCAAATTGCACAAGGTCCTGAGCCGCACACGGCCTCTCACCGCCGCGACCTGCGCTCCTGGCAGGGCGTGTGCTCGAAGGGACGATTTGATGCTCGCCGTCTGCATGATCAGCGCCCGGTATTTTTCACTTTGTCGAGGCGACAGGCGATATTATCAAGACCCCTCATCCAGCCCAATCCGCAGGGATTCGCGCAATACGTAATGACCCGCACGCCCGTCGCCCTCATACCTTATCTTGTGATTGCGGCCGCCGTGGCCTTGGGCCTGTTGTGGCAGATGGCGGATCGCCAAGAAGGGTTAAAGCCGGCCGCGATCGGCGGCGAATTCTCGCTTATCGACCAGGACGGCCATAGGCGCCACGCCGCCGATTTCCGCGGCCGTTTCATGCTGGTCTATTTCGGCTACTCCTATTGCCCGGACGTCTGCCCCACCACGCTAACCATGATGGCGGACGCGCTCGACAAGCTGGGGCCTCTGAGCGACCGCATCGTGCCGGTCTTCATCACTATCGATCCGGCGCGCGATACGCCCAAAGTCCTCAAGGATTATCTCAAGAGCTTCGGGCCGCGTTTCGTGGGGCTGACGGGCGACGCCAAAGCGGTGGCTGCGGCGGCCAAGGCCTATCGCGTCTATTACAAAAAGCAGCCGCTCAAAGGCGGCGGCTATGCGATGGACCATTCGAGCCTGATCTATCTGATGGGGCCCGACGGCCGATTCCTCACTGATTACGATGAATCGCTGGGCGCGGACGGCATGGCAGCCCTGCTGAAGAAGTGGCTTTAGAGGCTATCGCAAATGCCAACCCGGCCGCAGAAACAGCCTGTGGTTGATCAATATAGAAAATAAAGTCTTGGTTGCACTCTCGACTCAATTATTCTTGAGAGAGGTGCCGGTCGTCTTCAAATATTCGGCGGCGGCAAGCTCGCTTGCAGACACGCCGCGATCAGCGTGTTGCGCATCAGGCAGACGATGGTCATGGCGCCGACGCCGCCGGGCACCGGCGTGATGTAGGCGGCGACCTCGGCGGCCGCCGCGTAATCGACGTCGCCGACCAGCCTACTCTTGCCGTCGCCCGTTTCGACGCGATTGATGCCGACATCGATCACGGTCGCGCCCGGCTTGACCCAATCGCCCTTGACGTATTCCGGCTTTCCGATGGCCGCGACCAGAATGTCGGCGCGGCGCGCATGGGCGGGCAAATCGCGCGTCTTGGAATGGGCTTGCGTCACCGTGGCATTGGCGGCGAGCAAGAGCTGCGCGGCCGGCTTGCCGAACAGGAGCGAGCGGCCGATCACCAGCGCCTCGAGCCCGGCAATGGCGCCCAGCGTCTCTTTCAACAGCAGCATCACGCCGGCCGGCGTGCACGACACCAGTTTGGCGCGGCCGGACAGCAACAGGCCGGCATTGGTCGGCGTCAGTGCGTCCACGTCTTTCGCCGGATCGAGCACGTCGAGCACCGCCTCTTCGCGCACCTGCTTGGGCAACGGTAATTGCACGAGTATTCCGTGTACGGATTTGTCGGCGTTGAGCGTCCGCACCGCCTCCAGCACCTCGGCTTCGCTGGCCGTGGCGGGCAGATGCAGATGCACCGATTTGAAACCCAACGCCTCGGCGGTCTTGTTCTTGTTGGCGACATAGACCTGGCTTGCCGGGTCGTCGCCCACCAAGACGGTCGCCAGCCCGGGCTTGAGGCCGTGCGCGGCGTGAAGCCTTGCGGTTTCCTCGGCCAAGCGCGAACGCAGGCGCGCCGCATGAGCCTTGCCGTCGATGATGCTTGCCGTCATTGCGCCTCTCCCAGCGAATCGAGCACGGCCGCGAGCTTAAGGCCGTCGCCCGCGATCTCGACTGTCTTGCGCCGCGACGTAAAGCCCGCGACGATCTTGACCTGCGATTTCGCAACCCCCAGCGCCCCAGCCAAAAGCGCCTGAAGCGCCGCATTGGCCTTGCCGTCTTCCGGAACCGCACGGACGCGCGCCTTCAGGCACCGCGTCCCGTCTGCCCCTTTCATCCAGCCTTCCACCGCATCGCAACCGCCTTTGGGAGTCAGCCGTACGGCGATCTTGAGGGCCATGTCAGAAGGCGTAATGCGCCGCCAGCCACGGCAGAACGTCGTCGGCGATCCACCAGATGGCGATCAACACAATGAAGGGCGAGAAATCGAGCCCGCCGAGCGGCGGAATCACGCGGCGGATCTGGCGGAACAGCGGTTCGGTCAAGGCGTCCAGCGCCCGCACCAACATGGCGGCAAACCGGTTGTAGGTGTTGATGACGTGGAAAGCCACCAGCCAGCTCATCACCACGGCGGCGATCACCACCCAGGAATAGAGCTGGAGCAGATAGGCAAGCAGGGTAAAAACCGGCAAGGGCATGGGCGGCCCGCTTGTTCGTTCGACTGCCTTGTAGCCAGTGCCAAGGGCCTTCCGCAAGCACGCTTGACAGGCTTGAGGCGCGGTTCCTACATACCGGCCCCGCGCGCGTTTTCGCGCCCGGCCCGGGGCTGTAGCTCAGTCGGGAGAGCGCCTCGTTCGCAATGAGGAGGCCAGCGGTTCGATTCCGCTCAGCTCCACCAGCCTTCGCGACGAGGGAGCGAAGGCGTCCATACGCTGTCGCTATGGACCGCCGAAGCCCTAAGGGCGTAGGCGGAGTGTCGACATTTCCCCTTTATCCCTCAGACGCAGTGGCACGCCAGCCCCGGAACGGCTAAAATCGCCTCAAAATGGTGGGGTGGGGTCATGCGCGCTCTGGCGATTTCACTGATTGCGATGTTTGTCCTTGGGCTGGCCGGTACGAGCCTCGCAGCGCCGGCGCCGAGTGCGCCGACGGTCGCCGTAACGACGGCGGCGCCGGCGAGCCAGACGGCGATGACGCGCAACGTGAAAATCGCGGCCGACGCCTATCGCAGCCACCGCGCGGGCTTCGCGCGCGTCTCCGACTATTCCGAGCGCGTGCGCAGCAACTGGATCGCGGGACTGGTCGCGTTCGCGATCTTCGTGCTGCTCACCGTGCCGGCCAGCGCCAGAGGCATCGGCGCCTTCTATCGCCAGATGATGGAGACCGCGCCGCTGGCGGAAAGCGTGACCGAGGACAACAATCGCCAGGCCCGCAAGGTGCTGTTCTTCTATCTTCTCTTTCTGCTTTATCAGCTCATCGAGTATCCGCTGACCCTTGGCCACAGCAAGGGCATTCCGTTCTTCGCCGACCTCTTGATTCAGACGTGTCTGGTGATCGCGGTCGCCTGGAGCTATCACGGCTTGAAGCGCGGCATGCACCGGCAGTGGAAGGACGACCCGGCGCGTCAGCAAAAGACGGACCACTGGCTGGGCCAGCGGCTCGACGGCATGCGCATCCGCTGGCGCGACATCCGCGGGCTGGCGGTGGTGGTGTTCGTGGTGGAATTCGCGCCGGCGTTCCTGTCGCATCTGACCGGCTGGCTCGATGTCCTCAGCGCTTACGGCGAAAAGCTGATCGGCTCGTAGCGCCGGCGCTAACCATGGCTTTACCATAATCCGCTAAACCCAAGCGGCAGCCAAGGCTTGTCGCCATGCCCCGCTTTGCCGTCTTCGCCCTGATCGCCGCTGTTGCGCTGGCCCTGCCCGCCAGCGCCGCCGCGGGCAGGAAAGCCCCGGTCCACAAGATCACGCAATCGCCAAGCTATCTGATGATCGAGCCGATCTACACCACGATCATGGACGGCGAGCACACCGACGGGCTCTTGATGATCGGTATCGGACTCGACGTGCCCGATCCTGCGTTGCGCGCCGAAGCCGAAACCGCCATGCCGGTGCTGCGCGACGTCTACGTGCGCAGCCTGATGGCGTTCACCGCCACCTCGGTGCGCTTCTGGCAGCAGCCCGACGTGGGGGCGATCGCCGACCGCTTGCAGCGCGCCACCGACCTGGCGCTCGGCCGTCCCGGCGCGCGGGTGCTGCTCGCCCAAGTGGCGATGCGTCTCACGCATTGAAATCCTTGCCGAGCGCCCGAGCCAAGGCGCTTTCTCGCGACGGGCGCGCGGTGTAACAACGCGCCATGAGCGAAGCCTTGATCGCCGCCCGCGGCTTGAGCATCAGCGCCGGCGGCACCGTCATTCTCGATGATGTCTCGCTCGCGGTGCATGCGCGCGAGATCGTCACCCTGATCGGGCCCAACGGCTCGGGCAAGACGACGCTGCTCAAGGCGCTGCTGGGCTTGCAGCGCGCCCAAGGCCGGATCACGCGCCGGCCGGGTCTCAAGATCGGCTATGTGCCGCAGGTCTTCGCGCGCGATCCCAGTCTGCCGCTGACGGCAAGCGGATTTCTCGTTCTGTTCGCGGGGCTGCCGGAAGCCGAAGCGGCGCTCAAGCGCGTGGAGGTGGCCCACACCGCGCGGCGCCAGCTCAATGCCTTGTCGGGCGGCGAGCTGGCGCGCGTGCTGCTCGCTCGCGCCATTGCCGCAAGGCCCGACCTCTTGGTGCTCGACGAGCCGCTGGCCGGCGTCGACGTTACCGGCGAAGCCGCGCTCTATCATCTGATCGCCGAAATCCGCGACGAGATGGGCTGCGGCGTGCTGTTGGTCAGCCACGATCTGCACGTGGTGATGGCGCAGGCCAATCGCGTCGTCTGCCTCAACCGGCATGTCTGCTGTGAAGGCGATGCCGCGTCGGTGGTGAAGGATCCGGCGTTCCGCGCGCTGTTCGGCGCGCGCGCGGCGGCGGAGCTGGCGCTTTACGCCCATCATCACGATCACGCTCATAAGCCTTCGGGCGAAACGGTGCACGGCGATGGATGATTTTCTGTGGCGCGCGGGATTGGGCGCGGCGCTGCTGGCCGCGGCGGCGGGACCTTTGGGCTGCTTCGTGCTGTGGCGGCGCATGGCGTACCTGGGCGAATCCGTGGCCCATATGGGTTTGCTCGGCGCCAGCCTCGGCCTTCTCATCGGCGTCGACGCGCTGTTGGGAACGGCGTGTCTGGCCGTGGTCGCGGCGCTGGTGATGGCGCGCGCCAAGGATCGCAGCATTCCGGCGGGCAATCTAATCGGCATCGTCGGCCATATGGGCTTGGCGCTCGGTTTCGTGCTGCTGGCGACGATGGAAACCGTGCGCGCCGATCTCTTGGGCTATCTGTTCGGCGACGTGCTGGCGCTGTCCGAGGCCAATGTCTTTGTCATCGCGGCCGTCAGCCTTGGCGTGCTCGCGGCGACCGCGCTGTTGTGGCGGCCGTTGCTCAGGCTGGCCGCCGCGCCAGAGATCGCCGCCGCCGAAGGTTACAACACGGCGCTGGCCGAGACGGCGTTCCTGGTGCTGGTGGCACTGTTGGTGGCCTTCGGACTGAAAGTGGTGGGAGCGCTTTTGATCGTGGCGCTATTGATCGTGCCGCCGGCCGCGGCCAGGCCTTTTGCGCGCAGCCCCGAGGCGATGGCGGTCTTGGCCGCGATCCTGGGAGCTTTGGCCGCGCCTTTTGGGCTGGTGGCAGCCTATGCCGCAGACGCTCCGGCCGGACCGGCTATCGTCTTGGCGGCAGGGGCGATTTTCGCGCTTTCCGCGGTTTCCGCCCGGCTTTGGCGGCAGTTTGCCGGCGGCGCTTGACCGCGTGGCAAAAGCTTGTCTTTCGCTGCTCAGGCAAACGCGCGATAAGCATGCCAGGGCGGAAATTGGTCCGTCACTGGGATTGCCATGAACCTACGCGGCCGGCCGATCGCCATCTGGGCGTTCCCGCTCGTCATGCTCGCCTTGGCGCTCATCGTGCTGGGCGTGGATGCGGGCGGCGCGGCGACCTGGCTGCGCGGCATGCTGTTCGATACCTACCAGCAGGCCCATCCCCGCCCTTATGAAGACACCCGCGCGATCACCGGCGCGCCGGTGCGCGTGCTCGACATCGACCAGGACAGCATCGCGCGGTTCGGGCCCTGGCCGTGGCCGCATGCGGCGATCGCCAAGCTGCTGTCCGAGCTGAAAGAACAAGGCGCGGCGCTGGTCGTTCTCGACGCGGACCTCGACCGGCCCGATGCGGCCTCGCCGAAGTCTCTCTTGGCGCTGGTGCCGCCGGGGCCCTCCTTCGACGAGACGCGGCTGGCGCTCGAACGCATGCCCTCGCCCGATGAGGCGCTGGTGCGGGCGCTGTCCTCGATCAAGACCGTGACCGCTTTCACGCTCGGCAAAGACGAGGCCGGCTTCGCGCCCAAAGCCACGGTCGATTGGACCGGCAAGGCCGATCCCTTCGGGCGGGTGCCGCGCTTCGAGCGCTCGACGGCGCCGCTGGCCGACTTCGCGGCCGCAAGCTCCGGCGTGGGCGCGCGCAATCTCGCCGTCGATACCGACGGCAAGGTGAGGCGCATGCCGCTGGTGTTCCGGCTGAACGGCAAAGCGGTGCCCTCGCTCGACGCGGAAATGCTGCGCGTGGCGTTGGCCAGGAATGCCATCGCGCTCAAGAGCGACGACGGCTCCAGCGGCTTCTTTGGTTCGCAGCCCGGTACGGCTTCGCTCGACACCCCGCGCGGCGATCTGCCCACCGCGGCGGACGGCTCTTTCTGGATCGCTTACTCCGGCGAAGAGGCCGCGCGGCACGTTGCGGCCTCCGCCTTGCGGCAAGGCACGCTGGCCCCTGACGTACTGCAAGGCGCCATCGTCTATATCGGCGCGCCGGGCGATTTGGTCGACACCCCGCTCGGTCCCAGATCCGCGGCGGAGGTGCATGCCGAGGCGGCGGAGAATCTGCTGCTCGGCGTGGCGCTGCGCCGGCCCGCTTCGGCGGCTCAGGCCGAGCTTCTCTGTCTGGCTTTGTTCGGCAGTGCCGTCATCTTCGTGTTCGCGCGGGCGGGAATGCGCTGGTCGGGATTTTTCACAGTGTTGGCGATCGTCGCCGCAAGCTACGTTTCCTGGCGGCTTTATGCCGACGCCCATGTGTTGTTCGACGCGGCGGACTTGAGCGTCGGCCTGGCCTTGATCTGGCTGGCGGGCGCCTTGGCGCGCGGCCTCGAGATCGCCGGCGAGCGCTCGCGGCTCAGGCTGGCTTTCGCGGAAGCCTTGCCGGCGCGGGTCATCGATCAGCTCGCGCGCAATCCGGCGCGGCTCAAGCTCGAAGGCGAAAGCCGCACCGTCACCTATCTGGCCTGCGGCGTGCGCGGCTTCGCCGACTTGGCCAGCTCCTTCCGCGGCGATCCCGCCGCCTTCACGCGGCTGATGCAGCGCGTGCTCGAACCCTTGATGGACCAGGCGCTGGCCCATGGCGGCGCCATCGACAAACTCACCACCGAAGGCTTCACCGCCTTTTGGAACGCGCCGCTCGACGATCCCGAACACGCCATCCATGCCTGCGAAGCGGCCACCGGCATGATGGAGGCCATCGCCCACGCCAACGAAGCCATCACCCATGAACGACGCATAGACGGCGTGGCGCTGTCGCCGGTGGAGATCGGGATCGGCATTTCGAGCAGCGGAGCCATCGCCGGCGGCTTCCGCACCCATGGCCGCACCGCCTATTCGGTGAACGGCGATTGCACCGTGCTCGCCCAGCGCATCCAGCAGCTCTCCGGCCAATACGGCCCGGCGGTGATCGTCAGCGAGGACACGCGTAAGGCCTCGGAGCGCGGCTTCGCCTTCCTGGAAATGGACAGCATCGCCATCGGCAATCACGACGAGGGGATCAAGCTCTACGCCATGCTGGGCAATCCGGTGATGCGCGCCAGCCCGAAGTTCCGCGCCCTCGCCACTTTCCACGGCCACATCTTCGACGCGCTGCGCGCCCAGCAATGGGAAAAGGCGCGCGAGCTGATCGCGCAATGCCGCAAGCTCTCCGGCGCCAGCCAGAAGCTCTACGACCTGCATCTGGCGCGCATCGCCTATTACGAGGAGAATCCGCCCGGCGAGGATTGGGATGGCACGTTCCGGGCGATTCTCAAATGATGGGGGCCAACATGCGGACGAATGTCGTCGTTGCCTTGATCGCCGTTGCAGGAATGACGACTCCGGGGCTTGCGGCAAATACACTCGAGCTGAATTGCGCTTGTACCCATTATGTCCATCAGATCGCGAGCTACGACTCCTATGCGGACGGCCGCATGACGGTCAGCACTGAAACCCTGCCGTTCGACGAGAACCAGTGCAAGGCAAGCAACGACAGTGTCGTCGTGGATCTCGATGCCTCCACGATCACGTCCGTTTCTGGAAGCGGCCCTTACAGCTTTCACGCGGCGCTGGAGTCCTCGCAACCGGCGACGATTTCCGACACTCGGATATCTGCGAGCGGAACGCGGTCAAGCAACTGGACGATCGACATCGACAGAGCCAGCGGCCGTTACAAATTCGAGCTTCGCATCGCCAGTGCTCCGCAATTCCTCATGTCGGTCGACGGCATTTGCGAAAAGGCCGAGCCCAATCGCTGAGGGCTCCGGCTTGGAGTGTCCGGCTTCGAGGACGAACGTGAGGCATCCTATTTGTCGAACGTCGCCAAGCCGTATTGCGCCGCGGGTGCACCGGTGAGCGCTGCCGCATAGCGGAAATGCAAGGTCTTCCGAAGGCATGATCGGCGACTTCGTTGCGGACGGGCGGCCGCTTGGTCTATAGCTCGTTCGGGCACCCGTAGCTCAGCTGGATAGAGTGCTGCCCTCCGAAGGCAGAGGCCGCAGGTTCGAATCCTGCCGGGTGCGCCAAGCTTTATCGCTCACGGCAAGCTCGCTTCGCTCGCTGCCTCCGCGAGGGCGGCGGACTGCCGCCGGGGCGCAGTCGCGCCCTGAAGTGTTCGCACTTTCATCCGGTCCGGCGCGCCAAGCCTATTTTATGCGCTTCACTGCGAAATTGCCGTACTCGCCTTCGATCTTGAGATGGAAGGCATCGAGAAAGCCGCGGATGATGGTCACGGTCTGATCCTTGGCGAGTTTGGCCATGGAGTCGTCTTCGTCTTTCTGCCGCCACACTTGGCCGTTGTCCAAGCCGACGGTGAAGCGATGGTAGAAATTGTACGAGACGGAAACGACATGCGCCGTCATGCTGTCCGGCGGTTCGGCGGCATCGTGGTGGAACGGAACGGTATCGCCGCCGAAATCGGCCGGCGGACTTTGGCTCGTGGTTTGGCCGGGCGGAGCGGCAGGCGCGGTCGTTGTCGGCGGTGGCACAGGCGCTACAGGTTCGGTCGCCGCTTCCGCGGCTGGCGGCGCGCTCGTCGCGGGAGCAGGCGCTGGAACGGCTTTCAACCGCGCCGCGATCTGGTTGTAGCAAGCAAGCTGCGCCGCCCCGTCCGGCTCGGCCGAACAAGCCAGAATCTGGGACGGCAAGTCCTGATCGGACGCCGCCGCCGGCATGGCAAGCAAAACCGCTGCCGCAAGGGCAAAACCGCGTGCCATCATGAGACCCTCCCGTCTTCGCGGGCGCGGATGATACGCCTTGGCCCAACGCGGGGCTAGCTCATGACCGGCGATCCCGGTTAGAATCGCCGGCGTGACGCCGACCCGCCCGCCCGAACCCATCCCTAAGCCCGCCAGCATCTACGACGTGGCCAAACGCGCCGGCGTTTCGATCAAGACCGTCTCGCGCGTGGTCAACCGCCAATCCAACGTCAGCGACGAAACGCGTGCGCGCGTGCTGGCCGCCGTAGAGGCTTTGTCCTACCGCCCCAACGTCTTCGCGCGAGGCCTTGCCAGCGAGCGTTCGCTTCTGATCGGGCTTTTGTGCGAAGACCCTGCGGCCGGTTATGTCGGCACGCTGCAGTTGGGCGCCTTGGCGCGCTGCCGCGACGAAGGCTATCACCTGGTCGTCGAGCAGCTCGATTCGCAGAGCGCCAATCTCGGCAACGAAGTCTATGCCCTGGCCACCGTGTCGAATCTGTGCGGCGCGCTCTTGACGCCGCCCTTGTGCGATTCGTCGACCGTCATCGAGGCGCTCAACCGGGCGCAAACGCGCTTCGTGCGCATCGCGCCGGAAAAGCATCTGGCGGGCGCCCCCGATGTGCGCATCGACGACCACAAGGCGGCTTACGACATGACCTCTTATCTGATCGGGCTCGGCCACAAACGCATCGGCTTCATCAAAGGCCATCCCGATCACCGCGCCGCCTTGGCGCGCTTTGAAGGCTACCGTTCGGCGCTCGCCCATGCCGGTTTGCCTTTTCTCGACGAGCTTTGCGTGCAGGGCTATTTTTCCTACCAGTCGGGCATGGAAGCGGGCGAGAGACTCCTGACCCTGAAAAAGCGACCGACCGCCATCTTCGCCAGCAACGACGACATGGCGGCCGCGGTGCTTGCGGCCTCGCAACGTTTCAATCTGAAGATACCCTCGCAGCTTTCGGTGGCGGGCTTCGACGATTCGTTGGTCGCCCAAGTGGTGTGGCCGCGGCTGACCACCTGCCGCCAGCCGATCCGCGAGATGGCGGCGGCCGCCGTCACGCTGCTGATCCAAAAGCCGGACGAAGACGGATCGAGTGAACGCCGGCTCGATCACGAATTGGTGGTCCGCGAATCGACCGCCCCGCCTGGGGCTTAAGCGCCGAGCCGCTTTTCGATCGCGTCCCAGATCAGCCTCGCGCCGTCTGGCCCGCCGAAGCGTTTCACCTCTTGGATGCCGGTGGGCGAGGTGACGTTGATCTCGGTGAGGAAGCCGCCGATCACGTCGATGCCGGTGAAGATCAGCCCGCGCGCTTTCAATTCCGGCCCCAGCGTGTCGCAGATTTCCTTGTCGCGCGGCGTGAGCGTGGTGGGCTCGGGTTTGCCGCCGACGTGCATGTTGGAGCGCGCTTCGCCTGCGGCCGGCACGCGATTGATGGCGCCGGCGAACTCGCCGTCGATCAGGATGATGCGCTTGTCGCCTTGGCGCACTTCGGGCAGATAACGCTGCACCATGATGGGCTCGCGATAAAAGGCGGTGAACATCTCGAGCAGCGCGTTGAGATTTTCGTCGTCCGGCCTGACGCGGAACACGCCCGCCCCGCCATTGCCGTAAAGCGGCTTGAGGATGATGTCGCGATGGGCGGCTCTGAAGGCGGCGATCTCGGCGCGGTCGGAGGTGATGAGGGTCGGCGGCATCAGCGCCGGAAACAGCGTGACGAACAGTTTCTCCGGCGCGTTGCGCACCGAAACCGGATCATTGACCACGAGGGTCGTCGGCATCAGGCGTTCGAGGATATGGGTCGTGGTGATATAGGCGAGGTCGAACGGCGGATCTTGGCGCATCAGCACGACCTCTGCCTGCGATAGATCGTATACGGATTGATCGCCCAGCGTGAAATGATCGCCCTTGACCGCGCGCACGCTGAGCGGCCGGACGCGCGCCGTGACAAGCCCGTCGCGGAAGCTGAGATCGCGCGGATTGTAATAGAGCAGCGCATGACCCCGCGCCGACGCTTCCAAGGCCAGCGCGAACGTCGAATCGGCGGCGATGTCGACTCTTTCGATCGGGTCCATCTGGAGGGCGACGGTCAAAGCCATGCGGCAGTCCTTGCAATGGGGGGCGCTTTCACATTTCGCCTTGCCCGTACGCTGTTGCTACGGACCCTTCGAGACGCCCTTTCGCCCTCATCCTGAGGGGCCGCGTAGCGGCCGTCTCGAAGGGTGAGGGCGAAAGGGCTCCTCAGGGTGAGGCGAAATGGGATCAACACCCAATCTGCACCCGATCATGCGCTAAACGCCGTCGGGGCGGAAGGCGTCGATCAGATGGCGCGGCAGACGGCCTGGGGCCACCGTCACCACGTCGAAGCGCATGTGTGCCGGCCGGCCGGCCAGATACAGCTCGGCGGCACGCAGGATGCGGGCGCGCTGGCGCCCGCCAACCGCTTCCATGGCTTGCTGAGTGTCCGGCCGCGTCTTGACTTCAATGAAACAAACAATGCCCGACGGGCTTTTCGCTACCAGATCGATCTCGCCGGCGCGCGTCTTCACGCGTCGACCCAGGATGCGATAGCCCTTGAGGCGCAGCAGCCAGGCCGCCAGCGCCTCGCCGGCGCGGCCGCGCTTTTCGGCTTGTCTGTGACGCTCGCTCGTCATCTCTTTTTCGCCAGGGCGCGGGCATAGACCTCGCGGCGCGGCGCCTCCAACATCTCGGCGACCAGATCGACGGCGGCGCTCAGCGGCATGAAATCCAGCGCCTTGTCGAGGGCGCGTTCGATGCGCAACCAATCCGGCCCGGCTGCCTCGGCGGGCGCCACCAGCACCACGATCTCGCCCTTGGGCTGAGTGGAATAATCCTTGGCGAGCGCAGCAAGATCGCCGCGTTTGATCTCTTCGTGCAGCTTGGTCAATTCGCGCGTCACCGCCGCCGGCCGCGGGCCGAAAATCTCCGCCATGTCGGCAAGGCTTTCGGCGAGCCGCTGCGGCGCTTCGAAAAACACCAGCGTGGCGCGCAGCGCTTTGAATTCTTCGAGGACACGGCGGCGCTCGCCGGACTTAACGGGCAGAAATCCCGCAAACAGAAAACGGTCGGTTGGCAAGCCCGCCGAAGCCAGCGCCGCCAAAGACGCAGACGCTCCCGGCACGGCCTGCACGGCGATGCCCGCCGCCAACGCCTCGCGCACCAGCTTGTAGCCGGGATCGGAGACCAGCGGCGTTCCCGCATCGCTGACCAGCGCCAGGCGCGCGCCTTGCGCCAGCTTCGCCAGTAGCTTCGGCCGCTCGCGCGGCGCGTTGTGGTCGTTGTAGGCGGTAAGCGGCTTCTCAATGCCGTAGATCGCCAGGAGCTTGGCGGTAACGCGGGTGTCTTCGGCGGCGATCAGATCGGCGTCCGCCAGCACATCCAGCGCGCGCAAGCTGACGTCGCGGGCATGGCCGATCGGTGTGGAGACGACATAAAGCCCCGGCGCCAGCGATTTACCTGAAGCCGGCAAGGCTTTATGAGATACGCCGCGCCCAGGAGCGTCCCATGTCCGCGTCATTTCCGGTCCTCCGCCGTCTTTCTGCCATTGCCGCAGCTCTTGCGATAGTTGCGGCGTGTACGCCCCCGCCGGCGCCGCCGCCAGCGGCTCCGCCACGGCCGGAAGCCCCGCCGGCGCCCCATCAACTGAGCGCCGAGGCGCCTTCCTTCTTCCGCCTGCCCAACCTACCGGCCGACAAGGTGCCGGTGCGGGTGGGCGTCATCCTGCCTTTTAGCGACCCTCGGGCCGACAACCGCCTGCTGGCGGATGCGATGATGAAAGCGGCCGAGCTGGCCTTGTTCGATTCGGGCAAAAGCGACATTTTGCTGATGACCGCCGACGATGCCGGCTCGCCCGGCGACGCGGCGGCGGCGGCGCAAAAGCTGCTCGATCAGGGCGCCGAGATCATCATCGGACCGATTTTTTCCGGTTCGGTGGCGTCGGTGGCGCCTTTGGCGCGCGACCGCGGCGTGCCGGTGCTGGCCTTTTCGACCGATCGCAGCGTGGCGGGCAATGGCGTCTATCTGTTGAGCTTCCAGCCGCAAAGCGAAGTCCAGCGGGTGATCGCCTTTGCGGCCAGCAAGGGGCATAAGAAATTCGCCGCCATGATCCCCGGAACCGCTTACGGCGACGTGGTGGAGAAAAGCTTCCGCGACGCGGTCGCGGCGGCCGGCGGCACGGTCGGCGATGTGGAACATTTCAGCCCCACGGCCGGCACGGTGATGGATCCGGCGGCCGCCGTCGCCAAAAGTGACAGCGACGCAATCTTGATCGCACAGGGCGGATCGCTGCTGCGCGCCATCGCACCGACGCTGAGCTATGACGGCATCGACGCCGCCAAGGTACAGTTCCTGGGCACGGGATTGTGGGACGATCCCGCCAACGCAAAGGAAGCCTTGCTGGCCGGTGGCTGGTTCGCGGCGCCGCAGCCCAGCGCCGATGCGGCCTTCAGCGACAAATACCGCAACGTGTTCGGCGTCAATCCGCCGCAACTGGCGGCGCTCGCCTATGACGCGGTGTCGCTGGTGGCGTTCTTGGCGCCAGGCAAGCCGTATCACCGCTTCACGGCGGCGACGCTGACCGATCCCAACGGCTTTGCCGGCGTGGACGGCATTTTCCGCTTCAATGCCGACGGCTCGATCGAGCGCGGACTGGCGATACTGGCGGTCGAGCCGAGCGGCTTTACGGTGGCCGACCCCGCGCCCACGACGTTTCAACCAAACGGCTCTTAATCCGCCAGTTCCGCGATCACGCGGTTGAGCACCAGCATGCCGCGTCGCGTCGCGGCAAGACGGCCGGATTTTTCTTCGAGCAATCCGGCCTCCTTAAGCGCCGCGATGCGCGCGGCATCGAGCGCAATTCCCCAACGTGCGCGATAGGCCGCCAAATCGACGCCTTCGCAGAGGCGCAGATTCATCAGCAGATGCTCGCGCGCGGCGTCTTGGGGCGCGATCTCATTGCGCTCGACATAACCGTGGCCATCGCTTGCCACCTTGTCGCGCCAGCGTTCGGGAAGACGTTCGCCGACCGTCGCATAGCGGTGACCGGCGATCTCAAGCCGTCCATGGGCACCGGGCCCGAACCCCGCATAATCGCCATAGCGCCAATAGATCAGATTGTGCCGCGCCTCGGCGCCGGCGCGCGCGTGATTGGAGACCTCGTAAGCGGCAAGGCCCGCCGCCTCGGTCAATTCTTGCGTCGCTTCGTAAAGCGCCGCGGCGTGATCTTCGTCTGGCACCTGAAAGGCGCCTTTGCGATACCAAGCGGCAAAAGGCGTCGCCGGTTCGATGGTGAGCTGATAGAGCGACAGATGCTCCGTGCCGAAAGACAGCGCTTCGGCCAATTCCGCGCGCCACGCCGCGATGCTCTGGCCCGGCCGGGCGTAAATCAGATCAAGCGAGACGCGCGGGAACAGGTTCTGCGCCAGCGCCAGCGCCGCCTTGGCTTCGCGCACGTCGTGCAAGCGGCCGAGGAATTTCAAGTCAGCGTCGTTCAAGGCCTGCAATCCGAGCGACAACCGGTTCACGCCGGCGCGCGCATAATCGGCAAAACGCGCCGCCTCGCTCGATGCCGGATTTGCCTCGAGCGTGATTTCGACGTCGTCGGCAAAGCGCCACAAGCGTCGCGCCTGAGCGAGAACGCGTTCGAGCGACCGTGCGCCCATCAAGGACGGCGTGCCGCCGCCAAAGAAGACGGTGTCGACGACCGGTCGCGCTTCGCCTTGCCAGGACGCGACGGCGACCATTTCCGTCGCGATCGCTTCGGCCCAGCCGTCTTCGTCGAGGACGCTGCGGACATGAGAATTAAAGTCGCAATAAGGGCATTTTGCGGCGCAAAACGGCCAATGGACGTAAAGCCCGAAGCTCATGGCAAGGCCGACACCGCGAATTTGGCGAAGGCGCGGGCTCGGTGGCTGATCGCGTGCTTCAGCGCCGCTGCGATCTCGCCGAAGGTCTCGCTCATGCCGTCGGCGACGAAGATCGGATCGTAGCCGAAGCCGTTGTTGCCGCGCGGCGGGAAAACCAGACTGCCGTGCACGCGGCCTTCAAACAGCGCGACCTCGCCGGAGGGTGAGGCCAGCGCCAAGACGCAGACAAAAGCGGCGGAAAAATTCTTCGCGCCGGCTTCTTTCAACTCGCGTTCGACCCGCGCCATGGCGAGCGAGAAATCCTTGTCCGGCCCCGCCCAGCGCGCCGAATAAATCCCGGGCGCGCCGTCCAGCGCTTCCACATTCAGGCCCGAATCGTCGGCGAGCGCGAAAACGCCACTGGCGAGCGCTGCGGCGCGCGCCTTCAGCGCCGCATTCTCGGCGAAGCTGGAACTGGTCTCTTCCGGTTCGGCCAGGCCCAATTCGCCGGCGCCGCGTACAAGAAGGCCGTAAGGCGCAACCAGCTCGGTGATCTCGCGTGCTTTGCCGCGATTGTGGCTGGCCAAGACCAGAACCGTGCCGCGCGCAAGCTTCATCCGCCAAGCGCCGCTTTTTGCAAGGCCACCAGCTCGCCGATGCCCTTGCGCGCCAGCGCCAGCAGCCGCGCGAATTGATCGTCCGTGAACGGATGGCCTTCCGCGGTGCCTTGGATTTCGACGAGGCCGCCCGAACCGGTGAGCACGAAATTGGCGTCGGTCTCGGCGGTCGAATCCTCGGCATAATCGAGATCGAGCAGCGCCTCGCCTTTGACGATGCCGCAAGAGATCGCCGCCACGTGATCCTTGATCGCGGGCTTTGTCACCATGCCGGTCTTCTTCATGAAGGCGATGCAGCCCGAAAGCGCCACGAAGCCGCCGGTGATCGAGGCGGTGCGCGTGCCGCCGTCGGCCTGCAGCACGTCGCAATCGATCACGATCTGCCGCTCGCCCAGCGCCGCCAAATCCACCACCGCGCGCAACGAGCGGCCGATCAGACGCTGGATTTCGAGCGTGCGGCCCGACTGCTTGCCGGCGGCGGCCTCGCGGCGCATGCGCTCGTGGGTGGAGCGCGGCAACATGCCGTATTCCGCCGTCACCCAGCCTTTGCCGGTGCCGCGCAGGAACGGCGGCGTGGTGTCCTCCAGGCTGGCGGTCACCAGCACTTGGGTATCGCCGCATTTGACCAGACAAGAGCCTTCGGCATGCTTGGCGATGCCCGGCTGAAGGCTGACCGGACGCAAGGCGTCATGGGCGCGAGCGCGCATCGTGTCCCTTGAAGTTTTGGGCCTCGGCCGTTACCTAGCGGCTTTGGCCCGCCCTGGTAAAGCAAGGCTTGGACGCACCAGAAATAGTTTAAGCGGTACAAGGACTTGGAACAGGCGTCGACGATCACGGCAAACGCGCTCTTGGCCGAGCGGCCGCGCGAAATCTTCCGCCGCCTGGTGGAGGAGTTCCTTTCCTCCGGCGAACCGGTGGGTTCGCGCACGCTGTCGCAGCTGTTGCCGATCGCTCTGTCGCCGGCCTCGATCCGCAACGTGATGGCCGATCTGGAGGCGATGGGACTGCTTTATGCGCCCCATACCAGCGCCGGCCGGGTGCCGACCGAAAAGGGCTTGCGCCTGTTCGTCGACGGCTTGCTCGAAATCGGCGAACTGGCGCCGTCCGAACGCGCCGCGATCGAGGCGCGCATCACCGACAGCGACCGCGGCCTGGAAGACGTCTTGACCCAAGCGACGATGATGCTTTCCGGTCTGTCGCATTGCGCCGGTCTGGTGGTGGCGGCCAAACAGGACGCCATGCTCAAGCATGTGGAGTTCCTCGCCGTCGCGCCGGGCAAAGCGCTGGTGGTGATCGTGAGCGAGGACGGCCAGGTCGAGAACCGGCTGATCGACACCCCGGCAGGCCTTCCCGCCTCGGCGCTGGTGCAAGCGGGCAATTATCTCAACGCGCGGCTGGCCGGCCGCACGCTCGACGACACGAGCGCGCTGATCCTGACCGAGCTCGAAGGCGAACGCGCCGAACTCGATGCGCTGACCGCCAAGATCGTGGCGGAAGGCCTGGCGACGCTGACCGATGCCGCCGAAGGCCGTCAGAAGGTTCTGATCGTTCGCGGCGCCAGCCATCTGCTCGACACCATGGAAGCGCAAAGCGACCTTGAGCGCATCCGCACTTTGTTCGACGACATCGAGCGCAAGAACGATCTGATCCAGCTTCTGGAGCTGGCCAAGGAAGGCCACGGCGTGCGCATCTTCATCGGCTCGGAGAACAGGCTGTTCTCTCTGTCGGGTTCTTCTATCATCGCCGCGCCTTATGCCAATGCCAAAGGCAAGGTCGTGGGCGTGATCGGCGTGATCGGGCCGACGCGGCTCAACTACGCGCGCATCATCCCGATGGTCGATCACACCGCTAAAGTCATCGGCCGCTTGCTCGGATAGGGGACCTCTATGGAAGACGACGAACAAAAACCAGCCGAACCAGCGCCAGAGACCGACGAAGCGGAAATTCTGCGCAGCGAAAACGCCGAGCTGCGCGACAGGCTGCTCAGGGCGCTGGCCGATGCCGAGAACACGCGCCGGCGCGGCGAGCGCGACAAGGCCGACGCTTCGCAATATGCGATCACGCGCTTTGCCCGCGACATGGTGTCGATTGCCGACAATTTCGGCCGGGCGCTCGCCGCCTGCCCGCCGGCGCTGCGCGAAGCGGCCGATCCGCAGGTCAAGGCGGTAATCGACGGGGTGGAAGCCACCGAGCGGCAATTGCTGGCGACGCTCGAGCAATACGGCGTCAAGCAGATCGACACCTCAGACGGCAAATTCGATCCCCATTGGCATCAGGCCATCGCCGAAGTGCCGGGCGAAGGCCGCCCCGCCGGCGCGATCGTCAACATCGTGCAGACCGGCTACCGCATCGGCGAGCGGCTGCTGCGTCCCGCCATGGTCACCGTGGCAAAAGCCGAAGACGGCGCGAACGGGGTCGATACCAAGGCATGATCTTCGGCGCGCGACGCGCTAGGATGCCCCCATGAGCGAAGTCCGAATCGTCGTTGTGGGCGCGGCGGGCCGCATGGGCCGGGCGCTGATCCGCGCCATATCCGAAACGCCGGGCGCGATGCTGTCTGGCGCGCTGGAGGCGCCTGGCCATCCCGATCTCGGCCAGGATGTCGGCCTGCTGGCGGGTCTGAAGCCGTGCGGCGTCGTGTTGAGCGACGACATCAAATCGCATCTGGCGCATGCGAACGCGTTGATCGATTTCACCGCGCCGAAGGTTTCCGTCGGCCTTGCGATGCTGGCCGCGGCCGCGCGCATCGTCCACGTCGTCGGCACGACCGGCTTATCGGCCGAGGATAATGCCGAAATTGCTTTGGCGGCGCGCGACGCGGTGATCGTCAAATCCGGCAATATGAGCCTTGGCGTCACGCTGCTCGCCGCGCTGGTCAAACAAGCCGCGCGGGTGCTGCCCGATTACGACATCGAGATCGTCGAGATGCATCACGGCAAGAAGGTCGACGCGCCGTCGGGCACGGCTTTGCTGCTCGGCAAAGCCGCCGCCGAGGGCCGCAACATTGATCTGGAGCAAAACAGCATCCGCGCCCGCGACGGAGATACCGGCGTGCGCAAGCCCGGCAGCATCGGCTTTGCCAGTCTGCGCGGCGGCACGGTGGTGGGCGAGCATCAGGTGATCCTCGCCGGCGAAGGCGAGCGCGTGGTGCTGTCGCACATCGCCGAGGATCGCGCGATCTTCGCCCGCGGCGCAGTGAAAGCGGCGCTGTGGGGCCAAGGTAAGAAACCAGGCCTTTATGCGATGGCGGACGTGCTCGGCCTTTGATCCGCGCGCGCGGCCTCGATCGCCAGCATCGCGCGCTTGCGTTCCATTCCCCAATGATAGCCGGTGAGCGCGCCGCCCGAGCCCAGCACGCGATGGCAAGGAATGATCCAGGAAATCGGATTGCGCCCGACCGCGGCGCCCACCGCGCGGGCCGCGCGCGCGCTGCATAGCTTTTCGGCGAGCGCGCCATAGGTGACGAATTTGCCTGGCGGGATCGCCAGCAGCGCTTCCCAGACCTTGATCTGCCAAGGCGTGCCCATCAGCACCAGCGGCAAGCGGCCCGCGCGCGCCGGCGAGAAAATCTGCCGCACGATCTCTTCGGCACGCGCCTGATCGCGACGATAGAAGGCTTTGGGCCAGCGCGACTGCATGTCGGCGAGCATGTCGCCTTCTTCGCCTTCATCGCCGAAACCGAGCCCGCACACGCCTTTTTCCGTCGCCAGCACGATGGCGATGCCGAAGGGGCAAAGCGCAAATCCATAAGCGATGGCGACGCCGTCGGCGCCTTTGGCGTATTGGCCGGGCGTCATCGCCTCGATCTTAAGTGACAGATCGTGCAGCCGCGACGGGCCGGAAAGCCCAGCCTCCAGCGCGGCATCGAACACGCTCGAGCCTTGCGCCAGCTCGCGCTTGGCATGGCCGAGCGTCAGATGGCCGACGAAGGATTTCGGGCTGACGCCGACATAACGCGCGAACTCGCGCTGGAAATGAAACGGCGACAGGCCGACGCAAGCGGCGGCGTCTTCCAGGCTCGGCTGGTCGCGATAATGTTCGGTAAGGAAGCGGATGGCGCGGCCCATGCGCCGCCATTCCTTGCTGTCTTCGTGGATGTCGCTCATGGGGGCATCATGCGCTTGGCCGACGCGGGGCTCCACCCGGTTCTTGCGCTAGCGTTGGCGCGCTTGCCAAAGCGCGCGGCGCAAGGCCTCGGCCAGCGAGTGCCGTTCCGCCGGCGGCAAGAAGGCGCCGAAACGCACCGCCTGGCCGTGACTCCACAGCGCCAGCCGGTCCGCCGGCGGCTCCAATTCCACCCGCACCCAATAAGGATTGAGCACGGTTTCGCCGCCGGGCGTGCGCGCCAAGACCAGCCGGGAACGGGTCAGCGTCACGCGCTCTTGGCGCTGGGCGGCCAGCCAGGAGGCGCGAAACGCCCAGGCCAGCAAGGCCACATCCGCGCCCATGAACGGGGCGATCGGCCAAGCGCCATGCAGCACGAAATGCAAGGCAAAGGCGAGATTGAGCGCGCCGACGCCGAGCAAAATCGCCAACAAAATGCGCGGGTTGAGTACGGGGTTGGGCCGCAACACGCGATCGAGCAAGAGGTCGGCTTCCTGATCCATTCGGCAATGATGCGGAGGAAGCCTTGCCGTGGCAAGCGTGCTTGGTTACCACTGGCGCGCTGCCATGCCCCGCCCTTTCACCAAATCCGAGGTCGAACGCTTCTTCGCGCGGCTGAAAAAGGCGCTGCCGGAGCCGAAAACCGAGCTTTCCTATAAAAATCCTTTTACGCTGCTGGTGGCCGTAGTGTTGTCGGCGCAAGCCACCGACAAGGGCGTCAACAAGGCGACGGCCGAACTGTTCAAGCTCGCCGACACGCCGGCGAAGATGGCGGCGCTCGGCGAAGCGGGCCTGTCGCACTACATCAAGACCATCGGGCTATACCGCGGCAAGGCCAAGAATGTGATCGCACTGTCGAAGCGGCTCTTGGAGCGCCACGGCGGCGAGGTTCCGCGCGAGCGCGAGGCGCTGGAGGCGCTGCCCGGCGTCGGCCGCAAGACCGCCAATGTCGTGCTCAACGTCGCTTTCGGCGAAGATACCATCGCGGTGGACACCCACGTCTTCCGCGTCGCCAACCGCACCGGACTGGCGCCGGGCAAGACGCCGCGCGAGGTGGAAGACGGGCTGCTGGCGAGCGTGCCGCGCGCCTATCTGCACAACGCCCATCATTGGCTGATCTTGCTCGGGCGCTACGTCTGCACCGCGCGCGCACCGAAATGCGGCGAATGCGTGGTGGCCGATCTCTGCCGCTATCCCGACAAGACGCTTACGACGGCTTCCCGCGCAAAGCCGCAAGGCAAGTAGGATCGGCCGCGCTGTCCGTTCCGCCCGGAACGGTCTGGACGTGGCGCACCACGAGAGCGCCGTCTTGGGGATAAAGGAAAAAGAAGGCGCGGCACGCGGCGCCGTCATAGCGCCACAGCTCGGCGCCGTTTTCGTCGCGCTCGAAAGACGGTTTGCCGAAGGCCAGGCGCAGATTGTCGGCCGACAATCCTTCCAGCGCGGCGGGCTCGCCCGAAGGCGGCGGCGCCGGCAAGGGCACGGGCGGAGCGGGCGGCGGCGTTGGCGTCGCGCAGGCGCCAAGCGCCAGACACAGGCAAACGGCCGAAAGCGGTCGGATCATGCGGGGCGTTCCTGATGAGCGTAGCGCTTGTAGAGATGCACCATGAATGCGGTGGCGAACAAGGGCGCGATGAAGTTGACGAAGGGCACGACGGCCAGGAGCGCGATCAGAACACCGGCGGTGAAGATCGCGCCTTTGTGACGGCGGCGTAACGCCTGGCTGGCGCGTCGCGAGACATGGCGCAGCGCCACCAGCTCGAAATATTCCCGCCCCAACAACCAGCCGTTGATCAGGATGGTCGCGGTCTCGGCAATCCCCGGCAGCGCCGCATCGAGCGGCAACAGCAACAGATCGAGCGCCGTGATCAGCACGAACAGCTTGAGGCCCGTGACCAGGCTTTGGCCGAACGGCGCGCCGGAGGGTTTGGGATCGGCCGGGTAATAATGCGTCTCGACGGCTTTGGCGATGTCGTTCAGGAACAGCGAGGCAAAGAACGCCACCACCGGCGCGCCCATCAGGAACGGCAGGATCAGCAGCAACACGGGCACCAGCACCTCGAGCGCCTGGTTGATCCAAGCGGCGCCGAAGTGCGGCAGATGATGCACGCCCCATTCCGCGGCCACGAACAAGGCCGCGTAGAGCACCGCGGTGAGCACGATCGCCTTGGCCGCCACGCCGAAGAAAGCGCCGTCGCGCAAGACATTTGCGGCTTTTCGCAGACTTGCGAACATGTCGCGGCTCCGTTATGGGCGAGTTATAGACCCAGAGGGCGGGAGAAAAAATGGCTCGAGATTTCGACGTCGCGGCGCTGGGCAATGCCATCGTCGACGTCATCGCCCCGGTGGGCGACGATTTCCTGCTCAAGCACAACATCGCCAAGGGGGTCATGACCCTGGTCGACGAATACCGCGCCCATCAGCTCTATCACGCCTTCGGCGAGAAACGCGAAAGCGCCGGCGGCTCGGCCGCCAACACCACGGTGGGATTGGCCTCGCTCGGCGCCAAGGCGCTGTTCATCGGCAAGGTGAGGGAAGACCGGCTCGGTGAAAGCTTCGCGGAGAGTCTCAAGGGCATGGGCGTGCATTACGCGACCGCGCCCGCGCCGGACGGCGCGCCCACCGCCTCTTGCCTGATCGCGGTCGCCGACGACGGCCAGCGCAGCATGAACACGCATCTGGGCGCGGCGCGCGCGCTGTCGCCCGACGACATTAGAGCCGACGACATCGCCGCTGCTTCCATTCTCTACATCGAAGGCTATCTGTGGGATTCGGAGAGCGCCAGGGCCGCGTCGAAGAAGGCCATCGTGCTCGCCAAGGAACATGGCACGCGCATCGCCTTCACGCTCTCCGATCCGTTCTGCGTCGGGCGCTATCGCGAGGAATTCCTCGAGCTGCTGGCAAGCGATCTCGACATCGTCTTCGCCAACGAAGAAGAAGCCAAAGCGCTGTTCCAAGTGGAGAGTTTCGACGCTGTGCTGCAACACGCCGGCCGTTGGGGCGGGGTTGCGGCCTTGACGCGCTCGGCCAAGGGCTGCGTCGCGGTGGGCAAAGGCGAGGTGCATGTGATCGACGCCGCTCCGGTCGAGCGCGTGGTGGACACCACCGGCGCGGGCGATCAATTCGCAGCGGGATTTCTCTACGGCCTGGTGCGCGGCAAGAATTTGGGCGCTTGCGGACGGCTTGGCGCGCTGGCGGCGGGCGAAGTGATCTCGCATTTCGGAGCGCGGCCGGAAAGCTCGCTCGAAGCGCTCGCGGCCAAGGCGGCACTGCTTTAGCTCTGCTTTCGCAGCGATACGCACAGCGCGCCCTCCCCGCCGTGGCGGCGTTCGGCCGGTTCGGTCTTGGCGACCAGCCGTTGAAAGCCCGCTTCGGCAAGCCAGCGCGGCACTTGCGTCTTGAGCACGCCGCTTCGGCCGGTGACCACCAGCACGCGTCGCACGCCGCGCCCGGCCGCCGCTTCGAGAAACCGCGCGAGCGTGCGATGCGCCATGGCTTCGGTCAGGCCGTGCAGATCGAGCTTGGCGACGAGGCGATTTGAAGAGCGGCGCTGGGCAGGCTTGGCCGCGATCGTTGCGCCGCTGGCGACCGTCTTGCGGAACAGCGCCCGTTCCTCTTCCGTCGTGTGGCGTCGGCTCATGACGGCCCCGGATAATCGGTTTCCGGCGCGAGCCGTGCGGCCAGTTTCTTGGGCAACAGCACATAGAATTCGCCGCTGTGATTCATCGCGCCGGCCGCATTTTCCGCCGCCTTGCCGAAGCCGAAGAAGATGTCGGCGCGCACCGGGCCCCGGATCGCCCCGCCCATGTCTTGCGCCACGGCGAGAAAGCGCAATGGTTTATCGTTTGGCGTCATGGTCGCCACATAGAACGGCGCGCCCAGCGCGTGCAGGGCGGTATCCACGGCAAGGCTAGCTTCAGGCATCAGCGGCACGCCCTCCGCTCCTTTGGCGCCGAGCCCCGGATCGCCCAACGGTTCTTCCTGAAAGAAGACATAAGAGGCGTCGCTTTCCATCACCTGTTGCGCCCGACCCGGATGAGCGTGAAGCCACGCGGCGATGCTTTGCAGAGACAATTGCTCTTTGGTGAGGGCGCCGTCCGCGACCAGCGCTTTGCCGATGGCGGTATAGACTTGCCCGTTCTGGCCGGCATAAGACACCCGCTCCAGCCTTCCGTCTTCGAAGCGCGCCCGCCCCGAGCCTTGGATGTGCAGGAAGAACAGCGACACAGGATCGGCGGCATAGAACAGCACGCGCGCCTGGGAGAGCCCGTGGGCGTCGATTTCGGCGCGCGTCGCATAGGGCACGAGGCGGCCATTCTCGACCCGGCCGGCAAGGCGCTGGCCGCGAAGCGCCGGACGGAACTGGCCGAGATCGACGCTGACGAGATCGGCGGGCAAGGCATAGACGGGATAGCGATAGGCTCCATGGCGCCGCCGGCTCACCGCCAATTCCGGCTCGTAATAGCCGGTGAACAGGCCTTGATCGAGCGCGCCCGCGCCGACTTGGAGCGGCTGAAACCATTGCTCGAAAAAGCCATGCGCATCCTTGGCCGCGGCTGCGGCGCGGCAGGCCGGCAGCCAGTCGGCCACGGTGCCGGCATAGCCTGCACCGCCCATCGCCGTCGAAGGCGGCTCGTTCGCCAACGCCGCACAGGAGCGGCGGAAAGCCGCCAGCGCGGGGCCCGGATCGGCCTTGCTCCAGCCGGGCAGCAGGGCGAAGGAGACCTTCGTCAGGCGCAATGGGCCGGCAAGCGGCGGGCGCAGCGCCCACCACAGCCAGCCGCAGGCGATCGCCGCGATCAGCAGCGCCAGAAAGGCGACGGCAAAGCGCCGCCGCCGCCACACCATCGCCAAGAGACGGTCAGGCAAGTTCGCCGGAGGTCGCGATCAGCGTCCAGTTGGGATCGCCGGAACGCACGTCGCGCGAAAAGGTCCACACGTCGGTAACATCGCGCAGCGCGGAGGCGCCTTGCGCATCCGAAGTGGCCGAGACGAACTGCGCCGCGAACGCCAGCGTGATCTCGGCTATGCGGCCCTTGAGGTCGGCTTGGACGATCTTCACTTCCTTGAAGCCTACGAAAGTGAAGGCGACTTTCTCGCCGTGCGCTTCGCGCTCTTTGATCGTCGCCTCGAAAGCGCCATAGACCTCGTCGTTCAACAGCGGGCGCAGGGCGACGCGATCGCCGGCGGCAAAGGCCGTCACGATCATCTCATAGGCCGCGCGCGCCCCGTTAAGGAATTTGTCCTTGTCGAAGCCGCGGTCGGCCAGCTGGATGTCGAGCAGGCCCGCAGCCACCGGATCGGAGGGTCTTTCGCCCGCCAAAGCGCGCAACCGGGCGCGGTTTTCGGGCAAAGCCACAGCCTCTTCGCCCGCGCTGTTCGAATAGCCGAGATTCTCCGGCGGCGGACGCTCGTGGCCGGTGCGCCGGCCCAAGACCGCGTAAAGGCGGAACAGGATGATTCCCGCCACCGTGGCGATCAAAATTATGGCCAGTACCTGAGAATCCGCCATGTCGCGAGGTCCTTCTGCGCGCGCGCAGGAAGCCTAACCTAGCCCCTCGGCGCCCAGGGGTCCAGCGACCATGCGGCGCATGGCTAATGGCCTGTCCGCTCTTGCTTGTCACGAGCGCGCGATCCGTGCTAGCGCCCCGGGGGATTTTCCAGGGGTCAGCATGAGCGAGCAAGGCGTGCCTGCCGGCGAAAACGGGATGGATACCAATCCTCCCCGCATCCAGGTCGTGGGCCAATACATCAAGGACCTGTCCTTCGAGAATCCCGGCGCGCCGTCGAGCCCCGCCAACCGTCCGCAGATCGAGCTCGGCGTCGATTTGCAGGCGCGCCAACTTGACGCGCAAACCTTCGAAGTCGAGATGAAGCTGCGCGTCGCGGCCACCACGGAAGACAAGCCCTCTTTCCTGCTCGAGCTGGTCTATGCCGGGCTGTTCCAGCTTCACAACATCCCCGACGAAGTGCGCAATCAGGTGCTGTTGATCGAGGCGCCGCATCTGCTCTTCCCCTTCGCGCGGCGCATCGTGGCCGATATGGTGCGCGACGGCGGCATGCCGCCTTTGATGATCGAGCCGATCGATTTCTCGGCCTTGTACCGCGCCAAGGCGGCGGAGATGCAGCAAATGCGCGCCGGCGCCCAGGGCGAAGCTTAGCCGGTCTTCCAAAGAGCGTTCGCACCCAATTCGCGCGCCACGAAATCCTCGTGCGCCTGGCGCTCTTGCGCCGTGAGCCGCTCCGGCAAAGGCTGCAAGCGCTGGCGTTGGGCGCGAGGGCCGTCGGCAAGATCGGCCTCCGCGTCGGACGGCGCCAACAGCAGCCGCTTCTGCCGCCCGCCGACAAGTTCCAGATAGACCTGCGCGGTCAGCTCGGCGTCGAGCAGCGCGCCGTGCTTGTCGCGCGCCGACAGATCGATGGCGAAGCGCTTGCACAATTCGTCGAGCGAATAGCGCGCGCCGGGCAGCTTGGCCTTGGCGATCTCGATCGTGTCGATGGCGCGCGCGAACGAAATCGGCGGGCGGCCGATGCGCTCCAGCTCGGCGTTGAGAAAGCGCAGATCGAAGCCGGCATTGTGGATGACCAGCGGGGAATCGGCGAGGAACTCCAGCAGCCCCTCGACGATGTCGGCAAAGCGCGGCTTGTCCTTGAGGAACGCGTCGGTCAGCCCGTGCACCCGCGCGGCGTCTTCGGGCATGTCGCGCTCGGGATTGAGGTAATGCTGGAAGCTCTTCCCGGTGGGGAAATGATCGGCGAGCTCGACGCAGCCGATCTCGACGATGCGATGGCCCGTGGCTGGATCGAGCCCGGTGGTTTCGGTGTCGAGCACGATCTCACGCATGGGTTTTTTCCCGCGCCCGGCGGCGCAATTCTTCGACGATGGCTTTCACCTGTTCGAAAGCGTGCTCGAGGCCTTTGTCGCTTTCAACCACGAAATGGGCCTTGGCGCGCTTTTCGGCATCGGACATCTGGCGGCTCAGGATCTGGTCGAGCCGTTCCTCCGTCATGCCAGGACGCGACAGCACGCGCTCGCGCTGCAATTCCGCCGGGGCGCTGACCACCACCACCGCATCCATGCCCGCGTCCTTGCCGGTTTCGTAAAGCAGCGGAATGTCGAGCACCACGATGTCCGCGCCCAAAGCCGCCGCCGCTTCGACGAACGCGCGTTCGCGTTCGGCCACCAGCGGGTGGACGATGGCTTCCAGCCGCTGGAAGCCGGCCTCGTCGCCGCGCAGCAGCCGCGCCAGCGCCGCGCGGTCGACGCTTCTGTCCGTGACGCTGCCGGGAAAGGCCGCCGCGATCTTTTCCACGGCAGCGCCGTCTTTTTCGTACAGCGCGTGCACCACCGCGTCGGCGTCGTAGACGGCGATGCCGAGCCGCGCGAACAGCTTGGCCGTCTCGCTCTTGCCCATGCCGACCGAACCGGTGAGGCCGACGAGATAAGGCCGTTTAGCCGCCATGCAGCGCCTCTTCCAGGTCGCGGCGCAGCCCGGCATCGATTTGCGGGCGCACCTCGAAAAACGCCTCGAAGGCAGGAACCGCCTGATGCATCAACATGCCAAGCCCGTCGATGGGGCGCAGGCCGCGCGCCTTGGCGCGTTTGAGCAGTCCCGTCTCAAGCGGATTGTAGACGGCGTCGAATACCGTCGCGCTTTCCGGCAACCCATCCAGTGACAAATCGATCGAAGGCGTGCGGCCCATCCCGGCGCTGGTGGCGTTGACGAGCAAGGCAAGGCCGGCGCTCTCTTTTTCCCAATCCTCGAAGCCGTGCACCGAGAAATCCGCTGAGACGTTCCCGGTAAGCGCCGTGACGATAGCGCCGGCGCGGGAAAGTTCGCGGCTGAAGAGACGAATCTGCGCCATGCCAAGGTCCGAGAGCGCCAGAACGGCGGCGCGCGCCGCCCCGCCAGCTCCCCAGATCGCCGCCGTTTTGCCTTGCAAGGCCCGCGCGCCGAGGCTTTCGCTGAGACTTGCGGCAAGCCCTGCCGCGTCGGTGTTGCACGCCGCGATGCCGTCTTCGCCGAACAACAACAGATTGGCCGCGCCGGTGATCTCTGCCGCGAAATCGGCGCGCGCGGCGAGGGCAAACGCCGCTTGCTTGTGCGGCACGGTGACATTGACGCCGCGAAAGCCGGCGCGCCGCAGCCCATCTACGACGCGCGCGAAATCCTCCGGCCGAACCGCCAGCGGAACGTAAGCGGCATCCAAACCGTATTTGTCGATCCAGTAGCCATGCAACCTGGGCGACAGCGAATGAGCAACGGGCCAGCCGATCACGCCTGCAAGCTTGGCCTTTCCCGTTAGGCTCATCGCAACATCCCGTGCTCACGCAAGACGGCCAGCAGCGGCAACAGCGGCAGGCCGAGGATGGCAAAATAGTCGCCTTCCACCCGCTCGAAAAGCTGCGCGCCGCGTCCTTCCAGGTGATAACAGCCGACAGCGGACAGGATGCCTTCGCCTTCGGCTTCGAAATAGGCATCGAGGAATTCCGCGCTGAAATCGCGCATCAAGAGCTCCGCCCGCTCGCGCTTGCGCCAGATGGGCGTCCCGCCTTTGGCCAGAACGGCAGCTGTGATCAGGCTGTGCGACTTGCCGCGCAAGGACAAAAGCAGCGCGCGCGCTTCGGTGAGGCTTTCCGATTTGCCAATCAGCCGGCCGGCGAATTCGAGAACCTGATCGCAGCCCAGGACCAAAGCCTCTGGATGATTTGTGGACAAACGCAGCGCCTTCATTTCCGCCAAGGCTTCGGCGATAGCGGCAGGCGACGCATCCTCCGCCAGCAAAGCCGTCTTGACGGCTTGTTCGTCGAGCCGCGACGGGTGCGCCTCGAACGGCACGCCGGCGGCTTCGAGCAGGCGTGCGCGGATCGCACTGGTCGAGGCAAGGATGAGGATCATGCCGGCCGCTCTTTGCGTTCAGCAAGCAGGTTGAGGATGGTGGCCGCGGATTCCTCGACCGAGCGGCGCGTCACGTCGATGGAGGGCCAGCCTTGTTGCTCGTAAAGCCGGCGCGTTTCCATCACCTCGTCGCGCACGGTCTCGAGATCGACATAGAGGGTCGGCCGCTCCTCGCCCATGGTCGCGAGCCTGGTTTTGCGGATCTGCACCAGCCGCTCGGGCGCCGCCCACAGACCGATGATCAACGGCTCGCGATACGTCAAGAGCGGCGCGGGCGTCGGAATGTTCAGCACCAGCGGCACATTGGCCGCGCGCACCCCGCGCATCGCCAAATAGACGCAGATCGGCGTCTTGCCGGTGCGGCTGGCGCCCACCAGGATGACTTGCGCCTCGCCCAGCTTGTCGATGGCCTGGCCGTCGTCGTACTGGATGGCGTAATTCAGCGCCTCGATGCGCAGCAGATATTCCTGGTCGAATTCATGCTGAGCGCCGGGTTTGTGGCTCTCCTTGACGCCGAAAAAGCGGTGCAACAGCCGCATGGGCCCTTCCATCACGTCGAACCAGGGAACCGAAGCGGCGGCGCATTGCGTCACCAGCTCGTTGCGCAGGTGCTGATCGACAAGAGTGAAGAACACCGCGCCGGGATATTCGCGGATTGCCTGCACCGTGCGCTCGAGCTGGCGCTCGCTGCGCACCAGATTATGGAAATGCTCCTGCGCGGGAACACCCGAGAATTGCGCCAAAGCCGCTTTGGCGACGGCGTGCAAGGTTTCACCGGTGGCATCGGAAATGAGATGGATATGGAAGGTTTTGTTCACAAACTTGCTCCTGATCCATCCACCATTGGGTGGACAGCCCGCGCCGCGCTTAGCAGACCTTGGCGAAGTGTGCGCCACTCGAGGCTTCCCTCACAAGCACCGCGCCATTCGTCCACCGCGCACCGGCCGCACCCGAAAGCGTTAACCCTTGAGTCGTCTGACATTACGGCCTAGAGGAGCACAAAGCGCACCGCTCGTTCCACAATCCACAGGTCAATCATCAGTTACAGAATCCTATTATTAGGAGTCTTCAATTGGGTAGCGGAAAGACCTTGCTCGCTGTCCTGAACGGAGAGATCGCCAAGACGCCTCCGCTTTGGATCATGCGCCAAGCCGGCCGTTATCTGCCGGAGTATCGCGCCTTGCGCGCGCAAGCGGGATCGTTCTGGAATTTGTGCATGACGCCGCAATGGGCAGCAGAGGCGACGCTGCAACCCATTCGCCGGTTTGGTTTCGATGCGGCGATCATCTTCTCCGATATACTCGTAGTCGCGACGGCTTTAGGCCGTGATGTGCATTTCGCTGATGGCGAAGGGCCGCGGATGGAACCGGTTGTTTCGGCAAACGATCTTGTCGACGAACCTGACCGCCTTGCACTGGAGCCTGTGTATGAAGCGATCGGCAGAGTGCGGGTAGAATTGGACAGCGGCACAACATTGCTCGGTTTTGCCGGCGCGCCGTGGACGCTGGCGACCTATCTGGCTGCCGGTTCGGGCGGTGACGAGCAACGAGCGGCCAAGCTATGGGCTTATCGCGATCCTGCCGGCTTTGGATTGCTTGTGGACAAGCTTGCGCGCTGCATCGCGACGCACCTGATCGGGCAGTTACAAGCCGGTGCGGATGCGGTGCAGATTTTCGACAGCTGGGCGCAAGGCTTGCCGGAAGCCTTTTATGCAAACTGGGTGATCGGGCCGACGCGGCAGATTGTGGAGCAGGTGCGCGCGGCGGTGCCGAACGCGCGGATCATCGGTTTTCCGAGGGGCTCGAGCATGGCGGGCTACGAACGCTACGCGCGTGAAACGGGCGTCGACGCGGTGTCGCTCGACACGGCGGTGCCGATGGGCTGGGCGGCGAAGACGCTTTCGCCGCTCCTTGCCTGCCAAGGCAATCTCGATCCGCTGGCTTTGCTCGCCGGCGGACGCGCCTTGCAAGACGGCGTGCGAACGATCCTCGAAGCCATGCGCGGCAAGCGCTTCATCTTCAATCTCGGTCATGGAATTCTTCCCGAAACGCCACTCGAGCATGTCGAAGAATTGATCCGCCTGGTACGCGCGCTGTGAAACTTGCCGTCGTCTTGTTCAATCTCGGCGGGCCGGATCGCCTGGATGCGGTCGAGCCGTTCTTGCGTAATCTGTTTTCCGATCCCGCGATCATCGGCTTGCCGGCGCCGCTGAGGCTGCCTTTGGCCTGGTTGATCGCCAGGCGCCGCGCACCCATCGCGCGCGACATCTATGCCAAGATCGGCGGGCGCTCGCCGATCCTAGAGGAAACCGAAGCCCAGGCCCGTGCCTTGGAAGCAGCGCTCGGCGCGGCGCGTGTCTTCATCGCCATGCGTTGCTGGAAACCATTCGCCGACGAAACCGCGCAGGCGGTGAAAGCTTGGGGACCGGACCGCGTGGTGCTGTTGCCGCTTTATCCGCAATTCTCCACCACCACGACGGCTTCGTCGCTGGCCGATTGGCACAGGGCCGCACGCCGCGCCGGCCTTGAAGCGCCGACTTCGCAGATTTGCTGCTATCCGACTGAAGACGGCTTCATCGCGGCGCTGGCGGATTTGACGCGGCAGACTATGGCCCACGCCAAGCCGGAGATTTCCTATCGCTTGTTATTGTCGGCGCACGGCTTGCCGGAACGCATCATCACCAAAGGCGATCCTTACCGCCGGCAAGTGGAGCAAAGCGCCGCTGCCCTTGTGGGGCGTTTGGGGATTGTCGACTCGACCATCTGTTTTCAAAGTCGCGTCGGTCCGCTGAAATGGATCGAGCCGGCCACCGACGCGGAAATCCGCCGAGCCGGCCGCGACGGCAAAGGCGTGATCGTCGTCCCGCTCGCTTTCGTCTCGGAGCATTCCGAAACGCTGGTGGAGCTCGACATCGACTATTCCAAGCTGGCGCGCGAGGCGGGCGTGCCGCATTATCTGCGCGTGCCGACGGTTGGCACCCATCCGGCCTTCATTGAAGCTCTGGCCAAGCTGGTTCGCGAAGGCGCGAACGGCCGGTCGTGTTCGCCGGAAAACAATATCTGCCACTTTCGGGGGTAGGACATGCAGGCCTTTCTCATGAACTTTTACCCGTGGATCAAGGCGCTGCACGTGATCGCGGTGATCGCCTGGATGGCCGGGATGTTCTATCTGCCGCGGCTGTTCGTCTATCACTGCGAGACCATGACCGGGGCTCCTGACTACGACCGTTTCGTGACGATGGAGCGCCGCCTGCTCAAGTTCATCATGAACCCGGCGATGATCGCAGTGTGGCTTTTCGGGCTGACGCTGGCCTGGCTCGCGGATTTCTGGCGCAGCGGCTGGTTCGACGCGAAACTGGTCTTGGTGCTGGCGATGACCGTGGTTCACCATCTTTACGCCCGCTGGGCCAAGGATTTCGCCAAAGCGCGCAACCAACGCACGGCGCGGTTCTATAAGTTGTGGAACGAAGTGCCGACGCTGCTGATGATGGGCATCGTCATCTTGGCGGTGGTCAAGCCGTTCTAAGCAAATTTGCGCCGCCCCGTTTGCAAGCGCGGCAAATCACGCTATAAAGGTGGGAGTTCCCCATTGAAGTCCGCACACGGCGGGCGCCCTTGGCGCCGAGCCGGAATTGGCCAAGCCGGGCGGACCGAGACGATCTCCAACCAACCCCTCGCAAGACCTGCTATCGCCGGGATTGCGGGTCCAGAAGCGTCCATCCCACAGGTGTTTCTTCCATGACCATTCAAGCCGGCCTGCAGGCGATGAAATTGCAGGAATTGAAAGCCAAATCGCCCACCGACCTTCTCGCCTTCGCGGAGGAACTCGAGATCGAGAACGCCTCGTCCATGCGCAAGCAGGACATGATGTTCGCGATCCTCAAGGAACTCGCCGAGCGCAATGTCGAGATCACCGGGATGGGCGTGCTCGAAACCCTGCAGGACGGCTTCGGCTTCCTGCGCTCGCCTGAGTCGAATTACCTCGCCGGCCCCGACGACATCTATGTCAGCCCGTCGCAAATCCGCCGCTTCGGCTTACGCACCGGCGACACGGTGGAAGGCCCGATCCGCTCGCCCAAAGACGGCGAGCGCTATTTCGCGTTGCTCAAGGTCTCGACCATCAATTTCGAGGATCCCGAGAAGATCAAGCACAAGGTGCATTTCGACAATCTGACGCCGCTTTATCCCACGCGCTGGCTGAAGATGGAGATCGACGATCCCACCCTCAAGGACAAGACCGGCCGGGTGATCGACATCGTCTCGCCGCAAGGTATGGGCCAGCGCGCGCTGATTACCGCCCAGCCGCGCACCGGCAAGACGGTGATCCTGCAAAACATCGCCAAGGCGGTCACCGCCAACCATCCGGAATGCTACCTGATCGTGCTGCTGATCGACGAACGACCGGAAGAAGTCACCGACATGCAGCGCTCGGTGAAGGGCGAGGTGATCTCCTCGACCTTCGACGAGCCGGCCTCGCGCCACGTCCAGGTCGCCGAAATGGTGATCGAGAAAGCCAAGCGCCTGGTCGAGCACAAACGCGACGTGGTGATCCTGCTCGATTCGATCACCCGGCTCGGGCGCGCCTACAACACCGTGGTGCCCTCATCGGGCAAGGTGTTGACCGGCGGCGTCGACGCCAACGCGCTGCAGAAGCCCAAGCGCTTCTTCGGCGCGGCGCGCAACATCGAAGAAGGCGGCTCGCTGACCATCATCGCGACCGCCTTGATCGACACCGGCTCGCGCATGGACGAAGTGATCTTTGAGGAGTTCAAGGGCACCGGCAATTCGGAGATCATCCTCGACCGCAAGGTCGCCGACAAGCGCGTGTTTCCGGCCATCGACATTCTGCGCTCCGGCACGCGCAAGGACGAGCTGCTGGTCGACAAGGGCACGTTGGCGAAGATGTACGTGCTGCGCCGGATTCTCGCGCCGATGGGCACCATCGACGCCATCGAGTTCCTGCTCGACAAACTGCGCTCCTCGAAGAACAACAGCGATTTCTTCGAATCGATGAACACGTAAGAAGCAGTGGCGTCAGCGCGTTACAACAGCTTCAGCCCGCAATGTTTGGCGAAATGGCGGAAATCGCCGTCACGGGTGATCAGGGCCACGTCGTGGTCGATGCAGGATTGGGCGATCAGCGCGTCCGCGGTTTTCGCTTTGAGGCGCTTTTGCGCAAGATGGCGGCGTGCCTCGCCAGCTCGGACCCAATAGCCCTCATGAACGGGCAGCTGATAGAATTCAGCGACCGTCTCGAGCATGTCCCGCCGAGCCAACGGATCACTCAACATTTCCGTCACGACGACAGGCGGAACAACAAGCTCTCCCGCACGGAACGCGTCATGCACGAGATCGGTTTCGCGATTTTGCTCGCCCTTGAAGTAGGACGATAGTGCGGATGTGTCGGCAGCGATCATTCGCGGTCGTAGCGCAGTTCGTCGAGCGTCATGGCGAATTTTACTTTTCCGCGCAGCTCCATAGCGCGCTTTTGCGCGAGCGCCGAACGGAGTTTGCGCAAGGCCAACCGCACCGTCTCGCTGACGCCTTGGCCGGTATAGGCTTGGGCCCCTTCCAGGTCGGCCGCCGGGACCTCCACGGTGATTTTGCGCATCTCGTTCATGCCAGCATCGATACCATAATTGATGCTGGTGTGCAAGCTGGGGCCGAAGCTGGCTTTAACCGCTGATCAGGGTATCAACACCGTCGCGCCGGTCGTCTGGCGCGAATGCAGGGCTTCATGGGCGGCGCGCGCGTCTTTCAACGCGAAGCGCTGGCGGACTTCGACCTTGACCGCGCCGGAGGCCAGCACCGCGAAAAGATCGCCAGCCGTCTCTCGCAATTCCTCGGCGGTGCGCGTGTAGTGGAACAGCGTCGGCCGCGTGAGATACAGCGAGCCTTTGGCGCTCAAAATTCCCGGCGCGAATTCGGCGACCGGACCTGAGGAATTGCCGAAGCTCACCAGCATGCTGCGCACGGCCAAACAATCGAGCGAGCCCATGAAGGTGTCGCGGCCGACGGAATCGTAGACCACCGGCACGCCCAGTTCGCCGGTGAGCGCCCGCACTCGCGCGACCCAATCGTCTTTGCGGATGTTGAGCACGACGGCGCAGCCGTTCGCTTTGGCCAGCGCGATCTTGTCGTCGGAGCCGACCGTGCCGATCACCCGCGCGCCCAAATGCTTCGCCCATTGACAGGCGATCAGGCCGACCCCGCCGGCGGCGGAATGAAAGACGATGGTCTGGCCCGGCTCGACCTTGAAGGTGCGCTTCAACAGATACTGCGCGGTCATGCCTTTGAGCATCGCCGCGGCGGCGACTTCGTCGCTGAGACCGTCGGGCAGCTTCACCACTTTGTCGGCGGGAACGTTGCTCGCTTCGGCATAAGCGCCCAGCGGGCCGGTGCAATAGCCGACGCGCTCGCCGGGTTTGAAGGCACTGACGCCCTCGCCCACCGCCGCTACCGCGCCCGCCGCTTCGGTGCCAAGGCCCGAAGGCAGCGGCACCGGATAAAGGCCCGAGCGATGATAGGTATCGAGAAAGTTCACGCCGATGGCGGTGTGGCGGATTTGGATTTCGCCAGGCCCCGGCGGGCGCAACTCCGCGTCTTCATAAGAAAGAACCTCGGGACCGCCGGTCTTGGCGAAACGGATTGCTTTCATGGTGAGTTCCTTTTCAGAAATAGAAGCCCGGGCCAAGCACCGCGATGAAGATCGTGGCCGAGACGAGGCCTATCGCAATCCATGCCAGCGAAACCGGCACAGCCAGGCGCAGCGCCGGATAACGGCGATTGAGGACCAAGCCCACCCAGGGCAGTCCGATGGCGCCAAGCGACGACGGCAAGGCGTCGCTCAGGATGGTGTGCGGCCCTCTGGGGTCGAACAGGGCGCCCAGAACCGACAGCAGGGCGGCAGCGAGATAGGCGGTGAGCGCGAAGGCGAAAGGCGTGACGCCTACTTCGGCCGCGAGTTTTTTCCGTAGCGTGACGCCGAGCAGCCGCATCGCGGCGACGTAGAGAACAAAGCCCAGTGCGGTAAGGCCGATATGCCAAACCCCGCTCGGTTCAAGGCCCGCAATGGTGGAGGCCCAATCGCCTTCGTCCGTCAGGCCGGATTTCATCATGTATCCGACGTTCCAAAAGATCGCGAAAGCGAAGGTGAGCGAAAGAAACGCGCGCAATGACGCGTTGCGCGGCGGGCGCAGACTCAGCCAGGCGAAGGCCAGCAAGGCGACGATGATGCCCGCGACCGGCCCCGCCGTATCGATGGCATTTAATCGGATGGAACAGAACTCGGTGGTGGTGCTGACGAAGATCGGGTGGCCGCCGAACAACAGGCAACCGCCGCCATGGCCGAGCGCCTCATGCGCCACGTCCGCCGCGAGATAGGCGGCGAAGGCGACGCATATCAGCGTCGCGATCTGGGCTGCGCCGCGCGCGCTCAACTCAGATTCTGCCGGAAAAAAGTCGCCGTGCGGGTGTTGGCGAGCTCGGCATTGGCCTTGTCGTAATGCTTGCCACCGGCCCGCGCGAAGGCGTGGCCCATTTCCGGATAATGATGGATGGTGACGAAGCGATTGCCGGCCAGCCCGTCCATAATCTGCTTCTGCGCTTCGGACGGGACGTATTCGTCCTTGCCGGCGACGTGCAGCATGAGCGGTTTGGTGATCACCGCGGCTTCGCTCAATAGCGCCTGGAGGTTCACACCGTAATAGCCGACCGAAGCGTCGCTGTCCGTGCGCGCGGCGGCCAGATAGGCCAGCATCCCGCCCAGGCAATAGCCGACGACGCCGACCTTGCCGTTGCAGCCGTTGACGGCGCGCAGTTGGGTGATCGCAGCCTGGATGTCCTTGACGCCGCTGTCGGCGTCGAAGCGGTTCATCAAAGAGAAGGCGCGCTGCCATTCGGCGTCGGTCTTGTCGCTCAATTGCACGCCGGGCTCCAGGCGCCAGAACAGGTCGGGCACCAGCGCGAAGTAGCCGGCGGCCGCCAGATCGTCGGCGACGGCGCGCATCACCGCGTTGACGCCGAAAATCTCCTGGATGACGACGATGCCAGGGCCGCGTCGCGTCGCCGGGCTCGCCAGATAACCCGAAAACGTGCCATGGGGCGTGCCGATGGCGATCTCTTGGCCGGCCATGTGCAAGCTCCTTCCGTCCGAAAGAAGGTTAGCCGCAGGCCGGCAAGCGCGCCAGAGCGCCGTGGCCTATTGCGGCCTGGCGCCCGGCTGCGGCCGCTGCGGCAATTGCAAGGCCTGGCTCAACGTCACCGCATTGCTGACCGGCGGCGAGCAGGTCTGGTGCTGGCAGATGTAGGCCGTGGGCTGGCCGTTCTCCATCGTCTTGCCAAAAGCGGGATGGCCTTCGGGCAACGCCTCGCCCGGATCGACCACCATCAACAGGCGATTGGGCAGGCTGCGGCCCAACACCGCCGAGATCAGCTCCTGCGTCTTGAAGGCGTCGCGCGGACCGATGATGACGATCTGCAATCCGGCCAGCACCGTCTCGAGGCCGCCGAGATAGGTGCCCATGCCGACGGGGTTGCGCCCCAACTCGGCCCCGAAGCTGCCGATCAGCGCGTTGGAGCGTTCGCGGTAGCTCTGCTCGCCGGTGGCGAGGTACAGCTTGGCGAGCACGCCGATCATAGTGGCGTTGGCCGAGGGCGTGGACTGGTCGAGGATCGTCCGTACACGGTGCAACAGCGGCGCATCGTCGTCCGCCGTCTGGCAATAGCCGCCGTAGGTTCCGTCCCAGAAATGCTCGTTCAGCACCAGGGTCCATTGCTTGGCATGGCCGAGATAACGCTTGTCGCCGGTCGTCTCCCACAACGCCAGCGCGGCGCGCGCCATCTGCGCATAGTCGTCGGCGAAGCCCATGTGGCCGCGCTTGCCCTCGCGCCAGGAATGATAAAGCCGGTCGCCGTCGGCCAGCGTCTTGAGGACGAAGTCGAAGGCGCGCACCGCCAGGCCGAGCCAAGCGGGATTGCCGAAGCTGGCGCCGGCATGGGCCAGCGCGGCGATCGTCATGCCGTTCCAGTCGGCCAGCAGTTTGTCGTCGCGCAGCGGCGGCTTGCGGTTCTGGCTGCGCGCGCTGAGCAGGAGCGCGCGCTGGCGGCGCAACAGCGCCTCGTCGGCTTCGGGCAACGGGTAGGGAAGGCCGGTCAGCCGGTTGAGCACGTTGCGGCCGTTGAAGATCCCTTGACTGCGCACCCCGTAGACGTCCTTGAAGCGCTGGGCGAAGGTGCCCATCAGCGTGGCGTCGATCTCGGATTCGCTCCAGACGTAATAAGCGCCCTCCTCGCCGTCGACGTCGGCGTCGAGACTGGCGGCGAAGCCCTCGCCCACCATCATCTCGCGCTGCAGCCAGCCGATGGTCTCGTCGACTCGCGCGCCGTAAAGCGGATTGCGGTTGTAGGGAGCGATCAGCGTCAACAGATCGATGAGCGCCGCATTGTCGTAGAGCATCTTCTCGAAATGCGGCACTTGCCAGCGCTCGTCGACCGTATAGCGGTGGAAGCCGCCGCCGACATGGTCGTAGAGCCCCGACAGACACATGGTGTCGAGCGTGGTCGACACCAGTTGGACGAACTGCGGCGCGCCGGTGCGCAGAAAGCCGCGCCACAAGACTTCGACGAGCGGCGCGTGGGGGAATTTCTGGGGACCCGTCAGGCCGCCATAGAACACATCGAAACGCTGGGCGACGTGCACCGCGACGATGTCGAGCAGGCGCGGATCGAGCTGGCCGCGCGCGTCGCGCGCCCATTGCAGCGACAAGGCTTGCGACACCCGCCCGGCGGTTTCCGTCACCGAGTCGGCCTGCTCGCGAAAGCGGCCGGAGACGTCCTCCAGCACTTTCTTGAAAGCGGGCTGGCCCATGCGTTCTTCGTTGGGGAAATAGCCGCCGACGAAGAACGGCTCGCCGCGCGCATTGAGGAAAACGGTCAGCGGCCAGCCGCCTTGATAGCCCATGATCTGGGCCGCGGTCTGATACAGCTGATCGATGTCGGGCCGCTCTTCGCGGTCGACTTTGACGTTGATGTAATTCTCGTTCATCAGCGCCGCCGTGGTTTCGTCGGTGAAGCTTTCGCGGTTCATCACGTGGCACCAATGGCAGGCCATGTAGCCGATCGAGAGCAAAATCGGCTTGCCGCTGGCCTCCGCCTCTTGGAAGACGTCGGGCCCCCAAGGCAGCCAGGCGACCGGGTTGTCCTTGTGCAGCTGGAGATACGGGCTTGATTCCTCGGCGAGGCGATTGGTGCTCATCTCAGTTTTCCGATAGACGCGGCGAAGCGCGTTGCGTTGAACGGGCGCATCCTTTAGCCCGAGGCGCCCATGACTGGAAGGGCGATGGCAGGATGAAAGTGAACCGCAGGACCGACATGACAGCGCAGGCGAGGCAAGGCCTGCCCGCCGGCTGATGGGCGAGACCATCTTCGCGCTCGCCAGTGCCCCCGGCCGGGCCGGCATCGCGGTGGTGCGGCTCTCCGGTCCGATGGCGCGTGAAGCCGTCAAGGCCTTGACGGGACAGGATGTTCCTTTGCCGCGCCAAGCGGTGTTGCGGCGCTTCCGAGACGGCGCAGGCGGCGAAATCGATCGCGGGCTGCTGATTTGGTTCGCAGCGCCGGCAAGCTTCACCGGCGAAGACGTCGCCGAATTCCATCTGCATGGCGGCCGGGCGATCATCGAGGCGCTGGCGGCCGCGCTCGCCGCCCTTCCCGGTTGTCGCATGGCCGAGCCGGGCGAATTCACCCGCCGCGCAGTCCTGAACGGCAAGTTCGATCTCACCCAGGCCGAGGCCTTGGCCGATCTGGTGGCGGCGCAAACCGAGGCGCAACGCCGTCAAGCCTTGCGACAATATGAGGGAGCGCTTAGCGCTTTGGTGGAGGGCTGGCGCGCCGAGCTGATCCAGGCGCTGGCTTGGGCCGAAGCCGTCATCGATTTTACCGACGAGGACTTGCCGCAGGACGTTCTGAAGCAAGCGCGCGCAACGGCAAACGATGTTCGTGGCGCGTTAGAGGCGCAGCTGAACGACGCCAGGCGCGGCGAGTTGATCCGCGAAGGGCTGTTTCTCACGGTGATCGGCCCGCCGAACGCCGGCAAGAGCTCGCTGGTCAACGCCTTGGCCGGACGCGATGTCGCCATCGTGTCGGAAACGGTGGGCACCACGCGCGATGTGATCGAGGTTCACCTGGACCTCGGCGGCTATGCCGTGATCCTCGCCGATACGGCGGGGCTGCGCGAAGCGTCGGAAGCGGTAGAAGCCGAAGGCGTGCGGCGAGCCCTGGCGCGTGCCGAAACCGCCGATCTGGTGTTACTGTTGCTGGACGGCAGCGATCCGAATTTGTCCGTAAAACTACCGGGAAATATGGTTAACAAACCCTGTTTGACGGTCTGGAACAAGGCTGATTTGCCATGGCCCGTGCGGCGCGACGGCCTCATTCTTTCGCTCAAAACCGGCGAAGGGCTGGCGGCCTTGATCGAGGCCATCGCCGCCAAGGCCAAGGAGCTGCTCGACAGCAAGTCAGCCCCTGCCCTGACCCGACCGCGCCATCGCCAAGCGCTGACGGAGGCCGCCGCCTGTTTGGCGCGCGCCGACACGGCACAGCAGCCGGAACTCTTCGCCGAGGATTTAAGACTGGCCTTCCGCGCGCTCGGCCGCCTCACCGGCCGCGTCGATGTCGAGGAATTGCTGGACATTGTGTTCCGGGATTTTTGTATCGGAAAGTGACCGCCTGCGCGTTGGAACCCGTCAATGCGATTAAGATTCATATACATGAAATTTCTTATTGCACTGCCGAAAGGATTGTCATAAAATCTTCAAAATGAAAAAGGGCACCCCTCTGAAGGAGGCGAAGATGTCACTCGTAGGCGGACTGGTAGATAGGCACCATGAGACGGAACTGACCCCGTCGGTGCAACTCATTCACAGCACGTGGTTCGCCCGGCATCTGTGGACGATCATGTTTGTCGCGGCCTCGACGTTGGCGGCCACGGCTTGGATGGCGTTCCACATCTAACGGCACGGCCGGACAGCGCATCAAAAAATCCGACAGCACCGACGCCAGCTTCTGATGCAGGCTGGCGATGATGTTCGCTGCGTGGGGTGATGTTTCACGTGGAACACCGGCTTGCCCGGCGGCGCGCCCTCGCCTATTGAGCGCGCCCAGGGACCAGGCTCATGCGCGCATACGACGTCATCGTCATCGGCGGAGGCCATGCCGGCTGCGAAGCGGCGGCGGCGGCCGCGCGCGCGGGCGCCAGGACCCTGCTCCTCACCCACCAGTGCGCCACGCTGGGCGAGATGTCTTGCAATCCCGCCATCGGCGGCGTCGGCAAAGGCCATTTGGTGCGCGAGATCGATGCGGCCGACGGGCTGATGGGCCGCGTGGCGGACGCTGCCGGAATCCAGTTCCGCCTGCTCAATCGCCGCAAAGGCCCGGCGGTGCGCGGCCCGCGCGCCCAAGCCGACCGCAAGCTTTACCGCCAGGCCATGCAAGCGGCCCTCGCCGCAACCGCCAATCTCGAGATCCGCGAGGCCGCGGCCGAGGACTTGCTGATCAAGGACGGCCGGGTCGTTGGCGTGGTGACCGCCTCGGGCGAGGCATTTGGCGCGGGCGCGGTGGTGCTGACCACCGGCACTTTTCTCAAAGGCCTGATCCATTGCGGCGAGAAGACCTATCCGGCCGGCCGCGCCATTGCCGGGCGCAGCGGCTTCGAAGGCGAGAACGTCGAGTTACCGTCCATCGGCCTTTCGGACACGCTTTACGGCCTTGGCTTTGCCATGGGCCGGCTGAAAACCGGCACGCCGCCGCGGCTCGACGGCACCACCATCCTCTGGGAGAAACTCGAGGTTCAATTGGGCGACGATCCGCCCTCGCCTTTCTCGTTCCTGACACGCGCGATTGCCCCCCCCCAGATCGCCTGCCACATCACCCGCACCAGCGAGGCGACCCACGCCGTCATCCGCGCCAATCTCGGCCGCGCGCCGATCTTTTCCGGCCAGATTGAAAGCCGCGGCCCGCGCTATTGCCCGTCGATCGAGGACAAGGTGGTGCGCTTTGCCCATCGCGCCAGTCACCAGATTTTCCTGGAACCTGAGGGGCTTGAGGACCGAACGGTCTATCCCAACGGGATTTCGACCTCACTGCCCGAAGAGGTGCAGAGCGCGCTGGTAAAGACCATCCCGGGCCTCGAAAAGGCGCGGATTCTACGCCCCGGCTATGCCATCGAGTACGACTTCGTCGATCCGCGCGAGCTCAAGCCGAGCCTCGAAACCAAGCGGGTGAAAGGCCTTTATCTTGCCGGCCAGATCAACGGCACCACAGGCTATGAAGAGGCCGCCGCCCAAGGCCTGATGGCCGGGTTGAATGCGGCGCGGGCGGCCGGCGGCGGCGATCCCATCGTGCTCGACCGGGCCGCGGCCTATATCGGCGTGTTGATCGACGATCTGGTGACCAAAGGCGTCAGCGAGCCTTATCGCATGTTCACCTCGCGCGCCGAATACCGGTTGAGCTTGCGCGCCGACAATGCCGACCGGCGGCTGACGCCGTTGTTCGACAAAGCCGGCTTGATCGGCGCCGAGCGGCGCGCGGCGTTCGCGGACAAGCGGACGCGGCTTGAGGCGGCGAGGGCGCGGATGGAGGGCTTGAGCCTCACGCCCAATCAGGCGCAGCAGCTTGGCATTACGGTCAAGCTCGACGGGGCGCGGCGCATGGCGCTGGAATTGCTGGCTTTACCGGAGGTAGATTTCGCGGTGCTCCAACGCATTTGGCCTGAACTGGGCGGCCTTGGCGGCGATGTCATCGAACAGCTCGAGACTGACGCCCAATATGCCGGTTATCTCGACCGCCAAGAGGCGGACATCCTGGCTTTCCGCCGCGACGAAGCGCTGATGTTGCCCAGCGAGCTCGATTATTCCGCGGTTTGCGGCTTGTCGACCGAAGCGGCGCAGAAGCTGGCTTCCATCCGCCCGGCCACGCTCGGCCAGGCGGCGCGCATCGACGGGGTGACGCCGGCGGCGCTGACGCTGGTTCTGGCGCATGTCAAAGCCCGTGCCGCCTGAGGCTTTCGGGCCTGCGGAATTCGCCGCAGCCCAGCCTGTTTCACGTGAAACATTGGCCCGGCTGAAGGCTTTTGTCGGCCTGCTCACAGACTGGAACGCGCGCCATAATCTGGTGTCCGCGGCCTCTTTGGCCGAGGTCTGGAAGCGCCATATCTGGGACAGTGCCCAACTGGCGCCGCTGATCCCCTCAGACGCCAAGACGTTGGTCGATCTCGGCAGCGGGGCAGGGTTTCCGGGTCTCGTCCTGGCGCTGCTGCTGCAAGACCGGCTGGCCGTCACGCTCACCGAATCGATCGGTAAAAAAGCCCAGTTTCTGCGCGCGGCCGCTGAGCGGTTAGGGCTTCGAGTCGAGGTTCGCCAGGCGCGGATCGAAGAGGCCAAAGCCGAGCCGTTTGATGTCGTGACCGCGCGAGCCTGCGCGCCTTTGCCCAAACTGCTTGATTATGCACAGCATTTCACCGGCCCAAGGACGCTTTGCCTATTCTTGAAGGGTCAAAATCTAGGAGATGAATTGACCCTCGCCCGCAAAACCTGGAGGATGACCCTCACTCAGCACCCCAGCGTGACGCATCCCTTTGGCACCATCCTGGAGATCAGAGGCCATGTCCGAAGCCGCTAGAAAAAAGCCGCGCGTGCTGGTGGTCGCCAACCAGAAGGGTGGGGTGGGTAAAACCACCACCGCCATCAATCTGGGCACCGCTTTAGCCGCGGTTGGCGAGCCGACGCTGGTGATCGACATCGATCCGCAAGGCAACGCCTCCACCGGCCTCGGCATTCCCGTCAGCGAGCGCAAGCTCACGACCTATGAGGTGCTGATGGGGCAGGCGGGTTTGGCCGAAGCGGTCATGCCCACGCGCATCCCGCGGCTGTCGCTGGTGCCCTCCACCGTCGATCTGTCGGGGGCGGAACTGGAATTGATCGACGTGGAGCGGCGCAATTTCCGGCTCAAGGACGTGCTCGCCGAATATTCCGTACACGGATCATCGCTCTTTTCCTACATCCTGATCGATTGCCCGCCGTCGCTGACGCTGCTCACCGTCAACGCCATGACCGCGGCCGACGCGGTGGTGGTGCCGCTGCAATGCGAGTTCTTCGCGCTCGAAGGCCTCAGCCAATTGCTCAAGACCATCGAGCTGGTGCGGGCGAATTTGAATCCGGCGCTCGAGATCCAAGGCATCGTGCTCACCATGTTCGACAAGCGCAACAAGCTTTCCGACCAGGTGGCCGCCGACGTGCGCGAGCATATGGGCGCCAAAGTCTACGACACGATCATTCCCCGAAACGTGCGCATTTCCGAGGCGCCGAGCCATGGTCTGCCGGCGCTGGTCTACGATCTGCGCTGCCCGGGCAGCCAGGCCTACATCAAGCTGGCCGGCGAACTGATTCAGCGCGAACGGGCCGCGGCATGAGCCCGAAGGCCGAGGAGCTGCGCCCGCGCGGCTTGGGGCGCGGCCTTTCCTCGCTGATCGGCGAAGAGACGGGGCGCGGCCCGCGCGGACAGCGCAACGTGCCGACGGCGTTCCTCAGGCCCAATCGCTTCCAGCCGCGCAAGCGTTTCTCCGAGGAGGAACTCGCCGATCTCGTCCAATCGGTCAAAGAGAAAGGCATTCTCCAGCCGATCCTGGTGCGCCCCGTCGAAGGCAAAAGCGATGCTTTCGAGATCGTCGCGGGCGAGCGGCGCTGGCGCGCGGCCCAGGCGGCCAAGTTGCACGAAGTCCCGGTGGTGGTGCGCGAGCTGAGCGACGGCGAGGCGCTGGAGCTGGCCATCGTCGAGAACGTCCAGCGCGAGAACCTCAACGCCATCGAAGAAGCCGCCGCCTATCACGATTTGATGGACCGCTTTTCCTACACCCAGGAGAAGGTGGCCGACGCCGTCGGCAAAAGCCGCAGCCATGTCGCCAACACGTTGCGCCTGCTCAAGCTGCCTGAGGCCGTCAAAGCGATGATCCGCGACGGAAAGCTTTCGGCGGGCCATGCGCGGACCTTGATCGGACTGGCCGACCCGGAAGCGCGGGCAAAGGAAATCCTAGCCGGCGCCCTCAATGTGCGCGAGGCCGAACGGCGTTCGCAGTACAAGAAGGGCAAGACTCACAAGCGGGTTGTGGACGATCCCGACATCAAGGACTTAGAATCTCAACTTTCCAATGCCTTAGGGCTCAAAGTTCAAGTTATCCATAAAGGGGATAAAGGCGGGGAAGTGCGGATTTCTTACAAATCACTCGAACAATTGGACGACGTGATAAAGCGGTTGAAGAAAGGTGGATAACTAGCTTATCTATCTGAATATTAAGAGTTAATTTATCCACAAGTCGTACTAAACAGCGTTCGTCAACTGCAAGGCAAAAGCCGGGTCGATGCGGCCGTCATAAAGCGCCCGGCCGATCACCACGCCGGCGATGTTGGGTTCGTGAGCCGCCAGCAACGCCTCGATGTCCGCCATGCCCGACACGCCGCCAGAGGCAATCACCGGAATGCGCAGCGCTCGCGCCAGCGCCGCCGTTGCCGCCACATTGACTCCGCCCAAGAGGCCGTCGCGGTCGACGTCGGTGTAAAGGATCGCGGCGACGCCGGCATCCTCGAAGCGCTTGCCCAGCTCGACGGGCGAGAGTTCCGCGGTTTCAGCCCAGCCTTGGGTGGCGATCTTGCCGGCTTTGGCGTCGGCACCGACCACGATGCGGCCGGGATAGGCGCGCGCGGCCGCTCGCACCAGCGCCGGGCTGGTCAGCGCCACCGTGCCCAAGATCACCCGCGCGATGCCGGCCGCGAGCCAGAATTCGATCGCGCTCAGGTCGCGGATGCCGCCGCCAAGTTGGATAGGAAGCTTGACCGCCGCGCGGATCGCCTTCACCGCTTCTTCATTGGCCGAACGGCCTTCGAAGGCGCCGTTGAGATCGACGCAATGCAGCCATTTGAAACCCGCCTCGGCGAAAGCGCGCGCCTGAGCGGCGGGATCGTCGTTGAAGACGGTGGCCGTTTCCATCTCGCCGCGCTTCAGCCGCACGCAACGCCCGTCTTTGAGATCGATGGCGGGAAAGATGATCACGGCTTCCACTCCAGAAAATTGCCGAGCATGGCAAGGCCCGCGGCCTGGCTTTTCTCGGGATGGAATTGCGTGCCGACGATGTTGTCGTGCCCGACGGCGGCCGTGAACGGCCCGCCGTAATCACAGCGCGCCAGCGTGTGCGCCGGATCGGCTGGGCGAAAGACATAGGAATGCACGAAATAGACATGCGTGCCATCCGCCAGCCCCGCGAACAAGGGATGTGGCCGCGCGAAGTTGAGCTCGTTCCAGCCCATATGGGGAATTTTCAGCGACGGATCGGATGGCGCCAGGCGCACCACTTCGCCGTCGATCCAGCCAAGCCCGGCATGATCGCCGAATTCGCGTCCGACGCGCGCAAGCAGTTGCATGCCGACGCAAATGCCGAGGAACGGCGTGCCGCGTTCACGCACGGCCTCGCTGAGCGCCCCGACCATGCCCGGAAGGGCTTTCAGGCCCGCCATGCAATCGGCAAAGGCGCCGACGCCGGGCAGCACAATGCGTTCGGCCGCCCGCGCGAGCTGCGGATCGGCGGTGACGACGATCTCGTGCCCGGTGCCGCGTTCGCTTGCGGCGCGCGCCAGCGCCTTTTCCGCCGAGCGCAGATTGCCCGAGCCGTAATCGATGAGGGCGACGATGGACATGACGGTCACATACCCCCGCTGATCCAAAAATGCCAGCCGCTATCATTACGCTTGACGTAACGCATAATTTCAGATATTTATAAGGCATGATCCTAAGCTACCGCGACGCACGGACCGAACGTTTTGCGCGCGGCGAAAGGGTCAAGCCATTCGAGCCGTTCCGGCGCAGGGCTGAAAGGGTGCTCGACCGGCTCGGCGCTTCGGCTAGCTTAAGCGATGTCGCAAACTTTCCGGGCCACAAACTGGAAAAGCTGAAAAGCGACCGCAAAGGCCAATGGAGTGTCAGGATCAACGACCAATGGCGCATCTGCTTCGAATGGCCCGACGGCGCCGCCGGGCCCAGCAATGTCGAGATCGTAGACTATCATTGAGGTGAATCATGTCGCGTAGCCCGATCCATCCCGGTGAGCATCTGGCGGAGGCCCTGGACGAACTTAGCATGTCGGCTGCCGAACTGGCGCGCGAGATTCAGGTGCCGACCAACCGCATCACGAGCATTCTCAATGGCGAGCGCGCGGTCAGCGCCGATACGGCGCTGAGGCTCGGCCACTGGTTCGGGACCAGCGCGGAATTCTGGCTGAACCTGCAGAAGCTCTATGAGCTTCGCCTCGCCGAAAACGAAAAAGGCGCGGAGATCAGGAAACTGCCGAAGCGACAGGCGGCGTAAAAAAAGATTGTTGATCTCGATTTTGGTTGCTATCTCCGGAACACGCCTAGGTATTGCATCGCCGGGACAGTCCTGTGCTTCGAGCGCCTAGTTCTAAGGATCTCAACATCATGCACCATCAATCTTCCGAACGCGCAGATGCAGAACTTCTGAAAATCCTTGACGTGCAGGGCTTCTGGTTGGTCCGCGGCGGACGCCACCAAGTTTTGGGTCCCCAGTGCGGTAGCTTGCGGGCCGCTCTGAGCCAGGCACACGATTTCTCGATGGCCGGAGAAAGCCCGGGCCCGCTCGTTTGCATGCCTGATGATCAAATCAGGGTGCCGGCGGACCAAATCTGGCGCCTCTGGCAGGCATTGGGGCTGGCCAACGCGGCCTGACGGTAGCACAGCTAATCCTGGTCTAACTTCAGCGCGGCGGCGCGCTTTTCAGCAGCCGCTTTGCGGCTAGCGCCAATTGCGGAAGCCCGTCTTCGATGGTCTCCCACAAAATCCGGTCCTCGGTCTTCTCATAAGCATGGCGCAGCCAATTGCCCATGTCGGCAACCTTCCGCCAAGGTACCTCCGACATTTGGGTCTTTATTTCTTCGCCCAAATGGCGGCTTGCCTCGGAAATGATCTCCAAATTGCGGACCACGGCATCGTGCACGAGTGCGTCACCTGCAAAATCGGCAAAACTCTTGCCCTGCAGGAAACGTCCAATCTTCTCGATGCATTCATCGATGTCGCCCAGCCGTTCGTATGGAGTCCGTTTGCGCGGCATCAAAAGACCTGTACGGCATCTTCCTCGACGCCGGCGCGGTAACCAGGACGCAGGCTCTTGCGAATGGCTACGTCCGCCGGCATGCCCAGCACGTCACTGGCGAAAAACTTGATTTCCGAAAGATCGAACAAGGTGATGCGTCGGCTCTCATCAAGTTCGACCAGCAGGTCGACATCGCTGTCCGGTCCCGCTTCGCCGCGCGCCGTCGAGCCGAACAGCGCCAGCGAACGCACGCCGCGCGCCCGCAGCTCGGGCTCGGCTTGTTTCAACAGGCGAATGGCATCGTCGCGGCGCATGCGCACATCATAGCACAAAGCGGCGCGAAATCGTTAATCCTGATCCATCTTCAGCGCGGCGATGAAGGCTTCCTGAGGGATGTCGACCTTGCCGAATTGGCGCATCTTCTTTTTGCCCTCTTTCTGCTTGTCGAGCAGCTTGCGCTTGCGGGTGACGTCGCCGCCGTAGCATTTGGCGGTCACGTCCTTGCGCAGCGCCGAGATGGTCTCGCGGGCGATAATCTTGCCGCCGATCGCCGCCTGGATCGGGATCTGAAAGAGGTGCCGCGGGATCAGCTCCTTCAGCTTCTCGCACATGGCGCGGCCGCGGGTCTCGGCGCGCAAACGGTTGACGATCATCGACAGCGCGTCCACCGGCTCGCCGTTGACCAGGAGCGTCATCTTGACCAGATCGCCTTCGTGATAGCCTTCGATCGAATAATCGAAGCTGGCATAGCCGCGGCTGACGCTTTTCAGCCGGTCGTAGAAATCGAACACCACTTCGTTGAGCGGCAGCCGATAGACCACCATGGCGCGGCTGCCGGCGTAAGTCAGTTCGATCTGCGAGCCGCGGCGGTCTTCGCACAGCTTCAACACCGCGCCGAGATGCTCGTCGGGCACGAAGATCGTCGCCCTGATCCACGGTTCTTCGATCTTCGCGATCTTCACCGTGTCGGGCATGTCGGCGGGATTGTGCAGCTCGATCATCTCGCCGTTGGTCAGATGGATGCGGTAGATCACCGATGGCGCGGTGGCGATCAGCTCGAGATTGAATTCGCGCTCCAGCCGCTCGCGCACGATTTCGAGATGCAACAGACCCAGGAACCCGCAGCGAAAGCCGAAGCCAAGCGCGGCCGAGGTTTCCATCTCGTAGGTGAAACTGGCATCGTTGAGGTGCAGCTTGGACAGCGCCTCGCGCAGGTCTTCGAATTGCGCGGCGTCCATCGGAAAGAGGCCGCAGAACACCACTTGCTGCGCCGGTTTGAAGCCGGGCAGGGGCGCTTCGGCGGGCCGTCGCTCGTCGGTGATGGTGTCGCCGACCTGGGTGTCGGCCACTTGCTTGATCGCCGCGGTGATGAAGCCGACTTCGCCAGGGCCGAGCGTCTCCACCGGCGTTTGCTTGGGGGTGAAGACGCCGACGCGCTCCACCGTATAGCTCGCGCCGGTGGCCATCATGCGGACCTTCTGGCCTTTGCCGAGTTCGCCGTCGACCACGCGCACCAGCACCACCACGCCGAGATAGGAATCGTACCAGGAGTCGATCAACAGCGCCTTCAGCGGCGCCTCGGCATCACCCTTGGGCGCGGGCAGGCGATGGACGACGGCCTCCAGCACCGCCTCGATGTTGAAGCCGGTCTTGGCGGAAATCGGAATGGCGTCCGAGGCGTCGAGGCCGATCACGTCCTCGATCTGCTGGCGCACGCGATCCGGCTCGGCGGCGGGCAAGTCCACCTTGTTGAGCACCGGCACAATCTCCAGCCCGGCATCGATCGCATGATAAACGTTCGCAAGCGTCTGCGCTTCCACGCCTTGGCTGGCATCCACCACCAACAGCGCGCCTTCGCAGGCGGCGAGGCAGCGGCTCACCTCATAGGCGAAATCGACATGGCCCGGCGTGTCCATCAAATTGAGGACGTAATCCTCGCCGTTCTTGGCGCGGTAAGCCAGGCGCACGGTCTGCGCCTTGATGGTGATGCCGCGCTCGCGCTCGATCTCCATCGAATCGAGCACTTGCTCCTTCATCTCGCGGCTGGTCAGCCCGCCGGTCGCCTGGATCAGCCGGTCGGCCAGCGTCGATTTGCCGTGGTCGATGTGCGCCACGACGGAGAAATTGCGGATTCTGGCCAGATCGGTCATGTCTTTTAATGGCCTAACGCTTCGCTACTTGAGGCCGAGGGGCGCTATGTAGCGGTGCAGCAGGCCAAGGTCCACCCTGTCCCCAAAGGCCGCGAAGCGCTAGATTTGCCTCAAGAATTACGCGCGGGAAGAGCTATGTTCCATACCAATCACGCGGCGCTCGCCGCGCCAAGATGACCAAAGTAACGGCCTCGTCGCTCCTTTTTACCCTACTGTTCGCAGCGGCGGCGCGCGCCGACAACGCTGCCTTCACCGGCAATTGGGAGAACGCCCACCGCGATCAAAGCGGCATCGCCCATGTCGTCATCAGCCCGGCGGGCGGCGAAGAGCTCAGCGTGCGCATCTACGGCGACTGCCATCCCATCGAATGCGATTGGGGCTCCGTGGCGGCCAAGGGCTACAGCGCCAGCCCGCATTCCAAGGCGCTCGAAAGTCTGGTCGTGCATTACGACACCAGCTTCGCGCGCAAGGAGATCGTCTTCCGCCTGTCGCGGCCGGGCGAACTCGGCTTCGAGCTGCGCACCGAGTTCCACGACGGTTCGGGGCGGCACGATTTCGAGATGACAAGCACGCTCAGGCGTTCGGCCTGGGCGGGGCCGGTCGGGCAGAGCTGGAACCTCATGCCCAGCGCCGCCACCGGCTGGGGCGGCGGCGCGCGCAGCGGCACCTCGCCGCCGCCAAACGAAACCTGTACGCGCTTCGATCCTGCCGCCGTGCGCCTGAGCGAAACGGGTGATCAAGCGAAGGTCGTCGCGGGCGATCTGACGCTGGCGCAAGGAGGCGTGCGCGAGGCCCATCGCGCGCGCGACGTGGTCCGCCACTTCGGCTTCGACCGCTTATGCCACGCCGGCAAGACGGTCTATTGGAAAAGCGGCGACGGCATTCCGGGCGGCTGGATGGGCGGCGCCGACTGTCTTTATTTCAATCCCACCACCGCGCACGCCGTCCGCATGGCCAATGTCTGGAAAGTGGTGGACGGCGTGCAGTGGATCGCCGATTTCGGCGCCGACAAAGCGGCCGCCGACGAAGCGCTGGCGCTGATCCGCTTCTATCGTCTAGGCCGCGAATGTTTCGTGGGCGGGCGCCAAGCGCCGGTCATGACCTACTGGCTGACGCATTGAATTCGCGCAAGGCCGAGAACAAAGGTGCCAACGCGGCCAACTGCGCAGCGGCCGACAGCGCCACCAGGCCGATCAGCGACACGTCGTAGAGAGCGCCCATTAACGCGCTTCCGGCAAACCACGCCACGCCGTAGATCGCCGGGAAAATCCCGTAAGCGCGGGCGCGGTCCGCTTCTGGCACCAGATGGGCCACCGCCGCCGACATGATCGCGTCCTGCACGCCAAGCGCCAGGCCCCACAGGATCGTGCCGGCGACCGCGATCCAGGTTGCGCCCAGGAACATCAGCGCCGGCGCCAGCGCGGCGATGACGATTCCCGGAACCAGCACGATAAGGCCGCGCTTGTCGAACCAGCGTCCGAAGACAAGCGAGCCCAAGCCCGAAGCGCCCATCGCGGCGGCGTAGAGAATCGGGATCATGGCCGGGCCGATGATCGCGGCCTTGGCGTAATGATAAGCGGCGAGCGAATAATCGGCGAAACCGAAGGCGAACAGCGCCGCGCTGCCGGTGTAAAGCCAAAAGGCGCGCGAAAGCTTGTCGCCGTCCGCGCCTTTGGCCGGCGCGCGCACCGCGCCGGCATAAGGAAAGCGCGCCGCCACGCTGATGATCGAGACAATGGTCAGCACCGCAGGCACGCCCAGCCACAACAGCGCCAAGCGGTAATCGTGATGGCGGGCCAGCACGAAGGCGGCGATCAAGGGTCCGACCAGCGCGCCGGTCTGGTCCATCGCCTCGTGCAGGCCGAAAGCCCAGCCTTGGCCGATATGCTCGCCGGCGCGCGACATCATGGTCGAGGCCGCCGGATTGCGCACCGCGCGTCCCGCCCGTTCGAGCACGAAGAAGCAAGCCGCCGCCCACCAGCTGCCGGAGAACGCCATCAGCGGCACGGCCGCCATCTGCAGCACATAGCCGAGCAGCGCGATGGGCCAGTAAAGCCCGGTCTTTTGCGCCATCTTGCCGGAGACGAGGCGCAACAGATAGCCGGCCAACTCGCCCGTACCCGCAATCACGCCGACCGCCGCGCCGCTGGCGCCCAAGATCGCCAGGAACGGGCCGGCGATGGCGCGCATGCCTTCATAGGTCATGTCGGCGAACAGGCTGACGATGCCGAAGGCGACGATGAAGGCCAGGCCGGATTTGGCGTCGAAACTCTTGGCCTGCATCTCAGCTCCTCAAGCTAGCACCCACGGCCTTGGCGGCAGCGGCCACGATTTTCTGGGCGGCCGCCTCGATCTCAGCGTCGGTCAGGGTACGATCTTTCGGTTGCAGTCTTACGGCAACGGCGAGCGATTTCTTGCCTTCGGGCACGCCTTTGCCCTCATAAACGTCGAACACCGAAACGGATTCGATTAGCTGCCGATCGGCGAGCTTGACCGTGCGCACCAGCTCTTCGGCCGTGACCTTCATATCCACCACAAAGGCAAAATCGCGATCCACCGCCTGATAAGGCGAAGGCGCAAAACCGCCGCGGGCCTTGGCTTTCGGCGCGGGAATGGCGTCGAGCACGATCTCGAAAGCCGCGGCCGGGCCTTTCAAGTCGAACGCGGCCAGTACCTTGGGATGCAATTCGCCGAACATCGCCAGCGTCTTCGGTCCCAGCGCCAGCGTGCCCGAGCGGCCGGGGTGATACCACGCCGCCGCGCCCGCTTTCACCGGCGCGGTCATCGGCGCGCCCAGCATGGCCTCAAGCGCGGCCAGCATGTCGGCTTTGGCGTCGAAAACGTCGGCGGCATGGCCGGATTTGCTCCAGCTTCGCGCGCCTTCGCAGAGGCGCACGCCGCTGGCATGAGTCTGTTGCGCACCGGGCATGCCCGATTGGAACGCGGCGCCGATTTCGAACAGCATGACGTCCGAAAAGCCGCGCGCCGCGTTGCGCGAAGCGGCGGCGAGCAGCGATGGCAGGAGCGAGGGGCGCAATGCGTCGAGATCGGCGGCGATCGGGTTCTCCAATTGCCGCGCCTCGTCGCCGCCGCCGAACAGCGCCGCCTTGTCGCGGGCGACGAAGGAGAAGCTGACGGTCTCGTTGAAGCCGCGCGCGGCGAGCGCCCGTCGCGCCAGGCGCCGGCGTTTTTGCTCCGGCGTCAAGACCGCTTTGGCCACGGCATTGGGACGCGCGAGCGGCGCGGAGGGCACGTGTTCCAGGCCGTAGATGCGCACGATTTCTTCGACCAGATCGGCCACCCCTTCGACGTCCGAACGCCAAGAGGGCGGGGTGACGCTGAGCGCATCCTTGCCCGACACGGCAAAGCCGAGATTGATCAGGATACGGACGATCTCTGGTTCGGCGATGGCGATGCCGCCGAGCTTTGTCACCGCGCCGGGCGAGAAGGCGATCTCGCGCCGCCAATTGGGCACCGCGCCCGCCACCACGACCTCCGACGGTGTGCCGCCGCACCAATCGAGGATCAGTTGCGTGGCCAGCTCCAGCCCCGGCACCACGAATTCGGGATCGACGCCGCGCTCGAAGCGGTAGCGCGCGTCCGATTGCAGGCCGAGCTTGCGGCCGGCTTGCGCCACGCGCACCGCATCGAAATAGGCCGATTCGATGAAGACGTTGACGGTGTCGTCCGTGCAACCCGTCTCTTCGCCGCCCATGATGCCGGCGATGCCGCGCGCGGCGGCCGCGTCGGCGATGGCGCAAATCTCGGGGTCGAGCGTGTAGGTCTTGCCGTCGAGAGCCAGCACGCTCTCGCCGTCCTTGGCCATGCGCGCCTGCATGTCGCCAACCAGTTTATCCGCATCGAACACATGCAACGGCCGGCCGCGATCATGGGCGACCAAATTCGACACGTCGACCAACGCCGAAATCGGACGCATGCCGATGGCCTTCAGTCGCTCCTGCACCCACCCAGGCGACGGCCCGTTCTTGACCCCGCGCACCATCCGTCCGGAAAACAGCGGGCAGAACTGAGCGTCCTTGTCCTCGAAATTCAGCGCGATCTTCTTGGGGCAAGGGAATTTGCCGGCGACCGGCGCGACCGGCGGCGTCTTCAAGCGACCCAATCCTGCCGCTGCGAGATCGCGCGCGATGCCGTAGACCGAGGTCGCGTCGCCCCGATTGGGCGTGATCGCCACGTCGATCACCGGATCGCCCTGGCCGAGCGCGGCGGCAACCGGCGCACCGACGACCGCGTCGGCGGCAAGCTCGATGATGCCGTCGTGATCCTCGCCCAACAGCAGCTCGCGCGCCGAGCACAACATGCCGCGCGATTCGACGCCGCGAATGGTGCCGATCTTCAAGACCTCGCCGCTCGCCGGAATGACGACGCCCGGCCGCGCGAACACCGCCTTCATGCCGTTATGGGCATTGGGCGCGCCGCACACGACTTGAATGGTAACACCGCTGCCGTCGTCGACCAGGCACAGTTTCAGCTTGTCGGCGTTGGGATGCTTCTCGGCGGAAATCACCTGCGCGACGATGAAATCCTTCAGCCGCGCGCCGGCGTCTTCCACCGACTCCACTTCCAGGCCGATGGCGGTGAGCTTGTCGGCGACGGTTTTGGCATCGGCCTCGGTGTCGAGATGTTCTTTGAGCCAGGAGAGCGTGAACTTCATCGGCTCAGCCCTCCCTCCAGCGACGGAATGTCGAGGGCAGCAAAGCCGTAATGGCGCAGCCAGCGCAGATCGGATTCGAAGAAGGCGCGGATATCGGCAATGCCGTATTTCAGCATCGCCAGACGGTCGAGCCCGCCGCCGAACGCATAGCCTTGATAGCGCTTGGCATTGATACCGCACATGTCGAGCACGCGCGGATGCACCATCCCCGAGCCGGCGAGTTCCAGCCAATCATGGCCGCTGCCGAATGTGATCTGGCCGGGCACCGAGCGGTCGCAGCGCACGTCCCATTCAAGCGACGGCTCGGTGAACGGGAAATAGCTCGGCCGCGCCCGCAGTTCGATCTGATCGACTTCGAAGAACGCCTTGTAGAATTCTTCGAGCGTCCATTTGAGATGGCCCAGATGCGTGGTCTCGTCGACCACCAGGCCTTCGTATTGATGGAACATCGGCGAATGGGTGGCGTCGGAATCGACGCGATAGGTACGCCCGGGCGAGATGATGCGGATCGGCGGCTGTTGCGCCAGCATGGTGCGTACCTGAACCGGCGAAGTGTGGGTGCGCAGCACCGGGCGTGTGCCGTCGGCCTGTTTGGCGACGTAGAACGTGTCGTGCATCTGCCGCGCCGGATGATCGGGCGGAATGTTGAGCTTGGTGAAATTGTAATCGTCGTATTCGACGTCCGGCCCTTCGGCGATGGCAAAGCCGAGATCGGCGAAGATCGCCGTCACTTCGTCCAGCACTTGGGACACGGGATGGATGGTGCCCACCGGCTCGGGCCGCGGCGGCAAGCTGACGTCCACGCGCTCGCTCGCCAGCCGCGCCTCGAGCGCTTCGGCTTCCAGCGCCCGCTTGCGGGCGGCGATCGCCTCGGTCACGCGGTCGCGCAGCCCGTTGAACAGCGGGCCGTTGGCCTTGCGCTCGTCGGCCGTCATGGCGCCCAGCGACTTCAACAGCTCGCTGACCTGGCCCTTCTTGCCCAGCGCCGCGACGCGCACGGCTTCGAGCGCGGCCTCGTTCGCAGCTAGCGCGATGGCGCCGAGGATTTGCCGCTCGAGAGAGGAAACGTCGCTCATCACGATTACTTCCATATCTTATTTGTCATGGCCCGCGAATGCGGGCCACCCAGGTGACATCTGGAACCATTTGCGAGATGCAAGAAAATCCGGTGCGCCACGTTAGACACACAGTTTGCCTTCAGCTGGGTGGCCCGCACTAGGCGGGCCATGACAGAAAGAGCGGCGATTAGGCCGATCCACCCGCCTGATCTACCAGAGCCTTGAAGGCTTGAGGCTCGCGCACGGCCAGATCGGCAAGGACCTTGCGGTCGATTTCGATCCCGGCCTTGGCGAGCCCGCTGATAAATCGGCTGTAGGTCAGGCCGTGCTCGCGGCAGGCGGCATTGATGCGCTGGATCCACAAGGCGCGAAAGTGGCGCTTCTTTTCCTTGCGGCCGATATAATTGTGCTGCAGCGAGCGGTCGACGGCGGCGTTCGCCGAGGTGATGGTGTTCTTGCGGCGGCCATAAAAGCCTTTGGCGGCCTTGAAGACGCGCTTGCGGCGGGCATGTGAGGGGACGGCTCTAGGGGCGCGGGACATGGCTGCTCCTTACGCGTAAGGCATCCAGCGCTTGACGCGCTGGGTTTCGGAATGGGACAGCTCGGCGGTGCCGCGCAGGGTGCGGGTGCGCTCGGGCGTGTTCGAGATCAGCCGGTGGCGCTTGCCCGATTGGCCGGTTTTGATCTTGCCCTTGGCGGTGAATTTGAAGCGCTTTTTGGCGCCCGATTTGGTCTTCATCTTGGGCATTTCGCATCTCCTTCAGGCCCTTGGCCCGGGTAGCATGAGGGGCCGCCACGGCATGCCCTTTCGCCGGTCGGCTCGAAGGGGGCGTCTTATACGGAGGACGGCAAGTTTTGCAAGCGCCCGGCGGTTAACGCGGTTGCGCCGCAAGTCCTTACGGCGCGGCCGTCGCTGGCGGAACGCCGACGAGGACGTATTTCACCGCATAGACGGCTTGCTGAGCGAGCGTCCCGTCGGCGGCGACCGTCGAGGTCGTCGCCATGCTGTCTGCGGCCGTAAAGGTCGTCACGGTGTTGTTCGCGGCTTGCAGGACGGCGGTCGCCTGGGCGCGTTGGGTATCGTCGGCGCAAAAGACAACGCTGATCGTCATGGCAACGGCTCCTAGCTGTTCTTGCTGGCCAGCAATTCGGTCGTGGAAGGATCGGTCTTGAGATAGCCCATCAGCGCGTCTTTGGTCGGGACAGCCTCAAGCTTGGCCGCCATGGGATCGCCCGCGGCGGGATAGGCCTTTGCGACATAGCCGGGCAAGGCGGCCTTGAAGGCGGTGGGGTCGTCCGGCAATTGCGCGGAGACTTTTTGCAGAGCGCCGTTGTAGGCGTTGACCGACGCGGCCACCTGCGCCTGTTGTTCGCTCGACAGAGAGCTCGCCGCCGCCTTGGCGACGATCGCATTAAAGGCCTTGGACACCGCAGGGTTGGAGGCCAGCGTTTCGGCCGCCGCGCCCGTGGCAAAGAACTGGGACTCGTCAAAGCTCGCGCTTTGGAGGCCGACGGTATTTTGAGCGCCGACGGTGTTGATGTTGGCGTCGATGGTGGCCAGCACGGAGGGGTAGATATCCGTGGGCTTGCCGTTGGCGTCCGTCCCGCTGCCCAGCGGCAGGACGGAGAACTCCTTGCGCTTGTATCCGAGCACGAAACTGTCGGGATAAGGATCGGTGGAATAGCCGAGCTTGATTCCCACCGTGGTCGAGGTTCCGAAGAAAGCCAGTTTGGCGTCCGTCACCGTGCCGCCGGCGGGCAGGCTGGTTGGCGGGCAGGCGTCGACCGTGGCCACGGGCGGATTGGGCGCATCCGGCGCGCAGTTGGGATTGACCGCGCGCACCGCAGCCAATCCCGTCGCATAAGTCTGGCTGATGGTGGGCGCGAAGATCGTTCCGCCCAGATTGATCGATGCGACCACCGGCGGCAGCACGCCATTGCCATAGCGCGGCGCGACATAACCTTCGATGCGGTCGTAGGCGACGCTCACGGTGGCCGGGCTGCGGTCGGCATTAATGCCGAGCGAAGTGTCCGTCACGAACACGACGCGGTCCGCTTGGGCGCAACCGGCCAGCACCAGGCTGGCCAGCGTCAGAATGGCGATTGGGCGGTGAGACATATATTCTCCTTCTTGTCCGCCAAGAGGCGGGCGATGGCGTCGAATTGCTGTTGGTTTTGGACGAAGACGACCAGGCGGCAATCGAGCGGAACGCCGGTGTGCCGCTCGTGGCTGTAGCCGAGGCTGATTCCGTCGGCGAGGCTTAGCCCCACGGTCTGGGTGTCGAGAATGACGATGGGCGCGCCGCTCTGCGACGCCGCGGGCGCGCGCACATGCACGAGGCCGACATACCAGGCATCGGAGGGCGCTTTGCCCGGCTCGAGCGTCGTACAGGCCGCGAGCAATAAGCCGCAGCCAACCAGCATGAAGAGCGGCGCCCCCGGTGCCATGCCATGACCCCTTCCTTGATAGTGTAATCTTAAGTAGCTTGCGACAGACATGCAACCAAAAGGTGCGGCTCTCTGCAATTCTTGACTTGCGGCCCGCACGACTGCGACGTACCGATGCTGCGCGGACGGTCACGATGTTCTGGAAACTCAAGAAATCAGCGGCTTTTAGCGCCCTCTGTCTTGTTTTGGCGGCGACGCCTGCAAGCGCCGGGACGGCCACGCCGGCCGAAGCGGCCGAGGGCTTTTATGCCGTCTATGCCAGCTTTCATCCTTCCGACGGCATTCCCGATGCGGCCGGCCGCGCCAAATACGCCCCTTACCTGTCGCCGGCGCTGGAAAGCCTGCTCAAGCAAGGCGATGAGGCGGCGGCGCGCTTCGCCAAGGCCAACAAGGACTCACCGCCCTTGATCGAAGGCGATCTTTTCACCTCGATGTTTGAAGGCGCCACGTCGCATCAGATAAGCGCCTGCAAGCAAACGGACGAGACGGCGCGCTGCACGGTCGAACTCGTCTACGACGACGGCAAGGACAAGCCCATCCGTTGGAGCGATACGCTGGCGTTGGTGAAGACCGGCACGGGCTGGCGCGTCGACGACATCTTCTATGGCGGCAATTGGGCCTTCGCCAACAAAGGCCGACTGACCGACACCTTGCGCCAAGCCATCTCCGACGCGGGCGGTTGAGCGCACGCTTGATTGTCCTTTGGCGAGCGCGTAGGCAAAGGCGCCCGTTCCAGGCTGACCGCTCTTGACCCCGACCTTCCCGCAAAGGCTTTTCGGCGCGCACGCCGCGATTTTTCTTGCCGCCGCGGCGGCTTTCGCCGTGGTGCTGTTCGTGCCGGCGGTGTTGAACGACGGCGACACCTATTGGCACATCGCCGCGGGGCGCTGGATGCTCGACAACGCTTCGGTGCTGCGCATCGATCCGTTTTCCTACACCTTCGCGGGTCATCGCTGGCAGACCCATGAATGGCTGGCCGAATGCGCCATGGCGCTGGCCTATATGGGAGCGGGTTGGAGCGGGGTGGTGCTGCTGTTCGCGGTTGCCGCCGCGTTGACGGCGGGACTTCTGGCCTATCATCTGGCGCGCAAGCTGAGCGGGCTGACACTCGCTCTGACGCTGCTGCTGGGCTTGTCTTGCGCGGCGGGAAGCCTGTTGGCGCGGCCGCATCTCTTGGCGCTGCCGCTGCTCGAGCTGTGGACGGCCGGCCTGTTGATCGCGCGCGAGAAAAGCCGCGCGCCGTCGTGGCTGCTGCTGCCGGTGATGGCGCTGTGGGCCAATCTGCACGCCAGTTTTCTGCTCGGCTTGGGACTTGTTTTCGTCTTCGCGCTGGAAGCGGTGCTGGAAGAGGCCGATTACGCCGCGGCGCTGCGGCGCTGGGGCATCTTCATCGCGCTCTCGCTTTTGGCGGCGATGCTGACGCCGTACGGGTTCGCCGGCCTCATCTTTCCCTTCAAGCTGGCGGCGATGCCGAGCCTTTATCTGATCGGCGAGTGGCAGCCGACCGATTTCCGCCAGCTCCAGCCTTTGGCGATCGCCGTCGGCGCGGCGCTGTACGCGCTCTTGACGCGCGGCGCCAGGATCAAGCCGCTGCGCGTGCTGCTGCTGCTCGGGCTGCTTTATCTCGCGCTGATCCAGGTGCGCCATCACATGCTGGTGGGCATCATCGGCGCGCTGATCCTGGCCGAGCCTTTGGCGCAAGGGGAACCGGCGGAAAAATCGCGCCTTAGCTGGTCCGCCTCTGCGGCGCTCATGCTGCTCTTGGCCGTGCTCGGCGGCGTGCGCCTGATGATGCCGATCGTCCGCGGCGACGGCGCGTCGACGCCGGCGAGCGCTTTTGCCCATGTGCCCGAAGAACTGGCCAAAGCGCCGGTGCTCAACGATTACGCTTTCGGCGGTTATCTGATCTTCAACGGCGTGCGCCCTTACATCGACAGCCGCGCCGAATTGTACGGCGAGAAATTCCTCGCCCATTACGCGCGCCTGGTCAGCCCCGACAAACAGGCGCTCGGCGAAACGCTCGACAAATACAAGGTGCGTTGGACCATCTTCACCGCGGGCAATCCCGCGGTGGGCGCGATGGACGCGACGGCCGGCTGGCATCGGCTTTATGCCGACCGCTGGGCCGTCGTGCATGTGCGCGACGGCGAGCCATGACCGAGCCTTACGGCGAAGCGCTGCTGCAGGCGCGCGCCTGAATCGCAGCGTCGGACTGGCTTAAGGCTTGACCGCTTTCTGCAACTTCTTCGGCGCGATCTGCCGCCAGCGCAATTCCAGCATCGCGCGCAGCCGCGCGGCGTCGATCTTGGCGAGGCGCACCAGCACGTCGGGATAATTCTTATAGTGGTCGGTGATGTGGAAGGTTTCCGGTTCGGCTTCGAGCAGCATGTCGCGTTCGTCGATCGAACCGACCATGACGACCAGCGAATCGTCCTCATCGCGCAGCCGGGTGAAGAACTTGCCGGCAACCAGATAGGACGGGTAGCCGTAAGAAGTGCCTTCCTCGGCGCCGGGGAAAGCGAGCACCAGCTTTTTCAGTTGCGCTTTAGAGACCATTTTCCGACTCCAGAGAGTGCGCAAGCCGTTCGGCGGCGACTTTCGCGAAAGACAGCGTCACGGCTTTGCGGCGGCTCGCGTGCAAGACGGTGCGCGGCGACGGGCGCACGATCGCCCCGCCGTAACGGTCGGCGACGATCAGCCCGGTGGCCTCGGGCACTTGCTCTTCGGGAAAATCCGGCGGGATGGCGAAATAGAACAGCTCGCAGAACTCCAGATATTCCGGCCATTTCTGATCGCCCTTGAGATCGGAAAGCGCGACCTTGATCTCCACCCCCAGCATGGTGCCGTCGGCGCCCAGCGCGGCGACGTCGAGCCGTCGCCCGTTGGCGAGCGTGAATTCCAGGATGGGCGAATACCCCTCCTGGAGCAAAAGGCGCGACACCCCGCGCGCGACCTCTATGGCTGTGGCCGGCATGGCCGGACCATATCGCCAAGTCGCGCGGCTGGGGAGGGCGGTCACTCCGCCGCCAAGAGCGCCTTGCCGAGGCTGGCGTCGTTGAAATTGATGGTTTCGAGATAGCGCAGACCGTCTTCGGCGATGTCGTCGCCCACCATGCGCTCGCCTTCGTGCTTCAATTCGTCGAGATCGACGTACAGCGCGTAGAACGGCCGCGTGCGCTCGCCGATGATGCCGGCCTTCGCCAGCGTCTTGACCAGCACGCGGAAGATGTTGGCCGATTGCTTCATCTGCTGGCGCCGCTGCTCGTCGCCGAAGGCTTCGGCGATGGCGCTTTGCGCCGCTTGCCAATCGACGCCGATGGCGTCGTAGACGGCGGTCATCTGGCCGGGATTGATGAGATTGAAGAGGATCGACTGGAAGCAGGCGACCGCCCAGTCCTCGACCAGGTTGCGCTCCTCCTCGCTCAGCTTGGGGATGGTGCGATCGGCCCAGAGCTTGCCGAATTTGTGATGGAAGGCCTCGTCGGTCATGGTGAGCTGGCAGAGCCTCACCATCACCGGATCGGCCGAATGCCGATAGAGCATGGCGAACGCGCCCATCGCCAGGCCTTCCACCAGCATCTGCATGCCGACGATCTTCTTGTAGACGAGGTCCGACTGCACGATCTCGTTCAACAGATTGCCGAGTGTAGGGCCGACGGGCAGCGGCGTGCCCCAGCGCGCCTTGATATAGGCGGCAAAGGCGGTGACGTGGCGGGCCTCTTCGCGCGCCTGGTTGGCGGCGTATTCCTGCGCGCCGGGGTCCTTCAGGATGTGGCAGAGCGAGGCCGACAAGGCCAGCGCCCCTTGCTCGCCGTGCAGGATGGAGGACATCGACCAGCGCGCCGCTTCGTTCGCATACAGAATTTTCTGTTTGGCCGTCAGCTGCTCGCCCAGCCGCGTCAGCAGGAAGGGGAAGAGATGGTCGGGCAGCATCTGTACGGCTTCGAGGTCGAAGGGCTCCGAAAAGTCGATGTAGCGCGTGTCGAGCGGATCCCAGTAATGGTCGTTCGAGGCCGCGATGATCCGGTCGAAGGCCGTGGAGCGCCGGCCATAGCGGCTCGGCTCCAGCATGGCGGCGAAGTCGGGCGCCGCGTCATAAGCCTCGTCTTTAGTGATCTGCACCATGGCGACAATCCGCTACTCGGCAACTTCAAATAATTATGAGGTGAAGTCGCAGCGAGTCAACGAAAATGACGCCCGTGTCACGGAAGTGACCTAGCGTCAGGCTCAAATCTTGTCGCCCAGTACGCCTTTGGTCGAAGCGATCGCGCCTTCCAGCCGCTCGTCGGGCGCGATGGCCTGGCGCAGCGCCCTTGCCGTGCCTTTGAAGCAGGTCTCGACGATGTGATGGCTGTTCTCGCCGTAGAGATTCTCGATGTGCAGGCAGATTCCGGCATTCTGGGCAAAGGCTTGGAACCATTCCTTGAACAGCTCCGTGTCCATTTCGCCGAGCTTGGGCTTGGGCAAGGTCACGCGCCACACCAGATACGGCCGGCCCGAGGCGTCGACGGCCACGCGCGTCAGCGCCTCGTCCATCGGGATGAGCGCCGCGCCGAAACGCACGATGCCGGCGAAATCGCCCAGCGCCTTCTTCACCGCCTGGCCGATGACGATGGCGGTGTCCTCGGTGGTGTGGTGGTAATCGACATGCAGATCGCCTTGGGCGCGGACTTTCAGGTCGATCATCGAATGGCGCGCGAAGCTCTCCAGCATGTGGTCGAGAAAGCCGATGCCGGTGTCGATGTCGCCGTCGCCGGCCCCGTCCAGGTCGAGCGAAACGGCGATTTCGGTCTCCCGCGTCTTGCGTTCGACGGTAGCGGTGCGCATGGGCGCCTCCGAAGCAATGCGGACTGTAGATAGCAAGCGCCGCCGTCCGGCGAAAGAAGCAGGTTTTCTGCCTTAGGCGTTAATCGGCAGGCGGAAGATTTCGGTGCTGGGCCTTGCGCCCATCGTGCCCATCACCGCCAGCATCCCATTCGCCGCGTCGGCGATCAGCGCGAGCCGGCTGTTGACGTTGGCGATGGGCGGCAAGAACCAGGAGAAATCCTCCGTTCCGGCAAGGGTGCGCGCCAAGGCATAACGGCCTTTGCTGTCGATGGGCCTGGCGCGCCAGGCGTGCGCGCGACCTTCGGGCGGCTTGACGAAATGATTGGCGGCGCAGACGCGCCCGTCCGCGATCTCGCGCAGGCTGAAGGTCCGCTCGCTGCGTTCGATGACGCAGCCTTCGCCGCGGCGCGTTCCCGACAGGATGAAAATCGCCGGCACGGCAAGCGGCTCCTGGCACAGCATCGCTTTGGCGGCGGCGTAATCGGGCGCGGTCTCGAAAGCGCGGCGCAACAGATGGGCAGGCGGCAGCGCACGCGGCACGGCAAGGCGGTTCAGCGCCCAATCGCCGACAAAGCCAAGCCCGCGCTTTTTCATCGGCGCCTGATTGATCGCCGCCGCGAAGCGCCCTGGCGCGCTCGCTTGCAACACGCCGGCAAAGCCCGGCCAAGTGACGTTGTGGAAGGCGCCGGCCGGCCCCGTCTGCCGGGCCACGACCGTCATTTCGCCAAGCCGTGGAAACGGCCAGTCGAGCACGCGACGCAACAGCACCGTCTCGCCCACGCCCCAAACCCCGCCGGTACAACCCCATTCGAAGCAGACATTGAGGGCGATGGCGCCCGGAACCCCGACCTCGCGGGCGATGGCGTAAATCTCTTCGCGATAGGGATTGAAGCTCGCCTCCAGCCAGCGCCATGACAGCGCATCGAGCACCGGCAACAGCGCCGCGCTTGCCAGATAAGACGCCGGCCCAAAGGTGCCTCGGGCCGCCTTCATCAAGGCCAAGGCTTCGGCGCGGAAGCGCGCCAGCAGCGCAAAAGGCGTCTCTCCGTCTAGCGCGACGTAAGGGATTTGGACAAGCGGCTTCATGGGTCTTTGGCAGATCGCCCGGGGCTCCCTATATTGTCAGCATGACAGAAGCAAATTGGCGCTCCACCACCATTCTTTCCGTCCGCAAGGCGGGAACCGTCGTCGTGGCCGGCGACGGGCAGGTGACGCTCGGCACCACCGTGATGAAATCCAACGCCCGCAAGGTCCGCCGCCTCGGCAAAGGCGACGTGATTGCCGGCTTTGCCGGCGCCACTGCCGACGCTTTCGCGCTGTTCGAACGGCTGGAGGCCAAGCTCGACCAGCATCCGGGCAATCTGGCGCGCGCCTGCGTCGAGCTGGCCAAGGATTGGCGCACCGACCGCTATCTGCGGCGCCTCGAAGCGATGATGGCCGTGGCCGACACCCAGACCTCGCTGATCCTCTCCGGCACGGGCGACGTGGTCGAGCCGGAAGACGGGCTGATCGGCATCGGCTCTGGCGGGCCTTACGCCTTGGCCGCGGCGCGCGCGCTTTGGCCGCTCGATCTTTCAGCCGAAGAGATCGCTCGCCGCGCCATGAAGATCGCGGCCGACATCTGCATCTACACCAACGACAATGTCGTCATCGAAAGTCTCACATGAGTTCCGCTTTCACGCCGCGCGAGATCGTTTCCGAGCTCGACCGTCACATCATCGGCCAGACCGAGGCCAAGCGCGCCGTCGCCGTGGCGCTGCGCAACCGTTGGCGGCGACAGCAATTGACGGGCGCGTTGCGCGAGGAAGTGCTGCCCAAGAACATCCTGATGATCGGGCCGACCGGCGTGGGCAAGACCGAAATCTCGCGCCGTCTCGCCAAGCTGGCGCAGGCGCCGTTCCTGAAAGTGGAAGCCACCAAGTTCACCGAAGTGGGCTATGTCGGGCGCGACGTCGAACAGATCGCGCGCGATCTCCTGGAGGCCGCCATCGTCCAGGTGCGCGAGAAAAAGCGCCGCGACGTAGGCGCCGAAGCGGAGGCGCGCGCCGAGGATCGCATTCTCGATGCGCTGGTCGGCACCGCCAAAGGCGGCGCGCGCGAGAGCTTCCGCAAATCGCTGCGCGCCGGCGATCTCGACGGCAAGGAAATCGAGCTGGAGATGAAGGACGCCGGCGGCATGCCCTCGTTCGAAATCCCCGGCATGCCCGGGGCGCAGATTTCCATGGTCAATATCGGCGACATGTTCGGAAAGGCGTTCGGTCAGCGCGCCAAGGCAAGGCGCCTCTCCATCGCCGAAGCGCGCGCGCCACTGTTGGCCGAAGAGGCCGACAAGCTGCTCGATCAGGACGCGATCCTCAGCGAAGCCATCGCCGAGACCGAGAACAACGGCATCGTGTTCCTCGACGAGATCGACAAGATCTGCGCCCGCTCCGAATTTCGCGGCGGCGGCGACGTCAGCCGCGAAGGCGTGCAGCGCGATCTGCTGCCCTTGATCGAAGGCACGACGGTTTCCACCAAGCACGGGCCGGTCAAGACCGATCACATCCTGTTCATCGCCTCGGGCGCGTTTCACACTGCCAAGCCGTCTGACCTACTGCCCGAGTTGCAAGGCCGTTTGCCCATCCGCGTCGAGTTGAAGGCGCTGACGCGCGACGATTTTCGCCGCATCCTCACCGAGCCGGAAGCCAGCCTGATCAAGCAATATGTGGCGCTGATGGAGACGGAGGGCGTCAAGCTCGTCTTCACCGAGGACGGCATTTCCGCCATCGCCGACATGGCGGCGTTGGTGAACGCCTCGGTCGAGAATATCGGCGCGCGGCGGCTCTCGACCATCATGGAGCGCGTGCTCGACGAGATCAGCTTCAGCGCCGCCGAGCGCCAGGGCGAAACCATCGCCATCGACGGCGCCTATGTGAAGGCGCGCGTGGAAGATTTGGCCAAAGACCAGGATTTGTCGCGGTTTATTCTGTAGAACGCACCGCCGCGACCATATGTCAAAATCTGCATATGTTAGTTGACCCCGGGTCGATTCCCTGCAAGGACTCGCCCGGTTCCGTTTGAGGGATAAGGCGATGGTGCGGTCCAATTATCTGTTCACCAGCGAAAGCGTGGCGGAAGGCCATCCCGACAAGGTCTGCGACCGCATTTCCGACGAAGTGGTCGACCTGTTTTTCCGCGAGGGACCCAAGCACGGTTTCTCGGTCTGGGATTTGCGCGTGGCCTGCGAGACGCTGGCCACCACCAATCGCGTGATCATCGCCGGCGAGACGCGCGGCCCCAAGCAGATCAACGCGGAAATGGTTGAATCGGTGGCCCGCGCCGCGGTGCGCGACATCGGCTATGAGCAGGAAGGCTTCCATCACACCGCGGCGGTCGTCGAAGTGCTGCTGCACGCCCAGTCGCCGCATATCGCCCAAGGCGTCGATGCCTCGGGCAACAAGGACGAAGGCGCCGGCGACCAGGGCATCATGTTCGGCTATGCCTGCCGCGAGACGCCCGAGCTGATGCCGGCGCCGATCTATTACAGCCACAAGATTCTACGGCTGCTGGCCGAAGCGCGTCACGCCGGCAAGGAACCCAAGCTCGGCCCCGACGCCAAAAGCCAAGTCACGGTGCGCTACGAGAACGGCAAGCCGGTCGAGGCGACGCAGATCGTGCTTTCCACCCAGCATCTCGACGAGTCGATGACCTCCGCCGACGTGCGCGCGGTGGTCGAGCCTTATATCCGCAAGGCGCTGCCCGAAGGCTGGATCACGCCCAAGACGGTGTGGCACGTGAATCCCACCGGCGCCTTCGTGGTCGGCGGACCGGACGGCGATTGCGGACTGACCGGCCGCAAGATCATCGTCGACACCTATGGCGGCGCCGCGCCGCACGGCGGCGGCGCGTTTTCCGGCAAGGACCCGACTAAAGTCGACCGCTCGGCGGCTTACGCGGCGCGCTATCTCGCCAAGAACGTCGTGGCGGCCGGCCTGGCCGAGCGCTGCACCATCCAGATATCCTACGCCATCGGCGTTTGCGATCCGCTTTCCGTTTATGTCAACCTGCACGGTACCGGCAAGGCGGACGAGGCCAAGCTCGAGGAAATCCTGCCCCAGCTGATGAGTCTGAAGCCGCGCGGCATCCGCGAGCATCTCGGCCTCAACCGGCCGATCTATGCGAGAACCTCCGCCTACGGACATTTCGGCCGCGCGCCGCAAGCCGACGGCGGCTTCTCTTGGGAGAAGATCGATCTCGTCGACGGACTCAAGCGGGCGTTTTAGCGCGCGCCCCAAGCTTTACGGCCGCCGCAAGGGCAAGAAGCTGTCGGCGCGCCGCGAAAGCCTGCGCCAGACGCTGCTGCCCAAGCTTGCGCTGCGATTGGAGCCGGGCCGTGATCCTCGCACCTACTTTTCGCCTCCCCCTTGCGGGGAGGTCGATCCGGCGAAGCAGAGCGAAGCCGGATCGGGTGGAGGGCTGCCGTCGAAACCACCCCCCACCTGGCTCACCTTCGGCTCGCCGGCCTCCCCACAAGGGGGAGGCGACAATCAAGTCGAAGAGGTTTGGCTCGAAGTCGGTTTCGGCGGCGGCGAGCATTTGCTCGCGCAGGCGCTGGCAAATCCCAAGATCGGTCTGATCGGCGCCGAGCCGTACGAAACAGGCGTCGCCAAGCTGCTCAGCGCCATCGCCGACAGCGGTGCTACCAACATCCGCATCCATGAAGGCGATGCACGCGACATCATCGCCGCGCTGCCCGAGGCCTCGCTGGGCCGCGTCTTCGTCCTGTTTCCCGATCCTTGGCCCAAGACGCGCCATCACAAGCGCCGCTTCATCCAGAGGGAGACGCTCGACGCGCTCGCCCAGGTGATGAAGGACGGCGCCGCGTTGCGTTTCGCCAGCGACGATGCCGGCTATGCCGCTTGGACGCTGGAGCGGCTGCAAGCCCATCCCGCTTTCACCTGGATGGCGCGCCGGGCGGCGGATTGGCGGGAGCGCCCGCAAGACTGGCCTGAGACGCGTTACGAAGCCAAGGCGCTGCACGGCCCGCCGGTCTATCTTAGCTTCCAGCGAAGGAATAGAATGGTCTGATGGACAGGCTGGAAGACGAGGAGAAACGGCGCTTTCGCATGATGCCGCTCGGCGACATCGGCACGCTGACCATCGCGCTGTTGTTCCTCGTTCTGTTCCTGCTTTTGCTGTTCTTCCCCTCCTTCTTCACGCAGTTTCTGAATTCGCCGAGCGTGACGCCGCAAGCGCAGCCGGCCGGGGAAGTTTCGGTCACCGTGCCTGCAAAACCGAAGAATTAGCCCGTCCGGCTTGATATTCCCCTTGCCCGAGCGTACATAGCGCCCATCCCGGACAACAGAATGCTGTTGTGTGGCGGTTTAAGGAAACCGCCGCGGGGACGAGGTTTAATTATCACCTCCCCTTGGTGGGGAGGTCGATCCGACGAAGCGTAGCGCAGTCGGATCGGGTGGGGGGCAAGCGGTGAAATTACCCCCACCCGGCTCGCTACGCTCGCCGACCTCCCCAAAAGGGGGAGGTTATGAAGGGAGTGAGCGCCATACTGACCGCGCTGTCGCATTTGGAGCCGATCATCGCCCCGGCCGTCGAGGCCGCGGGGTATCGTCTGGTGCGCCTGCGCCTGATGGGCGGCAAGCGCAAGACCTTGCAGGTGATGGCCGAACGCCCCGACGGCACGATGGATGTCGAGGATTGCGCCGTGCTCAGCCGCGCGCTCTCCGATTTCCTCGACCGCGAGGACCCGATCGACGGCGATTATGTGCTGGAAGTCTCCTCGCCCGGCATCGACCGGCCGCTGACGCGGCTCGCCGATTTCGCCCGCTGGTCGGGGCATGAGGCAAAGATCGAGCTGGTCGCGCCGCTTGCCGGCCGCAAGCGCGTCCGCGGCCTGTTGCTCGGCCTGGAGGGTGCGGACGTGGTGATCGAAACGCAGGGCGAGCGCCTGCACTTTCCGTTCCGCGCGGTGGCGGAGGCCAAGCTGGTGCTCACCGACAGACTGATCGAAGAGGATTTGAAAGCGAAGAACAGGCCGAAAGCCTGACAGATATTCCCTCACCCTTCGACAAGCTCAGGGTGAGGGAATAACAAAATTCCTCATGCTGAGCTTGTCGAAGCATGAGGGCAAACGGAGAAGAACATGGCAGTTGCCGCAAACCGGACCGAACTTCTGCAGATCGCCGACGCGGTGGCGCGCGACAAGTCGATCGACAAAGCCGTGGTGCTCGCCGCCATGGAAGAGGCGATGCAGCGCGCGGCCAAGGCGCGCTACGGCAGCGAGAACGAGATCAGGGTCGAGATCGATCCCAAGACCGGCGAAACCCACGTCTCACGCTATCTGCACGTGGTCGAGCTGGTCGACAACGACAAGATCGAGATCAGCCTGGAGGACGCGCGCGCCCGCAATCCCGCGGCGCAGGTGGGCGACATCATTGCCGAGACCCTGCCGCCGTTCGACTTCAGCCGCATCTCCTCGCAAGCCGCCAAGCAGGTGATCGTGCAGAAGGTGCGCGACGCCGAGCGCGAACGTCAGTACGAGGAATACAAGGACCGCATCGGCGAAATCATCCACGGCATCGTCAAGCGCTCCGAATTCGGCTCGGTGGTGGTGGACCTCGGCCGCGCCGAAGGCGTGGTGCGCCGCGACGAGATGATCCCGCGCGAGAATTTCCGCACCGGCGACCGCATCCGCGCTTACATCTACGACGTACGGCGCGAGGCGCGCGGGCCGCAGATTTTCCTGTCGCGGTCGCATCCCCAATTCATGGTGCGCCTGTTCGCCCAGGAAGTGCCGGAAATCTACGACGGCATCATCGAGATCCGCGCCGTGGCGCGCGATCCGGGCAGCCGCGCCAAGATCGCGGTGATCAGCAAGGATTCCTCGATCGATCCGGTCGGCGCCTGCGTCGGCATGCGCGGGGTGCGCGTGCAGGCGGTGGTGCAAGAGCTGCAAGGCGAGCGCATCGACATTATTCCGTGGTCGGGCGAGCCGGCCACCTTCATCGTCAACGCGCTGGCGCCCGCCGAAGTCACCAAAGTGGTGCTCGACGAGGACACGCGGCGCGTCGAAGTGGTGGTGCCCGACGAGCAGCTCTCGCTCGCCATCGGCCGGCGCGGGCAGAATGTGCGCCTGGCCTCGCAGCTCACCGGCTGGCAGATCGACATCCTGACCGAAGCCGAAGAGAGCGAGCGCCGGCAAAAGGAATTCGCCGAGCGCACCAAGCTGTTCATGGACACGCTCGACGTCGACGAGACGGTGGCGCAATTGCTCGCCTCCGAAGGCTTCGCCGAGATCGAGGACGTCGCCTACGTGCCGCTCAACGAACTCGCGGCGGTGGAAGGCTTCGACGAGGAGACCGCGCAAGAGCTGCAAAACCGGGCGCTGGAACACATCGAGGCGCGCAACAAGGAGCTCGACGACAAGCGCCGCGCCCTCGGCGTCGAGGACGAGGTGCTGGAGGTCGAGGGCGTCACGCCCGCCGTTGCCGTCGGGCTCGGCGAGGCCGGCGTCAAGACGCTGGAAGACCTCGCGGGCTGCGCCACCGACGATCTCATCGGCTATTACGAGGTCACGAAGGACACTTCCGGAAAGACCGAGCGCGTGCGCATCAAGGGCGCGCTGGAGGATTACGGCTTCGCTGCCGACGACGCCAACGCCATCATCATGAAGGCGCGCGTCAAAGCGGGCTGGATCGAAGAAGAGCCGGAGCCGGTTGCCGAAGAGGGTTCGCCAAGCGAAGGCGAAGCCGAGGAGGGCGAAGGCGCGTGACGGCTTTGGCCCTGCGAGACGACGAGGATAAAGCGATGACGGAACGCCGCTGCATCGCGACGGGCGAAGTGCGCCCGGTGGAAAGCCTCGTGCGTTTCGTGGTCGGCCCCGACGCTGCGATCGTGCCGGACATAGAAGGCAAGCTGCCCGGCCGCGGACTGTGGGTGACGGCCGAGCGCGCCGCGCTCGAAAAGGCGCGCACCGCTTTCGCCAAGGCGGCGCGCCAGGCCGTCGTCGTGCCGCCTGATCTCGTCCTGCGGGTCGAGGCCCTGTTGGCCGCCCGCCTCAAGGCAAGCCTCGGCCTTGCCCAGCGCGCCGGTCTCTTGGTGCAGGGTTTCGACAACGTGTTGCGGTCGTTCGAGACCAAAAACCCGCCGCGGCTTCTGGTCGAAGCCTCGGACGGCGCCGCCGATGGCCGGCGCAAGCTGCAAGCCGCAGCCGGCAAACTTGGGTTGCAAACAGCGATCCTAGATTGCCTCTCAAGCGCCGAATTGAGCTTGGCCTTGGGCCGCTCCAATGTGATACATGCCGCCGTCAAACCCGGCCTTTTGGCAGAGCGGCTGATCGTCGATTCGGCAAGGCTCGATGGATTGCGCGCGGTCGGCAAAGAAAGAAACGCATGAGCGATATCAACGACACCACGCGCCAAAAGGCTGCCGGCAAGCTGAGCCTCAAGAAGACGGAAACCTCCACCGTCAAGCAGAGCTTCAGCCATGGCCGCACCAAAGCGGTGGTGGTCGAGAAAAAGCGCACCCGCCTCGAGCCGGGCAAGCCTGCGGAAAGCAAGGCGCCCGCCAAGGACGCGCCGGCCAGAGCAGCGGCGCCCGCGTCGGCCGCGCCGCAACGCGAAGTGGCGCCGCGCGCCGGCGTGGTGCTGCGCCAACTGACCGAAGAGGAAAAGGCGCGCCGCGGCGCCGCCTTGGCCGACGCGCGCGTTCACGAGGAGGAAGCGCGCAAACGCGCCGAGGAAGACGCCAAGCGGCGCGCCGAGGAAGACGAGCGTCTCAAGCGCGAACGCGCCGCGGCCGAAAAGCGCAAGGCCGAAGAGGACTCGCGCAAGGCCGCCGAGGAACAGGCGAAGAAGCACGCCGAAGAAGAAGCCACGCGCCGTCTCGAAAAGAAGGAAGAGCCCGCCGCCGCCAAGCCTGCGGCCGAGACGCCGCGCCGGGCCCGTCTGGTGGCCGAGGAAGAAGAAGAGACCATCACCAAGAAAGGCGCCAAGACGCCGGCCAAGGCGCCGGTCGCCAAGAAGAGCGAGGGCGATCGCCGGCGCGGCAAGCTCACCGTCGCCAAGGCCTTGTCGGACGACGACGAGCGCATGCGTTCGGTCGCCTCTTATCGCCGCCATCTGCAGCGCATGAACAAGGGCGCGAGCGCGCAAGCGGCCGGTCCCGTCGGCCCGCGCGAAGTGACGATTCCGGAAACCATCACCATCGCCGAACTCGCCAACCGCATGGCGCGCCGCGCCGTGGACGTGATCAAGGTCCTGATGAAGAACGGCATGATGGCGACGGTCAACGACACCATCGACGCCGACACCGCCGAGCTGGTCGCCGCCGAATACGGCCATACCGTCAAGCGCGTCGCCGAATCGGACGTGCTCGAAGGCCTCAAAGGCGCCGCCGACGAAGAGGGCAACCTCCGGCCGCGGCCGCCCGTCGTCACTATCATGGGCCATGTCGACCACGGCAAGACCTCGCTGCTCGACGCCTTGCGCCAGACCGACGTGGCGGCGGGCGAGGCGGGCGGCATCACCCAGCACATCGGCGCCTATCAGGTGATGCTGCACAACGGCGCCAAGATCACCTTCCTCGACACGCCCGGCCACGCCGCCTTCACGGCGATGCGCGCGCGCGGCGCCAAGGTCACCGACATCGTGGTGCTGGTGGTGGCGGCCGACGACGGCGTCATGCCCCAGACGGTGGAAGCCATCGCCCACGCCAAGGCGGCGCATGTGCCGATCATCGTGGCGATCAACAAGATCGACAAAGGCGACGCCGATCCGCAGCGCGTGAAGACCGAACTGTTGCAGCACGAAATCCAGGTCGAAGACATGGGCGGCGACACCATCGCGGTGGAAGTCTCGGCCAAGAAGCATATCGGCCTCGACCGGCTGGAAGAGATGATCCTGCTTCAGTCCGAAGTGCTCGATCTCAAGGCCAATCCTGAGCGTTGGGCGGAAGGCGCGGTGATCGAGGCCAAGCTCGACCGCGGCCGCGGCCCGGTGGCCAGCGTGCTGGTCCAGCGCGGCACGCTGAAAGTCGGCGACATCGTGGTGGCGGGTTCGGAATGGGGCCGCGTGCGCCTGTTGCAGAACGACCGCGGCGAGACGGTGGAAAGCGCCGGTCCCGCCGCGCCGGTGGAAGTGCTCGGCCTGTCCGGCGCGCCGGAAGCGGGCGACGAATTCGTGGTGGTGGAGTCGGAGGGCCGCGCCCGCGAGGTCACCGAGTACCGCGAGCGCAAGCGCCGCGAGGCGCGCAACGCCACGATCTCGCGCCAGACCCTCGATCAATTGCTCAAGACGCGCGCGGCGGGCGAAAAACGGCTGTTGCCGCTGGTCGTCAAGTCCGACGTGCAAGGCTCGGCCGAGGCGATCCAAGGCGCGCTCGCCAAGCTCGGCAGCGACGAAGTGGGCGTGCAGGTGCTGCAGTCGGGCGTCGGCGGCATCACCGAAAGCGACGTGATCCTGGCGCACGCCAGCGGCGCGGCGATCATCGGCTTCAACGTGCGCGCCGACAAACAGGCGCGCGAGCGGGCCAAGCGCGACGGCGTCGACATCCGCTATTACGCCATCATCTACAACGTCGTGGACGACGTGAAAGCGGCGCTGTCGGGCCTCTTGGCGCCGGAGACGCGCGAAAAGTTCCTCGGCAATGCCGAAATCCTGGAAGTGTTCACCATCTCGAAGGTCGGCAAGGTCGCCGGCTGCCGCGTGACCGAAGGCGTGGTGCGGCGCGGCGCCAAGGTGCGCCTGATCCGCGACCACGTGGTGATCCACGAAGGCGAATTGTCGACCCTCAAGCGCTTCAAGGACGAGGTGCGCGAAGTGCAGGCCGGCCAGGAATGCGGCATGGCCTTCGCCAATTACCAGGACATCGCCGCCGGCGACGTCATCGAGGCCTTCGAGGTCGAGACGGTTCAGAGAGCGCTTTAGCCGAGGTGTCATTCCCAGCCGAGCCTTGCGTCAGCAAGGCGAGGGGAAGGGAACCCAGGTCCCGACACCTCGCTACTTTTTAACACCTGGGTCCCCTTCCCTCGCGCGAGCAAGCTCGCGCTCGCCGGGGATGACAAGGTTTAATGGAATGCCCCGCAATCACGCCCGCACCGGCCCAACCCAACGCCAACTCCGCGTCGGCGAGATGCTGCGCCATGCGCTGTCGGAGATTCTCGTGCGCGGCGACATCCGCGATCCCGATCTTGCCGGCGTGTCGGTGACCATCACGCAAGTGATGCCGTCGGGCGACATGCGCTACGCGACGGTGTTCTGCGAGCCGCTGGGCGGCAAGAATGCCGACAAGATTATCGCCGCGCTCAACCGCAACAAGGCTTATCTGCGCGGCCAGATGGGCCGTGCCATCGCCCTCAAATTCACCCCCGAGCTGCGCTTCGCCGAGGACAAATCCTTTGCCGAGGCGCAGAAGATCGAGGACCTCTTGAAGTCCGAGCGCGTACAGCGCGATCTGAAGAAAAACGATGAGCCGTAAGAAGAAAGGCTCGCCGGTTCACGGCTGGGTGGTGGTCGACAAGCCGGTCGGCGTCACCTCCACGCAAGCGGTCGCCGTGGTCAAACGCGTGTTCGACGCGCAAAAGGCCGGCCATGCCGGCACCCTCGATCCGATGGCGACGGGCGTGCTGGCCGTGGCGCTGGGCGAGGCGACCAAGACCGTGCCTTACGCGATGGATGCGGAGAAGACCTATCGCTTCACCGCGCGCTGGGGCGAAGGCCGCGACAGCGACGATGCCGAAGGCCAGGTCACCGCGACCTCCGACAAGCGCCCGTCTCGCGCCGAGATCGAAGCGGTGTTGCCGGCTTTCGTCGGCATGATCGAGCAGACCCCGCCGGCCTTTTCGGCGGTGAAGGTGCAGGGCGAGCGCGCTTATGACCTGGCGCGCGATGGGGAGACTCCAGAGCTGGCGCCGCGAACGGTGTTCGTGCGAACGGCCAGCCTTCTGGGCCAGCCCGATCGCGACCATGCCGAGTTCGAAATGCATTGCGGCAAAGGCACTTACGTCCGCGCCTGGGTGCGTGATCTGGCCTTGGCGCTGGGCACCTGCGGCCACGTCGCGGCGCTCAGGCGCACCCGCGTCGGCGCCTTTCCGGTTGAAGACGCAATAGGACTGGAAACGCTCAAGGGTTTTATGCATAGTCCGGCCGCTTTTGAGCACCTGAAACCCCTTTCGACCGCGCTGGACGGCATCCCGGCGCTGGCCGTAACGGGGCCGGATGCGGTTCGCCTGAAAAGCGGCAATCCGATCCTGGTCCGCCCGGCCGAGTTCGCGCGGATCACGGAGTGCGTTTCGGACGAGCATCTGCAGGGGCTCACGGTCTTTTGCGCGACCGGCGAAGGCGATCCAGTGGCCCTGGCAACCTTCGCAGCGGGCGAGCTGAGGCCGTTTCGTGTGTTCAACTTCGGATGACCGGGAACCAAAATGTCGATCACCAGCGAACGCAAACAGGAAGTCATTTTGCAATACGCCAAGAAGCCGGGCGACACCGGCTCGCCAGAAGTCCAGGTGGCCGTGCTCTCCGAGCGCATCTCCAGCCTGACCGAGCACTTCAAGACGCACATCAAGGACAATCACTCGCGCCGCGGCCTCATCAAGATGGTGTCGCAGCGCCGGCGTCTGCTCGACTACATCAAGAAGACCGACGAGAAGCGCTACGCATCGCTGATCGAACGGTTGGGATTGAGGCGCTGAAAGCCGCTCTTCCCGCACATCGTTTCGCCGCAGGCGGCGCGGATGGTCCGCGTTCGCGCGGCGCCGCGCATCCATAACGCAACCCCGAAGGCAATCCGGCCTGTCGGGAACGAAGGAAAGTAGGAAAAATGTTCAACATCATCCGCGAGGAATTCGAATGGGGCGGGCGCAAGCTCGCGCTCGAAACCGGCAAGGTCGCCCGTCAGGCCGACGGCGCCGTCGTCGCCACCTACGGCGAGACCGTGGTGCTGGCCAGCGTGGTCGGCGCGCGCACGCCCAGGCCCGGCGTCGATTTCTTTCCGCTCACCGTCAATTACCAGGAGAAATTCTTCGCCGCGGGCAAGATTCCCGGCGGTTATTTCAAGCGCGAAGGCCGCCCCACCGAGCGCGAGACGCTGGTCTCCCGCCTGATCGACCGGCCGATCCGTCCGCTGTTCGCCGAAGGCTACAAGAACGAGACGCAGATCATCGTCACCGTGCTCAGCCACGACATGGAAAACGATCCCGACATCGTGGCGATGGTCGCCGCCTCCGCCGCGCTGACCATTTCGGGCGTTCCCTTCATGGGACCGATCGGCGCGGCGCGCGTCGGCTTCATCGCCGGCGAGTATGTGCTCAATCCCGAAATCGACTCGATGCCGAACTCCAAGCTCGATCTCGTGGTGGCGGGAACCGCCAATGCCGTCTTGATGGTGGAATCCGAAGCGCAGGAACTCTCCGAAAGCGAAATGCTGGGCGCGGTGATGTTCGGCCACAGGCAGATGCAGACGGTGATCGACGCGATCATCCGCTTCGCCGAAAAGGCCGCCAAAGAGCCGCGCGAAATCCCCGTCGACGACACCAAGGAGGTCGTCGAGAAGGTCAAGGCCGCCTCCGGCGCCGAGCTTCTCGCCGCCTTCCAGATTCCGGAAAAGCAAGCCCGCTACGAACGCCGCGACGAAATCAAGGCGAAGATCGCCGCCGATTTCGTCGGCGAAGGCAAACTCGACGAGCAGAAATTCGGCTCCGTGTGGCACGAGGTGGAAGCCCAGATCATGCGGGGCGCGGTGCTCGACACCAAGAAGCGCATCGACGGGCGCGATCTCGTCACCGTGCGGCCGATCGAGGCGCAAGTGGGCGTGTTGCCGCGCACCCACGGCTCGGCGCTGTTCACCCGCGGCGAAACCCAGGCGCTGGTGGTAGCCACGCTCGGCACCGGCGAGGACGAGCAATTCGTCGACAGCCTGGAAGGCACCTTCAAGCAGCATTTCATGCTGCACTACAATTTCCCGCCTTATTCGGTGGGCGAGACCGGCCGCATGGCGGGTCCGGGCCGGCGCGAGATCGGCCACGGCAAGCTTGCCTGGCGCGCCGTGCATCCCATGCTTCCGAAGAAGGAGGATTTCCCCTACACGCTGCGCGTGGTGTCGGAAATCACCGAGTCGAACGGCTCCTCGTCGATGGCGACGGTGTGCGGCACCTCGCTGGCGTTGATGGACGCCGGCGTGCCGATCGGGCGCCCGATCGCCGGCATCGCCATGGGCCTGATCCTCGAAGGCGAGCGCTATGCGGTGCTCTCCGACATTCTCGGCGACGAGGATCATCTCGGCGACATGGACTTCAAGGTCGCCGGCACCGAGCAAGGCGTCACCTCGCTGCAGATGGACATCAAGATCGCCGGCATCACCGAAGAGATCATGCGCGTGGCGCTCGATCAGGCGAAAGCCGGCCGCTTGCACATCTTGGGCGAGATGAACAAGGCGATCAGCCATTCGCGCGACCAGCTCGGCGAACACGCGCCGCGCATCGAGACCATCAAGATCCCGACCGACAAGATCCGCGAAGTGATCGGTTCTGGCGGCAAGGTGATCCGCGAGATCGTCGAAAAGACCGGCGCCAAGATCAACATCGAGGACGACGGCACGGTGATGATCGCCTCGGCCGACGGCGAATCGATCAAGGCGGCGCTGAAATGGATCAAATCGATCGTCGCCGAGCCGGAAGTGGGCGAAATCTACGACGGCAAGGTCGTGAAGGTGATGGATTTCGGCGCTTTCGTGAACTTCTTCGGCCCGCGCGACGGGCTCGTCCACATCAGCGAACTGGCGCCCAAGCGGGTGGCGAAAACCAGCGACGTGGTCAAGGAAGGCGACACCGTGAAGGTGAAGCTGCTCGGTTTCGACGAGCGCGGCAAGGTGCGCCTGTCGATGAAGGCGGTCGATCAGCAGACCGGCGAAGACCTCACAAAGAAACAGACCGAGGCCAAGCCCGAAGGCGGGCAAAGCCAAGCCAGCTGACCGGTTTCTTTCCGTGCATAACGGCCGCCCGCGCTCCGTATAGGTTCGCGGGCGGTTTTGTTTTAGGCTTTTGGCGCTGCTCAGAGGTGGTCCATGCCCAAGATCGACATCGCTTCCGTTCCCGAAGCCAAAGGCACGGGCTATCCCGCGCCGTTCGACGCGCCGTGCCTTGAGCGCGTGCGCAAGCGCCTCGGCGATGCGGGTGGGCTGACGCAATTCGGCGTCAATCTGTTGACGCTGAAGCCCGGCGTGTGGTCGAGCCAGCGCCATTGGCATTCTGGCGAGGACGAATTCGTCTATGTGCTCGCGGGCGAAGTCGTGCTGATCGACGACGGCGGCGAGACGGTCCTCAAGCCCGGCGATTGCGCGGCGTTTCCGAAGAACGACGGCAACGGCCATCATCTCGTCAACCGGTCGGACGCCGTTGCCACCTGCCTCGAGGTCGGAACGCGCAACGGCGACGACGATGACGTCGTCTATTCCGATATCGATATGCGCATCGGGCCGCGGGCGAGCGGCTACACCCACAAGGACGGCACGCCTTACCCGCGCAAGTAACGGTCATTTGCGCGAACGGCGTCTCCGTGCCACGTTTTGATGGCGATGAACAAACAAGGGAACGCCGTGGGAAACGCCGGCCCGCTCGCCAGGACGCAAGAATGGCATGACGTCGACGCGGCGAAGTTCCGCGGCGAGATCATGCCGGCCGACCGACCGGCGGTTCTCAAAGGGCTGATCAAGGACTGGCCGGCGGTGCGCGCCGGACGCGCCTCGCCGGACGCCTTCTGCGATTACCTCAAGCGCTTCGACAACGGCCGCCCGGTTTCGACCGCCGTGGCGCCGCCAAGCGCCAAGGGCAGGCTCACCTATCGCGACGACATGCAGGGCTTCACCTTCGAGCGGCTCAACGAATCCTTCGCCGCCGCGTGTCAGCGCATCCTGGCGCATCAGGACGATCCCCATCCGCCGGGGGTCTATGCCGGCGCGGTATCCACGGCGGAATGTTTCCCGGGCTTCGCGCGCGACAACGTCCTTCCGGTCTTGGCCGAGACCGTCATTCCGCGCATCTGGGTCTCAAATCGCGTGGTCGCCGGCACGCATTACGACATGTCCGACAATGTCGCCTGCGTGGTGAGCGGACACCGGCGTTTCACCTTCTTTCCGCCGGAGCAGTTGCCCAATCTTTATGTCGGACCCCTCGATGTCACGCCCGCGGGCCAGCCCACCAGTCTGGTCGACGTGTCGAATCCCGATCTCAAGCGTTACCCGCGTTTCGCCGAGGCGCTGGCGGCGGCGCAAACCGCGGAGCTCGAACCGGGCGACGCGGTCTACATCCCCAATCTGTGGTGGCACAATGTGGAGTCGCTCGATCCCTTCAACGTTCTGGTGAATTACTGGTGGTACGACGGTGCGCGCGGCGCCGGAACGCCGTTCGCGGCGCTGGTGCACGGCATCTTCGCGATCAAGGATCTGCCGGCGGACCGGCGCCTCGCTTGGCGACGGATCTACGATCATTTCGTGTTTCAGACCGAAGGCGAGCCGCTGGCCCATCTGAAGCCCGAGCAGCGCGGCATGTTGGCGCCGCCGAGCCCGCAACTTTACGCGTATATCCGCGCTTGGCTGCTCAAAGCGCTGCAGCGATCGTGAACGCGACAGAAATAAGACAGACGAAATTTCATCAATGTTGGTTAATCCGTCTCGGCGTTCTTGTCAGCACGCGCCCGCGCGCGATAGCTTGACCTGGGGGCGTGGGGGAGATGGGCGCCGTGACCTTCGTGATGCGTTTCATCAGTCTGGTGCTGGTGGTGACGGCGTTGATGCTGCTCGGCGCCGACGGCATCACCTCGCTCGAACATCACGGCCAGATCGACGTGCGTTCGCTAGAGGCCATCTGGGCCTTGTTCGACAAAGGCGCGGTCGACGCCTTCATGGCTTGGAACGGGGCGCATCTGCCCGGGTTCCTTTCGAGCTTTGTGGTCAACATGCTGGCGTTGCCCGGCTGGGCGGTGACGGGCGTGCTTGGCGTCATCCTGGCCTTCATCTTCGGCCGCAGACACGATCCCTTGGAAAGCGAATAGGGAACCCACTTCGCTACTCGCTATTCGCTCCCGGAACCCAAAGCACGTCGCCCTTGCCCTTTTGGTTGGCGTGACGCGCCGCCACGAACAAGTGATCCGAAAGCCGGTTGATGTAGCGCAGCGCCGCCTCGCCGATTTTCTCGCGCTCGGCCAATTCCGTCATCAGCCTTTCGGCGCGGCGCACGATGGCGCGCGCCAGATGCAGGTGCGCCGAGATCGCGCTGCCGCCCGGCAAGACGAACGAGTTGAGCGGCTTCAGCGCGGCGTTCATCGCGTCGATCTCGCGCTCCAGCCGCTTCACCTGCGCCTCGGCGAGGCGCAGCCGCGGCCGCGGCGATGGCCCCTCCGGCACGCAGAGATCGGCGCCGAGGTCGAACAGATCGTTCTGGATGCGCGCCAGCATGGCATCGAGTTTGCCTTTGGCGTGCAGCCGGGCGACGCCGACGGCGGCATTGGCCTCGTCCACGCTGCCGATCGCCGCGATGCGCAGGTCGTGCTTTTTCACGCGCTTGCCGTCGCCAAGCGAGGTTTCGCCTTTGTCGCCGGTCTTGGTGTAGATACGGGTGAGCCGAACCATGGGCCGAGATTATCGTCTGGCCCGGCCCACGGCAAAGGTTGCAGCGGCCGGCGCTGCGGTTATCATCCGGCGTCCCGCCAACCGAGCCCGCCATGCCCGTCGAAGCCCCTGAGATCATCGAAGTCGAAACCACCCGCGTCGCCTGCGACGGCGGCGGCGGCGCTCTCGGCCATCCCAAGGTCTACCTCGAAATGGGCGACGAAGGCTTTGTCGAATGCCCTTATTGCGACCGCCGCTTCGTGCTCAAGGCGGACGGCCGTTGAGCGCCTTTGGCAAGGGCGCTCATCTCTATCTGATCGACGGATCGGGTTACCTGTTCCGCGCCTATCACGCCTTGCCGCCGCTCTCGCGCAAGTCAGACGGGCTGCCGACCGGCGCCGTCTCGGGCTATTGCAACATGCTGTGGAAGCTGCTCGAGGACATGAAGGACGGCGAGGCGCCGACGCACCTGGCCGTGATTTTCGATGCCGGCAAGAAGACGTTCCGCAACGACATCTATCCCGACTACAAGGCCAACCGGCCGGAGCCGCCCGAGGATTTGATCCCGCAGTTCCCGCTGGTGCGCGAGGCCACGCGCGCCTTCGGCGTCGCCTGCATCGAACAGCCCGGCTACGAGGCCGACGATCTTATCGCCAGCTATGCGCGGCTGGCGCGCGAGGCCGGCGCCAAGACCACCATCGTCTCCTCCGACAAGGATTTGATGCAGCTGGTGGTCGACGGCAAGGTCGAGCTGTTCGACTCGATGAAGAACAAGAAGATCGGTTCGGCCGAGGTGATGGAGCGTTTCGGCGTGCCGCCGTCGAAAGTGATCGAGGTGCAGGCGCTGGCCGGCGATTCCACCGACAATGTGCCAGGCGTGCCGGGCATCGGCGTCAAGACCGCGGCGGAGCTGATCAACCAATACGGCGATCTCGAAACGCTGCTCAAGCGCGCCGGCGAGATCAAGCAGCCCAAGCGGCGCGAAAGTCTTGAGGCCAATGCGGAACTGGCGCGCGTTTCCAAGAAGCTCGTCACGCTGGACGATCACGTCAAGGCGCCGGAACAGCCCGAGGCCTTGGCGGTGCGACCGCCCGATCCCGAGACGCTCTTGGGATTCTTCCGGTCGATGGAATTCAACAGCCTGACCAAGCGCGCCGCCTCGCATTTCGGGATCGAGGATGTCGATGCCATCGCGGCCGCGCCGGTTGTCGCGCCACGCGCGGTCGAAAAGCCCGCGACGACCGAAGTCGCGCGCACGGCGGGAAACACGGTGGGGATCGTCGCCAACAAAGCTGCGATCCTCAAGCCCGTCGATTATTCGGCTTACGAGACGGTGACGACGCCGGCGCGGCTCGATTATTGGCTCGCGCGGGCGTGGGAGTTGGGCGTGGTCTGCGTCGACACCGAAACCACCTCGCTCGACGCGCTGCAAGCGGGGCTGGTCGGCGTGTCGCTGGCGCTCATGCCGAACGAGGCTTGTTACATCCCGTGCGGTCATGTGGCCGGCGAAGGCTTGCTGCAAGGCGAACAAACCGTCGCGCAATTGCCGGAAGCGGCGCTGCTGGCGCGCCTCAAGCCGTTGCTGGAAGACGATGCCGTCCTCAAGATCGGCCAGAACGTCAAATACGATTATCTGGTGTTTTTCCAGCGCGGCATCCGCATGGCGCCGTTCGACGACACGATGCTGATGTCTTACGTGCTCGAGGCCGGGCTGCACGGCCACGGCATGGACGAATTGTCTGAGCTTCATCTCGGCCACACGCCCATCGCGTTCTCCGACGTCGCGGGCAAGGGCAAGGAAAAAACGAGCTTCGACCGCGTGCCCATCGCCGACGCCACGCGCTATTCCGCCGAAGACGCCGACGTGACGCTGCGCCTGTGGCTGCTGCTCAAGCCGCGGCTTGCCGCCGAAAAGAAACGCACCGTCTACGAAACGCTGGAACGGCCGCTGGTGGAGGTGTTGGCCGAGATGGAGCGCGCCGGCATCGTCATCGATCCCGATCTGCTCAGGCGCCTCTCCAACGATTTCGCCAAAGAGATGGCCGAGCTCGAAACCGTCATCCACAAGCTGGCCGGCGAAAGCTTCAACGTCGCTTCGCCCAAGCAGTTGGGCGACATCCTATTCGGCAAATTCTCGCTGCCGGGCGGCAGGAAGACCAAGACCGGCGCCTGGTCCACCGATGCCGACGTGCTGGAGGATTTGGCCGCCGCGGGCCACGATCTGCCGCAGAAAGTGCTCGATTGGCGGCAATTGGCGAAGCTGCGCGGCACTTATACCGACGCGCTGCCCGGCTACATCAATCCGCAGACCGGCCGCGTGCACACCTCGTTCGCGATGGCGGCGGCGGCGACCGGCCGGCTCGCCTCCACCGATCCCAATCTGCAGAACATCCCCATCCGCACGCCGGAAGGACGGCGCATCCGCCAAGCCTTCATCGCCCCGGCCGGCTCCAAGCTGATCAGCGCCGATTACAGCCAGATCGAATTGCGCCTGTTGGCCCACATCGCCGACATCGCGGCGCTGAAGCAGGCCTTCGCCGAGGGCCTCGACATCCATGCCATGACCGCTTCGGAAATCTTCAGCGTACCGGTGAAAGGCATGCCGCCGGAAGTCCGCCGCCGCGCGAAGGCGATCAATTTCGGCATCGTCTACGGCATTTCGGGTTTCGGCCTGGCGCAGCAGCTTGGCATTTCGCGCGAAGAGGCGAGCGACTACATCAAGAAATATTTCCAGCGCTTTCCCGGCATCCGCGATTACATGGAAGCGACGAAGGACTACGCGCGCGCCCACGGCTACGTCGAGACGTTGTTCGGCCGGCGGGTGCACATCCGCGAAATCCGCTCGAGCAACCAAGGCCATCGCGGCGGGGCCGAGCGCGCCGCGATCAACGCGCCGATTCAAGGCTCGGCCGCCGACATCATCCGCCGGGCGATGATCCGCATGCCGGGCGCGCTTGCGAAGGCGAAACTCGGCGCCAAGATGTTGCTGCAAGTGCACGACGAATTGGTGTTCGAAGCGGCCGACAGCGAAGTGGAAAAGACCTGCGCGCTCGCGGCCTCGGTGATGTCGGGCGCGGCAGAACCGGCGGTGGCGCTCAGCGTGAAGCTGACCGTCGAGGCCCGCGCCGCGCAGAACTGGGACGCGGCGCATTAGAGCCTGATCGCTTCTTGCTGAAGCGAGCGCGTCATCCTGAGGCGCCCGGCGCGCCCTTCGAGGCTCGCGAAGTTTATCCTCGGGCGCGCCTACGGCGCGACCCGGGGGCTCGCACCTCAGGGTGACGCGCCGGGCCTCGAAGGATGACCCTAACGATTCAATCTCAGAATATTATGCGCTAATCGCGCTCGCCGAAAATCGCGCTGCCGACGCGCACGTGCGTCGCGCCGAAGCGGATCGCGATCTCGAAATCCTCGCTCATGCCCATGCTGAGCAACGCGAGCCCCGCCTCGCGCGCCAGCTTGGCGAGAAGCGCAAAATGCGGCGCGGGCGCTTCGTTGACCGGCGGGATGCACATCAGCCCTTCGACGGCAAGCCCGAGGGCGCGCGCCTCGGCGATCAGCGCCGGCGCTTCGAGCGGGGCTGTGCCCGCTTTCTGCGGCTCTTCGCCGGTGTTGACTTGCACGAAGAGCTTCACCCGCTTGCCGCTCTTGTCGCTTTCGGTGGCGATGGCGCGGGCGAGCTTCGAGCGATCCAGCGAATGGATCGCGTCGAACAAGGCCACGGCCTCGCGCGTCTTGTTCGATTGGAGCGGGCCGATCAGATGCAGCTCCGCGTCCGGATATTCCGCCTTCAACGCCGTCCATTTGGCCTCGGCCTCTTGCACCCGGCTTTCGCCGAACAAGCGATGGCCGGCGGCGAGCAGCGGCCGGATCGCCTCGGCGCCGTGGCCTTTGCTCACCGCGATCAGCTTGGTGAAGGGCGCCGGCGCGACGGCGCTCTTCCGCGCCGCGTCGATGCGCGCCAGGATGGCGGCGAGATTCTCCGCTTGGGACATGGATGAGCGATAGCCCCCCGCGACGCGAACTGGCAAGGGCGGCGGCACGGCTGGCGCTTAGAACGCGTTGGCCGTTGCCGCCGCTGGCGCTGATGACCGACGAGCGGCTCCGCGATCCGCTCGCCGCCGCTTCCCTCTTGCCGCGCGGCAGCCTGGTGGTGGTGCGCGGGCTCCAAGCGGCACGGCGCCGCAGGCTCGCCGAAGCGATGCTGCTTCTGGCGCGGCGGCGCGGGCTGATCGTGCTCGTTGCCGGCGACGCGGTGCCGGGCGCGGACGGCTTGCATCTGCCGGAAGCACGCCTGGGCGAAGCGCTGCGCTGGCGGGCGCGCCGGCCGTCTTGGCTGTTGACCGCGGCGGTGCATTCCTATGCCGCGCTCGGCAAGGCGCAGCGCCTGGGCTTCGATGCCGCGTTCCTCGCGCCGGTGTTTCCGACGGAAAGCCATCCCGGAGGGCGCGCGCTCGGAGCCGTCCGCGCCAATCTTCTGGCCCGCGCCGTCTTCATGCCGGTTTATGCGCTGGGCGGGATCACGGCGCGCAACGCAAGCCGCCTCAGCGGCTTTTGCGGAATCGCGGCGGTGAGCGCCTTAGACGTGTAGCTTCAAGTGGAAAAACACCGCGTCCATGTCGATGCGCGGGGCGCCGTTGAAGAACGTGCCGATGTCGCGGCTGTAGCGCAGCTGTTGCCAGCCCGCCGTCGCTTGCAGATTGGCGTTGAAGACGTAACCGAACGAGGCCTCATAGCCGCGCACACCGAGTTTGGGCGTACCTTGCGCCGTGCCGTCGCCGACCTCGCCGCCGATGATCCAGGCGCCGTCGGTCAACGTGGCGCTGAGATGGGCGCTGTCGGTCTGATGGCCTTTCAAGACATCGTCGTCCTCGAGAGCGTAAGCATTGCTCTGGCGGTAAGCCCCGCCGAAGGACAGCTTCATGTCGTCGTTGAGGCTGTAATCGGCCTCGCCGCCAACCCCCCAATCCGTCAGCCCGGCATGGCCTGGCGTCGGCGCGGCATCATGTCCGACCGCCAGTGCGGCATAAAAGCCAAGCGACAGGCGTCCGAACGTATCGCTGTAGCTGGCGGCGCTTTCCCAGATGCTGTGCGGACGGTTTGCCACACGCGGTCCGCCCGAAAGGAACGGGATCACGTCCTTGCCTTGCGAGGGGGTGTAGGAAACGCCGAGTTCCAGCCCGAACAACCGCGGCGTGTAGTACGAGAATTTCGCGTAATTGTAAGAGGATTCCACCGCGCTGTTGAGGGTGAAGAGGTTCACGAAGGCGCGGCCGGTGGAGGGATCGCGGAAGAAGGTGACGTTGGGATTGTCGAGCGAGGTGGCGTCGTCGACCACCGGCCCGGTCACCGATAGCGCGTAGGCCGCGCCGTCGGTCATGCCAATTTCCAGCCGGCCGAGCCCGGTCTGCGCCACGCCGTAGACCTTTTGCACCAGGTCGCTGCCGTAATTGTCGCCGGAATAGCGGTCGTGGGCAACTTCGAAGGCGGTTTTCAGCCCCAGCATCATCCCGCTGTCGTAGTCGCGCTTAAGGCTGGCGGTCAGGGTGGCCGCGCCTGAGGCCCAAGGCGGGGAGGCATTGTCAGGCTCGCTGGCCGAAAACAGCGTACCTTGGGCCAAGCCGCCCACCGTCAGTTCGGCATCCGACAGCTCGGCGGTATAAGGATCGAGGCTCCAGTCGCCCAGGTCCGAGGCCTGGGCGCGCGCGCACAGCCCGGCGGCCAGCGCCGTTACGGCAAGCAAAGCGGCTTTCATCGTCCCACTGTCCCCAAAGACCGTCCTGCGCTCAAGGCGCGAAGGCCCGCGTTATTCTTAAACCTTTATAACAAAAGCCGTTCCCGGCGAAAGCTATACTCGATGGACGCGTTGCGCGCGCCTCCGCGGGCCAGTATAAGCCGGGTCCGCGCGAAAAGCGTGGGTGCAGAAAGGGCGTCATGAGCACGATTCGAATCCTTGCGGTGGTCGGCGCCGCGATCTGGCTGGCCGGTTGCGGCTCCTCCAACCCGCAGCAATTCATGCAGGACAGCGACACCGGTACGACCGCCATCGCCAGCGGCGGCGGCGAGCGCACCCTGGGCGTCAATTCCTATCTGTGGCATGCGACATTGGATACTTTGTCGTTCATGCCGCTGGCCTCGGCCGATCCTTTCGGCGGGGTGATCATCACCGAGTGGTATTCCGCGCCGCAGACGCCCGACGAACGCTTGAAGGTCACGGTCTATATCCTCGACCGCCATCTGCGCGCCGACGGCATCAAGATCGCCGTGTTCCGCCAGACCCGCGCGAACGGCGTGTGGGGCGACGCCCAGGTCAATCCCGACACCGCCAGCAAATTGACCGACGCGATCCTGACGCGGGCGCGCGAGCTTCGCCTCGCCACCCAGCCCCCTGGCGGTTGATTTGACCATGCCGTAAGCCTATTTCCGCTCGACGCGCGGAAAGGGACGGGCATGGCGCGCTACAACGCCAAGGAATCCGAAAAGGCATGGCAGGACGCCTGGGCCGCGGCCCAGGTGTTCAAGACGCCGACCGACCGCGCGCGGCCCAAATGCTACGTGCTCGAGATGTTTCCTTACCCCTCGGGGCGCATCCACATCGGACATGTGCGCAACTACACCATGGGCGACGTGATCGCGCGGTTTCGCCGCGCCCAGGGCTACAACGTGCTGCATCCGATGGGCTGGGACGCCTTCGGCCTGCCGGCGGAGAACGCCGCGCGCGAGAAAGGCGTCAGCCCGCGCGACTGGACCTATTCCAACATCACCGTCATGCGCGGCCAGTTGCAGCAGATGGGCCTAGCGCTCGACTGGTCGAGGGAATTCGCCACCTGCGATCCGGCTTATTACAAGCATCAGCAGAAGCTGTTCCTCGATTTTTATCGCGAGGGCCTGGTCTATCGCCACGAAGCCGACGTGAACTGGGACCCGGTCGACGAAACCGTGCTCGCCAACGAGCAGGTGATCGAAGGCCGCGGCTGGCGTTCGGGCGCGCCGGTGGAGCGCAAGAAGCTGGCGCAATGGTTCTTCAAGATCACCGCCTACAGCGAGGACTTGCTGGAAGCGCTCGACCGGCTGGAGCGCTGGCCGGAAAAAGTGCGGCTGATGCAGAAGAACTGGATCGGCCGCTCGGAGGGCTTGCGCTTCGTCTTCGAGCTGTCGAACGGCGAGGCGGTGGAGGTGTTTTCGACGCGGCCGGACACGCTGTTCGGCGCCAGCTTTTTGGCGCTCTCGCCGGATCATCCGTTGACGGAGGAATTGGCGGCGAAAGACGCGCGCCTCGCCGAATTCGTCGCCGAATGCCGCCGCGTGGGCACCGCCGAAGAGGCGATCGAAACCGCCGAGAAGCTCGGCTACGACACCGGGCTCAGCGCCACGCATCCCTTCGATGTGGAGTGGAGGCTGCCCGTCTACGTCGCCAACTTCGTGCTGATGGGCTACGGCACCGGCGCGATTTTCGGCTGTCCGGCGCACGACCAGCGCGACCTCGAATTCGCGCGCAAATACCGCTTGCCGGTGGTGCCGGTGGTGGTGCCCGAAGGCGCCGATCCGAATACCTTCGAGATCGGCGGCGAGGCTTATGTCGGCCCCGGCAGGCTCGCCAATTCGCGCTTTCTCGACGGGCTCGATGTCGAGGCGGCCAAGGCCGAAGTCGCGCGGCGCCTCGAAGCCGCCGGCCGCGGCACGCGCACGGTGAATTACCGTCTGCGCGATTGGCTCGTCTCGCGCCAGCGGCCTTGGGGCTGTCCGATCCCGATGGTGCATTGTCCTGATTGCGGTGTCGTGCCGGTGAAGGAAAGCGATTTGCCGGTGGAATTGCCCGCCGACATCGCCTTCAACGTCAAAGGCAATCCGCTCGCCGCCCATCCGACTTGGAAGCATACGAGATGCCCGCACTGCGGCGGAGCGGCGGTGCGAGAGACCGACACGCTCGACACGTTCGTGGATTCGTCCTGGTACTTCGCGCGCTTTTGCGACACCGAGGCGCGCCAGCCGGTGAATCGCGAGGCGGTCGCTTACTGGCTGCCGGTCGATCAATATATCGGCGGCATCGAGCACGCGATTCTGCATCTGCTGTACTCGCGCTTTTTCATCCGCGGCATGAAGAAAGCCGGCTACCTCAAGCTCGACGAGCCGTTCGCGGGCCTGTTCACCCAAGGCATGGTCTGCCACGAGACCTACAAGGACGCCGAGGGCCGTTGGCTGGCGCCCGATCAGATCGAAAAGCGCGGCGGCGAAGCCTTCCTCAAAGGCACGGACGAGAGGGTAAGCGTCGGGCCTTCGGAGAAGATGTCGAAATCGAAGAAGAACGTGGTGGCGCCCGAACCGATCATCGACGTCTACGGCGCCGACACCATCCGCTGGTTCATGCTCTCCGATACTCCGCCGGAGCGCGACATCGAATGGACGGCGGAAGGCGCCGAAGGCAGCTGGCGTTTCGTGCAGCGCATCTGGCGCTTGGCGAGCGAAGCGGAAGGCTTGCCGCCGCCGGGAACGCCGGCCCAAGGCGCGTCGGACTTGCGCCGGGCGACGCACCGCGCCATCGCCGCGGTGACCGACGATCTCGCCGCGCTGCGCTTCAACCGCGCGGTGGCGCAGGTCTACACCTTCGTCAATGCGATTTCCGCCGCCGGCGAGGGCGACGGCGCGGTGCGCCGCGAGGCGTTGGAGGCGCTGGTCAAGCTGATCGGGCCGCTGATGCCGCATCTGGCCGAATCCTGCTGGCGCGCGCTGGGCCATAAGAGCTTTCTGGCCGCCACGCCTTGGCCGAGCTTCGATCCGAAACTCACCGCTTTCGATACGGTCACGATCGCGGTACAAGTGAACGGCAAGTTGCGCGGCACCATCGAGGCGGCCAAGGACGCGGCGCAAGCCGAGCTGGAACAAGCCGCGTTCGCGCTCGACACCGTCAAGCGCGCGCTCGACGGCAAGTCCCCGCGCCGGGTGATCGTGGTGCCGAACCGCATCGTGAACGTGGTGCTATGAGACGCTTGGCTCCCGCGCTTTGTCTTCTGCTCGCCGGCTGCGGCTTTCATCCGCTTTACGCGGTGCCGGGCGAACGCCACGGCGAGATGCAGGCCTATCTCAGCGCGATCTATGTCGAGCCGATGCCCGACCGGCTGGGCTACGAGTTGCGCAACCAGCTGATCGACCTGCTCGACGCGCGCGGCGAAAGCGCCGGCGCCGCCTATCGCTTGCGCGTCACGCTGGCGGAAAAGAAGCTGCCTACCGGCGTGCAAAGCCAGCCCGCGCCCGGCGGCATCACCCAGACCGCCATCACCCGCTACAACGACACCTTCACCGTCGACTACGAGCTGATCGACCTCAAGACCAACACGTCGCTCACCCACGGCACCGAGAGCGGGCTGTCGGCCTACAACGTGCTGACCTCGCCTTACGCCACGCTGGCGGCGCAGCAAGACGCCGATAAGCGCGTCGCCGACGACATCGCCGACCGCGTGCGCCTGGACCTGGCGGTCTATTTCGCCGGCCAAGCCAAGAAATGATCGTCAAGCCCTCAGAGGCCGACCGCTTGGCGAAGTCGCCGCCGCGCGGGATCGCCGCGGCGCTGGTCTTCGGGCCGGATGCGGGGCTGGTGCGCGAGCGCGCCGAGACCCTGCTCAAGACTGCGGTGGAGGATTTGAACGATCCGTTCCGCCTCTCCGATTTCGATGGCGAGGCGTTGGCGAACGATCCGGCGCGGCTCGCCGACGAAGCGGCGGCGATTTCCATGCTGGGCGGGCGGCGCGCGGTACGGGTGCGCGGCGCGACCAACGCTTTGGCTTCGCTGTTCGAGGATTTTCTCGAATCGGCGCCCGGCGAGGCGTTGGTGGTGGCGGAAGCGGGCGATCTGCCGAAAAGTTCGGCGTTGCGCCGCGCCTTCGAAGCGGCCGAGAACGCGCTCGCCATCGCCTGTTACGCCGACAATGCGCGCGATTTGAACGATGTGGTGCGCGACGCGCTGCGGGCCGAAGGCTTTGCGATCGCGCCCGATGCGCTGGCCGATGCGGTGTCGCGGCTCGGTTCGGACCGCGGCGTCACGCGGCGCGAGCTCGAAAAGCTGATGCTCTATGCCCACGGGCGAAAGCAGATCGCGCTCGAAGACGTGCGCGCGGTGATGGGCGACGAGGCCGAAGCGCGGGTCGAGGAAGCGGTGGACGCGGCGGGCACCGGCGACTTGCCGCGGCTCGATCTGGCGCTGGAGCGGCTGTGGGCGGCCGATCTTTCGCCGGTGGCCGTGTTGCGCCAGGCGATGAGCCATTTCCAGCGGCTGCTGTTGGTCGGGGCCGAGGCGCAGCGCGGCGAAAGCCTCGACAACGCCATGCGCAAGCTCCGCCCGCCGGTGCATTTCTCGCGCGCCACCTCTTTCAAGGCGCAAGCCCAGCGCTGGCGCGAGGCGCAGCTGTTCGAGGCGCTCGATCTGCTGCTCGAAGCCGAAGCGCTGTGCAAGACCACCGCCATGCCGGCGCGCGCCGTCTGCGGGCGAACGCTGTTCCAACTAGCGGCGATGGCGAAGGTCAAAGGAATGATATCGCCTTAGTAACAGTGCTAAGGGGAGCAAAACGTTATGCTTAAGCGGTTATTAGAAGGTCTTTCGCCCGTGTGGGCGGCAGCAATTGTCATCGGTACACTCGTTGTCTGCCTACTGTTACCCCCTCCCGGCCATCAGGGTGTTTACGCCACCAATCAATTCACTGCCGAATCGTTGGGTACTCACGATCTTTGGGGAACGTGGTCCGCAATAGCTGCCTTAGCGGCTACTGGGTTCACGGGTATAATTGCGCTGTTCGCATTCATACAAATACGTGACAATCGTCGAAGCAGTGAACGCCAATTGCGAGCCTATGTGATGGTTGGCACAGCGACGATATTCGATATCGTGCCCAATAAGATACCGAATTGTAAGATTCAGATTAAGAATTTTGGTCAGACGCCAGCGTATCGTTTGAGATGCGGCATAAGCATGGGGTTCACTCGCTTCCCAATCATAGATAGTGATATCGTGTGGCCAACTGTTGAATACGATGAAAAAGTCAGGGCTGAGCGGCCAATTGCTCCTGGCGATGATTTTCCTGTGTTTCACGATCTCGGCAAAACTATATCCATCGCTCAAGTTGAAGCACTGCTTGAAGGGCGATGGGCTATCTGGATAGCCGGTCGAGTCATCTATACCGATGCATTCGATGTTGTGAGGAGAACCAATTTCTGCTTTTACACAACTAAGGAAACCGGCGTTGGCAATTTGGCTGCGGTACTTGGGAAAAACAACGGAACATGACATTCATGACGCATAGTACGCTGTGCTTAGCACGTCATTAATTGTCAGGTGCCGTTTAGATAGGTTGATCTGCAGTCTCCAAGGGTGGGTAAGATCCTTCCATGCTCAAAGTCCGCATCATTCCCTGTCTCGACGTGAAGGACGGCCGCGTCGTCAAGGGCATCAATTTTGTCGGCTTGCGCGACGCGGGCGATCCGGTCGAGCAGGCGATGCTCTACGATGCGGCCGGCGCCGACGAGCTGTGTTTCCTCGACATCACCGCCAGCCACGAAAAGCGCGGCATCCTGCTCGACGTGGTGCGGCGCACGGCCGACGTCTGCTTTATGCCTTTGACGGTCGGCGGCGGCGTGCGCACGCTGGAGGACATCCGCGCGCTGCTGCTCGCCGGCGCCGACAAGGTCTCGGTCAACACCGAAGCGGTGCGCCGGCCGGAATTCGTGCGCGAAGCGGCGCAGAAATTCGGCAGCCAATGCATCGTGGCGGCGATCGACGCCAAGAGAGTCCCCCCTCACCCTGACCCTCTCCCCCTTGGGGGGAGAGGGAAGAGCGCGCTTGCGCGCTCGGGTGAGGGGGATCGCTTCGAAGTGTTCACGCATGGCGGCAGGACGCCCACCGGCATCGACGCGATCGCGCACGCCGTCAAGCTGGTCGCCTACGGCGCGGGCGAGATTCTGCTCACCTCGATGGATCGCGACGGCACGCGCGTCGGCTACGATATCGCGCTCACCCGCGCCATCGCCGACGCGGTGTCCGTGCCGGTGATCGCTTCGGGCGGCGTGGGCAATCTTGCGCATCTCGTCGAAGGCATCCGCGACGGTCACGCCGACGCGGTGCTCGCCGCCTCGATCTTCCATTTCGGCGAAGCCTCCATCGTCGAGGCGAAAGAGACTCTTGCCAAAGCCGGATTGCCGGTGCGTACTGTTTGATGTACACGCGGCGCCCCCGTCGATTCGCTTTTGGAGCACGAAGAGGAAATGCAAGAGACCCGCTCGGCGACGGTGCGTTCGACCGGCCATCCCCATCTGCACGAGGTGCCGGCGCGCGCGGTGACGGCGCGGCCGTTGAAGCTCAGCCGCCGCATGACGCTGGAAGACGCTTTCCGCGCCACGGTGCTCGAATGCCTCGCCCATGTGGTGGCCAACGTCTCGCCGGTGCTGCGCGGGCGCGACGTGGAGGGGCTGCATCAGCTGCGCGTCGGTTTGCGCCGCTTGCACGTGGCGTTCTCCGCTTTCGGCGACGAATTCCGCACCCCCGCGCTGAAGGACCTCAAGACGCGCACCAAGGCGTTCGCCGACGCGGTGGCGCCGGCCCGCGATCTCGACGTCTTCATCGAGGAATTGTTCGAGCCGATGGCCGAGCAGTTCGGCCACGACGAAAGCTTCAAGATTTTGCGCGAGCGCGCCGCGGTGGCGCGCGACAAGGCTTGGGACGAGGCGCTCGAACATCTTGCCGGCCCCGAATTCGCGCTGTTCCAGGACGACGTGGCGGCGGCGGCCGAAGCGCGCTCCTGGCTGGGCGGGCATTCCCTCGCCATCGATCTCAAGGCGCGGCTGGCGGTGCGCGTGCCGGTGATGGAGGCCGCCAACCGCATGATGGACGAGCATCTGATGCGGGTGCTCAAACGCGGCCGGCGCATGAAGTCGCTCGAGTCGCGCGACACGCACCGCCTGCGCATCGCGCTCAAGAAGCTGCGCTATGCGGCCGAATTCTACGGCCCGCTGTACAAGAAGAAGGCGATGAAGCGGTACCTGGGCCGCTTGCGCAAGCTGCAGGACATGCTGGGCGCGCTCAACGACGTGGCGCAGGTGCGCGCGGTGATCTCGCGCCTGATCGCCGAGGAAAGCGCGGCGCCGCACGTGCAGGCGGATTTGTTCTTCGCGGCGGGGCTGGTCAACGGCTGGCACCGCGCGCGGGTCGCGCGCCTGAACCACAAGGCGCTCCGGCGCTGGGACAAATTCAAGCGCATGCAGCCGTTCTGGGCGTAGAGCGGCCTTACTTCACCTCCCCGCGTAGGGGGAGACGAAGAGATGATCACGTCTTACGCATCTTCAGCGGCATGTTGAGCGTGTCGAGCGCGGGTATGCCGTTCGCGTCCAGCCGCAGCACCAGCGCTGCGCCGAGGTTCAGTTCCGGCGGCATGGCCGTGTCCATTTTCCAGCCCGTCGCCAGCACATAGGCCGCGCGCAGCACGCCCATATGGGTGACGGCGACGGCGTCTTCGCCAAGCACGGCGACATCGGAAAGGAAGCGCGCGACGCGCGCGTGCAGCTCGCCGGTCGATTCGCCGCCGGGCGGACGGAATTCGAGGCCGCGTTTCGAGCCGGCGCGCTCGAAACAATCCGCGCCGTCGCGCGCCATCATTTCCGCGCGGGTGAGACCCTCCCATTCGCCCCAATCCTGTTCGGCCAGCCGCGCGTCGATGGTGGGATTTTCAAGGCCGAGCAGCGCCGCCGTCTCGATCGCCCGCCGCTTGGGGCTGCAAAACGGCCGCGCGGCCGCGAAGCCTTCGGGCGGAAGCAGCCCCGCCATCTTGGCGCGGCCTTCTTCGCTGAGCGGAACGTCGCATGAGCCTTGCACGCGGCCTTGCGCGTTCCATTCGGTGGGTCCGTGGCGGATCAGGGCGATGCGCATGCGTAGTCCTAGAGTTGATCAGTATTCCTCTTTGAGCCACATCCCTCACCCTTCGACAAGCTCAGGGTGAGGGATATAACCAAGCCCTTATGCTGAGCTTGTCGAAGCATGAGGGCGAGTCAGCGCCCCGTAGCTTAGACATCCACTTCCGCCACCACCGGCACGTGGTCGGAAGCTTTCGCCCAGCCGCGCATCTTCTTCAGGATGCGCTGGCTCTTGAGCGCGCCTTTGAGCGCCGGGCTGGCCCAGATGTGATCGAGCCGGCGGCCGCGGTCCGACGCCGCCCAATCGGCGGCGCGATAGCTCCACCAGGAATAGATCTTCTCCGACGCCGGCACGAAGGCGCGCGTCACGTCGGTCCAATCGAACGCCGCTTGCACTTTGCCGAGCAGATCGGTCTCCACCGGCGTGTGGCTAACGACGTCGAGCAGCTGCTTGTGACTCCACACGTCGTTTTCGAGCGGCGCCACGTTCAGATCGCCCGCCAGCAGCACCGGCTCCTTGCGGCGCGCGCGGCGCTTCTCGAAGTAGCGCGCCATCGCTTCCAGGAAATGCAGCTTGTGGGCGAATTTGGGATTGGCCACCGGATCGGGGATGTCGGCGCCCGCCGGCACATAGAAATTGTGCAGCTCGAGCCCGTTTTCGAACACGGCACTGACGTGGCGGGCGTGGCCTTCGCGGCAGAAATCTTCCACCGCGCTCGTCTTGAACGGCAGGCGCGAGAGGATCGCCACGCCGTGATAGGCCTTTTGCCCGTTGATCGCCTGATGGAGGTAACCCGCTTTGGCGAAATCCTTCGCCGGGAACAGTTCGTTGGCGACCTTGATTTCCTGCAGGCACAGAACGTCGGGCTTTTCCTCGCGCAACAGGCGCAAGGCCAGCGGCAGACGCAGGCGTACCGAATTGATGTTCCAGGTCGCGATCTTCATGCGCCCTCCAAGGGCCAACGCGCCCGCGCCGGCGCATCGAGCGCGTCGAACAATCCCAGCGCGGCCCGTTCGATCCCGGCCCAAGCGACCATCGCGGCATTGTCGGTGCACAGAGCGGGCGGCGGGACTTTCAGCGCCAAACCTTCCGCCGCCGCCAGCGCGCCAAGCGCCGAACGGATCGCCGCATTGGCCGCGACGCCTCCCGCCACGACGAAATGGCGGACCTCCGGCTCGTCGCGCCGCATCAACGCCATGGCGGCGCGGGCACGGTCGATCAGGATGTCGATCACCGCCGCTTGGAACGAGGCGGCAAGGTCCGCGGCGTCGACCGCCCCTTCCAGCGTCAATTGGCGCACCGCCGTCTTGAGGCCCGAAAAGGAGAAATCGGCGCCTTCGCGCCCCAGCAGCGGCCGCGGCAGTGCGTAACGGCGGGGATTGCCGGTCTTGGCCAGCGCTTCGAGCTTCGGCCCGCCGGGATAGCCGAGGCCGAGCAGCTTGGCCGTCTTGTCGAAGGCTTCGCCCGCCGCGTCGTCGATGGTGGTGCCGTAAAGTTTGAAGCGGCCGACGTCCTCGACACCCAGCAATTGGCAATGCCCGCCCGAGGCGAGCAGCAGCAGGAAGGGAAACGCGACGCCCTCGCTCAGCCGCGCCGAAAGCCCGTGCGCCTCCAGGTGATTGACCGCGATCAGCGGCTTTTCTGCCGCCAGCGCCAGTGCCTTGGCGCTCATCAGGCCGACCATCACCCCGCCGATCAGTCCGGGCCCGGCCGTTGCCGCGATCGCGTCGAGTTCGCCAAGGCCCACCCCCGCCTCGGAAAGCGCCCGCGCCAAGATGCCGTCCAGCAGCTCGACATGGGCGCGGGCGGCGATTTCCGGGACCACCCCGCCGTAAGGGGCGTGCGCCTCGATCTGGCTGAAGATCGCGTTCGACAGGATTTCGCCCGGCCCCGGCGCCGCGCCGCGCACCACCGCGGCCGCGGTTTCGTCGCAGCTGGTCTCGATGCCAAGGACGGTCAAGGCGCGCAAAACCCGTTTCCCATGCTATGACCGCTCCGGTCCTAACCCGAAAACGCCATGTCGCAAAGCACTCCTCTTCGGCTCGGCACGCGCGGCTCCAAGCTGGCGCTGGTGCAGGCCGGGATGGTCGCGGCCGCGCTGCGCCAGAAAGCCGGGGTGGGATGCGAGATCGTGACGGTGAAAACCTCCGGCGACCGCATCCAGGACCGGCCGCTTGCCGAGGCCGGCGGCAAGGGCCTGTTCGTCAAGGAATTGGAAGAAGCGCTGCTGGACGGCCGCATCGACTTCGCGGTGCATTCCCTGAAAGACCTTCCGGCCGACTTGCCTGGCGGCCTTTGTTTGGCGGCATCAATGCCGCGTGACGTGCCGTTCGATGCGCTGGTGATGGCGCGCGGACGCAAGGCCGAAGACTTGCCGGCAACCGCGGTGATCGGCACCAGTTCGGTGCGGCGCGTGGCGCAATTGCGACGGGCTTATCCGGGCGTACAGCCGGTCCTCTTGCGCGGCAATGTCGACACGCGGCTGGCCAAGCTGGACGCCGGCGAGGTCGACGCCACGCTGCTGGCCTGTGCGGGTTTGCGGCGGCTGGGCTTGGAAGCGCGCATCACCCAGGTCCTGACGGATTGGCTTCCGGCGCTGGCGCAAGGCGCGGTCGGGCTTGAGGCGCGGCAAGACGATCGCGCGCTGTCGCTGCTGGCGACGATCAACGATGCGAAGACGTTCGTCGAAGTCGCTTGCGAGCGCGGCTTCCAGCTTGGCCTCAGCGGCTCGTGCCGCTCGCCGATCGCGGGATTGGCGCGCGCCGAGGCCGGCCGGTTGAGCTTTCGCGGCGAAGTCCTGGCGCCGGACGGCAGCGCTTTCGTCGATACAAGCTTCGAGATGCCGCTGTCCGGCAATGCGGCCGATAATGCCGCCGCGGCCGGCGACGCGGGCCGCGTGGCCGGCTCGCATATGCGTCCGCTTGCGTTTCCGTGGCTGTGATGCGCGTCCTGGTGACACGACCCGAATTCGACGCGCGCGCCACGGCAGAAGCCTTGCGCGCCCGCGGCCATATCCCGCTGCTGGCGCCGTTGCTCGAAGTGCGGTTTCGTCCTGGCGCGCCGCAGGCGCTCGACGGCATCGACGGCATCCTCGCCACCAGCGCCAATGGCGTGCGCGCTTTGGCTGAGAGGACCGAGCGCCGCGAGCTTCCGCTCTTCGCGGTCGGCCCGCAAACCGCGGCGGCGGCGCGCGAAGCGGGTTTTCTCTCCGTCGTAAGCGCCGATGGCGACGCTGCCGCTTTGGCCGAAGCCGTGCCGCGCTGGCTCACGTCGGGAACGTTGTTCCATGCCGCTGGCGACAACGCCCAAGGCACATTGGCCGCAGCGCTCGCCGCCAAAGGCTATGCGGTCGAGAGCGAAGTTCTCTACGACGTCGTCGCGGCGACCGCGCTGCCGGCGCCGGCGGCCGAGGCTTTGGCGGCCGGCGCGCTCGATGCGGCGCTGTTCTTTTCACTGCTGAGCGCGCGCATTTTCGCGGCGTGCGTACAGCCGGCCGACCTCGCCGACGCTTGTACCCGCCTGATCGCCGCTTGCATCAGCGAGGCCACGGCGAAGGCCTTGTCGCCGTTGGTTTTTGCCGCCTTGCGCGTGGCCGAAAAGCCGAACCAGGAAGCCTTGCTCGCCTGCCTCGACGGAAAATCCCCGTCGCATGGCGCCGATGCCGCTTGACGAAACCGCCGCGGCACCGTTCATATTTCGCATATGCAGCATGAGGCGGCGGTACGAAAGGATGTGAAAGCGGGGCGGGCGCGCGCCGGCGTCGATGCTCCGTATACGAATTACCTGCTCGGCGCCGCTTACGACGAAATGTTCGCGCCGGACGGCGAGGCGCGCGCCCATTACGCCGCGCTGGGCGCCAGGCTCGCCACCCTCACGCCCGAGGAACTCCATCGCCGCCAGCAGGCCTGCGAGCTCGCCTTCCTGCACCAGGGCATCACCTTCACCGTCTACAACGACGCGCAGGCCACCGAGCGCATCATTCCCACCGATCTGTTGCCGCGCATCGTCACCGCCGCGGAATGGGCGCGCATCGCCGCGGGGCTGAAGCAGCGCATCCAAGCGCTCAATCTCTTTCTCGCCGACATCTACGGCGAAGGGCGGGTGCTGAAGGACGGCGTGGTGCCGCGCGCCATGATTTTCGGCTCGAAACATTACCGGCGCGAGATGCAAGGCCTCGCCGTGCCGCACGGCGCTTACGTCAACGTCTGCGGCAGCGATTTGGTGCGCCGCGAGGACGGCAAATTCGTGGTGCTGGAGGACAATCTGCGCGTGCCGTCGGGCGTTTCCTACATGCTCGCCAACCGCGACGTGGTGCGCCGGGCCTTTCCCAATCTGTTCCGTTCGATGGATGTGCTGCCGATCGAGCATTACCCGCGCGAGCTGCTTTCGACGCTGCGCTCGCTGGCGCCGTTCCAGGAGGACGTGTCGATCGCGGTGTTGACGCCGGGCGTCTTCAACTCGGCTTATTTCGAGCACGCCTTCCTGGCGCGCCAGATGGGCGTCGAGCTGGTGGAAGGCCGCGACCTGTTGATCAACGACAACGCGGTCTATGCCCGTACCACCTCGGGCCTCAAGCGCATCGACGTGATCTACCGGCGCATCGACGACGATTTCATCGATCCGCTCATCTTCCGCGAGGATTCGGCGCTCGGCGTGCCGGGTCTGTTCAACGCCTATCGCGCGGGAAACGTGGTGTTGGCGAACGCGCTGGGCACCGGCGTCGCCGACGACAAGGCGATCTACGCCTATGTGCCGCGGCTGATCCGCTATTATCTTTCCGAGGAACCGATCATTGAAAACGTGGAAACCTATCTCTGCCGCGAGCCGGCGCAGCTGTCGCACGTGCTGGCCAATCTCGACACGCTGGTGGTGAAGGCGGTGGGCGAATCGGGCGGCTACGGCATGCTGGTCGGCCCGCATGCCACGGCCGAGGAGCGCGAGGCGTTCGCGGCCAAGCTCAAGGCCGATCCGGAGAACTACATCGCCCAGCCGACGATCCAGCTTTCCACCGCGCCGACCTTCGTGGAGGGCGGGGTGGAGGCGCGCCATGTCGATCTGCGCCCGTTCATCTTGCACGGCGCAGAGACGGTGATCGTGCCGGGAGGGCTGACGCGCGTCGCCTTGAAGCGCGGCTCGCTGGTGGTCAATTCCAGCCAAGGCGGCGGCTCGAAAGATACCTGGGTGTTGTCGCGATGAGTGGTGTCCTGCAATTGCATATTGGCGTCACCCTGAGGTGCTCCGCGCGCGTGCTTCGAGGCTCGCTTCGCTCGCACCTCAGCATGACGCGCGCGGAGCCTCGAAGGGGGATGCCGTGCTGAGCCGCGTCGCCGACAGCTTGTATTGGATGAACCGCTATCTCGAGCGGGCCGAGCACACGGCACGGCTGATCGCCGTCAAGCTCGAATCGATGGTCGAGCAGTCGCGCGAGGACGCCGATTCCTCTTGGGCGCGGGTGGTGGCCGCGCTCAGCGCCGAGCTGCCGCAAAGCTTCGACGCCTTCGCCGTCACCCAGGCGCTTGCTTTCGACCGCTTCAATCCGTCGTCGCTGCTCGTCTCGCTGCGCAATGCGCGCGACAACGCCCGCCAGGTTCGCGAACAGCTGTCCAGCGAAGTGTGGGAGCATCTGAACCGGCTTTATCTGCGCCTGCAGCCGGTCACCATGGACGGCATCTGGGTGCACACGCCCGCCCGCCTGTTCCGCGAGGTGCTCGACGAGTTGCACGCGCTGGGCGGCGTCACCTATTCCACGCTCAGCCACGGCGAGGGCTGGTATTTCCTCGAGCTCGGCCGCTACCTCGAGCGCGCCCAGCTGGTGAGCCGGCTGCTCGATCTGCATTTCGGCGCGGCGATGACGGAGGCGCCGAAATATTTCGACTGGCTGGTGCTGCTGAAGTTCTGTTGCGGCCTGGAGCCTTACTGCAAGGCGCACACCGCGGCGCTCAAGCCCGAGAAGATCGCCGAGTTCCTGTTGTTCGACGCGGAGTTTCCCCATTCGGTGCGCTTTGCCGTCGACCGGATCGACGCGGCGCTGTTGCGCGCGGCGCCGGGAGCGCCGCCGGCGCGGCGCGCGTCGGTCGAGCGGCTGGCCGGCAAGCTCAAGGCCTCGGTCGATTTCGCCCAGGTCGACGAACTGATGCGCGGGTCGCTGGCGCCCTTCCTCGCCGACATCGCCCGGCAATGCGAGAACATCCACGAGGCGGTGTATGCCGCGTACATAACGTATGGAGCGGAGACTGTTTTATGAAAAGAGCGAATAGCGAGTGGCGAGTGACGAATAGGGGATTTTTTCCATTCGCTATTCGCTATTCGCTATTGGCGGGGCGGTAACGCGCCATGTTCTACTCCATCCGTCACGTCACGCGTTTCCGCTATTCGGCGCCGGTGCGCGAAAGCGTGATGGAGCTGCGCATGCAGCCGCGTTCGGAAGGGCCCCAGACGCTGCGTTCGTTCCAGATCGTCACCCAGCCGCGCGCCCAGCTTTATGCGTATACGGATCATGCCGGCAACGCGGTCTATCACTTCAACGTGCTGCGCGAGCACGAGGAGCTGCGCATCGAGGCCCAGGCGGTGGTGGAAGTCGCCCGCCCGCCCGCCTTGCCGCAGGCCGCCGACGGGCTCGAATGGGAACGCTACAACGCATACAATCTGACCGCTCAGCATTACGATCTTCTCGGTCCCTCGAAATTCGCCCGGCCGTCGCCGGCGCTCGCTGCCTTCGCGCGCGCCCGCGGCCTCGAACAGCCGGATGGCGATCCGCTCGGCGCGCTCAAGCGGCTGATGAACGCCATCAGGGATTCGTTCGAATACGAATTGGGCATCACCCAGGTGCATTCGCCCATCGAGCACGCCCTCGAGCACGGCCGCGGCGTCTGCCAGGACTTCGCCCACATCATGATCGCCGTGGCGCGCGGCTGGGGCATCCCGACGCGCTACGTCTCGGGCTATCTGCATCACGGACGCCAGGACCGTTCCGAAGACAGCGCCACCCATGCCTGGGTGGAATCCTATCTGCCGAGCCTGGGCTGGATCGGCTTCGATCCCACCAACGGCATGTTGGCGAACGAGCGGCACATCCGCGCCGCCGTCGGGCGCGATTACGCCGACGTGCCGCCGACGCGCGGCACCTTCAAGGGCGTGGCCGAAAGCGAGCTGGCGATCGCGGTGTCGGTGTCGCCCACCCAGGCGCCGGTGCACCACGAGGACTTTTTGCGCGTCGCCAGGCCGATGTCGGCGCCAAAGCCCGCCGACCGCGCCGCCGACCACGCCTATCACCAGCAGCAGCAACAGCAGCAGTGAGGCGCCCGTTGGAGTGGATAGGGTGGCGCCGATGCGCTAAGCTCTTCCCACTCATTCGACGATTCTATTCTCGCCCAGGACCGCCGATGGTGAATGTCAGCTGCATCATCCCCGCCTACAACGAAGCGCTTCGCGTCGGCCGCGTGTTGGAGGTCATGTGCGCGCATCCGCTGATCGACGAGGTCATCGCCGTCGACGACGGTTCGACCGACACCACGGCGCAAACGATTTCGCGCTTCAACGAGGTGCGGCTGATCAGGCAGCTCGTCAATGCCGGCAAGAGCGCGGCGATTTGCGCCGGCATCCGCGCCAGCGCCTGCGAGGTCCTCGTTCTTGCCGACGCCGACCTCGTCGGGCTTGCCGAGAGCGATGTTACCGCGCTGCTGATGCCGGTCCTGAAGGGAACCGCCGACATGAGCATCAGCCTGCGCAAGGATGCGCTGCTGCCGTGGCGGACCATCGGCCTCGATTATCTGTCGGGCGAGCGGGCGTTTCACCGCGAGCTGATCGCGGCGCACCTCGATGCCATTGCGGCGCTGCCGGGCTTCGGGCTGGAAAGCTATCTCAACGAGCTTCTCATCCGGCGCCGGGCGCGGATCGAAGTCGTGAACTGGGCGAGCGTGGGCCATACGCTCAAGGCGCGGAAGTACGGCGTGTGGAAAGGCCTCTCTTCCGAAACGCTGATGATGAAGCACATCATGGAGACGACGACGCTGGCGCAAGCCGCGCAGCAGATTTCGGCGATGCAGCGGCTGCGCGTGGCGTGAGCGGCACGTCGCGGCGCAGATCGGCGGCAGGCGAGCGGCCGTGAAGGTCGGGAGCTGGGGGATGAAGCAGCCCTGCGTCTCTGATATGGCACACGCCGCGACCGCGCCAGCAGCGGCAAGAGCAGCAGTGAGGCGCCCATTGACGCGCAAGCGCTTGGGGACAGCAGCCGCTACGACCGGCAAGCAAGAGGCTCGAACTCGCCATTAGGAGAAGGTCTTAAGAGCGCCATGTTCACCCAAACGCCGCCGGAAGAAGGCGGAGGCGACTCACGACGGCCGCGAATTCTTGTCATCCGTATTTGCGGCAAGAGCGGTCATCGCTGCGTTGAGTTAATTGGCCTGATGGCGCGATTACTGTCGTTCCGACAAGGTCTACGTGAGCATGGTTGTTGGGAGATTTCGGCGTATAAAACAGAACTGTTTGGCGGTCCCTTGATTTGACGGTGGGCAAATGACGGTAATCGCTTCATTTGTACATGACCCACACTCGATGTTTTTGGTCGGCGATCTAATCACGACAACATCGAATCCCGATCCGTCGCAATTCGCTCCTCCCCTTCCATCTCGGTTTCAAGCGGGCCAGGTTGCTCCAAGTAGGAATATCGTGGGCCTGAAACAGAAGGTCATATGTTTAAAGCCCCGGCTTGCTGCTGCCTGGGCTGGGCCGACGATGTTGGCAGAGCAGTTATTAGCTCGAGTCCGTGACTTAATCGGGGATGAATATACCGGTGAACACGTCTTGGATATTCTGGATTCTGCTGGCTACTCGCAGACGACGCTGAATGAAATTGCTTTTATCTTTTACATGTTCGACAACGACGGGCGAGTGCGTGTCCAGGGTCATAACATTGGAACGTACACGGACCCCGCCATGCCGGCGAGACGGTACATGTTTGCGGGCAGCGGTAAGACCCACTTCCTTGAAATGTTGTCATCGAAGTTTTTTCCAAACGGCAATTGGGACGAACTCTCAAAGGATTTGGCGGTAGTATTTAATAGAGCAGCTCTCGCGTTTCACGAAGAGATAACTTCCGACATCACCCACTTCTACAGATATGGGGGAGGGTTCGAGGTTTTGGCTCCTGACATCATCGAAAAGAAAATGACCAAGATTCCCTATTCGTGTGCCTATTGGGCATTTAGCGATGTCGATTTCGGATTTACGGGTCCACTTGTTAGTTACCAGTATCATAATAATGGTGTACTTCAGATCGACCGACTGGCAACCGAGGAGGGGCGTCTCGTCCACCACGCATTTTTGGTGGGAAACTTCTTTGCTGATCCAGGAGCTGTCTCTCCACTTTCGCCGAAGGTTCCACTTGGCCCACTTGTACACTACATTCTCGACGGGAGAGGCGAGACGGAGACATTATCCGGCGTGGTTGAACTGGGGCAAACAACGTTTTCCATCGCTGCAAGCGACGGCGGTTGGAATTTGAATCTCGACCGTGAAAGTACCGGATTCCAGTTAGTGGAAAAGAGCGTGGACGCGCTAAGGAAACGTGCGATCTAGTCCCCAGTCTGAGCAAGTGCTCTTGGGCTCAGCCCAAACGGTCGTCTGTGATGGCCTGAATGTCTCCTCATGACGCCAATCGGACGAACGGCTGATCTCGTGCGTCATCTCGTCCGCCGGTCTTGAAATCCAGAATTCCGTTCTAAATACCCATACTATGGACAAGGTCTCTTATGCCCGGAACCATTACGAGAGTGCGTCTGAACAACGGGCGTTAAATGGCGTGCACGAAGGCGCGGCTGGAGCGGTCCTGCGTGCGGCTCATGCGGCTTTCGCGCGCTCCAATTGCAGCCCGATTGTCGAGCCAGCTCAGCCGCTTGCGGGCCAAAAAACGGACGGAACTATGCACTTGACGCACAGGGATCAAGGACTAGGGGCCGAGCGACCCGTCACCGCCGCTTAGGTCTATCGAGCCTTGGCTTTGGTGGATTGCCATGAACCACCGCGAAGCCGCCCTTGCCATTGCATTCCGGGCACGGCCGTCGCCCAAATGTTCCACGACCATTGCAGAGCGTGCATACGCGCATCCCAGGCTCATCATCCTCTATTTCTGGCTTAGTTGGTTCGGGTGCTCTTGGTGGTCGCCCCGTCGCCATAGCGGCGCGGACAGCCGTTTCAAAGTCGAGCGGAGAAAGCGACACTCTCGAAGAATCGGTGTCGCGATTCTTTACCCTTCTAGACGGCTTCTTCTTAATTACCATGGACGAACCGAGAACAAATCTCTTGCAGATTTAGTATGTTACGTTACACCTTTTCGTACCCATTGACGAAAGCCGGAATCAGAGTGCGTAGTTAATGACTCTTTTACTGATTCTCTTGCGCAAAGTATTGCAATAACCTAGATATCGGCCATGACCAATGTGGCCGAAGATTACACCCTTTTCGACTATGGAGCAGCGAGCGATCCGGCTTTCACGGCCCGCGTGGAAATGCTGCGCGCCGCGATTGCAGCAATCCCAAAAGAGCAACGTACGTGGGCCTTTCGTGCGACTCGCGATCTTTGGCCAGGCGATATCTTTGAGAGACCAAAATTGCCCCATCGTGGCGGCGATGTGCTCAACAACGTCTTAGAGCTGTTCAGGCGCGACCCGCAAAGCGTGCGCGGCGCACCAGAAGTTCAAGCTGAACTGGCGAAAAGTGGCATCGCTCCTGAACCTCAGGCGGTTCGCAATGCGTTGAGTTATCTGAGTGGCCGCTGCGTTCTACGACGCGTCGGTTATGGAAAGTACCAACTGGAAGACGGGAGAATCATAGACGGGCTGCCGTGAGTGCAGCCCAAAAACAGGAACACCGCCGATTGGCATCGACGGTGTTCTTACTGGGTTTGAGGCCCGTGTGGCGAAACGGTAAACGCGCTAGCTTTGGGAGCTAGTATCCCTGTCGCGGGGATTTGTCAGTTCGAATCTGACCACGGGCACACTCAAAAGTCAACAACTAACCCACTGGAATCACTCATAAAAATCGTTGAGTCGATTCAAGGGGTTAGCAGAGGTGCCCGCCTTCCCGACAAACTTGGAAGTGCGGAACAAGGGTTTTTACGTCGCGGAACAGTCGCTCCGCGTGATCGGAAAATGTCATGCGTATGGCTGAAGTGACGGAGAACGACTAGCGGGGAAGAAAGGCAGTAGTCATGTGAACGGGTTTGAATGGGGCCGTAAGTGGCCAAAGAAACGCTTCCAGGGGCACGAGTATGATTTCAGCCATCTGGACCCATTTGTGTTCGAGGCAATTCCAGGCGATCCATCCGCGCCGCGAATCAAGGTGGGTGTATCCTTCTCCCTTCACACATTCACGAAGGAGCGTGTCGAAGGCGATGCGCCGGACACGCTGATGGTGCGCGATAATGATCGAAGGACATTTTGTCCCCACCGTCACAAGTGTTCGCTTCATTTGCCAGCGATCGTGCGCGGCGTGGCCGATAAAGATGTCAACATCAGCCAAGGCAACTATATGATCGTCTCGCAGGTTGATTGTGCCGATGGCGAGTACGCAACCGTCTTTCAGTTGGGAAAGTCCGATGGCAAATTCATACTCGTCAGAATGCGCGTAATAAGCGCACATGAAAGGTTGCGAGGGCTCGGCCTCATGCGCACAAAATCCTTCTACTCTCTTGTTAGAAAAATTGCGTTTGGCTGATAGCTACAAAAAGAAATAGCCCCCGCAGGGGCTATTTCTGGGATTTTGTCCCTCGCGAGTCCCGCTGCCATTGCATGCAATAGCTAGGTTGCCCAAACGGGAGTCACGCTGTTTCACTCGCAAGACGTGACGCTCCAAATGTATGCAATATGGATTGACAATTCAATAAGGCTTGACAAGATTTTGTAGGTAAATCAGCCGCTTGCCATAATCGTTGCCAAATTCACACGTCATATTTGGCCCCTTGGAGCGATTTTGCGAGGCGCTGAAGCCGCTCCGCGCGCTGTTCCGCTAGGAGAGACACTCTCTTCTTCCAGCCTGCCGGTGGGCTTCTATGAGCCTTAGCGCCGGCAGGTAGACGGGCCTGCCGAACAGTTGCGACTGAAACGCGCAGGGCCTTTGCGAGCTGTGCATGGCTGATTCCCTCACACAACTCATCGACCGCCTTCTTGAAGTCTGCCGCCATTATGTATGCACTCCGCTTGACATCGGGCACGAAATGTAATACATACTGCATACAAGGTCAAGGGCAACTACGATGAACCTCTCGGAACTCTCCAAGCTGACAGAAGATGAAGCACGCGAAACGCTAGAACGCATCCGCTGGCCGAATGGTCCAGTTTGCGCGTACTGCGGTTGCATGGAAAACATCACAAAGGTCAAGAGCAAAAAGCGCATTGGCCTCTATCGCTGCGGCGATTGCAAGATGCAATTCACAGTGCGAGTAAACACCGTCATGCACGACTCGCACTTGCCGATCCGCCTTTGGCTTATGGCGTTTTCGATTATGTGCAGCGCGAAGAAAGGTATTTCCGCGCTCCAGCTTCAGCGCCAGCTTGGCCTCGGTTCCTACAAAACCGCGTGGCATCTTTGCCATCGCATCCGCTTCGCGATGAAACAAGAACCACTCAAAGGCTTGCTTCAAGGCGACGTGATGGTTGATGAGACTTATGTCGGCGGAGTTCCCCGCAAATACGGCCGCAAGGATGGACGCCGCAAGGTATCCCTCCCAAATACGCCGCGCGTTGGTCGTGGTACGGCGAAAACACCCGTCATGGCGCTGGTTGAGCGTGATGGTCGCGTCCGCGCTCATGTTGTGCCGAACGTAACGGCGAGGGTTTTGAAGAAAAGCATCCGCGAGCTGGTCGATCCGTCGGCGACGATCATGACGGACGACTACACGTCCTATCGTGGCATAGGTCGCGACTTCGCGGGTGGCCATTTGACTGTCAATCACAGCGGCGGCGAATATGTCCGCACAGTGAAGGGCAAGAAGGTCACGACCAATGAAGCCGAGGCATTCTTCGCTTTGTTGAAGCGCGGCATCACGGGCAGTTTCCATAGCGTCAGCAAGAAGCATCTGAATAGGTATTGCGACGAATTTTCGTTCCGCTGGTCGCTGCGCAAGCTGGAAGACGCTGACCGCACGTTCCGCGCTATCGTCGCCTCGGAAGGCAAGCGCCTTATCTACAAGACCCCAGTGGCGGATATTATGAGCGCGGCACTCTAACCGATCCGCCTGCGGTTTGCCTCGGCGCGCATCTTGCTTTCTTGTTCTTGATAACCTTCCAGTTCCCGTTGGAGCATTTCAACTTGCGCCCAGTTCTGCGCGCTGCGGGCTTGTGCAAGTTTGGAAATCCATTCCTCCACCTTACGGCGGAAACACTCTGCGAGATATTCGTGCTCGTCCATCGTCAAATTCCTTCCTTGAAATGTGAGAATGAAATATTGGTCGCCAATCAACAGATTGCGCCCTGTGCGTCAAGTGCATAGTTCCGAAAACGGAATTGAATTCACTTTTTACCATTCTGCCACCACCCTCCAAAAAGAACGCGGCGCGGCGCGCCCGTCAAGCGGCTTTGGCCAGGCCGACGAACTGCGCCAGCTTTTCGCCGACCATAGGGATCAGCGAATCCCAATCGCCGAATTTCTCCGGGCTGAACACCGCCGTCTTGCGATACCAGGGCAATTCGTCGCTGCCGAGCTGCGGCCAGGTGCGGCCTGCCGTCAGGAACCACACTTCGCTGCCGACGCTCGCCGCGCAAGCCGCCGCCGCGGTGGGCGCCGAGATCACCAGATCCATCGCCGCCGACAGCGCCGCCGCGCCGTCGATGTCGTTGGTGAGGTCCAGGCCCTCGATCACTTCGATGTCGACGCCGGTGAGCGCGCGCGCCCGCGCCAATTCCGCGGCGCAATCGCCGTATTGCAGCGAGACGAAGCGCACGCCCGGCGTCTTCAGGATCGGGCCCCATTTCTCCAGCGGGCCGTAATATTTGGCGCGCTTGACGCTCAGCATCATCGAACGCCAGCAAACCCCGACATAAGGCCCGGGGCCTTTCTCGGCGAGCTGGGCGCGGAACGACGCGGTGCGCAGCGGGTCGGGCTTGAGGAAGGTTTGGTGCGGAAAGTCCGCGATCCGCTTGCGCAGAATGTGCAAGGTCGAGCCCATCGGCACGTAGTAGTCGGGCTCGCCTTTCTCCACCGCGAAAGGCACGAAGCGCAGCGCCTTGTTGCCGTCCTTGTCGAGCAGGGTACGGTCGTCGTAGCTGCCCACTTCGGCCGCGGGATAGGAGCGCTGGAACAGCGCGACGAGTCGGGGATCGACGGCGATCTGCAGCTTGCCGTTCGGGCCCACCGCGCGCGCCAGGTCCGGCAGCGTGTTGGCGAACATGAATTCGTCGCCGAGGCCTTGCTCGCCCACCACCAAAAGGCGCTTGCCTTCGAGCGGCTCGCCGCTCCACAGCGGCGCCTTGACGAGATGATTGACGAAGGAACGAAAACGCGTGTTGTTGCGGATTTCGTATTCGGCGAAGCCTTCTTCGAGCCGTCCCATGCCGATCAGGCAGATGCTGCGCGAGTGGCGCGATTCGATGATCTCCGCCGGATCGATGGCGTGCTCGAGCGCCTTGTCGTAAGCGGCCAGCGCCTCTTCCAGGCGGCCGAGATGCGAATAGGCGTAACCGAGATTGTGGTAGAGCCGCGCGAAGTCCGGCGCCAGGCGCGTGGCCTCGTGATAGAACACCAGGCTTTCCTCGGCCCGGCCTTCCTCGGCCAGGACGGTGGCCAGCGAATTCCACAAAATGGCTTCGTGCGGCATGCGCTGGATGGCTTCGCGCAGCGTCTCGACGGCGGTTCTGGGATCGCCCATGTCGCTTTGCACGGTGCCCAGGTTGTTGTAGCCGAGCGGCGAGTCGGGGCAGGCCGCGATGTAAAGCCGGAAAAGCTTTTCCGCGCCTTCGTGCAGCTTCAGATTCCAGGCGGTCAGCCCGAGATTGATCAACAGTTCCGGATCGTTGGGGTCGAGCACAAAGGCGCGTTCATAGGTCACCAGCGCCTTGTGGACGTGCCCCATGCGCTCCAGCGCCATCGCCAGAACGTGGTAAGCTTTGGAATTGCTCTCGTCGAGTTCGACCGCCTCCAGCGCCAGCTGCCCGGCGCGTGGATAATCGCTGCGCCGGAAGGCCTTGATGGCGCGGCGCAGCGGGCCGTTCGACTTCTTGCGCGCCAGCGCGGAGTCGATCTCCTCGGCCAGCGCCTCGAGCTTGTCCAGCGCCTCCAGCTTGGCGTCGATGCCGGCCAGCTGATCGAGGCCGCGCGCGGCGAGGGCTTGAGCCATCTCTGTTTTTCCCCGGTTTTCACAGCGCCAGTAGAGCCGCGCCATGCTTAATCCCTGGTGAACGCAATCGCTTTCAATGCAAGCAGTTTGTTAACCGAGACCGGCGTAGCTTCGCCGCGCCAAGGGCAGAGGAAGCCGCGATGCCGCTGAAATTGTCGCTGAAACCGGGAGAGAAATTCGTCCTCAACGGCGCCGTTCTCACCAACGGCGACAAGCGCGCCAGCCTGGTGATCCAGAACAAGGCCTGCGTGCTGCGCGAAAAGGACATCATGCAGCCCAAAGCGGCCACCACGCCGGCGCGGCGCATCTATCTGCCGATCATGATGATGTATCTCGATGCCGAAGGCGGCGAGGCCTACTACAACGATTTCGCGCTGCGCATGACCGAGTTCATGGGCGCCATCCGCAACCGCGAGGCCTTGGCCTCATGCATCGTGATCAGCCGCGACGTCATGGCCGGCGACTACTACAAGGCCCTGATGTTGTGCAGGAAGTTGTTCGAATTCGAACGGGAACGGTTGAACTATGACCCTCAAAGCCTACCAAAACACGCAACGTGTGACTGAAGATCCACGCCAGACCGAATACCGCCTGTTCGGCCAAGTGACGGGCGCCCTGATCGACGCGCAGAGGCGCGGCAAGAGCGGCGGACCGCTGGCCGAAGCCATCGACTGGAACCGTCAGCTGTGGCGCACGCTGGCCGCCGACTGCCTCGACGACCGCAACCAACTGCCGCAGGACGTGCGCGCCAAGATCGTGTCGCTGTCGCTTTGGGTCAGCAAATATTCCAAGGAAGTGACGCGCAAGGGCGCCTCGCTCGATCCCCTGATCGACGTCAACCGCACCATCATGCAGGGGCTGCAAGGCGCGGCCTGATCCGTACACGGAAATTCGTCGCGATGAAGGCCGGCTGCAAAGCCGGCCTTTCTGGTTTTTGCCGGCCGGCAAAAAGTGCCCCGACGCGCCGCCCGCCGGCTCCCATGAACATCAATAAAATCAACACGTTATAGATGGTCCGTCGGGTTGCGGGCTGGCATGGGCGTTGCGAAGTGCTCGTGGGGCATCGGGCTCCGAACGCGCAGAACGCCGTTGAACTACCAGAATGGAGTCACCACCCATGCTTAGCGTGAACACGAACACCGGCGCGATGACCGCGCTGCAATACCTCAATCAAACTCAGGCTCAACTGAGCGAGACTCAGAATGCGATCAACACGGGCCTGAAAGTTTCCTCCGCCAAGGACGATGGCGCGGTGTACGCCATCGCGCAGAACATGCGGGGTGAAGTTTCGGGCTATTCGGCGGTCACCGACAGCCTCAATCGCGGCATGTCCGCGGTCGATGTGGCGATGTCCGCCGGTCAGTCGATATCCGACCTGCTGATCGAGATGAAGCAGAAGGCGCTTTCCGCAGCCGACACTTCTCTCGACACGGCCAGTCGTCAGGCGCTGAACTCGGATTTCCAGGCTCTTCTCGGTCAGATCACCACCATCGTGAAGAACGCCGTGTTCAACGGGTTCAACCTGGTCGACGGATCGACGAACCAGATCACGGCACTGGCGTCGGCGGACGGTACGCGCAAGGTGACCGTTTCTGCCGAGAACATGTCACTGTCGGGCTCGATCGTGACCATCAAAAGCACGGGCTCGATCTCGACCGCTTCAAATGCGTCGACGATGGTGTCTACCATCGAGACGTCCTTGAACAACGTGGACGCGGCTTTGGCGAAGCTGTCAGCCGGATCGTCTAAATTCTCGATCCAGCTCGACTTCACGCAAAAGCTGTCAGACACGTTGACCGCAGGCATCGGCAACCTGGTCGACGCCAACATGGCGCAGGAAAGCGCGCAGTTGGAGTCCTTGCAGGTCAAGCAGCAGCTTGGCGTGCAGGCCCTTTCGATCGCCAACCAGTCGCCGCAGATCATTCTGTCCTTGTTCAAATAACCCAATTGGGAAGCGGGGTTCGGGACGACGCGAGCGATCGCGCCGTCCCCATTTTTATCAAATGCGGAAAAAATTGCCGGCCCGCTCGGCAGATTTTGCCGACTCTCGGCAGATCCTGCCGGGCAAATTCGTCCCGCGGCAAAATCGGCGATGCAAGTTTTGCCGACCGGCACTCGCAAAGCGCGGTTAAGCATTTGTGAATCCATCGCGGCACGACCGTTGCCTTGAAAGTGTGCGGGGCAAAACGCCCTGGAGCAAAACGCTCGCGTCAAAACTGCCAGAACGGAGGCAAGAATGCTTAGCGTCAACACTAATGTCAGCGCGATGACCGCGCTGCAGTACTTGAACCAGACCCAGTCGCAGATGAGTCAGGTCCAAAGCGCCATCAACACCGGCATGAAAGTAGCCAATCCCGGAGACGACGGAGCCGTTTTCGCCATTGCCCAGAACATGCGCGGCGACGTGGCCGGCTATACAGCGGTGACCAACAGCCTCAACAGCGGCATGTCCGCGGTCGACGTCGCCATGTCGGCGGGCCAGTCGATCTCCGACCTGCTCATTCAGATGAAAGCGAAGGCGCTTTCCGCCGCCGACTCCTCGCTCGACACCGCCAGCCGCCAAGCGTTGAACTCGGATTTCCAGGCTCTTCTTGGCCAGATCACGAGCATCGTGAAGAATGCGTCGTTCAACGGTTTCAACCTGGTCGACGGTTCGACGCAGCAGATTACCGCGCTGGCTTCTACCGACGGCTCGCGCAAAGTGACCGTCTCTGCCGAAAACATGTCGCTGTCGGGTTCGATCGTGACCATCGCGAGCGCGGGCTCGATCTCGACCGCCTCGAGTGCCTCGACGATGATTGGGACCATCGAATCGTCCTTGAACAACGTGGACGCGGCCTTGGCGAAGCTGTCTTCCGGCTCGAGCAAGTTCTCGATCCAGCTCGACTTCGCACAGAAGCTGTCCGATACGTTGACCGCCGGCATCGGCAACCTGGTCGACGCCAACATGGCCCAGGAAAGCGCCCAGTTGCAGTCCTTGCAGGTCAAGCAACAGCTCGGCGTGGAGGCCCTGTCGATCGCCAATCAGTCGCCGTCCATCATCCTCTCGTTGTTCCACTAAGCATCGTAAGACGGCGGCCGCCACGGGCGGCCGTCGTCGCTTCACGAACACGAGGGGGCGACGGCGGGTTGTTGTCGTCCCCAGGGCATGGGTTAAGCGGGTGGGTTGACTCCGCAAAGAAGGCGCGGGCGGGGATGGGGGATCTCCGCCCGGCGTCCTTTCAGAGGTTCAAGATCCGCATCAAGTCGCGCACCACGCGCACGGGATCATCGCGCGTCATCGACGCGAAGAACGGCAGGCTCAGCGCGCGCGCGTAATAGCGCTCGGCGCCCGCAAGCGCGGGAGTCGCATAACGCGCGACGTAGTAAGGCTGACGGTGCACCGGGAAATAGTGCACCTGGCTGCCAATTCCGGCTTCGGCCAGACGGCGCATCGTCTCGGCGCGCGAGACGCCGCAAGCGGCAAAATCGATCAGAACGGCGTAGAGATGCCAGGCCGGCAGGCACGAGCGCTGCCGCGCGACGGGTTTGAGCAGCGGCGCGTAAGGCGCAAGCAAGGCGTCGTATTGCGCGGCAAGGGCGCGCCGCGTCTTGAGGAAACGTTCGAGCTTGGCGAGCTGCGACAGCCCCAGCGCGCATTGCAGATCGCTGGCGCGCCAATTGAAGCCGGGTTCCGGCAATTCGTAATACCAGGGATTGACGCGGCCGGCTTCGTCGAAGGCGTCCGCCACTTGTGCGAATTCGCCCGCCTCGCGCGTCATGCCGTGATTGCGCAGACGCTTCAGCCGCGCGGCCCATTGCGGATCGTTGGTCGTCACCGCGCCGCCTTCGCCCATCGCGATCGCCTTGACCGGGTGGAACGAGAAGACGCTGAGATCGCAGAATTCGTTCTGGCCGACGAGGCTGCGCGTGCTGTCGGCGGCGATGTGGCTGGCGCCCAAGGCATGGCAGGCGTCGTCGACGATCTTCAGGCCGTGCGCCCGCGCGATCTTGGCGATCTGCTCGATGGCGCCGCATTGGCCGTTGAGATGGACGTTGAACATCGCGTCCGCCTTGCCGGCGCGCGCGATGGCCGCTTCGAGATCCTGCGGCCGCATCAAGCCGCTGTCGGGATCGACATCGGCGAAGACGATCTCCGCGCCGTTCAAATGCGGCGCGCTGGCGGTGGCGAGAAAGGTGATGGCGGGCACGATGATCTTCGTTCCCGGCCCAAGCTCGAGCGCGCGCGCGGCGAGGTAAAGCGCCGCCGTGCCGTTGGCGCAGACCACGGCGTGTTTGGCGCCCACGGTCTCGGCCAGCGCGGCCTCGAAACGGCCGGCCATCGGACCGGTGGTGAGAAAATCGCCGCGCAACACCGCGGCGACGGCCGCGATATCGTCTTCCTCGATGACCTGCCGGCCGTAAGGCAGATACGGCGCCGCGAGCGGCTTGAGCGCGGGCAGGCTCACGCGAAAGCCTCGGCCAGCAACAGCTGCAACCCGCGGGCGTCGAGCCTTTCGGGATTGCTGTCGCTCGCGTAAGCGAAGCCCTCGGTCACCGGCTTGGCGCCGCGGTTGAGATAGGCCTCCCGCGCCGCCTGGGCGAAGCTCGCCAGGATCACGTAACGGTCTTCGAGCTCGACGGTCCAGCGCGAATCGTCGGCCGGGATCATGGTTTCGTGGAGCTTCTCGCCGGGGCGGACGCCCACCACGCGCTGGCTGAGCGCGGGGCCGATCAAGTCCGCCAGGCCCGTGATGGTGGTGGAGGGAATCTTCGGCACGAAGATCTCGCCGCCTTTCGACATCTCCATGCTCGACAGCACGAAGTTGACGCCCTGGGTGAGCGTGATCCAGAAGCGCGTCATGCGCGGATCGGTGATCGGCAATTCGAGCGCGCCGTCGTCCGCCAGCTTCTTGAAGAAAGGCACCACCGAGCCGCGCGAGCCCACCACGTTGCCGTAGCGCACCACGGCGAACCGCGTGCCGTCGGCGCCGGCCAGATTGTTGGCGGCGACGAAGATCTTGTCCGAAGCGAGCTTGGAGGCGCCGTAGAGATTGACCGGGTTGGCCGCCTTGTCGGTGGACAGCGCGATCACCTTGCGCACGTTGCGGCGCAGCGCGGCGTTGACCACGTTCTCGGCGCCGAACACGTTGGTGCGGATGCACTCGAAGGGATTGTATTCGGCGGTCGGCACCTGTTTCAGCGCCGCGGCGTGGACGACGTAATCGACCTCGCGCATGGCCAGCTCCAGCCGGTCGCGGTCGCGCACGTCGCCGATGAAGAAGCGCATGAAGCCATAGCGCTCCGGCGGAAAGACCTGCTGCATCTCGTATTGCTTGAGCTCGTCGCGCGAGAAGATGATGAGCCGGCGCGGCTTGTAGTGGGTGATCACCGTCTTGACGAAATGCTTGCCGAAGGAACCGGTGCCGCCGGTGACGAGAACGGATTTTTCGTTGAGGTCCAGCCAAGGCTGGGTGAAATCGCGGAACGGCGGCGCAAATTCCTCCTCGTCGCCGTCGCTGGCCAAGTAAATCTTTTTCGCGCGCTGCGCCATGACATCCGCCCTGAATGTGCGGAAATCATGGTTACAAAAATTAGTTTCCGACTGCTAAAGAGCGGCGCCGATGCTGAAGCGAAAACGCCTCGGGCCTTGGCGATAGATGCAAGGTTTGCGTGTGTCGTCGAGCTCCAGCGCCGACAAGGCGATCTGACAGAACAGTCCGCCGCGCACCTGTTTATGGGTGAGAAGGCCCAGAAGCGGCGCGGTGGCGCGGTCCACTTCGAGGCGCAACCCGCGCTTTCCGTCGCCGATTTCGGCAATGCCCTCGCTCATGGCAAAGCCGTGTGAAGCCGAAACCAGGAACGACACCGGCGCGCCGTGATCGATGGTTCGCTCCGCGAGCCGGAAGGTTTCGAAATCCTTGCCGCCGTTGTGCGTCCTTAACGAAAGCTTAGCGAGATCGAAGGCGCCGGGCAGAAGCGTCACATAGCCGAGCCGTAAGCTGCCCTTGCCCCAATCGGGCCAATGAAAGACGACGTCGAAATCGACGCGCGGCGAACGCGCGTGAAAGCGCATGAGCTTTTCGATCGGGCCCTTCGGCGTGTTGACGCACGCGTGGGCAAGGCTGTCGCCGTCTTCGGTCCAGACGCGCGCGTCGCACCATTCCAGATCGGTAACCTTGTGTTCGCCGGGCGCCTCGAAGACGCAATTGCCGGTGTACCAATCGGCTTGCAGGGCGATGTCGTCGAAAGTGCCGTGCGGTAGCATGCCGGCAAGTGCCGGCCCGCCGAAGCAAAGGCTCTGCAACGCCAGCCCGCGGCGGCGGTCGAGCCGAGCTTTGAGCGCCGGCGTTTCGATGTCGACATAGCGCGCTTCGATGGCCTCGCCTTTCGGCGACGGCAACGCAGACGGCGCGTCATCATCGGCCACCTTCAGCCGCGCGCAAAAATCGCTCCAACGCTGTTCGGTGATATGGGTGCGAAAATCGCTCGCCCACAGATAGCAAAGCTCTTTCCACGCCGCGAGCGGGGCGTTCGCGGCGACGAGCTTGCGATAAAGCCGCTCGCAAGCGGCATTGACGGCAAGATCGTCGCGCCCGGTCACCGCCCAGCGTGACAGATTGTATTTGCGCTGCTTCTTCACCGGAATCGGGCATTCGGAGGTTTCCAAACGCACCGGCTGCGATTTCACGGCCGCCGAGAGAAGTTGAGAGGGCAAGACCATCTCAGAACCTGCCTCAGCCCGCAGGCGCGCAAAGGCGTGTTCGAGCGTTTGCCACTCGCCCCCGCTCATCTTCTCCTCGGTCTTGTAGCGGCCGGGGCGGAAATCGAAGATCTCCGTGTCGCTGGCATAGAGGCAAAGCGCGCGCGGGCCGGAGCCGCGTTGGGCGCGGACATAGGCGAGGTAATCCTCGATCCCGATGTCGCCATGAGCGTGGCGTTGCAACTTTTGGAAAGCGACGGTGTTGGTCCACAACAGCGCGATCGTGCGCCCGTCGCTGCCGATGGCGCGCTGCGGGCGAAGCGCCATCTCGGCCGGCCATTGATGATGCGACGACGGATTGTCCCAATCCATCAGCAAGGCCTTGTAGCCGGCATCGAGATACAGCCCGACCAAGCCGCAGGAATAAGCCTGTTCGTTGACCAGCGCGAGCCTGGGCTGCACCTCCAGCAAGCGGCGATAGATGTCGTTGCCGATGGCGAGATTGGCCGCGCTCACCCGCCAAGGCACTAAGGGGCCGATCAGCTGCGAATAGCCGGCGCCGATGAATTCGACGCGGCCTTTGCCGATCAATCGTTTCAGCGCCTCGATCCATTCGGGATCGCGCGCCGCAATCTCTTCCAGCGTGAAACCGGACGCCTCGATGCCGACGGGATGCTTCTCGGCCAGTCTCAGCAGCGGCCAATAGCAACGCGCAATCACCTCGCCGCGCTGCGCTTCCTCGATCGAGGAAAAAGCGAGATTGAGGTGAAAGAAAGCGAACAACTGCAGCGTGGTTGCGGCCGTATCGAATTGCCTGCTGGGAAACGGCGCGTTCATGCGGTCTTGATCCGCAGGCAAGAAAGCGCCTCGCCCGCGGCGGCAAGCGCGGCTTCGCGCGTGGCACCGCTCGCCAGCACCATGGCGGCCGACGGTCGCTTGTCACCGGCGGCGGGAATGACGTCGCCAAGCTTGGCGGTGACGACCACCTCGGCGATGCCGGCGATCCGGCGCGCCTCTTCGGCGCCTTCGATGGCAACCACGCGGCCCGGTTTGGGAAAGGCGTAACGCTGGATCACCGGCGTCTGATGCTTGGCTTCGAGCTCGCGTTCGTCGATCGTCTCGCCCAGCGCCACGTTGATCGCCGCGCCCACGAAGTCGACCCCGGTGTTGAGCGGAATCTCGCGGGTGCAGAAAAAACCGCCGGACAGTCGCGCCGCCAATTCGATCACATAGGCCTCGCCGTCATGCACGACGATGTCGCCCTTCACCGTCCCGTTGGTCACGCCGAGCGCCGCCGCGGCGCGCGCCACCACCTCCTTCACCTTGGCTTGGATGTCGGGCGCGAGATGGCTTGGCAGATCGCCGCCGTTTTCGACGAAATAGGGCGCGTAGCGTTCCAGATATTCGTAATTGCGGTCGGAAAAGCCGGGCGTGAAGCAGCGTCCGTTCACCACCACGGTTTCGGTCGAAACTTGCGGGCCGCTCAGATATTGCTCGACCATCACGCGCTGCGTGGGCGAATGCGAGCGGGCGAAGAGAAACGCCTTGGTAAGATCGGCGACATGCGAGACAAGCTGCACGCCGCGCGAGCCGCGGCTGTCGACCGGTTTGATCACCAAGTCGCGCCTGCGTTCCACCGCGATGCGCTGCAAGGCTTGCGGCGTTTCCACTTCGCTGAACCACGGGATCGGCACGCCCGCTTCGGCGAAGCGCTTTTTCATCGCCAGCTTGTCTGAGGCCAGCTCCGCGCTCTTGCGCGACAGGCCGGGAAGGCCCAGCCGCTCGGCCACCGCCGCCGTCGTCTTCGGCGCGTCGGCGGCGGCGCAGATCACGCCGTCGATGCGGCGGATTTTACGGTGGTAGCGTTCGGCTGCCGCGGCCGTTTCTTCCGGCCCGTAGACATCGGCGATCAGGCAGGAATCGGCAAAGGCGAAACCGGGGGCCGCGGGATCGATGTCGGAAACGACGACATGAAGTCCCATCTCTTTGGCGCGCCGCGCCGCATCCGCCGCTTCGACGCCGCCCGAGACGATCAGCAGCGTCTTTGCCATCAGAAATACAATCCGCCGTTGACGTTGAGGGTCTGCGCGGTGATGTAGGACGAGGCGTCGCTCGCCAGGAACACCACGGCGTCGGCCACTTCGCGCGCGCTGCCGAGCCGCTTCAGCACGATGCCTTCCGCCGCCTTCTGTACGCTCGCCGCCACCATCCCGGCCGCCGCCATGTCGGAGGCGATGAGGCCCGCGGCCACCGTGTTGGAGCGCACGCCGTGAGCCGCGCCGAAACGCGCGATCACTTGCGCCAGCGAAATCAAGCCGGCTTTCGAGGCGGCATAGTGCGCGGTGCGCGGCCCGCCATATTGGCCGCTGACCGAGCCGATATGCACGATGGCGCCGCCGCCCGCTTCCGCCAGCAGCGGCAGGAACACTTGTGCGCAAAGGAAAGGACCTTTGAGATTTGTGGACAGAATCCAATCCCAATCTTCGTCGCTCACTTGGTCGAAATCGGTCGGCTTGTTGATGCCGGCATTATTGACGAGGATCGAAATCGGCCCGAAGCCGCGCGCGTCCTTTGCTGCGGCGGTCACGCTGGCGCGATCGGTCACGTCCATTTGCAACGCCAAGGCGCGCCGGCCCGTCGCCGCGATCTCGGCTGCGACCTTTTCCGCCTCGGCGCGCTTCTCGCGATAGGTCAGCACGACATCGGCGCCGGCTTCCGCCAGGCCCTGCGCGATCGCCCGGCCGATGCCGCGGCTGGCGCCGGTGACGACCGCGTTCTTTCCGGCAAGTGAGAAGCGGTTCATTGCAGGGCCGCCTTCCGCGCGATGGCCCGCTTGGCGGCGTCGGCGATGTACGGCGCGCTGATGCCGAAATGCCTCGCCAGCTCGTCCGGCTCGCCCGAAGCGCCGAAGGTGTCGTTGAGGCCGACGAATTCGATGGGGCAAGGCCTCGATTTGGTGACCGCTTCGGCGACCGCGCTGCCCAGCCCGCCGTAGATGTTGTGATCTTCCGCCGTGACCATGGCGCCGGTCTCTTGGGCGCAGCGCGCCAGCAATTCGGTGTCGATGGGTTTGATCGTCGCCATGTTGACGACGCGCGCTTCGATGCCTTCGCCGGCGAGCAGTTCGGCCGCTTCCAGGGCGCGGGCCACTTCGACACCGCAAGCCACCAGCGCCACGTCCTGACCGTCGCGCAAAACCTGGCCTTTGCCGATTTCAAAGCTATGGTCGTCGCCGAACAGCCGCTTGGCGGCGCTGCGGCCGGTGCGCATATAGACCGGGCCGTCGAATTCCAACATCGCGCGCGTCGCCAGCGCCATTTCGATGGGATCGGCGGGCGAGATCACCGTCATGCCGGGGATGGCGCGGAACGCCGCGATATCCTCCAGCGCTTGCGCCGATGCGCCGTCGGGGCCGACGTCAAGGCCGGGATGGCTTGCCACGATCTTCGCATTGCGCTTGCAATAGCCGATCGAGAGGCGCGCCTGTTCGAAAGCGCGCGACAGGAACACGGCGAAACCGGTGACCACGGGCAGCATGCCCGTCGCCGCTAGCCCGCCGGCCGCCGCCATCATGTTCTGCTCGGCGATGCCGAATTGGATCAGCCGCTCGGGATAGGCCTTGCGGAAATGATGCACGCCCGTGCCGCCGGCGATGTCGGCGTCGAGCACGACCAATTTTGGGAATTCGGGCGCCAGCGACACCAGCGCCTTGCCGAAAGCTTCGCGCAAGCTGTCGCCGGACGAGCCGATCAAAGCGGGGGCTTCAGACATCGAGCAGCTCCTTGACTTCATCTTCGCCGGTGCCAAGAGCGCTCAGCGCTTCGCTCGCCTGTTCGCGCGTCAGCTTCACGCTGCCGTGCCAGGCCGCGACGTTCTCCATGTACGGCACGCCTTTGCCCTTGATGGTGTGGGCGATGAGGATACTAGGTCGTCCGGCGGTCGCGCCCGCGAAATGCAGCGTCGAGAGGATTTCTGAGATGTTGTGGCCGTCGAGCTCGAACACCGTCCAACCGAAGGCGCGCCATTTGTCGGCCAGCGGCTCAAGCCGCATGATGGCGTCGTTGGACGCGTCGCTTTGCAGCTTGTTGTAGTCGATGATGGCGCACAAATTGTCGAGCTTGTGATGGGCGGCACACATCGCCGCTTCCCACACTTCGCCTTCCTGCAATTCGCCGTCGCCGAGCAACACATAGGCGCGGGTGCGCAGCTTCTGCAGCTTCATGCCCATCGCCATGCCGAGCGCCACCGAAAAACCCTGCGCCAGCGAACCGGTCGAGGTCTCGACCCAGGAAAGTTCGCGCACATGGGGATGGCCTTGATAAGGGCTGCCGAGCTTGCGCAACGAAAGCGACGCCTTGCGGTCGCAAAAGCCGTGATAAGCGCCGATGGCGTATAGCGCCGGCGCAGCATGGCCTTTCGACAGCACGAAACGGTCGCGCTTGGGGTCGTTCACGGTGGAGGGCCAGATGTCCAGCTCGGCGCCGTAAAGACAGGCGAGAATGTCGGCGCACGACAGCGCGCCGCCCGGATGGCCGGAGCCCGCGCGATAGATCGAAGCGATGCAATGCTTGCGCACGAACAGGGCGGCATTGGCGATCTCGGCTTCAAGGTCGGCGCCGGTTGCCACTTGCACAACCGGTCTTGCGGCAATCGTCATGATGGGTCCTTTCAAGCGGCGAGCCGCAGACGGGCGCGGCTCAGAAGCTCTGCGAAGTGAAGAATGCGGGCGCGAGGCGCGAGCGTCCTGGCCCGGGCCTCGATTTCGGCGGCGAAACTGCGCGACATCACGACGATCACGCCCGGATCGGCGTCGGCGAGGGCTTCCGGTCCGCTCAGCGCGCAGCCGTAACGCTCGCCGACATGGGCTTTGAGATGGGTGTCGATCAGCAGACGCAGCATCTTGGGATCGAAGCCGCCGTGCACGACGAGGCTGTCGAAGATGCGGCCGGCGCCCCACATCGCCACGCCAAGCGGCGCCAGCGCCTTGATCTCGCCGGCGACGGTTTTCAGCGCCTCGAGATTGCGCGCGCGCGCCGGGGCATAGCGCGCGATCAAACCGCGGGCCTGGCGAACCTCCGCCCCGTCGCGTTCGATCGCCGGTTGGCAGCGTTCGGCCTTGCGCGCGACGAGGAAGAGATTGGCCCGATCGGCCTCATCGGGCGCTTCGAGAATCTCGAAACCCGCCGCCTCGACCAGGCGGGTCAACGTGCGCGCGGAGAAATGATAAAGGTGCTTGTCGATGAACCATTCCTCGACGATGTCGTCGGCGCCGAGTATCGCGAGGTTGGGAACGTCGAGGATCAACAGACCGCCGTCCCGCAGCACCCGCCAATGATCGGCGAGCACGCGCCCCGGATGGGCGACGTGCTCGAGCGTATGGCAGGAATGCACGACGTCGAAACGGCCGCTTTCCAGCGCGCAATCCTCGATGCGCGCCACGATCAATTCGGCTATGCCCTGGCAGCTTTGCGCCACGCGTTCGTCCGGCTCGACGGCGGTGATCTCGGCGCCACGCATCGCAGCGCTGAGCGCGCGCACGAAGCTGCCGCGATTGGACCCGACATCAAGCAGGGAAAACGGCAGCGTCTCGTCGACATAGCGGTGCAGCGCGGCCAGCGCGATCGCGGTGCGGAAACCCTTGCCGTAGCGCACGTTGCCCCAATCGGCGCCGCCGGATACGGCGGCCGCCCGGCGCGGCGCCCGGTCGGCGCGCGGCAGGCTCTGCACCAATCCGCAATGCCGGCAAAGATGCACGCAAAGGCCGCGCAGCGACCGCTCCGGCGCATAGACCGGCTCGAGCGCGTCGCTTTGGCAGAGTTCGCAAATCTCTGGCATTTGAAGATGTCCGGGAAGGACCCGGTAACCATCTTCCGCCGCCTTGTCTTAATAATTCACTACGTATTCGGAGCGATCCGCGTAACCGAGCTGCGCCATCATGGCGCCTGCGATGCGGTCGAATTGCGCGCGCTGGATCTCGGTCAAAAGGCGATCCTCCGGCCGGTTGATGTTGTGCGGACGGGCGAACAGCGCAAAGTGCTCGTCGCGATAAGGAAGGCTTAGAAATTTGTAAAGCGAACGGGCCGAAGCCGGCGCGGCGCGCAATTCCTCGAGCCTGACGAAATGGCTGCGCTCGGGCGGCAAGGCTGCGAGCGCTTGCAGGATCACGCGATTGATCTCGGCCCAATGCCAGGCGATGCGCGCGAATTGGTCGAAGCGCGCGAAGTCTTTGGCGATCGGATCGCCGGCAAGCGGCAGCGGCCACCAGTATTTCTTTTCCGGCGGCGGCGCCTGATTGGCGTCTGGGTTCTCGACGTGCGCGCGCAAGATCGATGTCGAGCGGTCGTCGTAGCATTCGGCGCCGAGTTTGTGGAAATAGGAGCCGGCCACTTTGCGTCCGTCGCGCACCAGATGCACGAACTTGGCCTCTGGCAACAGCGCGGCCAATTCGGGGATCAGCCAAGAGAGCTTGTTCGAGGAATCGCCCCAATAAGCCGCCTCGCTGTAATGCACCGCCGCGCCATGGCACGCGGCCAAGGCGCGCAGAACTTCGTCGCGATCGGCCAAGCCCATATAACGGCGCACCGCCAAGGGCTGCACGATATGCACCATGTATTCGTGATGCATCTCGACGCCGGCCGAGGCCGAAAGCGCCTTGTGCAGCATGGCGGTGCCCGAGCGCCCGCTCGAGACGACGAAGAAAGGCTTGGCGCTCACGACTTGACCGCGATCAGGATGGCTTCGCGTCCCAACCCCGCCTCGGCCAAGGCGCGGTAGAAGCTGCGGCGCGTTTCCTTGAACCCCGACGTCTCCAGCGCCAGATCGAAGCGCTTTCGCTTGGCATGGCAGGCGCGGCCGACGGCGCGGTCCTTGGTGTAGTCCTCGCCCATCATCAGGAAGACTTCCATGGGGAAGCTGGTGGTGCGTTCGGCGATCTTAAGGCCCAGCCGCTCCAACAGGTCCGCCCCCGATTCAAAGTCGAAGTAATTGAGGCGATGGGGCGGCGCGATCCACCATTCGGGCGCATTGCAAGACAGCCGTCCGGCGATCTGAAACGGCGAGAAATCATTGGCCACGGCGACGCCCATCACCCCGCCCGGCTCCAAGAGGTCGCGCGCCAAGACGGCGATGTTGACCGGATCGGGAACGCATTCGAGCACATGGTTCAGGTGCACCGCGTCGAAGCGGCCAAGCCCCGCCGCGGTTTCCTCATCGAAGAAGCCTTCGGCCACTTCCACGCCGGCCTTGCGCGCCGCGGCGCTGGCCTGCCGCGACGGCTCGATGCCCAGAACGCGCCAGCCGCGCGCCTTGGCCGTCTTGAGGAAATCGCCGGTGCCCGAGCCGATATCGAGCAGGCGCCGCCGCCCGGGTCCCAACAGCCGCTCGAAGCTTTCCAGCCGGTCGTTCTCGGCCAGCTCCGCCCAGGCGCGGTCTTCGCTACCCTTGGGCGTAAAGCTCATCACCTCTTCGCGCGCATTGGCCTTGCGGCGGGCCAGTTCCAGCTCGGCGGGTTCGGGCAGCGGCAGCACATGACAAAAGCCGCATATCTCGCAGGCAATGATGTCGTAGCCTTTGAGGCACGCCACCCGGCGCCCTTCGTGGGCCTGCCAGGCGATGATCGGTTCGACGGCGGCAACGTTCATGGCAATCCCCGTTAACGTTGTCTTAGTCAAAGCTGATTTAGAAACCGTTAAGGACATGGGAAGGCGCGTATGAGGCCGGTTTTCATCGCCGAAGCGTCGAGCAATCACGGCCGGGAACTCCCACGCGCGCTGGCGTTTGTCGATGCCGCGGCGGCGGCCGGCTGCGATGCGGTCAAGTTCCAGCTGTTCAAGATCGAGCGGATGTTCGCGCCGGAAATCCTGGCGCAAAGCGCCAAGCACCGCGCCCGCAAGGACTGGGAGCTGCCGCTCGACCTGTTGGCGCCGATCGCCGAACGCTGTTCGCAGCGCCAAATCGCGTTTTCCTGCACGCCGTTCTATCGCGAAGCCGTCGAGGAGTTGCGTCCCTATGTGGCGTTCTACAAGATCGCTTCCTACGAGCTTCTGGTCGACGGCTTGCTTGAGGCCTGCGCGCAGACCGGCAAGCCCGTTATGCTGTCGACCGGCATGGCAACGATGGAGGAAATCCGGCACGCCGTCGCCGTGTTGGAACATGCCGGCGCGCGCGATATCACGTTGCTGCATTGCGTTTCGGCCTATCCCACGCCGGCCGCACAAGCCAATCTCGCCGCCATCGCGGCGCTACGACAGGTCACGGGCTGCAAGGCCGGTTGGTCCGATCACACCCGCCGTCCGGCGGTGATCGAGCGCGCCGTGCATCGCTGGGGCGCGAGCGCGGTCGAATTCCATCTCGATCTCGACGGCCAAGGCGCCGAATACGCCGCCGGCCATTGCTGGCTGCCGCAGGAAATCGCCCCGGTGATCGCGCGAATCCGCGAGGCCTTCACCGCCGACGGTAGTGGCTTCAAAGAGCCTCAGCCGGCCGAGTTCGCCGACCGCGACTGGCGCGCCGATCCCGTCGACGGTATGCGTCCGCTGCGCCATGTCCGCGCCGCCTGGAAGGGCGCCGCATGAGCGCGCGTCCCCGCATCGTTGCGATCATCCAGGCCCGCATGGGCTCGACGCGCCTTCCCGGCAAGGTGCTCAAGCCGGTCGCCGGCAAGCCGCTTTTGTGGCATGTCGTGCATCGCCTGCAGAAATCCCGTTTGATCGATGAGATCGCCATCGCCACCACCACCGGCGCGCGCGACGGCGCCATCGCCGAATTCGGCCGACTGCACGGCATTCGCGTGATCCGCGGTCCGGAAGACAATGTGCTCGCCCGCTTCGCGCACGCCGCCGAGGCGCTTGACGCCGACATCATCGTGCGGGTGAATTCCGACGCGCCGTTCATCGACGCGCCCTTCGTCGATCATCTGATCGAGGCCATGATCGCGCAGAACGGCGATTACGTCTTGCTCGAAGAGGGCGCGGAGACCGCGCACGAAGGCGTCGATCCGATGACGCGGCGCGCGCTCGACAAGCTGATGATGGACGCCGCCGACGATCCGGTGGCGCGCGAACACGTCACCGGCTATTTCAAGCTGCATCCCGATTTTGTGCCCATCGCCCGCGCGGGGCCGTATCCCGAATTGGCGCGGCGGCCAGGCCGGCTCACCGTCGACACGCCCGACGATCTCGCCTTTGTCGAGACCGTACATCAGCGCATGGAAGCCAAGGCGGGCGAGGCCTCGCTGGGAGACCTGCTGCTGCTGTTGGAACGCGAACCGTCGCTCGGCAAGATCAACGCCCATGTCCGCCAGAAGGCGATCGCGCCGCAAGGCGGGCTGGCGCTGATCCGCTGCGACGGCGGTGGCCGATACGGCTTCGGCCACGTCAAACGCATGATCGCGCTGGCGCGCGCGCTGCGCGATCGCGAAGGCTTGGGCAGCGTCTTCGCCGTGAACGGCGAGGAGGCAGCGCTTTCTCCAATACGCGCCGCGGGCTTCGAAGCGCGGCTGCTTGTGGGCGCGAACGATCTGCCCACGGACATTGCGTCCGATCTTTTCATCCTCGATTGCCGCGACGGGCCTTCGCGCGAAGCCGTCGCGGATCATGGCGCCAGCATCACGGCGGTGATCGATGACGGTTCCGAGCGCCGCTTGGCGGCCGACCTGGCTTATTATCCGCCCGTACCGCAAGTCGAAAGGCTCGATTGGAGCGGCGCGAGCACGTTGGTACGCATCGGCTGGGAGTGGTCGTTGTTGGGTCTTTCGCCGGCCGCGGAGCGCCCGCGCAGCTTCTCGCCGCGGCCTTCGCTGTTGGTGGCGATGGGCGGCAGCGATCCTTACGGCATGACGCTGCAGGCCGCGCGCGCTTTGGCGCAGCTCGATCCCGTCTTTCGCGCCCGCTTCGTCATCGGAGCCGGCTTTGCCGAGAAAGAGCGCATCGCCCGCGCCGTCGTCTCGCTGCGCTCCCATTTCGAAACCATCGAAGGGGCCGAGGATTTGACCACGGAATACGCCTCATCGGATTTGGCGCTGGCGGCGTTTGGCGTCACCGCTTACGAGCTCGCGGCCTTCGGCGTCCCCGCGCTTTATCTCTGCGCGAGCGAAGATCATGCGCTCTCGGCTTCTGCCTTCGAGCTCGCCGGCATGGGCGTTTCGCTGGGCCTGGCCGAACAGGCGAGCGACGAGGCCATCGCCAAAGCGGTGTGGGCGTTGCTCGGCGATGCCGCGCGCCGCCGTCAGATGCGGGCCGCGGGGCTGATGACCATCGACGGCATGGGCGCGGCGCGCGTCGCCGGCGATCTGGCCAGGGCGCTGGCCGAAAAGCGTGCGGTCAGGCCGGCGAAAAGCGCCGGTTGAGCGCCGCTGCGGCTTGCGCGAAGACCTCCGTCCAATCGCCGGCTGCACGCGGCATCACGCAGCGCGCCTTTGGCGCGAACGGCTCATGGCTTTGGCCGAACGCCGTCCAGCTTGTGTCGTAAAGCGCTTTGTAAGTGTCGATGCCGACGGCGGCGGCAAGCCAGGACACGGCCGTCGGTGCGCTGACCACGGCATCGAGCGCGGACAGCATCGCCGCCGTGCGGTCGAGTTCGTTCTTTTGATCCAAGCCGGCGGGCACAATGACATCCCGGCCGCTCAGCGAGCGCAGCGCCGCGACTTCCTCTTCTTGTGCATCATATTGAACGCAAACCGCCGTGCCGGGCAGGGCACGGGCGAATTCCGCCCAGCGTTCCAGCGGCGCAAATTGAACGGCGCGCCCGCCGCCGGTCTTGCCGCTGCGCCAGCACAAACCGATCTTCGGCCGCGGCCAATCGGCAAAAGCCTGACGCCAGCGTTCCACCTCCACCGGATCGGGGCGGAGATAAGCGTCTTGCTCCGGAAAACTCTCGAGCGTCGGCCGCAACAGACGCGGCAGACTGCCCAACTCGATGGCGGCATTGGCGCCGCCTGCCGCTTTCAGCCAGCCGTAACGCGCGCGCACCTGGCCGTCCCGCGAAACCGCATCGGCTTCGTGCACGGTTAGGGAGGGAAACGACCGCGCGAACAGGGTTTGCAGGCGCGGTTCGCATTCGAGCAGCACCTGGCCGCCTTCCGCCGTCGCCCGCGCGGCAAGCTCGCCGATCAGGCTGGCGAACATGATCTGGTCGCCCACCCCTTGCTCGGCGGTCACCAGCAGGCGGTTGCGTTTGAGCGGCCGACCGTCCCAGCGCGGCAAGCCGTGATCGGCCAAAGGCACTTTGCCCGGAAGCTTGAGGCGCGCAGCGTAGTCGCGCCAGCCCTGCTTCAGCTCGCCCCGCAACACATGCAGGATCGCGCGGTTGAGCCGCGCCTGGGCATTGTCCGGCTCGGCTTTGAGAGCGCGGTCGTACAACGCGAGCGCTTCCTCGTGCCGGCCTTCGTCGCTCAAAAGATCGGCCAGATTGGCTAGCGCTGCTGCGTAGTTGGGTCGCAAAGCCAAAGCCTTGCGATAACTTTCCTTGGCCTGCACGCGCTCGTCGCTTTCGCGATGGACCGAGCCCAGCGTCAGCCACAATTCCGGCACCTCGCCCGAGCGCGACAGAGCCGGTTCGAGCAGCGCCCGCGCCGCCTCGAACTGCCCTTGGGCGCGCAACAGATTGGCAAGATTGACGATGGCCTCCAGCCGCAACGGCTCCAAAGCCAGGACGCGGCGGTAGAACTCCTCGGCCGGTCGCGGCATCCCAAGCGTCCGCGCCGTATTGCCGAGCGCGAACAGTACGCGCGGATCGTCGGGCTTGACCGCCAGCGCGCGCTCGTATTGCGCGATCGCCTCGGCATGACGGCCTTTGGCGGACAGCGCAAGACCCAAGGCATAGGGATCGGCGGTCATCGCCCTTTGTCGCCCGCCTGGAATTAAGAGCGCGTTAAGCACGATCGCTTAAGCGCCCCTTAAGCTCGCCGCGCGACACTCGCCCGTTCGCCGGGCGGGACCGATGACCACGATCACCCCTATAAGCTTCGATCCGTCGACGCTGCTGAGCTATTATCAGTCGCTGCTGCCGTCGTCGACCAACGGCTCCTCGGCAAGCGCAATCGGCAACACTTCGACTTCTTCCGCCTCATCGAACAGCGCCACGGCCAACGACGATCCGCCATGGGATGCCACCACGACGCCATCGCAGCAGGCGCGCGACGCGCAGGTCTTGAACATCACCGATTTCATGGACACCAGCAACGTGCCGGTGTTGACCCCGACCTCAACGGACGCCAAGACCGAACAGGACAATCAGAAGCTCTTTTCGCTCTACAACGCGGTCAACAACCTCGCCTACCTCGCCGGCATGGCCAAGCGCAGCACCATGACGGCGGGGCAGCTGGTCGGCCTCAACACGCGCTTTCAGACCGGCTTGCAGCAGGTCGAGTCCTATCTGGGCAGCACCAGCTTCAACAATTTCACGCTGCAAGCGACCTCGCCTTCGTCCTCGGTCACCGGTACGGCGAGCGTTCCCTACGCGAGCTTCGGTTATACCGGCGGCACGATCGTGAGCGACGCCAACGTCGAAAATGCCTTGCCGGGCGTGAGCACCAGCGACAGTTTCACCATCGCGGTCACCAAAGGCGGCACCACGACCGACGTGCCGATCGATTTCTCGCAAATCCAAGGACCGCTGACGGTCGACAACATCGACAATTACGTCAATCAACAATTGAAGGCCGCCGGATTTGCCACGCAGTTCCAACGCGTCTTCACGCAGGGCTCGGTCGACGATACTTCGAAGGCCTCTTACGGCATCCAGATCAACACGGCGCCGGGCGAAAGCGTGTCGCTGTCGTCGGATTCCGCCACGTCGGCGCTTTATGTGGCGGGCACCACCGGGTTGACCACGTCCACCGCCGACGCGACGCAAGACAATCAAGGCAATCTCGTCAAATTCACGAACCTGTCCGATCCGCAAGCGGTCTTCAACACCACCGTCTCTCCCACAACCGGCACGACGACGGCGCAATCCACGGTCGTCGACTCCAACGGCAATGTCTATGTCGTCGGCAATGCCACCGGCAATTTCGGCAACCAGCTCAATCAGGGCTCGCAGGACGTCTATCTCACCAAGTACGATTCCGCCGGCAATCTGCAATGGACCAAGCTGCTCGGCAGCGCCGCGTCGGCCAGCGCCTATTCGCTGGCGCTCAATCCGCAAGGCGGCGTGGTGGTGGCGGGCTCGACCACGGCCGATCTCTCACCGACCGCGGTTGCCGACGGCAATAATGACAGCTTCGTCAGCGAATACGATACCGACGGCAACCAGCTCTGGACCACGCAAATCCAGACCTTGAACCAGAACCAGGCCAATTCGGTGAGCGTGGACGCGTCGGGCAACGTTTATGTTGGAGGGCAGGTTACGGGCCCGATCGCCGCCGGTCAGACGAGCAACGGCGGTCAAGACGGCTACATCACCAAGCTCGATTCGAACGGCAACGTCGTCTACGAGCAGCAGCTTGGAACCTCCGGCACCGATTCCGTCGCTGCGACGGCCGTCACCAGCTCGGGCGACCTGATCGTGGCGTCGGAGCAGAATGGCGACGCGATCCTGTCGAAATATACCGGCGGCAACGCCACGCAAAGCCCCGAATGGACGATGGACCTCGGCGCGCTGCAAAACGGCGGCTCGATCAGCGGGCTTACGGTGTCCAGTGACGGTCAGATTTACGTCGCCGGAACGACCTCAAACGCCAACTTGACGGCGAATGGAGGGGCCACCGTCGCCAATGCGTCCTCCGGCGGCACCAACGCCTTCGTTTTCTCGGCGACCGATCAAGGAAACAGCGTCACGGCCAACACCGTCAGTTATGTCGGCACGGACGGCGAGACCCAGGCCGGCGGGATCGCGGTCGGCCCCGACGGCACGGTCTATCTCACTGGCACCACGACGGGCACGTTTGCCGGGCAGACGCGCAATATCTCAGGCACCAACAACACTTTCGTCACGGCGATGGCGCCGGACGGCACCATCGACTGGACGAACCAGTATGGCGGCGCCGACGGCCAATCGAGCGGCCAGGGCATCGCCGTCGATCCCACCGGTTCGAGCGTGCTTGACGCGCTCGGCCTGCCGCGCGGCACGATCGACACCGACCAATCGGACGATTTGGCCAATCAGACCACATTGCGCGCCGGCGATTCGTTCCAGATCGCCATCCAAGGCACCGCGGCGCGCACCTTCACCATCACCGTCAATCCGGGCGATACGCTGCAATCGCTGGTCACCGAGATCAACGGCGAACTCGGCGCCAACGGCACGGCCAGCGTCAGCGACGGCGCGAACGGCGAGAGCCTTAAGATCTCGGTCAGCAAAGGCGTCACGGCGCAACTGATCGCCGGCCCCACCGATTCCGACGCGTTGGCGCGGCTCGGCATCGCGCCGGGTACACTGACGAACAGCAGTTCGTCGTCCGGCTCGAAATCGTCTTCGAGCAGTTCATCCACTTCCGGCAAGGTGTTCGGGCTGGGCCTGAGCAGCGACATGGACATTTCAACCGCGACCGACGCGGGCGCGGCGAAGGCGGAATTGCAAAATGTGTTGTCCGCCATCCAGAACGCCTATCAGTCGACCAACACGCCTGCTTCAGCGACGAGTACCACAGGGCAATCGGGCGGCACGCTGTCTGCGGCGCAGCAAGTCCAAATGCAGACGCGATTGGCGAGCTATGACACGGCGCTCAATCTGCTTTCGGGCAGCAATTCAACCACTTCGACCACGATCGGCGCCTCGTCGCTGTTCGGCATACTCGCTTCCGCCTACTCGACCGGAATTAGCGCCTCTTCGCTGGTGAACGTGCTCAGCTGACGTTCTTATATGACGTTGTTGTAGATCATCGCGCCCGGAGAAGGCCGCGGCCGCACCGCCGGCGCATAGCTGCACAAGGGGGCGCGGCGGCGTTCGACTTCTTCCGCCACCGCCTTCACGACGCCTTCGCTGGCGTTGCGCACGCGCGTCAAAAGCCGGCCGTGCAGGGCGAGCACCTCGCGGAAGCGCCCCGTGGTGGCGAACAGCTTACCGCGCAAGTCCTTCGGCGCTATCGTCGGATTGAGCCCGGCCGCTTCGCGGCCGTACAGCGCCGAAAGGCGCTGGATCTCGGGATCGAGCGTCTTCATCTCCTTCGGCCGCCCGGCCTTGAGCGCGGCGATGTCGCCTTCGATGGCGGCGATCAGCCGCTCCGCCATGACGATCAGCCGCTCGATCTTCTGGCGGTCGGCGCTCATTGACGCACCTCTTGCGTCTTGAGCAGTTCGCGCGTGATCGCCGGGGCAAGGCCGATGCCGCCTTGCGCCGCGATCTGCTTGCCGTATTCGTCGATCATCAGCGAGCGGAACATACCTTCGCCCGCCCCGCCCCCGAACGGCCCGTCGGTGGAAATGCCTTCGAACATCTCGCCCAGCATCTGACTGACGAACACGCCTTCGAATTGCTGCGCAAGTTTCTTGGCTTGCGTGGCATTGCTTGTCGTATGCGGCGCGATGATCGGCGCCGATTGGGCCAGCGTCATGGCGTTTTGAAGGTCGGGGCTCATCCGATTACCTCGATGTCGGCCTGGAGCGCGCCGGCAGCCTTGATCGCCTGCAGGATGGAGATGATGTCGCGCGGCCCGACGCCGAGCGCGTTCAACCCGTCAACCAGGCTTTGCAGCGACACGCCGTCCTTCAGCACGGTCATCTTGTTGCCCTTGCCTTCGTCGACCTGGATCTGGGTGCGCGGCACCACCTGCGTCGTGCCGCCGTTGGAGAACGGCGTCGGCTGGCTCACTTGCGGCGTCTCGTTGACGCGGATGGTGAGGTTGCCCTGGGCGATGGCGACGGTGGAGATGTGCACGTCGGCGCCCATTACGATCACGCCGGACTGCTCGTCGATGATCACCTTGGCGGCTTGGTCGGGATTGACGTTAATCTGATCGACGTCGTTCAGAAGCGCGATGACACCGCCCTGATAATTCGCCGGCACGTCGAGCACGACGGTCGCCGGATCGGTGGCGTCGGCGACCTTGCTGCCCAGATAGGCGTCGATGGCGGCGGCGATGCGCGTGGCCGTGCTGAGGTCCGGATTGTGCAGCGACAGTTTGAGCTGATGCTCGCTGGCAAGCGAAAAAACCACTTCGCGTTCGACAATGGCACCGTTGGCGATGCGCCCGGCGGTGGGCACCCCGCGCGTGACGCTGGCCGCATCGCCTTGCGCGCTGAAGCCGCCGATGGCGACCGGCCCCTGGCCGAGCGCGTAGATCTGTCCGTCGGCGCCGAACAAGGGCGTGACCAATAGCGTGCCGCCTTGCAGGCTCTTGGCGTCGCCCATGGCGCTGATGGAGACGTCGATGCGCGTGCCTTGGGCGGAGAAGGCGGGCAGGTTGGCCGTCACCATGACCGCGGCCACGTCCTTGGTCTGCATGGTCTGGCCGCGGGTGTTGACCCCCAGCCGCTCGAGCATGGTCTGCAGGCTCAGCTGAGTGAACGGCGCGTTCTTGAGCGAGTCGCCGGTGCCGTTAAGGCCGACCACCAGCCCATAACCGACCAACATGTTGTCGCGGATACCTTCGACATCGACCAGATCTTTGATACGCGAGAAGGCCATGCTCGGCTGAACAGCCGCGGCCAAAACAAGGAAAGACAGAAGAATTCTGATGAGGGAGGAACGAGGCATCGGCCGCTTCTGCCTACCGGGTTTTTGCGCCTTTTCTTCATGCCAGTTTCATGCCGCGGGCTACTTAAAAATAATCCAGTGAAATCAGCATAATAGGTCTTGGAAAACGGGGCGGGAGCAAACTCGCCTCGGCAAGAAATGCCACCCGATGTCATGGTGAGCCTTCTTATTCATCAACCCATGAGAGCATATGCAAAATAACACCTGGAATTCGTTGCGCTGCAAAGTTGTCCGCCTTACCATTAATCAAGCAAGTAGATTTTATTGGGGGCTATGTTGCGGACGCAATCTTATTGCTTAGCCGTATTGCTTGTTCTTGTCTTGCCGCTTTGTGGGTGCACCGACATCGCAGACTTAATGCCGTTCAGCGACCTAAACAGTGATAGTTCGCCGTCTTCCGCTCACAAGAAGATCGATGCGGATTGCGAGCGCGTGGCACAGCAGCGCGCGCAGGATTCGGCTTATTACATCTATCAAAGCGATGTGGAGAACCTGGGAGAGCAGGTCTACGAACAGACATATAACGCCTGCGTCGATTGGAAGAAACGCCACGCACAATAGACGCGTTATGCGGCGAAAGGCGCGCGCCTTGGCGCCGGAAATGCTTTAGGTTCCAGCGGAGACCTCGAAAAGCATGGGAACCACCGGCATGGCCGACGGGAAATACAAGGATTATCAACTCGTTATTCTTCGCCACGGGGAGAGCAGCTGGAACAAGCTCAACCTCTTCACCGGCTGGCGCGACGTTCCCTTGAGCGAGCAAGGCGAAAGCGAAGCAAAGAGCGCCGGCAAGACGCTTGCGGCGGATGGTTTCCTCTTCGACGTCGCCTATACCTCGCTGCTCACCCGCGCGATCAAGACGCTGTGGCTGGCGCTCGAAGTGATGGATTGCGCCTGGCTGCCGACCTTCGGGCATTGGCGGCTGAACGAACGCCATTACGGGCAACTGCAAGGCGCCAACAAGCTGGAAGCAGTCAAGCAGTTCGGCGAGGCCCAAGTGAAACTCTGGCGCCGCTCTTATGACATCCCGCCGCCGTTCGTCGATCTGTCTTCGCCCGATTTTCCCAAAGCCGACCGCCGTTATGGCGATGTCGATGCCGCCGATCTGCCGCGCGGGGAAAGCCTCAAGATGGTGCTCGGCCGCGTCATGCCTTATTGGGAAGAGGCGATTCTGCCCGATCTCAAGAAGGGCAAGCGCGTTTTGATCGCCGCCCACGGCAATTCGCTGCGCGCCCTGCTCAAATATCTCGAAGGGGTGAGCGATCAGGCCATCGTCGACGTCGATTTGCCCACCGGCATTCCAAAGGCCTATCGTCTGAACGCGGAATACAAGGCCGCAGACGCAAGGTTTTTGGGCGATGCCGCAGAGCTCGAACGGCGCATCAACGCCGTCAAGGCGCAGACCAAACGGGCTTGAGCGCAAACCCCGCTTGACGCCGAACTATCCCGTTTTTGCCGTCCTGTTGCTGGCGGGCGCCTGCCAACTTGCCGCCGCGGCGAAACTGCCGGTGCCGCGGCCGCGCCCCGATCTGTCTTCGCCGGCCTCCGCCGACGCGCTGACCGATATGAGTCATGCCATGCCGGTCAAGGCGCTGGGAAAACTTCCGTCCACGGAAGCTCAATTCCGCGCCCTCAACAGCGAGATCGCCAAGGACAAGCCTGCCGTCGCCACGGCCAAGAGCACCAGCGAGGCGCTCGCCGAACAGACCCAGACGTTGGCGCAGAAGCTGGTGGCGACGGCAGCGCGCGTCGAAACGCTGGAAAGCGAAAAGGCGCGCCTCGACGCCGAGATCGCAACGCTTTCGGTGCAATACCTGAAGCTGTCCCAAGGCTTTGCGCGCGACCGCGTGGCGGCGTCGCGCCTGTTGGCGGTGCTGGAGCGCGTCGAGCTCGACTTGCCGCCGGTCATGGCGCTGAAACCGGGCGATGCGCTTTCCTCCGCGCGCGGCGCGATGCTGGTCGGCGCCACGCTGCCGCGCGTCTATGGCGAGGCGGCCGCCCTGGCCCGCCGCCTGGAGGAGCTGCGCGACACGTCCAAGGCGCTATTGGCGCGCCGAGCCGAGGCGGGAGCGAACGCCGCGACCTTGGCCGCGGCCCGCGGCGAACTCGATCAACTTCTCGCGATGAAGCGGCTTGAGGCAGACGCGGCGGCCGAGCGCTACGGCGATCTCAAGCAGAGGCTCGACCAAGCCGCGGCCAAGGCCGCCGATCTGGCGGCGTTGCTGCAAAAAGTGGCGGCCCTGCGCGCCGCGCCCGCCGCATCTGCGGCGGTGGTCACGGTTACCGCCCGCAACACCGACAGCGACGCCAAACTGGGGCGCGAGACGCTGCTCAGGCCGGTGGTCGGCCAGCTTTTCCCGGGCGGAATGGACGGGGTGGGAGGGTCCTCGGCCCCCGGGGTCACCTACCTGACGGCCCCGGCGGCACAGGTGATTTCGCCAGCCGACGGCACGGTTTTGTTCGCCGGGCCTTACCATAAGAGCGGGCAAGTCTTGATCTTGGAAATGGGCGGCGGTTACGATGCCGTTCTGGCCGGGTTGGATCACCTTGACGTGCGCCCCGAGGACCAGCTGCTCGCGGGGGAGCCGGTCGGGACGATGTCGAATACGAACTTGAGACCTCGGCTCTATTTTGAATTGCGGCGCGACGGCAAGGGCCTGAGTCCCGCTCCCTATATCGTGGTCAGGAAGGCGAAGAGATCATGAAACGGCTTGCTTACGTCGCTTTGGGCGCGATGCTCGGTTTCGCGGGCGCCTTCGGCGTGCTTGCGGCTGAAGGCGCCAACAATACCAACACCTATGGCGAACTCAGCCTGTTCAGCGAAGCCTTCGAGAAGGTGCGCGCCAATTACGTGCGCCCGGTCCAGGACAGCGAGCTGGTCGACGCGGCGATCCAGGGCATGGTCTCCAGCCTCGATCCGCATTCCAGCTACATGGACGCCAAAACCTTCACCGACATGCAGATTCAGACCAAAGGCGAATTCGGCGGCGTCGGCATCGAAGTGACGATGCAAGACGGTCTCATCAAGGTGATCTCGCCGATCGACGATACGCCGGCCGCCAAGGCCGGGCTCAAGCCCGGCGATTTCATCGCCGCGATCGACGGCAATTCGATCCAGGGCATGGCGCTCAATGACGCCATCGACAAGATGCGCGGTCCCGCCGGCAGCAAGGTCACGCTCACCGTGTTGCGCCAGGGCGACAAGAAGCCGTTCGACGTTTCGCTGACCCGCGCCGTCATCCATGTCGACAGCGTCAAGTGGCATCGCGAGGGAGACATCGGCTACATCCGCCTCACCGCCTTCAACGAAGAGACCGCCAGCGGGCTCGAACGCGCCGTGCGCGACCTCAAGAAGCAGATCGGTCCCGGCCTTCAGGGTTACGTGCTTGACTTGCGCAACAATCCCGGCGGCCTGCTCGAGCAGGCAATCCAGGTCTCCGGCGATTTCCTCAATTCGGGCGAGATCGTTTCTACCCGCGGGCGCAATCCCGAGGATACGGAACGCAGCGACGCCAAGCCCGGCGGCGACATCACCGACGGCAAGCCGGTCGCGATCCTGATCAATGCCGGCACGGCTTCGGCCTCCGAAATCGTCGCGGGCGCGCTGCAGGACCACCACCGCGCCACGGTCATCGGCATGACCTCGTTCGGCAAAGGCTCGGTGCAGACCATCATTCCGCTCGGCGAATGCGGCTGCGCGCTTCGGCTCACCACCGCGCGCTACTACACGCCGTCCGGCCATTCGATCCAGGCCGAGGGCATCATTCCCAACATTGCGGTCGCCCAAGGCGACGAGACCGACACGCCCAAGATCGAGGAGCCGGACGAAGCCGACTTGCCCGGCCATCTGTCGCCCGAGGACGTGGCCAAGGCCAAGAAGCCGCTGACGATCATCCGCCCGCCGACCGGCAAGAAGGTCGACGACTTCCAGCTCAGCTACGCGCTGGATTTCTTGCGCGGCAAGGTCAACGTGGCCTCCGGCAAGAGCGAGGCCGCCCGTTAACCTGGGCGTAACCATGTAGGGCCTTAGCTTGCGCCATGGCCGCGAGCGGCACTGAGGGAGACGACTCCCCGAAGGGAGGCGCACGCCATGGGGCACGCCTGCTAGCCTATGCCTATCTTGCCGTCTTCGCGCTTTTGTTCGCGGCGGCCGCTTGCATCACGCTGTTCGGCGATCCCCATGCCGGCGATCCCGAAGTGCGGCTCGCTCTGCACCTGACGCAACCTAAGGCCATCAGGACCGTTCCTTCGGGGCGACCGGTCAACGCGCCGCCCGCGCTACCGGCCAATTCGCCGCCCGTGCAACAAGCGACCGCGTTGCCTCCAGCGCAACAAACGAGTGCGCCGCCAGCGACCGCGCCCGTCACGCCTCCGATCCCGGTCGGCAATGCGCGCGCGCTCGTCGCCGATCCGGCCTTGATCGAGAACACGCCGCAAGGCCCCTTGCCGCGCATCGCCGACAACGGCACGACGCCGATGCGGGCCTACGCCGCCCCGGTGGTCTCCGCCGGCAAGCAGCCGCGCATCGCCATCGTCATCAGCGGCTTCGGCATCAGCTCCAAGGCGATGCAAGGGGCGCTGGGCCAGTTGCCCGCGGGCGTCACCTTGGCCTTTTTGCCTTATGAGGCGGACGTGCAGACTTGGGTGACCGCGGCCCGCCAGAAAGGCCATGAAGTGCTGCTCGAAGTGCCGATGGAGCCTTACGACTTTCCGGACAGCGATCCGGGGCAATACACCCTGCGCTCAAGCGCGAGCGAGGACACCAACACTCAGAAGCTGGTTTGGGCGATGACCCGCTTCACCGGCTATGCCGGCGTGACCAATTTTTTGGGCGGGCGGTTTTTGTCCGATTCCGACGCGCTCGAGCCGGTGCTCACCTACCTCACCCGCCGCGGTCTGATGTTCTTCGACAACGGCTCGGCGAACCATTCGGTGGCGCCCGACGTGGCCCAGCACGTCGGCTTGCCCTTTGCCCAGGCTACCAGGGTGATCGACTCGATCCAGGCGCCGATGGAAATCGACAGTCAGTTGTCGCAGCTGGAAAACGACGCGCGCGCCAAGGGCAGCGCTTCGGGCGCGGGCTTTCTCTATCCCGTCACCATCGAGCGCGTTAGCAAATGGGCCCAGGGCCTTGCCGGACGGGGCTTTGTTCTGGTGCCCATATCGGCCATAGTCAGCCAGTCCAAATCGTAGCGCGCTTTATGCCGTCTTTGCTCAAGCACGAGGATTTGCCGTACCGGCTTTCCGTCGGCGTGATGCTGATCAACCGCGAGGGCCTGGTGTTCGTCGGCCGGCGCATCGACCAGACCGTGGAAAGTTGGCAAATGCCGCAAGGCGGCATCGACGAAGGCGAAACGCCGGCCGTCGCGGCGTTGCGCGAGCTCAAGGAAGAAATCGGAACCGACAAGGCCGAGCCGATCGCCGTGCTGGACGGCTGGCTCGACTACGACCTGCCCAAGCACCTTCTCGGCGCGGCGCTGCACGGACGTTATCGCGGGCAGCGGCAGAAATGGCTGGCGATGCGTTTCACCGGGCAAGACGGCGACATCGACCTCGGGACGCACGAGCCCGAATTTGCGGCCTGGAAATGGCTGCCGGTCGACCAGCTCACCGAGCTCATCGTGCCGTTCAAACGCGATACTTATGTCAAGGTGGTCGCTGCCTTCCGCCAATACGCCAAGCCTCTGCGTTAGGGCCGTTTCGGATTGGAAATATGCGTTGTCATTCCCGGCCGAGCCTTGCTTTAGCAAGGCGAGGGGAAGGGAATCCAGAAATCTGCGCAAATTCATGGATTCCCTTCCCTCGGCTCGCGCCCGCACGCGCCGTTCGCTGGCGCTCACGGCCTACGGGCCGAGCCTCGCCGGGAATGACAGACGTGAGCAACTCCATTCCAAAACGGCGCTAAGAGGGTCGTGCTGCCGTTGGCCTGTTGAGCCCACGTTGCGGCAAACTCAGACCTTTATCCTCCCCCAACGCGGGGGTTGGTAGCGCCAGCGTACCGACGACGAGCGCAGCGAGCCGGGTGGGGGGACGTCTGATATGCGCCAACTGTTGCCATTTGCCGCCGCGCGAGGAAGCCTCCTGCCAATCTAATTCGCATCATTGCCGCGTTGATAAACAGTCAATTCGGGATCGTCTGGCCCCCCGAATGGGGCCAAACCGCCGGTATAGAAGCAGAACTCGGTTTGCCTGCGTGCTTTGAATGCATCGACGTACTTGATGACGCCACTAAGGAAGAGCACCGTTTTTCCTTCTTTCAATCCTTCAACATCTGAATCGGACAGGTTGGTTGGTTCTGAATCCGTCAGGAGATCGGACGGTCCGACCGTGCCAAGAAGATAGGGCTGTGCAAGGTTCGGAAGTTCTATTTTGGCACTGTCGCAGAATGAGTGCGCAAAGGCGATGCTTGTATGATAGGCCGGAGTCAGGCCGTTATTTTTGTAAGTGAAATTGATGACCCACTTTCCCGAACTGCTATTTCGCTCCAGCCGAAAATACTCGACGCCCACGGATATGTACGCACGCAATTGTCGCGTAGCAGTTTTTCGGCTGATCGCCACTGACCAGTAAGCGGGAATCACCAAGAGCAAGCTGATAATGATCGATACGTTGGCGTGCGATAGTGTCATCCACGCTTCACGCAGCAAAACCAAGACTGACGTTTCCATTCAAGCCCCCAGTAGCAGCCCGTGCTCATCGTCGCGCTAATTGCGGCGCGCGTACAGATGGCTAGTAATACAGATAACCAGTAATTGAGTGATCGGCTGACAACGAATGTCCGGTTCTGGCGCGTCCCGGTCGTCGGGGCAAAGTCCGGGATGGGTCCAGGACAGGACCTTCGGCCTAGGGCTCCAAGGCGTCAGGATTCGCCAAGCGCTCCGCAACAATCAATACAAAGTCTGTTGAGCGCATCGACTAGTCGTTTTCAGGGTTGAGCGGGATCACGAAGTAGCCGAGTTCAGAAGCATTAATATCGATCCCCAAAAACCAGTGCCGAGAATGTTGAAGAGAACGAGTTTCTTCATCGAGGCCAGTTTTGCCCGACGCCGGTTTTCTCTTGACGCGAGCACTAAGCCGTAATGCGGGCTCACATGAACAATGCCCCGTTCTTGAAGTACGTCTGGGGGGGCCAGTTTTCGAGGGCGAACCCGCACATAAGAAATCCCAAGAAGTGGAAAGACAACAGCGATTTCGATTGATGCGAGGACGCAAATCCATATCCAGATTCGGATTTGCATCTCTGCGGATCGCAGAAAAATCCAATACGGAATGAAAAACAGTATGGTCAGTCCCCCTAGCAGCAAGAGATTTCTAGTGGTCCAAAACGACCTGAAGAATGGCCGCACAAACTCAGCATCGCGAAACATTGCGCGGAGAACGGCCCCTACCAGTACCAAACAGATCACAACGCAGTTCTTTTCGGCGTCTGATAAAGGGATGTGGAGGAGATCAAGCGGAAATGTGATGAATTCTCGCGCCTGCTCGTAAATCGCTGCGACACCTGCCAACACCGTAGAGACCCCCCATTGCAGCAACTTCATAGTCAACTTCCATACTGCGAAGCCGCTGAGTACTGAGCCAACAAGCCATTGACCCCATGCGAAAGAGCCCTTGGTGACCTTTTCTCGCTGCGTACCCTGTTTTCCCAGCAAAGACGTGTGCCCCAAAGTCAGTACTTTGATGGTAAAACGATACTTGTTGGAGGACATCAAATCAAAGCAGGCGTTGACTAATGAAACGATGGATACTCAACGCGAGCCTTTCGCGAATTGTTTGCAGCCGCAATGGTCGACGTTCTCCAGTTCAGTATCCGCTGAATGGCTCCTCCTAACGTGAGTTCAACCGTAGGCGCCGACACCGCACTTGGAACGGCAGGTCGTGGCGCAAAGCGGACGAATGGGCCATCTTGTCCCTGGGGCTTGAATTCCGGAATTCCGTCCAAATATCCATGTCATGGACGAGGTTTCTGTCACCCGGATCGATTACGAGAGTGCATCTGAACAACGTGCCCCTGGTGCGCGCCCAGTGCAGGATCATGTCGCGATCGCAGGCGCGAATTGCAGCCCGATTGTCGAGCGTCATCAGCCATGTACAGCGGAAATGGCCGAATTGAATTCACGTTTTACCTTTTTCACGCCACCCCGCCGGCCTGGCGCGCGCCCGGTGCAGGATGATGTCGCGTTCGCAGGCACGAATCGCAGCCAGATTGTCGAGCAATATCAATCATCTGCGGCGAAAATGGCCGAATTGAATTCACGTTTTACCTTTTTTACGCCACTCCGCCGGCCTGGCGCTCCAAAGGGTAACGCCAGTGCGCTTAAACGCGGCCACCGGAGCGCCGCGCTATTGCACGCGCAGGCTCTTCATGAAGCTGGTGAGGGTGTCGACCTGCGCCACTTGCGCGGCCGCGTCGCGGAAGGCCATGCCGTGCATGTCGATGCGCTGGGTGACGACGGCAAAGGCGCCGGCGTCGGGCGTGCCTTTCATCTTGGCCATGAAGTGGTCGCGGATGCGCTCAAGGCTCGTTTCGTCGTTGGCCAGCGAATAGGCCACCGCCGCGCGCATCGCTTCCTGGCGTTCGTCTTGGCTGAGCGGCGTCGCATCGCTCCAGCGCGTGGCGAGCGCGTCCTCGGCCTTTTGCCCCGCCAGTGCCCAATTGCCGCTTTCCCAGTAGATGTCGGCCCGCAGCCCAACCGTGTCTTGCGCCTGGTCGACGGCGATCAGATCGAGCGCCTGGTCCCATTGCTTTTCGGCGGCCAGCCCCCGCGCTTCGAGCAGAAGCCGCTGGTGATTGACGTCGTCGGGCAGGGTGGAGATCTGCGTCAAGCGCAGCGTATCGAGGGCGTCTTGCGGCTTGTGGTCCATCAGTTGGATCGCCGCCAGCTTGGTCGCCACTTGCGCGCGCGCCACGCCGTCGAGCCGCTTGTTGACCTGATAGCGCAGCAAGTCCTCCGCCGGCCCCAGAAGATCGACGGCCACCAGCCGGTCGGCCATGCGCCGGATCATCTCGTCGCCGTCAGGCCCGATGGGCGTCAGATCGATGAAGTCGTAGAACAAGGCCAGCGCCTCGACCGGCGGCAACAGGTCGGCCTTGCCTTTGAGGAAGAGATCGACGAACGCCGCGCGCATGTCGTCCTGCGCTTTGTTGGCCGTGTCCTCGTTGGGGAAATACTGGGTGGCGATGCGCAAGGTCTGCAGCCCCTCGCGCCATTTCTTCTGGCCGAAATAGAGCGAGGCAAGCTTGCGCAGCGTGCGCAGCTCGAGAAGATCGCCGCGCCAGCGGAAGCGCAGTCTTTCCAGCGCGTTGACAGCGCTTGAAACCGGCATGGTGCCGGCCGCCAGCGCCGCGCTCACGCGGTAATAAAGGGCCTCGGCCGCGAGCTTCTCGTTGCCGCTTTGCTCGACGGCGGCGAACAGAGGGCTGGCAACGGCCTGGCGGTTCTCGGCGGCGTCAAGACGGGCCCGCGCCAGTTGGGCTTCCATCGAGAGATTGGCGTCCAGCCCGCGCGGCAGGCGCGCCAATTGCGCATCGGCGATTTCGAGCCGCCCAAGCGCCAAGGCCGCCTCGGCATTGGAAAGGCGCGCGCGCGCCTGCATCGCGGGTTGATAGCGGTTCAACACCGGTCCGGCGCGGTCGAGATCGCCATGGGCGTCGGCCCAATCCTCTTGCGCCGCCTCGATCAAGCCGCGCCACAAAGCGGCATGACGATCGGCATCGAACTGGGCGCCGGAAAGATCGTTGTGGGCTTCGCGATAGCGTCCCATTTCGTAGTCGGCCGCGGCGCGGATGGTCTGAAGCTGCATGTCGCTTTGCAGCGCCGGGTCGCTGGCCTGCATCAATTCGACAAGACCGAGCGCTTCGGCGTCGAAGCCGTTGGCGAGATAGAAGCGCGCCAGCGCCAGACGCGCGTGATTGGCGTCGGCGGCTTTCAGCCGTGCCGTCGCCATGCGCAAGCGCCGCTCGGTGGCGAGGAAGCTGCCGCCGGTGATCTTTTTCCAGTTCGCGAAATCGAGAAAGCACGGCCCGTCGCCGCCTTCCGCCAGCGCTTGCGGCGACGAGGCTGCGGGCATGGTGGGCGGCGTCAGCGAAAGCCCGCCGGGGCGCGTGACGGTCACGCGCGTCGCGTCGATGGAAACCGAAAGATCGTCGACGAAAGGCAGGATCACCATGCCCGAAGCGGTGTCGAGGGCGGAGAATTCGACATAAGCGTGCTCGCCCGTCACGGCGCGACCCGTCAGGCCCGGGATAACGATCAATTGGTCGCCAGCCACCGGATCGACCAGCGTGATCGCCTTGCTGGCGCCCGGCAGCAGCGTCGAAAGCGAGGAATGGATCGCGTCGTCCTGGTTTCGCGCAAAGCCGATGGCCGTGGCGTTGTCCGTCACTTGGGGCGCGATCACCACTTTCAGGTTCGAGCCGTCCGCCAGCGCGGCGATCTCCTCCGGCTGCTTGAGCGTAACGCGCAGGAGTGAGAGCCCGTTGCCGGTTTCGGCGTCGACCTCTTGGGGAAAATCGCCAAGCGCGGCCTTGAGCTTTGCGGTGTCGAGCGGGCCGGCATTCTGCAGTACGATCCAGGCCGTCAGCCCGCGCATGAAAACGGCCGAGCCGCGCCGGGCGGCGCCTTGGAAAACCAGCACCGCGCCATCCTGCGTCAGCTTGCCGTCCGCCGCTTGCGTGTCGGGCGCGGCAGGCGGGGCGCTCTGTGCGGCCGTGGAATTCGCTGCGGACGGCGGCGTCGCGGCGGGCGGTGGCGTGGGCACCGACGCGGCCGGTTTGGCAGGGCTTGCCGTCGGTTGCGGCGATCCGAGCTTTGCCGGCGGCGCCGAGGCTTGCCCGTTCAACTTTGCCGCCGTTTGTGCGATGGCGGCGGCTTGCGCCGTGGTCACTCCCGCCGCTTTCCGGTCGGAGGACGTCAACGCCGTGATGGAAGGTTTCGCGTCGCCCGGCGGTTTATAAGCGTCGGCGTCGGTCTTAGGCGCCAACACGTCGATCACCACATGCGTGCCGTCGCGGAAATCGTGGAAGCCTGAATCGGCGTCGGTTTGCAGTTCGACCACCGTGCCCTTGTTCTCGATGTGCCAGCTGGCGGCCTTGACCCAAGGCGGAGCTTCGCGGGTCAGCGCCGAGAAGTCCGGCTTGGCCTCGGCTTCGAAGCGCACGGTGAGCGTGCCGGACCCTGGAAACACCGCGTAAGGCACGTTGCGCGGCCAATCGAACACGATCCGCGTGAAATTGTGATAAGCGCCGGAACGCACCGCCAGCGGCGCCAGCTTGGCGACATCGACCGCGGTGAGCGGCGGCGGGGGCGGCGGGGGCAGATCGGGCGGGGTGCCGCTATAACTTGCGGGAATGAGATCGACGGCGATCCGATCGGTCGAGCTGCTGGTATGGATACGCACCGGCTGGGTCAGTGCGAAACGAAAAGTCTTGCCGTTCGCGTCTTCGCGCGCGTCGGCAATATAGCCGGGCATGGCTCCCGCAAGGGCGGAAGGACCGATCTCCGTCTTGCGGTCGAAACTGAGGGTGAGCACCAAGCCGGTGACCTGTGCTTGGACATGCGCCAGCGGCGCCATCACGAACAGCAGGCGCCCATAGCCTTGCGCCGTCGAAGCGGAGAACGTGTCGGCTGCGCGCGCGCCGGCAACGGCGAAAAATCCGGCCAAAGCCGCCGCCGCCCAGCGCCTCGCGAAACCCCTCTTCAGCCGCATTCTGCAAGCCTCCACGTCCAGTCTGGACGTGCGTCCTTAACTGTCCGTAAACCCTGTCACTTTGCGCCGGCGGCCGGTGCCGCGGCCGGAGGAGCCGGTGGTGTGCCGGCCGCTGCGGTCTGGTTTGGCGCCGCGGTTGGCGCGGCGGGCGCGGCCAAAGCGGGCAACTTCAAGTGGTTTGCCAATTCGACCGTCAGCTTCTGCGCCGCATCCGGGTTCATGGCGGCCAGGATCGGCGCCAAGTCGTCGGATTTCATTTCCTGCGCGACGGCGAGCAGCACGCCGTCCTCGAGATTGTCGAAGATGCGCGCCGCGTCTTTCGGCTTCATCGCCGCATAGGTCTTCACCAGCGACTGAAGCTGCTTCTCCTGCGTCGCGTCGCGCTGCGAGAGCAGGGTGGCGATCTGGTCTTGCAGCTGCTTCAGCGTGGCGATCTTGCCATCGACCCGGTTTTCGGCCGCCGCCAATTCGTCGGCGCGCATGTTGAGATCGGCCTCGCGCGCATCGAGCTGGGCCTGGCGCTTGGAGAGGGCGCTCAGCACGTCCACTTCGGCGGCGCTGCCGGTCGAGCCGCTGTCGTCGGCGATGTCCTTGGGCAAGGGCGCCGTATCTTGGGCGAGAACGGTGGCGTCCGCTTGCGCGGCCGGCTGTTCTTGCGCCCAGGCCTCGCGCACTAGGCCTTCGCCCTTGAACATCAAGAGCGCCATGCCCAGCACGATCACCGCAGGCAACAGGCGGAAGAATCGGGCCGGCTTTTTCATCTCACGGCCCTCAGCGCATCCAAACGATGCATCACGCTGCCCGAGGGCAGACCCGCCTGGGCCGCGCGCGGCTTGGCCACGACGGCGCGGTCGAAACGCTCGGCGATGCGCTCGCCCGACGCGGAGAGCAGCGCCAATTCATCGGCCAAGGCACGGGCGCGCTTCAGTCGCGCGTCAAGCAATTCGGACGCCTCGCCGGCCGCCGCTTTCAGCGCGCGCAGCGAAGTGCCCGCGCCGGAGATCGCGGCGTTGAGTTCGCCGATCATCGTCTTGAGGCCCTCTTGGCCCTTACGCACGGTGGCAAGCCGGCGCTCCAGCACGATGCAGTAGATCAGAGTCGCTGCGAGCAGCACGCATAAAGCGAGTTCGAGGAAGAACCCGGCGTTTCCCGTGAAGAATGCGGCGTTCATGGTCGTCTCCTACAGCGCGCGCGAGGCGTCGGTGCGTTCGATGGCTTCCTCGACGCGCACGGCGACCGAGGAGCCGGCGCGCCCCATGCGGCCGCGCAACAGCGGCACGCCGCGGCAGCGCAATTCGATCTTGGAATCGGGGTTGGCGTTGAGCATCACGGTCTGGCCGATTTCCAGATTCATGATCTTGCTGAGCGGCATGATCTGTTCGTCGAGGATGGCGTCGATCTCGACCTTGGTGGACCACAATTCGGTGGCCAAATGGCTTTCCCAGATCGAGTCGCGGCCGAATTTCTCGCCCATGAACTGCTGCAGCAGCAGCTTGCGGATGGGCTCGAGCGTGGCATAGGGCAAGAGCAGTTCGGTGCGTCCGCCGCGATCCTCCATGTCGATGCGCAGCTTGACCAGGATCGCCGCGTTGGCCGGGCGCGCGATGGCGGCGAAGCGCGGATTGGTCTCGAGCCGATCGAGCTGGAAATTCACCGGCGCCAAGGGATCGAAGGCCTGGGTCATGTCCTGCAGGATCACTTCGATCATGCGCTGAACCAGCGTGCGTTCGATGGTGGTGTAAGGCCGGCCCTCGATGCGCATGGCCGAGGAACCGCGCCGTCCGCCCAAGAGCACGTCGACGATGGAGTAGATCAGGTTCGAATCCACCGTGAACAGTCCGTAATTGTCGAGCTGTTCGGCGTGGAACACGGCCAGAATCGCCGGCAACGGGATCGAATTCAGATAATCGCCGAAGCGGATGGAGGTGATGTTGTCCAGGCTCACCTCGACATTGTCCGAGGTGAAGTTGCGCAGGCTCGTCGTCATCAGCCGGACCAGCCGGTCGAAGACGATCTCGAGCATCGGCAGGCGTTCGTAGGACACCAGCGCCGAATTGATGATGGCTCTGACGCCCGACTTGTCCTGCAGCTGATCGCTGTTGACGTCGAAGCCGAGGAGCGAGTCGATCTCCTCCTGGTTCAGGATGCGCTCGGCCGCGCCGCCGGCTGCGGCGGCAAGCTCGCCGGTCTCTGGCGGGGTTTCCGCCGAGGTTTCGGCCGCGGGCTGTTCGCTTGGAGCGGCGCTGTTTTTAGGTTCTTCTGCCATCGGTCCTACTGGAAGATCATTTCTTTGAGAAGCACGTCGCGCACGCGATAAGGCGCGGCGGCGACATTGATGCGCCGGAGCAATTCTTCCTTGAGGCGCATGATGCCCGCCGAGCCCTTGATGTCGTCGACGCGCAGCTCGTGCAGATAGCCCATGATCTGGTCGTTGATACGCGGCTCGAGCACGGTGATCCCCGCCTTCTCGTCGGCGGTGTCGAGTTCGAGCGCCAGCGAAAGCTTGAGATAGACCGGTGTGCCGTCGGCGGTTTGGATGTTGCCCGTAAGGTCGGGCAAGTCGAAGAAGGCGACCTGCGGCGGGGTGATCGGCACCGCCTGCGCTTGGGCCTGCGCTGTTTCCGTGCTCGGCGTCCCGGCAAAGACCAAGAAATACAAACCCGCCCCGCCGCCCGCCAAAACCAGCAGCAACGCGCCGCCCGCGATCATCAGCAGCTTCTTGTTGCCAAGCAGTTTCTTAACAAAACCTTGCTCGGCCTCGCCACTTTGTTCGCCTTCGGCCTCGTCCGCCTCGTCTTCGGTCTTAGGAGCCTGCTTGTCCTTGCTTGCCATCGCCCGCTTCCGCAATTGCCAGAGCCGACGTTATGCGGACGTGGTTAAGGACTGGTTCAAAACCTCCTTCAAATGCGCTCCAGGGCAGAGCTAACCCGGCAGACTTTGCCGATCCAACGGTGCGGGGCACGAAAAATCCAGCAAAAGCAGGCCTTGACGCATGGCATGGCGGCTGCAGCCGTCAAGGCAGGCCAAGGACCAGAAAGGATCCCTGCCCCATGGATAATGCATTACTCGTCAGCCTGTCCCAGCAGATGGCCGCCTACCGCTCGATGGAGGTGATCGCGAACAATCTCGCGAACCTGTCCACGCCCGCCTTCAAGCGCGAAGAAGCGAAGTTCGAGCAATTCGTTCAGCAGGTGCAGCCCTCCGAAGGCGAAAGCGGCCCGCAAACCGTCAGCTTCGTCAAGGACACGGGCGTGTCGCGCGACCTTTCCGAAGGCCGTCTGGAGTCGACGGGCGATCCCTTCGATCTGGCCATCAACGGCAAAGGCTATTTCGTGGTTCAGACGGCGGCCGGCAACAGCTACACGCGGAACGGCCATTTGACGCTCAACGGCGACGGCGAGCTGGTCACCGACAGCGGCGATCCCGTTTTGGGCGATGGCGGGCCGCTTACCATCACCGCCGACGACGGCAACGTTCACATCGCCGCCGACGGCACGGTCAGCGGCCTGCGCGGCGAGATCGGCAAGCTGCAACTCGTCGATTTCGCCGACGATACGACGCTCCAGAAGGACGGCTCCAGCCTTTATTCGACCGGCCAAACCCCCAACGCCACGACCGGCGGCACGATCGAACAGGGGATGCTCGAAGACTCCAACGTCGAGCCGGTGATCGAGATCTCGCACATGATCGACGTCATGCGCGCTTATCAAGCGACCGCCAGCCTCACCCAATCTCAGGAAGATTTGAAGCGCCAGGCCATCGACAAGCTTGGCAGCATTCCGAGTTAAGGAGAACCAGAGATGCGCGCCCTCAGCATTGCAGCGACCGGGATGCTTGCCCAGCAAACCAATGTCGAAGTCATCGCCAACAACCTCGCCAACATGAACACCACGGCTTACAAGGAGCAGCGCGCCGAGTTCGAGGATTTGCTGTACCAGAACATGGAACAGCAAGGGGCCCAATCCTCGGACACGGGTACTCTGGTGCCTTCGGGCATCCAGCTCGGCGCGGGCGTGCGCACGGCGGCGGTCTATCGCATCACCCAGCAGGGCGATCTGTCGACGACCTCCAATCCTTACGATTTGGCGATCAACGGGGAGGGCTATTTCCACATCACGATGCCGGACGGCACCGACGCCTATACCCGCGCCGGCAATTTCGCGCTGTCGCCGCAAGGCCAGATCGTGACGCAACAGGGCTACGTCGTGCAACCGGGCATCGCCATTCCCGCCACGGCGACGGCGGTAACGATCAACGGGCAAGGTCAAGTGCAGGCCACCGTCCCCGGCCAGACCGCGCCGCAGGTCGTGGGCCAGCTGGAACTGGTGATTTTTCCCAATGATGCAGGACTTCAGGCGCAGGGCAACAATCTGTTCACCGAGACCGCCTCTTCGGGCGCCCCCCAGTCTGGCGTACCGGGATCGACCAACTTCGGCACAATCCAGCAGGGATACCTCGAAACCTCGAACGTCAACGCGGTGGAAGAGATCACCTCGCTGATCACCGCCCAGCGCGCCTACGAGATGAATTCGAAAGTGGTCACCGCCGCCGACAACATGCTGCAGGAAACCGCCAACCTGGGAGGCCAGTGATGGGCATGCGTTTGTTCCTGTTGGTCTGGGCGCTCTTGCTGTGCTGGCCGGCGTTCGGCGGCGAAAGCGAGCGCATCGCCGTGCCAAACCACGACATCGACCGCGGCGCCACGGTCATGGCGTCCGACTTCACCGCCCGCACGGTGCAAGGCGACTTGCTGCCGGGAACGGTGGCCTCGCCCGAAGATGTCGCCGGGCTGCAGACGCGCCGCTTCCTGCATGCGGGCGAGCCAGTGCGCAGCGAGGACTTCAAGAAGCCGCTGCTCGTCACCAAGGGCTCGACCGTGACCATGAGCTTCGAAGCGCCGGGCATCACGCTCACCACCGTCGGCCGCGCCATGAGCGAAGGAGGCATGGGCGATACCGTGACGGTGCAGAACCCCACCTCGTTCCGCCAGGTGAGCGCCGTGGTGACGGGCCCAGGCCAGGTCCGCGCCCAGGATGCCATGGCCACGATTTCCCCGCGTCTCGCCAGCGTTGTGCCCTAACGGAGAACAGATAAATGACCGTGCGCCGTTCCCATCTTCTGCTTGCCGTCAGTGTCGCCTCGCTGTTGTCAGGGTGCAGCACCTATGAACGGCTGTCGCATCTCGGCCAGGATCCCAAGCTTTCGCCCATCACCGATCCGGGGCCGGCGAAGCCGGTTTCCGTGCCGATGCCCCAGCCGCCGGCCGGGCCGGGCTCGCCGGGTTCGCTGTGGCAAGTGGGCGCAAAAAGCTTTTTCCCCGATCCGCGCGCTAGCCGGGTGGGCGACGTTCTCACGGTCGCCATTTCGATCGCCGACGCCGCGACACTCTCCGACACCACCACGCGTTCGCGCACCAATTCAGACGACGCCAACCTCACCAATTTCTTCGGACTCGAGAAATATCTCGCCGCCTCGAGTATCGATCCGGCGAACGTGGTGAAGATGGGATCGGATACCTCCAATGTCGGCGGTGGCTCGGTCGCCCGCTCCGAAACCATCAATCTGACGCTGGCCGCCCTCGTCACACAAATCCTGCCCAACGGCAACATGGTGATCGCCGGGCATCAGCAGGTGCGGGTGAACGGGGAGCTGCGCGATCTGCAGATCTCGGGCATCGTGCGCACCGAGGACATCACCGCCGACAACACGGTCGATCTCAGTCAGGTCGCGGAAGCACGGTTGTCTTACGGCGGCCAAGGCACGATCAGCGATGTGCAGCAACCGAGGCTCGGCAGCCAGCTCTTCGATATTTTGATGCCGTGGTAGTCGGATGCCAGAAATCAGAAGGCAGAAGTCAGAATCACGTGCGCCGGCCTTTGGCCAGCGCGCTTTTTCTGAATTCTGATTTCTGGCTTCTAATTTCTACGACTGGCGCGTAGCGTCAGTCGTCCCGATAAACCTTTTCCCGCCGTTCGTGGCGTTCCTGCGCTTCGATCGACAGCGTGGCGATGGGGCGCGCGTCGAGCCGCTTGAGCGATATGGGTTCGCCCGTCTCTTCGCAGAAGCCGTAAGAGCCGTCTTCGATCCGGCGCAGCGCCGCGTCGATCTTGGCGATCAGCTTGCGCTGGCGGTCGCGGGTGCGCAATTCGAGCTGACGCTCGGCCTCGGTGGAAGCGCGGTCGGCGAGATCGGCATGCGGCACGGTTTCCGCCTGCAGGTTCTGGATCGTGCCGCGGCTCTCGCGCAGGATGTCGTCTTTCCAAGTGAGAAGCTTGCGGCGGAAATACTCGCGCTGCTTCTCATTCATAAAGGGCTCGCTTTCCGACGGCTTGTAGCCGGGCGGAAGTTGGGTACCCATGCACACTCCCAGGGCGCAGGTTAACGGGCGGGGGTTATAGCGGCCTCGTTCGTCCGCTTCAATCGGAATTGCGAGACGGTGTTAAATTGGAAAACGCTGCGTAAGCAAAGTGTTAGAAACGGATCGGCAATTGTCACAGAAGCGTCGCAAAGCTTGACGCACATGGAACATTGGGCGATTCGCCACTCTTCAAGCAAGTATGCCGGCTGCGCTGCCGACGAACGTCCGTTCCGGCGAAGGCTGATTTGCTGGAGTCGCTGGCGGCTGGACTGCCTCCCGAAGCTGCGCGAGGTCGGGAAGTCTGCCTACGCGCCTCGCGCAGCGTAGGCTGGTGGACCGGTCAGGATGAAACTGCGAAATGGGTTATCATGGTCAGCCGGGATGTCGGCTTCGCAAGGCCAAATCGGGTTAAGCCCGCGAGGTACTGATAAGCGGCTTTCGTGACGTCGGAATGTCCGATAGCTACCAGATTCACGACCTTTCCCAGCTCATTTTTAGGTCTTATGTGCGCCATTTCCGGACATACACTTCGTCTCGCCTGCGGTTGCGCTCCCACCAGTCAAGCATTGGGTTCGGCCAAGCGTAAGCTAAACGCTGTCGTCCACAACCACGCCTTCCGAACGTGCCATCGCGATGAAATTGTCAAAGCCGTTCAGATATGCCCAAACACCGATCCTTCTGCCGTCCGCGCAGATTGCTCGGGGACCCAATCCGCTATGCTGACGAACGCGCGCGACTTGAGCCCAGGGTATGTACCGACGACGGAAGACGCCCCTCCAGTCAATTCCTGTGTTGTTAAATCGAATCCGAACGAACAAGGTGTACCAAAGCTGATAGAGCCCGAGCATGGTCATCGGAGGTGCGAGAACGAGCATTATCCAGAGTTTCGGATCGCTAGGCTCTGACAGTACAACGACGAGCGCTACGACAAATGAAACTGAAAATAACGCAACAAGAACAAGAGCGACGACATCAAGCGCGTATAGTGCGATGCAGGGACGGAGAATACTCCAGCCGTCGCGTTCCAGTGCGGGTCTCCTGCGGGCTCGACTGATGTCCCTCGACAGCAACGCTACCAAAAGAAGAAGAAAGGCAATTAGCGCGAACGGTTGAACCGTTGCCCAATCCAATCCTCGAAAATGCATGATGGCCCCCGAGTTACCAATGTGAGGTTACGCCAAAGCCTCTCTGGTACAAGCGAAGGTTCGGAAATGGCGCTTTTCAGTCCAAGGGCTTAGGTCCGGAATCAGGCCGGGAGCGGACATAACCTGTTGGGCTGGAAAGCGCCAATATTTGCCATTCATCCCATGCGAGTCGAAGAGCTGGTAGGTGATGGAGACCGCGGAGTCTGTTGCTCGCGCAAGGAATCGGCTGAGCGACATACCACTTCAGAAAGCTGCTTGATCTGTCCGGTTAAAGGGCTTGCCTTTCGCCAGATCATGCCAATGGTTCGCGAGGGTTGGGGGTCCTCAAAGCGAGAAACAGTCACTGAAGCTGAGCGTGTCTCCAAAGGAACGGCCATTTCCGGGATCAGGGTTACGCCCAAGCCGGCGCTGACCATTTGGACAAGCGTAGACAAAGAGTTCGCGTCAAGCGCCTCCCGTGGCGGCGACGTTTGCATATTGCAGAACGACAGAGCTTGATCGCGAAAACAGTGCCCCTCTTCCAGCAGGAGAAGCCTCATTTCGCGCAGCGCGTCGCTGTTTGGCACCGGCGCACCCTTGTCCTTGCTCGGCCGTACCAGCAGGAAGTTCTCCGTAAAAAGTGCAACCTCGGCAAGCGAAGGTTCGGATACCGGCAAAGCGACAATTGCCGCGTCGAGCCGGCCTTCGTCTAGCTCCTGTATGAGCTTCGATGTGATCGTCTCGCGCACATGAATGTCGAGTTCGGGATGCATTCGTGAGAGGTTCGCGATGATCGAAGGCAACAAATAGGGTGCAATCGTCGGAATCAATCCGATGCGGAACCGGCCCGCAAACCGGTCCCGCGAGGCGCGCGCCAAGTCTGCCAGTTCGTCGACAGAACGCAGAATGTCGCGGATTCTTGCAGCGGCCTCTTCTCCGAACTTCGTAAGCCGGACTTGTCGTGCGCCTCGCTCGATCAGCACGACGCCCAGGGCGTCCTCCAGCTCCTTGATCTGCATCGACAGAGCCGGCTGCGTCACTGCGCAGGCCGCCGCCGCATGTCCGAAATGCCTTTTGCGGGCTAGCGCGTCAAAATAGCGAAGCTGCCTGAGCGATACTTTATTCATCAGAATAAGTTATCGCAAATATCAAAAATAACAACTTTACCTGATGGACAGGGCCAAATAGGCTTCTCTTATTCGAGTTTGTTCGGAAGACACGCCCTCAAGATGGAGAGACGATATGGCTGACGAGAGGAAATGCCCGGTAATGCATGGGACCACGAACGTCGGAATGGGCTCGAACAGCAACTGGTGGCCGAACCAGTTGAACCTAAGGATTCTCCGTCAGAACTCGTCTCTGTCCAATCCGATGGGCGAGACGTTCAACTATGCGGAAGAGTTCAAGATGCTCGACTTCAAGGCCTTGAAGAAAGACCTCGCCGCGCTGATGACGGACAGCCAAGACTGGTGGCCGGCAGATTTCGGCCACTACGGTGGGCTCTTCATTCGCATGGCGTGGCACAGCGCAGGCACCTACCGCATCGGCGACGGTCGCGGGGGAGCCGGCGCCGGCCAGCAGCGCTTCGCGCCCCTCAACTCTTGGCCGGACAATGCGAATCTCGACAAGGCGCGCCGGCTCTTATGGCCGATCAAGCAGAAATACGGCCGGAAGATCTCCTGGGCCGACCTCATAATCCTCGCCGGCAACGTCGCGCTCGAATCGATGGGTTTTAAGACATTCGGCTTTGGCGGCGGGCGTCCCGATGTGTGGGAGCCTGATGAGACCGTCTATTGGGGAAAAGAGGACACATGGCTCGGCGACACGCGCTACACGGGCAACCGCGAGCTTGAGAATCCTCTCGCCGCCGTACAGATGGGTCTCATCTATGTGAATCCGGAAGGGCCGAACGGCAACCCAGACCCGCTCGCCGCAGCAAAAGACATACGCGAGACCTTCGCGCGCATGGCGATGAACGACGAGGAAACGGTTGCGCTCATCGCCGGCGGACATAGCTTCGGCAAGACCCACGGCGCCGGCGATGCGAAGCTCGTCGGCCCGGAACCCGAGGCAGCGCCCATTGAAGAGATGGGCCTCGGCTGGAAGAGCAAATACGGCACGGGCAAAGGCAAGGATGCGATCACCGGCGGCCCGGAAGTCACGTGGTCCACAACGCCAACCAAGTGGAGCAACAATTTCTTCGAGAACCTGTTCGGTTACGAATGGGAGCTGACCAAGAGTCCGGCGGGTGCGTATCAGTGGAAAGCGAAGGGCAACGCCGCCACAATTCCGGATGCCTTCGACCCGTCGAAGCGGCACGCGCCGACGATGCTGACCACAGACCTCTCCTTACGGGTCGATCCGGCCTACGAAAAAATCTCGCGGCGCTTCTACGAGCATCCGGACCAATTCGCCGACGCGTTCGCGCGGGCGTGGTTCAAGCTCACGCACCGCGACATGGGCCCACACTCGCGTTATCTCGGCCCGGAGGTCCCGGCGGAGGAGTTGCTGTGGCAAGATCCCGTTCCGGCCGTCGATCGCAAGCTGATCGACGCCAAGGACATCGCCGATCTCAAGGCCAAGATCATTGCATCGGGACTGTCCATTTCCGAATTGGTCTCGACCGCCTGGGCGTCGGCGGCGACGTTCCGCGGCTCCGACAAGCGCGGCGGGGCGAACGGCGCACGCGTACGCCTTGCGCCCCAGAAGGATTGGGAGGTCAACCAGCCGGCCCAGTTGGCGAAGGTGCTCAAAACCCTCGAAGGAATCCAGAAGGCGTTCAACGACGCGGCAAGCGGGGGCAAGAAGGTTTCGCTCGCCGACCTGATCGTGCTGGGCGGTTGCGCTGCCATCGAGCAGGCCGCGAAGAAAGCCGGGCACAACGTGACCGTTCCCTTCGCGCCGGGCCGCACCGACGCATCGCAGGCGCAAACCGATGTGGAGTCCTTCGCCTATCTTGAGCCGGTTGCGGATGGATTCCGCAACTACCTCAAGGCCAAATACGCCGTGCCCGCAGAAGAGCTTCTCATCGACAAGGCGCAACTCCTGACCCTGACTGCGCCTGAGATGACTGTTCTTGTCGGTGGTATGCGCGTCTTGAACGCAAACTTCGGCAAGTCCCAACACGGTGTCTTTACCAATCGGCGGGAGACCCTCACCAACGACTTCTTCGTCAACTTGCTCGACATGGGTACGGAGTGGAAGGCAACGTCGGATGAAAATGTGTTCGAGGAACATGACCGCAAGAGCGGCATACTGAAGTGGACCGGCACGCGTGTCGATCTCATCTTCGGTTCGAACTCGCAGCTCAGAGCTCTCGCCGAAGTCTATGCTTCTGACGACGCCCAGCAGAAGTTCGTGGCCGACTTCGTGGCCGCTTGGAACAAGGTGATGAACGCCGATCGCTTCGATCTTACCTGATTTTGACAGAATGGTGTTCGAGCCTAGCTGAACGTCAGTTCGAGAATCAGCTCCGCACCCAAAAATCCAAGACAAGAAGAAAGAGGGCGGCGTTTCAAAATGACCTGAAACGCCGCCCTGGCATCAAGCCTTCAAGGGAATGGCAGCAATTGGCGGATTTTGTTGAAAAACTCTCGCATTGAGGCAGCGGCCTGATGCTGATTCACTTTCATCGTCGAGTCGGGAGAGCGTTCGATGATGGGACGGCAGGCCGATCAACCGGCATTTTTGTACGACTTCGCGCTGGACCGGCACGTCCCCACCGACCACATGCTGCGATCGGTGGATCCTAGAAGCGCCAAATGCGGTCGTTCGTCAGTTAAAGGCCAAGACGCGCTCCGGACCGCCGAACATCCACAAATCTGATATGGAATACTCCTTGCCATTCTGCGGCTACGTGACCTTGACGCACGAACAAAGTTCCCGTTTTTCTAGAGGGCCTTTGGGGTTCTCTGATGGATCTGAGGACGCACGGTCCGCGGAAATACCCGAAGTCCGGGCTGCTTCTGTCGTCTTCCGGACGAGGCTGGGCCTCGATCTCGGCAGAGCTGCGCTCGCACGCCAAGGGCGTGATCCCCGCGATCGTTCCGCAGCAGATGGAGATCGTCATCGCGGTCAACGGCCGCGACGACGGCCTTGTCAGGCGCTCGGGCGACGGCAAGCTCCAGACTACGCGGCCCACGACGGGAACGATCTGGCTAGCCCCCATCGGAGTCGGAGACGACAAAATCAGCATCACGGCGACGCTTCCCGAGATGCTGCATCTGTATCTGCCGTCGCGGCAATTTGAGACACTGGCCGACGATTACAATCTGCCGAAATCCCCCGCCCGCTCCATCCAATATCTGGCCGGTGTGGAAGACGAAATGATCCGCCAGATCGGCCTGTCGATCCTGTCCGAGTTGGTCTCAGAAACGGCGGCGGGACGTATGCTGGTCGAAACTTCGTCTCTCATGCTCGCGGCGCGGCTCGCCCAGCGCTATTCGGACGGCTGGAAGGCCACCCCGCCGCACAGCCGTCATCACCGGCTTGACAATGTCAGGCTGCGGCGCGTGCTCGATTACATCGAACAGAACGCCGACAAGGACATTTCCGTCCAGGAACTGGCGAACGTCGCCTGCCTCAGCCCGTTCCATTTCACGCGCATGTTCTCGGCAGCGATGGGCATGCCTCCGGCACGCTTCGTCAGCCAGCAGCGGCTCGAAAATGCGAAAACGATGCTGACCGACGGCAAGTTGGCCTTGAGCGAGATTGCCTTCAATTCGCGCTTCTCCTCGCAATCGAGCTTCAACCGCGCGTTCCGCCGCGCCACCGGCATGACGCCGGGCGAATACCAGCAGCAAGTGCGATAGCCGCATCGCGGCAGACCCTCCGCAAGATCGGTCAAAACGACAGCAGCCACGGGAAATACCCGCCAGGCCACCTCAAGCTATCGTCACACCATCAAACAACCGATGCCTTGGCATCGAACGTGAGGAGAAGACCGATGAAACACCTTCCAAAACTCGCAACCCTACTTATAGGAGCAACCATCATGACCATCCAACCTACCTCAGCCGCACCGGATGCTGCCTCGGATCCGCGCATTGACCCGCAAATCCGGCCGTTCCTGGCCGAACTCAACAAGGACCCAAGCCCTTTCTGGGAGCTGCCCCAGCCAAGACCGCAGGACATCCTAACGGCGCTCCAGAACAAGACGCCGGTCGATATGTCCGGCGTGACCACCGTCGAGAAGACGATCATGCAGGACGGAAAAACCGTGAAGATCTACATCATGAAGCCGGACCATGTGACGGGTAAGCCGGGCGTGCTGCTCTTCATCCATGGCGGTGTCTGGATTGTCGGTAACTTCCAGAACCACCAGCGCCTTTTGCGCGACCTGGTTGTCGGCTCCGGACAGATCGGCGTATTCGTCGAATATACCCCGCTTCCTGCCGCAAAATTTCCGACGCAGATGGAAGAGTGCTACGCGGCCCTGAAATGGACCGCCGAGCATGCTGGCGAGTTCGGCGCGGATGGCAGCCGCATTGCGGTCGCCGGCAATTCGGTCGGCGGAGACATGTCGGCGGCACTGACGCTCATGGCGAAAGATCGTCACGGGCCCAAGATCAGCTACCAGGTGCTCTTCATCCCGGCAACCGATGCCAGCGTGGACACGGCTTCCTATCATGAGTTCGGCACCGGCCGCTTCTTGGCCCGCGCTTTCATGAAGTATGGCTGGGACCTCTATGCGCCGGGCGCGAAGTTGCGGGACAATCCCTATGTTTCGCCGCTCCGCGCCAGCAACGAAGAGCTCAAGGGACTTCCGCCAGCGCTGGTCATCACCGCCGAGAACGACCCCTTGCGGGACGAGGGCGAGGCGTACGCGCGCAAACTCAAGAATGCTGGCGTGGACGTAACCGCCGTTCGCTACAACGGGGTGATCCACGATTTCGTTCTCCTCAACGCCATCCGACAAGTGCCCGAGGTTGAGGCCGCGATCGAACAGGCCAGCAACGGCATCCGCACACATCTCATGCCGTAACGCGATCATCTGTTGCGAGCCCGGAGCTTCATGCGAAGCTTCGGGCTCAACCAGCAAACTGTGTCGTTCGGGCTGTTCGATAGGTTACGCCAGATTGTGCTGGCCGATGCGGCCGGCGTAGCCGTTTCCACAACTCTCGCCAACCCGAATTTCGACGCTCTGACCGCAGTGACTTCATCTTCATTCCAACGGAAAGGAAAGACCATGAGCAGGATCACCACCAAGGACGGTACCGAGATCTATTACAACGACTGGAGCGCCGGGCAGCCAGTTGTCTTCAGCCACGGCTGGCCGTTGAGCGCTGATGCCTTCGAGGACCAGATGTTCTTTCTCGCTTCGCATGGCTATCGCGTCATCGCCCATGATCGGCGCGGCCACGGCCGTTCGAGCCAGCCCTGGCACGGCAACGACATGGACACCTATGCTGACGACCTTGCCGAGCTGACCACGAAGCTCGATCTGAAGAACGCGATCCACGTCGGCCATTCCACTGGCGGCGGCGAAGTCGTGCGCTATATCGGCCGTCACGGATCAAAGCGTGTAGCAAAGATCGTGCTGATCGGTGCGGTGCCTCCCGTCATGGTCAAGAACACGAACAACCCCGGTGGCACTCCGATCGAGGCGTTTGACAAGATCCGTGCAGCCGTCCAGGCAGACCGCTCCCAGTTCTGGAAAGATCTCAGCCTGCCTTTCTACGGCTACAACAAACTCGGCGCGAATATCTCCGAAGGTGTCCGGGAGTCGTTTTGGCGGCAGGGCATGATGGCTGGATTTCCGGCGGCGTATTTCTGCATCAAGGCCTTCTCGGAAACCGATATGACGGAGGATCTGAAGAAGATCGACGTACCAACACTGATACTTCACGGCGACGCCGACCAGATTGTCCCGATCGCCGCCTCTGCGCTGCTGTCATCCAAACTCATAAAGAACGCGACGCTCAAGATCTACCCGGGCGCTCCGCACGGCATGTGTACGACCGAGAAGGACAAGGTCAGCGCCGACTTGCTCGCGTTCATCAGGGAGTGATCGGCGAAGCGAGCGTGCTCGGCCAACGCGCACCGCGCGCTGCAAGAAGCATGAGCGGCGGTCTGAGGCTGCCGCTCATGTCTACCTCTGAGATCGGATGGTCCGCGCGGTGGGGAGATTCACCTCGGTTGCTCAGAGAATAGAACGACGTGAAAGAAAGAGTGCCGCTCAAGACCGGTTGCGGTGAATCTGCGATGGGATCACAAGAGTCTGCTCTTTGGTGAGGTCCTTTCAGCGAACCAACGACCGCAATTGGCGCCTTTGCGACCTGATCTGAACGGGCAATTGGGGACCGGAAACGGAAGTAGCCGCTTCGACGGAACCGCACCAGAACACGACATTCATGCGCCGCATGCCACGTTTATAACCCTGCTGTCACTGGCCCCTGGCCCTCGACGCTGGGAGCCGCTTCACTGCTGCTGTTCAGTCAAGTGCAGGTATGCCGAGCCGCTGCCGGCCATAGTGAATGCGCTGAATAAGAGGAAGCGCACGAAGAACACGACAGTGTCTCGCTCGGGACCCGCCAGCACCGTTTTTTGGGCGACGACCAGCTCATTGTCGCTCAGGCCAATGCCATAGGCAAAGGCGTCGATCAGGTGGAAGAGTATGACCAAGGGGACCACGACCAGAATCCAGAACAGAACCAGCCGCCAGAAGTTTCCGCCGGCAAGGTCGAGCGACTTCGCAATCCCGAGCGTGTTGTTGGCGATCGCCGCCGGGGCGGCGAGCGAGGTATAGATTGTGAACGACGCGGCGACCAACAAGGAAAAACCAAGCTCGCTGTTCAACCTATCGGACGCGCTTTCATGGGACCATCCGGCCGCGAGTCCATCCAGGACCGCGGTTCCAAACATACTAACCCCGAAGACAACGATCAGGCATGCGGCCACAGCCAGCCAGCGGAGCAGGATTCTAATCTCGTCGCCCGCAAATCGGAACCGGAATGCATTGCCCGTTTCCTTCTTCAGGATGTAGCGAAATCCTGCGGCCGCAATCATCGCGCCGCCGATCAGATAGATGGCCACTTCGATGGCAAACCACTCTGTGTAGACAACAGGTGTATCGACTGGGCGTCCGGTGGCGCTCGCGATGGCGATGGTTTCAAACGCGCGAATGGCTTCACGATGAAAAGTCTCCAGGTTGCTTCCCGAGGCGCGAAAAAGGTACTCCACGGCGCTTAGTGCGGAGAAAATGCCAAGCGCGGGCACCAGCATAAACGAGTAGATGTTGGTAAAAAGCAGACCGAAAGTGTGAATGGTGGCTCGGAAAACGGGCAGTTTCATCCTGTGGGCTTCCCTGCCGCGGGAGGACGTCTCGATAGTGGCGCAAAATGCCATAGCTGTCGCAATGCCGATTTGACACAGCGTGTGGCGTTCGAAATTGCGGGTCGCTATCAGATCAAAGTGGACGCCCAATCAATCCAAACATCTCTTGGGGCATCGTTTTGAGAAACTGTGGACTCCTCTTCACACTCTGGTGGGCGCCAAGAGTAGGGACGAGTGGATTTGCCCGCTCGCCACGGAATGGCAACTTCTGGCGCGCTTCCGCCCAACGGCCTACTTCCGAACTTGGACCGATTCCAGACATCGGCGCTTCGGCAGGTTCGCGCCAAAACCGGTCATAAAGCTGGCCTGCGTTGAGTCGCAGAGCCCGCCCGGAAAGACGTGAGCATCCGCTCTGGGCTCAAGAGCGACATTGAGCGACCGAAATCTCCAACTGACGATGGTAGGTGCGAGCCGGTAAGATGGCCCGTGATTGAGCATTCTGAAGGCGCGCGAATGTCAGTACGAACACGAAAGGCAACCGGCATCGCAATAATCGCGATTTCGATAGTTCTGTTTTTCTGGTGGGGTTCCCATTTTCGCGTTTTTGGGAGTGCCATCAAGCCGACATTACCGGTCGTTGGGTTTTTTTGCTGGATCGTTCTTGGCTCTTTTGGAGTGGGTTTTTCCCTTGAAGGATGGCGGGCAGGCTTGAAATTCGCTTTTGGTCTCTTGGTCGCAATGGCATTGGCCCTCGGAATTGGAGTTCTGAGGGGCGCCTACGGCTGACAAGCGCCATACGCGGACATTCGTGGCAGGCCGGTGTAGTGCTAGGATTTTCCGACAATCGCTATGGGGGCTCAGGTGCTGAGGTGGCTTATTATCAGTTTCGTGGTCTTGGCGTCATGCGGGCTGAACAGCGCATCTTCCGCTGCGGAGTTAGTTGGGCTTCAGGCGCTGGGCCTCTCAAGCAACGAACACATCTGGAGCTTTGACATCCGGCTCGCTGAAGGACGCATTATTGCGGTGTGCCAAATACCTACTGGTTGGACCGTCAACGCGGAAAACTATGGCGAGGCGGGCAACTATAAAAATGGCGGCGGTGAAATTAAGGGTAGCGCCGACTTTGACCATGACACACTGACAGCTAACGACTTTTCGAGGTTAGGTGGATTTATCCTAATTGGCCTCTCAGAGGTGCACGGCAAACCTGCTTCACTCTCGGGCTTGATTGACGTTGCAAGCGTCACTGCCGCAGATCACAAAATCAATCTCGGCCCAAAGAACTTCCTTCGGCTGCCCTCACAGGGTTGCCCAAGCCTTCCAGCGAAGGTCCACTAATGGCGCTTCTCGGCCGAAAGGGCGACGTCCGGTGTTGGCCCCATATTCGCCGTTTGGAATAGGTCTTGGTTGCGCCAGAATCAGACTTTGAGTGTCGCCACTTTCTCACACCACACCCTACTCGGTGAAGGTCTGAAACGGCGCACCCCTGCTGAGCGGCCTATGACCGTAATCGGGAGCACTTGTCCTTCGCGGACTGGCGACAGTGCGCCACAACTTGCCATTCCATCGCTTCGTTATTCGACACCGAAGTCCTGTGCCAGGAACTTCCGCACAACCGAGAGGTACGGGTCGAAACCCGATGGGATCACTTCAACGGAGTATCCCTTCGCGAGGCACTCAAAACTACTGTCGTGGAACAGAAACAAGAAGTGCCGGGACTTGCCCGGAACAGTGTTGGGGAACGAGTGCTTGTTAAGCTCGCTTATTTCCTCATTCCACCCGCTGTTCAGGATTTCGTAGCCGCCGTAGACCAAGCGGCGCGTCCTCGGAATGCCAGACCACGCTTCGTCATTAGGATAACCAAACTTATAGATTAGGCAGCGTTCAAACTTCACCACCGCGCATCCAACATCGTGGTAAAGGCCGTCTGCCTGTCGTCGCAACGCGACGAAGGTCAGCATGGTTTCCAATTCCGTCGAATGTACCGCCGCACCTGAAACAGCAGCGTCCGGAACAAGATCCATTTCCAGAGGTACAACTTGTTCCAATTCAGTCTCCACGACGCAACAGCATCAATCTAGCATACGCCACAGCGCCCTACGGTTTGGCCTTCTGGGAAGGGCAAGTTCTGGCGCATCTACGCCATTCCATTCACGCTTGGAAGGTCCGATTTCAATCAACATCCAGACATTGAATGTCCAGTTTGATGGTAACGAAAAATGCGGCTCGGCATGAAAACTGTGCAATTTTTCTAGAATCCGAATTCTAATTCACCTATTGCCAAGATGTGCTATTTTCAGCCTTTCCTTAACTTGTGATCCTGAGGCCCTTCAAACGTGACCAACCTCGTTACCAAATTATTGCATAAGACACGGCGCCGCCGACGGTCGGGTAGCGAGAAGCGCGATCATAAGGGCGAGGCGTTGACGCAAGCGGGCGTGCGGCTGCTGGCCCTGCATGACTACGACGCTATCTCGGTGGCCAAGATCGCACGGGAAGCCGACTGCTCGGTTGGGGCGCTTTATCCGCGATTTCGCAAGAAAGATGCTTTTCTCTATCACATCATCGCATCGGTGTTTCGCAGTTTGAACAACGATGCGGTGTCCACGCTCGATCCGTCCCTTGATCCGCGCGACTCGGCATTGGTCCGTGTAGATCGATTGAACCGTCATATCGTGGCATCCATGACGGGACGTAAGGCTGCTGGCGTTATCCGCGCCGCGATCAAACTTGCAACTGTCATACCCACGGCCAGCGAACCGTTTGAGGCCTATCGCAAGGTCGTATCGGATCAAGCCGTGGCGCTGCTTTCGCCAAAGCTATCCGAGACTCCACCGCAGGCAATCCGTATCGCCGTACAGATCGTAATCGGGACCGTGACCGATGCCATCTTGCAGAAAAAGCCCGGCCCCATGTCGGCGGGAACCACACGCATGATCCAAGCTCTCACGCATGTCATGGCGGGCTATCTCGGAGTATCAGGGAAGTCCTGGGCCGGGACCGAGACTGAAGGCAAGGACGATAAACCGATCCATGATGAGCTGACGGAAGAGCCGCCCGGGGATGGCAGTCAGGCTGTCTTCGAACCGGAGTTTCGTCGCTATAGTAAGGGACGGGTTGCTACACGGGCAAAAACACAGCGAGCTATGTCGAAACCGGATAAAGCGCGCCCTGCCCTCCCCTCTTCAACGAAGGGGCCTGTGGCAACAAGACCAAAGTTGGGCAAGACACAGGGTACCACGCCGCAATCTGGCGCCGCGACCATCAAGGAGGTCAAACCGCCCAAATTGCCCACTCCGCCACCGGAACGGCCATCAGAACGGCCACCCCCTAAACGTAAGCGGCGGGTGATATAACTGTTGTCTAGTCCGGCCATACGGCGCGAGTGCCTCCTGCCGCCATGTGCAGCGCGATACAGTCAAAACCCGTGCCCAGGATGACCACCTGTGTAGTGTCGCTCTGGACCGCTTCATGCGTCCAGTCATCGATCAAGCGCGTACGCGTCGTGCCGGATGCGCGTGCGCCGGGCGCTTGCCTGTCGAAAATGCACTCCAACATCCGGCGCCAGGCTGGAAGCCGGGCGGGCATCATTAACGTGCGCTGCCATCGCGGCAAGAATCGCGACGCTAATGGAATAGCAAATAGTCGCTGGCGCGTCGGCTTTGCTGCCTCCAGCGCGCGTATCAGCACCATGTCCGCTGCTGTCTGGCTGATGTTTTCTGCTGGTTTCTCGACCACTGCAGTTCTCAAGCTATAAGCCGGATAATCGCTCTATTTTGTCACCACGGCAGCTGCAAGAGCAGTTCCTGTATGACTGCTGCGATAGATTGCCTCCACACTCCGTCGATCCGCTACCGTAGTCATCGTTTTTTCTAATCGGGCACGTCTCCTGACATTGACAAACGGCGACCAACGATGGAGCCACAGCCCAATCATAGCTCCGCGCCGCCGGGATAAGTCAGATTGGGTGCCAGTGATTTTGAATCTGCATCCTTTCGTTTGAAATATCGCCCGCCCCGTGGATGCTCCGTCCGCGTAGTGACGAATGTTCCTGCAAGAAAGTCCTGGTAAATCAATATCTTCCGGGGTCTCTAATTCTTCGATGTGGTGCTCAACCGATTGACGCGATGAAAATCAAACCATTTTTGTGTCTATCGGGTTTATCGGAGAGTCCTCTGCGGCAAAAATCAAAAAAGTAATATTGCTGCTGCCACGCTGTTTTCCAGCCGAGACTCTGCAACAAGATTACCTCTGCTGCCGCGCCTGTGCGGAGCGTGAACCCCGAATGCGCATTGATATGTCCACACACGACGTAAACCATGATTGCCCCGCATTTGAGCGTGACATTTGCGCGATAGAATCTGCGAGCAATGAATCAATCCCTGCACTCAAAATCACGTCGAGAATGTGGTGCACATACAGCATTCAAATATGAAACTGGTGTCATAGATTTTGCGTGCAATGATGCTCGCGACGATGCGTGCAAGGAATTGATCCTTGCATGCGAAATTGCCCGGTGAATTCAGCAGATATTATGCTGTTCTCAACGCTGCATCTGCCCGCAGATTGATTGCGAAGCGCTCAGCCAAATAGTTCACATCGCCCAAGACAAAAACACTTGCACCTTCCTTGGTCCGCGTGTGTAATGAAGATGGGTCCGCGAGCCCGCTCCTTCGGTTTTTTGCAAAACCGGATATTCCCAGAATGGGAAGCGAGTTTGACATGGCGGACATTGTCTCTCCCGGCAGAAAACTGGCTTCATGTCAGAAGCCCGCCAACGACAACGAATCCAGCCCCGAAGGGATGCGTGCAATCGTGACTATCCCGAAGGATTCACCGATCACGCAGATTGAGATTGAAGTCGTTGCATTCCTGTTGGACGATTGGGCCGCAATTGCGGCCAACGACAACGAGGAGCCGTCCAAATGACGAAACGTGTTGCCGTCTATGCGCGGGTGTCCACCATCCGTCAGGCCGAGAACGATATTTCGATCCCGGATCAATTGGCGCACGCCAAGCGCTTCTGTGCGACAAAAGGTTGGTCCATCATCTCGGAATATATCGATGCGGGTGCCAGCGCGCGCGACGACAAGCGGCCCCAATTTCAGCACATGATGGAAGCCACATGTGTTGACCCTTCGCCGTTCGATGTAATTTTGATTCACAGCCAGTCGCGATTTTTTCGGGAGGTTGCGGGTTTTTCCTACTGGAAACGCAAACTGGAAAAATACGGCGTGTCGGTTGTTTCTATGACGCAGGATTTTGGCGAAGGGTCGAGCGCCAATTTTGCGGGGAACGTGCTAGCCGCTGCGGATCAATACAGCAGTGAAGAAACCGCGAAGCATGTCACGCGGACCATGCTCGAAAACGCGCGGCAAGGATTCTGGAACGGTTCACAGCCACCCTTCGGCTATCGCAGCGTCGAAGCTGAAAAGCGCGGCCAGACAATCAAAAAACGGCTAGAAGTGGAAGAACGAGAGGCCGCAACCGTCAGGCAGATATTTAAGCTGTTCTTGGAAGGCGACGGGACCAAAGGCCCAATGGGCGTCAAGGACATCACTTCGTGGCTGAACTGCAACGAGTTTCGCAGCCGGAGCGGCAACCCGTTTTACAAAAGCATCGTTCACGCCATTCTGACGCGCTGTGCCTATTCCGGTGTGCATTACTACAATACCCATGACAGCAGAACACGGCGGGCGAGGCCCCAATCCGAATGGGTCGCTGTAAAGGTGCCGCGAATCATGTCTGTCAAAGCTTTCAACCGCGTCCAGGAGCTGCTCCGTGCACGCCGCCCGAATGTGACGCCGCCGCGAATCACCAATAGCGAGGTGCTTCTCACCGGCCTCGTCCGCTGCGAAAGTTGTGGCGGCCCCATGATGCTGCGGACAGGCACAGGCAAAGGCGGTAAGACTTATCGCTACTACGCTTGCTCCGGTCATGCGCTCAAAGGCAGCGCAGCTTGTAGCAAACCGGTGTCCGTACCGGAAGGACAATTGGACCAGCTTGTCCTTTCGGCTCTCGCTGGGCAGCTTCTGACGCCCGCGCGGCTAACCGAGTTGCTCAACGCTGCCATCCGCCACAGGCGCAAAACGTCTTCCGAAAGCCGAACCAGAAAAAACGTGCTCGAAAGACAGCGCAAAGATATCGACGGTCAAATCAACCGGCTACTTACCGCCGTCGCCGATGGCGCTTTGCCAGACATGACACTATTACGCACCAAGATTGACGAATTGACTGCCCGCCGCGACGAATGCACCCGCCTTCTAGCGATGTTGGAATCCGACATGCCGGAGTTTCGGCAAGCACTATCCAAGCAGCAAGCCGTCAGCATCGCCGACACGCTCAAACGCAGGCTCCTAAACGCCCCGCCTGCTCTCAAGAAGCGTTATGTACACGGGCTGGTCTCAAACATCATCGTGGACCGCGAAAATGCCACTGTATCCGGCCCACCAGCAGCCATCGCCGCCGCCGTCACAGCGCCGGACCGGCTGGGCGAGGTTCGTACTTTTGGACGAGAATGGTGGGCCCGGCAGGACTCGAACCTGCGACCAGACCGTTATGAGCGGTCAGCTCTAACCAACTGAGCTACAGGCCCCGATCCTAGAGTATACTACGCCGCCTAAAGGCAAGCGGGCGCGCTGGCAAGGATTTTCGGGCGGGCGCGACCGTGTGGAGCAATCGGAAAGGAGTCTGCCATGCGTTGGACGACCTGCCTTGCCGCGGTTTTCGCTGTTCTTTCGCTCTTTGTCGCAGCCAAGGCCGATTCGGCTGAGCCGCGCACCCTGACGATGACCGGTACGGGCGAGGTCAAGGCCGTGCCCGATACGGCCAATCTCTCCGCCGGGGTCGCGACGACGGCCACCACCGCCAAAGAGGCGCTCGCCGCCAATTCGCGCGCCATGAACGCCGTGTTCGACACGCTGAAGCGGCTGGGTGTGGCCGACAAGGACATGCAGACCTCGAACTTCTCGGTCTATCCGCAATATCAGGAGTGCAAGCCGAACGTCACTTGCCCGCGGCGCATTGTGGGCTATCAGGTTTCCAACACCGTCAACGTGACGGTCGATCTCGGCAAGGCCGGCGCGGTGCTCGACGCGTTGGTATCGTCCGGCTCGAACCAGATCGGCGGCATCTCGTTCTCGATCCATGATCCCGAGCCGCTGCTCACAGAGGCGCACGCGGCCGCGGTGAAAGATGCCATCGACCGCGCCGAGACCTATGCCAACGCGGCGGGCGTCACGCTGGGCCCGATCCAGTCGATCCAAGAAGGCGTCAGTGAGCAACCGCGGCCGATGTTTCGCATGATGGCCGTGGGGTCGGGCGCCGCCGCTCCGCCGCCGGTGGCTGCCGGAGAGCAAACAGTCTCGGCCAGCGTCACCATCACCTGGGCGATTCAGTAATCGGGGCCACGGCGGCGGTTTCTTTGCCTGCGCGTGCGGGCATTCTCGGCAGCAAGCGAATGTCTGAGATGTGCCACTTGTTGACTTTCACCCTCCCCCAACGCGGGGAGGGTGGCGAGCGCAGCGAGCCGGGTGGGGGGATTTCGATGTCCGCTTTGCGCCATGAACAGACCTTCGCTCAACCTTCGTATCCGCTATCGGAAGGAGTGATACGGTGATGTAACATAGGTGAAAGTGACGATCTTGGGTGAGCACCCTTTCATTAACGGCACGAGAGGCCGTGCTTAGGAGCAAGCCCACAGGTGATGTGAGGTTCGAGAGATTGTGAGTTTGGCGCCATGACTGAAAAAGATGATTCCAAATCGACCGATTTGCGTGCGTTGATAGGTCTGCCCGACCTGGACTTGGACTGGAAAACAATTCGCAATGATCCTGAGGTGCGGGCCGCGGCGCAGTGGGCGAAGAAGGAAGAAGAGGTCGAAGATATTGAGGCTTTCCTGGCTGCCTACTCACGGGCGACGGATAGTGGTCTTTCCTTGGAAGAGGTTTCCGAATCCCCAGATGCAATCTGCATTCGCCAGGATGGTTCCAAAGTCGGTGTGGAAATAACGAACGTGCGCCGCTCACCAGAGCAGGCATCCTGGGAGAGAATCCATAATCATCATGACGAAATGGACGCTGAGGAAGCTGCCGACGAAGTTATCCGCCTGATTGGGCAAAAGACGTCACTGCGACCACAATTCAAAACAGCAGAAACCATACTCGTTGTGGCGATTTGCGAGGCCGATTTTAATTTTGTCGTCAACCTTGTGAAGGGCATTCCGCTCGACGATTGGGCTAACACTGGCTTTTCAGAAATCTGGCTTGCCGACTTTAGAGGCATTCGCGAAGGCGCACACCGTGAAGCGCGACTGTTCGGGCTATACCCTGAAGAGTACCGTGTTGTAACGGAGCGCAGCTGGTACGATCAAAAGCCTTATGGGTGAATTACGTTGGACTAGCTATCAATGCGCTCAGAAGCTCGCGCAACGAACGGCAACTTCTGGCGCAAAGCAGACATCGAAATCCCCCCACCCGGATCGTCGCTTCGCTCCGATCCACCCTCCCCGCGTTGGGGGAGGGTGGGAGTCATATTCTGGCGCTAAGCGGACATGCTCCAAACGGCGAGTTTGGCTACGAATTTGCCCGTCGAACCGCAGTCCGCATCATAAGCACCGATCCACTTTCTGACGTTTGCCGCGCATCGCACCTGCATCTGCGTCTCCTCTGTCGTAATTTGTGATCAACGTAACATGCTTAATAAACTTGATATTTTATGCATACGTTCTCATATTGTTCTCATATTGCATAAGCGCGTTTATCCCTTCACGGCAAGTGCGGTTGTGGCGCTCATTTTGCTGCGACGCAAAACAGTAGGGAGGATTAGATGGTCGCCCTCCCTCGAACTTTTATTTGGCCCGATATTACATCGCGCTTCGGCGCCAAAAGGTATGCTTGGCATGTCGAGACTCAGGGCAATCAGATGCGCATCCCGGCAGTGCTAAGAGATAGTGTCGTATTTCAATATCGAACACGAGATGAGGCCGAAAGGCATGTTCGTATCGGGGGAACGAGTTTTCTAGTTGGCCATCAGATTTTGAACCCAGATGGTTCCTCGACTTCATATTGCGTTCCTTATCTGGTGACCAACAAACATGTTGCAGGCTTGTGTCCCGTCGTTCGTGTCAACCGACGTGACGGCGGCAAGCCAGATGTTTTTGAATTGGAAGAGCGTGATTGGACCATGCATCCCGATGGCGATGATGTCGCGATTACCCCCGTACTAGGTAAAATCAAACCGGATGAGCACAAAATCTCATTTGGGTACACGGATTGGATACTTACCGAAAAAATGATGAGCAAAATCGCCCTCGGCGTTGGCGAGGAAGTCTTTATGGTTGGACGGTTCATCAATCACCAAGGCGCCGAAGAAAATATTGCTGCGGTTCGGTTTGGTTCGATCAGCGTTATGCCGGAACCGATTTACAACAAGGCAATTCTAAAGAACCAGCTAAGTTTCGCCGTTGAAATGAGATCAAGAACTGGTTTTTCAGGCGGTATGGTAGTTGCCTATCGGACGCCAGCTACAATTTTAGATGACGTACCAATAGATCACTTCCATGTAATTCTCGGCGTGAATTGGGGATATGTCCTTGATGAGAACGGGGAAAATACTTGGCTCAATGGTGTTGTTCCTGGCTGGAAAATAATGGACCTTTTCGATGTCCCGCGAGTTAAAGCGTTTCAAGCGGAAGCAACAGCGGCACTTTTTGATGGTCTGAGAAATGAAGAGGATGCGGCTATGCCGGGCCTGGCCATATCAGAGGCAGAGATGCGCAAGAGTGACAACATCAAAGATAGCAGACCAACACCCCCTAAAGGCAAAGCTTCAACTGTCTCGGAATCTGGTAATCCCGCTCATAAAGAGGATTTCACGAGTCTGCTAACCGAGGCAGCACGAATGCCGCCACAAGACGATTAAACATCGCCTCGTGCGAATAGCGCATGTTGCGGCGATAGCTGAACTCGCTGACGTATTTCCAGAGATGCTTTGCCGAAATGTGGACGTGCGTACCGCGCACGGCCCGCTTGAACTGGCTCCAATGCCCTTCAATCGTGTTCGTATGAAACTGGCCGCGAACCCATTCTTCGGATGAGTGACAAACGCTGCCGTGCTGGCGGAACGAGCGGTGAAGATCATTATAGGCGTGGGCTTCATCGGTCGCGACGATGCTATCCGGCTCGACGTGGCGCAACACGATAGGCTCAAGCGTGTTTTGCGTCGTATCGGCCACAGGACCGGCTAGGACGCGGCCGTCGCGCTCCACCATGCCCATGACGATCATTTTGTTTGTGCCGCGCCGTGAGCGTTCCTGGCGCTTCTGTTTGCCGCCAATATAAGTTTCGTCAATCTCGACAAAGCCGGACAGCATCCCCTTATGGTCCGCTTGGGCCATCAGCTTGCGAAGCTCATGTGCCATCCGCCACGCTGTTTTGTAGGTGCATCCGATTTGACGCTGTAGCTCTTTGGCCGCAACGCCGTGGCGGGTGCTGGTCATCAGGTACATGGCGAAGAACCAGTGCGTCAGTTTCGTGCGGCTCTTGTGGAAGATCGTCTCGGCGCACGGGTAAATGTGGAAGCCGCAATGCTGACAGGCATAGGCTCGACGCTTGGTCATGGCGTGAAACTGCCGCTCTTCCCGGCAGTCCGGGCACATGGTTTTCGTGCCCCCGAAATTGATTTCCATGAGCTTTGCCAGACAGGCCGCGTCATCGGGGAACTCGGTTTGGAATTGTTTGAATGTGTACTTCATGGCTCAACCCTCACTTGCTGTATGTATATAGCAAGAGGGTACTTGCTGTCAAGGGATAAACGCGTGCATAAGGGAGTGTGCCACAAGGCTCGCGATGGTGATCGCGGCCGCAGAAAGAATTTTGCGCGAGAGCATACAGAGGCTTCGGACCTTCTCTCATGCGGGTCCAAGCGGAAACGGTCGAGTCATCGTTCTGCGCGCGCGCGTCCGGAACGCCGATCCGATGGTGCCGTCGGTGCCTTCGGATCGGAAGCGTGTCGCGCGCGAGGCAGGACCGCCAACGCCAGGAGCGTGGCCAGATGCGGCAACCGGTTTCGCCAAACCTCGAGGAGCCGTGCCAAGGTGCTTGTCCGTCTGCCGCGAAAAGCAGGCGAGGCTCGTCGTCTGTGCAGCGCGGCCAACGAAAGCGGGCTGCCTCCAGCCCGCTTTCTGTTGTCCGGAACGCGTCAGCGTTCCAACTTGTCGATTTCGTCCATCAGCCGGTTCATGCGCGCCAGCAGCGCCTGATAGGGCGTGGGCGTGGCCATGTCGAGACCGGCCTTCTTGTAGAGTTCATAGGCGTAGTCCGAGCCGCCCGCTTTCAGCATGGCGATGAAGCGGGCGCGCGCGCCGGGCTTCTTGTGCTCCATCTCGTCGGCGAATTCGGCCGCCCCCGCCATCGAGGTGGCGTATTGCCAGACGTAGAAGCCGTAATAGAAGTGCGGGATGAAGGCCCATTCGATGCAATAGTCGGGGTTGATCTTCATCACGCCCAGCGCGTCGCCGTGATAGCGCTTGAGCAGGTCGCAATAGATTTCGCTCAGGCGCTTGCCCGTCAGCGCGCCGCCCTTTTCCACCTCTTCGTGAATCGCCAACTGGAATTCACCGAACATGGTCTGGCGGAAGAAATCGGCGCGGATCAGCTCCAGACCCTGACCGAGATAATAGAGCTTTTCGTTCTTGGTCTTGGCGTGCGCCACCATGTAGTCGTTGAGCAGCATCTCGTTGGTGATCGAGGCCGTCTCGGCGATGAAGGTGGAGTAGTTCGAGGCCTCGTAAGGCTGGGTCTCGTCGTCGAGCAGCGTGTGCACGGCATGGCCCCATTCGTGCACGAAGGTCGACAGCGACTCGTAATCGTCCTCATGGTTGAGGTGCAGATAGGGATGCACGTCATAGGCCGAGCCGTTCATGTAGGCACCCGAGGCCTTGCGCGGCCGCGGCAGCACGTCCATCCAGCGTCCGGCAAAGCCCTTTTCCAGCATCGCCGTGTATTCAGGCCCGTAGACCGAGGTCACTTTCAGGCCGATGCGCTCGGCGTCGGCCACCGTGAAGTCGAGCGGCTTGTCGAGATGGAACATCGAGGGATAGATGTCGTAATACTGCAGGTCGTCGCTGATGCCGAGCAGCTTCTTCCGCAGCTTCAGATAGCGATAAAAGGTGGGCAGTCCCACATTGGCTTGGGCTACGAGCTGGCGATAGACGGCTTCTGGCATGTTGTCGGCGAACAATGCGTCGGCCAGCGCGTTGGGCGTGCCGTCGCTGTGCGTGAAGTGGCGCACCTTGGCGTCGAACTCCTCGCCCAAGACCTGGGTGTTGAGTGATGCGCCGAAGGTTCCTTCGTATTTCTTCCAGGTGCCCCAGAAGGTGTCGAACACCTTCCCGCGGTCGTCGCGATTGGGCACTTGGCGGTATTTGGTGTAGGCGGACTGATCCAGATGGTCGATCTTGGTGCCGTCCGACAAGGTGAGCGAGGGATAGGGCAATTCGCCGTTGGAGAGCTGGCTGTAGATGGTGTCGGGTTGGGCCAGCACGTCCTGGGCGGCCGCCATCACGCTTTCGCCTTCCGGGCTCAACGTGTGCGGCGCGCCGCGCAGCACGTTGCCGAGGAAGAAGCCAAAGCGGTGTTTCAATTCCGCGGACTGTTGTTCGAAGGACAAAACCTTGTCGGCGCCGATTGCGAGAATCTCGGGCGTCACCCAGGCGGTCTTTTCGCCGATGGTGGTGGCCAGCGATTCGGCCAGTTGCTGGCGTTCCTGGTTGACCGAGATGCTGACGTCCTCGTCGGCCTTGAGCGAGGCGTAGACGGAAAGACGGTCGCTTTCCTTATGCAACGCGCTGATCGCCGAAAGCGCCGTCAGCATGTCCTGGGCGCTCTTGCCGAGCGTGCCCTTGTAGGCTTCGAGCTTGTCAGCCTCGGCCAGCGCCTTGTCGTGCGCCGCCGTCCAGGCTTCGGGCGAAGGATAGAGATCGCCCAGATCCCACATGTAGGCCGGCGGCACGGCCTGTTGCGCCGGGCCCTCCGCCAAAGCCGAAACCGGAACGAGGGCCAGCACGGCCGCGAGCGCAAACGTCCTCATCGATCCCCCCTGGGTGCAAAGCGGGGGCAGCTTAGGCCAAGACCGGCCGGTTGGCGTTCAATTTTTCGCGTGTCCCACAGGAAAGCTTCCCGGTAGGATAGGCCGGTACGGCAAAGGAGTGCGCATGAAACCCGGATTTCCGTTTTGGGCCTTGGCGGCCTCGTTATTCTGGTCGGCCGCAGCTGCAGCCTTACCCGCGCCCAAGCTCAGCATCGCCTCGCTGGCCGATCTGCCCATCGTCGAGCGAGTGCCATACGACGTGAACGCCAACGCCGACGCAGCGGTCGATGCCGCCTTCGCGCGCGCCCGGGCGAGCCACAAGCGCGTCTTGATCGACATGGGCGGCAACTGGTGCGGCGACTGCATCGTGCTCGCCAATCTGATGCAGCTGCCCGAGATGAAAAGCTTCCTGGCGGCGCATTTTGAGATCGTCAGCGTCGACATCGGCCGCTACGACCATAATCTGCAAATCCCGGCGCGCTTCGGCGCCGTCGATCTGTTGACGCACGGCGGCGTGCCCTCGATCATTATCGCCGAGCCGGACGGCAGCTTCGTCAACAAGACGGACGTCTCCGCGCTGGAAGACGCCCGTCACATGACGCCGCAAGCGATCGCCGATTGGCTGGCGCAATGGGCGAAGTAGGCCCAGCTATTTCGTCGGGCTGTCGGCGGTGAACGGCGAGCAGCAGGGCTTGGCGACCGGCTGAAATTCCATGATCTCGGCGCGCGTGCCGTCGGGATCGTAACTGTTGAACTGCCATTTGCTGTCGCGCCCGATCTTGGGGCCGTCGAACTTGTCCGGCATCCGACCTTCCTTGTACAGCAGCGTCACCGTCTCTTCGATATTGGCAACGCCGAGCGAGAAGTGATCGAGCACGCCGGAGGTGGCTTGCGATACCGTCGTCGGATCGCTCACCACCATGTATTCCAGCCAGTCGTTGCCGTCGGGAACCTGTTGCGAAATCCATTGCGGCACATCGTCTTTCATGCCGCCGAACCAATAGGGACGAAAGCCGAGCACGGTGCGGAAGAAGCTGTCCTCTTTGGCGCGGTCGCGGATGATGAAGCCGAAATGGATGATGTGGCTCGACAGGGGATTGACCGGCACGGGCTGTGGATTGGCCGGCTGTTGCACGAACTGGATGGTGTTGCCTTCGGGATCGGCGATGTCGAACCAAACGCTTCTGTCCGAGCCCTTCATCAGCTTGCCGGGCTTTACGGCCTTGTAGTTCGCCGCGATGTATTTGCGCAGCGCTTTGGCGTCGGCGGTGTTGAAGGCCGCGTGATCGAAGCGGCTGACAGAGGTCCAGCCGGCGGGCAACGGCAGCACTTCGACGAACTGGATCGGGTTAAAGTAATAGCGCGCGCCTTTGGGATTCTCGGGATCGTCGCGTTTCACCGCGCCCAGCTTGTGCACATAGAATTCTTCGCTGGCCGCGGGATCGGCGGCGTAGACCGCAAGATGCGAGACGCTGGTGATCGGTGGGCGCACCGGCGCCGCATATGCCGCGGAAAGCGAAACCAGCGCGCCAAGCGCGATGACGAGCGAACGTTCCATTCTCTGTCTCCTTTGCGGTTTATTGTCCGGGACCCGCGTCCGTCGCCGGCAGCATTTGGTAAGCGACGAAGGCCAGATGCTTGCTGTCGGGCGCCCAGGTGTTGGAATCAAGGCTGCCTTGGCCGCCGAACAACGTCACCAGCGTGCGGATTTGCCCGTCCTCGGGCGTGAAGAGACACAGGTCAACGTCCTGGTTCGGGGCGTGCCCCTTGACGAATTTGTCGTAGCTCAAGAACGCGATCGCCTTGCCGTCGGGCGAGATGTGCGGATACCAATTGTTATGGTCGTCCGAGGTGATCTGTTCCGGTTCGCTGCCGTCGGGCTTCATGCGCCAGAGCTGCATCAACCCGCCGCGGTCGGAATTGAAGTAGATGTACTTGCCGTCGGGGGTGTATTCCGCCCCGTCGTTCAGACCGACATCGGTCAGCCGCGTCTCGGCGCCGCCCGCGGCCGGGATTGTGTAGAGATCAGTGTGGCCGTCGCGGATGGAGGTGAAGACGATGGTCTTGCCGTCCGGCGACCAGCCGCGGAAGAACGAGATCGGATGGTAGGTCACTTGCCGCGCCGCCCCGCCTTGCGCCGGCACGATGTAGACATCCGGCCCGTGATGGCTCCGCGTCGAGCAGGAAATCGCAAACCACTTGCCGTCGGGCGAATAGCCGTGCTCGCCCCAGCAGCCGGAAGCCTCGCCGGTGTCGAACGGCGTAGGCGCGACGATCGCCGGCGGATCGCTCACCGGAACGCTGTAGAAACGCCCTTCGGCATTGAACAACAGCGTCTTTCCGTCCTGGGACCAATCCGGTGCTTCAACCACGCCTTGCTTGGTCAGCTCCACCACCGCCCGGCGGTATTGGTCGTTGATCTCCACGGTTTGGATCGAGCTGAACGGCACCAGCTTGTCGGGCAAGGACGCCGGCACTTCCAGCTTGACGTGCGAGAACACGACCGTGTCGGTCGTCGCCGGATCGTGCGAGGTCAGCCCGAGCCCGACGTAGAACGGCCCGTCGAGATGCAATTTGATGGAGGCGCCCACCTGATGCAGCGCCTCGCCCGCCGCCGCGGCATAAAGCGTAAACTCGTCGCCGCGCTTGACGATGCGGATGGTCTCGGGATCGGAAATCGCGACCTCGATGTCCTGTGTGTTGGCGCCTTGCTCGGTGCGGTATTGCAGCGCCGTCAGCCCTACGCCATGCTGGGCGGCATCGACATAGACGCCGCCTTCGTCGAGCGTTTGGCGCAGCATCAGCATCGCCTTGCGATGCGGATTGGGCTCGTGGCCGTAGCGCACAGGCGGAAAGTCGACCTCGGCGGTCAACGACACGTCGCCGGACACTTTCTTCCACAGGAAATGGAACGCATCGACGCGATACCAGGCATTGGCGCCCGCCGCACTGAGCGTATAACTATCCGTAGACGGATCGTAGCTCGCCGTTCCCGCCGGAACGACGCTGCCGACATCCGATTGGCCGGCGAAAATCCCCAGTGCGGAAGAAGCCGCGATGGCCGGCGTTGAACACATGGCCAAACAGGCCAAGAACCAGCAACGCGGTTTCGTCTTCACGCCTCGATCCTCCCCCGGAAACGCGATCGTAATTTTATTGCGACGGACTGTATTTTTCCCGTCGTAGGTCGTCAACGCCAGCGGCGCCTTTGGTGCGGGCGGCCGGACTTGAACCGGCACAGGCCTTTCGGCCCTACGGATTTTAAGTCCGTTGCGTCTACCGTTTCGCCACGCCCGCGGACAAAGCCCTATAGCCTAGCCGGCGACAACATTTAAGCCTGGCGCGTCCGGCGCTGGGCCTTATGCGGCGTCAAGGCTGTTAAACGTTGCGGCCGAGCCGCGCAGCGTTCAGGCCGCCTGGTGGGCGTGCGCGGCGATGCGCCGGGGCAGGACCACCGTCACGCAGGTGCCTATATTCGGCTCGCTTTCGAGCATCAGCGTGCCGCCGTGCAGCGCCACCAGGCCTCGGGTGATGGAAAGCCCAAGCCCCGTGCCTTGGAAACGGCGGGCGATTTGCGCGTCGCTCTGATGGAACGGTTCGAACACCTGGCTGATCTGCTCGGGCGCGATGCCGATGCCGGTATCGCGCACGCAGAATCGGATGCTGTCCGCATCGCCTTGCGCCACGACCTGCGTTTCGCCGCCTTCCGGCGTGAACTTCACCGCGTTGGAGAGAAGGTTGCGCATGATCTGGCCTATGGCGCGCCGGTCCGCTTCCAGGGTGAGCTCGCCCTCCGCCTTGAGTGGCAGCACGCGCACCTTGTTCTCGTCGGCCAGAAGCTGCACGGCGTGCAGCGCTTCGCAGTACACTGAGGCCAGATCGCAGGGCTCGAAATCGAGCCGGTAAGACCCTGATTCGATCTTGGATAGGTCGAGCACATTGGAGATCAGGGTCAACAGATGCTGGCCGCTGACATTGATCGAGCTGGCGTATTCCAGATAGCGCACCCAGGCGGTTTCGCTATGGCCCAAGGCGCGCGAACGGATCACTTCCGAGAAGCCCAGAATGGCGTTGAGCGGGGTGCGCAGCTCGTGGCTCATGGTGGCGAGAAATTTGGACTTCAGCCGGTTGGCCGATTCGGCGGCGTCGCGCGCCAAGGCCAGCATGGCCTCGCGGTCCTTCAAGGCGGTGATGTCCGAGAACGCCACGGCGTAGCCGGCATCGCTGAGACGGCGCGCCACGGCCAGATACCATTGCCCGGCGATCTGCAATTCGAGCTGCTCGCCGCGAACCAAACGGTTGAGAGCGTCGGGCATGGGCGTGGCCGGCGACAGCGTCGCCAGCAATTCGGCAAAACCGTCACCGTGTTTGGGTCTGACGGCGCGTCCGGCGCACAATTGCGACAACGCGGCGTTGAAGCTTTGCAGGGCAAAGCCTTCGCTCAACAGCGCAATCGCGCTCGGCACGCATTCCACGGTTTCGCTGAGCCGTTGCTCGCCCAGCTGTTTGATCTTCTGATTGGCGTCCTTGAGGTCCTCTTCCAGCAGCTTGGCGAGCCGGTCGTTGCGCCGCCTCTCGCGGTCGAATTCCTCGTAGCTGCGCTCGACGGCCTGAAGCAGCGCTTCCGTGTCGATCACGCCGTCCTTTAGCGCGGCGCAGCGCATCTGATAGGACAGCAACTTATGCAAGATCGCGCTCGCTCAAGGTGGTGATCGTCATGGTCTGGTTGTGCAGCTCCGCCGCGCCCGTGCCGCGATGGGGGCAGACCTCGCCATAGGAGTAGAAGCCGGTCATGCGGATCTTGGGCCCCAACACGTCCTTGACGGCTTCGACTTCCTCGCACGTGCGCTGGCCGAGCAGCAGCTTGCGGCCGATGCAGCTCACCAGGATGGCGACGCATTCGCCCTCGGCCGGAATGCTCGCTTGTTCTGCGGCGGTGGCCGCGCCTTCGATCAGCCGGTCAAGATTGCCGCGCATCAGCTGGGCGCAATAGCCTTGCGGCACGTCACCGGCGAAGATCATGGTTTTTGCGGTTTCATCGATGCCGACGATGGTGCGCACCAACGCCTCTTGCGGCCTGTCGGCGGGATAGACGCGCAAAGGAAAGAGCAAGGCGCTGCCGGGCAGTTGAGCCGCTTCTTCGCCCAGGTAGCGCTTGTAAAGGTCGAGAGCGGGCATCCCATCCAGCTCGTACAGCACGTTGGCCTGGCTCTTGGTGATGTGGCGCTCGGGACCGAACACATCCCAGCCGCCGCAGCTGCCGTGGCCGATCAGAAGGCCGTCGCCGTAAAAGCCGATCGCGGCCACTTTGCCGGGTTCGGGTCGGCCGTTGAGACCGACATACGTGGTGCCGAAGTCGGCGCCGTCGCCGGCAAGCCCGCCGGTCAGCACTACGTCCGCCCCGATCACCGAGCGCAGTCCGCTCACCAGCTCGCTGCCGTTCACCTTGGTGCCGTCCGACAGCATGAACAGCGCCTTCAAATTCGGTCTGACGAGCTTTTTGCCCAAGGCTTGGCCGACGGCGAACGAGCCGCCTTCGGCCTCGACCGAGGCTTCTGCGGCCGCCAACATGGTGTGGTCGAAGCGCATCGCCGTGGCGGCCAGGCACTCGTCCATCACCTCGCAGCCGTAAATTTCTCCGCCTGTGCTGCAGCCCATGACGATGGCGCCGGGATGACGCTGGCGCAGCGCCTGAAATTGTGTGGCGTCGGCAAAGGCTTTGGACGAACCGAAGGCCAGGACGAGATCGGCTTGCCCGTCATCCTCGTCAGCCAGGCGGCTCCAGCCGCCATGCGAAGTCCAAACCGCTTGCGTCGCGCGCATTGCCGATCCTCTGTTGGTTGCCTCTTGCGAGGCTATCGCAACGGCGTTAACGCACGGTTGAATTGGGTAGGTAGTCGCCCTAACTTCGTCTCAGGGCACCGGCTGAGGATGCAGCGATGCATGGTCTGGGAATGTTGATCGGCCTCGCGGCCCTTGTCGTCGCCGTCTTGACCCTGGTTTTCCAGGTGCTGGCCTACCGCAAGGAAAAATGACCCAATAGGGCTGTGCAACTTGTGGCTGAACATCCCGCCAAAAGTCGATACTTCTCAACCGGTTATCGTGCATTGACAGACGAAAGTCGCCGGCTATAGTGCGCCCCCTTCCGGCCGGGGCGTTCTTGGCCGTCAACCAAGGATACCTATGAGCAAGCGCATCTCCGCCAAGTTCAAGATCGACCGCCGCATGGGCGAAAGCATCTGGGGGCGCGGCAAAAGCCCCGTCAACAAGCGCTCCTACGGCCCCGGCCAGCACGGCCAGCGCCGCGCCAAGAAGCTGTCGGACTACGGCACGCAGCTGCAAGCCAAGCAGAAGCTCAAGGGCTATTACGGCAACATCACCGAGCGGCAATTCCGCAAATATTATCAAGAAGCCTCGCGCCGTCCCGGCGACACCGGCGAGAACATGATCGGGCTGCTCGAATGCCGGCTCGACGCGGTGATCTATCGCGCCAAGTTCGCGCCCACCCCGTTCGCGGCGCGCCAACTCGTCTCACACGGCCATGTCAGGCTGAACGGACGGCGCGTGACCATCCCCTCTTGCGCGGTGAAGGACGGCGATGCGATCGAGCTGTCGGTCAAGGCGCGCGATATGGCGCTGGTGATCGAGGCGGCGAAGAGCGCCGAGCGCGACACGCCCGACTATATCTTAGCCGACCACAACAAGATGACGGCCAAGTTCCTGCGCACGCCAAAGCTTTCGGACGTGCCTTATGCCGTGCAGATGCAGCCGCATCTGATCGTGGAATTCTATTCGCGCTAAAGCGCGCGCGATTGCGCTTTCGGCAAAGCCCCGTACTGTTCACGGGGCTTTTGCTTTGTGGGGTGCGTCATGAGCTACATCCTATATGGTGACCACGGTTCGGGCGCGTTCTGCGTCGAAGCGGCCTTGGCCGAGGCCGGCGCGCCCTACGAATTCCGCAAAGTCTCTCTCGAGAAGAACGAGCAGAAATCGCCGGAATTCCTGAAGCTCAACCCCGCCGGCAAGATGCCGGCGCTGCGCTTGCCGGAAGGCGAGATCGTCACGGAAACCGCGGCCATCCTCGTGACCGTTGCGGAGCGTTTTCCCGAGGCCGGATTGTTGCCGCCGCCGGCAAGTGCCGCCCGCGCCCAAGCTTTGCGTTGGATCGCGTATTTCGCGGCGGAAGTCTATCCAATGGTCGAGATCGTCGATTATCCCGAGCGCTTTGCGCCGGCCGGCGAAGCGGCCGAAGCGTTGCGCGAAAAAGCGCGCGAGCGCATCCGCTCGCGGCTGCTGATCCTGGAAGACAACGTCGCCTCGCCGCGGCTGTTGCCGGCGGGCTTTTGCGTCGCCGACATCTATGTGGCGATGTTCACTCGCTGGCGCACCGACGTCGGCCCGGAATGGCTGGCGGCGGGACATATTCCGAAGATCATGGCTCTCGCCGAAGCGGTCGGCGCGCGGCCGAAAATCGCGCCGGCGTGGAAGCGGCATTTCCCGAAAGGCTGATCGCTCAGGCGGTTTCCAGCGCGACGCCTTTTTCGGCGAGAAAGGATTTGAGCTCGCCCGACTCGTACATCTCGCGCACGATATCGCAGCCGCCGACGAATTCGCCCTTCACATAAAGTTGCGGGATCGTCGGCCAGTTGGAGAACTCCTTGATGCCCTGGCGGATCTCGGGGTCCTTGAGCACGTCGATCGCCTTGAACTTCACGCCGAGCTGCGACAACACCTGCACCACGGCCGCCGAGAAACCGCATTGCGGGAACACCGGCGTGCCCTTCATGAACAGGAGCACGTCGTTGGAATTGACCTCGTCGGCAATACGGTCTTGAGCGCTGGGCATGAGCTTTCTCGCTTAGGTCGTTCAACTGACATAGGTACGGCGCTCGAACCCGTCAAGCGCGATCAGTCCTTCGCCGCGGTTTGCAGCGATAGCGCGTGCAGCGCGCCGCCCATGCGCCCGCCGAGTGCGTCATAGACCAGCTGGTGTTGCTGCACGCGCGTTTTGCCTTTGAAGGACGAAGAAATAACCATGGCGGCCCAATGGTCGTTGTCGTCGGCCAACGGCTTGATGGTGACCTCGGCGTCGGGCAACGCAGCCTTGATCAGGCGTTCGATGTCGGCGGCGGACATGGGCATGGCGCGAGCTTATCAGTTCTGCGCCGGAATTTCTTCCCCGCCCATATAGGCCGGAAACCAGCCTTCATGCGCCGCGCGCAATGTGCCGAGCGCGATCTCGCCATGGCCTTTCACGCGCAGGGTTTTGATGACGGTCGTCCTGCCCAGAATGACGGCCGGAACGCCGTATTTTGCGGCCATTTGCAGCGTGCCGTTAGCGACATGCGTTGGGCAGGCCAGCACATAGCGCGCCTGATCTTCACCGAAAAGAAAAGCAATTGCGTCCACGCCTTCAGGCACGGCGATCTCCGCGCCGATATCGGAGGCCAAGGCCATTTCGGCGACGGCGACCAGAACGCCGCCGTCCGAAACATCGTGGATGGTGTCGGCATGGCCGCCTTCGACGATCGCGCGCACGAAATCGCCGTTGCGTTTCTCAACGGCGAGATCAACGGGCGGGCAGGCGCCCTCCTCGCGTCCCTCGATCTCGCGCAAATAGATCGACTGGCCGAGATGGCCCTTGGTATTGCCGAGCAGCAGGATCGTGTCGCCCGCCGATTTGAAGGCGACACTCGCCATGCGGCGCACGTCTTTGATCAGCCCGACGCCGCCGATGGTGGGCGTGGGCAAAATGCCTTCGCCTTGCGTCTCGTTGTAAAGCGAGCAATTGCCCGAGACGACCGGAAAGTCGAGCGCGCGGCAAGCCTCGCCGATGCCGTCGATTCCCGCCACGATCTCGCCCATGATCTCGGGCTTTTCGGGATTGCCGTAATTGAGATTGTCGGTGATCGCGAGCGGCTTGGCGCCGACCGCCGTCAGATTGCGCCAGGCCTCGGCGACGGCCTGCTTGGCGCCTTCGTAAGGATCGGCCTTGCAATAGCGCGGGCTGACATCGGTGGTGATGGCGAGCGCTTTCTGCGTGCCGTGCACCCGCAACACGGCGGCGTCGCCGCCCGGCGCCTGGAGCGTGTCGGCCATCACGCTTTGGTCGTATTGCTCCCAGACGAAGCGCCGCGAACTCATGTCGGGCGAGCCCAAAATCTTCCGCAGCGAGTCCATCACCGGCCGCGCGCGATCGAAGGACACTTCATCCGTACACGGTACGGGCCGCACGAACGGCCGCTCATAGACCGGCGCGGCATCCGACAGCGAACCCACCGGCATGTCGGCGACGACTTCGCCTTTGTGCTTCACCACCAGGCGGTGCGTGTCGGTGGTGACGCCGATCACCGCGAAATCGAGTTCCCATTTCCTGAAGATGCGCTCGGCCTCCGCCTCGCGGCCGGGCTTCAGCACCGCCAGCATGCGCTCTTGCGACTCCGACAGCATCATCTCGTAGGCGGTAAGGCCGGTTTCGCGCTGTGGCACCAGATCGAGGTTGAGCTCGATGCCCGCGCCGCCCTTGTCGGCCATTTCGGAGGACGACGATGTCAGCCCCGCCGCGCCCATGTCTTGGATGGCGATGATGGCGTCGGTCTCCATCAATTCGAGACAGGCTTCGAGCAGCAGCTTCTCGGTGAACGGATCGCCGACCTGCACCGTCGGGCGCTTTTCCTCGCTGTCCTCGTTGAACTCGGCCGAGGCCATGGTGGCGCCGTGAATGCCGTCGCGCCCGGTCTTCGAGCCGATATAGACCACGGGATTGCCGGCGCCGCGCGCCGCGCTTTTGAAAATTCGATCGGCGCGGGCGAGGCCGACGCACATCGCGTTGACCAGGATGTTGCCGTTATAGGAGCGGTGGAAGTCAACCTCGCCGCCCACCGTCGGCACGCCCATGCAATTGCCGTAGCCGCCGATGCCCGACACCACGCCGGAAATCAGATGCCGCGTCTTGGGATGGGACGGCTCGCCGAAACGCAGCGAATCGAGCATCGCGATCGGCCGCGCGCCCATGGTGAAGACGTCGCGCATGATGCCGCCGACACCCGTCGCCGCGCCCTGGTAAGGCTCGATGAAGCTCGGGTGGTTGTGGCTTTCCATCTTGAACACGACCACGTCGCCGTCGCCGATGTCGATGACGCCCGCGTTCTCGCCGGGGCCTTGCAGCACCCAGGTTGCTTTGGTCGGCAGCTTCTTCAGATGCGCGCGCGTCGATTTGTACGAGCAATGCTCGCTCCACATCACGCTGAAGACGCCAAGCTCGACGAGGTTCGGCTCGCGATAGAGCAACTTCACGATGCGCGCATATTCCTCTTCATTGAGACCGTGCTCGCGGACGATTTGGGGAGTGATGGCGGTCATCGGGCGGTACTCGGAACGGAACAGGTGTGAAAAGAAGAAAAATCGAATTCAAATACCGGAATTTCCCTGCAAGCGCTTGATTCAGCGAGAAAAACGCCTTGCTTCGTGCGCTGCAACTTCGTGCTTCTAGCTGTCTTTCGCCTCATTCGTCCAACCACCGATTTAGGAAGAAATACATAAGCAGCCGCAGCCGTTTTTCAAGCTCAGCTGAGCGCCTCGATCAAGCTTTGGAACAGCGCCATGCCGTCGGTGCCGCCGATCAGCGGATCGCAGACGCGCTCGGGATGCGGCATCAGGCCCAAGACGTTTCGCTTCTCCGACAAGATGCCCGCGATGTTGCGCGCCGAGCCGTTGGGATTGTCGCCATTGGCATAGCGGAAGGCGACGCGGCCTTCGCCTTCGAGGCGGTCGAGCGTCTCTTCGTCGGCGACATAATTGCCTTCGCCGTGCGCCACCGGAAACACCACGCGCTGGCCGTAGCTGTATTTGCGGGTGAAGGAGGATTGCGTCTCCACCACCTCAAGCCCGACCGGCCGGCAGACGAACTTCAGCCCGGCATTGCGCATCAGCGCACCGGGCAGCATGTGGGTTTCAGTCAGCACCTGAAAGCCGTTGCAGATGCCGAGCACCGCGACGCCCCTCTCGGCTTTGTCCTTTACGTCGCGCATGACGCGCGATTGGCTGGCCATTGCGCCGCATCTGAGATAATCGCCATAGGAAAAACCGCCGGGCAGCACGATCAGATCGACATCCGCCGGGATTTCGCTGTCGGCGTGCCAGATCATCGCCGGTTTCTTGCCCGTCAGCTTCTCCAGCGCCACCGCCGCATCACGGTCGCAGTTGGAAGCGGGAAAGACGACGACGGCGGCGTTCATCCGCCCTCTCTTGCCTCCCCCCTTGAGGGGGAGGCAGAAAAATTCGCTTTGCGAATTTTTCGGTGGGGGGTCCTTTCGACGTTCATTCCGGTCTCTCTATTACCCCTCCCCGAAGCAGCTTCGCTGCTTCGACCCTCCCTCAAGGGGAGGGTGGAAACTAGGGCTTCAACTCGATCTCGTATTTCTCGATCACGGTATTGGCGAGCAGCTTCTCGCACATCGCTTTGACGCTGTCGCGGGCGCGGGCTGCGTCCTTTTCGGCCAGCTCGATCTCGATCAGCTTGCCTTGGCGCACTTCGCCGACTTCGCCGAAGCCGAGTCCGTTCAGCGCGTGACCGATGGCTTTGCCTTGGGGATCGAGAACGCCGGTCTTCAAGGTGACAAACACGCGCGCTTTCATGGCTCAACTCATTTGACGAGAACCGGTCCCTTGCTCTCGTTCTGCCCCGATTCGGGCATGATTCCCAAGCGCCGCGCGACCTCGGAATAGGCCTCCATCAAGCCGCCGAGATCGCGGCGGAAACGGTCCTTGTCCATCTTCTCGTTGGTGGCGGCGTCCCACAGTCGGCAGCAGTCCGGGCTGATCTCGTCGGCCAGCACGATGCGCATATAGTCGTTTTCCCACAGCCGGCCGAATTCGACCTTGAAATCCACCAGCTTGATGCCGACGCCGAGGAACAGTCCCGAAAGAAAATCGTTGATGCGGATGGTGAGGTTCACCATGTCGTCGAGGTCTTGCGGGCTCGCCCAGCCGAAGGCGGTGATGTGCTCTTCGCTCACCCAGGGGTCGTGCAGGGCGTCGTTCTTGTAATAATATTCGATGATCGAGCGCGGCAGGGGCGTGCCTTCCTCGATGCCGAGGCGCTTGGACATCGAGCCCGCGGCGACGTTGCGCACCACCACTTCGAGCGGAACGATCTCCACCTCTTTGACCAGCTGCTCGCGCATGTTGAGGCGGCGCACGAAATGCGTCGGCACGCCGATGGCGCCCAATTGCAGCATCAGATACTCGCTGATGCGGTTGTTGAGCACGCCCTTGCCTTCGATCACCGCTTTCTTGGTGGCGTCGAAGGCGGTGGTGTCGTCCTTGAAGTACTGGATGACCGTTCCGGGCTCCGGCCCCTCGTAGAGGATCTTGGCCTTGCCCTCGTAGATCATGCGTCGGCGTTTCATGGTTTTGGTTCCCGCCAAAAACGCGAAACGGGGATCAAATCCCCGTTGGGGCTGCAAAATAGCATGGCAAGGCCCTGGGGCAATGCACAAGGGCGCGCACCTCCCCGCATTTCGGTGAGCAAATGCTATCTATTTGAAATTGATCCTAGATTCGCGCCGAAAGGATCACGTTCCAGCGCCGAACACGCGCGCGAAGATCGTATCGACGTGCTTGAAGTGATAAGCGAGGTCGAACAGGGCCGCGAGTTCTGCCTCTGGCAACATCGCGGCGACCTCTTTGTCCGCCTTGAGCAGGGTCAAAAGATCGCCGTCGCCGCTGAAGGCGCGCATGGCGTTTTTCTGCACCAGGCGATAGGCGGCGTCGCGGTCGAGACCCTTTTGCGTCAGCGCCAGCATGACGCGCTGGCTGTGCACCAGGCCGCGGGTTTTCTCGAGATTCTCCTTCATGCGCTCGGGATAGACGACGAGCTTTTCCACCACGCCCGCCATGCGATGGAGCGCGAAGTCGAGCGTGATGGTCGCGTCAGGCCCGATGTAGCGCTCGACCGAGGAATGCGAGATGTCGCGCTCGTGCCACAGCGCCACGTCTTCCAGCGCCGGCGTCACGTAAGCGCGCACCATGCGCGCCAGGCCCGTGACGTTCTCGCTCAGCACCGGATTGCGCTTGTGGGGCATGGCGGAGGAGCCTTTCTGCCCTTCCGAGAAATATTCCTCGGCCTCCAGCACTTCGGTGCGCTGCAGATGGCGGATTTCGACGGCGAGGCGTTCGAGCGAAGAGGCCACCACGCCCAGCGCCGCGAAATAGGCGGCATGGCGGTCCCGCGGGATCACTTGCGTCGACACCGGCTCGGGCTTGAGGCCGAGCTTCTTCGCGACATGGGCTTCGACCGCGGGCGCCACATTGGCGAAAGTCCCGACGGCGCCCGAGATCGCACAGGTCGAAATCTCCTCGCGCGCCGCTTGAAGCCGCGCCCGCGCGCGGACGAATTCGGCATAGAAACCCGCGAGTTTGACGCCGAAGGTGGTCGGCTCGGCATGGATGCCGTGGCTGCGCCCGATGGTGGGCGTCAATTTGTGTTCTAGAGCGCGCGCCTTCAGCGCCGCCAGCAAGAGATCGACATCCTTGATCAGAATGTCCGCCGCGCGGCGCAATTGTACGGCAAGGCAGGTGTCGAGCACGTCGGACGAGGTCATGCCTTGGTGCACGAAGCGCGCCTCGGGTCCCACGATCTCGGCCAGATGCGTCAGGAACGCGATGACGTCGTGCTTGACCTCGCGTTCGATGGCGTCGATGCGCTCCACGTCGAATTTCGCCGTGCGGCCCTTTTCCCAGATCTTGACGGCGGCGTCCTTGGGAATGACGCCGAGCTCCGCCAAGGCGTCGGCGGCGTGCGCCTCGATCTCGAACCAGATGCGGAACTTGGCGTCGGCCGACCACAGGGCCGCCATCTCGGCGCGGGCGTAACGCGGAATCATGAGCCGTTTCTAACCCGCCGCGGCGTCCAGAGAAAGGTTCGGCAAGCTCACCGCTTTGATCAGCTCCTTGGTATGGGGATGCTTGGGCGCCTTCAGGATGTCCACGATGGCGCCGCGTTCCACCACTTTGCCCTCGTGGAAGACCAAGGCGTCGTCGGCCAGCGCTTGGGCGACGGTGAAATCGGCGGTAATGACGAGGAAGGCCGGCCCTTGATAGGTGCGGAAATCGCTCAGCACCTCGCGCAGGATGGTTTGGGCGAAGGCGTCCATCCCGCGCAAGGGTTCGTCCACCACCGCCAAGAGCGGGGCGCCGACGATGGCCCGCGCCACCTGCAGCCGGCGCCGGTCGAAGGCACCGAGCGAGGCCACGCTGCGCCGCCCGTCGTACGAGGCCAGGCCGACGCGCTTCAGCGCCGCTTCGCGATAGCCCGCGACGAGATCGCTGGAGAGCCCCAAATGGGCGCGCAAAGGCTCGTCCACCGTATCCCACAGCGTCATGCGCGGATCGAGCGCGTCGTCCGCGCCGGTGATGAAGGCGATGCGGCGGCGCATGCGTAAGGTCATCCCCGGGGACAGAACGCCGAGATCGACCGCGTCGAACACCACGCGGCCTTGCGGCGGCCGCTCGAGGCCGAGCACGGCATGGGCCAGTTCGCGCCGCCCCGAGCCTTCTTCGCCCACCAAGGCCAGCGAAGCGCCGCGCCGCAGTTCAAAGGTCAAACCCTCGCGCCGACGCGGCCCCGGAGCCAGGTCGAGGTCATGCACCTGCAGCAAAGGCTGGCCGCGCACGTTGCGGGTTTTCGGCCGCTCGGCGTCGAGCTTGGGCATCGCCTTGAACAGCATGCGTGTATAGGCGTGGGAATGGCCGCTGGCCAGCCGCGCGGCGTTGCCTTCTTCCACCACACGGCCTTCGCGGATCACCAGGACGCGGCCGGCGAACCGCGCCACCGGCTGCAAAGTGCCGGTGGCATAAAGCAGCGCGAAGCCGAGCCGCTTTTGCTCCGCAGCCAGCGCATCCAGCAGTGCGCATACCGCGATCGGTCCGATGTCGGCAAAGGGGTGGTCGGCCAAGACCAGTTCCGGCGTTTGCGCCAAGCAAGCTGCCAGCAAGCCCCAAGCCATCGTGACGGAATCGAGCTTAGACGGCACATGGTTCAGCGCCGACAAGGGCGGAGCGCCTTTGAGCCGTTCGAGCGCTAAACGTATCTCCTCGCGGGCGCTGGCCGGCGGCTCTGCCAGCTTGCGCGCCACCACGCGGCTGAGCTGCGACAAGACGCTGGCATGCGGCACGAAAGGCTTGCTTTGCGGACTGGGCAGATAGGCAGTGCGGATCGCCGGGCGGGGACGTTTGGCGATGGACCGCGCCTCTCGGTCGCCGAAGCGGATGCTGCCCGCGATCGCCTCGGTCTTTTCGGGAAAGCCGCCCAGAACGCGCAACAAGGCCTCTTTGCCGGAGCCTGCTTCGCCCAACACCACCACGCTCTCGCCGGCGCCCAGCGACAACGAGAAACGGTCGAGTTCGGGCCGTGCGGCGCCCTGCGCCGTCACGCTCAACTCAGAGACCTCGATCAGGCAGGCGCTCATGCCCGTTCGCCTTCGTCCAGACCCGCCGCCAGTCGCGCGAAAAGGATCAAAGCCACCAGCGCCAGCGCGGGGAAAGCCGCCGTCCACCAGGCGGAAAGATAACTCGCCTTGGCGGCGGCAATCATCAACCCCAGATCGCGCCCCGGCGGAATCGAACCGAAGCCCAAAAAGCTCAGGGTCGACAGGATGATGGTCACGGCCGCCAAGGCGCGCGCCGCGGTTTGCGCCAATGTGTCGCGGAACTCGTAGGTCAGATCGCGTTTCAGCAGCGTGGTGGAGGAGATTCCGGTCGCCCGGGCGTACTCGGCATGGGTGGATTTGACGTCGACCTTGTCGAAGGCGCGCACGAAGGCGAAGGGCGCTGCGGCCAAGCCGGCGGCCAGCGCGGCATAGTCGCGCGCCGTCAGTCCGATGATCACGATGGCCAGCAACAGCGCCGGGATCGCCGCAAGGACTCCGAACAGCCAGCGCAATACCGCGCTCATCGGGTTCGGCAACCGCGCCGCCATCGCGCCGGCCAAGCCGCCCAAGAGCACGGCCACCAGCGTCGCTAGAAGCGCGTCGCCGAGCGTCACGCTGAGCCCGTGCAAGGCTTCGCTCAAGACGTCGCGGCCGAGCAGATCGGTGCCGAAGGGATGGGCCTCGGACGGCGCTTCGAGCATGGGGCCGACGCCGGTGGCGCCCGCCGGCGCGCGCGCCAGGAAGTCGCTGAGCGCCACGGCGACGGCGGTCAGGCCGAGCCCAATCCAGCCGATGGCGCGCAGCGTGCCGCCGAAAGCGGAAGGGCGCGCGCTCACGGCACAGCCTCCCCGACCAGCGCAAAAGCGCTAAGCCGGCCCAACAGATCGGCAAGGAAAGAGAAGGCGGCAAAGACGAACAGGATCAAGGCCGCCATGTTCCAATCCCGCAAAGCCACCGACTTCACGAACAGATCGGCCGCGCCCGGACGGTGGAACACCCATTCGGCGACCACGGCGGCCGCCAGCAGCGCGCGCACGATCTCGCCCGCGCTCGCCAACAGGCCGGCCGCCACTTGCGGGACGACGTAGAACCGCTCGATTTCGATCTGCGACAAGCCGAGCCGCTTCAATCCGGTGCGGAAGCGCTGCTCGGCGCTGGCCGCGGTGGCGCGCCGCAAAGCCAGCTGCACCGCCGCGGCGCCGGCCAATCCAACCGTCAAGACGGCCGGCAAAGTCAACTGCAGCGCCTTGGGATCGGCCGAGAAAATCGACGCAGGCTCGGTCATCCGCGCATTCACGCTGACCGGCCAAGCGAGCCACTTGGCGGCGCCATAAGCCAAGATCAGCCCGGCGCAGAACACGGGCAAGGCGGCCAGCAACAGCAGCAAGAGACTCGCCACCCGTCGCGGCGCTCCGGTCGCGAACAACAGGCTCAAGAGAACGCCGGCGATGAGCGCCACGCCGCCGCCGGCCGTCACCAGCGCCAAGGTGGCGGGCAGATGCGCGGCGATCTCTTGCGCCGCCGCCATGCCGGTAAGGGCGCTCTTGCCGAAATCGAATTCGAGAAAGGACAAAAGCCGAAGGCCCCAGGCTTCCAGATAAGGCCCGAAGCCATGCGCTTCGGGCACGACCGAGATCGCCGCCGCTGCGGCCAGCGCACCCAGAAGTCCGAATGCGAAACGCCCTGCTTGGCGCAGCGCGAAGTCGACCATGAGAGCCCCACCTTTCGGGGGCGGACTATAGCAGCCGCAGGGTTCAAGGAAACCATGCAAACTGGGCGGATTCCGCAACAGCCCCAACGCTTTGAGCGCGGCCGGCGGTTACAGCGTCTTGGCCATGAAGACGCTGGTTTCGATGGCGTGCGCCGGCATGGAGGCGTAAGGCTCGAACGGCGGGCAATCACGGAAGCCGACGCGGCGATAGAAACGGTTGGCGGCGTGGTTGAGGGTTCCGCCTTCGAGCTTAAGCAGGCGCTGGCCGTGCCGACGCGCTTCTTGTTCGAGCCGCGTCATGATCGCATCGGCGACGCCGCGCCCGCGCCAGGCCGGCCGCACATACATGCGCTTGACCTCGGCGAAAGCGTCGAAAAAGGCGATGCCGCCGCAGCCCGCCGCTTCGCCGTCCAACCGCGCCACGAAAAAGCGGATATGCGGCTCGAAGATCGCGTCGAGCTTGAGCCCGTGGCGCTGCTCAGGCCGGTAGAGCGCGGCAAGCTCCGCTTCGAGCTCGCCGACCAGGACGCGCACTTCGTCGGTCGGAGCCGGAACATGTTCCACCGCGATCACAGCAGCCCCAACGCCTTGAAACTGGCATGGCCGCTGCGGCCGACGATCACATGGTCATGGACGGCGATGCGCAGCGCCTTGGCGGCGTCCACGACTTCGCGGGTCATTTCGATATCGGCCTTGCTGGGCGTGGGATCGCCGGAAGGATGGTTGTGCACCAGGATCACCGCCGAAGCGCCCAATTCCAGCGCCCGCTTGACGATCTCGCGCGGATAGACCGGCGTGTGGTCGATGGTGCCGCTGGACTGCACCTCGTCGGCGATCAGCACGTTCTTACGGTCGAGGAAGAGGATGCGGAACTCCTCTTTCTGCGAACGCGCCATCGCCGCCGCGCAATAGTCGAGCAGCGCCGCCCAGGACGACAGCGCCGGCCGTCCCAAGACGCGCGTCTGGGAAAGACGCAGCGCCGCCGCCTCGACGATCTTGAGCTGCGTCGCCGCGGCCTCGCTCATGCCTTCGACTTCGAGGAGGCGCTCGCGCGGCGCGGCGATGGCCTCGGCAAAGCCGCCGAAGCGGGCGATCAGCGCTTTGGCCAGCGGTTTGACATCGCGCCGCGGAATGGCGGCGAACAGCACCAGCTCCAGCAATTCGTAATCGGGCATGGCCTCGGCGCCGCCGGCGAGAAAGCGTTCGCGCAAGCGTTCGCGGTGGCCGAGATAATGGGGCGCCTCTTCAAAGCCGCGCGCCACATCGCTGATGCCCTTAGAAATAAGGCGGTCGGTCCCAGCCTTTGGGCGATCTGGTGAAGATTTCGACGCCATCTTCGGTCACACCCACGGAATGCTCGAATTGCGCCGACAGCGAGCGGTCGCGCGTCACCGCGGTCCAACCGTCGCCCAGCACCTTCACGCCAAAGCCGCCCAGATTGATCATCGGCTCGATGGTGAAGAACATGCCCGGCTTGAGACCGAGGCCGTGGCCCGGCTTGCCGTAATGCACGATGTTGGGCAGGGCATGGAAGACCTTGCCGAGCCCGTGCCCACAGAAATCGCGCACCACCGAGCAGCGCTCCTGGTCCTCGGCGTAGGACTGGATGGCGTGGCCGATGTCGCCGGTGGTGGCGCCGGGCCTGACCGCGGCGATGCCGCGCAGCATGGATTCGTAGGTGATGTCGACCAGCCGGCGCGCCTTCAGCTTGACATCTCCCACCAGGTACATGCGCGAAGTGTCGCCGTGCCAGCCGTCGAGGATCACCGTCACGTCGATGTTGATGATGTCGCCGTCGCGCAGCGGCTTGTCGCAGGGCATGCCGTGGCAGACGACGTGGTTGATCGAGGTGCACAGCGTATAGCGATAGCCGCGATAGCCCAGGCAGGCGGGAACCGCGCCATGCGCCGTGGTGTAGTCGAAGGCGAGCTTGTCGAGAGTGGCCGTGGTGACGCCCGGTTTGACCTCTGGCACCAGCAAATCGAGCACTTCGGCCGCCAGCCGGCCGGCCCGGCGCATGCCGTCGAAATCCTCACGCCCGTGCAGCGCCACCGCGAAATGGGCCTTGCGGGCGGCTTCGAAAACGTCGGTCTCGGGCATGAAAGAGGTCATTTGCATATTGCCGAATTGATATAGGCTGGCCGCTCTTGCTTTCCAGGTGCATTTTCCCATGCCCTCTTACACAATCGGGCCGTCATGAGCCAGAGCGAGGCCATTACCGCCGCCATTCTCGTCATCGGCGACGAGATTCTGTCGGGCCGCACCCAGGACACCAATTCCCATACCATTGCCCGGTTTCTTTTGCCTTTCGGCATCGATCTCAAGGAAATCCGGGTGGTGGGTGACGTAGAGGAAGAGATCGTCAAGGCGCTGAACGCGCTCAGGTCCCGCTATACCTATGTCTTCACCACCGGCGGCATCGGGCCGACCCATGACGACATCACCGCCGACGCCGTGGCCAAGGCCTTCGGCGTCGGCATCGCCGTCCATCCCGAGGCGCTCCAGCTGCTGCTCACCCGCATCAAGCCGGAGGACATGAACGAGATGCGCCGGCGCATGGCGCGCATTCCTTTCGGCGCCAGCCTGGTCCGGAACAGCGTTTCGGCCGCGCCGGGATTCCAGCTGGAAAACGTCTTCGTTCTGGCCGGCGTGCCGATGATCATGCGCGCCATGCTGGAGGACGTCGCACCGCGGCTGCGCCATGGGCAGGTCGTCCATTCGGCGACCGTAGCCGCTCGGATTACCGAGGGCTCGATCGCGGCGGAGCTGGCTCGCATTCAGGACGGCTTTCCCAGCCTCGCCATCGGCAGTTATCCCACCTATCAGGAAAACGGCTTCGGGGTGCAGCTTGTGGTGCGCGGCCGCGACGCACATGCAGTGGAAAAGGCCGCCCAGGCGGTGGAAGAGCTTGTCCGCAAAGCCGGTGGTGAACCCTGGCGCGTTTTGCCGCATTAGTGTTAAGACGCTGTCATATTTACAAAAATTTATGGCAAAGGCATACAAAGCGTGTATCGTGGCGTACCAGAGAGCGCGGCCGCAAAGGAACGCGCCAAGGTGGGCAGGCAGGCGATCCGGAGTGGTCTTGGTTTTCTGGGTCCGCTTTGCGTGCGGGTGTTGCGGGGTCAAGTCATGGCGACAAATCGGTTGTTCGGCGCGATCTTCGCGGGTCTTCTGGTCGTAGCCGCTGGGGTGGCCGTCGCCGACAATCTTGTTGCCGCCAAGCCGACGGATTTCTTCGCGCCCGGCAAGCATCAGTTTTACGTCTGGTGCGCCAAGGGCGGCGATTACACGGCGATCGAGAGCGGCGCCTCCGCCGAGGACGCGCAGATGAAGCTCTACAATGCCGCCAAGGCCGCCGGCCGGGCCACCTGCTGGCCGGTCTGGCAAGGCAAGGTTTCGGGGTAATCCCCCTTCGGCTCGCCGCAAGCGGCTCACGCGCGCATGCTGACGCTACGCGCTCCCCCGCTTCGCGGGGGCAGAAAAGAGCGGTGTTTGCTTTCCGCCCCCGCGCAGCGGGGGAGGTGGTCGCGCAGCGACCGGAGGGGGCGCTACTCCTTCCGCACCCGGTGCTTGCCTTTGGCCAGCGCCACGATCATGCCCCGTAAGGTCTGCACTTCCTGATAGGTGAGCTTGGCGCGGTGCAGCGTGGCGCGGATGGCCCGGCTCATGTGATCGCGCTTGTCGGGCGGGAACAGAAAGCCGCTGTCGGTCAGTTCACGCTCCAGATGCTCGAACAGCTGGAACATCTCTTCGCGCGTGGGCTTGCGATGCAGCGGGCTATGCTCGATGCGCGAGACGGGCGTCGCATCGCCGGCGCGGAACCATTCGTAGCCGAGGAGCAGCACCGCCTGGCCGAGATTGAGCGAAGAGAATTCCGCCGTCGGCACGGTGATCACCGCATCGGCGAGCGAGATTTCGTCGTTGTCGAGACCGGCGCGCTCGTTGCCGAACAAGATTCCCGTGGCCTCGCCGCGCGCCGCCGCCGCGCGCAAGCGCTTCGCCGCCTCGGCCGGGGTGAGCACTTCCTTGGTGATGCCGCGATCGCGCGCCGTGGTGGCGAGCACGTAGTGCAGCTCGGCCAGCGCCGCCTTGGTGTCGGCATAGAGCCGCGCCTTTTCGACGATGTCGGCCGCGCCAGCCGCCATCGCCTCGGCTTTCGGATTGGGCCAGCGGTCGCGCGGCGCGATCAGGCGCAAATCGGAGAGTCCGAAATTCTTCATCGCCCGCGCCGCGGCACCGATATTCTCGCCGAGCTGGGGATGGGAGAGGATGATGGAAGGCGTGCTCATACATTGATCTCGGGTCGGCGAGAGCATAATGCCACAAACGAGGCGCTAAAAATCAGCAGGATAGGGCTATCCGGTATCGGAAACGTATTCATGCAGGCTCGGCGCGGGCCACGGTCAGCTTGCGCGTGCGCCAGCCGCGCACCGCGATGACGATGCTCGTCACCAGGAGCACAACAGCTGTCACCTCCGCGATGTGAAAACTTTCATCGCTTGCAAAATCGGCCGCCTTGATCGGTACACTGTCTGACCCCAGAAATAGGGAAAAGAGAGAAGTTACGGCTGACGCCATGATGACAAGATAGGCGTACACTCCTGCGCCGACCGCTGCCAAAAGGGTGAGCATTGCAGTACCCACACAGAGCCAGCCGCGTGTCATGGATACAAGAGACCCCCAAGCCGCAAGCAGCAGAACGCCCGGCAGAATCACGCCACCGATTAGGCCCATCTCCCAGGATACGAAACTGCGGGGATAAGCCCCCTGGATCGTGATCGACGACGGAGTCGGCCCATCCACGAGGAAATCGCCGGCAGGGATCGTGAAGCTCGTGCCCTCACCGAAGACGGGTCTGGCAGCGACAGTCTGCGTGATCGTTCCGTTCCGGTGCGTAACGATCGTGTTCTTCTGATAGGTAAGTACGCTGACATGCAGCGCTACCGCCGCCAGTAGGCAGCCCGCGATTATGAGCCAGTTCCTTGTCATGGCGGATCTCCCCAAGAACGCCTTTGACGCCTCCGGAACTCCCGGCTAGAACGCCGTCAAATTCTCCCACCCGAGGCGTAAATGGACAAGATCAAAGTCGCCAACCCCGTCGTCGAGCTCGACGGCGACGAGATGACCCGCATCATCTGGGCGCTCATCAAGCAAAAGCTGATCCTGCCCTATCTCGACATCAAGCTCGACACTTACGACCTCGGGATCGAACACCGCGACGCCACCAACGACCAGGTCACCGTCGACGCGGCCAACGCCATCAAGAAATACGGCGTCGGCGTCAAATGCGCCACCATCACGCCCGATGAGGCGCGGGTGAAGGAATTCGCCCTCAAGCAGATGTGGAAGTCGCCCAACGGCACCATCCGCAACATCCTCGGCGGTGTCATCTTCCGCGAACCGATCATCTGCAAGAACGTGCCGCGCCTGGTGCCCGGCTGGACGCAGCCCATCGTCATCGGCCGTCATGCGTTCGGCGACCAGTATCGCGCCACCGATTTCCGCTATCCCGGCCCGGGCACGCTCACCATCAAATTCGTCGGCAGCGACGGCAAGGTGATCGAACACGAAGTGTTCAAGGCGCCTGGCTCGGGCGTGGCGATGGCGATGTACAATCTGGATGAGAGCATCCGCGATTTCGCCCGCGCCTCGATGAACTACGGCCTGGCGCGCCACTATCCCGTCTATCTTTCGACCAAGAACACCATCCTCAAAGCCTATGACGGCCGCTTCAAGGATCTGTTCCAAGAAGTGTTCGATGCCGAATTCGCGCCGGCGTTCAAAGCGGCGGGCCTCACCTACGAGCATCGCCTGATCGACGACATGGTGGCCTCGGCGCTCAAATGGTCGGGCGGCTATGTCTGGGCCTGCAAGAATTACGACGGCGACGTGCAATCCGACACCGTGGCGCAAGGCTTCGGCTCGCTCGGGCTGATGACCAGCGTGCTGATGACGCCCGACGGCAAGACGGTGGAAGCCGAAGCCGCGCACGGCACCGTCACGCGCCATTACCGCGAGCATCAGAAAGGCAAATCGACCTCGACCAATTCCATCGCTTCGATCTTCGCCTGGACGCGAGGCCTCGCGCACCGCGCCAAGCTCGACGGCAATGCGCGGCTGGCAACGTTCGCGCATACGCTCGAGAAAGTCTGCGTCGAAACCGTCGAAAGCGGCTTTATGACCAAGGATTTGGCGCTGCTCATCGGCCCCGACCAGAAATGGCTGACGACCGAAGCTTTCCTCGACAAGGTGGATGAGAACCTGAAAAGGGCTATAGAATAAAGCCGTTCGTAGCGGCGGGCGCAGAATTGGGGGAAATGATGCGCACAAAGTTCTGGACAATCGCCATGCTGGCGGCAGCGCTCAGCACGTTTGTCGCGTCGGCGGACGAGGTTCCGGCCGGCTGGCAAATCTTCAGTCTGTCGCCCGGCAGCTGCAATGCGAAGCGCCCCGGCCAAGAGGTCGATACGCTTCTGATGATCAACAACGAGGGCGAGTTGATTCTGGTTCCGGCCTGGCCTGGCCGGGAATTGCCGGGCGGAATGCAAAAGGGCGAACTCGCCATCGACGATGGCGCCCCACTGCCCGTCGAGGTCATGACGTTGGCCATGATGGCTTTCTTGAAGGTCGAGGACGACGCCCTGCGTAAGCAGTTGGACGGCGCAAAGAAGCTGCATTGGCGTTTCCCATGGGGCGACTTCAATGCTGACGTGACGGGACTCGGCGCAGCGGATGCGGCGCTCGCCAAATGCGTCAAAGGTCAGTAATTTTGCCATACGTTCTTGATTTGTTCACAAACCTGCGCTAAGCTTTCGGCGCAGCATCAAGGAGAGGCATATGCTCGGTTACGTCACCATCGGCGCACGCGACAGCGAGGCGTCGGGCAGGTTCTACGACGCGGTCTTCGCCGCCATCGGCGGGGAGCGCAAATCAACCGACGAAGGCTGGATTTTCTACGGCCCCAAGGGCAGCGACGGCGTGGTCGGCGTTTGCTCGCCGCCGTTCGACAAGAAGCCTGCGACCGTCGGCAACGGCATGATGATCGCCTTCAAGGCGGCCTCGAAGGACGAGGTGACGGCGGCGCACGCCGCCGCGCTCGCCCATGATGGCAGCGACGAAGGCGCGCCGGGCTTTCGTCCGGCCGAGGCGACCAGCGGCTTTTTCGGCGCCTATATGCGCGATCCGACCGGCAACAAATTGTGCGTCTATTGCCTGGCGTAGCGCGCTAATCGTCCTCGCGCCAGAAAGCGGCGGGCTCTTTGCTGACGGCGGCGAGCTCGTCGCCGCTGATGTCGCTTTGCACGCCGCCATAGGTTGTTTGATGTTCCCGGGCGGCCTCTTCGATGCGTTCCTTGAGCGCGGGATACTTGCGGATCAACATGGCGAAATCCTCCGCCGCCAGAACCAGCAGCCGGCAATGCGACTGCGCCACGATGGTGGCGCGCCGGTGGGTCTCGTGCAGCAAGGCCAATTCGCCGAAGAAGTCGCCGGGGCCGAACTGGATTTTGCGGCGCCCGACCTCGGCTTCGACGTCGCCGGAGACGACGAAATACATGGCGTGGGCGGGCGCGCCCTTGACCGCGATGATGCTGCCGCGCGCCACGGTCTGAGCCCGCAACAGGTTCATCAGTTCGCTGATGACGCGCGCGTCGAAATCCTTGAACAAGGGCACGCGCGCCAGCATGCCGAAGGTCACCACGAAATCGCGGCGGTGAATGGTGTCGATGAAGCCCGTGGCCACGATGCCCACCGGCAAGGCGAAAAGCCCCAGTCCCACCACCATGGTGAGGCCGGCCACCATCCGGCCCAAGGCGGTGATCGGCACTACGTCGCCATAACCCACCGTGGTCAGCGTCGAGATCGCCCACCACATCGAATCCGGAATGGTGCCGAAGGCGCGCGGCTGCACGGCGCCTTCCACCGCGTGCATGCAGGCGCCGGCCAGGATCGTGGCGCAAAGCAAGAGCAGCAAGGTGCCGAACAGCGCCCGTCGTTCGTTGACCACGACCTGGGCGAGCGTCGACAGCGCCGGCGAATAGCGCGCGATCTTGAGCAGGCGCAACAGCCGGAACAACCGCAGGAAGCGCAAGTCGACGAACGGCACGAACAGCGAGACGTAGCTCGGCGCGATGGCGAGAAAGTCGATCACCATCAGCGGGCTCAGCCCCGCGCGCAGCCGCCCGCGCCACGCGCCCATGGCGCCGACTTGCGGATTCTCGACGGACGTCCAAAGCCTGAGGCCGTATTCCACGCTGAAGATCGCCACCGAAACGATCTCGAACAGCACCAGATCGAGGCGATAGAAGCGCTCGACGGCGGGAACGCTCTGCAGCGTGTAGGCGAGAACGTTGAGCGCGATCAGCGCGATCAGTCCCGTCTCGACGATGCTTCCCGCGATGCCGCCGGCGCGCCCGCCTTCGAGCACGTGATAGACGCGGCGGCGAAGTGTGAGCTTACGGGCCGCGGCCACGGTCAAGCTTCGGCGAGGGCGCCGAGCCGCCGCTCGATCGCGGCCAGCGCTTCGGAGGCGCGCGCGCCGTCCGGCCCGCCCGCCTGCGCCATATCGGGCCGGCCGCCGCCGCCCTTGCCGCCCAGCGCTTCGGCGCCCAGCCGGACCAGATCGATGGCGCTGATGCGCGCCTTGAGATCGTCGGTGACGCCCACCACCAGCGAGGCCTTGCCGTCGGCCACCGCCGCGAACGCCACGACGCCGGAGCCGAGCTTGGCCTTGGCTTCGTCGGCGAGGCTCTTCAAGTCCTTGGCGCCCACGCCTTCGACCAGGCGCATCACGGTCTTGATGCCGGCGACGGTCTTGACGTCGCTTTCGGCTGTGCCTTGCGCGGGCCCGGCCAAGGCGAGCGCCCGTTTGGCCTCGCCGAGCTCGCGTTCGAGCTTGCGATGCTCTTCGGCGAGCTGGGCGACGCGCGCCGGCAGTTCGTCGGGGTTCGTCTTGAGTTCGGCCGCGGCTTCACGGGCCAATTCTGCGCGGTGCGACAGGTACAGCCGCGCCCCTTCGCTGGTCAGCGCCTCGATGCGGCGCACGCCGGAGGCCACCGCGCTCTCCGACAAGATGGTGAACAGGCCGATGTCGCCAAGCCGGCGCACATGCGTGCCGCCGCACAGTTCGACCGAATAAGGTTTGTCCGCGTCCTCGCCCATCGTCAGCACACGGACTTCCTCGCCGTACTTCTCGCCGAACAAGGCTTCGGCGCCCGCTTCGATCGCCTTATCGGTCGGCATCAGGCGGGTCGCCACGTCGCTGTTCTGGCGGATCACCGCGTTGACCAGCGTTTCCACCGCCTCCAGCTCCTCGGCCGTCAGCGCCTTGGGATGACTGAAGTCGAAGCGCAGCCGGTCGGGCGCCACCAGCGAGCCTTTTTGCGCCACGTGCGGGCCGAGCACGCGCTTGAGCGCGGCGTGCAAGAGATGCGTCGCCGAATGGTTGGCGCGGGTGGCGCGGCGCCGCTCGCCGTCGACCTTGAGATCGACGGCGTCGCCGGGCAACAACTCGCCCTTGGTCAATTCCACCACATGGACGTGCAGCGCTCCGAGCTTCTTTTCGGTATCGACGATCTTTCCCTCGACGCGCGGGGAGAACAGCACACCCGTGTCGCCGACTTGGCCGCCGGACTCGGCGTAGAACGGCGTCTGATTGGTCAGCACAAGGACGGTCTCGCCGGCGACCGCTTTATCGACGCGGCGACCGTCCTTGACGAGGGCGACGATGGTGCCTTCGGCCTCTTCGGTGTCGTAGCCCAGGAACTCCGTCTTGCCCAATTCGTCGAGCAGCGTGAACCATAGTGCGTCGTCGGCGGCTTCGCCCGAGCCGGCCCAGGCTTTGCGCGCCTCGGCTTTTTGCTTCGCCATCGCCGCCTCGAAGCCGGCGGTGTCCACGCTTATGCCGCGCGGCTTGAGCGCATCCTGCGTCAGATCGAGCGGAAAGCCGTAAGTGTCGTAAAGCTTGAAGGCGGTCTCGCCGGGCAATAGGCCGCCCGCTTTGAGATCGGCGGTGGCTTCGTCGAGCAACTTGATGCCGCGCGCCAGGGTTTCGCGGAAGCGGGTTTCTTCCAGCTTCAAGGTCTCGGCGATCAGCGCTTCGGCGCGCTTCAGTTCCGGATAGGCCGCGCCCATTTCGGCGACCAGCACCGGCACCAGCCGGTACAGCAACGGCTCCTTCGAGCCGATGAGATGGGCGTGGCGCATGCCGCGGCGCATGATCCGCCGCAGCACATAGCCGCGCCCTTCGTTCGAGGGCAGCACGCCATCGGCGATCAAGAACGAGGTCGAGCGCAGATGATCGGCGATCACGCGATGGCTGGACAGCGCCTCGCCCTCCGCCTTGGCGCCAGAAGCCTCGACCGAGGCGGCGATCAGGTGGCGGAACAGATCGATGTCGTAATTGTTGTGCACGCCTTGCAGGATCGCGGCGAGGCGTTCCAGCCCCAGGCCGGTGTCGATCGAGGGCTTGGGCAGCGGCACGCGCGTGGAGGCGTCGACCTGCTCGAATTGCATGAAGACGAGGTTCCAGAATTCGAGAAAGCGGTCGCCGTCCTCGTCGGGCGAGCCGGGCGGGCCGCCGGCGACCGACGGTCCCTGGTCGAAGAAGATTTCCGAGCAATAGCCGCACGGCCCCACCGGCCCCATCGCCCACAGATTGTCTTCGTGGCCGATGATGCGCTCGTCGGAGAGGCCGGCGATCTTCTTCCACAGCGCGCGCGCTTCCTCGTCGGCGTGGTAGATCGTCACCAGCAGGCGGTCCTTGGGCAGCGCCGCCGTCTTGGTCACGAAATCCCAGGCGAAGCCGATGGCGGCTTCCTTGAAGTAGTCGCCGAAGGAGAAATTCCCCAGCATCTCGAAGAAGGTGTGGTGGCGCGCGGTGTAGCCGACATTGTCGAGGTCGTTGTGCTTGCCGCCGGCGCGTACGCATTTCTGCACGCTGGTGGCGCGCGTGTAAGGGCGCTTTTCGGCGCCGGTGAACACGTTCTTGAACTGCACCATGCCGGCGTTGGTGAACAGCAGGCTGGGATCGTTGCGCGGCACCAGCGGCGAGGACGCGACCACCGTATGCTGGCGGTCGCGGAAGAATTCGACAAAGCCGGCGCGGATGTCGGAAAGACTCTTCATGCGCCTTATTTAGCGGGGGCACATCCCCTTGTCATCCCGCCGCAAGGACGAAGGGGTGCCGCGGATTCCCGCAGCACCCCTTCTTGAGTCGCTCCCTCATGCCAATAAGGGAACGGGTTCAAGCCTCGGCGCTATCGCCCTCTTCGCCGCCATGGGCGAGGCTTTGGCTCAAAAGGCCGGCGTTCTGCCGGATCGCGGCTTCGATCTTGGCCGCCACGTCCTTGTTGGCTTCGAGATATTGCTTGGCGGATTCGCGCCCTTGGCCGATGCGGGTGCCGTCGTACGAGAACCAGGAGCCGGATTTCTCCACGATCGCCGCTTTCACGCCCAGATCGAGCAGCTCGCCGCTCTTGGAGATGCCTTGGCCGTACATGATGTCGAATTCGACTTGCTTGAAGGGCGGCGCGACCTTGTTCTTGACCACTTTCACGCGCGTCTGGTTGCCCACCACTTCGTCGCGATCCTTGATGGCGCCGATGCGGCGGATGTCGAGCCGGACCGAGGAATAGAACTTCAAGGCGTTGCCGCCGGTGGTGGTCTCCGGATTGCCGAACATGATGCCGATCTTCATGCGGATCTGATTGATGAAGACGACGATGGTGTTGGATTTGGAGATCGAGCCGGTGAGCTTGCGCAGCGCCTGGCTCATCAGCCGCGCCTGCAGGCCGGGCAGCTGGTCGCCCATCTCGCCTTCCAGTTCCGCCTTGGGCGTCAGCGCCGCCACCGAATCGATCACCACGATGTCGACGCCGCCGGAGCGCACCAGCGTATCGGTGATTTCGAGCGCCTGTTCGCCGGTGTCGGGCTGGGAAATCAACAGTTCGTCGACGTCGACGCCGAGCTTGCCGGCGTAAACCGGGTCGAGCGCGTGTTCGGCATCGATATAAGCGGCGGTGCCGCCCTTCTTCTGGGCCTCGGCCACGGCGTGCAGCGCCAGCGTCGTCTTGCCGGAGGATTCCGGACCGTAAATCTCCACCACGCGGCCGCGCGGCAGCCCGCCGATGCCGAGCGCGATATCGAGGCCGAGCGAGCCGGTGGACACCGTGTCGGCCGCGGTCACCGGTTCGCGCTGGCCGAGCTTCATCACCGAGCCCTTGCCGAAGGCGCGGTCGATCTGACTCAAGGCCGCTTCCAGCGCGCGCTTTTTGTCGCTGCTCGTGTCGTCCTTGCCCACGACGCGCAATACCGCCTCTTTCATCTGATCCGCCTCCTTATTCCACGGCGCGCCGGGCATTCCCAGTGAATTCCCGCCGCCGCGACAGGAAGTTTAGTACATGTTTTGTTCCAGTTGGCAAGATGGTGCTTAAGTTATTAATCCAAAATTGATCTTTGATGGTTGTTCCCACAAGGTTCTATACAATCTGTAGTAGTATTTCTGTTTGAATTCTGCCAAATTTGCCTGATTTTGGCGGCGTCTATGACGCACCGGCCTTTGCCGAAGGAAGGTAATATTCTGGGCATAAACGAAGGCGCGCCGAAGCAAGGAACCTTAGCCATGCCATCCGTCTGCCCTTGGTATCTCGGATATTTTCTGCTTATTCCGCTTCGCTTTCTGGTGCAGAGGCCGTCGAAGATTTTGGCTCCCCATGTCAAAGCGGGAGCCGTCGCCTTCGAGCCGGGGCCCGGCATGGGCTATTTCACGCTCGAACTGGCGCGACGAGTCGGACCGGAAGGGCGCGTCACCGTCGCCGACACTCAGCCGCGGATGCTGCGCGTCCTGAAGCGGCGCGCGGCCAAGAAGGGTTTGCTCCCCCGGATTGAAACACGGCTGGTCAAAGACAATTCCTTGGGCGTTGACGACCTTGTCGGACGGGTCGATTTCGTGCTCGCCTTCGCGGTCGTGCACGAGGTGCTCGACGTGACACGCTTTTTCGCCGAAACCGGCGCCATCCTGAAGAAAGGCGGGCGTATGCTGCTGGCGGAACCGCGCGGGCACTGCCCGGAAAAAATGTTCACCGAAGAGCTGGAAGCCGCAGGAAAAAACGGCTTGCGGGTGATCGGACGTCCGCCGATCTGGCGGAGCTATACGGCCTTGCTGGAAAAGGACTGAACGCCGCCAGCGCCAGGACCGAAAGCCTATGGCGGTTCTTCCTCCGCCCCTTCACCCCACGCGCTTCGTCACCGGTGCGCCGGAGAGCACTTCCTTCACCTTGGCGGCGAGCTGCTTGAGGCCAAACGGCTTGGGCAGGAAGTGCAGGTCCGAGGCGTTTTCGTCGTTGCGGCGGAAGGCTTCTTCGGCATAGCCCGACATGAAGATCACCGCCATCTCGGGGCGGATGCGCCGCACGGCGCGCACCAAGGTCGGCCCGTCCATGGCGGGCATCACCACGTCGGTGACCAAGAGATGAATCGGCGCCTGCGCCGCGCGCACGATCTCCAGCGCCTCTTCGCCGCCGGACGCTTCCAGCACGTTGTAGCCGCGCATGCGCAGCGCCCGCGCCGCGAAGCTCCTCACCGCCTCCTCGTCTTCGACCAGCAGGATGGTGTCCTGCCCGGTCACGTCGCGCGGCGCGGCGCGTTCGGGTTCCGGCGCGGCGGCCTGCTCCTCGACGCGATGGCGCGGCAGGAAGATGCGGAAGGTGGTGCCTTTGCCGACCTCGGAATCGACGGTGATGAAGCCGTTCGACTGCTTGACGATGCCGTAGACGGTGGCAAGCCCCAATCCCGTTCCTTGCCCCACGGGCTTGGTGGTGAAGAAGGGATCGAAGATCTTGCCCAGATGCTCCTTGGGGATGCCGATGCCGCTGTCGCTGACGTCGATGCGCACGTAATCGCCCGAAGGCATGATGGCGGTGCCGAGCGCCACCGGCGTGGTGGTGGTCTCGTTGGCGGTCTTGATGGTGACCACGCCGCCCTTCGGCATGGCGTCGCGCGCGTTGACCACGAGATTGATGATGGCGTTCGACAGTTGCGCCTCGTCGGCATGCACCGGCCACGCCTCGCCCTCGCGTTCGAGCTTGAGCTCGACGCCTTCGCGCAGCAGCCGGCGCAACAGGATCGCCAGCTCGCCCACCACTTCGCGCACCTCGAGCACCTTGGGCTGCAGCGTCTGCTTGCGCGAGAAGGCGAGCAGTTGCCCCACCAGCGTCGCGGCGCGCAGCGCGTTCTGGTGGATTTCGTTGATCTCCTTGAAGGAGGGATCGCCGGCCTGATGGCGCATCAAGAGGAATTCGGAATTGCCGATGATGACGGTGAGCAGGTTGTTGAAATCGTGCGCCACCCCGCCCGCCAGCTGGCCGACGGCCTGCATCTTCTGCGACTGGGCGAATTTGATCTCGAGGGCCTTTTGCTCGGAGACGTCGAGCAGATAAAGGATCACGCGGCCGTCGGCGCTGGGGCCGGCGAAGAGTTCGGCCATGCGCTCGTGGCTGGCGTCCTTTGGCCCCGCGGCGCGCAGTTCGACCGAGCCGATGCCGGTTTCGCCCTTGGCCGCCTTGGCGATCAGCGTCTTGACGCGCTCGCGGTCGCTTTCCTCCACCAGCCCGGCGAGCGGGCGGCCGGCCAACGCGCCGGACGAGCCGAAGAACGCCTTGAAAGCGGCATTGGCGTCGGTCAGCGTGCCGCCCGCTTCGGCAAAGGCAACGCCCATGGGGGCTTCGCGGAAAATCTCGCCGGCGCTCGGCACGACGGCTTGCGGGGCGACCGAGGCGCGCGCGCTGGGCGCAAGGCGCGGGGTAAACCACCAGCAGGTCTGCTCGCCTTGCAGCGGACGCACCGCCGCCACGATCTCCAGCCCCGGCGCCACGACGAAGGATTCCTCGCGCGCGACGCCTTCGGCGGCGCCGCGCGTCAGGCGATACAGCACTTCGGCGGAAGGCTCGCCCGCCAAGGCAAGCTCGGGCGGAGAGGCGGCTTCGCCCTCCTTGGCGCCGGCCATGCGGCGGTAGACCTCGTTGCAGTCGAGCACCGCGCCGTCGCGCCCGGTGATCGCCCAGGCGACGTTGGCCCGCGCCGCGGCTTCGGCCACCCGGCGCGCATCGGCGGCGGAAATCCTCTCGCGCGGCCACACCGCATAAAGGAACAGGCTGCCGACCGCGCCGATGCCGCACAGCAAGGCTATGCCCACCCATTGCGCCACGTCGGGAGTCGCCACCGCCAAGCCCGCGGCGCCGAGCGCCAGCAGCACGAAGCCCAGCGCCGCCCAGCGCCAGCCGCCGGCCGGCACGCCGAGATTTCCACCAAGGATGCTTCCCGTGGCCATCATGGGGAGAGTCTAACCGAAACGAGGCGCGGCGCGAGAGGGTTAATTCGCCCGCATCTTGCCCGCCAGGCGGTAGACATAGCCGATGACCTGGGCGACGGCCTTGTAATGCTCGGGCGGGATGGCCTCGTCGACCTCGACCGTGGCGTGCAAAGCGCGCGCCAGCGGCGGATTTTCGACCACGGGAACATCATGCTCTTTCGCCACCTCGCGGATGCGCAAGGCGAGCGTATCCACGCCCTTGGCCACGCACACCGGCGCGGCCATTTTGCCTGATTCGTACTTGAGCGCGACCGCATAATGGGTCGGGTTGGTGATCACCACCGTCGCCTCGGGCACCGCCGCGATCATGCGCTTCTTGGCGCGCTCCTGGCGCAGTTGACGCAGCTTGGCCTTGATCAGGGGATCGCCTTCGGTCTGGCGGAATTCCTCTTTGATCTCCCGCTTGGACATGCGGTTGCGCTTGATGAACTGGAAGCGCTGCAAGAGGTAATCGGCGCCGGCCACCGCGGCCATGGCGGCGAGCGCCGCCGTCAGCACCTTGAACATCAGATGGGCCATGTCGCCGGCCACGCCCAGCGGGCTCTGGCTCAAGACCGATTCGAGGCCGTTGCGCTCCGGCCACAATTCCATCCACACCGCCGAGCCGACGATGGCGATCTTGAGCAGGCCTTTGACCAGATTGGTCCAGCCGTCGATCCCGAACATGCGCTTGAGGCCCGCGGTCAGCGACAGCTTGGCGAGATCGGGCTTGATGCGGTCGAAGGTGAAGACGGGGCGATGCTGGATCAGATTGCCGGCAAGCGCCGAAAGCATCATCACCGCGTACAGCGGCGCCAGGATCAGCGCCACCTGCCCCAAGAGCGCGCGCATCAAGGCCAGCAATGAACCCGGATCGGTGCCGATGCTGTCGGGCGCGGCCAAGAACAGGCGCAGCGTCTCCGCCAGCCCTTTCGCCACCGAAGAGCCCAAGACGGCGATGGCCAGCGTCGCGCCGAGCAACAGCACGAAGGTCTGGAGTTCCGCGCTGCGGACGACGTCGCCGTGTTCGTGCGCTTCGTCGAGCCGTCGCTGTGTCGGCTCTTCGGTTTGCTGGGATTGGTCGCGTTCGTCGGCCATCTAGAGGAGCTGCCCCATCTGGCCGGCGAAGAAATCGAGGAACACGGTCATGATCGAGCCCAGCATCAGCGCCATGACCAGAAATCCGACCAGGATGTTGACCGGCATGGCGATGAAGAACACCTGCAACTGCGGCATCATCCGCGCCAGGATGCCGAAGGCGGCGTTGACCGCGAAGCCGAACACCAGAAACGGCGCCGCCAGCTGGAAGCCGAGAGCGAAGGTGCCGCTGGTGATGCGGATGGCGAGCTCGGCCATGTCGCCGGTGGGAAGCTCCGTGCCCGGTGGAATCAGGTGATAGCTGCCGACGATCGCGCCGATCGCCAGATGATGCAGATTGGTGGCGAAGATCAGCACGGTGCCGAGCAGCGACAGGAAATTGCCCACCACCGCGCCTTGCTGGCCTTGGCTGGTGGGGTCGAGAGTCTGGGCGTAAGACAGTCCCGTCTGGCTGGCGATCAGCGTGCCGGCGTTCGCCAAGGCGCTGACGATGATGCGCGCGATCGCTCCGATCAAAAGGCCGACGGTGATTTCCTTGGCGATCAAAAGCCCCAGCGCCAGGACATTGGCCGGCGCGGTATCGGGATAGGCGCTCGCCACCGTCGGAGACAGCGCCAGCGAGATCGCCAAGGCCAGAATGAGGCGGACGCGCGACGGCACGTTGGCGTCGCCGATGGCTGGCAACAGCATGACCATGGCGCCGGTGCGCGCGAAGACGAGGAGGTAGACGAGGACCGTGCCCGACAAGCCCGGAAGCGTGATGGTCATGGCGCGCCTAATAGGCCGCGATGCGCTGCGCGATGTCGCTCATCAGTCCGCCCATAGCCGCGCCGGCAAACGGCAGCGCGATCAACAGCACGATGAAGATGGCGATGATCTTGGGCACGAAGACCAGCGTCATTTCCTGGATTTGCGTCAGCGCCTGCAACAGGCCGATGCCGAGGCCGACGACCAGCGCGGTCAGCATCGCTGGCGTGATGATCTCAAGCAGCACATAGATGGCGGAGCGGGCGAAATCGAGGCTGTCAGCGGGCGTCATCGGGTTTGCTCCGCAAGCAGAAATCGGAAGTCAGAAACCGGAAATCGGAAATCCGAATTCGGAAAACTCGTTTCGTCATTCTGCACCTTCTGATTTCTGGTTTCTGATTTCTGACTTCTGAATCAGATCGGCATGTTCATGATCGACTGATAGGCGGCGACCACCTTGTCGCGCACCGCCACCACCGTATCCAAGGTGATCTCGGCGGCGTTGACGGCGTTGACCACGTCGACGAGGTCGGCCTTGCCCGCCGCCTGCTTGGCGGCCATCTGTTCGCCTTGCTTGATGGTCGAGACGCTGTCCTTGAGGGCGTCGGACAGAAAGTTCGAAAAGCCGCCCGAAACGTCGGCGGGAACCACGCCCGGCGTGACGGTCGGATCGGGCCCCATCTTGGCGATCGCCTGATAGGCGGCGGCGGCAACGGCTGGTATCGCGGCCATGGTGTTCTCCTTTCACCGGCTCCCCGCTTGCGCGGGGATGACGCTTCGCGTCATTTGGTCAGCAAGTCCACCGTGTGCGACATCATGGTCTTGGTGGCGTCCAGCACGGTGAGGTCGGCCTCGTAGGAGCGCTGCGCCTCGCGCATGTCCATGATTTCAACCAAGGTGTTGACGTTGGGCAGCTTGACGTAACCCTGCTTGTCGGCGGCGGGATTGCCCGGATCGTATTGCAGGCGGAAATCGCTCATGTCCTCGGCCGGTTTTCCCGCTTCCACCATGGTGGCGTCGAGCTGGCGGTCGAAGTCGCTCTTGATCGTCGCGATCTGGCGGCGATAGGGATCGCCGCCGCTGACCGCGGCGGTGGAATTGGCGTTGGCGATGTTCTCGGCGATGATGTTCATGCGCTCGGACTGCGCGCGCATGCCGGAGGCCGCCACCTGCATCGAAGTCGTGAAGTCCATGGCTCAATCCTCCTAGCTGCCACCGTGGCCGATGGCGGTTCGCATCATTTCGATCGCCTTGGCGTAGAGATCGGCCGCGGCTTGGAATTGCGCCTGGGTGTCGGAGACCTTGATCATCTCTTGCTCGAGCGACACCGAATTGCCCGAGGGGTTGGTCTCGACGTCGGGCGTATTGACGTCGGCGAAGCCGGCGTTCTGCTGGCTGGCCGCGATCTGGCGCGGATTGTCGGTCATCAGCGTGCCGGCGAATTGATTGGGACGCGTCACCTCGCGCAACGTCTGTTCGAAGTTGACGGGCTTGAGATCGCGCGCGGCGTAGCCGGGCGTGTCCGCGTTGGCGACGTTCTGCGACAGCACGTTCTGGCGCGCGTCGAGCCAGGACATGCGTTCCTTCAGCATCGCCAGCAATGGGATTTGGGGCAGCTCCATGCTCCGCTCCGTATACGGAAAATTAGCCTTACGCGGCCCCATGCTGCGCGCGAACGCTTAAGCCGCGCTTAACAAAAGCGGAAAATCCTGCCGGGCATTTTCTTCCGGCGCTTAACCGGCGATTAAGCTTGACGCCGTTTGATGCGCGCATGCTTCGACAAGCTCAGCATGAGGGCAACGGGCAATTCCTCACCCTGAGCCCGTCGAAGAGTGAGGCGGCAAGGCAACCATGGATCTGATCGACATCGGCCGCTATCTGGGCGCGCTCCTGCTGGTCTTGGGACTGGTGGGACTGGCGGGACTTGCGGCGCGGCGTTTTGCGCTTCCCGGATTTGCCGCCGGGCTGATGAAGCCGTCCGCGCCGCGCCGGCTCGCCGTCGTCGAAAGCCTGATGCTGTCGCCGCGCCAGCGCTTGCTGCTCATCCGTCGGGATCAGGTCGAGCATCTCGTTCTGTTGACGCCCGACGGCGCCACCACCATCGAATCCGCCATCGCTCCGCCGGAGCCGCAAGTATGAGCAAGCGGCTTTGGACGCTCTTTCTCATCGCGCTGTTGATCGCGCTGCCGGGCGCGGCCCATGCCGCCTCGCCGGCGGGCGCGGCGTCCGCCGGCGGCTTGTCGATCGATTTTTCCGGCGGCGGGCTTTTCACCGACCGCATGATGCAGATCATCGCGCTGGTCACGGTGCTCTCGGTGGCGCCGTCGATCCTCATCATGATGACGAGCTTCGTGCGCATCGTGGTGGTGCTGTCGCTGCTGCGCACCGCGCTCGGTTTGCAGTCGAGCCCGCCCAACAGCGTGATCGTCTCGCTGGCGCTGTTCCTCACCCTGTTCGTGATGACGCCGACGCTGAAAGACGCCTACAGCCAGGGCATCGAGCCGCTGATCGCCAACAAGATCACCACCGAACAGGCTTTCGACGCCGCCGCCGTGCCGATGAAGAAGTTCATGCTCGGCCATGTGCGCCAGTCGGACTTGAAGCTGTTCCTCGACATGTCGGGCTCGAAGGCGCCGGCGACGCCAGAGGCCGTTCCGCTCACCACCATCGCGCCCGCCTTCATGCTGTCGGAGCTGAAGCGCGCCTTCGAGATCGGCTTTCTGATCTTCGTGCCGTTCCTGATCATCGACATGGCGGTGGCCTCGATCCTGATGAGCATGGGCATGATGATGCTGCCGCCGGTGATCATCTCGCTGCCCTTCAAGCTGATCTTCTTCGTGCTGGTCGACGGCTGGCGGCTGATCTCTGGCTCGCTGATCGAAAGCTACATGCACGGCCCGCCGCCGGGATAACCGGTTGCCTTTGACGCGGCGGGCGCCCGCCTATCGGGCTCGAATCTGATCCGCCGAAGTCAGATCGATCTCCGGTCTGCCGCGATAAAGCTTGACGGTGCCGGTGATATCGATCGTCCTGCCTTCCAAACCGCTTATGGACGGAAAGAGTTTTTCGTAGTCCGGAAAGATCACGCCGGTGAATTCTTCGTCGGGGTAGGCGCCGCCCATGTTGAGGAACGTGGCGCGGTCCGCGATGTGCACCTCACTGACCGTTCCCTCCACCGTGATTGTCTGACCGACGTGGTACTGCGCATCGCCGGGCGCGACCGTGCCGGGGCGCAACGCCGTTGCGTCGGCTTGTTGTGTGTGAAATGTCGTAAGTGCGGCGCCCGCGAGAATGCCGCAGGCCGCGATTCCCAAAGCGATCAGAAGAGTGCCCTTCATTGACCGGCCTCGTCCGGATGGCGGGATGGAGGCTAAGGCGGAGCGGCTTGCCCGCTTGTTAAGAAATTGAGCGGCAATCGATGGGAAACTTGACTTGGTCAATATTTCTATTATTCTGGAAATATGGAACATAATGAAGCCCTGACGGCCTTGTCCGCGCTTTCGCAAGAGACGCGCTTGGCGATCTTCCGTCGCCTGGTCGTCGCCGGACCGGCGGGCGAGGCGGCCGGGGCCATCGGCGAAGCGCTCGGCGTTCCAGCGCCCACGCTGTCGTTTCATCTCAAAGAGCTGGAGCGCGCGGGGCTGATCGCCCAGCGCCGCGAAAGCCGAAATCTCATCTACGCCGCACGCAGCGAGACGATGCGCGAACTGCTCGCCTTCCTGATGAAGGATTGCTGCGGCGGCCGGCCGGAAATCTGCGACATCGATCTCGAAAAGGCATGCTGCGATGGCTGACGCTTACAACGTTCTGTTCCTCTGCACCGGCAATTCCGCGCGTTCGATTCTCGGCGAGGCGGTGTTGAACGCCGAAGGCAAAGGGAAGTTCCATGCCTATTCCGCCGGCAGCTTTCCAAAAGGTGTCGTCCATCCCTTGTCGCTCGAGCTGTTGAAACAAACGGGCTTGCCGACGGAGGGCCTTCGCTCGAAAAGCTGGGACGAATTCGCCGCGCCCGGCGCGCCGCGGATGGATTTTATCTTCACCGTCTGCGATCAGGCAGCGGGCGAGGTCTGTCCCGTCTGGCCCGGCCAGCCGGTGACGGCGCATTGGGGCCTGCCCGACCCGGCGGCAGTGGAAGGCAGCGAAGCCGAGAAGATGCAAGCGTTCCGCGAAACGCTGCGCGCCTTGTCCAACCGCATCCGCATCTTCGCGGCGCTGCCCTTCGACAAGCTCGACAAGATCAAACTCAAGGCACGGCTCGACGAGATCGGCAGGTCCTGATGTCGCTGTTCGAGCGTTATCTCACCCTGTGGGTCGCGCTGTGCATCGCGACGGGCATCGCTTTGGGGCAGATGTTTCCGGCGCTGTTTCATCTGATCGGATCGGCCGAGATCGCCAAGGTCAATCTGCCGGTGGCCGGGCTGATCTGGTTGATGATCGTGCCGATGCTGATCAAGATCGATTTTCGCGCGCTCTCCCGCGTCGCGGAGCATTGGCGCGGCATCGCCGTGACGCTGTTCGTCAACTGGGCGGTCAAACCGTTCTCGATGGCGTTCCTCGGCTGGCTGTTCGTCGGATTGCTGTTCCGGCCTTACCTCCCGGCGGGTCAGATCGACAGCTATATCGCGGGGCTCATTCTCCTGGCGGCTGCGCCCTGCACCGCGATGGTGTTCGTCTGGAGCAATCTGTCTAACGGCGAGCCGCATTTCACGCTGAGCCAGGTCGCCCTCAACGATACGATCATGGTGTTCGCGTTCGCCCCGATCGTGGCGCTGCTGCTCGGCCTGTCGGCGATCAGCGTGCCTTGGCAGACGTTGCTCCTATCGGTCCTGCTCTACATCGTCGTGCCCGTTGCCGTCGCCCAAATCCTGCGCCGCGCCGTCTTGGCGAAAGGCGGCGAGGAAGCCATGACGCGGCTGCTTGCGGCGCTTCATCCCTTTTCGCTCGCCGCGCTGTTGGCGACGCTGGTTCTGCTTTTCGGCTTCCAGGGCGAAGAGATCCTGGCGCAACCGCTCATTATCTTGCTGCTCGCGGTGCCGATCCTGATCCAGGTCTATTTCAACGCGGGGATTGCCTATCTTCTCAATCGCTGGGCCGGCGAACAGCATTGCGTGGCGGCGCCCTCTGCGCTGATCGGGGCCAGCAATTTCTTCGAACTGGCGGTGGCGGCCGCCATCTCTCTGTTCGGCTTCCATTCGGGTGCGGCGCTCGCCACCGTCGTGGGCGTCTTGATTGAAGTGCCGGTCATGCTTTCCGTGGTCAAGATCGTGAATGCCAGCAAGCAATGGTACGAAGCAGCGCCAAATCGGCAGCTGGTGCGGGTGAAAACGGCTGGCGTCGACGCCCCTCGCCCTTAGCGCCGGTGCATAGGTAAAGGCGGATTTCCGGCGCTTGAATTTGGCATAACCCATTATTTCACAATAGTTTTCCAGATATTCCTACACCGTACCAGCCTTGCGCCAACGTACCATCTTTTCAAATTCCTTCCGTTCGGGTAGCGTCTGAACGCTGAAGCCTGAAGGAACTGTTCAGATGAAGAAAATCCGCACGCTTCTATTCACTTCCCTCGCAATCGCAGCCGTCGCTGCCCAAGCGCAACCGGCACCGTCAGACGTCTCCGGCGCCTGGAAGCTCGCCATCGGGGCCAATCTGGTCTGCCCCTTGACCCTGGCGCCCGACGGCACGGCGAGCTTCACGGCGGACTGCATCGGCGGCGGACAAGTCGCGCGCTGGCGCATGATCGCCGACAAGCTCGAGTTGCGCACCGCTTCCGGCGAGACCGTCGGCATCCTTCTGAGCAAGGACGGCTTCTATGCCGGCAAGCGTTTTGCCGACGGCCGGACACTTGTTCTCAGCCGTTGAACTTCCCCATCGTTCGAACGGCAGGCCGCGAGGTTCCCAGACTTCGCGGCCTATTTTTTGATTAGTGCAATGTTATAGTGCGACGCATGACCACCACGTCGCACAGCCATCCCGATTGGACCCACGACCACGTCTATCTCGGCCGCGGTCACGCCCATGCCGAGCGCCGCGCCCTGTTGGTGACGGGGCTCACCGCCTTGTTCATGCTGTTCGAGATCGCGGCGGGGCTGTGGTTCGGCTCGATGGCGCTGATCGCCGACGGCGTGCACATGGCGACGCATGTCGGCGTCTTGGGGCTTGCGGCCGGCGCCTATTGGCTGGCGCGCCAACATGCCCGCAATACGCGCTTCAGTTTCGGCTCGGGCAAGTTCGGCGATCTGGCCGCTTATACCAGCGCGGTGATCCTGGGGCTTATCGCGTTCGGCGTCGCCGCCGAATCGGCGCGCCGGCTGATGACGCCCGTCTCGGTGCATTATGCCGAAGCGCTGGTGATCGCGGGGATCGGCCTTGCGGTGAACCTCGGCAGCGCCTTTTTGCTCCATGAGCCGCACGAGCATGATCACGACCATCATCATGATCACGACCACAATCTGCGCGCCGCTTATCTGCACGTGCTGGCCGACGCGGCGACCAGCGTGCTCGCCATCCTGGCGCTGAGCGCGGGGCTGATCTTCGGCGTCGCTTGGGCCGATCCGCTGGTGGGCATCGTCGGCGCGCTGGTGATCGCCTCCTGGGCCTATGGGCTGTTGCGCGACAGCGCCTTCGTGCTGCTCGACGCCGAAGCCGATCCCGAGCTGGCGAGCGACATCAAGGCTTTGGTCGAAAAGGAAGCCGGCGCGGAAGTTTCCGACCTGCATTTGTGGCGCTTAGGGCCGGGCCATCACGGCCTGATCGTGTCGCTGGTGGTGGGCGAAGTGACCGACGGCGAGCGGATCAAGACGCTGTTGTGCGAGCGCTATCCGAGCCTCAGCCATGTCACGCTGGAAGTCGCCCATTGCGCCGATTGCGCGAAGCCCTGAGTCACATCAGAAATTCCGCGCCCAGGCATGCCCTTCCATGTCGGCGAAGTTGTGGCCAAGCTTGAAGATCAGCACCTTTTCTTCCGGCGGCTGCTTGTCTGAATCGATATAGACCTCGGCCGGCAGCAGCAGATCAAAGCTCTTGCGCAGCGCCACTCCGCCCGGGATGAAGCGTTGCCGATCGTTCTCTGGCTTGTCGAGGAAGCGGAAATCCATCGGCTCGGGGGCGCGGAAATAGCGGAAGTCGGCGTCCTCGCCTTCGAGCTTGTAGACACCCGGTGGCAGGCGCAGGCAGCGCCGGGCGAATTGGTCATAACACCACACCATGCCTTCCTTGAAGGTCAGAGCCTCGGGGCGGTCTTTGCCGAGCATGATGGTGCGCGCCGTGTTGTCGGTGGGATCGAGATTGATGTCGCCGCAGCCTGCCAGCAACAGTGACGCCAAGAGAGCGGCGATCCCCAACCGGGCTTTTCTCAAGAGCAGTGTGATCCCCTCTCTGCAACTCCGAGCCATTGAACTCTCCGCAAAATGCTGCCGCAAGCATTCACGGCGTCGCGGATGAGCGCCAAAACAAAAAGGCCGCCCGATGGCGGCCTTACGAAAGTCCCCTCCCTTTTATAGCCAGCGCCTATTTCGGCAACAGGCCTTCGCGCTGCATGCGCTTTCTCTGGAGCTTCCTATAGCGGCGGATGGCCTCGGCGCGTTCGCGCGCCCGCTTCTCGCTCGGCTTTTCGTAATGGCCTCTCAGTTTCATCTCGCGGAAGATGCCTTCCCGCTGCATCTTCTTTTTCAGCGCTTTCAGCGCCTGGTCGATATTGTTGTCGCGAACGATGATCTGCAAAGGCCTCTCTCCGTTTCTTGAGGGGCGGCTAGATAACAGAAGGGTTCCCCACTGTCTACCGCTGGAAAATGCCGCCAAGGGCTTTATATCAAGTGTGTCTCGCGCGCCGCTGTTCGCGCCCAAGGGGAGGGGCCGAAAGTTGAGGTTCAAAGGAGCGGTCCGTCTAACCCGTTGGAAACGATAGAGTATCCATGGCCATCTTGAAGATCGCCCGCATGGGTCATCCCGTCCTTGCCATGAAAGCGGCGCCGGTCGCCGACCCCATGGCGCCCGAGATCCGCCGCCTCGTCGCCGACATGGTGGAAACCATGATCGACGCCAACGGCGCCGGGCTGGCCGCGCCCCAGGTCCATGTGCCGTTGCGCGTGGTGGTGTTCCAGGCGTCCGATGAGCGCGCCGATCCCGGTTTTTCCGAGGCCGAACGCTTCGAATCCACGGCGCCTTTGACGGTGCTGATCAATCCCGAGATCGAGATTTTGGGAAGCGAGAGCGAAGGCGGCTGGGAAGGTTGTCTGTCGGTGCCGGGCCTGCGCGGTTTTGTCGAGCGGCCGGCCCATATCCGCTATCAGGGCTTCGACCTGGAAGGGGCCAAGATCGCGCGCACCGCCAAGGGCTTTCACGCCCGCGTGGTGCAGCACGAAGTGGATCATCTCGACGGCATTCTCTATCCCCAGCGCATGCGCGACCTGAAACAGCTGATCTTCGAAAGCGAAGCGTGCCATTTTGTACAGCGCGAAGAATGACCGCCGCTTTTTGCTGACTTTTGCCGGCGGGGCGCCGATAATGTCGGCGCCTTTGTTGTTTGGGGGAATGCGATGACGACCCGCAAGACGAAATCCCCACGCAGCGATGCCGTGCTGAAGGCGGCCGTATTGCAAGCGGCCTTGCCGCACATTGCTTTCGACGGCTTCGGCGACAAGCTCCTGCAACGCGCGGCCAAAGAAGCGGGCGCCGGCAAGAACGATGTGGCGCGGCTATTCCCGGGCGGGGCGCTCGACATCCTCGAGGCGTTTTCCGAAAGTACCGACCGCGAGATGGAAAAGCGCCTCAAGAAGACGAAGCTCTCTTCGCTGAAGGTGCGCGAGCGCATCGCCGCGGCGGTGAAGGCGCGCCTGGCCGCGCTGAAGCCGCACAAGGAGGCCGCGCGCCGCGCCGTGGCGCATCTGAGCCTGCCGCAGAACGTGGCGCTCGCCACCAAGCTGGCCTGGCGCACCGCCGACGCGATGTGGCGGGCGGTGGGCGATACCTCCACCGATTTCAACTTCTACACCAAGCGGGCGATCTTGATCGGCGTCTACGCCTCGACCGTGTTGCGCTGGCTGACCGACGACAGCAAGGACGAACGCGCGACCGACGCGTTTCTTGCCGCGCGCATCGAGAACGTGATGCAGTTCGAGAAGCTGAAGGCCAAGGCGCGCGAACAGGCGAAGAAGCTGCCGTCGCTTGCGGACGTGTTGTCGGGCTTCGGCGCGCGACGATAGGCGTTCACAATCTCGCCTACTGTGCGCTAGGTTCCTCCGCATCCAGGAGGAAAAAATGAGATTTGGCATTTGGCTGGCCGCGGCGTTGGTCGCGGGTTCCGCGGCCGCATGGGGAGGATCCAATATGGCAAGCCCGTCGCTCGCCCATTCGAAAGTGTTTTCGTTTGACACGCTCGCCGTGCGCCACATGCCGAACGGCGGCGAGAGCCGCGACGTCGTGACCGGCACGTTGGCGACAGGCGAGACGGTCTCCATTCACGAATCCATGCAGCCAGAAGGCTTGCCGCCCAATCCGGCGCACAGCATCGATCATTCGGAGTTCATCCTGGTGATGGAAGGCACGCTCGAATACCAGCATGACGGCGTCAGCGAAACCGCGGGGCCCGGCAGCGTGATCTATGTCGCTTACGGCACCATGCATGGCGTACGCAACATCGGCAAAGGCCCGGCGCGCTATGCGGTCTTTGCCATCGGCGGCGACGTAAAGAAATAATCCAACGGAAGGAACGGCAGAATGGAAGCGATGGATCGCCGCGGTGTGTTCGCGGTCTTGGCAAGTCTCTCCGCGCTCGGTTTGCTGCCGGCCGAGGGGGCCGCGTCCGACATCCAGTCGGAAAGCAAGGTCATCAAATACGACTCCTTGCCCGTCAGGACGTTTGCCAACGGCGGCACGCAACGCCGCGTGATCTCGGGAACGCTGCCGACCGGCGAATTCATCGAAGTGCACGAGACCATGCTGCCCGCGGGCCAGATGCCCCATCCGCCGCACAAGCACCCCAACACCGAGATGCTGTTCATCCAGACCGGCACGCTGATCTACCTCGACGCCGGCAAGCCCATCCCGACGGGAGCTGGCGACATCGTCTTCACCGCGTCCAATACGCTGCACGGGTTGAAGAACGTCGGCACGACGCCGGCGACCTATATCGTCGTGTCGGTGGGCAAACAGTTGCCCGAGAAAGGCTGATCAGCGGCGCGGGAACAGCCGCGTGAGGTGGCCCATTTTGCGGCCCGGGCGCATTTCCTTTTTGCCGTAGAGATGCAGCGCGCCGCTCCTCGAAAGCCGCAACCAATCCGCCGCTTCCTCGCCGATTATGTTCTCCATCACGGCGTCCGAATGGCGTTCCGGCGAGCCCAGCGGCCAACCGGCGATGGCGCGGATGTGCTGTTCGAACTGGCTGGTCGCGCAAGCCTCGATGGTCCAATGGCCGGAATTGTGCACCCGCGGCGCGATCTCATTGACCAGCAGCGCACCGTCTTTCGTGGCGAACAGTTCGACCGCGAACACGCCGACATAATCGAGCGCCTCGGCGATCTTGCGCGCGATAAGGGCGGCTTCCGCCGCTTGCGCCGCATCAAGCCGCGACGGCACCGTCGAGCGGCGCAAGATGTGGTTCTCGTGGACATTCTCCACCGGATCGTAAGCGGCGAAGCTTCCGTCGCGGCCGCGCGCCGCCACCACGGAAACCTCGAAGGCGAAATCGACGAAGCCCTCCAGGATCGCCGGTGCGCCGAAGGCTCGCGCCGCTTCTTCGGGCGAGGAAACTTTGGCCTGGCCTTTGCCGTCATAGCCGAAGCGGCGCGTCTTCAGCACCGCCGGGGCGCCGATCTTGGCGAAGGCCGCACGGGCCTCTTCGGCCGATGACACGGCAGCGAACGGCGCCGTGCCGAGGCCGAGCGATGCCGCGAAATTCTTCTCGGCCAGGCGGTCTTGCGTCAGTTCCAGCGCGCCGACCTGCGGCGCGAACGGCACGCGCGCCGCGACGAAGGCCGCCGCGGCGGCGGGTACGTTCTCGAATTCGAAGCTCGCCACATCGCAGCTGGCCGCGAAACCGGCGAGCGCCGCTTCGTCGTCGTAAGCGGCCAACGTATGCGCAGCGGCCACCTCGAAAGCGGGCGACGGCTCGTCGCAATAGATGTGCGTCTTGAGGCCGAGGCGCGCCGCCGCCAGCGCCAGCATGCGGCCCAACTGGCCGCCGCCCAGAATGCCGATCGTGCCGCCTGGCGCGACGGGGTCTAAGGGCGTCAGGTTCATTGCGGCGTTTCGGCGACGGAATCGGTCTGCGCCTTGCGCCACGCGGCCAGCCTCTCGGCGAGCGCCGCATCCGACAGCGCCAGGATCGCCGCCGCGTGCAGCGCCGCGTTCTTGGCGCCGGCCTCGCCGATGGCAAAGGTCGCCACCGGCACGCCGCCCGGCATCTGGACGATGGACAACAGGCTGTCGAGCCCTTTCAGCGCCTTGGATTCGATAGGCACGCCCAACACCGGCAGCGCGGTCATCGACGCGGTCATACCCGGAAGATGCGCCGCCCCGCCGGCCGCCGCGATGATGACTTTCAGCCCGCGCCCGGCCGCGCCATGGGCATAAGCCCGCATCCGCTCGGGCGTGCGGTGCGCCGAAACGATCTTGCTTTCGTAGGCGATGCCCAGCGCTTCGAGGGTCTCGGCTGCGGCTTTGAGACAGGGCCAGTCCGACTGGCTCCCCATGATGAGACCGACGCGTGCCGCCATGCTGCAACCCTTTGCGAATCGACAGGGCGGCCGATTATAGGGACGCCAAAGGCTTACGAAAGGCGGCGCCTTGGGAAAGCGTTAACCATTTGGTCGCAATCATAAACGAGTTATTAACGAGCCTCCTCTAGGCTTATCGCCGGCCAGAACGGCCGAGGGTGCGCATGAAAGTCGAAAGAACGAGCTCCGTCAGAGGAACGCGGGCGATCGGCGCGGCCGCTTACGCGCGCCAAGCCGAGGCCGTCGAGGCCGCGCAAAGCGTCGCGCCCGTTTCCGCCAGCGTGCTGGGCATTCCCGAAGGCGAATTCACCCCGCGGGTGCGCGAGGCGATCATGGCGCTGATGGGCGAGGTCGACACGCTGCGCCGCGAATTGCAGCAGACGCGCGAGCGCCTGGAGCAAGTGGAAAAGACCGCCGATCAGGATCAGCTTCTGCCGCTGCTCAACCGCCGCGCCTTCGTGCGCGAGCTGACGCGCTACATCGCCTTCACCGACCGTTACGGCACGCCGGCCACGCTCATCTATTTCGACCTCAACGGCTTCAAGGCGGTGAACGATACCTTCGGCCATGCCGGCGGCGATGCGGTGCTCGCCCATTTCGCCTCGACCTTGCAGGCCCATGTGCGCGACAGCGACGTGGTGGGACGGCTCGGCGGCGACGAGTTCGGCGTGCTGCTGTCGCACGCCAGTCAGGAGCAAGGCCTCAAGAAGGCCGACCTCTTGGCGGAGACGCTGCGCAGCTCGCCCACGCCGTGGAACGGCGGCTTCATTCCCACCAGCTTTTCCTACGGTGCCTTCGAATTGAAGCCGGGCGACACCGCCGATCTCGCCATGGCGCGCGCCGACGAGGCGATGTACGCGCACAAAAGGAACGGACGGTAGTCCGTTTCTTTTGTGCGGAAGTCAGAAATCAGAAATCAGAAGCTAGAAAACAATTGCGGCGCCGTCACGCCGCTCAACCGTTCTGATTTCCGGCTTCTGATTTCTGACTTCTCCTACCGGACATAATCGCTACGCGATTATGTCCGGCAGGAGTTGGTTCTCGATCGCGGTGATCTGATCCTTGAGCATCAGCTTGCGCTTTTTCAGCCGCGTTAGCTGCAACATGTCGTGGGTGGCCGACAGCGCTTCGATGGCCGCGTCGAGGTCGCGATGTTCTTGCGTGAGCTCGGCCAGCTTGGCCCGCAGCTCAACCTCGTTCGGCGCGGTGACTTCGCCGGTCATCTCAGACCTTCTTGCGGCGCGGGGCCTCGCCCCAGCGCTTCAGCCCGGGCCAATCATAACCGAAACAATCGAGGACGCGGCCGATTGTGTGATCGACCATGTCCGCCAAAGTGTTGGGAGCCGCGTAAAAGGCCGGGACCGGCGGAAACACGACGGCGCCCATCTCGGCCAATTGCGTCATGGTGCGCAGATGGCCCAGATGCAGCGGCGTCTCGCGCACCAACAGCACCAAGGTGCGGCGCTCCTTCAAGGCCACGTCGGCGGCACGGGTTAAGAGGGTCGAGGTCGCGCCCGTGGCGATCTCGCTCATCGAGCGGATCGAGCAGGGCGCGATGACCATGCCCTTGGTCTTGAAGCTGCCCGAAGCGATGGGGGCGGCGACATCGCCGACGGCATAGGCGCGGTCGGCCTTGGCGGCCACCTGTCTGGGCGTGAGGCCGGTCTCCAGCGGAATGGTCAGCTGGGCGGCCTTGCTGGCCACCAGATGGGTTTCCACCCCGAGCTCCGACAGCGCCTCAAGCAAGCGGATGCCCAGAATCACGCCCGAGGCGCCCGAGATCCCCACCACGAGCCGATCCTTAACGTCTTTTGCGGCGGGTTTTTTCACCATGACCACCCCTTTACAGGCTGGAAAGGGTGGGCGAAAGAGGCCCGTGACACGAAGCCGTCATAGTGCTCTAATCCCAAGGCCTATAGCGATGAGGTGCAAGTATGGCACTGGAAGGGCAGATCAACGAGCTTTCCGAAAAGCATAAGAAACTGGAAGAACTCATCGAAACCGAGATGGCGCACCCCGACTGGAACGAACAGCGCGTCGCCGCCCTGAAGAAGCAAAAACTCCGAATAAAGGACGAATTGGAGCGCCTCAAGAACGGCAGCATCCACTAATCCGATCCCTCACCCCGTTTGATCCGACGCCTCGCCGGCGGCGTAAGGCGCGTAGGGCGTTTCGTCCGCCGCGGGCTGGTTGACGGGTTTGGGTTTGACCAAGGCGAAGACACCAGCCGCCAGCACCAAACAGAGACTGGCCGCGACGAAGGCCGCGCCTGGAAAATAGACGGGCGCGGACGGGCCCGTGAACGCGGCAAACAGGTAAGACATCGCCACCGGCGCTACGATCGAGGTGAGACTGCCGACGCTGGTGATCGCGCCTTGCAATTCGCCTTGCTCGCTGGGGCCGACTTCCTTGGACATGATCGCGTTCAAGGCCGGCATGACCAGGCCGAACAGCGAAAAGACGGCGATCCAGACGTAAAGCATCCAGCTTTGGGTCGATAGCGCATAGCCCAAGAACGCCACCGCGCCCGAGGCGAGACCGAAATAGACGGCGCGCACCTCGCCCAATTTGGGGATCAGGACGCGCGTCAGCCAAGTATAGACCACCATCAGCGCGACGCCGATCGCGGCCAGCGACAGGCCCACCTGTTCGGTCGTCCAGTGGAATTTCAGCATCGTGTAATAGGTCCAGGTCGCCGGGTTGGCGTCATGCGCGATGCGCATCAAGACCAGCATCGCGCAAAGCCCGAGCACCATCGGAAAGCGCCGCAGCGCCATGAGCGCGCCAAGCGGATTGGCGCGCCACCATTCGAACTTGCGCCGGTTTTCCTTGGCCAGCGATTCCGGCAGCACGAAGAAGCCGACGCCGGCATTGACGAAGGCCAATCCCGCCGAGACCAGGAAAGGCAGCCGCGCGCTGTAGTCGCCCAAGAGGCCGCCGATCGCCGGTCCGACGATGAAGCCGAAACTGAAGGCGGCGCCGACCAAGCCGAAGGCCTGCGCGCGTTTCTCGGGCGCCGTCACGTCGGCGATGTAGGCGTTGGCGGTGGTGTAGCTTGCTCCCGCCATGCCCGAGAGCGTGCGCGCCAGGAACAGCCAGCCGATGGTCGGCGCCAGGCCGGTGATGGCGTAATCGACGCCGATCGCCGCCAGCGACAGAAGCAAAACCGGCCGGCGGCCGAAGCGGTCGCTGAGATTGCCGATCAAGGGCGCGCACAGGAACTGCATCGCGGCATAGACGAAGAACAGCCAGCCGCCGTAACGCGCCGCGTCGCTGAGATTCACATGCGCCAGCCCGGCGATCAGTTTGGGCGCCACCGGGATGATCATCCCGAGCCCAACCATGTCGATGCAGATCGCCGCGATGACGATTGCGAGCGAGTAGCCGCCTGCGCGGCGTTCGGTCATGTCGCGCTCCCGTTACAGCCCAAGCCGGCCTTTGGCTTCGGCCGCGATGTCCTGCCAGCGGCGGGCGTCTGAAACGACCGGCCGCGAGGACAAAGCTCGCAGAACCTTCCGCGCCGATCAACGGGGCGGAGAAGAATTCGCTATTCGGAAAGCTCACCCGGCTGCTGCGGCTCACAAAACGCCGCGGCGCACCTTCCCTAAGGTAGCGGCGTTTGCGATCGTCATAGCGGGGCCTTCGTCGGGGTCGGCCAGAGCCGGTTTTTGCCGCTCATCCGACCAAAAGGACGCAGGCTTCCGCCAATCCGCCGCATTGTCCGCGGCATTGCGGCAACGCACGGTGATCGCAGATGGATTTCCCGCGAGCCGCGTCATGTCGTTGAGCGCCCACCAAGCGCATCCCGCCAGCCTTCCGGAAGGCTTGAAGCCGCCGGCGGACGACGCGCACGTGCCCGACTATCTCGCCCGGCATTACTGGTGGGCCTATGTCCATCCGCGCGGTGTGAAATTCTTCGACCGGGCGTGGCTCGTGAACCTGATCCTGCTCGGCCAATACCGCAGGCTGCGTCTGGCGGTGCTGGAGGAATTCGAAGCGGTGCGCGGGCAGAGTCTGCTGCAGGTGTCTTGCGTCTACGGCGATCTGTCGTGCCGGCTGGCGCGGCGCCTGGCGGCCGCGGGCGGGCGTATCGACGTCGTCGATGTGCTGCCGATCCAATTGCGCAATCTCAGATGGAAGATGCCCGGCCGCATGCCCGGGCGCCTGTTGCGCATGGATTCGGCGAGCCTTGCCTTGCCGGACGCGAGCTACGACGCGGTGTTGGTCTTCTTCCTGCTGCACGAGCAGCCCGCCGAATATCGCGTGCGCACGCTCGGCGAGGCGATGCGCGTGCTGAAACCGGGCGGCAAGCTGGTGGTCGTGGATTACGCCAAGGCGGCCTGGTGGAATCCCTTGCGCTATCTGTGGCAGGTGGTGTTCACGCTGTTCGAGCCTTTTGCCATCGAGCTGGTGTCCTGCGATCTTTCCGCCTTTTTGCCGCCGGGAACGCGGCTCGAGCGGCAGCGTTATTTCGGCGGCTTCTACCAGAAGGTGGTCGTCTGGAAGTCTTGCGAAACGCGTTGATCGCGAAGCGAAAAACTTTTGCGCCGCAGCATCGGTTTCGGCCGCGATTTCGTGTATGATGGGATGTCGGGTCCGCTAGAGACCGTTGGGAACGAGCCGGAGGGAGTAATGCATCCGATTCTGTTTATGGCCATCCACCACGCGGTCGTGGTGGCGGTAGTGGCTTTCTTCGTACTTTTCGCAGCCAGCAAAGCCGACGGCTTCGTGAAGCTGTTGGGCAATGTGCTGGGCTATCTGCTGCTCATCGTGGCCGTGTTGCTGGTGGTCTTTGGCTTCGTGGCCCCGATGATGGGCTGGCATCCATGGCCGATGGAGCACTTCGGCATGATGCACCCATGGGGTCATGTGCCGCCGCCGCAGCCGGGACAAGCGCCGGTACAGTAATCGCGCTTGCTTGCGCCCAGACGGTAGGGTTCCCTGAAAGGCTCATGAACAGCCAGTCGGGGAGGTGAGCTATGCCGTCCGTTCCAGCTGTACCGACGCGACGCGCCGTTCTGGCGGCAGGCGTTGCGTTGTCCGCCGCCGCTTATGCCGGTGCGCCGCCCGCCTTCGGCCGCGTGCGCCGGCTGGATCCGGCGCTCGATGCGCTGATCGCGCCCGATGCCGAGATCGAGCAGATCGCCTCCGGCCTCAAATGGGCGGAAGGACCGGTGTGGGTGAAGGACGGCGGCTTTTTGCTGTTCAGCGATCCGCCGATGAACACCATGTATCGCTGGTCGCGCGCGGACGGTCAGTCGGTGTTCATGCATCCGTCCGGCTATGCCGGGCCCGATACGCCGACGCTGCGCGAGCCCGGCTCGAACGGTCTGGCGATCGACGCCACGGGCGCGCTCGTCATCTGCGATTCCGGCGATCGCTCGCTGGTGCGCTACGATTTCAAGACCAAGCAGCGCACGAGCCTTGTCGACCGCTATGAAGGCAAGCGCCTCAACAGCCCCAATGACTGCGCCATCGCAAAATCCGGCGCGATCTATTTCACCGATCCGCCTTACGGGCTGACGGGCATCGAGAAATCGCCGGTCAAGGAATTGCCGTTCAGCGGTATCTATCGCTGGACGCCCGACGGCAAGCTGGCGCTGCTCGACAAGAGTTTCCTCTATCCCAACGGCATCGCCTTTTCGCCCGACGAACAAACGCTTTACGTCGACAACACCGATTCCAACCAGCCGATCATCCGTGCTTACAAGCTCGGCGCCGACGGTATGCCGGTGAGCGCCACGACGCTCTTCGACACCAAGCCGCTGATGGGCCCTGGCGTGCTCGGCGCTCCCGACGGCATGAAGCTCGACGCCCTGGGAAACCTTTATGCCGCGGGGCCGGGCGGGCTGTTGGTGATTTCGCCGCAAGGCAAGCTGCTCGGCGTGATCGAGGCGCCGGGCCGCACCACGCCCAATTGCGCCTTCGGCGAGGACGGTTTCACGCTGTTCTTCGCCGCCACCGATGCGGTCGGCCGCATTCGGCTTAAGGTCAAAGGCGCGAACTGGAGGTAAATCCATTTACATCCGCATCGCATGGCCCGACAGAAGCCGATTAGGGAGAAGAAAACATGCTGTCTTACAATCCGACGCGCCGCGCGGTCTTGGCTGCCGGCGCAGCTTTGCCCTTCGCCGCTTCTCCCGTTTTCGCCGCGCAGCCTTACGCCCGCGTGCGCCGGGTGGATCCGGCCCTCGATGCCATCATCGCGCCCGATATGAAGATCGAAGAGATCGCCTCCGGCTTCTCCTGGACGGAAGGGCCGGTCTGGGTGAAGCGCGGCGGGTTTCTGCTGTTCAGCAATCTGGGGCCGACCGCCAACACGATTTACCGCTGGAGGAGCAAGGACGGCGTGTCCGCCTTCATCGCGCCGGCCGGCTATGCGGGGCCGCCGACGCCGAGCCTGCGAGAACCCGGCTCGAACGGCCTGGCGATCGATCATACCGGAGCGCTGATCGTCTGCGATTCCGGCGACCGTTCGATGACGCGTTACGACTTGAAGACCAAGCAGCGCACCACGCTGGTCGACCGTTTCGAGGGCAAGCGCTTCAACAGCCCCAACGATCTTTGCATCGCGCGCGATAATGCCATCTATTTCACCGATCCGCCTTACGGGCTTGAGGGTCTCGAGAATTCGCCGGTCAAGGAATTGGACTTCAGCGGCATCTATCGGCTGTCGCCAGACGGCAAGATCGCGCTGCTTGACAAGGAATTTCTTTATCCCAACGGCATCGCGTTTTCGCCCGACCAGAAGACGCTGTTCGCCTGCAACACCGATCAGAAACTGGCGATCATCAGAGCCTATAAGCTGGGCGCCGACGGCATGCCGGTCAGCGCCTCGACCTTCTTCGATTTTCGTCCTTATTTCGCGCCGGGCGTCATCGGCGTTCCCGACGGCATGAAGGTCGACGTGCACGGAAACGTCTTCGCCGCGGGGCCGGGCGGCCATTTCGTGATTTCGCCACAGGGCAAATTGCTGGGCGTGATCGAAATTGCGGGCCGCTACGCCACCAACTCCTGTTTCGGTGAGGACGGCCACACCTTCTTCATCGCCGCGACCGACACGGTTTGCCGTATGCGGCTGAAGACCAAGGGCGCGAATTTGATTTGAGGGGCGACAGACTTCCGCCGAGGGTTGCGTGCATTAGAGCGCGCTTCCTTCGGATAGAAACATATGTCATTGCCCGCGTTGCTTCGCGGTGGCTTATTTCATCGTTCCGGGGGCAATGCAGGAACGCCTGCGGAATTCTCTCAGAACTGATGACATCCAAGCAGGTTCATGTAGACGCAATACTGGCCCTCGCCCGGCTCGGCAGCTTGTCCATCGTGACTTCTGAACAGCGGATGTTGCAACGTGTCAACGTCAAACACGCTGACATCGACCGGCCCCAAGCCTGGCGTGTGCGCCCGTGCAATTGGAACATCCCTCGCGCTCTTATCGGTAACGACGAAATACACGCCGTCAATCCCACCATTAGTCTTGTACGCGACGGGTTGAAAGTTGCCGATGTAGGTCCCGCGGCCTGCCTGGATCTTGAACGGAATGGCGAATTCCTTGGTCGGCCGTAAGTGTGCCGAATGCCTCTCCAATTGGAACAGGCTCACCACCCAGTCGCCGGGACTGAGTTCCTTCGTGAACACGGCTCCATCCCCGCCGGAAGACTCGAAATCGTTCGGAGATTTGACCAACAACGATTGCTCATAGCGGATTTGAGTCCCCTCCTTGCCGTCGACACGCTGCGCCCTGATGAAATAGGCCCGAGGTTGATCCATTACCGCGCCATCCATAACCGGAGCATTCAACGTGATGATGAGCGTTCCGGTGTCGTCGTTTGCCCAGGCGCCCGGGCTGAGACCGAAAAAGGAGATGCAGCCCAGTAGGCCGATCGTGCACAGATTCGAAAGGACGCTTGCTCCAAGTCGTTTACGTGATGCCATCGCGATCCCCCGCTTGGCCATTTCGTTCCAATTCATGCGCAAGCATATCCGATTGTGCCTCGATTGAGGCAAAACAATATGTCGCTGGATGTATGACGGCTTCTGACACAAAACGGAGTAGCCCCTGCCCGAAATGCTGCGCAAATTTCGTCGGCACGCGGGCGCTACCGACCGCCGCAAGGGTAAATCTGAGTTGCCGCATTCGGTTACCCGAAATCGCGGAAGGCAGAAATCCCTATCCCACAACGCGCGCTCTCGATGCGCGGGCAAAAAGTCAAGCTTTCCGCGCACTGTCGGCCCCATCTTTCCGGAAGGTGAAAACTTATCCAAGCCGGCCAAACCGGCCTTATTTTATCGGCTGAAAACGCGCAGGGAGCGGCTGGACACTAACGCCTAGATCGCGGCGACATACAGGACCAGGCGGCGCCGCGAGCGCCGTGCCGAAGCTTTGGTGAGACGATCCGCGCGGGAATTTCTTCCCGGCGATCCGGCCCAGGGCCAAAGCCCGTCCGTGGCGAAACAACGGTGCGGACGACGCGGGCGAAGATGTTCGCACGCGGCCCGCCAGCTGGAGGTTCGAACAAACGCGGCGGACGCATCCGCGCGGCGACGGCGAAAAAAAAGAAGCCGGAGCCCCGCGCGACGCTCCGCCGTTTTTGTAGGGACTCGATGGGATCAGAACCGCCTGTCATCCCCGGCGAGCATCGCGCGCTATGCGCGCGGTGCGAGGGAGTTCGTAGCGGCAGCGTGCGAATGACCAGGTGGAAAGATCGCGCTTGGTCTATCCACCTGGGTTCCCTTCCCCTCGCGATCCTGGCGGATCGCTCGGCCGGGAATGACAATGCGAGTGAGCTTGCCGAATCCTCACATCTGCATCGTCCAGCCTTCGACGCCCATCGCCGCCTGGCGCACCGCTTCGCTGAGCGTGGGATGGGCGTGGCTGGTGCGCGCGATGTCTTCGGAGGATGCGCCGAACTCGATGGCGAGCGCGGCTTCCGCGATCAGGTTTCCCGCTTCGGCCCCGATGATGTGCACGCCGAGCACGCGGTCGGTTTTGGCATCGGCGAGGATCTTGGCGAAGCCTTCGGTGGAGGCGATGGTTTTGGCGCGGGCATTGGCGCTGAACGGGAATTTGCCGATCTTGTAAGCGATGCCGGCGGCCTTCAATTCCTCTTCGGTCCTGCCGACGGAGGCCACTTCCGGCGCGGTGTAGACCACGGCGGGGATCGCGTCGTAATTCACGTGCCCGGCGCGGCCGGCGATGCGCTCGGCGCAGGCGACCGCTTCGTCCTCGGCCTTGTGCGCCAGCATGGCGCCTTCGCGGCAATCGCCGATCGCCCAGATGCCCGCGACATTGGTCTTGAAATGGCCGTCGCTGATCACCCGCCCGCGCGGATCGAGCTTGACGCCCGCCTGGTCGAGACCAAGCCCGTCCGTATACGGACGGCGCCCGATGGAGACCAGCATCACGTCGGTCTCCAGCGTCTGCTTCGCCCCGCCCGCCGCCGGCTCGAGCACGACGCTGAGGGCTTTGCCTTTCTTCTCGACGCCCACGACTTTGGTGGAAAGCTGGAACTTGATGCCTTGCTTTTGCAGAATGCGCTGGAAGGCCTTGGCGACTTCGCCGTCAAGGCCGGGCGTGATGCGGTCGAGAAATTCGACCACCGTCACCTCGCTGCCCAGCCGGCGCCACACCGAACCTAATTCCAGACCGATATAGCCCGCGCCCACCACCAACAGCCGCTTGGGCACCGTCTTGAGCGACAGCGCACCGGTCGAAGAGACGATGGTCTCCTCGTCCAACGTCACGCCGGGAAGCCCCATTACGTCCGAGCCGGTGGCGATGACGATGTTCTTGCTTTCGATGCTGCGGACCGCGCCGTCCTTGCCCTTCACCTCGATCTTGCCCGGCGCCACGATCCGCGCCTCGCCGACCACGGCTTCAGACTTGTTCTTCTTGAGCAGGAATTCGACGCCTTTGGTCAGCTCGCCGACCACCTTGTCCTTGTGCGCCATCATGGCGGGAAGATCGAGCTCGACCTTGGCCTTGATGCCGAGCTTGGCAAAACCGTGGCCGGCTTCCTCGAAGCGCTCGCTGGCGAACAGCAGCGCCTTGGACGGGATGCAGCCGATGTTGAGGCAAGTGCCGCCGAAAGTGCCGCGCTTGTCGATGCAAGCGGTCTTGAGGCCGAGCTGGCCAAGCCGGATCGCGGCGTTATAGCCGCCGGGACCTCCGCCGATCACGACGGCGTCGAATGGGTCTGCCATGAGTGGGGTCTTTCGTTCGGATGGACCGGGATTACTTAGGTCCTCGCCCGCGCGCTTGCAATTGCTTCAAGGCTGGCGGCCTACCGGCGCGCCTTTGAGGCCCTCGACGCGATAGACGAGGTAATGGGCGATGGGAACGCCCCGGCGCTGACGGTCGAAGCGGGCGATTTCGCTCACCTGACGGAAATGGGCGGCGATCAGGTCGTGGCGGTCGCGGCGCGTCGTGCAGATGTAAAGCGCCGGCTTGGTGAACAGCGAGGCCGGCGGCGCAGGTAGATCTGGCCAGCGGAAATCCTCGCCGATCTGGACGGCGTCGGCCTTGCCGTAGAAGTCGAGCCAGGCCGTCGTTTCATAATCGGTGGTCAGAAGCGCGCCGCCGCGCAAAGCTGCGATCTTATCGGTCACTTGTCCCATGCCGACCGCCAAAAGCCGCGCCAAGGGATCGCTGCGGCCGAGCGGCATGACGCCGAACAGCGCTTGGGCATACGCGGCCAGGAGCAAGACGGCTGCGACGGGGACAGCCAGCCGCGCCGACCAGCGCGCCACCGGCTTGCACCAGCCGCGCCAATCTGCTTCGCCCGCCATCGCGGCGCCGACGCAGAACAGCGGATAGAGAAAGCTCGGCCAATTGCCTTGCACCCGGTCATGCAAGGCGTGCCAGGCGAAATAGGCGACGGCCGGCAGGATCATCGCCGCGAGCAGCGCTTGGCGCGGACTGTGACGCGAGACGGCCAGCCCTATGACGCCAAGAATCAAAATGAACGGCGAGGCCAGCACCGCCTGCGCGCCGAAAAACTCCAAGAGATAACGCAACGTGAAATGCTCGGCTTCGATGCGACCGAATTGGAAAGCGAAGGTGACCCAGCCGTGATGCGCGTTCCACAGCAAATTGGGCGCGAACAGCGCAAGCGCCAGCACGCCGCCGAGATAAGGCCAAGGCGAGAGGAGCCATCGCCGCATCGGCGGGCTTGCGATCAACCAGACGAGTGCGCCTGCGCCGAGAAACAAGCCGGTGTATTTCGAAAGCAGCGTTAGTCCCGCCGCAAGCCCGGCTGCGAGCCACCAGCGTCCGTCTTGGGTTTCTACCACTTTCGCCAGGCAGAAGAAGAACGCCGCCGCGCAGAGCAACGCCGGCGCATCGGGCGTGGCAGCCAGGCTCTCCACCGTTGCCATCGCGGTGAGATTGAAGAACAGGCACGCCAGCGCGCCGGTTTTTTCCTCGCCCGACAGGATCGCGCCAAGCCGCCAGACGAACCAGCTTGCCAACCAAGAGAGCAATATCCCGCCAACGCGCACGCCGAGCGCGGTTTGGCCAAACAGCATCGTTCCTGCGCGGATGAGATAGGCGATGGCAGGGGGGTGGTCGTAATAGCCGGCGGCCAGATGGCGCGACCACAGCCAGTAATAAGCCTCGTCCGCCGACAGCGGCAACAGCGCGCCGGCAATCAGGCGCAAGAGGCAAAGCCCCACGACGGCCGCAAACAGCCCGCGCCTCATCGCGTGCGCCAGACGAACAGGCTCGACATCGCGTAGTTCCACAACACGCTCATCAGCGCCCCGGCGGCGCCCGCCAGCCACCACACTTCGTGGCGCGCATGGAACAATTGCGAGGCGACGTCGATATTGGCCAGCGCGCCCAGCGAACAGAAGGCGCAGAACTCCACGAAGCCTTGCAACAGCGTCCAGCCTTTCAGTCGCTTGTCGCGATAAGTGATCTCGTTGTTGAGGGCGAAATTGCTGGCCATCGCCACGATGGTGGCGACGGTCTGCGCCGCGCCAAAGGGTTCGGGCGTCACCAGCAACACCAATTTCAGCGTCACCAGATGCACGGCAAGGCCGATGCTGCCCACGAAGGCGAAAAAGATGAACCGCGGATCGAGCAGCCCGCGCGACAGCTTGGCGAGCAACAGGCCGAGAAACTCCAGGCCGACCTGCACGGTGAACTTGCTCTCGCCTTCTTGGCGCGTGCCGAAGACGAAAGGCACTTCGGCGATGCGCAGGTCAGCCGTCGCGGTGGCGATGTCGAGCAGAATCTTGAATCCCGCCGGCGACAGCCGCCCCGCCATCTCGTCGAAGACGTCGCGGCGCATCATGAAGAAGCCGCTCATCGGATCGCTGAGTGATGTCCCCAGCGCCTTTTGCGTGAGGGCCGTCGCAAAACGGCTGATGGCGCCGCGGCCTTCGCTGAAGGACGAGGCGCTGCCGCCTTCGACGTAACGCGTCGCGGCCACCAGATCGAACTTGCCGCCGCGCAGCTTCTCGAGCATCGCCATCAAGACGGTCTCGTCGTGCTGCAGATCGGCGTCCATCACCGCGACATAAGGCGCCGCCGACGACAGCATTCCTTCAATGCAGGCGCCGGCCAGCCCGCGCCGTCCCACGCGTCGAAGGCAGCGGATGCGCGGGTCGCGCGCGGCGATTTCCTTTACCGCCTCGGCCGTGCCGTCTGGCGAATTGTCGTCGACGAAGATCGCTTCCCAGGCGATGGCGGACAGCGTCTCGTCCAGCCGGCGCACCAGCTCGGCGATGTTGCCGCGTTCCTTGAAGGTGGGAAGGACCACCGACAGTTCGACCGCCCGGCTTTGGGTTTGCGAAAGCGTCATGCGGCGCCTTGCAGAGCGCAGGGCGGCGGCGCCGTCAAGGTCTCGGCGGCGGTCGCGCGACACCGTCGCGCAGGGCCGGGCATAATCAAGGCTTTTCAAGCAGATAGAAGTACCGCGTCGGTGGCGCTTTGGCCGCCGTCGCGCTCTGGGTTAAAATGGCGGCCAGCGGCGGATTTCGAATCGAGGGCGAGATCGCGATGAGCTTGAGAACGGACGCACTGATCAAGAAGCATTTCCTGGAAGCCTTGGGGCGGCTCGAATATGGCGAGCTCGATTTCATCGAACCCGACGGCACGCACCATCACCTGCAAGGCCGTCATCCCGGACCCAAGGCGAAGCTGGTGCTGCACGATTGGAACGTGGTGCGCCGGGTGTTGGCGCGCGGCGACGTGGCGCTGGGCGAGGATTACATCGCCGGCGCCTGGGATACCGACGACATCGCCGATGTCACCTCCCTGTTCCTGCTGAACGAAAGCGCCTTCGCCGCCTACGGCAAGGGCGGCTTGTTGAGCCGCATCGCGCTGATGCTCCACAACCGTCTGGTGCGGCGCAACAGCCTGTCCGGCTCCAAGCGCAACATCGAAGCCCATTACGACGTCGGCAACGAATTCTATTCGCTGTGGCTCGATAAGAGCATGACCTATTCCTCGGCGCTGTTCGGCGAGGACGCCAAAAGCCTGGAAGAGGCGCAGCAGAACAAGTACGGCCGCATCCTCGCCAAATTCCCCGGCCCCGGCGCGTCGGTGCTGGAGATCGGCTGCGGTTGGGGCGGCTTTGCCGAGCGCGCCGTCGCGGCGGGTCACAAGCTCACCGGACTGACGATCTCGCCCGCCCAATTCCGCTTCGCGACGGAGCGGCTGAAAGGCGCGGCCGACATCCTGCTCGAAGATTACCGCAAGGCGCGCGGCCTGTTCGACATGATCGTTTCGATCGAGATGTTCGAGGCGGTGGGCGAACAATATTGGCCGGATTACTTCCGCGCCGTGGCCGAGCGTCTCAAGAAATCCGGCCGCGCCGTGATCCAGACCATCACCATCCGCGACGAGCTGTTCGCCCAATACCGCCTGCGCAGCGACTTCATCCGCCATTACGTGTTCCCCGGCGGTATGCTGCCGTCGCTGCAACGCTTTCGCGAAGAAGCCGCGCGCGCCGGCCTCAAGGCGGTGGACCAGTTCGCCTTCGGCAAGGATTACGCGCGCACGCTGCGCGAATGGTCGGGCCGCATGGCCGCCAAGAGCGCCGAGATCGTGGCACTCGGCCACGACGCCAGGTTCCTGCGCAACTGGCAGTATTATCTCGGCATCTGCGCCGCCGCCTTCTCGACCGGCCGCACCGACGTGGTGCAGGTCGAACTCGTCAAAGCTTAAAGGCCGGTCGCGATCGGGCCGCTTCTAGGCGCGCGCGGACGCGTCCGGATTCACCAGGAATTCAGCCGTCGGTTGTGTGACGCGGTTCGATCTGCCGCATACGGTCGTCTTGACGGCGGGGCGTACACCGGATTGCTAAACGGGCGGCAGAACAAGGGGATGGCCTAGGTATGACGATCCGGAGCGAAACCTGGGTGCTGTTGCTTGGCGCGGCGATCCTGGCGCTGCCGCTGTGGTGCGTCGCATCGCCCGCCATGCCCGATTACCCCGCGCATCTGGCGGGCTTCTTCATGATCGGCGGAGGGGCCGAGCAGGCGCCGCTGTCGCGCTTCTACCAGATCGGCTGGAGCTTCGTTCCCAACCTCGCCTCGGAGCTGATCGTGCCGACGCTGGCCAGGTTCGTGCCGCTCGAAATCGCCACCAAGCTTTTTCTGACCGCGGCCGTGGCGATGTGGGTTTTGGGACCGGCCGCGATCCAGCGCGCCTTGACCGGCCGAACGACTCCGGCGGCACTGGCGGGCGCGCTCTTCGCTTACAATGCCAATTTCACCTGGGGCTTCTTCAATTATTACTTCGCGGCCGGGCTGTGCTTCGTGCTGTTCGCCGCCTGGATTGCGATGCGCGAGAAACGGCCGTCGACGCTTGCGCTCTACGCGTTGGCGGTCTTGGCGCTTTACGCCTGTCATCTGGTCGGCGCGCTTCTGTTGCTGCTGTTGATCGGCGGTTACGAATTGACGCAAAGCGAGTTTGCGCCGAAGGCCTTGTGGCGGCGACTTTGGCCGCTGGCGCTCGTCTTCCTGCCGGCGCTCTTGGCCTTTCTGTTCTTCAAGCCTGCGGGCATGGCAGGGGGAACATTCGCCTTCGATTTCGACGAGACGCTGGGCGACAGGCTGGCGGCGGCGATTCAATTGACCTTCGACGAGCCGGCTTATCTTCTGCTGGGCGGGCTGATGATCCTGTGGTTCGCCGGGTTGCTTTACGGCGTGCTGACGGTCCGCCGCGAGATGCGGTTCTGCATCATCGTTCTGTGTCTGGCGACCTTGCTCGCGCCCGAATGGGCGTTGGGCGGCTGGGGCGTGCATTTGCGGTTTCCCGGCGTGTTGGGGGCGATGCTGTTCGCCTCCACCGAGTTGCGGCTGTCGCCGCGGCAGTCTTTCGCGCTCGCCGCCGTCTTGCTGATGACGCTTGGCGTGAGCGCGGCCGTCCTGACCGCAAGCTGGCGCGTCTACGACCGGCAATACGGCGAATTCCGCGCCGCGTTGCGCGCGCTGCCGGAAGGCCTGCGCTATGTCACCGTCATCGACGGCGATGCGATGGGCACCGATCCCGACCAGCCCTATTGGCACATGGCCGAGTTCGCCATTCTCGACCGCGCCGGTTTCACCGCCTTGATGTTCGCCACCAAAGGCCAGCATGTCGTGCAGGTGAAGCCGCCTTACGACCGTTACCAGGCGATGAGCGCCCAACAAGGCTCGCCGCCCGACGTATCGGAGCTTTCCGACCTAGCGGCCGGGCGCGACGAAGCCGACGCCGACATCGACGAGATTTTTTCCTATCTCAAGTTCTTCCAGTGCCATTTCGATATCGCGGTGGTGGTCCGCGGCAGCGGCGAAGCGGACGACGTGCCCGATTTCATGAGCTTGCGCCATGAAGGCAGCTTCTTCTCGCTTTACGACATCCACCCCACGCCCGATTGCGCCAAGCGATGAGTGGCCGGCGCGCGCTTTGGCTGGTTTGCGCGGCCGGCGCGTTGTGTTGCGCGTTCGGGCTTTGGCGCGTGATCGCGGCGCTTTGGCTGCGCCTGCCGCTCGATCCCAACGAAGGCTGGAACGCCTATCACGCCGCCGCCGCGCTGTCCGGCCTGCCGCTTTATCCCGGCGGTTTTCTGATCAACAACTATCCGCCTTTGTCATTCTATCTGGTCGGCGTGCTGGGACGCGTGTTGGGCGACGACATCGTTGCGGGGCGGCTCGTCGCGCTGATCGCGTTCGCGACGGTTTGCGGCGTGATCTACGTCTTGGCGCGACGACTGGGGGCACGCCCGCTGGAAGCCGCGGCAGGCGCGTTGCTGTTCGCGGGCGCGCTGTTGGCCTCGACCGATTATGTCGGCATGGACGATCCGCAAATGCTGGCCGAGGCGATCGCGGGCCTGGGATTGCTCCTGCTGCAGGGGGCGCCGCAACGGACTTGGCGCGCCGCGGCGCTGTTCGCACTGGCGTTTTTCGTGAAGCAGAACGTGGTAGCGATGGCGTTGGCCGGCACGTTCTGGCTGGCGTTGCAAGACCGGCGCGCCGCATTGCGCCTCGCCGCTTTCGGCTTGCTGTTTCTGGTTGCGGGCGTTGCGCTTTTCCGCTTCGTCTACGGCACGAGCCTGATTGCGCAGCTCGCCTCGGCGCGCCTCTATTCCTGGACGGATTTGCTGCAAAGGCTTTCCCTCTGGCTGAGCTGGAGTTTTGTCCCGCTGTTGGGGCTGGCCGCGCTGGCGTTAGGACGCCGGCGCGACGCCGAGGTGCGCTTCTGCGCGAGCTATGCCGCGATCGCCATCGTTCTCGGCGGACTATTCCTGGGCGGGGCCGGCGTCGACCAGAACGCGATGTTCGACGCCGACATCGCGCTCGCGCTGGGGGCGGCGCTGCTGCTCGATCGCGTGGCGCGCGGCTGGCGCGCCGCGGCCTTCGCGATCGCCTGCATCGTGCCGCTGCTCCTCGCCGCCAAGGCGCAGGCCGACGACGATTGGAATACGGCGGATTATTGGCTTCATCCGATGCAAGACGACGCGGCGCTGGCCGCGACCGACATCGCGTTCCTAAAGGCGCATCCCGGTCCGGCGCTGTGCGAGATGCTGTCGTTCTGCTATTGGGCGGGCAAGCCTGCGACGGTCGACGTGTTCAACACAAGCCAGGCATTCCGCACCGGCAGAGCAAACGATAAGCCCTTGCGGCGGCTGATCGGAGCGCGGCGGTTTTCCGTCATCCAGCTCAATCCCGATTCCGGCTCCCCGCTTGGCGCGGCGATCGCAGCCGAGATGGCGCGCTCCTATCGCCTCGATCACCAAGACGATTTCGGCCGCTTTTACGTGCCGCGTTGAAGCTCCGGCCGTGGCTTGACCGTGCCGGTGCGCTCGAGCTTGCCCCAGCTCACGAAGGCGCCGCGCAGCGCCGTGGTGATCGAGCGCACCACCACGTAGTACATCAGCTGGCGATAGCCGAAGCGTTGCAGCATCAGCCACCACAACAGGCTCCAATTCTCGCGCCGTTCGAGCAGGAAGCCGTAGATCGCCGCCAGCAGATCGACGCCCATGAAGACGCAGTAATAGATTCCGACGGTCACCAGATTGTCGTTGGAGAATTCCGCGCCGTGCTGGGAATAGGCGATCCACTGGCTGATCAGCTGCCACACCAACAGCAGATCGGCGATGGGCGCCAGCGCCGTCAGGAGAATCTGGAACAGCCACACTTGCGGCAGCGCCACCATGCCCAGCGCCCCGTAGCGCGGGTTGAAGGTCATGTCGCGGTATTTCCACAAGCATTGCAACGTGCCGTAGGCCCAGCGGAAGCGCTGCTTGGCGAGGCCGCGCATGCTGGTGGGCGCTTCGGTCCAGGCGATCGCGGTGCCGTCGAAGCGCACCGTGTAGCCGGCGCGCTGCAGCCCGATGGTCAAGTCCTGGTCCTCCGCCAGCGTGTCGGAGGGAAAGCCGCCGTGTTCTTCCAGCGCCGTGCGCCGCCAAGCGCCGACGGCGCCCGGAATGACGGTGAGCGTACCCAGCGCGGCCAGTGCCCGCCGCTCCAGATTCTGCGCCACGATGTATTCCAGCGCCTGCCAGCGGGTGATCATGTTGACGCGATTGCCGACCTTGGCGTTGCCCGCCACCGCGCCCACTTTGGGATCGACGAACCAGCGCACCAGACGGGCGACGGTGTCGCGGTCGAATTCGGTGTCGGCGTCCAGCGCCACCACCACTTCGCCCTTGGCGCGGGCCAGGCCGATGTTGAGCGCCTTGGCCTTGCCGCCGTTCTCGACGCTGATCAGCGTCACGTTCGCTCTGTCGCCGAATTTGCTCTTGACGATTTCGGCGGTTCGGTCGTGCGAGCCGTCGTCCACCACGATGACGTCAAGATCGCGGTAGTTGCTGGAAAGGATGAGCGAGACCGTCGTGGCGATGACCTTTTCCTCGTTGTAGGCGGGAATAATCACCGAAACGGGGATGTGCAGGTCGGGCGGCGGCGGCGCTTCGCGCTCCTTCGCCGTGCGCCGGTTCCACTGGCTGAGCCCGGCGAGGACGAAAAGCCGGCCGACGCCGAGAACGATCGCGAGCAAAAAGCAATAATACAGGAAGCTGCCGAGCCAGCTCAGCGACAGGAACACGATGCGGTCGGCGAACAGCATGAAGCTCGGCTCGATCCGCGGCATGGCCTCTTCTGGGGTGAGGCCGGCGAGTTTCGACACCAGCACGAATTTGTAGCCCTTGGCGCGCAAGCCGTCGATCAGCGTCGGCAGGAACGCCACGGTCGCGGAGCGGTCGCCGCCCGAATCGTGCATCAATACGATGTCGCCGCGATAATCGGTATTCGGATTGGTGATCGCCGCCCAGACTTTGTTCCACATGATGGTGGAATTGGTCGGCAGTTCCCAGTCATCGGTATCGGCGTGCACGCCCACCGTGATGTAGCCGAGGTTCTGCGCGATCTCGACGGGGACGATTTCGTCTTCCGTCACCGGTTCGGCGTCGCCCAGATAGGGCGGACGGAACAGCCGCATCGAGCGTCCGGTCAGCGCCTCGAACAGGCGTTGGGTGGCGTTGAGTTCCACGCTGTCGGCTTCGAGCGAGGTGTCGGCGAGATTGGGATGGGTGAAGGTGTGGTTGCCGATCTCGTTGCCGTCGGCCAGGATTTTCTGCACCAAGCCGGGATGGGCCTCGGCATTGGCGCCGATGATGAAGAAGGTGGCCTTGACGTTCTTCTCTTTCAGGATGCGCAGGATTTGCGGGGTCCATTGCGGGTCCGGCCCGTCGTCGAAGCTGAGCGCCACCGTATTGGGGACGATGCCGACGCGCCGGATCACGTAGCTCGTCGGCAGCTTGGCGTAGCTCTCGTCGTCGATGTCGCCGGTCTGCGGATCGAGTTCGAAGCTGCGGCTGCCTTCGGTGGGACGCGACTCCACTTTCAGGATTTCGCCCTCGCCCTCGAAATCCACGTCCTGGTTGGTCGGGATCTGGTGCAGGGCGTCCGGCGCGCCCTCGCCGTAAGGCCGCCCCAAGACCGACCAGATCGAGGAATCCTCCGAACCGAGCCGCCACAGCGCGTAACCCGCAGGCCGATAGATGTCGGCGGCGTGGATCTGGTTGTAGGCGGTGACCCCGTCGAGGAACCACACGTCGTGCTTCACGTTGTCGTTCTCGATGTAGGAAAAATGCGGATTGTTGGTGTCGGCGTCGAAATCGACCCGCGCGTCGGAATCGTGCGCGGCGACGGCGGCGTCCTGGAAGCTGATGTCGTCGGCGGTATCCTGGCCGTACCAGTCATAAGCGTAATTGCCGATGGCGACGATGGTGCGGCTGGGCGAAAGCACCTTCATGCGCTTGTCGAGATTGGCTTCGAACCACGGCTCGCCGGCGATGGCGCCCGGCGGATCGCTTTCGTCGTGCTCGTCATAAGCCATCAGCAAAGTGTAGTCGGCGGACTTGGCATAGTCCGCGAAAGGCCAGTCGTCGTCGTCGTAAGGAGCGGCGATGACCACGATCCAGCCGTGCGGCGCGAAGGCCCCCGACAGCTCGCCGAGGAAATGTCCCAAATCGGCGTAAGCCTCTTTCGGCACTTGTTCGAAATCGACGACCACGCCTTGCAGCTTGTTGGCCGCCAGAAAATCGACGACGCCTTTTTCCAGCGTCGCCCGGCGCGCCGGATCGGCCAGCAGCGCCTGCAGGCCCGGTCCGTCCCACACGCTGTTCGAGGCGTTCTGCAACACCGGCAGGATGGGGACGTCGGGGCGCTTCGAACGCACCAGCGTCAGCGCTTTTTTGTCCAGCGCGCTCTTGAGGTTGAGATTCGGCTCGTCGAGCGAAAGCCAGATCGGCAAGACCCAATCGAGGTTGGGCAAGACGCGCTTGAGATCGGCAAAGCTCGGATCGTCCCAGGTCGCGTAAAAACCAAGGGTGCGCGGCCGGTCGGGCAAGGGGCGCAGCGCGGCGGACAAGGCGCGCGTTGGCGTCGCATGGGCGTTGCGCTGTTCCCAGCTGCGCACCAGCCGCTGGCGCGCGCGCGCCTCGTAGGCGAGCTGGGCTTCCGATTTCAGCAAGGCCGGATCGACTGCCTTGCGCACCAGCGCGTTGTTGGGCGTGAAGTGCACCGGCAGCGGCGGGCTCTTCACCTGCTGCGCGATCAGGATGCTGGCCATCACGGCCAGGCCCAGCAGCGTGCTCAGGATCGCCGCCGCCCAGCCCACCAGCGACAGGCGCGCCGCCCGGCGACCGGTTTCGTCGAAGAAGATGGGCTTGTTGGACATTCTCAGGCTGGGCGCTCCACCGCCCCGCTTTCTATGGCTTTTTTTCGCCTCAAGGCAATGCGTCAGCCGGAGATTTCAAGAACTTAACGGCCGGGGCGTGCTTGTGGGCGAGGGCAAGCGGACAAATCCCCACTCGGCGCGTCGGACCGGCCGAAACGGCCAAGCCCGCGCCGGGAATGGTTGCGGGGACAGGATTTGAACCTGTGACCTTCAGGTTATGAGCCTGACGAGCTACCGGACTGCTCCACCCCGCGTCGGGGTTCCTTCCGGCGCTGGGCCGAAGGGTGGGCGGATATAGGACATCGCCCCTGCCCTGTCCACCCCCGTGAAAGGCGGCTCAAGCGCTCTTCGCCAGTTCGCGCAGTTTGAATTTCTGGATCTTGCCGGTGGACGTCTTGGGCAGCTCGGTGAAGACGATGCGGCTGGGGCATTTGAAATGAGCGAGGTTGGCCCGGCAATGGCTGATGAGGTCGGCAGCGGTCACCTCGGAATAGCCGGGGCGCTTCTCGACGAAGGCGCAGGGGCTTTCACCCCATTTTTCGTCGGGCCGCGCCACCACCGCGGCGAACAGCACCGAGGGATGCTTCATCAGCACGTCCTCCACTTCGATGGAGGAAATGTTCTCGCCGCCCGAAATGATGATGTCCTTGGAGCGATCTTTCAGCTGGATATAGCCGTCGGGATGCATGACGCCGAGATCGCCGGAATGGAACCAGCCGCCGGCAAAGGCCGCTTGCGTCGTTTTGGGATTCTTGAGATAGCCTTTCATCACGATATTGCCGCGGAACATGACTTCGCCGAGCGTCTCGCCGTCCGCGGGCACAGGCTCCATCGTCAGCGGGTCCATCACCGACAGCGCCTCCAGCGCGGGATAGCGCACGCCCTGGCGCACCCGCTTTTGCCCGCGCGCCGCCAGATCGAGCCCGTCCCATTCCTCTTTCCATTCGTTCACCGTGGCCGGGCCGTAGGTTTCGCTGAGGCCGTAGACATGGGTGACCGAGAAGCCAGCCGCGATCATGCCGAGAATGATGGATTGCGGCGGCGGCGCGGCGGCGTGCACGAAATCGACCTTATGCGAGAAGGCGCGCCGCTCTTCGGGCGCGGCGTTGATCAGCGTCGACATCACGATGGGCGCGCCGGAAAGATGCGTCACCTTGTGATCGGCGATGGCGTCGTACATCGGTTTGGCGCGCATCCATCTCAGGCAGACATGCGTGCCGGCGACGGCGGACAGCGACCAGGGAAAGCACCAGCCGTTGCAATGGAACATCGGCAGCGTCCACAGATAGACGGCGTGCGGCCCCATGTTCGCGGCGAGCGTGTTCGCGTAGCACATCAGCGCCGCGCCGCGATGGTGATAGACCACGCCCTTGGGAGTGCCCGTGGTGCCCGAGGTGTAGTTCAGCGAAATCGCCTCCCATTCGTCGGCCGGCATCGCCCAGACGAACTCGGGATCGCCCGCCGCGAGGAAGGCTTCGTAATCGAGGCTGCCCAGCCGCTCGCCGGCTTGCGGAAACTCGGGATCGTCGTAATCGATGACGATCGGCCGCGTCTTGGCCCGGCCGAGCGCCGCCTTGATAGTGGCCGAGAATTCGCGGTCGACGATCAGCACCTTGGCCTCGCCGTGATCGAGCATGAAGGCGATGGCGGCGGCATCGAGCCTTGTGTTGAGCGCGTTCAGCACCGCGCCGGCCATCGGCACGCCGTAATGGGCTTCCAGCATCGCCGGCGTGTTGGCGAGCATGACGGCGACCGTGTCGCCTTTCTTGATGCCGGCCTGCGCCAGCGCCGAGGCCAGCCGCAGGGAGCGCTCGTAGAACGCCCCATAGCTCGTCTTCGACTTGCCGTGGATGATCGCCGTGTGCTCGGGGAACGTGCGCGCGGCGCGTTCGAGGAAAATCAGCGGCGTCAGCGGCTGATAATTCGCCGCATTCTTATCCAAATCGGTCTCGTAGGGATTGCCGAAGGCGCGCGGCTTCAGATGCGGCGCCTGGCGCGGCCCGCCGGCCGGCCGGTGCGCCAGCGCTTTGCGCGGCCGCAGGTCGGGTGCGGGCCTGGCAGGCCTATGTGGTTTTTTCGGCGGTCGCGTCCCTTTGCCCGTGCCCGACCCGCGTTTGCCTGCTTTCTTGCGAGGTGCCATGCCGATTCCTTTTTGGCGGGCACGCTAATCTCGGCAACCTTGTCCGGCAAGGCGCATGGACGCCCCCTCGCTCCGTTGCTAGGAAGGGTGCGGGAAGGTGGAGCGATGACGGATCAAACCACGGCCGGGCGCGGACCATTGCGCGCGCTTTACGCCTGGATGGTGAAGAATGCCCAGGGCAAGCATGCCTGGGCGGCGCTGGCCGCCTTTGCCTTTGCCGAGGCCTCGTTCTTTCCCTGTCCGCCGGACGTGATGCTGCTTCCCATGATGCTGGCCAACCGCAAACGCGCCTTTGAGGTCGCCGGCTGGTGCGCCTTCTGGTCGATCATGGGCGGCATGCTGGGCTATGCCATCGGTGCCTGGTTTTGGGATACGGCGGGATTGTGGATCATCCATGCGTTGCATGTGCCGGTCGCACGCGTCGAGGCGATGCGCGCGGCCTATACCCACCACGCTTATTTGATCGTGCTGCAGGGGCTGACGCCGGTTCCTTACAAACTCGTGACCATCGCCTCGGGGCTGGCCGGCGTGCCGTTTGCGCTCTTCATGCTCTATTCGACGATCACCCGCAGCGCCCGCTTTCTGTTGCTGGAAGGATTGCTGGTCTATTGGTTCGGCGAACAGGCGCAAGCCATTCTCGAGAAATATCTCGAGATCGCGCTGGTGCTCTTTCTCGCGGCCGTGGTCGCCGGCGTTCTGTTGGTGATTTTCGTAATGAAGTGAGATGATACCCCAGCTTGCCTCCATTGCCGCCATTCTCACTTCGACGCTGATCTTTCTGGTCGGCAGCGGCCTGCTCAACACGCTGATTCCGGTGCGGGCGCATCTGGACGGCTTTTCCACTTTCTCGATCGGCCTCATCGGCTCGGCCTATTTCGCGGGCTTCGTGGTGGGCTGCGTGAAAGGGCCTGCTTGGCTGGCGCGGGTCGGCCATATCCGCACCTTTACGGTGTGCGCGGGGCTGGCGGCGGCGATCACGCTGATGCAGTCGATGCTGGTCGGGGTGGTCTACTGGATTGCCACACGCGCGCTGTTCGGCTTCGCCGCCGCCGCGCTCTACATGGCGCTGGAGAGCTGGCTCAACGACCGCGCCGACAACCAGACGCGCGGGCGCATCTTCGCGTCCTATATGAGCGTCAATTTCGGCGGGACGCTGATCGGCCAGCTTCTGTTCGCCACCGCGCGGCCGCAAAGCTTCACCTTGTTCAGCCTATCGGCAATCTTCATCGCGCTGTCGCTCGTTCCCGTGGGACTGACGGGCCTGCCGCAGCCGCCGCGCGCGCCGGTGCCGCGGCTGCGGCCGCTCCGGCTCTTTGCCGTATCGCCGGTGGGCTTCGCCGGATGCCTTGTCGTCGGCCTTGCCAATTCCGCGATTTGGACGTTGGCACCGGTTTATGCCTTGAGTCTCGGGCTCTCCAGCGGCGCCATCGCGCTGTTCATGGGCGCCTTCACGGTGGGCGGCACGCTGGTGCAAGTGCCGATCGGGCGGTTGTCGGACCGGGTGGACCGCCGCGTCATCATCGCGTTGGTTTGCGCCGGCGCGGCAGCAGCGGCCGTCGCCATCGCCTTGTTTGCAAGGCCGCCACATATCCTCTGGGCGATGGCGGGATTCGGCGTCTTGATGCTGCCGCTTTACGGCCTGTCGGTGGCGCATGCCAACGACCGCATCCCGCGCCAGGCTTTTGTGGAAACTTCTGCCACTTTGTTGCTGGTGAACGCGCTGGCCTCGGTCGCCGGGCCGACGGCGGCAGCCTTGGCGATGGATATGTTCGGCGCGCGCGCCTTGTTCTTTTACACCGCCGCGATCCACCTGACGATGACGGTCTTTACGCTGGTGCGCCTGCGCATGGCGCCCGTCGCGGAGCATCGCGAAAAGTTCGCGCCCTTGCCGCAACAGGCCTCGCCCGGCGCGATCGACCTCGATCCGCGCAAGAACAAGCCGGTTTAGGCCTTCAGCAGCGTTGTATCGATCGGCAACGAACGCACACGCTTGCCGGTAGCGGCAAAGATCGCATTGCACAAAGCGGGCAGCACCGGCGGCAAGGGCGGCTCGCCGAGGCCGGTCGGCGGATTGTCCGTGGTCAGAAAATGCACTTCTATCGGCGGCGCCTGCGTGTTGCGCAACGGGAAATAGCTGTCGAAATTCGCTTGAACGACGCGGCCCTTGTCGATGGTGATCTTCTGGCCGAGCGCCACGCCGAGCCCGTCGAGCACCCCGCCTTGCGCCAGGTTGACCGCCGCGCCCGGATTGATGATCTGGCTGCCGACATCGCCGACCGCCCAAATCTTGTTGACCGTGATGGCGCCGTCGGCGGCGACCGCGGCCTCGACCACTTCCGCGAAATAGCCGAGATGCCCGTAATAGAAAGCGACGCCCAGGCCGCTGCGCGCCGGAAGCGCACGCTTGCCCCAGCCGGACACCTCGCGGACCTTTTCCAGGATGGCGCGCACACGCCCGGTATCGAGCCGCTTGCCTTCGCCTGGCAGCAATTCCGCTTTGCCGAGCAGCTCCAGCTGGAATTCGAGCGGGTCCTTGCCCGCGGCATGTGCCAATTCGTCGATGAAGGATTGGAACACGAAGTTGAGGCCGTTGTCTCCCGGCGTGCGCAAGGGGCCGGTCGGCACGCCAAGCTCCATCAGCGTCGCGCCGTAAGTGAGATTCGGCACGCGATGGGCGGGATAAGCATCGCCCGACATTCCGGCGCTGTTGGCGAACTTGCCGTCCAAGCCGAAGCTGATGAAATGTTGCTGCCAGGCGATCAGCTTGCCGTCTTTGTCGACGCCGCCTTTCAGGAAATGCCAGCCGGCGGGGCGGTAGAAATCGTGCTGGATGTCGTCGGCGCGCGACCAGACGAGCTTCACCGGTACGCCAGCCTGCTGCGCAATCCACGCCGCCTCGACCATGTAATCGTTCATCAGCCGCCGGCCGAAGCCGCCGCCGCAACGCGTCAGATGAACGGTGATGGCCTTTTCGTCGAGGCCGAGCGTCTTGGCCACCAAGGTGCGGCCGGGCGAGGGATTTTGCGTCGGCGCCCAAAGCTCCGCCTTGCCGTCCGCGACATGCGCGGTGCAGTTCATCGGCTCCAGCGTCGCATGGGCTAGGAAGGGATAGTCATAAACCGCTTCGATGACGTGCACCGCGCTTTTGAACGCGCCGTCCACGTCGCCGTCCTGGCGCAGCGTCAGCGCCGGGGCTTGCGGACCAAGCGCCGCGGCCGCTTGTGCGAAGCCTAGGCTCGATTGCGCGGCGGTCGGGCCTTCGTCCCAGGTGACGGAAAGCGCCCGGCGCGCCTTGTCGGCGTGCCACCAGGAATCGGCGACGATGGCGATGCCGGGCATCAGTCCGGTCAATTGCCGTTCGCCTTCGGCCATGAAGGCCAGCTTGCCGCCGCCTTCGACCACAAAAGCCTTGCGCACGCCCTTCATGGCGCGGATGGCATCCAGATTGGCGCTTTTGACGCTGCCGCCGAACACGGGGCATTTCTGGAACACGGCATAAAGCATGCCCGGCACGACGACGTCGATGCCGTACAGCGGCTCGCCTTTCACGATCTTGGGCACGTCGACGCCGCGCTTGGTTTGGCCAATGATCTTGAAATTCTTGGGGTCCTTGAGCGCGACCTTGTCGAGATCGGGCACGGGCTCTTTGGCGGCGGCCGACGCCAGCGCGCCATAGCTGAGCTTGCGGCCTTTGCATGACACAAAGCCGGAGGCTGTGGTGCAGTCGCCGGGCGCGACTTTCCAACCCTTGGCCGCGGCTTCGATCAGCATCTGGCGCGCGGCGGCGCCGACGCGGCGCATCGGTTCCCAATTGAGCGGTGTGGCCATGCTGCCGCCGGCGAACTGGCCTTCGTACAGCGTCGGATCGAAATCGACTTGTTCGATGCGCACCTGCGCCCAATCAACATCGAGTTCCTCGGCGATCAGCATCGGCAGCATGGTCTTGATGCCTTGGCCGATCTCGGGATTCTTCGCCGCGATGGTGACGAGGTTGTCCGGCGCGATGCGGATATAGGCGTTGAGCCGGGCTACGCCCGCAGCCAGCGCCGGCACGCTGAAACTGAGCAGCAAACCGCCGCCGACCGCGGCACTGGCTTTCAAGAACGCGCGGCGGGAGGTCGCGAAATTTTCCGCTTTGGGATTCGCGGTCATCGTCACACTCCCTCGGCGGCGGCGCGCTTGATGGCCTCGCGGATGCGCAGGTAGGTGGCGCAGCGGCAGAGATTGCCGTTCATCACGCCGGCGATGGTCGCCTCGTCGGGATTCTTGACCGCGGCCAACAGCGCGGCCGCCGACATGATCTGTCCCGCCTGGCAATAGCCGCATTGCGGCACGTCGACTTCGATCCAGGCCTTTTGCAGCCGCGCGCCGATCGCCGTCTCGCCGATGGCTTCGATGGTCGTCACCGCGCCGGCGCCGACCTCGGAGATCGGCGTCTGGCAGGAATGCACGGCGCGGCCGTTCAAGTGCACCATGCAGGCGCCGCAGCTGCCGATGCCGCAGCCGAACTTGGTGCCTTTGAGCCCGACGGCGTCGCGCAAAACCCAAAGCAGCGGCGTGTCACCGTCGACATCGACCGTATATTTCTTGCCGTTGACTCGGAGCGTGTAGAGCATAAACAACCTCGCTCGCGCCGGCGGGCGCAAAATTCCGCACTCCACAGCTCGGGATTATGGCGGGGGCTTTCGCGCCCCGCAAGCCAAGCGACGATGAAGCTTTTACGGCTCGCTGGTTTCGTCTTCCGGCTTGTCGGAGGAATCTTCGGCGATCACCGGCTCGGGCGGCTCCGGCTGCGTGTCCGGATGCGGTTGGGCATCGGCGGGCGTCGGCGCGTCCTGCACCGGCTTGAGCGTCGCGCCGGCCTTGGCGGTGCGCTTCATCGCGCGTTCCTTTTTCACCGCCGCGCGGCTGACCGCCAGGTCGAGCTCCAGCTGCGAGCAAAGCCCCAGCGTCACCGGATCGACCGCCTTGATGTTGGTGGCGTTCCAGTGCGAGCGCTCGCGGATTTTCTGGATCGTGGCCTTGGTGGTGCCGATCAGCTTGATGATGTCGGCGTCGGCGAATTCGGGATGGTTGCGCAAGATCCAATAGACCGCGTCGGGCTTGTCCTGGCGCTTGGAGACGGGCGTGTAGCGCGGCGCCTTCTTCTGCTTGACCGGCGGCATCTTGTGCTTGGGCGGCGCCATTTTCAGACGCAGCTTGGGGTTCTTTTCCGCCTCTTCGATCTGCTCGCGCGTCAACTGGCCGGCGGAGACCGGGTCCATGCCCTTGATTCCCTTGGCGACGTCCTCGTCGGCGATGCCCTTCACTTCGAGCGGATGCAGGCCGCAGAAATCGGCGATCTGCTCGAAGCTGAGCGAGGTGTTGTCCACCAGCCAGACGGCGGTGGCTTTCGGCATCAAAGGTTTGTTGTCGGCGGCCATAAAGTTTCTCCCATGCCGGGGGAGGCTTCACCCTCCACCCGACCTCGTAAGGCTTAACCTTTCGAGGAATGAGGGGTTTTAGCGGGGATGGGCGGTGAAGGGAAGGGGGATGCTAAACCGCCAACAAAATCTTTCCGATATTCTCGCCTTTTTTCATCCCAGCGTGGGCGGCGTTTGCTTCGGCAAGCGGGAAAACGTGGTCGATGATCGGTCTGATCTTTCCCGCCTCGATCAGCGGCCAGACTTCCGAAAGCAGCGCGTCGCGGATCGCGCCTTTTTCGTCGTTCGTGCGTCCGCGCAAAGCGGTGGCGGCGAGCGTCAGTCGCTTTTGGATCATCGGCGCGAAATTCACCGTCGCACGCGTACCCGCGAGGAACGCGATGTTGACGATGCGGCCCTTGAGCGCCGCGGCGCGGAAATTCCGCTCGATATAATCGCCGCCGACCATGTCGAGGATCACGTCCACGCCGCGCCCGTTCGTGGCGGCGAGAACGGCTTCGACGAAATCGGTTTCGCGATAATTGATCGCGCGCGCGCCCAAAGCTTCGCAGGCGGCGCATTTTTCGGCACTGCCGGCCGTGGTGAAAACCTCATGCCCCCGCGCGTGCAAAAGTTGGATCGCGGTGGTGCCGATGCCGCTCGAGCCGCCATGCACCAAAACACTTTCACCGTGCCCCAGCCGCGCCGTGTCGATAAGATTGGTCCACACCGTGAACAGCGTTTCGGGCAATCCCGCCGCATCGATCAGCAAAACGGCTTTGGGCGCGGGCAGGACGCAGTCCTGTGCTGCAAGCGCGAACTCCGCATAGCCGCCGCCGGGAATGAGCGCGCAAACCGGATCGCCTGTTTTCCAGGCGGTGACGCCTTCGCCGCGCTCGACGATCTCGCCCGACACTTCCATGCCGAGGATCGACGAGGCGCCGGGCGGCGGCGGATATTGCCCCGCCGCTTGCAGCAGATCGGCGCGATTGACGCCCGCGCCGGCAACCTTAATCAGCACTTCGCCCGCGCGCGGCTTGGGTTCTTCCGCCTCGGCGAGCTTGAGAACGGCACGCGGCCCCGGATTTTCTACCGCAATCGCTTTCATGGTTGTCCCTTGCGCAGCGTCGGCGCAAGATTAACAAGCTCGGTGATGGAGCGGAACGATGGACCCAGAAGATTTGCTGCCGCGCAAGAAACCGTCGGGCCCCACGCTTGGCGAAGACCTTTCGATGATGTCGGAATTCGAATTGTCGGCCCGCATCATGGCGCTGGAAGAGGAAATCGCGCGCTGCCGCCAAGCGATTGGCGCGCGCCAATCGACCAAAGCCAGCGCCGACGCGTTTTTCAAGAAATAAACTTCGCAGCCGCAACAGTCATCAATGATTAATTTCCACAGCCTAAACGTTGCGGGCGCGCCACCATCGTCTTGGTTTATTCACCGCCGCGTTGATATCCCATCTTGCGCGCGGCGCTGCACTTGATAGCTTGCGCGCGGGATGACACGCGCAGGGGCACTATGGCGCTCATAGAAAGCGACGACGCTCTTCACGAATTGACGTTGCAAACCTTCACCGGCTCGGCGCTGTTCCAGCGCACCTTCGACGAAGGCATGTCGCTGGTAGAGGAGACCGCGCGCTATCTCGACGGCCAGGGGCGCGAGGATCAGCGCCACCTGCCGCGCAAGACGGCGCTGCTTTACGCCGGCGAAAGCATGCGCGTGACGACGCGGCTGATGCAGGCGGCAAGCTGGCTCCTGGTGCAGCGCGCGGTGCACGAAGGCGAGATGGCCGCCGAAGACGCCTACAGCGAACGTTATCGTCTCGGTTCCAAGGAAATCTGCTGCGGCGGATCGAGTGAGAGCGTCGAGTTCCTGCCGCAGGCGCTGCAGGATTTGCTGGCGCGCAGCGACAATCTCTACCGGCGCATCGCGCGGCTCGACGAAGTGCTGTTCGGCAATGCGCCGAAGCCGGAGGGGGCGCGCGGACAGTTGGAGCGGCTGCAACAGGTCTTCGGCGGCAACTAGACCGTCACCCCGAGGTGCGAGCGACAGCGGGCCTCGAAGGGCCGCTTAGCTTCCCACGAAATCCTTGAACTTCTTGTTGAAGCGCGTGAGCCGGCCGCCGCGGTCGACCAGCTGCTGCTGGCCGCCCGTCCAGGCGGGATGGGTCGTGGGGTCGATGTCGAGCGTAAGTTTTTGGTCCGCCTCGCCCCAGGTGGTGCGCGTCCGGTAGGTCGTGCCGTCGTTCAACTGCACGGTGACAAAGTGATAATCGGGATGCAGGCCCTTTTTCATGGCGGACGGCTTTCTTTTTCGAGCGGCGGCTTATAGGGGATCGCCGGGTTTGGCGCAAGCTCGCGCCGGCCGGCGAATTTAACCTTCGCGGGCGAAAAAGGCTCCTATATAGGGGTGGTCACCCCGGGGACCCCAGCCATGGCGCAAAGCGGCGCGGACTACGCCGAGCAATTGGACTACGCCGCCAAAGGCCGGGCAAAAAGCCGTTCTCTCAAGCCTTTGCGCGGACTTTGGCCGTTCATCCGGCCTTATCGCGGAACGCTTGCCGCGGCGATCGTCGCCATGCTGGTGGCCGCCGCCGCCACACTGGTGCTGCCCTTGGCCGTGAAAGGGTTGATCGACCATGGCTTCAGCAACGCAGTGGCTGTGCGTATCTCGCAGTATTTCTTCGCCTTCGTGGCGGTCGCAGCCGTCGTCGGCGTCGCCTCGGCGACCCGCTATTACTTCGTCACCTGGCTCGGCGAGCGGGTGATCGCCGATCTGCGCAAGGCGGTGTTCGACAATGTCATCTCGCTGTCGCCCTCGTTCTTCGAGGTGACGCGCACCGGCGAGGTGCTGTCGCGCCTCACCGCCGACACCACGCTGATCCAAACCGTCGTAGGCTCCTCCGCATCGGTCGCCGCGCGCACCACGTTGACGCTGATCGGTGGTCTCGTGATGATGTTCGTCACCAGCCTCAAATTGTCGACCCTGGTGATCGGCGCGGTCGTGCTGGTGATGGCGCCGTTGATCCTGTTCGGGCGCTGGGTGCGCAAACTGAGCCGCAAGAGCCAGGACAAGGTCGCCGACACCAGCGCCCATGCCAGCGAGACCATCAACGCGGTGCAGACGGTCCAGGCCTTCACGCACGAAGCCTATGAACGAGCGCATTTCGGTGCAACGGTGGAGGAGTCCTTCGTCATCGCCATCCTACGCACGCGCGCCCGCGCGGTGATGACGGGGGTCGTGTTCTTTGCGGCCATTGCCTCGATCGTCTGCATCGCCTGGGTCGGCGCACAGGACATGATCGCAGGTCGGCTGACCGGCGGCCTTCTGGTGCAGTTCATCATCTACGCCATCTTCGTCGCGGGCGGGGTAGGCGCGCTGAGCGAGACCTGGGGCGACATCCAGCGCGCCGCGGGCGCTTCCGAGCGACTGATGGAATTGCTGCACGCCAAGCCGGAGATCGCCGCGCCGGCCCGTCCCAAGCGCCTTCCCGCCGCGACGAAAGGCGCGCTGTCGCTGGAAAAGGTCGTGCTGCGCTATCCCTCGCGGCCCGATCATGCGGCACTGGATGGATTTTCGCTGGCGATCACGCCGGGCGAAGCGGTGGCGCTGGTGGGGCCGTCGGGCGCCGGCAAGTCGAGCGTGTTCCAGGTACTGCTGCGCTTTTATCCGATCCAGGAGGGTCATATCCGCTTCGACGGCGTCGACACCGCCGAGCTTGATCCGGTCGAGCTTCGCCGTCACATCGCGCTGGTGGCGCAGGATCCGGTGATCTTTTCGGGCAGCTTGGCCGACAATATCCGCTACGGCCGACCAGAGGCGAGCGAGGACGAAGTACGCCGCGCCGCCGAGGCCGCGGCCGCCGACGAATTCATCGCGAAATTGCCGAACGGGCTCGACACGCTGGTGGGCGAACGCGGCATCACCTTGTCTGGCGGCCAGCGCCAGCGCATCGCCATCGCGCGCGCCTTGTTGCGCGACGCGCCTCTGCTCTTGCTCGACGAGGCGACCAGCTCTCTCGACGCCGAGAACGAGCGTCTGGTGCAGCAAGGTCTCGCCAATCTGATGGCGGGGCGAACCACCATCGTGATCGCGCACCGGCTTGCCACCATCCAGCGCCTGAAACGCATCGTGGTGATGGACGACGGTCGCGTGGTGGGCGAGGGCAGTCATGCCGAGCTGGTGGCGCGCGGCGGGCTTTATGCCAGACTAGCCAATCTGCAATTCTCCGAGGCCAAGGCGTTGGTGGGGCTGCGATGAGATATGGTCCGCTTGAGCGCGCCGCGATCACCGCCGCGGCCGTGCTCTTGACCGCCGCGCTCTACGCCACTTGGCGCATGCTCGACAGCCACGGCGTCTTCACCTCCGTGACGCCCGGCTTTGCCGGAACTTGCCGCGCGGTGAAAACGCCCGCCGGTCCCGGAGCCATCGTCTTCGACGGCAGCGATGCCATCGTCGCGGCGATGGATCGCCGCGCCAAAGCCTCGCCGAGCGACGGGCTTTATCTTTACGATCCTACCAAGCCCGATGTGGGACTTGTGAAGCTCGCCGGCACGCCCCCCGATTTCCATCCTGGCGGCCTCGACCTTATTCGCGGGCCCGACGGCAGAAGCACGCTGATGGTGATCAATCGGCGCCGGAGCGGGTCCTACAGCATCGATATGTTCGAACGCGACGGCGCGGCGCTCAAGGAAACCGGCAGCATCGAAAGCGGGCTGCTGGTCAGTCCGAGCGCCATCACCGTGCTCGATTCCCAAAGCTTCTACGTCGTCAACGATCAGCTGAGCAAAACCCGTTTCGGCCGCTGGCTCGACGATACCTTCGCGTTGCCGCGCGGCGATGTCCTCTATTTTGACGGCATGAAATTCCTCGAAGTGGCGAAGAATCTGAATTCCCCCGCCGGCGTGGCGCTGTCGCCGGACGGCTACCATCTTTACGTGAGCGAAGCCTCGGCGCGCCGGCTGGCGAGCTTCGAACGCAATCCCTTCACCGGCCAGCTGACGCCGGCGGGCACGCTCGCCATTCCCTCCAATCTCGCCCAGATCAGCCTCGGCCCCGACGGCCAATTGTGGCTCGCAAGCCAGCCCAAGGGTTTTGCGATGGCGGCGCTGCGCGACCATCCCCGTAAGGTCGCACCCTCGGAAGTATTCCGTGTACAGATCAAGGACGGCATCGCGCAGACGGCGACGCTCGTCTACGCGAACCGGGGCGAAGAGATCAGCGGCTCGAACGTCGCCGCGGTGGCAGGAGGCCATCTTCTGATCGGCGCGCCTTATGGCAAAAAGCTGCTGGATTGCCGACTGCCTTAATCACCTCCCCACAAAGGGGGAGGTAATAAAAACTATGCCAGCGTGCGCCGCATCATCGCTTCCAGCACGCGGATCGGCGCCTTGTCGGGTGCGGCCATCGCCTCGACGCCGAGATGGAAGGTCTGCTCCAGCGCGTGTTGGCCTGACAGCACCGCATGCATCACCTGGTCGGTGTAGCACAGCCAGGTCGTGCCCGGCGCGAAGGCGATGCGGCTTTTGAGGCAGCGTTCCTGATAGCCCATATCAAGCTTGGCCGCGTCGTGCAGGCCGAGCATGATGTCGTCGTAAGGCGTACGCACACCGTGCGTAACGCCGAAGACCGCCAATAGCCAGGCCTTGGCGGGCACCGGCTCGCGCAAACGCGGCAGGAAGCGGCGCGCCACCGCCGCGAAGGGCTCGCCCACGTTCCACAGCCGCGCCCGGCCTTCGGGATGGATGTTGCTGAAGACGCGCAGGATGCGCCGTCCGTGCATCGGCGTGGTGGGGAAAGCGTCGACATGCAGCCTGGTGTCGTCGTGCAGCGGCGAAGTGGAGCGCCCTTCGATCTCGGCGGGGCGGAACGAAGTGCGCGCGCGTTCGAGCCGGCCGCGATAGTCGGGGAACAGCGCGCCGACGAGGCTTTCCGTGCTCCGCGCGAAGCGCTTCATCATGGCGGCCAGGCGTGTATAGGCCTCGCCAGCGGCCGTCGTATGCTTGAGCTTGCCGGAAGGATCGAGGCTGATGTTCTTGGCGCGGCCGTCGGAAAGCGCGGGCGAGAGCAGCGCGCGTTCCTCCTCGCTGAGCGCGAAGGGCAAAGCCGGAAAATGAACCACCATGCCGCTTTCCAAAGCGGTGATGGCCGAACGCCTTTCCGCTTCCGAGAACGGCCCTTCCCAGGAAGCGGCATCAACCGTGTGGATGATGTCCATGTTCCAATTCCGCAAGCGCCACGCGGGGACTATAGCCGGCGCGCCGCAAACGAAAAGGGCGCCCGAAGGCGCCCTTTGCCACTGCCCCGCAGGAATTCCTATGCCGCGGCTTCTTCCGCCGGGTCGCGCAGCACGTAACCGCGTCCCCACACGGTTTCGATGTAATTGTCGCCGTTGGTGGCGGCGGCCAGCTTCTTGCGCAGCTTGCAGATGAAGACGTCGATGATCTTGAGCTCCGGCTCGTCCATGCCGCCATAAAGATGGTTGAGGAACATCTCCTTGGTCAGCGTCGTGCCCTTGCGCAGCGAGAGCAGCTCGAGCATCTGATATTCCTTGCCGGTCAGGTGCACGCGCGAACCGTCCACTTCCACCGTCTTGGCGTCGAGATTGACCACCAGCTTGCCGGTGGTGATGACCGACTGCGAATGGCCTTTCGAGCGGCGCACCACCGCTTGGATGCGCGCCACCAACTCGTCCTTGTGGAAGGGCTTGGTCATGTAGTCGTCGGCGCCGAAGCCCAGCGCCTTGACCTTGGCCTCGACGATGGCGTTGCCCGAAAGGATGAGCACCGGCGTCTGCACCTTGGCGACGCGCAGGCTCTTCAGCACTTCGAAACCGCTCATGTCGGGAAGCTGCAGATCGAGCACGATGATGTCGTAGTCATAAAGCTTACCGAGATCGATACCCTCTTCGCCCAAGTCCGTCGTGTAGACGTTAAAGCCCTCTGAGCGGAGCATCAGTTCGATGCTGCGCGCCATGGCGCTATCGTCTTCGATCAGGAGCACGCGCATGTGAGACCTCTTCTGGCCATAGGCCCGGCAGAGTGTGTTCTACCGGACTGGTTAACCTACAAACAGAACGTAAGCGTAAATGGTTAACATCCACTTTCCGCCAAGCCGCAAGTTTCACGGGATAAAGAGAGGCCTTAATGACGCCGAAACGTCCGTCCGAGGGCCTACCCATCCCCTTGATTCGATTTGTTAAGTTTACTGCCACTTAAAGCCTTTGGGGCAAGATGCCTTTTCCGGCGATCACGCAGGAAGGATTGGGCATGCGCACATTGCGCCAGGAAATCGAGGCGGTTTCGGGGCTGCGGCGGTTCGGCCGGGTGGCGCGCATCGAAGGGCTTTTGGTCGAGGTGACGGGCGCCCAAGGGGCCATCAGCCTGGGCGGCCAGATGCGGCTAACTCCCTATTTCGGCAAACAGATTCCCTGCGAAGTGGTCGGCTTCCGCGACGGCCGCGCGCTGGCCATGCCGCTGGGCACGCTGGACGGCATGACGCTCGGCGCGCGGGCCGATTTCGAAGGCCGCGCCGCCGCGATCTTCCCTTGCCAATCTTGGCTCGGGCGCGTGCTCGACGCCTTCGGCCGGCCGACGGACGGCAAAGGCCCGTTGCCGCAAGGTCCCGTCGCCTATCCGGTGAAAGCCGCTCCGCCGCCCGCGCAAGCCCGCAACCGCGTCGGCGGCAAGCTCGATCTCGGCGTGCGCGCCCTCAACGCCTTCGTCACCTGCTGCAAAGGCCAGCGCATGGGCATCTTCTCGGGCTCGGGCGTGGGCAAATCGACGCTGCTCGCCATGCTGGCGCGCAACACCGACGCCGACGCCATCGTCATCGCGCTGGTGGGCGAACGCGGCCGCGAGCTCAAGGAATTCGTCGAAGACGATTTGGGCGAAGAGGGGCTGAAACGTTCGGTGGTGATCGCCGCCACCTCCGACGAAGCGCCTTTGGTGCGGCGACAGGCCGCTTATGTCGCCATGACCATTGCGGAACAGCTTCGGGACCAGGGCTTGCATGTCCTGCTGCTGATGGACTCGGTGACTCGTTTCGCAATGGCACAGCGCGAAGTCGGCCTCTCTGCGGGAGAGCCGCCGACCGCGAAAGGCTACACGCCCACCGTTTTCGCGGAATTGCCGCGCCTTCTCGAGCGCGCCGGTCCGGCGGCGGAGGGCTGCGAGGGCTCGATCACGGGTCTGTTCAGCGTCCTGGTCGAGGGCGACGACCACAACGAGCCGGTCTCCGACGCGGTGCGCGGCATCTTGGATGGTCATATCGTTTTGGAACGTGCCATTGCGGAACGGGGCCGCTTCCCGGCCATCAACATCCTTAAGTCGGTGAGCCGCGCCATGCCCGCCTGCAACACCGAGGCGGAACAGGAGATCGTGGCGCGGGCGCGCCGCACGATGGCGGTCTATGACGACATGGCCGAGCTGATCCGGCTGGGCGCCTACAAGGCGGGTTCCCATCCCGAGGTCGACGCGGCAATCAAATTGCATCCCTCTTTCGAGGCTTTTCTGACGCAGAAGAAGGGCGAACGCACGACGTTAACCGATGCGTATATAGCTTTGGACAATATAACCGGCGGTGGGAAGGGTAAGACGTCATGAAACGGCAGGACACGTTGATCCGCTTGCGCAGATTCCGCGTCGACGACCTCAAGCGGCGCATGGCGACGCTTGATGCCATGAAGGCCGACGTGGAAAAGAAACTCGCCGACCTGGAGGAAAGCGTCGCGCGCGAGCGCCAGCGCGCTTCCGACAGCGACATCGGCAGGCTGGCCTTTCCCTCTTTCCTGCGTTCCATCGAAGAGCGCAGGGAGAATCTGCGCGCCACGCAGAAAGATATCGAGCGCGAGCGCGTCGTCTGCCAGAACGATCTCGCCGCCGCCTTCCAGGATTTGAAGAGCCTCGAATTCGCCAGCGAACAGCAGGAAAAGCGGCTGGCCGAGATCGAGGCGCGCCGGGCCCAGTCGCGGCTCGACGAGATGGCGCTGGTGCGGCATCTGCGCAAGCACGCGCTGCGCGGCGCTTAGGCGCCGCTTGCGCGTGCAGAAGTCGGAAATCAGAAATCAGCAATCGGAAGGCTCGAATCAGCTATTCTGACTTCTGGTTTCTGATTTCTGACTTCTGTGCCTGGAGCGCGCCATGTCGTTCTCGGAATATTTTTCACCCCTGGTTGGCCGGCTGGTCCTGGCCTGGTTCTTCTTGAGTCAGGTCGCGCGCTATGGCGGTACCTGGGATCACACGATCTTAGAGATGAAAGTCGCCGAGGTGCCGGCCGCGCCGCTGGTGCTGGTATTCGTGCTGACGCTTTTGATCTTGGGCAGCCTGTCCTTGATCTTCGGCTTTCACACCCGCCACGGCGCCATGCTGCTGTTCGCCGTCACGGTCATTGCCGCCATGTTGATGCACGCCTTCTGGCGGCTTTCGGACTATGACGGCCGCCAGGCCGAGTTCGATCTTTTCGCGCTCGACATCGCCGTGGCGGGCGGACTGCTCTTGCTGGTGGGCATGGGGCCCGGCCCGATCGCCATCGACAATCGCATGGGCGGCGGCAAGAAGAAGAAATAGCGCCGTTCAGCGCAGCGGTCTGGCGGCCTTGGCGAGCGCCTCGCGACTGCGCAGCCCTTGCGCCAGAGCCGTGACGGCGAGCTGCGCCGGACTTTGCGGATGCAGCGCCGCCAGCGCCTTCTGGCGGCAAAGCGCCTCGCTCACATGCGCGTCGGCGGGCACGAAACCGCGATAGGTAAGGCCGACCCGCAGGAAATTCTTCACCGCGCGGATCAGCGCTTCGGCGCTGCGCTTGGCTTCTCCCGCGCCGCTCGCGCGATTGACGATGAGGGACGGCGCGCGCGTGCCGGTGCGCTTCAGCATCAGCTTGACGAAGGCATAGGCGTCGGTCAGCGCCGCGGGATCGGGCGTCATGGCCACGATGGTCTCGTCGGCCATGGCCGCCAGCGCCATCACCGGCGCGCCGACGCCCGCGCCGAGGTCGATCGCCACCAGATCATAGGCATGGGCGCGCCTGAGCTGCGTGGCAAGGCTCGCCGCGGTGTCCTCGTTCGCATCGGCCAAGGCGCCGCTGCCGGCGGGCGCGCCAAGCAGATCGAAATGCGCGTGTCCCGGCGTGGCGACCGGTACGGTGGCACCGGCAAGCGCGATCTTGCCCGCGAGCAGCGCCGGCAGATCGCCCGCCTCGGCCAGGCCCAGATGCACGGCGGCATTGGCCAGGCCCAAATCGGCGTCGCAGACCAGCACGCGCTCGCCTTGGTCGGCCAAGGCTTGCGCCAGCGCCAGCGTCAGGAAGGTCTTACCCGTCCCGCCCTTGCCGGAGCCGATGGCGATCAGCGTGGGGCCTGCGGCCACGAAATTCATCCTTCGTCTCCGAGCAGCAGGCGCGCCAGCCACAAGGGCGCGGGGATTTCGAGACCGCCCGCCACGAAAGGCGAGCGCGTGACGTGGGCGACGCGAATGCCTTGTGTCAGCGCCGCCGCCGTCAGCGCGCCGGCGCGGCGCGTCAGGTCGAGGGACGTGACGATCAGGCGCTTGGCGCCGAGCTTGCCGAGCGCGTGCGCCAGCTCGGCGGCTTCTTCCGCGTCGCTCAAGGCGGAAATCACGCCCAGCGGCTCGGCGATCTTGGCGAGCGCGCCGTAAGCCGCCGCCGCTTTTGGCGCGCGCGGATCGAAGCCCGCCGTGTCGATGATCGTCAAGGCGTTGTGCGCAACGCCTTCGTTCATCAGATTGGTCATCGCCTCCACGGATTCCGCGGTCGCGACCGCGGCGTCGAGATGCTCGGCGAATTCGCGAAGGCGCGACACCGCGCCCGCGCCCGAGGTATCGGCGGCGATCAGCGCCACGGGCCGGCCGGCGAGTCTGGCATGTGCCGCGAGCTTGGCGGCGATGGCGGTCTTGCCGGCGCCGTTCGGTCCCATCAGCACGAAGCCTTTGGCGCGCACGAAATCGACCGGCAAGGGCTTCACGCGCGCTTCGAGCGCCGCGGCCAAGGCCAGGGTCATGTCGGTGAGGCCGGTCTTGGCACTTTCCTCGGCCAGCACATGGGCGAAAGCCTCCGGCAGGCGATGGCGCGCGAACGCGGTCAACAGCTCGCCGCGATGGAACTTGCGGCGCTGGATCGGCGGCGCCTTCTCGCGCAAGCGGCGGATCAAGACCTCGCGATAGCCGGTTTCGAAATCGGGTTTGGCCGGCGCTTCTTCTTCGGGCGGCAAGGCGTCGACGGCCGCGCGCACGATCACGCCGTTCTTGGCGCGCTCGCTGGCGACGATCACCGCGTCCGGTCCCATTTCGGCGCGCACGCTGGCCAGCGCGGCTTTCATGTCCTTGGCGAGGAAGGTGCGTAGCTGCATGTCACACTTGCCCCAACGTTCTCAGCCGGATCGAGGCGTGGATTTCGCTTTGCGACATCACCACCGTCTGGCCGCGGAAGCGTTCGACGATGGAGCGCACGAAAGGTCTGATCTGCGGGCTGGTGAGCAGCACCGGCACTTCGTTCTTCTGCGTCGCCTCTTCGAAACGGTCGCGCACCTGGGTGATGAACTGCTGAAGCTGCGAAGGCGCCATCGCCAGCTGGCGGTCTTCGCCCTGGCCGATGATGGATTCCGCGAACGCCTGTTCCCAGGCGGGCGACAGCGCCAGGATCGGAAGATATCCGCCCGGCGCCAGATTGGCGTGGCAAAGCTGGCGCGCCAGCCGCGCGCGCACATGCTCGGTGATGTAGAGCGCGTTCTTGGTGTGGCCGACGGCCTCGGCGATGCCTTCCAGAATCGCCGGCAAATCGCGGATCGAGACGCGCTCGGCGAGCAGCGTCTGCAACACGCGCTGCACGCCGGTGACCGAAATCTGCGAGGGGATCAACTCCTCCACCAGCTTCTTGTGTTCGGCCGGCAGATCGTCGAGCAGCTTCTTAGTCTCGGCGTAAGAGAGCAGCTCCGCCATGTGCGATTTCAGCACTTCGGTCAGATGGGTGGTGAGCACGGTGCCGGGATCGACCACGGTATAGCCGCGGAAGGTCGCTTCCTCGCGCAGCGCCAGCGAGATCCAAGTCGCGGGCAAGCCGAAGGCCGGCTCGGTGGTGTGCGTCCCGGGAAGGTCGATCGGCAAGCCTTTGGGGTCCATCGTCAGCAGGCTTCCGGGAAAGAGTTCGCCGTGGCCCGAATCCACTTCCTTGACGCTGATGCGATACTCGTTGGCGCCGAGCTGCATGTTGTCGAGGATGCGCACCGCGGGCATCACGAAGCCCATCTCCTGCGCCAATTGGCGGCGCAGCGCCTTGATCTGATCGGTGATGCGATGACCCTTCACGTCGTTGATGAGCGGCAACAGGCCGTAGCCCAATTCCACCCGCAACAGATCAAGCGCCAGCGCGGTCGCGATCGGTTCTTCTTTTGGCGCGGCGTCGGCCTTGGCTTTTTCCTCTTCGACGCGGGTTTGCGTCTCTTCGGCGCTCTTGCGCTTGAAGGCGGTCCAGGCGAGCGCGCCGATGCCCGCCGAAAGGCCCGCGAAGGCCAGCGTCGGCATGCCGGGCAGCACCGCCACGATGCCCATCACCGCCGAAGCCATGCCGAGCGCTTGGGGATAGAACGACAATTGGCGCATCAGCGCGGCGTCGGTCGAGCCTTCGACGCCCGCCTTAGAGACCATCAGACCCGAAGCGGTCGAAACGATCAGCGCCGGCATCTGGGTGACCAGGCCATCGCCCACCGACAGGATGGTGAAAGTGTTGGTGGCGTCGGAAAAGCTCATGCCGTGCTGGGCCACGGCGATGATGATGCCGCCCACCACGTTGATGCCGACGATCAGAAGGCCGGCGATGGCGTCGCCGCGCACGAACTTGCTGGCGCCGTCCATGGCGCCGAAGAAATTGGACTCGGCTTCGAGCTCCTTGCGGCGCCGGCGCGCTTCCTTCTCGTCGATCAGACCGGCCGAGAGGTCGGCGTCGATCGCCATCTGCTTGCCGGGCATGGCGTCCAAGGTGAAACGCGCGGCGACTTCGGCGATGCGCCCCGAGCCCTTGGTGATCACCACGAAGTTCACGATGACCAGGATCGCGAACACGATCAGCCCGATCACGAAGTTGCCTTGCATGATCAGCTTGCCGAAGGCCTCGATCACGTAGCCGGCCGCGTTGGTGCCGGTGTTACCGTGCGCCAGGATCAGGCGCGTGGAAGCCAGGTTCAGCGCCAGACGCATCATCGTGGTGATGAGCAGGATGGCGGGGAAGGACGAGAACTCCAGCGGCTTGCGGATGAACACCGCCGTCATCAGGATCAGGATCGAGAACGACAGCGAAAAAGCCAGCGAAATGTCGAGCAGCCAGGTGGGCAGCGGCAGGATCAGCACCACCAGGATCGCCATGATGCCGATGGCGAGCGCCAGGTCGCTGCGCTTCAGATAATCGGCGAACGCCCCCAGCGACGCGCCGAGACCGTTTTGGGGAACCTGTGCGACGGTGGCGTCAGCCATTTAATTCGTCATCCCGCCAGGCGCTGTTCGCCGGGGCCGGGCACGGCAAGGCCGGCTTGGGTGTATTCGCGCAGCTTGTTCCTCAGGGTGCGGATGGAAATGCCCAGGATGTTGGCCGCGTGGGTGCGGTTGCCGAGGCAATGATCGAGCGTGTCGAGGATCAGGTCGCGTTCGACGTCGGCGACGGTGCGCCCGACCAGGCCGCGGGTGATCGCCGCGGCGGAGGTCACCGCCGCTTGCACCGGCGCGGGCAAGTCGCTGTGGAACGAGCCGCCCACTTGTGTGCCGTCGGGCAGGCGGATCGCCTCGGGTCCGATCTCGGTGCCGCTCGCCAGCAGCACGGCGCGGTGGATGGTGTTCTCCAGCTCGCGTACATTGCCCTTCCAGGGATGCGAGGCGAGCAGCCGCTCGGTGGCCGGCGCGATCGGTCGATAAGGCACGCCGTTGGCCTCGGCATATTTGCGCGCGAAGTGGCGTGCCAACGCCTGGATGTCCTTCGGCCGCTCGCGCAGCGCCGGCAGGCGCAGGTTCACCACGTTCAGCCGATACAGCAGGTCTTCGCGGAAGGTGCCGCGCTTGGCCGCGTCGGCGAGATCGCGGTTCGATGTCGCGATGATGCGGATGTCGACCTTGACCGGCTTGGTGCCGCCGACGCGGTCGATCTCGCGTTCCTGGATGGCGCGCAGCAGCTTGGCCTGCAGCCGCGAATCCATTTCGCTGATTTCGTCGAGCAACAGCGTGCCGCCGTTGGCTTCTTCGAACTTGCCGATGCGCCGCGCGATGGCGCCGGTGAAGGCGCCTTTCTCGTGACCGAACAATTCGGATTCGAGCAGGTTCTCCGGGATCGCCGCGCAGTTGACCGAGATGAACGGTTTGTCGGCGCGCGAGGATTTCTTGTGGACGTAGCGCGCCAGCACTTCCTTGCCCGAGCCGCTTTCGCCGGTGAGCAGGATCGAGGCGTCGCTTCCCGATACTTGATCGGCGAGCGCCAAGACCGCCAGCATCGCGTCATCCTCGCACACCATCTGGTGCGATTCGTCGGCGACGGCGGCGAGCACCGCGGCGATCAATTCCGGATCGGGCGGCAAGGGCAGATATTCCTTGGCGCCGGCTCTGATGGCGTCCACCGCTCTGCGCGCATCGGTGCCCACTCCGCAAGCCACCACCGGCGTGCAGATGCGCTCGGCGGCAAGCCCGCGCACCAGCCTTCCGATGTCCTGGCAGACGTCGCACATCACCAAGTCCGCGCCCTGGCCAGAGCGCAGCGCCGCCAAGCCCTGTTCGATGTCGGAAGCGTGCGTCACCTTGGCGCCGCGATCCATCGCGATCTTGGTGGCCGTCCCGATCTGGCCCGAAAGCCCGCCGACGATGAGTAAACGCATGGTTCAGTCCCCTGTCTGAGCGGTCAGCTTTGGCCGGCCTTGATGATTTCGGTCATGGTCACGCCGAGCCGGTCTTCCACCAGCACGACTTCGCCGCGCGCCACCAGCCGATCGTTGACGTAGATGTCGATGGCCTCTCCCACCTTGCGGTCGAGTTCGACGATGGTGCCTTTGCCGAGCTTCAAGAGCTGACTCACTTCCATCGCCGATTTGCCCAGCACGGCCGATACCGTCACCGGCACGTCGAACACCGCCTCGAGGTCCTGCGAGCTGCGCTTGATGTCGGTTTCCGACGTCATCTCGCCGTTGAGCAGCGCGGGTGCGTCCGCCGCTTGCGAGTCGTGGGAAAGATCGGGCAGGTCGACGTCGTCTTGTCCCGCCATGGCTTATCCTTTCGCTTGCTGGGGTGAGAAACGCCGCTGGATGAGCATGCCGATCTCCTCGGCCAGCGCTTCGTAGCTGCGTTCGGCGCCGCCGCCGCGCCATTCGATGCGGCAATCGCTGCCTGAGAGCGTCGAATCGACCATGGCGACGATGCGCCCGTCGAAGCCTTCTTCGTGGGCGATGTCGGCGAGCTTGCCGGCCAGCGCGTCGAGCACAGGCTGCGGGGCGCGCAGCACGATGCGCGGCTCGCCGATCGCCTGATGGATAGCCTCGCGTAAGGCCGCGTCCACGTCTGCCTGCGGCAGCGCCGCGATCGCCATCGGCGCCAGCTTGGTTGCCGCCGCGTATGCGAGTTCGCAGGCCTCCTTGCGGATGCCCTCGATGATGGCGCCGGCCTCGGCGAGCGATTGGCGCAAAGCGTCGGCCAACGCCTCGCTGGCGACGACCAGGGCTTCGGCGGCGCGCACCTGTCCCGCCTTGATGCCTTCGCCGCGCGCCTTGGCGCACAGATGGTCGATTTCTTCCTGGCTGTAGACCTTCTTCTGGCGCGCCCGCGCGGCGTTGGAGACAAGGTCTCCCTCGGCGCGGAACTCGGTGTCGAAAGTGAATTTGCGCGCGTTCATCAGTACACCAGCTCGTCTTCGCCCTGCTTGTTGGCGATCATGATCTCGCCCTTGTTGGCGAGGTCCTTGGCGATGTTGACCATGCGCATCTGCGCCTCGTCGACGTCCTTGAGGCGCACCGGGCCCATCGCCTCCATGTCCTCGCGCAGGATCTTGCCGGCGCGCTCGCTCATGTTGGAGAAGAAAACGTCTCTGAGGCTGTCGGTCGCGCCCTTGAGCGCGAGGGCCAGCTTGTCCTTTTCGACGTGGCGCAGCAGCGTCTGGATCGAACCGGGATCGAGCTTGCCCAGATCCTCGAAGGTGAACATCAAGGCCTTGATGCGCTCGGCGGAGTCGCGGCTGCGTTCCTCGAGCGCGGTGACGAAGCGGCTTTCCGTCTGGCGGTCGAAATTGTTGAAGATTTCCGCCATGTGCTCGTGCGCGTCGCGCTTGGCGGTGCGCGCCAGGTTCGACATGAACTCGACGCGCAGCGTGCGCTCGACCTTGTCGAGGATGTCCTTCTGCACGCTTTCCATGCGCAGCATGCGCTGCACCACTTCGAGCGCGAATTCCTCGGGCAATGCGCCGAGCACGCGCGCGGCGTGTTCCGGCTTGATCTTGGACAGCACCACGGAAACGGTCTGCGGATATTCGTTCTTGAGGTAGTTGGCGAGCACCGTCTCGTTGACGTTGGCGAGCTTGTCCCACATGGTGCGCCCGGCCGGACCGCGGATTTCCTCCATGATCTGGGCGACTTTTTCTTCCGGCATGATGCGCGTCAGCATGCGCTCGGTGGATTCGTAGGAACCCATCAGCGAGCCGGTGCCCGACATCTGCGAGACGAAATCGACCAGCAGCTTCTCGACCAGCGAGGACGACACCGTGCCCAGATTGGACATGATCTGGGAGATTTCCTTGATCTCGTCCTCATCGAGCATCTGCCAGAGCTTGGCGGAATGTTCCTCGCCCAGCGCCAGCATGAGAATGGCCGAGCGCTCCGCGCCGGTGAGCTGGCGGACGTCTTCCTTGACCGGTCCTTTGGCAGCGCGCGACATGGGTTACACCGGTTGATGGAGCCAGGAGCGCAGGATCGCCAGCGCTTCTTCGGGATGGGCCTGCACCACCTCGCCGACTTTCTTGACCGAGGATTCGCGGACCTGACCTTCGATGCGGCTGATGTCGATCATGCTTTCCTTGGGCGGCGCAATCATCGCGGGGGTCGACGGCGCGCCGATTTCCGCTTTCTGCGCCGCGGGCGCGGGCAGCTGGCCCGCCACGGGCGAACTCGAGACCATCGCCAGGCCCGGCGTCGGAATGGGTGCGAACATGCGTGCGATCAAGGGACGCAGCACGAACAGGCCGATCAGCAGCGCGGTGAGCGACAGGATCGCCGCCTCGATGATCTTGAACCAGTCGGGCCCGTCCAGGCCCAGGAGCGGCGCCGGCGCGGGCGTTCCCACCTCGGTGTCGAGATGGGCGAAAGGCATGTTGACGACCTGTACCGCGTCGCCGCGCGAGGCGTCGTAACCGATCGCCGATTTCACCAGCTCGGAGATCTTGGCCATGTCCTGAGCGCTGCGCGGTTTGGCCGTGCCGTTCGCACTCTCGCCGTTGTCGACCACCACGGCGATGGAAAGCTTCTTCAGCGTGCCGCCGTCCTGACTGGAGGTGCTCACCGTCTTGGAGATTTCGTAATTGGTGATCTCTTCGGTGCTGCCGGAGGAAGATTTGGTGTTGTCGCTGCCGCCGGCGCCTTGCTGGCCGGGCAGCGCATTGGCGACCGACACCGCGCCGGCGCCGCCGTTGCTGTCGCTGGCGTTCTGTTCGACGGTCTGGGTGGAACGCAGCACCTTGCCGTCGGGATCGTATTTCTCCTCGGTCGTCGAGGCGTGATTGTAGTCGATGTCGGCGGTGACTTGGGCGCGCACATGGCCGGGACCCACCACGCTTTCGACCACGGATTCGACGCGCCGGCGCATGCGGTCCTCGAAGTCGGTGGTGTCCTGGTCTTGGCTTTGGGCGTCAGCGTCGGGGCCGCTCTTGTCGTCGCCGCCGGCGAGCAGGTCGCCCTTGTCGTCGACGATGGCCACGCGCTGCGGGCTGAGCGAGGCCACGGCCGCGGCCACCAGATGTTGGATCGCCGCCACTTGTCCGCGGCCTAACACGCCGTTGGTCTTGAGCACCACCGAGGCCGAGGGCGATTGAGCTTCGCGCGAGAAGATCTGTCGTTCGGGGATGACCAGATGCACGCGCGCCGACTCGATGCCCTCGATGGTGTCGATCGAGCGCGCCAATTCGCCCTCCATGGCACGCAGCCGGTTGATGTTCTGCACGAATTCGGTGGCGCCGAAGGCGTCCGACTTGTCGAAGATCTCGTAGCCCACGCCGGCGGCGGGCAGATTGTCCTGCGCCAGTTCCATGCGCAGCTTGGTCACCTGATCGGCGGGCACCAGGATGGTGCCGCCGTCGCCCTTGAGCTCGTAAGGCACGGCGAGCGCGTCGAGCTTGGCGGTGACCGAGGACGCGTCGCGCGGTTCCAGTCCGGAAAACAAAATCGATTTTGGCGGCGCGCCGATCACGCCCGCAACATAAAGGAAGAAAGCGGTGAGCGCGGCGGCGACACCCGCCATGACGCCGAAGCGGGCCGCTCCGATGGCTTTGATGATGTCCGGCAATGCTCGCTCCTTCGCAGACCGGCCGCGGCGCGTAAGCGGTGATCCCGCTTACAGCCGTGCCGTGCTAGGCAAACATTGCCGCGTTTTGGGTAAAGGCGCGCTTAACGCTGGCGCGATCGGCGAAACGCGAGTAGCGAATAGCGAGTAGGGAATTTGTAACCATTCCCTATTCGCTACTCGCCATTCGCTATACGCTCAGTTGCGGTACTGCTGCACCCGCGTGGCGCGCAGACCCGGCAGCCCGAAGCGGTCGATCGCGCGCTGCCAGGCGAGGAATTCTTCCACGGTCAGCGTGTAGCGCCGGCAGGCTTCGTCGAGGCTGAGCAGGCCGCCGCGCACCGCCGCCACGACCTCCGCCTTGCGCCGGATCACCCAGCGCTTGGTGTTGGGGGGCGGCAAGTCGGCCATCGTCAAGGGGCTTCCGTCGGGCCCGATGACGTAGCTTACACGACCTCTGCGGTCTTCGCCCATCTTCATCGCACTCCTAACTCCAGTACCCGCGGGCAAAGTAATCGCGGCGGCTTAAGAAACTGGTCAATGAACGCGGTAAACAACATCGTAAGACGATCCCTAAACTTGACCCTGTCCTTCTGCCGCCTTGCGTCTTTACTTCGCGAAGGCTGCGGAGTTCCTACCCAAAAGCGCCGCCGCAGATGATTCAGCCTCCGCATCAGGTGGCGGGAATCTGATCGAGCTGCTGCAGCATCTGATCCACCGTGGTCACGATGCGGGCGGAGGCCGAATAGGCGCGCTGCGTCGTGATCAGGTTGGTGAATTCGGTGGCGAGATCGACGGTCGAGCTTTCCAATTCGCCCGAATTGACCGAGCCGGCGCCGCCGGTGGTCGCCGCGTTGAGCACCGCGGTGCCGGATTGGGGAGTGGTGGTGTAGGCGTTGCCCGATGTTTCCGCTAAGCCGTCCGGATTGGTGAAGGTAGCCAGCGGAACTTTGAACACGGCCTGGCTCAGCCCGTTGGAGAAGTTTGCCGAGACCGTGCCGTCTTGGGCGATCGAAAGACCGGTGACGTTGCCGAACACCGCGCCGTCGACATTGGCGTTGGTCAACGTCGAGGTGGTGTCGAACTGCGTGATGCCGTTGGCCGAGCCGACCGTTCCCATGTTGATCGACAGCATTTGGGACGAAAGCCCGGAGGCTGCCGCCCAAGGAATGGTGATCGAGACTGTGCCGGTGGCCGGGCTGGCGTCATTGACATTGGCCAGCGAACCGTCGGCGTTGAAGCTCATCGTGCCTTCGGCGATGGGATTGTTCGAGGCGCCGCCGATGTTTGCCGCATTGCCCTGATAGGTCACTTCATAGGCCCAGGTGTTCGCGGCCGTCTTGACGAAAGAGAACTCCAGAGGCTGGGTGGCGCCCTGGCTGTCATAGACGTCGATCGTGCGCTGGAAGTCGGGTGTGACGTTGCCCGCGGTCATGTCGCCGGCAGCGTAGCTCGTGTCTTCTACGGCGGAGGATTGCAGATTGGCCTGGATCGCAATCGAGGTGGACGCCTCCGCCTTGCCCGACAGGCCGTTCACGTTGATGAGCGACAGCTGATCGGGATTGGTCGGCGTATTGCCGGAGGCACCGAGCGCCCAGCCCATCAAATATAGGCCGGAGGAATTCTTGAGGTTACCGTTTGCATCGGCGGTGAAGCTGCCGGCGCGGGTATATTCGAGCGCGGAGGTGTTCGAAGAGCTCGGGCTGACGACGAAGAAACCGTTGCCGGAGATCGCCAGGTCCGTGGAGGAAGAGGTCGTCGTCAGCAGGCCTTGCTGGGCGACGTTCTGGCCCGCCGTGGCGACGACGCTCGCCGAGCCCGGATCGCTGCTGCCCGACGCCGCGGCGAGGAGGGTTTCGAAGTCGGTGGTGGCATCCTTGTAGCCGACCGTGTTGACGTTTGCGATGTTCGAGGAGGCGACGCTGAGGGCCTGGCTGTTCGCCGCAAGGCCCGCCACGCCGGTCATCATGGCGCCGTAGAGACTCATCTTTCTTTCCTTCCGGCGGTTCGGACTTCGTCCTTGCGCCATGCCTTGTTTGAGCGGCCCGCTTCTGGGCCGCGGTTGACCCTCAATTGCTCGAGTTGCTCGTCACCAACGTCGCGTTGGCGATCGGGATTTCGCTCGAGCCGATCACCAGCTGCGGACTGGTGCCGGACAGATCGATGCCGGTGACGACGCCTTGGCTCGCGACGCTGGTGGTCACCGCGGAACCGTCGGAGGCGGTCGCGGAGACGGCGAGCGTATAGGCCCCGTCCGGCAGCTGGTTGCCGTTGTTGTCGACGCCGTTCCAGACGAAGTCGTGCGTGCCGGCCGCGGTATCGCCGGTGCCGCTATAGACCACGGCGCCGCTGGAATTGGTCACGGTCAGCGTGGTGGCGCTGGCGGCGCTGTTGAGGCCGTAGGTCCAGTCCACCGTGCCGCCCGTGAGCGCGCCTTGTCCGTTCGAGAGCACCACGCTCTTGCCCAGATAGTTCATGGCGTAACCGTTCGCCTGGCTTTGGCCGAGCGAGATCAGGGACTGCAGATTGGTGTTGGTGTCGATTTGCTGCTCGACCTGGCTCATTTCCACCAGCTGCTGGGTGAACTGGTTGGAATCCATCGGCGAGGTCGGGTCCTGGTTCTGCAGCTGCGTCGTCAGCAATTGCAGGAAGGTGTCGAAATTGCCGGACAGCTGGTTCAGGGCGTTCGCCGAGGTGTTGGTCGTCGAAGTCGTGGCCGTCGTCGGAGTGGTCACCGGATTGGTCGTAGTCATGGCCTTGCCTTTCGCGCCTAGACGCGGATGTCGAGCCGCGCGCCGTCGAGCGCGAGGTCGGGGATGGAAGCGGTTGACGAAGCGGCGTCCGCGCCCGAGAGGGCCTTGACGCTCAAGGCGCGGCCACGACCGCGAGACATGTTCCCGCCATCATTTTGCCGCTCCTGCCCATTTCGTAATTGGAAATTAAGGCCGTTGTTGGACAGGCTGAGGCCGGCGTCGCTGAGGGCGCGGCCGAGGGCGGGTGCGTCCTGGCGCAACAGCGCCAGGGTCTCGGGCTTGTCGACGAGGAGCAAGGCCTGCGCCTTGCCGCTATCGTCCAGCGACAGGTGGACTTCCACCCGGCCCAGTTCGGGCGGGTCCAGGCGGATGTCGAAATGCTTGGTGCCGTCGGCGGATCTGGCCGCGATGGCGATCCCCAGGCTATTGAGGCTCGTGCCCTCCTCGTCGTGCTGGGGCACAAGATGCAGCGTTGCGGCCGTCTGGGTGCCAGAAGCCGTGGGCTGGGAAGCCGGGGTAGGCGCCGCGGCAGCCGCGGCCGGGATCGCCGATTGTCCGTTGACAGAAGATTGCGAGGCGTGAGCCGGCGAAGGCTGCGCCGCGGACTGTCCGCCTGCTGACGGCTGGGCCGTCGCGGTCTGGCCGCGCTCCGGCGCGGCGTCGCTCTTTGGTTCCGCGCTTTGCCGATCGTCCTTGTCGGCGGTTGGAGACGGATCAACGCTCTGGGCCGCGGCAAATGCCGGCGTGGGTGTGACCGCTGGCAGCGTTGTCGTTCCTGGCGTCTGGGAATCGTTTGCACCGGTCGCGGATGGCGCAGCGGCGGCGTCGCTCGTCTTGGTCGTTTCCGGCTGCGCCGTGGCGCCGCCGCCTTGCGGCGATGAGGGCGCCGTGGCCAGGAATTGCGTCAGCCATGTGGCGACCGCGGTCAGCGCCGATCCGTTCTTCGACGACGGTTTGGACGCCTGTTGGGCGGGGGCCGGGGAATCGTCCGCAGACGGCGCATCCGCGTCGCTGGTCTGGGTCGCCGCTTCGGTGGACGCCGCCGCTGCATCGGACGGCGTTTGATCCTCAGACGGAGCAATATGGGTCGGCGCCGGAGCGGCAGAGACGGGATCGTCCCCCGCCGGCAGCGAGGCGGCGTCCGTCTCGCGAATGGACGCGGACTGCGGCGCCTCCTCGACAGCGGGCTGAGGCGAGGCCGGCACTTGCGCCGCAGCCGTCGCATCGTTCGCTGCGTCGTCGGCGGATTGCGACGAAGAAGAGTTCGTCGGCGCCTGATCAGCAGCAATGGCCGTGGCGGGATCGCCCTGATTTGTCGTGGCGGACGCTGCGGCCGTCGGCCCGGGCTCGTCGTTGTTGGTCGTGCTTGGCGCGTCCTGCGCGGTTTCCTGCACCAGATTGGCTTGCGCAATCAGATCGCGCACGCTGAGCGGAAGTTGGGCTTGTGCCGTGTCATCAGGTGGCGTGTTGGCGTTTGCCGCCCCGCCCGCATCGTTGGCGGGCTTGGCGGCCTGCAGCGCCTGTTGGAACAAGGCGCCGAACAGCGCGTCGAGTCCGCTCGCCGTTTGCCCGCCTTGCGGCGCGATATTTGTCGCCGTTTGCGCCATAGTGGTAACCGTCGCGATTTCCGCCACGAGGCCGTTCCGCCATTTTTCCGCGTTCCTCGAAGCAAGGCCCGGACCAGCGCCACGGCCGCGTGTTTTCGCGCGGTGCAAAGGGGCCGGCGGCGGCGAAAGGGCCGGTTTTGCAGGGCACGATCTGCCGCATCAGGCAAACTCTGCCGTGCCGACCGCTCTTGCAGGCCGCCTTTTGCGCCCTCTTGCGCCAGCCGGCATGGCACGGCGCTTGCGAACCCGTCAGGCGGCGACAAAGCTTTTCGGGACGCACGCTTTGAGTCTGAACGGGATCATGTCGAGCGCGCTCACGGCGCTGCAGGCCAACCAGTCCGCGTTGAGCGTGGTCTCGAACAACGTCTCCAACGTCAACACACCGGGCTACGCGCGGCGCACGGTCGATTTTCAGACCCTGTCGGCCGGCGGCCAGCTTGCCGGCGTCGACATCGCCAGCGTCCAGCGCGTCGTCGACCAGTTCCTGAACCAGGAAGTTCTTTCGGCCCAATCCTCGTCCTCGCTCTACGGGGCGCAGTCGGACCTCTACGATCAAGTCAATGCGCTGCTGGGCTCGCCGGGCGACGGCACCTCCTTGAATTCGCAATTGACCGACGTGAGCACGGCGCTCGGCCAGGCCGCGCTGTCACCCACCTCGAGCGCCAGCCAGCTCGGCGTGCTCAATTCGCTGCAAGGCCTGGCGAACACCGTCTCGACGCTGTCGTCCTCGCTGTCGAATCTGCAAAGCCAGACCGACAGCCAGGTGGCGAGCCAGATCGGCTCGGCCAACGCGCTCATCCAGCAGATCTACCAGCTCAATTCCCAGATCGCCACGGCCGACGCCGGCGGCGACACCTCCTCGGCGCTGCTCGATCAGCGCGACGAGGCGCTGCAGAATCTTTCGCAGCTGATGGACGTGCGTACCACGCAACAGTCGAACGGCACCGTTACGGTGACGACCACGGACGGCACCAGCCTGGTGGGCAACACCTATGCCCAGCTTTCCTATTCGGCGAGCAACACGCCGGGTGTCTATCAGCCGGTGACGATCCAGAACATCGATCCTTCCACCGGTCAGGCCATCGGCCAGCCCGCGGCGCTCGATCCGCATTTGTCGGGCGGTTCGCTGGCGGGCCTGATCGGCATGCGCGACGGTCAACTCGCCGATCTGCAGAACGAACTCGGCTCCTTCGCGCAAAGCCTGTCGCAGTCCTTCAACGCCCAGAGCAACGCCAACGCGGCGTTTCCGCCGCCCACCACGCTGAGCGGCCGCAACACCGGCCTGTTGGCGGGCGACGCGCTCAATTTTTCCGGCCAGACCACGATCGCCATCACCGACGACAACGGCGTCAAGCAACACACCATCGCGGTGGATTTCGACGCGGGAACGATTTCGGTGGACGGCGGCGCGGCGTCGAGCTTCACGCCGACCGTCGGCGGCTTCACCAGCGCTCTCAACAGCGCGCTCGGCGCCAACGGCTCGGCGAGTTTTGCCAACGGCCAATTAACGATTTCGGCCACGGGCACGAACGGCGTCGTCATTCAGGACGATGCCGGCAATCCTTCGTCGCGCGGCGGCACGGGCTTCTCGCAATTCTTCGGCTTGAACGACATCTTCCAATCGGCCGGTCCTTCGACCTTTGCCACGGGGCTTTCGGCCGGAGACGCAGCCGGTCTCAACAACGGCGGCGAGATCGATCTGCAGCTCAAGGGCGCGGACGGCAGCATGGTCAAGCAGGCCAGCGTCGCGGTGAACGCGTCGATGACCGTCGGTCAGGTGGTCTCGGCCCTCAACACGGCGATGGGCGGGGCCGAGAGCTTCACGCTGAACAGCGACGGTTCGATCACCACGACGCCGTCGGCGAGTTATTCCGGCGCCCAGCTTCAGGTCACCAACGACACCACGCAGCGCGGCACCACCGGCATCAGCTTTACCGACCTGTTCGGCATCGGTTCCATCGCCTTGGCGAACCAGGCGCAGGGCTTCGCGGTCAATCCGGCGCTCGTCGCCGACCCTTCGCGGCTCGCCTTCGCCACGCCCGACGTGAGCTCCGATCAGGTCGTGGGCAGCGACGATTCCAGCGGCCTTCAGGCGCTGCAGACGCTGGCGACGGCGACGCAGAACTTCGCGCCGGCCGGGAATCTCGGCAGTCAGACCTGCTCGCTCGGCGACTATGCCGCCGCGTTCTATCAGGACATCGCCACGCAGTCGTCCACCGCCACGTCCAACCAGACCGCGCAGAACGACCGTCTCACCGAGGCTCAGACGCGCCAGTCCGACGAGTCAGGCGTCAATCTCGACGAAGAGCTTTCCAACATGATGATCTACCAGCAGGCCTATAGCGCGGGCGCGCGCATGCTGACCACGGCCGATCAGCTCTATCAGACGCTGCTGGCGATCCAGTGAGGCCGCCATGAGCATCGATCGCGTCTCAACCAACGCCCAGGCCCAATATCTGCTGTCGCAGATCATGTCCGCCAACCAGGCGCTCGACACCACCCAGGCGCAGGTCGCCAGCGGCATGGTCTCCACCACCTATGCCGGCATCGGCGACAAGACGGCGGCGCTCCAAGGCGCGCAAGCCGCCGCCGACCGCGCCACCGCCTACGCCAACAACACCCAGCTGGCGGTCACCCAGACTGATCTGCAGAACACCCAGCTCGACACGCTGTCGAGCCTGGCGACGCAACTCAAGACGGCGGTCACCCAGGCGATCGGCAACAACGACGGCACCGGGCTGATGCAGACCGCGCAAAGCATCTTCGATCAGGCCTCGCAGATCCTCAATTCGACCGACGCCAACGGCAATTACATCTATGGCGGACAGATCGCCAACCAGCAGCCCTTCACCGCGTCCTCGCTGTCCGATCTGGCGCAAGTCAACAGCGGCACACCCGTCAACGTTTCCTCGTTCTTCCAGAACGGCTCGCAGAAGAAATCGGTGCTGGTGGGCGACGGCGAGAGCGTGCAGATCGGCGTGCTGGCATCCGACGTCGGCACCCAGCTGATGCAGGCGCTGCAAGACGTGGCGCTGATGGACCAGCCTTCCGGCAGTCTCGACGGGCAATTGAGCCAATCCCAGGTCAGCGACCTGAGTTCGGGCGGCACGGTGAACGGCGTCGCGGTCTCAAGCCCGCTGACCGACGCGACCACCGCGGCCACCAATCTCAATACCGCGACGGCCGCCAACGGCGACGTCTACAACCAGCTGCAAGAAGCGGTGACCACGCAGCAATCGATGTCGACGCTCTATCAGGGCTTCGTCTCGAACATCCAGGACGTCGACATGGGCACCGCCGTGACCCAGCTCAACCAGCAGCAAGTGGCGCTGCAAGCGGCCTTGGAGGTCACCTCGCGACTCGGCCAGGTTTCGCTGCTCAACTATCTGCCCGCCGTCTCGACGGGCTGACTTGCCGCGTCATGGCCGAGCGGCTAAGACGCCGCCATGAGCGCACCACGCATCGTCATCGCCATGTCGGGCGGCGTCGATTCCTCCGTCGCCGCCGCGCTGATCGCGCGCCAAGGCTACGACGCCGTCGGCGTGACGCTGCGCCTTTACGATGCGCCCTCCGCGCGCAAGGGCGCCTGTTGCGCCGGGCAGGACATCGAAGACGCGGGGCGCGTCGCGTCGAAGCTCGGCATCGCCCATTACGTGCTCGATTACCAACAGCGCTTCCGCGACAAGGTGATCGCGGACTTCGCGGACAGCTACGCGCGCGGCGAGACGCCCATCCCGTGTGTGCGCTGCAACGAGCGCGTCAAGTTCGCCGATCTGCTGGAGGCGGCGCGTGATCTCGGCGCCGAGGCGCTGGTCACCGGCCATTATGCGCGCCGCATCGACGGTCCGCGCGGACCGGAGCTGCACAGAGCCGCCGATTTGGGCCGCGACCAGAGCTATTTCCTGTTTGCCACGACGCGCGAGCAGCTCTCCTTCCTGCGCTTTCCATTGGGTGAGATGGAAAAGCCGGCGGTGCGCGTCCTCGCCGCCGAATTGGGACTTCTCACCGCCGACAAGCCCGACAGCCAGGACATCTGTTTCGTGCCCCACGGCCGCTACGCCGATGTCGTGGAAAAGCTGAGGCCGGAAGCGGCGCGGCCTGGCGAGATCGTCGACGAGACGGGCCGCGTGCTCGGCCGCCACGACGGCGTCATCCATTTCACGGTGGGACAGCGCAGGGGTCTCGGCCTCGCGGGCAACGGCGAGCCGCTGTTCGTTTTGCGGCTGGAGGCGGCGCAGGCGCTTGTGGTGGTGGGACCGCGCCGATCGCTGCGTACACGGACGATCGCGCTGCACCAGGTCCATTGGCTCGCCGATCCCGCCGAGGCCGCCGATTGCGCCGTCAAAGTGCGTTCCCTGCGCGCGCCGGCCGCCGCCCGCGTCTTCGCCGGCGAAGGGCGCACTGCCCGCGTCGCGCTGCGCGATCCCGAAGAGGGCGTGGCGCCGGGCCAGGCTTGCGTCTTCTACAAGGGCACGCGCGTCCTGGGTGGGGGCTGGATCGCGCCGGCCGAGCCGGCCTTTGCCGCGGCCGAATAGCGGCATCTTTACGCTGCGTCACTTCGCAAGCGAATTCACCTTACTCAATTGCTAGAATCGCGCGTCTCACAGGAGCAACGCGCATGAACCGGGAAATTCGGATCGCTGCGCAAGCATCGGCCCTGTTGCTGGCAGCGTTTCTAGCCAATTGCGGCGTGGCGAGTGCGCCGACGTCGGTCAGCTGGCAAGCAAAGCTGGACGCCATGCCCGACGCGGCTTGCGTCAAAGGCGCCATCGCTGCGACTTACGCCGTCTCGCTCGCCGACTACAAACATGTGGAAGGGCCGCAGACCACCGACCGCTACCTGATCAAGGTCCCGCCCGCCGTCGAGCCTGCCATGGACATCACCTTCAGCAAGGCCGGCAACGAGCCGGTGGGCTTCACGCTCGCCTACGGCTACAGCGGAAGATATGAGTGGGCGAACAACACCGCGGCCCACGCGCTGATCAAGGCGATCTCCTCGCGCTGCGGCGTGCCGGAGCTGGCGGAACGGGCAACGCGGACCACGTCAGGGCATTGGAGTGCAGATTTAGGGAACGTCTGAACGGCGCCATTCTTGACAGGGCCCGCGTCCGGCTTCTACATCCCCCGCCCGGCTGGCAGCGTAGCTCAGCGGTAGAGCAGGGGAATCATAATCCCTTGGTCGGGGGTTCAAATCCCTCCGCTGCTACCAGCGCCGCGCTGATTGATTCGCCGCCCGGCGTCAGCCTATACATCGCGCGCCGCGGGATCGTCCGCGGTCGAGCGAGGACGAATTGGACGCGAGCTTGCCTTTCGTCACCATCGACGACGTGCGCGCGGCGGCCTCGGCCATCGCCGGCGAGGTCGAACGCACGCCGATGCGTCCGTCGCGCACGCTGTCGGCGATCGCCGGCTGCGACATCTGGCTGAAATTCGAGAATCTGCAATTCACCGCCTCGTTCAAGGAGCGCGGCGCGCTCAACAAACTGAAATCACTGTCGGCGGAAGAGCGCGCCCGCGGCGTCGTCGCCATGTCGGCCGGCAATCACGCGCAGGGCGTGGCGTATCATGCCGGGCGGCTCGGCATCCCGGCGGTCATCGTGATGCCGCTCGGCACGCCCTTCAGCAAAGTCAAGCACACCAAGGAATTCGGCGCGCGCATCATCCTTGAGGGGGCTACGCTCAGCGAAGCCTCGATCAAGGCGCGCGCCGTCGCGGCGGAAGAGAAGCGGGTTTTCCTGCATCCCTACGACGATCCCAAGGTGATCGCGGGCCAAGGCACGGCGGGCCTCGAAATGCTGGAAGACGCTCCCATGCTCGACGCGCTGGTGGTGCCGATCGGCGGCGGCGGGTTGATTGCCGGCGTGGCTACGGCAGCCAAGGCGCTCAAGCCCTCGATCGAAATCTACGGCGTGCAGACGCGCGCCTATCCCTCGATGTACGACGTCTTCAAGGGCGAGCAGCTGCCCTGCTCCGGCCAGACCATGGCGGAAGGCATCGCGGTGAAAGATGCGGGCGCCCTCACCACACAAATCGTGAGCGCGCTGGTGAAGGACATTCTCCTGGTCGGCGAAAGCGACATCGAGCACGCCATCGCCGCGTTGCTCGAGATCGAAAAGACGGTGGTGGAGGGCGCGGCCGCCGCCACCTATGCCGCGGTGATCGCCAATCGCGAACGCTTCGCCGGACGCAAGCTCGGCCTCGTTCTCTCCGGCGGCAACATCGACATGCGCCTGTTGTCGAATGTCATCCTGCGCGAGATGTCGCGCGAAGGGCGCATTCTTTCATTGGTGGTGGAGATCGTAGACCAGCCTGGCGTCTTGGCGCGCGTCTCCACGCTGGTGGGCGATGCGGGCGGCAATATCCTCGAAGTCATCCACAACCGCATGGCGACGGACACTTCCGCCAAGCTCGCCGATCTCGGCATGACCATCGAGGCGCGCGACGCAGAGCACGCCGACGAAATTAAGCGGGCACTAATAGAGGCCGGCTTCAAACTCAAGGCGCAGTAAGGCGCATGTTGTGCGGCGTCAGGAATTCTCTCTTGGCGGTGTGGGAAATTAGAGGGGAGCAAATATTACTCTGACCCCAATTCTCCGATCCGAAAATCGAATCATAGCCCAACGGGCGCACCCCGACGAATCCGACGTGGGAGGCTGTCAGACAACTTTGACCGAAGCATTGAAGCGGAGGTTATGGATAGTTTAGCGGGCCAGTGGTTTGTTTTGCTCTACCATAGCTGTCACATCCTATCTTTACCTTTGCGACTATCGCGCAGCGCTTTCCTTTTTCTCTTTTTCTCAAGAGCTTCCCGCTTCTGCCGTTCTTCGATGAACGCCTCTATCTGGCGGAGGCGTTCTAGTCTAAGTGTCTCCAATGTGATTTCTTTAGTTCCTTTGGTTTTTCTGCGTGCATCTATCTCGGCGCATTTTTCAGTCCAGTCGCCATAATCCATTGTGCATTCGTATTTCGGATGCGTTTTCAACAGTGAGCTATACTGCGTAAAATATGCGGTATAGTCTGCCTTCATGTCTTCCGCAGTGATCCCATTCACCCTGCAATAATGGGCCTCTACTTCGGCTACCCATTCTTTGCCTGACACCAAGCGTGTCCGTTCAAGGTGTGTGGCGTCGTGGCAGTGCTTGCAAATGAAAACTATCTTTTCAAGCCGTAAGACCTTCGGCCTATCAAAGGAATAGACCTCGTGACCGTCAAGCCACTCCCGTTTACCTCGGTCGCTGCCGCATATCTCACAATGATAATCTTCAGTTCTGAAGCGTTCATCTCGTATGAGCTTCCATAGATACTTATACCGGACACGCAATGCGAGCGCAGTTGACTCGGGCGTAGGATCGAAAGCGAGTATACGTTGCATGTGGGCTTTATAGCAGAAAACGGAAGCTTTGGGGTCAGAGCAAATAATCCGACGCCCGAACCCTTCTGCCGCACTCTGCGCTGACGGCGGTATTGAATCTTTCGCTCTGGGCAACCACGTATTGAAAGCAACATATCATCCGCAGTGACGGACAAAGAGGGCTGCGTCTGATTGGCCTTATGAGCATGCAACCTGATAACCAAATATGGGTTGCGTAAGGGTAGGGCACCTCTCCCGAAAGATGAGGTTCAATTGGGCGGGACACCCCCCTCGCCGGAAGTCGAAAACAATTTGATGTGGGTGTCAGGCGCCGAGACCCACTAGATATGTGATAGCGCGAGGCGGCGCTCTGGAATTCCCGCCCGGCCGTCCTATATCTTCGCAAAGCATGGGAGGCGGCATGTTCCACTGGTTCTTCTGGCCGATGTTTTTCTTTTGGCCGTTCCACTGGCTGCTGACGATCTTGGTGATCGTCCTGATTTACAGCCTGCTCTTCGGCCGCCGGCACTACCATTACTACGATCAACCCCGCTCGAGTCGCGCCGATGCTTTGGCGATCCTGGAAGGACGCTATGCGCGCGGCGAAATCGACCGCGAGGAATATCTCCAGAAGCGCAAGGACCTCGGCGGCTGAGAGCAATCCCCTACGCGCAGTGCGGTAGATAAATCGCGCCCGATCACCTTATGCTGGACGCGAAGCCGAGGGAACTGCGATGGAAGCGATCCGCGAAGGCTACGACGTGTTCGTGCACGACGGCGACAAGGCCGTCGGCGCGGTGCGCCATGTGTCGGCCCACGCTCTGACCGTCTATGTCGAGAACGCCGGCGACTTCACGGTGCCGCTTTCGGCGGTCCGGGAAGTGGACGCCGAGAAGGTCGTGCTCGATTGCGGTAAGCTCGAACATCGCTTGCGCCGCGCCATCGGCCACGCGCACGACCACGAAGACCCGACGATCCCCTAACCAATTAACTGTTCTTTAAGCATCTTCTTCGCCGGCGCGATCCGGCGCGCTAGGCTGCGCTCCTTGCGTGGGGAAAAACGATGCCGAAAATGGCGCAATTGACGGGCATGATCGTGACGGCGATCGTCGTCTTCGGGACGGATCTGGACGTGCTCACCGCCGTGCCGCTTGGCGTGCTCGCCGGCGGGCTGGCGATGTTCTTCATGGCTTTGGCAGAGAAGCGAGTAGCGAATAGCGAATAGAAACGCGCTTCTCGCTATTCGCCATTCGCTAGCCATGATCGGGCGGGATATTATCCAGCGCCTCTTCCATCTCCTGGAAGGTGGGCTGAGCGACCGATGGCACGCTGCCGCGGCCGATCTCGACGGAGACTTGCGCCGCATTGCCGTGCAGATGCGCGACCAGGATGTCGCGGATCACGTGATAGAACAACGCCTCTTCGTCGACGATGGCGCGTAGCCTTAGTCCCATCGGCCCCACGATGCCGTAGGCCAAAAACACACCCATGAAAGTACCCACCAGCGCCGAGCCGATCATTTGGCCGAGAATCGCGGGCGGCTCGGTGATCGCGCCCATGGTCTTGATGACGCCCAGGACCGCGGCGACGATGCCGAGCGCGGGCAGTCCGTCGGCCATGGTCTGCAAGGCGTTGGCCGAGAGCAGCGCTTCGTTGTGGTGCTTTTCGAGCTGCTTTTCCATCGCCGCTTCGACCTGATGGGGGTCTTCCAGGCTCATAGTCATCATGCGCGACGTGTCGCAGATGAAGGCGAGCGCAAAATGGTCCTTGGCGATATTGGGAAAGCGCTTGAAGATCGAGGACTCCCCGGGGTGTTCGATGTGGGCCTCGAGCGCGATCAGGCCCTTGGTTTTCATCGTCTTGGTCAAGAGGAACAAAAGGCTGAGCAGGTCGCGGTAGTCGTGCGGTTTCCATTTCGGGCCGGAGATGATCTTGCTGAGATCGCCGCCGATCCGCTTGAGCGAAAACATCGAGCCGGCGATCAACAGCCCGGCGATGGCGGCGCCCATGATGGTCAGAATCTCGTGCGGGAAGGCGTCCATCAGCACGCCCATCGAGCCGCCCGACATGACGAAGCCGCCGAACACGCAGGCGAAAAGAACGACCAGACCGCCAATCTGAAGCATGGAATCCCGCCCGGAACCTGAGGGCGGATATTCCCGGAAAGTGCTTAAGGACGGATAAATCTTGATAGCTAGGCGGCTTTACGAAGCCTTAAGGTCCGCCAGGCGCTTGCCGACCAGAGCGGCCAATTCGTTGGCGACCTCTTCGCCCAGCCTGGTCGCTTCGTCCTCGGCGCGGGCGGCGCGCGCGATGGCGTCCAGATGAAGCTCGACCAGATGCGGGTCCGCCTTGGCGCCGGCGCGCCACAGCGCGTCGAGATAGAAGCACAGCCCGTTGGCGATGTGTCTGGTGGCCGTCAGTCCGGCATTGCCAGCCAGGCCGCGAATCTCATGCGCCTCGGCGAAGATCGTGCAGAGATCGGCGCCGGCCTGCTCCATGCGCCCGACATGATCGAGCGTGGCCAGGCGCATCTCCTCCACCTTGCCGGTGATGGCACAAGCGGCGCGCTCGACCACCACGGGATCGCGCAAGGCGCGCAACAGGCCGATCGCCTCGACGCCCGCGATGACGGGATAACTGCCGGGCGGGATGCAGATCGCCGGTTTTGCTTCCGTCATCGGCTCTCCAAATCGTCCTTTGGGTCGGAATGTCGGCGCCGCGGACCGGCATAGTCTTCTTCGGCGTGCCGCCGCCGGTCGGGCCCGAAATAGCCGGAGCAGCGCACATAAGGCCTCGGCCGTTCGACGATCTCGGCGATCCTCAGGAACAGGTTCTGCGCCGTGATCGGCTTGGCGAGGAATTCGGTCACGCCCGCGTCGCGCGCGGCCTCCACGCGATGGCGTTCGGTATGGCCGGTGATCATGATGATCGGGATATAGGGATTGGGGCTCGCTTCCGATAGTCGCACCTCGCGCGTAAAGGCAATGCCGTCGACCGGCTTCATCGACAAATCGCTCAGGATCAGATCGGGCCGCTTGTCGCGCAGGACGATGAACGCTTCGGTGCCGTTCGAGGCCTCGTAGACCTGTTTCATGCCGAGCGCGAGCAACAGCGAGCGCAACAATGTGCGCATATGCACATTGTCTTCGACGACCAATGCCTTCAAAGTATCGAACGTCGCCCCCGGCATCGTCCTTTCGCCCATGCCTCCCGGCCGGATTCCAACTTCCGGCTGCGGGCGCTTGCTCCGCACTGTGACAAATGTCAAATGGCGCCCGCCCAGCCCGACTTGGACTTTGCGTCGCTTTAGAGTTGCTACTTCAGGTTACGTAAGGATTATTAGCAAGGCCTTACTACCTATCTTTACGTAAGGAAAGATCATGCGTTTTTTGCTAAGTATTTTCACCCCCACGCTTTTTTGGCTAAGGATGCTTGTGCAAGCAATTTTGTCGCCGGTCACATTGGGCGCCTTCGCCCTGGCCGAACAGGACGGAAAGATCGTCCTGGTACGTCAATCCTATACAACCGGCTGGTCGCTTCCGGGTGGCGGCGTCGAACGCAACGAACCGCCCGCCGAGGCGATCCTGCGCGAATTGCGCGAAGAGATCGGTCTGGTTTCGTCGCAACCGCCGGAACTCTTCGGTCTCTATACGAAACAGGTGCTGTGGATGACCAATCTCAGCCTGGTCTATCGGCTGCGCGAGGTGGTCTTCGACTTCAAGCCGGGTTGGGAGATCAGAGCCGTGCGTCTGGTCGATCCCGCCGCGCCGCCGCTCGACGTCCGCTTTGGTACGCGTCGGCGCTTGTTGGAACTCACCGGCAAGCGGCCACTGAGCCCTTACTGGTGAGCGGTTGTCCTCACACCCTCGCTTGCATTTGCCTCGCGCCGACAGTAGCGAAGGCGCCATGAGCGAAAAGGACCAGCCCTGGCAGATCAGGCCGGAAAGCGAAGCCGACCTGCCGTTGGTCGAGGCGCTTAACGTCGCAAGCTTCGGACCGGGACGTTTCGCCAAAGCGGCCTATCGCCTGCGCGAAGGCGTCGATCCGGTCGCAGGGCTGAGCTTCGTGGCGGTGGAGGGCGCGGCCTTTCGCGGTTCGATCCGTTTTTGGCCCGTGGTCATCGGCCAGGAACCTTCCCTGCTCTTGGGACCGCTCGCCGTGCAGTCGGATCAGCGCGGGCGCGGCATTGGCATCGCATTGATGAAACGTGGCATCGAAGCGGCGCGCGTGCAGGGGCACGCGAGCATCATCCTGGTGGGCGACGAGCCTTATTACGTGCGCGTCGGCTTTGCCGCGCTGCCGCCCGGGCGTGTACGCTTTCCTGGACCGGTCGATCCGGCGCGCATCCTCGGCCTTTCGCTCAAGCGCAACGTGCTGCTCACTATGCAAGGCGAAGTGCGCCGCGCCCGCATCGACCATCCGGTCTGTGCGGATGGGGCCGCCGTCGATCTTCGCAAGGACTGACGTCCAAGTCGCGACGGTCTTTGGTTGGCAGGAGCTTTTCGCTTCCGTTCGCACGCGACTGTGCCTTTGTGGAATTGTCGCACCCGGCACCGTGTTTCCCTTTGGCCTTCAGCGCAAGGTGCTCAGCGCGGCCCCGAAGATGGTTAACACATCACGCCCCGCAAAAATCGAATCGCCTCCATCTGTTCCCGCGAGGACCAATCAAGCCTCACACGCTGTGCTAGAGTGTAGATGGCGCCGGGGATGCATGACGACAATGGCGTTGTTGTATTGCGGGGGGATCAATGAGCGACAAAACGGACGCCGCAAATGCGGCACCGGACTCACAGGCGGCGCTAACGCCGCGGGAAGCATTTGAAAGGGATCGCAGGAATGCCAGACGGCGTCACTTGACCCATTATGGCGATCAAGCGGGCTCCTGGGCCATCGTCATCGCCTTGGCGGCGTTGAGTGTCCCTCTCGGGCTGGCGTACCGGCTTCATTACCTCGCGCCGTGCCAGTTTGCGTCGGATCAGTTTGCGACCTGCGCCGTCCATTACGTAGGCATGGTTCTTCCGTCTTTGGTTCTCCTCCTGATGTTGCTTTGGAACCTTGTCTACTATCACAACAAACATAACGATTGGAAAGTGGCTATCGGCAACGCCCAGCAATTGATCAGCGCGCACAATGTGACGAACGGTTTCACAGACCTGTTTAACCTCTACATGCGCACCAAGCGGCGCAGCTATCTGTTGGCCGGGTGGGGCATGCTCGCGATCGTCTATGTGGTTGTGGGCATAGTCCTGAACCTCAAGGAAGACGCGCCTACGTTGTTTTGGATATCGTTGGTCTTCGAAGCCGGGTTCGGCTTGGCGCTGCTTGTGTTTGGATATTACATGGGCAGCAAGTATCTGCCGGGTGAAGTCATCGTCCGGCATACGCTGGCGCTCAGCATTTTCGCGATATCGAACGTGACCAATGCCGAAGAAGCCAAACGGCAGGCGGAAAAGGACGCGGAGCAATTCATTCGGGACAATCCGTGGTGGTTCTATCCGGGCTGACGGCCGGCCGCTAACGTCCCTCTTGCCGCCAGGCGAACATCAGCGTTCCGAGCAGTAGCACGAGCGCCAGCCAAGCGGGGAACAGCGGCGTCTCTTCGACGGACGTGACGCGCGTCGCGTGATTGGCGGCAAGGCCGATCCAATCGCTGCCCGCCATGCGCCCGCCGCGGCCGACACGCCTTATGTCCGGCAAGCCGTCTTCCAGCCAATGCACCGAGCCGCCGCTTTGCTGCGCCACCGGCTGCAGGATCGCATCGGTCGCGCGCATGTCGGCGACTTCCTTGGGATTAAGCGGGCCTGCCGCCGCCACGGCCGAAAGCTTGCCGTCGCTGACGCGATAAAGCCCCAACGCCTCGGCCTTGGCCTTGCCGCGCCAAATGCCCGGCTCGACTTTTTCCAGCGGCACGACGCTTTGGTGCCCGGCCGGATCGGTCAGCGTCACTTGCGGCGGGGTCGGCGCCATGGTGCGTCGCTCGATGGTGATGTCGCCGCCGGTGATCGTGGCCGTCAGTCTCTCTTCTTCCAGCTCTGGCTCCTTCATCAGCCAATGCGCGAGGCGCCGCAGCAATTCCTGCTCCGGCCCGCCGCCTTCGAAGCCGCGCGCCCACAGCCAGCCTTGATCGGACAACAGCTCGGCGACGCGCCCTTGACCGACGCGGTCGAGCACCAACAGCGGCTTGTCTGTCGGCCCGCTCATCAACGTTTCGCCGCCGGAGGTTTCCACGCCGATCAGCCGGAACCAGCGACCCCAGGTCGGCGGCGCCGTGTCCGTATTGGCGCCGGGCAGATCGCGCGTCACCGGATGGGCAAGGCCTTCCGCCGTGACCATAGGCTTGAAGCCTTTCGCCATGATCTCACCGGTCGGCTTGGCGGGCAAAACGGCGGCCAGCGGCGTGTGATAAAGGCTCAACGGTCCTGCAAATTCCGGCCCGGCCGTGACCAGCAACGCGCCGCCGTTCATCAGGTAATTGGCGATGTTCTCGAAATAGGCGAGCGGCAGGATGCCCTCTTCGCTGTAGCGGTCGAAGATAATCAGGTCGAAGCTGCTGAGCTTCTCGGAGAACAGTTCGTTGACCGGAAAGACGATCAGCGAAAGCTCTTTCAGCGGCGTTCCGTCCTGCTTTTCGGGCGGGCGCAGGATGGTGAAATGCACCAGATCGACGGAGGGATCGCCTTTCAAGAGATTGCGCCACACCCGCTCGCCGGCATTGGGCTCGCCCGAGACCAGGAGCACGCGCAGCCGGTCGCGCACGCCGTTGATGGTCACCACAGCGCGATTATTCTGCAGCGTCAGTTCGGAGGGTCCCGCTTCGGCCTCGATCTCGACCACGCTTTCGCCTTCATGGCTGATGGGAATGTCGATGGTCGCGTCGCGGCCGAGCGGCACTTGCTGCGCGCCGGCATCGGCGCCGTCGACGCGGAAATTGACGCGCGCCGTCCCGCCCATGCCGCCGCCCAGATCGTCGACCCGCAGCACGATGCGCGCGGTGTCGCCGACGATGGCGTAACGCGAGGCGTCGACGATAGTGAGCTTGCGGTCGCGTTCGCCGCGGATGCCCACGATCAGCGCCTGCAAAGGACCCATGGTGTGCGCCGCCGCCGCGTCGTGCACTTCGCCGTCGGTGATCAGGATGGTACCCGCCAGCCGCTGCGGCGGGACATCGGAGAGCGCCGCGTTGATCGCCGCGAAGGCCTCGGTGCCGTTGTCCTCGCCCGTCGTCTTGGTGGTGACTTCGGCATAACGCAGTTCGAGATTCTTTTCGCCCGCCAGCCGCTGCTTGATTGCGGCCAGCGCCTTTTGCGCCTCGGCCCCGCGATTGCCGATCTGCATGCTCTGTGAGCGGTCCAGCACGAGCAGCGCGATGTCGGGCAGCGGTTCCTTGGTCGCCCGCACGATCGACGGATTGGCGATGGCGAGGATCATCACGGCCAGCGCCACGCCTCGCGCCCAGGCGCCGCGCGCGCCCATCGCGAAGGCGTAGATCGACAGAGCCGCCGCGATCGCGATCAGCGCCCACAACAGGGGTGCCGGAACGAAAGGCGCGAAGACGATCTGGGGCATCACTTTCCCAGCCTTTCGAGGATCGCGGGCACGTGGATCTGGTCGGCCTTGTAATTGCCGGTGAGGGCGTACATCACCAGATTGATGCCGAAGCGGATCGCCATTTCGCGCTGGCGGCTGCCGCCGGGCGAAACGTCGACTAGCGGGCGGCCTTCTGCGTCCACCGCCCACGCCGCGGCCCAATCATTGCCGCCGATGATGATGGGCGAGACGTTGTCGCCGCCGCGCACCGGGCCTTCGCCTTGCGTAGAGGGCGGCAAGGCCTCGGCCCAGACTTGTCCGCCGTCCCAGCGGCCGGGAAAATCCGAGATCAGATAGAACGCCTTGGTCAGCACGTGATCGGGCGGGATGGGTTCGAGCGGCGGCAGATCGAGCTTGCCGAGCAGCCGGCGCAGCGTCTGTTGTCCCGGCGAGTTGGGCCCGCGCACCGCGCCAAGCGTCAGATCGCGCGTGTCGACCAGGATCGTCCCGCCGTTTCGCATGTAATCGGCGACTTTGGACAGCGCCTCCGGCGACAAGTCCCTCTGGCGCGGGTCCATCGGCCAATAGAGCAGCGGGAAGAACGTGAGATCGTCCTTCTCCAGGTCGACGCCCATGGGATCGAGCGGCACATAGGAGGTGCGTTCGGCGAGCGCGCGGCCAAGGCCTTCGAGCCCCGCCTTGCTCATCGCGTCCACGTCCGGCACGCCGGTGTCGACATAAGCCAGGCGCGTATCGAGCGCGGCTTTGAGATCGAAGGCGTCGTCGGCGCGCGCCTCGCCGTGGAACAGCAGCAAGACAAACGGCAACGCCGCCGCGAACGTCTTCAGCCGCGGCGCATAACCGCGCAGCAGCAGCGAGATCGCAAAATCGATCAGCAGCAGCAAGGCGGCCAACGTCAGCAACGCCGGTTCGAGCGCGATGGCCGAGGCGGACGCATAATTCTCGCGCGCCATCGCCGGCATGGGCAGCAAGGCGGTGTCGCCGCGCGCCGTGTTGAGCGCGTACTCGGCGCCTGGCACACCGTAAAGTCCCGGCGGATGTTTCGCCGACGGATCGGTGCGCGCGAGCGCGCCGGCCAAGATCGGCTCCGCTTCGCCGCCGGGCGAAACCTCGCGCCCGAAACCGTCGAGCGCCGAAACAGCCGGCAGGCTCGCTTTGGCGTTCATCTCGCCGGGACCAACGCCCGCCGACAGCGCCAGCAAGCGGCGCAGCATCTCCACATAAAGTCCCGACAGCGGCAGGCTCGACCAATTGGGTCCGGCCGTCACATGGAACAGCACGATCCAGCCTTTGCCGCGCGGCGCCGCGGTGACCATCGGCGTGCCGTCGCTGAGCCGCGCCCAGGCGCGCGTCGAAAGCTCGATCGAGGGCTCGGCGAGAATCTGCCGCGACACGGTGACGTCGTCGGGAACACTAAGCCCGCTGAACGGACTGAAATCGGGGAACGGCGCCAGATGCTGCGGCGCGGCCCAGGCCAGCGCGCCGCCCAGATAGCGCCCGCCGCTGCGAAGCTGTACGGGGACGAGATCGTCCACCGCGGCCGCCATGTGCTCGCCCGCGAAACGGATCAACACGCCGCCGCCGTCCACGAAATGCGCCACACGATCGTAATCGGCGCCGGCGATGCGCCCGATGTCGGCCAGGATCAGGACCGACACGTTGCGCGACAGTGCCTCGGAGATCGTGCCCTTTTGCACGTCGGCGTAAGGTGACAGCGCGCGTTCGAGATAATAGAGATCGGAGAGCAGCGGCTCTTGACCGGTATCGCCGGCGACCAACCCGACCGCGCGCCGCGGCGCCCCGTGGTCGAAGAGATGCACGGCGCCGGCGCTGTTCTGGCCGGCGATCTCGACGCGCGCGATCTCGTTGCGCATTTCGAGCGGCAACGCCGCGCGCGCGGTCGCGTGGTTCTTGCCATCTTCGAAGCGGAACGGGACGCTCGCCAGCGTCTGGCCTTGGCGGCCGAGCACCAACAGCGTGCCGGTGCGCACGCCGTCGATGCCGGGACGCAACAGATCGGCCTCGATCCCGTCGCCGGTTTCGGCAACGGCGGTCACGGCCAGCGGCCCGTTTTCGTCGGCATAGACGCGCAAGCTTCCCAGATGCGACAAGAGCGTTTCGGCCTGTCGCGCCGCGCCGTCGTCAATGCCGTCCGACAGCCAGAGGATTTCCGGCCGCGCGGTGAATTTCGTCTTGGCGAGCGCGGCCAGAGCATCGCCGCGGCCGGCAAGCCAAGGCTTGGGCTCGAGTGCGCGCACCGCCCGCGCGGCCGAGCCCGCATCCAAGAGGCCCGTGTCGGGCCGTTCGGCGGTGGCGAGAAGCACCACGCCGCGGCGCTGCTCGGCCGCGATGCGCACCGCTTCCTCGGCGAGGCCCTGGCGCGCCTGCCAAGCATGCGCCGCCGTCCAGCCGTCATCGACGAACAGGACGAGCGGACCGCGGCCGGTCAGCGTCAGAGTGCGGCCGATCTCCGGTCCCGCCAGCGCCACGATCACGCAAGCCGCGGCGAGCAAGCGCAATAGCATCAGCCACCAAGGCGTGGTGGCGGGCGTTTGCTCTTCGTCTTTGAGGCCGAATAACAGCCGCAGCGGCGGAAATACCACCCGCTTGGGAAGCGGCGGCGTCACGCGCAGCAAATACCAGATCGCCGGCAGTGCGATCAGGGCGAGAAGCACCCAAGGCGCGGAGAAACTGATGCTTGCAAGCCAAGCCATGAATGTCTTCCGCTAGGTGCGCGCGCCGCTCAAATCCGCATAAAGCGCCACCAGCGCCGCTTGCGGGGCGCGATCGGTGCGGTGCGCCAGATAGTTCCAGCCGAAACGCCGCGCCAGCGCCGTCAACGCCTCGCCATGCGCCTTGAAGCGCGCGCGATAAGCCCCGCGCACGCTTTCGGCGCGGCCCAAGATGCGGCTTTGCTCGCCCTGCGAGGCCTCGAAGCGGGTGCGACCGAGATAGGGAAAATCCTCTTCGGCGGGATCGATGATGTGCACGAGGCGCCCACCGGCTTGACTCGCGGTGAGCCGGCGCAACGCCGCTTCGATCGCATCGATGGGCGCCAGAAAATCGCCGAACCAGACGAATTGCGCCTTCTGCGGCAAAGGTAATTCCGGCGGGATGGCATCGTCCTTGGGGGCGCGTTCGCAAAGCGCATAGCCCATGCGGCGGTATGCGGCGCGCGAGGCCGAAGGCGCTTCGTGCTCGCCGAACAGCGCCACACGTTCGCCGCCGCGCACCAACAGCACGGCCAGTGCCAGCGCCAGCAAGCTGGCGCGGTCGATTTTGCTGTCGCCGCCGGAGGAAAAGCGCATGGTCGGCGAACCGTCGCGCCACAGCCACACCGACTGCGCCGCTTCCCATTCGCGCTCGCGCACATAAAGATGATCGGAGCGCGCCGATTGCCGCCAATCGATGGCGCTCGAGGCATCGCCCAGGCGATAGCGGTGGAATTGCCAGAAGCTCTGGCCGATTCCCGCCTTGCGCCGTCCGTGCACGCCGAGGCTGACGGCCGAGGCCAGGCGTTCGGCGCGCACCAGCAAGGGCGGCAGGCTTGCCGCCAGCTGTTCGGCCGCGTCCGCCAATGAGCCGTTCGGCCGTGCCATCAAAGCAGCGTCTGGACAAGACGGCCGATGACGCCCATGACCGTCTGCCCTTCAGCGCGGGCCGCGAAATTGAGCGCCATGCGATGGCGCAGCACGGGACCTGCGAGCGCCGCCACGTCGTCTGTGGAAGGCGCAAGCCGGCCTTCGATCAAGGCGCGGGCGCGCACCGCCAGCATGAAGGCCTGGCTGGCGCGCGGACCGGGCCCCCAGGAGATGGTGTCGCGCAATTCCGCAAGCCCGTCCGCCTCTGGTCGCGCGCCGCGCACCAGCCGCAGGATGGATTCGACGACCTTGTCGCCCACCGGAATGCGCCGCACGATCGCTTGCGCCTCGCCAAGGGCTTCCGGCCCGCAGACGCGCTCCGGATGCTCTTCGTCACCGAAAGTGGTGGCGATCAGCATGTGTTTTTCGGCTTCGAGATCGGGATAACCGACGTCGATCTGCAACAGGAAACGGTCGAGCTGCGCTTCGGGCAGCGGATAGGTGCCTTCCTGTTCCAGCGGGTTTTGGGTGGCGAGCACATGGAAAGGCTTGGGCAGATCGAAGCGCGTGCCCGCCACCGTCACCTGATGCTCCTGCATCGCCTGCAGCAGCGCCGATTGGGTGCGCGGCGAGGCGCGGTTGATCTCATCGGCCATCAGAAGCTGCGTGAACACCGGCCCTTTGAGGAAGCGAAAGGCGCGATGGCGCTCCATATTCTCTTCCAGGACCTCCGAGCCGATGATGTCGGCGGGCATCAAGTCGGGCGTGAACTGGATGCGCTTCCAGTCGAGGCCCATGACGGTGCCGAGCGATTCGACCAGCTTGGTCTTGGCCAGGCCGGGTACGCCGATCAACAGCCCGTGTCCGCCGGCAAGCAGCGTCACCAGCGTCTGATCGATCACGTCCTTTTGGCCGAAGATCACCCGTCCGATGCCGGCGCGCACCTTGGCGATGGTCGAGGCGGCCCTTTCGGCGAGCTCGATCGCCTTGTCTTGCACGATTTGGCCGGAAACGTCGTTCATGGAGCCTCAGGTTGCGGGCGGCGCGCGCCAGCGCCTATCTTTTCGGCCACAGCGGTTTGTACCGCGCCCGGCCGGGCGCAACAAGGAAAAGCACCGTGGACGAGCTTGCGTTAAGCATTGCCAAACTCGGGCGGGCGCTGCCGCCGGTCGAGCGCTGGAACCCGCCCCATTGTGGCGACAGCCGGATGCGGATCGCGCGCGACGGCACCTGGTTCCATCAGGGCGCGCCGATCGCCCGTCCGGAGATGGTCCGGCTGTTCTCGACGCTGTTGCGCAAGGACCCGGAAGGTTACGTGCTTGTCACCCCGCAGGAGAAACTCGCCATCGCCGTAGAGGATGCGCCGTTTGTCGCGGTCGCCATGGAGGCGGAGGGCGAGGGCCTCGATCAGCGTCTTCGCTTCGTCACCAATGTCGGCGATGCTACGGTTGCGGGCGCAGAGCACCCGCTTCGCGTCGCGAGCGATGGCGAAAGCGGCGCACCGTTGCCTTATGTCCATGTGCGCGGCGGGCTGGAGGCCAAGATCGCGCGCGCGGTGTTCTACCGGCTTGCCGATCTCGCCGTGCTGGGCGATGAAGGCGTGCTTGGCGTCTGGAGTTGCGGCGTGTTCTTCGCTTTGGGCCCTGCGGCATGACCGGCGACATTTCCGACGGCCGCTTGCGCGCCTGCTTGCACCCTTCTCCGCCGGCGACGAGCCGCAGCGATTACGATCTCAATCCGTCGGCGCGACCGGGCGCGGCGTCGGCGCTTCAGTCCGCGGCCGTGCTGTTGCCGATCGTGGCGCGCGCGCAGCCGACCGTGCTGTTCACCCAGCGCAGCGATGATCTGCCGCGCCATGCCGGACAGGTGAGCTTTCCGGGCGGACGCGCCCAACCGGGCGATTCCTCTCTGCTCGCCACCGCCTTGCGCGAGATGGAAGAGGAGACGGGCATCACACCGGACTTCGTCACTGTCGAAGGTTTTCTCGATGTCTACGAGACCGGCACGGGCTATGCCATCCTGCCGGCAGTTGGGCTGGTGCGCGAAGGCTTCGCGCTCAAGCCTTGCACGCGAGAAGTGGCGGAGATTTTCGAGGTGCCGCTCGCCTTTCTGCTCAATCCGGCCAATCGTGGCGAGGAAACCATCGAATGGCTCGGCCAGACGCGGCGGTTTTATGCCTTTCGCTTCGAAAGCCATTATATATGGGGCGCGACCGCGGCGATGCTGGTCGATCTCGCGCAAAGGCTGGCAGCATGACCCGGCTTTCCTCGCAGCCTTGGATGACGGCGCCAGAGACCGTGAAGCTGATGGCGGCGCTCGGCGAAGCGCGCTTTGTCGGCGGAGCGGTGCGCAACGCGCTGCTCGGCCTCTCCGTCGCCGATGTCGACGTGGCGACACCGCTCACGCCGGACAAGGTGCAAGCGCGGCTTGCGGCGGCCGGCATCGCGGCGGTGCCCACCGGCATCGCGCACGGCACGGTCACGGCGGTGGTGGACGGCAAGCCGTTCGAAGTCACCACCTTGCGCCGCGACGTCGAAACCTTCGGCCGGCACGCCACCGTGGCCTTCAGCGAAAGCTGGGAAGAAGACGCCGCCCGGCGCGATTTCACCATCAACGCGCTTTACGCCTCGGCCGAGGGCGAAGTGTTCGACTATTTCGGCGGGATCGACGATCTCGCCGCGGGCCGGGTGCGCTTCGTCGGCGATGCCACCACGCGCATCCGCGAGGATTATCTGCGCATCCTGCGCCTCTTCCGCTTCCACGCTTGGTACGGCAAAGGCGCCCTCGACGCCGAAGCCTTGCGCGCCGCCGCGGCCGAGAAAGCGGGCCTCGCGCAGCTCTCCGGCGAACGCATTGCCAAGGAAATGCTGCGGTTGTTGGCGGCGGACGATCCCGCGCCGGTACTGAACGCCATGGCGGCCTCTGGCATTCTGTCGGAAATCCTGCCGGGCGAGGCCAAACTCGCGCGCCTGGAAAAACTCGCCCGGATCGATGCGGCGAATTTCTTTGTGCCGGACGCGCTGTTGCGCCTGGCTGCGCTGTTGCCCGAAGGCGCCGACGCGGCGATTGCCGAACGCTGGAAGCTTTCCAACGCCCAGCGCGAAAGGCTTGCCGCCGCACTCGTCGACCGCAAGCTCGTGCCTTATCTTTCCGTCCGCGAGGCGCGCAAGCTGCTTTACCGGATCGGCGCGGCCGCTTTCAAAGACGCGGTGCGGCTGGCCTGGGCCGACGATCCCAAGACCTCCAACACGGCCCATTGGCGCGCGCTTCTGGCCTTGGCCGACGCGTTCGTGCGGCCGCGCTTTCCGCTCGGCGGGCGCGAGGTGATGCTGGCAGGCGTGCCGGAAGGCCCGCTGATCGGCCGCGTCTTGGCCGAAGTCGAGGAATGGTGGATCGAGGCCGATTTCACCAACGATGAATTGGCGCTCGCCGAACGCTTGCAAGCGGTGGTGCGGGCGGTCACGTGATGTCTTTCGAGGTTCTCGACACGCTGTCCTTGCCCGCCGATCCGACGAAGGCCAACGAAGATGCCTTTGCGGCGGAGGCGGGCGCGGCGGTGGTGTTCGACGGCGCCACGATGCTGTCCGACAACCTCATGCCCGGACCGTCCGACGCGGCCTGGATCGCCCATTTCGGCGCGCGCCGGCTGATGGCACATCTGCGCGACGGTGCCGGCCCGCGTGAGGCCTTGCGCCGCGCGCTCGCAGCGGCCGAGAAATCCTATGCCGGCCTGCGCCGCCGCCCGCCGCAAGAGACTTACGAAATTCCTTTCGCCTCGATGATGCTGGCCGTGGCGAACGGCGATGGTTTCGAAGCGCTGTGGTTCGGCGATTGCGCGGCGCTCGTCCTGCACCCCAGCCAGGCGATCGACATCGTCGGCGAGGCCTTCGACAAACGCGCCGGCGAAGCGCGCAATGTGAAGCGGCTGGCCGAGGCCAAAGGCCTGGCGCCGGCGGCGGGACTGTCGCGCGTCGAATTTCTGCCGCACATCCGCGCCGGCCGGAACCGGACCAACAGCGAAAACGGCGGCTGGCTGTTCGCGCCCGATCCGCGCGCCGCCGACCACGTCTCGGCCAAGAGCGTGCGCGCCGAAGCGGGCGCGTTCGTTCTTCTGTGTACGGACGGTTTTCTGGCGTTGACCAGCGACTACGGCGCCTATGACGCCAATGGCCTGATCGAAGCGGCGCGCGACAAAGGCCTTGCCGCCCTCGGCCGCGAATTGCGCGCGCTGGAAGAGGAAGACGCCCTCGGCCGGCGTTTCCCGCGCCTCAAGAAAAGCGACGACGCCACGGCGGTGCTGTTGCGGGTCGCATAGACGGCAGCGGGGCAGGAAACAAACGCGGCGTACCGTCCAGGCGGAGTGTGCGAGGCACAGTGGATCGACTACAAAGCCGCGCGGGAAGGACGGATTACATGGTAACAGCACTTCGCTATGTGGGGCGGGTTGTCGCTGTAGGCCGACTGGTTGCCACTCGCGAGAAAGAGTAGATTCAACCGCAGGTTTCCCAAAAAAGTGGGAGGAACAAAGATGTTGGGGCTGAATAGGGAAATGCTTTTCCGCGATAACCGTGAATCCTATGGACAGCTGCTTCGGCGACTTAGCTTGGCCGCAGCAGCTATTCTGGCTGTGTCATCAGCGCGAGCGGATTCCGATGAAGACAATCGCGCGGCAATGCTCGCCCTAACGCCGCAGGGCGTGTGCGATCTGGTGCAGGTGAAGGATGACGACCTGGATACTATCGCCACCTTTAGCAGTTCCAACGCATTTCATCTCAAGCATGGATTTTTCTCGGACTCGGATTTTCATCCCTTCTTGCGCGCCTTCATCGACAAACGCAGTGGCGCAACCACCTTCCAAGTGTACGAACACACGCTCTATTCAGACACGAGTTGGCGCTTTTACAATTCAGCAACCTATGCGACCGCAGCGGGACCGGTTGCGAGCGCCGTGACGGTAATTGATCGCGAAGTGAACAGTTGCGACGCCTATGGTGAATGCTCCTATACGGAAGACATCGCCTTTGATGTGCCGGAGGCAACATTGCGTGCGATTGCCGCAAGCTATACCCCGAACACACTAAACCTATGGTTATTCAAGTTTGGGGCGCACTCGGGCGACGACTTGAAGGACGGTCTGATGCCTGCCGAGGTCGCTGGTTTGTTAATGGCCGTTGACCATTACCGGCAAACACACTCAATTGCCGCCACCCCCAAGCCGTAACAGCGCATCAGGGCGTCGGCCGGCTCAAAACCGTTCAGTTTTGAGCCGGCCTATGTGCAGAAATCCTATGCAGAGTCGCAACCTGATTTACGGCTAATCACATCATGCCCATCCGCATGACGCCATCCCAGATCATGCGCACGGCCACGAACAGCACGATGAAGATGCCGGCATAGCTGATCCAGGGATGACGCTGCAGCAGCTTGGCGATCGCATTCGCCGCCACGCCCATCAGCGCTACCGACAACAGCAGTCCGATCACCAGCACGCCGACGTGATGCCGCGCCGCGCCGGCCACCGCCAGCACGTTGTCGAGCGACATGGAGATGTCGGCGAGCGTGATATGCAGCACCGCGCGGCGCATCGCCTGGGCATGGGCTGCGCCGGCGGGCACGGGCGCTTCGCAGGCATCCGGGGTGGCGTGCTGCTGTCCCTGGCGCAGATCGCGCCACAGCCGCCAGCACACCCAGAGCAGCAAGATGCCGCCGGCGATGGTCAGCGGAATGAACGCGAGAAGCGAGACGGCGAACACCGCCAGCACCACGCGCAGCGCAACGGCGGCCATCAGTCCGAGGACGATCACCTTGCGCCGGTCGACCTTGGGCACCGGCGCCGCCGACATGGCGATGACCACGGCGTTGTCGCCGGCCAGCGTCACGTCGATCAGGATCACCTGAATGAGGGCGAAGAAGCCGCTATGCGTGAAGACGTCGACCACCGCGGTTCCTCGTTGCGCCGCTCAGGGCCAGCGCGCCTCTGGCGGCAGCGACATCAAGATCGCCTCGGCATTGCCGCCGGTCTTGAGTCCGAACTGGGTGCCGCGGTCGTAAAGCAGGTTGAACTCGACATAGCGGCCGCGGCGCACCAGCTGATGCTCCTTTTCGGCCGGCGTGAAGGCTTGGCGCATGTGCCGTCTGACGATTTGGGGATAGATGTCGAGGAATGCCAGTCCCACCGCGCGGGTGAAGGCAAAATCCTTCTCCCAATCGCCGTTGTCCAGATTGTCGTAGAAGATGCCGCCCACTCCGCGCGGTTCGCCCCGGTGCGGCAAGAAGAAATACTCGTCGCACCATTGCTTGAAGCGCGGATAGTAGCCCGTATCGAAACCGTCGCAGGCTCTTTTGAGCGCGGCGTGGAAATCTTCGCTGTCATGCGCCTCTGGCAATGCTGGCGTCAGGTCGGCGCCGCCGCCGAACCAGGCCTTGGTGGTGACGATATGGCGGGTGTTCATGTGCACCGCGGGCACGTGCGGATTTTGCATATGCGCCACCAGCGAGATGCCGCTCGCCCAGAAGCGCGGGTCTTCCGCCGCGCCGGGAATGGTCTTGGCGAATTCCGGCGCGAATGCTCCGTACACGGTCGAAACGTTGACGCCGACCTTCTCGAAGACGCACCCGTGCATCAGGCTGATCACGCCGCCGCCGGCATCGGCGCCGTCCGGCGCGGGCCGCGACCAGGCCTGGCGCGCGAAGCGGCCGGCGGGGCGAGCGTCGAATTCGTCCTCGATCGCTTCGAAGGCGGCGCAGATGCGGTCGCGCAAGTCCTCGAACCAGGCCTTGGCGCGCGCCTTCTTGTCGTCGGTCATGGCAATCCCTTGATCTGTCTCAACGCCTCGGCCAGCACGATGGCTCCCGCCTGCGCCACATTGAGCGAACGGCTGCCCGGCTTCATCGGAATGCGCAGCCGCGCGTCGGCCGCCTGGTGCACCGCCTCGGGCACGCCTTCGCTCTCCCGGCCGAGCAGAAGAACATCCTCCGCGCCAAAGGCAAAATCGGTATAGGCGGTCTCGGCCTTGGTGGTCAGCAGAACCAGCCGTGCGCCCGCGCGAGCCTTGAGGAACGCGGCCCAAGAGGCATGGCGGACGATTTCGGCCAGGTCGATATAGTCCATGCCGGCACGGCGCAATTTCTTGTCGTCGAACAGGAAGCCACTAGGCTCGATGATGTCGACCGGCACGCCCAGGCACGCCCCGAGCCTGATCAGAGCGCCGCAATTCTGAGGAATATCAGGCTGGTAGAGGGCGAGGCGCATGGGGTCTTTGTCCTGTTGACTGTAAAGGAAATTTCCTTTACAGAAAGTCCTTATAAAGGAACTTACGGGTAATCTCAATGAGCAAATATGACCGTCTTGGCAGTTATTTACGGCAGTCGGGCATGAGCCAAGTGCCGATGACATTTGCCGAAATCGAGCGCGTGACGGGAACCAAACTGCCCAAGTCTCAAGAATATCAGGCGTGGTGGAGCAACAGCACCTCCAACAACGTGATGACCCAGGTTTGGCTCGATGCCGGCTATCGAACGGAACAAGTCGATACCGTCGCCAGGAAATTGGTTTTCAAGCGCATCGCGGCGCCGCGCCCCACAGGAATGGAGGAGGGCCAACGTATGTTCGAACCGGCAGAAGCAAAAAAGGTAGGCCGCCATCCGTTGATCGGCGCGATGAAGGGCACCTTCACGATCGAACCGGGTTGGGACCTTACAAAACCTGCGCTCGATCCCGAAGAATTGGCGGAATGGGAAGCCAACCTCGATAGAAAGGCAGATATGATCGCGCAGGGTTTGTCGGGAAAGAAATAATGAAACGGCCGATCCTGCTCGACACTTGCGCGGCAATGTGGATCGTCGCAGACGAAATCTCCGATGCGACGGCCCAAGCGCTCGCAGAGGCGCGCGACGCGAACATAGCGACTTACGTCTCGCCCATCACGGCATGGGAAATCGGCATGCTGGCGCGCAAAGGCCGTTTCAGGTCCAGCTACACGCCGCAGCGTTGGTTCGAGCAGCTGATGGCGACGCCCAACACCGCGCTCGCGCAACTGACGCCAGAACTGTTGCTCGAATCCTCGCTGCTGCCGGGTAAGCTGCATGGCGACCCCGCGGACCGGATCATCGCGGCAACCGCCCGCGAATACGGCTTTACCGTCATGACCCGCGACCGATTCTTGCTCGCCTATGCCCGAGAGGGGCATTTGAGCGCGCTGGAATGCTAAGCCCGGCGAGCAAACAGGGTTGGCGTGGCGGCAGCTTGCGATCCCGCGGATAGGTTCCCCCCCGTTAACCGGCCAAGAGTCCGGGGCGGTTGGCATTTTCTGCGGCATCGTGCCGCAAGACCCCCAAAAACCGACTGTCTATTTTAGCACATGCGACTTAGGCGCGCCGTTATTCGCGGGGGCGGGCGTCCGGGAGATGTTGTCCATGCCCGCAGCCAAAAGGTGACCCTCGTGGCGACTGCGACTGAACCGACGCGACGTGACTTCCTTTACATCGCGACGGGGGCCGTTGGGGCCGTGGGCGCCGCTTTCGTCGCCTGGCCGTTCATCGACCAGATGAACCCCTCGAGCGCGGTTCTGGCGCTGGCCTCGATCGAGGCCGACATTTCCACCGTCCAGCCGGGCCAGCAGGTGATCTTTAAATGGCGCGGCCATCCGCTGTTCGTGCGCCGGCGCACCGCCAAGGAGATCGCCGAGGCGCGCGCGGTGCCTCTGTCCGAGCTGATCGACCCCATTGCACGCAACGCCAATCTGCCCGACGACGCGCCCGCCACCGACGCCAATCGCGAGTTCAAGCCCGAATGGCTGGTGCTGATCGGGGTCTGCACGCATCTCGGCTGCACGCCGACGGTCTCCACGCCCCAGGCGCCGCAAGGCGAATATGGCGGCTGGCTCTGCCACTGCCACGGCTCGCAATACGACACCGCCGGGCGTATCCGCAAAGGCCCGGCGCCGCAGAACCTGGCGGTCCCGCCTTACCAATTCCTGTCCGACACCAAGATCAAAGTGGGCTGAGGAGCGAAGCGATGGCTGGCCAATCCACCTACGTCCCCGGCTCCGCCTTTGAGCGCTGGCTGGACAAGCGTCTGCCGATCCTCCGGCTGACGCACGACACGATGACGACCTTTCCGACGCCGCGGAATTTGAACATCTGGTACACCTTCGGCGGCATCCTCGCCTTCTGCCTGGTGGTGCAGATCGTCACCGGCATCATCCTGGCGATGCATTACGTGCCCAGCGCCGATATGGCCTTCAATTCCGTCGAAGGGCGGATCATGCGCGAGGTCAATTACGGCTGGCTGATCCGCACCATCCACGCCAACGGCGCCTCGATGTTCTTCCTCGCCGTCTACATCCACATCTTCCGCGGGCTTTATTACGGCTCCTACAAGGCGCCGCGCGAGCTGATCTGGCTGCTCGGTGTCCTGATCTACATCCTGATGATGGCGACGGCCTTTTTCGGCTACGTCCTGCCGTGGGGGCAGATGTCGTTCTGGGGCGCCACCGTCATCACCTCGCTGTTCTCGGCGCTCGATCAGCTGATCCCGCATCTCGGCACCACGATCACCACCTGGCTGTGGGGCGATTTCGCGGTCGGCGACGCAACGCTCAACCGCTTCTTCTCGCTGCACTACCTGTTGCCGTTCGTGATTGCGGGCGTGGTCGGGTTGCACATCTGGGCGCTGCACGTGAGCGGCAACAACAACCCGCTCGGCATCGACGTGAAAGGCTCGCAGGACACCGTGCCGTTTCATCCCTATTACACGGTGAAAGATGCCTTCTATCTCTCGCTGTTCGTGATCCTGTTCGCGGGCTTCGTGTTCTTCGCGCCGGATTTCTTCGCCAATCCCGACAATTCGGTCCAGGCCAATCCGCTTGTCACCCCGCCCGACATCGTGCCGGAATGGTACTTGCTGCCGTTCTACGCCATGTTGCGCTCGGTGCCGCAGAAGCTGCTCGGCGTCTTGGTGTTGGTCGGCGCGCTGGTCACGCTGGTCTTCGTGCCCTGGCTCGATTCTTCGAAAGTGCGCTCCTGCCGCTTCCGCCCGGTGATGAAGCAGCTGTTCTGGCTGTTTCTGCTCGATTGCCTGCTGCTGGGCTATGTCGGCGCGCAAAGCGCCGACGCGGCGCTGCAGCTTGGCGGCCTCGATCTGCCGCTGGTGTGGCTGGCGCGGCTCGGCACGCTCTATTACTACGGCTTTTTCTGGCTGCTGATGCCGCTGGTCGGACGGCTCGAGAAAACGAAGCCGCTTCCCGAAAGCATCGCCCAAGCCGTGCTGGGCAAGGCGTGAGGAGAAGGAAGATGAAATTCGCTCTCCCGCTTTTCGCTTTTGCGCTCGCGATCGCGCCCGCGGCCGCTCAGGATTACAGCCAGCCCGAACCGCTCAAGCACGAGCAGTGGTCGTTCGAGGGTCCGTTCGGCAAGTTCGACCCCGGCGCGTTGCAACGCGGCTTCCAGATCTACAAAGAGGTCTGCTCGGCCTGCCACAGCCTCAATCTGGTGGCCTTCCACGATCTCGCCGCGCCGGGCGGACCCGGCTTCAGCGAGGCGCAAGCCAAGGCCATCGCCGCCGGCTACAAGATCATCGCCGGCCCTAACGACAAGGGCGAGACCACCGACGCCAACGGCAATCCGCTGACGCGCCAGGGCATCCTGGCCGACCATTTTCCGCCGCCTTTCCCCAACGAGGAAGCGGCGCGCGCGGCCGAGGGCGGCGCGCTGCCGCCGGACCTTTCGGTCATCGTCAAGGCGCGCCAAGGCGGGCAGAATTACGTCTATTCCATCCTCACCGGTTTCGTCGAGAAGCCGCCAAAGGGCTTCAAGGTGCAGGAAGGCAAGTACTACAACCCCTATTTCGCCGGGCGGAACATCTCCATGCCGCCGCCGTTGACCGACAACACCGTCACCTATGCGGACGGCACCAAGGCGACGTTGAGCCAGGAAGCACACGACGTCGTCACCTTCCTCGCCTGGGCGTCGGAGCCGCATCTGGAAGACCGCCATCGCATCGGCTTTCAGGTGATGCTCTATCTGGTGCTGCTGTCGGTGCTTCTGTTCCTGTCCTACCGCAAGATCTGGAAGGACAAGCACTGATCGGAAGACAGGGATCAGGAATCAGGTATCAGAAGCGGCGGGATTCTGATACCTGATACCCGATACCTGATTTTTGAATCCCATGACCAAAACTCTTCTCGGCATCATCGGCGGCAGCGGCGTCTACGATATCGCGGGGCTTGAAGAGGCGCGCTGGGAGCGCGTGAAAAGCCCGTGGGGCGAACCTTCCGACGCGCTCCTGTTCGGCCGCTATGGCGGCATCGACATGGTGTTCCTGCCGCGCCACGGCCGCGGCCATATCCAGACGCCGTCAACCATCAACTACCGCGCCAATATCGACGCGCTAAAGCGCGCGGGCGCGACCGAGGTGATCTCGGTTTCGGCTTGCGGCTCGTTGAAAGAGGAATTGCCGCCGGGCACCTTCGTGATGGTCGATCAGTTCATCGACCGCACCTTCGCGCGCGAAAAGAGCTTCTTCGGACCCGGCTTCGTGGCGCATGTCTCGATGGCCCATCCGGTATCCGCGCGGCTGTCGAAGCTGCTTGCCGACGCCGCGGCGCAGGAAGGCATCCCGCACGCCAAAGGCGGCACCTACATCTGCATGGAGGGTCCGCAATTTTCGACGTTGGCGGAATCCGAGCTTTACCGCTCTTGGGGTTGTTCGGTGATCGGCATGACCGCGATGCCCGAGGCCAAATTGGCGCGCGAGGCGGAGCTGCCTTATGCGCTGGTCGCCATGGTCACCGATTACGATTGCTGGCATCCCGGCCACGATCACGTCACGGTCGACGCCGTGATCAAGGTGCTGCACGCCAACTCCGCCAACGCCCGCAAGCTCGTCTGCCGCGCGGCGGAGATGTTGGGGCCGCAGCACACGCCCGAGCCCGCCATCGAACGCGTGCTCGACACGGCTCTGCTGACCGCGCCCGATAAGCGCGATGTGGCGCTCACCGCGAAGCTTGATGCGGTGGCGGGCAGGGTGCTGCGCGCCGCTTCTTGAGCCATAGCCGGGCGAACACCAGCGCCGCGCCGACCGCATAAAATGGCCCATAGGTCCAAGGCACCAGCCGCAGCCAGCTTTCCGGCAGCCAGTACATGTCGCGCACCCAATGACCGTGCCTGCCAGCCAGGTCCTCTGCCCACTCTTGCATCGGGCACACCCAGCCATGCGTTGCCAGTATGACGAGATTAAGCAAAGGCCAGATGAGAGCGATCGCGAGCAGTCCGTCCCGCGCCGGGCTCAGCCCGCGATATGCGGCATAATAGAGGTAGCAAAGCGACGCAGTGGACAACACCGCGATCAGGCTGTGGCTGGCGATCAGAATCTGCAATAAAGTGTCGGTGTCCATCGCCGTTCCCGGGCGGCGCAACGCGGTGAGGAGCCAGCATGCTGGATTTCAAGGATACCATCCGCACCATTCCCGATTATCCCAAGAAAGGCGTGATGTTCCGCGACGTGACGACGCTGTTCGGCAATCCGCGCGCCTTCCGCTCGGCGGTGGACGCGCTGGTGCAGCCCTACGCCGGCGTGCGCATCGACAAGGTGGCGGGGATCGAAGCGCGCGGCTTCATCCTCGGCGGCGCGGTGGCGCATCAGCTCTCCACCGGCTTCGTTCCCATCCGCAAGAAGGGCAAGCTGCCGTATAAGGTGATCGGTGAGGAATACGATCTCGAATACGGCAAGGACCGCATCGAAATCCACATCGACGCCGTGAAGCAGGGCGAATATGTGGTGGTGGTCGACGATCTCATCGCCACCGGCGGCACCGCCTTTGCCAGCATCAAGCTGCTCGAACGGGCGGGCGCGAAAGTGGTGGGCTGCTGCTTCGTCATCGACCTGCCCGAGCTCGGCGGCGCCGACAAGATCCGCGCGCTGGGCAAGGAAGTGACGACCCTGGTGGCCTTTGAAGGGCACTAGGAGCGCCCGAAGGAAGAAACCATGAAACTCTACATGAATCCCGCTTCGCCGTTTTCGCGCAAGGCGCGCGTCATCGCCCGCGAGCTGAACCTGATGGCGCTGGTCGAGGAGATCGCGGTCAATCCCGCGACCAGCGAGGAGATCCGTCGCGTCAATCCGCTGGGCAAGATTCCGGCGCTGATCCTCGACGACGGTTCGGCGCTGTTCGATTCGCCGGTGATCTGCGAATATCTGAACGATCTCGGCGGCGGCAAGTTCTTTCCCGGCACCAGTCTGTTGCGCGAGAATTCGGGGCGCTGGCGGGCGCTTGGCCTGCAGGCGCTCGGCGACGGCCTGGCCGATGCCGCCGTGGCGCGCACCTACGAGCTGCGCCGGCCCGAAGGCGAAAAGAGCGCCGCGTTCGTCGCCAAGCAGGAGGCCGTCATCGCCCGTTCGCTCGACGCGCTCGAAGCCATGCGCTTCGCCAAAGTGCCATCCATCGGCGAGATCGCGGTGGCCTGCGCCGTCGGCTATCTCGATTTGCGCTGGCCCGAGCTCGGCTGGCGCGCGGCGCGGCCCAATCTCGCCGCCTGGTACAACGAGTTCGCCAAGTTCCCCTCGATGGTCGCCACCGCGCCGGCGAACCCGGCATGAAGATCGCGGGCCACGCCACTCGCACCATCTGGCCGCGCGCCGATGGTTCGGTGGAAGTGATCGATCAGACCAAGCTGCCGCATCGTTTCGCGACAGCGGTGCTCGTCACGCCGGAAGACTGCGCGCGCGCGATCAAGACCATGCTGGTGCGCGGCGCGCCCTTGATCGGCGCCACCGCCGCTTACGGCCTCGCCTTGGCGATGCGCACCGACGCCTCGGACGCGGCGCTCGCCGCCGCCCACGAGCTGCTACTGGAAACGCGGCCGACCGCCGTCAATCTGCGCTGGGCGCTTGAACGGATGAAGCAGGCGCTGCTCAACCGTCCGCCTGCGGAGCGTGCCGCCCGAGCCTGGGCGGAAGCGGGCGCGATCTGCGACGAAGACGTGGAAGTCTGCCGACAGATCGGCGTGCATGGGCTCGAAATCCTGCGCCAAGCGGCGGCGAAGAAGCGCGGCGAAAGGCTCAACATCCTCACCCATTGCAATGCCGGGTGGCTCGCTTGCGTCGATTGGGGCACGGCGCTGGCGCCGATCTACATGGCGCATGATGAAGGCATCGCCGTGCATGTCTGGGTCGACGAGACCCGCCCGCGCAACCAGGGCGCTTCGCTCACCGCTTACGAGCTCGGCGCCCACGGCGTGCCGCACGACATCATCGCCGACAATGCCGGCGGCCATTTCATGCAGCGAGGCGAGGTCGATCTCTGCCTCGTCGGCGCCGACCGCGTGACGCGAAACGGCGACGCCGCCAACAAGATCGGTACTTATTTGAAGGCGCTCGCCGCGCGCGACAACGATGTGCCGTTTTACGTGGCGCTGCCCTCTTCGACCATCGATTGGACGCTGGCCTCGGGCCGCGACACTCCGATCGAGGAACGCTCCGCCGACGAAGTGCTGAAGATGACCGGCCGCTTGCCGTCGGGCAAAGTGGCGAGCATCGAGATCGCCGCGCCGGGATCGCCCGCGCGCAATCCCGGCTTCGACGTAACGCCGGCGCGGCTGGTCACCGCCTTCATCACCGAACGCGGCGTGTGTGAGGCGAGCGAGGCGGGATTGCGCTCACTGTTTCCGCGATAACCCCCTTTGTCATCCCCGGCGAGCGCGGCGTAAGCCGCGCGAGGGAAGGGGACCTAGGTCGCGACACCCGCGGATTGCCGAAAGGGTTGAAAGGACGGGTCGTTTTACCGTCAAACATTGCCCGGTGTTGCCACCTGGGTCCCCTTCCCTCGCATTCGTGCGGATCGCACGAATGCTCGCCGGGGATGACAATCAGGTTTCATTCGCCCGAAACAGCGCAATCGTCCGCTCGCGCGCGAGTTTCGCGGAGGCCGCGTCGTGATGGGTCGGGCGGTCGGAGTTGAAGCCGTGGCCGGCGTCGTAGAGATAGACTGTCGCCTCGGGATGGCGCGCGGCGAATTTCTTGACGCCGTCGAGCGGAATGCCGGCATCGCTCTTGCCGAAATGGCAGATAGTCGGGCATTTCGGCGTCTCTTCGATCAAGTCGGTCGGCACCATGCGCCCGTAATAGCTCGATGCCGCCGCCAAGCCGTCGCAACGGCAAGCCGCGGCATAGACCACCGAGCCGCCGAAGCAATAGCCGACGATGAACACCGGGCCGCTGAGCACGTCGATGCAAACCTGCACATCGGCGACGCGGCTCTCGATCGGTGCGCCATAGGCCAGCGCCGCGCCTTTCTGCATTTCCTCCGACGTATAGCCTGAGACGAAGCCCGGCGCTTGCCGGTCGAACAGCGCCGGCGCCAACACCTCGTAGCCGTCGGCCGCGTAACCGTCGCAACAGTCCTTGATGTGCTCGGTGATGCCGAAGATTTCCTGGATCAGCACCAGTCCGCCGCGCCGCACGCCCTCAGCCGCCACGTGATAGACGCCGAGCCCCACGCCGTCGGCCATCGTCATCGTTCGCATCGTGCCTTTGCTCATGGGACCTCTCTTCGGGCAAGCAGAACCTTGCCGGTGAAGCGTAGGAAAATCTCGCCGCCGTCGTCGCGCGCTTGGTTGTTGCTGAGAACGAGGCCGAGCTCGGGGCGCGTCTTCCAGTCGGTCTTGCCGGTCACTTCGGTCGAGAACCACAGCCGCGTGCCGGGCCGCACCGGCTTCAGCCAGCGCAAATCCTGAAAGCCCGGCGAGACGGCCGGCCCTTCGCTCGGCGATCTCAGACGATCTTCCACCATCAGCCCCATCCAGATCGCGGTGACGAGCCAGCCGGAGGCGACCAAGCCGCCGTAAGGTGAGGCTTTCGCCGCTTCGGGATCGAGATGAATGGGCAGCGGATCGTAGCGCCGCGCGAACGCGATGATCTCCTCTTGGCGAAACGTATGCGCGCCCAATTCACGGTGCGCGCCGACGACGACATCCTCGAAGAACATCAGCTTCTCCGTTCGAACATCGTGGTGGTGAGGATGGCGGCGACGCGGCCGCGCTGGTTGAGCAGGTCCCAACGCCATTTGACGAAGCCGATATCGGCGCGGCTCTTGGGCAGGCTCGTGGCGATCACCTCGATCTCGACGCGCAATTCGTCGCCGGGGCGCACCGGCTTCAGCCAGCGGCAATCCTCCACCTCCGCGCCGCCGGCGCAGGCGGTGCGCGCCAACAGCCCGTCGATGACCAGCCGCCTGGCGATGGCGCAGACCTGCCAGCCGGAGGCCGCCAGCCCGCCGAGCACCGTCCGCTTCGCCGCCTCGTCGTCGAGATGATGGGGCTGCGGATCGTATTGCCGCGCGAAGTCCACGATCTCTTCCGCCGTCAACCGGTAACGGCTGTCCAGCGCCAGCTTCTGGCCGGGGGCGAAGTCCTCGAAATGGAGCAGCATTTGGTCGTGCAATATGATGGTCCCGCCAAGCAAAGCCGGTGGCGCAATGTCACAGCAAGCCGTAGTTTCGGCAAGACGGGAGACGAGAAGATGGACGAAGCCTACCCTTACGCAACCCACCTGGACATCCGCTTCGGCCCGCTGGAGCTGGTGGATACGCCGGCGCTGATCAAGGCGTGTACGGACCGCTGGTATAACCAGACCCTGTGCAGGGTGAATGATTCCGTGGTCCGCCTCGGCGTCCTGGAGGGCGAATACCACTGGCACAAGCACGACAAGGACGACGAGTTCTTCTATGTCGTCGAGGGGCGATTCCTGGTCGATCTGGAAGGCCGCAGCGTCGAATTGCTGCCGGGACAGGGTTTCGTGGTGCCCAAGGGCGTCGTCCATCGCACCCGCGCGCCGGAGCGCTGCGTGATCCTGATGGTGGAGACCGCCGCCATCGTGCCGACCGGAGATGCCTGACGTCCCTCTGCTGCGGCCGACGGCTCACGTGTTGAAGCGGAAGTGCATCACGTCGCCGTCCTGCACGACGTAATCCTTGCCTTCCAGCCGGAATTTGCCCGTCTCGCGCGCCCCCGCTTCGCCGCCGCTTGCGACATAATCGTCATAGGCGATGGTCTCGGCGCGGATGAAGCCGTGCTCGAAATCGGTGTGGATGACGCCAGCCGCTTCCGGCGCGCGCGCCCCTTTGGTCACCGTCCAGGCGCGCGATTCCTTCGGTCCCGCGGTGAAGAAGGTGATGAGGCCGAGCAGCGCATAGCCGGCGCGGATCAGCCGGTTCAACCCTGGCTCGCCCAGGCCGAGGCTGGCGAGAAATTCCGCGCGTTCCTCGCCCGGCAATTGCGCCACTTCTTCTTCGATGCGCGCCGAGATGACGATGACGCCGGCGCCTTGGCGCCGCGCCATCGCTTCGGCCGCAGCGGAATATTCGTTGCCGGTCGCGGCGGAAGCTTCCTCGACATTGCAGACATACAGCACCGGCTTTTGGGTCAAGAGGCCCAGTTCGCGATAAGGCTTCTGCTCTTCATGCGAAAGCTCGGCCAGCCGCGCCGGCTTGCCCTCGCGGAGCAGCGCCAGCGCCTTGCCCATCAGCGCGGCCGCTTCCTTGGCCTCCTTCTCGCCGGAATGGGCTTTCTTTTCGAGCGGCTTGATGCGCTTCTCAAGGCTTTCGAGATCGGCAAGCATCAGTTCGGTTTCCACCGTCTCGGCGTCGCTCACCGGATCGATGCGGTGTTCGACATGGGTGATGTCGTCGTCCTCGAAGCAGCGCAGCACGTGCACGATGGCATCGACCTCGCGGATGTTGGCGAGGAACTGATTGCCCAGCCCTTCGCCCTTCGAGGCGCCGCGCACCAGCCCGGCGATGTCCACGAAAGTGATGCGGGTGGGGATGATCTCGGCCGATTTGGCGATCGCCGCGAGCGTGTCGAGGCGCGCGTCGGGCACCGCCACGTCGCCGACATTGGGCTCGATGGTGCAGAAGGGATAATTCGCCGCCTGCGCCGCGGCCGTCTGGGTCAGCGCGTTGAAGAGCGTGGATTTGCCGACATTGGGCAGTCCCACGATGCCGCATTTGAAGCCCATCTAACCACCTCCCCACAAGGGGGAGGCAATATCCTGTTCGCTTTTAATCACGGCGTCTCGTCTTTCTTTTTGTCCGTCTTAGGCTTGGGCGGATGCAGAACCAGCGCCGCCTTGTTCATGAATCCCGCATCGTCGTCACGCGCCAGGAGCGGCGCGGCCTCGGCGATCGCCGACAGCAGCGGCACCAGCCAATCCTCGTCGGCCTTGGTGAAGTTTGCCAGCACATGGCCGTGCACGCGCGCCTTGTCGCCGGGATGGCCGACGCCGACACGCACGCGACGATAATCCGGCCCGAGCGTGGCCGTGATCGAGCGCAAGCCGTTATGGCCGGCATCGCCGCCGCCGGTTTTCACCTTCAGCTTACCGGCGGCGAGATCGATTTCGTCGTGCATCACCACGACGGCCTCGAGCGGCAGCTTCAGAAACCGCGCCGCCGCGCCAACCGATAAGCCGCTGTCATTCATATAAGTCATCGGCTTGAGCAGATAGGTCTTGCGCCGTGCCAGCGCGCCCTCGGCGAAGAGGCCTTGGAACTTGGCGCGCCACGGCCCGAATTCGTAGCTCTCGCGAATGACGTCGACGGCCATGAAGCCGGCATTGTGCCGGTTCCTCGCATATTGCGCGCCGGGGTTGCCTAAGCCGACAACGAGTAAGGGTGTTTCGCTCATCGCGTGACGGCAACCAGAAGTCGGAAATCAGAAGCCAGAAATCAGAATATACAATCGGAATCGCGTTCCGATTTCTGATTTCCGACTTCTGATTTCATTTTTTCTCCGGCGCCTTTGCCGCGGCCGGTGCCTTGGTGGCGGCTGGCGCAGCCGCAGCAGCACCGGCAGCGGCGCCGGCGGCAGCAGCAGGCGCGGCGGCGGGAGCGGCTTCGGCGGCGGGCGCGGCTTCCTCTTCGGGCGGCGCGGCGGCGGCGGCAGCAGCCGCAGCGGCGGCGGCGCGCGCCTCTTCGATCACATGGCTCGGCGCCACGATCGAGGCGACGGTGAAGTCGCGGCCCTGGATCGCCGGGCGTACGCCCTCGGGCAGCTTGAAAGCCGAGATGTGCATCGAGTCGCGGATTTCGAGGCCGGAAAGATCGCCTTCAAGAAAATCGGGAATGTTGTCGACCGGGCAGATCAGCTCGACCTCGTGGCGCACCACGTTGAGCACGCCGCCGCGCTTGAGGCCCGGCGAGTTCTCCTGGCCCTTGAAGCGCACCGGAATGGCAAGGCGCACGCTCGCCCCCTCCGCCAGCCGCATGAAGTCGACATGCACCGGCCGGTCGCTCACCGGATCGACCTGCAGCGCGCGCGGGATGACGCGCGTCTTCTTGCCCGCGACGTCGAGCAGGAACGGCGTGGTCAGGAAGGCGCCGGTCTCGACATGACGCGCCAGCTCCTTGGCCTCCACTGCGACGGTCTCTGGCGCCTCCGCGCCGCCATAGACGATGCCGGGCACGTAGCCCTGGCGGCGGGTCTGGTAGGCGGGGCCTTTGCCGGTGCCCGAACGCGGGCTGGCGGCGAGTTCTTGGATCTGGCGCATGACCGGGAAGTCCTTGTATTCCAACCGCTTATGCGGATGGCAGGCCCCTAAAGGTGCCGGGAAGCGTGGCTTTTAGCGGAAGGACGGGGCCAAGGCAACCGCATCAATGCACGCGGTCTTCCAGGATGTCCTCGACATAGACCATCTGCACCAGCACCCACAGCACCACGGCGAGCGGAGTGGCAAGTACCGCGCCCCAGATGCCGAACAACGGGCTGAACACCAAGATGGCGAGCAGGTTCACCACCGGCGGCAAGGACACCGTCCAGCGCTGCAGCAAGGGCTGGCTGATATTGCCTTCGATGGTGAGCACCACGAGATAGACGATGCCTGCTTCCAGCGCCAGGGTGGGGCTGACGCTCAGCGCCAGAAGCAGGCCGGGGATGGTCGCCAAGAGCGGCCCGATATAGGGCACGAACACGGCCACGCCCGACAGCACCGCCAGGGCGATGGGCAAGGGCACGCCGATCAGCCACATGCCGAACCAGGTCATGACGCCGAGCAGCAGCATGTCGAGCGTCATGCCGATCAGCCAGTTCTGCAGCGCCTTGGACATGGCGTCGAGAATCTCGCGGGCGCGGGCCCGCCGGCGTGGCGGCAACAGCCGGATCAAGCCTTTGAGATAGGTGGACGGATCGGCGGCGAAATAGATGCCGACCGCGATCATCAGCACCACCTCGCCCAGCCAGCCCAAGATGCCACCGGCCAGCGGCAGCGCCGCCAGAAGCCTCAAAGTGGCCTCGGACGATTGCCCGACGGCGGCCAGCAGGCTGCGGCCGATGGCATATTCATTGAGCCAATCGCGGGCGGATTCGATGGCACCCGGAATTTGGTCGATCAGGGCGGAGACCTGCTGGCTCGCCAGCGCGCCGAACAGGAAGAAGAAGGCGACGGCAATGGCGGCCAACCCCAGGGTCGTGACGATCAACGCGATGCGGTCGGGCAGCCGCAGATAGCGCGCCAGGGGCGCGGCGATGTTGCGCAGCGCCACCGCCACCACGATGCCGCCGAAGATCAGGATCAGCACCAAGGACACGCGCCACAAGGCGAAGATCAGCGTCGCGATCAGCGCCACGATCAGAACGCGGCGCACAAACAACGCCTCGCTGGTTTGAGGCGGTGGAACGCGCGGCCCGGAGATGTCGTCCTTGCTGGTCATCGCGGCGAATCTCGCCGCGAGGATACACGTTTTTTCGCCGGCGGCGGGCTGGCGTATTCCCAGGCCTCACGCACCAGCGCCGCAAGCTCCTTTTTGGCGACCCGCTTCAATTGGACGAGGATGATGGGCGTCTTGCCCCACATGAGTTTGACGAAAGTCTCGGGATCGGCCTCGAACAGGAACTCTTTGCGCTCGGTCGGCAGATGCAGATAGAGCCCGTCGGGGCGGATCACCGCGAAGATGCGCTTCTTGGTGCGGAAGGCGGGCCTGCCCCAATGATCGACCTCGACCACGCCATCGAGTGCCAATGCGATCTTGCGAATGTCTGCTTGGGTGGACATGGTGACCCGGAAGAGCAAGCCGCTCAGGCTAGCATGCAAGCGGCGCTCAATCGAACAAGCTTGATACGCTTTCTTCCTTGCTGATGCGGCTGATGGCTTCGCCTATCAGTCCGGCGATGGAGATGCGCCGGATGTTGGGGCATTTGCGCACCTCGTCGGTGGCGGCGATCGAATCGGTCACCACCATCGACTTCAGCGCCGAGGTCTGGATGCGCGCCACCGCGCCGCCCGACAGCACGCCGTGCGTGGCGTAGGCGTAGACCTCCTTGGCACCCGCCTTCTCCAGCGCGTCGGCCGCGTTGCAGATGGTGCCCGCCGAATCGACGATGTCGTCCACCAGGATGCAGGAGCGCCCTTCGATGTCGCCGATGATGTTCATCACCTCGCTCTCACCGGCCCGCTCGCGCCGCTTGTCGACGATGGCGAGGTCCGCGCCGATGCGCTTGGCCAGCGCGCGGGCCCGCACCACGCCGCCGACATCCGGCGACACCACCATCAGATGGTCGCCCTGGCCGAGGTAGTCCTTGATGTCCTTGGCGATGATCGGCATGGCGTAGAGATTGTCGGTCGGGATGTCGAAGAAGCCCTGGATTTGCCCGGCGTGCAGATCAACGGTGAGCACGCGGTTGGCGCCCGCCTCGACGATCAGGTTGGCGACCAGCTTGGCGGAAATGGGGGTGCGCGGGCCGACTTTGCGGTCCTGCCGCGCATAGCCGAAATAGGGGATCACCGCGGTGATGCGGCGCGCCGAAGCCCGGCGCAGCGCATCGATGATGATCAACAGCTCCATCAGATTGTCGTTGGCGGGAAAGCTGGTGGATTGCACCACGAACATGTCCTCGCCGCGGACGTTCTCCTGAATCTCGACGAAGATTTCCAGGTCGGCAAAGCGGCGCACCGCAGCCTTGGTGGGGGTGACTTTGACGTATTGCGCGATGGCCGCGGCAAGAGCGGGATTGGAATTGCCCGCGATCAGCTTCATGCCAGGATGCTTGATCTCGCCCATGACCCCGATCCCGTTTCTGTGACGTTTTGGTGACCGGCTTGTAGCAAGGCGAGGGAGGTGGGTAAACGGATTTGTTAGGGCCTCAACGCGATGGCGGAAACCTGCCGGCCGTAATCCTTTTCGCCGGCATGGGTGGTGCGGCGGTAGCTGAAGAAATCGTCGCGGCGCGCGTAGGTGCAGGCCGAGAGCGTGTCGACATTCGCCGCGCCTGCGTCGGCGAGCCGCAGCGCGACAAAGGCTTCCAAATCGAAGCGGAAATGGCTGGCGCGCGCGCTGGGCACGAAGAAGCGCTCGTGCGCGGGATCGGCGGCGAGGAAAGCCGCGCGGAATTCCGGCCCCACTTCGTAATGGACTTGGCTGATGCAAGGCCCGATGGCGGCAGCGATGCGCGTGCGCCCTGCGCCAAGCTTCTCCATCGTCGCAACCGCCGCTTCGATCACCCCGCCGAGCGCGCCTTTCCAGCCGGCATGAACCGCGCCGATCACGCCGGCCTCGGCATCCGCCAGCAGGATCGGCGCGCAGTCGGCAGTAAGGATGCCAAGCGCCAAGCCGGGCCGGTTTGTCACCATCGCGTCGGCTTGCGGGGCCGCGCCGATCGGCCAAGGTTCCGTGACGGTCACGACCTTCGGACTGTGGATTTGATAAAGCGTCAGCAGCGGCGCGCCGAGGACGGCTTCGACGCGGCGTCGGTTCTCGATCACTCGCGCGCGTTCGTCACCCGATCCCGGCCCACAGTTGAGAGAAGCAAAAATGCCCTCGGACACGCCGCCTTGCCGCCCGAAAAATCCGTGGGCGATGCGGGGCGTAATTAGTTTCTCGGACTGAAGAACAAGCATGATCAAAATCCCGGCGGCGCGGGGGCGTCGTGGCGCGCGATGGCGAGAGCCTGGAACAAGCTGCCCATCTTGTCCGGATGCACCAAGCGTTCGACGGCCGCGGCGATGGCGCGCGCCGCTTCGGGATTGGCGGCCATAAGCTTTCCGGCGCGCGGGCCGATGCCAAGCGAGGTCAGCAAATCGCCTTGCGCCATCGGGCCGTAAACCGCTGCGCCGCCCGCGCGCGCGGCTGCGGTGAGCGCGGCGAAGTCCACATGCGCCGACAGATCGCCGTCGCACTCCAGCACCGGCGCGAATTCACCCGCGGTTACGGCTTGCAGCGTCTCGCCGTATCCCGGCGCGCCATAGCCGTAATCGACGATCAACGCCGCTCCGCCATGCGCGGCAATGGCGCGCGCGATGGTTTCGACCAACGCCGCGGCGGCCGGCGCGATCTCGCTGACGCCGCCGATTGGTGCATCCTTTCGACCTTGCGCAATCAGATGATCCGCCGGCACCGGCGACAGCGCAAAAGCCAGCGCGCCGTCCACCACCGTCACCATGCGCTCGCGCCAGCCATTTTCCGTCTTCACGAATTGATGGATCGGCAGGCAATCGAAGAACTCGTTGGCGAGGAGATAAAGCGGCCGTGCGTCGCTCGACTCGAAACGCGACTGCCAGGAAACATCGAATCTCTTCAGCTTCTCGCGCTGGATCGCTTCGAGCACAGGATTGGCTTCGACCAGCACGACCTCGCCATCATCGAGAAATTCGGGAACCGCCGCCGAGATGGCGCGCAGCGCATCGGCCATCAACGTGCCGCGCCCCGGGCCGAGTTCGACCAGCAGCGGCTGCGCCGGCCGTCCCTGGTCGTGCCAAGCCTGCGCCACCCACAGCCCGAGGAGCTCGCCGAAGATCTGGCTGATCTCCGGCGCGGTGGTGAAATCGCGGCCGATCGGATCGCGCGCCGCGTAAGCACCCGCTTGCGGATCGTAGAGCACCGCCGCCATGAACTGCGCGATGGAGAGCGGGCCTTGGGCCGCGATCAGGCGCGCGATGCGGCCGGCGAGCGCGTTCATGCCGGCGCGGGCTTGCGCACGAGCGCGTACCAGAAGAAGAACGCGGCTGCCGCCCACATCGGCAGGCTGAGCGCCATACCCATGGAGAACCAGCCGGTGATCATCGATTCCGAATCGCGGAAGAACTCGCCCACGAACCGCGCCAAGCCGTAGCCGGTGAAGAACACCGCCGTCATCAATCCCGGCCGCTCGTGCAGGCGGAACTTGCGCAGGCAAAACTGCATCACGAGGAACAGCAGAATGCCCTCCAGCGCCGCCTCATAAAGCTCGCTGGGATGGCGCGGCCGATTGTCTTCGGCGCGCGGAAACACCATCGCCCAAGGCACGTTCGACGGCTTGCCCCATAATTCGCCGTTGATGAAATTGGCGAGGCGCCCGAAGAACAGTCCGATCGGCACCACCGCGGCCAGCTGGTCGCCCACCTTGAACGGGTCGAGCTTGCGGTTCCTGCAGAACAAGAGCAGCGCCACGACGACGCCGATCAGCCCGCCGTGGAACGACATGCCCCGCAGCTCGGGCACCCAGCCGTTCCATTCGGCGAGCAACCGCCAGGGATGGTCGAGATAATCCATCGGCAAGCCGGCGCAGTCGCGTCCCGTCCAGAGGCCGCAGAAAAAGATGCCGTAGAACAGGTCGTAGCCGAGCCGGCCGCCGACGATGACGCCGAGCACGATCCAGACGAACAGATCGCCGATGTCGTCGGCGGTCGCCGGCGCCTTGCGCTTGAACGGCGGATTCGTCCAAAGATTTTTTTGGCGCAGGGTGTGCACCAAAAGCCACCAGCCGAGCAGCAGCCCGCCGATGTAAGAGAGCGCGTACCAGCGTAGCGCGAACGGCCCGATCTGGAAGATGACCGGACTGATTTGGGGATAGGGAAGGACCATCGCGGTTAACACGCTCTGCTTCGCCGGCCCTGTCAAGAAGGTAATCGCCACCTCGCCAATCGCGTCGCGCTTGGCTAAGTAATGGCCATCAGGAGGCAGCTCCCATGCAGACGGATAATCCCTTCCTCGACGGTCTGGCGCGGCTCTTCACCGACGCTACCGGCGCGGCGCAAAGCCTAAGGGCGGAAATCGACAGCTTCGTGAAGCAGCGGCTGGAGAAGCTGGTCGCCGACATGGATTTCGTGCCGCGCGAAGAGTTCGAAGCGGTCAAGGCGATGGCCGCCAAGGCGCGCAGCGAGAACGAACGACTCGAAGCGCGCCTCAAGGCCCTCGAAGGGTGCCTGCGCGCGCCGGCTGCCAAGCGGCGCATGCCGCCACGTCACACGGTCTGAAAGCTGTGGGCGGCTGCCCCAGGCGTGGCGCAGAGACTCTTGTCACTCCACAAAATCTTGTGTCAGGTTGACACCTGACTGCTTCGTTTTGCGTCGCGCCAGGAGCCGAGGGATGACCGTTATCCACCAGGACGAATCCGTAAGCCGCCCTCATCCGCTCGACATGCTCGAGCGCACGGTGGAGGAGAACGGCTGGGCGTTCGAGCGCTCGGGCCCCGACGAGCTCAATCTTTCCGTCGCCGGGCGCTGGTCGGACCATCATTTCAGCTTCACCTGGCGCGAGGATCTGCAGTCGCTGCATCTGTCCAGCGCCTTCGACATGCGGGTGACCGGCCAGACCCGCCGGGCCGACGTGGCGGCGCTGCTCATGCATGTCAACGCGCGGCTGTGGATCGGCCATTTCGACCTGTGGCCCGACGACGGCACCATCGTCTTCCGCCACGCCATGATCTTCCCCGACGCGCACGCCAGCGCGGCGCAATGCGAGGCGCTGCTGAACCTGGCACTGGAGGCTTGCGAGCATTACTACCCGGCCTTTCAGTTCGTGTTATGGGGCGGCAAATCCGCCGAGGAAGCCGTCGCCGCGGCGGTGTTGGAATGCGCCGGACAGGCGTAAGCCCCATCCTACTCATCGGCGCGGGCAAGATGGGCGGCGCGCTCGCCAAAGGCTGGCTCAAGCACGGGCTCGGTCCGGTGATTGCCGTCGAGCCCAAGCCGTCGCCCGCGCTGAAGAGGCTGAAAGGCCTTACCCTCGTCGCCGCGCTTGAGGATCTGCCGGCGCAGCGCTTTCGCGCCTGCGTGGTGGCGATCAAGCCGCAAGTTCTGAAGGGTGAGGCTGAGCGCCTCAAAGCGATCGCCGCCGCGGGCACGCCGATGATCTCGATCGCCGCTGGCACGCGCGTGGCGTTTCTCGCCAGAGCCTGGGGCAAGAAGGCGCGCATCCTGCGCGCCATGCCCAACACGCCGAGCGCCGTCGGCCGCGGCATCACCGCGCTCTACGCCGCACCAAGCGCGACGGCGACCGACCGAAGGCTCGCGCAAAGCCTGCTCGTCGCGTTGGGCGAGGTCGTTTGGATCGAACGCGAAGCGCTGATCGACGCGGTGACTTCAGTGTCCGGTTGCGGCCCCGCTTACGTTTTCGCCTTGGTCGAAGCGCTGGCGGAAGCTGGCAGCGCGCAAGGCCTTTCGCGCGAGATGGCCGAAAAACTGGCGCGCGCCACGGTGTGCGGCGCCGGCGCCTTGCTCGATGCCGATTCGCGCCCGCCCGCCGACTTGCGCCGCGACGTCACCAGCCCGGGCGGCGCGACCGAAGCAGGGCTGAAAGTCTTGCTCGGCGGCCTACACGCGCTGCTGGCAAAAACCGTCGCTGCCGCCCGCAAACGGGCCCAGGAATTGTCGCGCTGACAGCGCCGTTCGGCTTGATCCTTACCTAGGGGCAGGCGGGGCTTGCTTCTGTCTGTCCGAGCGGAATGCTAAGCTGCGTTTTGTCCGCAGGGCACTTGGGGAATTGCACCAGAACGATCTTTCGAAAGCCTGACAGTTTCACCCTCCTCCAATCCTGCGGATTTCTGATCCGATGACGCAAAGGAGGATAACCACATGTCAGTCCAGACGAACATTATTGGCTTTGCATTGGCCAGCGTGCTGCTCTCGGGCGTTGCCTTGGGGCAAGGGATGAACAGAGCAATCGTCGTGGGGCACCCACTGCCGATGCTTGGCCCGTGTGCACCTGGTTTTACCGCAACGCCGGCCGTGCCCAATGCGGCCTATCCCAAGGGCCCGGGCGGCGCTTACACCTGCACGATGTCCATCCCTGCTCCCGCGTGCAATGTCAGCGGCTATAGCGCCGCAACAGCCTATTTGCCGGCACCTCCGGGTAAACTCGTCGGCCCGGTTTCGCCGTTCTCGCCTTTCACGCTGCAGAACGGGAGGCTGTCCTACACCTGCTTTGCGCCGGGTCCGCCGCCGAAATAAATAAGGCGAGGCGCCGCGCCTGCAAACCAGGCCTGTTCGCGTCCACTCGGCGATCGCATGATCGCCGAGTGGACGGCGCCAAGTTGACCTCTCTCTTTACGAAGGGCGGCGCTATAGCGGCAGTCTGACCGTCGCGCGCAAGCCGCCGTCGGGACTGTCGCTCAGAATGAGTTCGCCGCCATGGCCACGCGCGATGTCGCTAGCGATAGCGAGGCCGAGCCCTACTCCGCCGGTCTGCAGATTGCGTCCTTCGTCGAGCCGGTGGAACGGCTTGAGCGCCTCTTCGCGTTTCTCCGGCTTGATGCCCGGTCCGTCGTCGTCGACATGGATTTCGGCGAAGCGCTCCTCGCGCAGGAGCGACACGCGCACCTGGCGGCCGTGTTTCAGCGCGTTGTCGATCAGATTGGTGAGACAGCGGCGCAGCGCCTGCGGCTTGACGGCCATGAACGTGCCGGACGGCGCCTCGAGCCGCAAGCCTTCGCCGCCGGGGCGCGCGCGCGCCGCCGCCTCGGCCGTTTCGCGCACCAGATCGCCCAGATCGACGAGCTGCGCCTTCTCGCCGCCTTCGCCGCGCGCGAAGTCCAGATATTCGTCGAGCATGCGCCCCATCTCGGCGATGTCGGCGCGCAAGGCTTCGATCTCGGGGCCCGGCTTCATCATCGCCAGCTGCAGGCGGATGCGGGTGAGCGGTGTCTTCAGATCGTGGCTGACGCCCGCCAGCATCTCGGTGCGCTGCTGCACGTGCCGCTCGATGCGTTCGCGCATGGTGAGAAAGGCCTGCGCCGCCCGCCGCACCTCGATGGCGCCGTAAGGCTTGAAGTCGGGCACCGCGCGGCCTTTACCAAACGCATCCGCAGCACGCGCCAAGCGTTCAATAGGCCGCACTTGGTTGCGCAGGAACAGGATCGCCACCGCCAACAGGATCAGCGAGGAGCCCACCATCAGGATGACGAACAGGTCCGGGCTCGCCACGGTGACGCGGTCGCGCGGCACCACGATGTGAAGCGCGCCGTCATGCACGTCGACGTCGATGGTGAAGACGTCGGCCAGGCCCCTGGTATGGAAATGGCGCGTCTCACCGATCTGCTGGGCGATCACTTCGTCGAGCGCCTGGTCGATGGTGTTGCGGCGCGGACGATGGCGCGAGGGCTTGATATCCACGCCGGGCATGAAAGTAATCTCGTAGCGCAATTGCTTGGCGGCGAGCGTCCTGTCCGCCGCGCGCTCGCCGGCCGGCGTGCTGTCTTCCTGCGCCACCAGGAAGGCGACATCGGCGGCGACATCGCGCGCCATGCGCCGCGTGGTGGTGTCAAGGTCGCGCTCGAAGAAGACATAGGCCACGAAGACCTGCAACAGGAACATCGGCAGCACGATGATGAGCAGCGAGCGGCCGAACAGCCCGCGCGGCATGAAGCGCTTGATCACCCGGCCGGGGCGGTAGCGCTCAGGCCACAGAGTCTGGAACCAGGACATAGCCCACCCCGCGCACGGTTTGCAGATAAAGCGGCAATTTTGGGTCCTCTTCGATCTTGCGGCGCAGGCGCGTGACCTGCACGTCGATGGAGCGTTCCAGCGCCACGCCGAGCCGCGAGCACAAATCGGCGCGGCTGAAGCTGCGACCGGCATTGGCGGCGAACAACTGCAAGAGCGCGTTCTCCGAACTGGTCAGGCGCACCGGCTTGCCTTTCCGGCGCAGCTGGCCGCGCTCGGGATCGTAGACGCAGTCGCCCATGCGCACTTCGCCATGCGCGACGCGGGCGGGCGGTGCGGCGCGGCGCAACAACGCCCCGATGCGCAGCACCAGCTCGCGCGGCTCGAAGGGCTTGGCGAGATAATCGTCGGCGCCGCGTTCGAGGCCTTGGATGCGGTCCGGCGCCTCGCCGCGGGCGGTGAGCATCAGGATCGGCACGGCGGAGGAGGCGCGCACCGACGCCGTCAGCTCGAAGCCGGATTCGCCGGGCATCATCACGTCGACGATCAACAGGTCAAAGGCCATGCTCTTCATCAGCGCCCGCGCGTCGGCCGCGTTCGCCGCGACGCTGACGCGGAAGCCGTTGGCCGAGAGATAGCGCTGCAAGAGGGCGCGCAGCCGCTCGTCATCGTCGACCACCAGCAGATGGGGGTCCTGCAAGGGCGCGCTCATGGTCTTTCCTTCTTGCGCGCGGCCGAGATGCCGGCCAGCACTTTGCGGAAGCCGTCCACCGCGTCCTGGCCGGCGGCGCGGAACGCCTGCGCCAAAAGCGGGCGCTGGGCCTGCCAGATGTCCTCGGCCAAGGCCTCGCCGGTTGGCGTCAACGCCAGCGAGCGGGTGCGACGATCTTGCATACCGGTCCTGCGTTCGACGAAACCGCCGCGGAGCAGCTCGTTGAGCACGCGGTTCAGACTCTGCTTGGTCACCTTCAGGATCGCCAGCAATTGCGCCACCGAAAGGCCGGGATTGCGGGCGATGGCGTGCAGCGCGCGGGCGTGCGCCTTGCCCAATCCCGCACTCGCCAGGGCGCGCGCCTCCTGGGCGGAAACATCGCGCGCGGCGAAGAACAACAGATCGAGACCTTGCTTGAGCGCCTCGTCGCTGAGGTATAGTGCCCGCGTATCGGGCGGCAAGCCGCCGAATTTTAAGTCAGACATGCTGACGTAAAATAGGCCAAGGCTGAGCCGGACGCAAGTTGGACATCCGCGCCGCGACAGGATCGCCAGCGCAGGCAAAGAGGACCGACATGGCCGAGATCATTCCCTTCGATCAACGTGACGGTGTCATCTGGTACGACGGCAAGCTGGTGGCTTGGGGCGAGGCCAAGACCCATGTGCTGACCCACGGGCTGCATTACGCCTCCTGCGTGTTCGAGGGCGAGCGGCTTTATTCGCGGCGCATCTACAAGCTCAAGGAGCACACGGCGCGCCTGTTCGAAAGCGCGCGGCTGCTCGGCATGAAAATTCCGTATACGGAGGACGAGATCAACGCCGCCTGCATGGAGGCGGCCGAGGCGCAAGGCTTCGAGGACGGTTACGTCCGTCCGGTGGTGTTCCGCGGCAGCGAGATGATGGCGGTGTCGGCGCAGATCACCAAGATCCACGTCGCCGTCGCGCTGTGGCAATGGCCGTCTTATTTCGATCCCAAGGAGAAGCTGAAGGGCATCCGGCTCGACGTCTCGGCGTGGCGCCGTCCGGCCCCCGAAACCGCGCCGACCAAGGCGAAGGCTGCCGGGCTTTACATGATCTGCACGCTCTCCAAGCACGAGGCTGAGGCCAAGGGCTATGCCGACGCGCTGATGTTCGATTACCGCGGCTTCGTCGCCGAGGCCACCGGCGCCAACATCTTCTTCGTCAAGGACGGCACGCTGCACACGCCCACCCCCGATTGTTTCCTCGACGGCATCACGCGCCGCTCGGTGATGGCCTTGGCGAAGCTGAGGCAGATTCCGGTGGTCGAGCGCCACATCAAGCCCGAGGAACTGGGCGGCTTCTCCGAGTGCTTCCTCACCGGCTCCGCCGCCGAAGTGACGCCGGTGGCCGAGATCGGCCATTGGCGCTTCACGCCGGGCCAGATCAGCGAGACGCTGATGCACGACTATTCCGAAGACGTCCGCCGGCCGGTGTCGCGGGTGGAGATTTAGCAGAGTACCTTCTCAGGCACTTTAGCGACAACCTATCGCTTCAGTTCCTGAGCACGGATATAAGCCAGTGACCTCGGATATCCAAGTTGTTCCGGAGATGTCGTGTGCTCGTCTATGTACTTCAGCAATTCGGACGCGGCTGTGAACCATTCATGGCCAACATGGCCATCGATTATCCGCTGATACGCCGCGAATTTCTTATGAAGCTCTTGTTCTTTGCACTCTGCCTGCAGGAGAGGCTTATCGCCAGATTCGAATATGTGCACGCCTAGCAATTCGACTGGTTCATGATTATCGCACTGGATAGCTCGGAGCCTTTGCTTCACCTTTGCTTTTTGCGTCACGCCAATTTTCACCGCAATTGGCGGATGTCCCGCACCGATGAAATACACGGCGCCAGGCTTTGCATACCAGGCACTCTCGTGCTTCGCTCTCGGTGCAATTATGCCTGGCTCGGTCATCGCCGTACCCTTTCAGTCTGCCAAGGCGGGAACACCCTGCCCCATCCGGACGGCTTCGCCGTCCGACCTCCCCACAAGGGGTAGGTGACTTAGAAACATTTTGTTCGTCTTATTACCGCCCGGTCATTTGCTCGAGGCGCTCAGGATAGCGCCCGCCTTGCACCGCGGCGGCGGCGGCTTCGATCTTGGCGAGATCGTCCGCCGTCAGCGTGACGCCGACCGCGCCGATATTCTCTTCCAGGCGATGCAGCTTGGTGGTGCCGGGAATCGGCACGATCCAGGGCTTTTGCGCCAACAGCCAGGCGAGCGCGACTTGCGCCGGCGTCGCCTTTTTCTCATGGCCGATAGCGGCGAGCAGATCGACCACCGCCTGGTTGGCCTTGCGCGCCTCGGGCGTGAAGCGCGGCAGCGCGTTGCGGAAATCGCCGCTGGCGAAGGTCGTCTTGTCGTCGATGGCGCCGGTGAGAAAGCCCCGGCCCAGCGGGCTGTAGGGCACCAGGCCGATGCCGAGTTCCGCGAGCGTCGGAATAATCTCCGCTTCCAGCGGCCGCCACCACAGCGAATATTCGCTTTGCAGCGCCGCGACCGGCTGCACCGCATGGGCGCGGCGGATGGTCTGCGCGCCCGCTTCCGAAAGGCCAAAATGGCGGACCTTGCCCGCGGCGATCAGCTCCTTCACCGCGCCGGCCACTTCTTCGATCGGCACCGCGGGATCGACGCGGTGCTGATAGAAGAGATCGATGGTGTCGATCTTCAGCCGCTTGAGCGAAGCCTCGGCGATTTCTTTGATATGCGCCGGCCGGCTGTTCAGCCGCGGCCCGCCTGACGTGCCGCGTGCATCCGACGACGTGTCGAAGCCGAACTTGGTGGCGATCACCAGCTTGTCGCGCAGCGGCGACAGCGCCTCGCCCAACAGTTCCTCGTTGGCGAACGGGCCGTAGACCTCCGCCGTGTCGAAGAAGGTGATGCCACGTTCGACCGCGGCGTGGAGCAGCGCGATCATCTCCGTCTTGTCGTGCACGACGCCGTAGGAAAAACTCATGCCCATGCAGCCGAGCCCGAGGGCCGAGACTTCCGGGCCGCTGTTTCCGAGTTTGCGCTTTTGCATTCTTTCTCCTCCGGGATTTGCCCGCCGTTCGAATTCGAGCCGCAATCTAAAGAACGCGGCGGCCAGCGATTAGATGCTATAATCTGCATGAACTAATGAGGAATTCTCATCAATGCCGCATACCAATCTCGACGATCTTCAAGCCTTCCTCGCCGTTGCCCGCGAGGGAAGTTTCACCAAGGCTGCCGCAAAGTTCGGCGTCTCGCAATCGGCGTTGAGCCACACCATCCGCGGCTTGGAAGAGCGGCTGGGCGTCAGGCTGCTCACCAGAACCACGCGCAGCGTTTCGCCGACCGGGGCGGGCGAACGCCTGCTTCGCGGCGTGGCTCCGCGGCTTGAGGAAATCGAGGCCGAACTCGAGGCTCTCGGGGAATTACGGGAAAAGCCCGCCGGCACGATCCGCATCACTGCCACGGAATTTGCCGCTGACACGATCCTTTGGCCGAAGCTGTCGCCGCTGCTGAGAAACTATCCCGACATCAAGATCGAAATCGTCACCGAATACCGCTTCGTGGACATCGTCGCCCAGCGTTATGACGCGGGTGTTCGCATCGGCGAGCAAGTGGCGAAAGACATGATCGCCGTGCGCATCGGGCCCGACCTGCGCATGGCCGTGGTTGGCGCGCCCGGCTATTTCAAAGCCCGGCCGGAACCGAAGAGGCCGCAGGATCTGATCGACCACAATTGCATCAATCTGCGCCTGTCGACGCTGGGCGGCCTGTACGCCTGGGAATTCGAGAGAGGCAAGAACAGACTCAACGTGCGCGTTGACGGTCAGCTCACTTTCAGCGCCTGGCCGCAGATGCTCAACGCGGCGCTGGACGGATTGGGGCTTGCTTACGTGTTGGAAGACGTAGCCATACCTCACATCGCCAAAGGCGGTCTCAAGCGGGTGCTGGACGACTGGTGCGCGCCGTTTTCGGGTTACCACCTCTATTACCCGAGCCGCCGCCAGCCCACGCCGGCCTTTGCCTTGGTTGTCGAGGCGTTGCGTTATCGCGGCTGATCAAGCTTTTTCCAACGCGCCGCGGCCAGACCGTCCGAATGCCGCGCCTCGACCCAAGTGAGCGCGCCCGCGCGCCGTTCCTGCTTCCAGAAGGTCGCGCTGCTCTTGAGGTGATCCATCAGGAACTCGCAGGCCCGGAACGCCTCGCCGCGATGGGCCGCCGCGACCGCGACCAGCACGATGGCCTCGCCCGGCTTCAATTCGCCCACGCGATGGATGACGGTGACGCCGCCGAGCGACCAGCGCCGCCGCGCCTCTTCGATGTGGCGGGCGATCTCGCGTTCGGTCATGCCGGGATAATGTTCGAGGATCAGCGCGTCGATGCCGTCCTCGCCGCGCACCTGGCCGGTGAAGGTGGCGACGGCGCCCGCGCCGGCCGACAGCGCCGCAACCTCGGCCGCGAGGTCGAAGGGTTCCGTCTGTATACGGATCGTCGTGCTCATCCCCCGGTCACCGGCGGAAAGAAGGCGATTTCGTCGTCTTCGGCGATCGGCGCGTCGAATCCGGCATGGCTCTGGTTCACTGCCGCGCACAGCCGCGCGACATCCGCGAAGGCTTCGGCGTAACCGGGCCCCAAACCCGCCAGATACACCGCCAAGCCGCCGACGGAGGTTATGCCCGCCGGCAAGGCGAGCTGTTCTTCGCTCTTGCCGATCTTCTGGCGCAGCCAGGCGAAGTAGAGGATTTTCACGCGGTCTTCTCGCCGCGGCGGGTGTGGGCCAGCCCCGCGCGCAGATAGACATAGCCGGTTCCCACCGTCAGCACCGCCGCCGCCCACAGCACAACATAGGCGAAGGCGAGGGCGCCCGGCACGATGCGGTCGGCGATCGGTCCCAGGATCATGGCGCCGATGGCGATCATCTGGACCGTGGTCTTGATCTTGGCGAGGAAGCTGACCGGCACGCTGACGTCGGCGCCCGCCAGGAATTCGCGCAGGCCGGACACCAGTATCTCGCGCGACAGGATCACCAGCGCCGGCACCAGTTTCCAGCCGTCGAAGCGGCCTTCCGCCACCAGCATCATCAGCGCCACGCAGACCAGGATCTTATCGGCGATGGGATCGAGCATGCGCCCGAAATCGCTGCCGGCGTTGAGCTTGCGCGCCGCCAGCCCGTCCAAGGCGTCGGAGATGCCCGCGACGCAGAACAGCGCGAAGGCCGTCAGCCGCGCCGCGTCGCCGGGCAGCCAGAAGGCGACGGCGAACACCGGCACCAGCAAGAGCCGCAGCACGGTGATGATGTTGGGCAGGCGAAGCATGGGGGGAGTTTAGCGCGCGCCGCCCCCCGGATGGAAGAAGTCGTAGATTTTCTTGGCCATGGTGCGCGACACGCCGCTGACGCTTTCGATGTCGGAAAGGCTGGCGCCGGCCACCCCCCGCGCCGAGCCGAAATGCTGGAGCAGCGCGCGCTTGCGCGCCGCGCCGATGCCTGCGATCTCGTCCAAGGGGTTGGCGCCGATGGCTTTGGAGCGCTTCTTGCGATGACTGCCGATGGCGAAACGGTGCGCCTCATCGCGCAGGCGTTGCAGGTAATAGAGCACCGGACTTTTCTGATCGAGGCGGAACGGCGCCTTGCCGGGCCGGTGGAAATGCTCGTAGCCCGCGTCGCGCTCGGCGCCTTTGGAGATGGCGGCCAGCGCCACGTCTTCGACGCCAAGATCGGCGAACACCTGTTCGGCGACCGCCAGTTGTCCCGGCCCGCCGTCGATCAGCACCAGGTCCGGCCGCTTGGCCTTGGCGTCCTCGTCCTCTTTCATCAGCCGCGAGAAGCGCCGGGTCAGCACTTCGCGCATCATGGCGTAATCGTCGGCGGACAACTCGGCGGTCTTGATGTTGAACTTGCGGTATTCGCTCTTCTCGAAACCGTCCGGCCCGGCCACGATCATGGCGCCCACCGCGTGCGCGCCTTGGACATGCGAATTGTCGTAGACCTCGATGCGGCGCGGCGGCGCGTCGAGCGAGAATGCCTCCGCCACGCCGTCGAGCAATTCGCGCTGCGCCGCGTTCTCGGCCATCCGCCGCGCCAGCTGCTCGCGCGCATTGGTCAGCGCCATCACGACAAGGTCGTGTTTCTCGCCGCGCACGGGCACGGCGATCTCGACTTTGCCTCCGGCGCGCAGCGCCAGCGCCTCGGCGAGCAGCGTGCGGTTCGGAATGTCCTCCGACAACAGGATCATCCGTGGCGCGTCGCGCTCGTCATAGAATTGGCCGAGGAAGGATTCGAGCACTTCGCCCGGCGAAAGCTCGCTCGCGTGGCGCGGGAAATAAGGCCGGTTGCCCCAATTCTGCCCGGCGCGGAAGAAGAAGACCTGCACGCAAGTCTGGCCGCCTTCGCCGTACAGCGCGAACAGATCGGCCTCCGCAAAGCCGGTCGGGTTGATGCCTTGCGTCGACTGCATCTGATTGAGCGCGCGCACGCGGTCGCGCAGCTTGGCGGCGCGTTCGAAATCGAGCGCGGTGGCCGCGGATTCCATGTCCTTCACCAGATTCGCCTGCACCGCGCGGCTTTTGCCTTGCAAGAAGTGCTCAGCCTCGCCGACCAGTTCGCCGTAAGCCGCCTGGTCGATGCGCCCGACGCACGGCGCCGAACAGCGCTTGATCTGGAACAGCAGGCACGGGCGCGTGCGCGCCTCGAACACCGAATCCGAACAGGAGCGCAGCAAAAACGCGCGCTGCAACGTGTTGAGCGTGCGGTTGACCGCGCCGGTGTTGGCGAACGGCCCGAAATAAAGGCCCTTCACGCTCTTGGCGCCGCGATGTTTCAAGAGCTGCGGGAAGTGGTGGTCCTGGCGCAACAGGATGTTGGGAAACGACTTGTCGTCGCGGAACGAGACGTTGTAGCGCGGCTTCAGCCGCTTGATGAGATTGGATTCCAGCAGCAGCGCCTCGCTTTCGGAGGCCGTGGTCACGAACAGCATCTCGGCGGTTTCGGAAATCATCCGCGCGATGCGCTCGGTGTGGCCGCCGGTCTTGGCGTAGGACGCCACGCGCTTCTTCAGGCTCTTGGCCTTGCCGACATAGAGCACGTCGCCTTTGGCGTCGAACATGCGATAGACGCCCGGCGCGTCGGGCAGCGCCTTCAGATAGGCCTGAATCCGCGCGATGCCGGTGGGATGTGTGTCGCCGTCTTCGCTCATGGGGCCGATATAATACGCCTTGTCATCCCCGGCGAGCATCGCTGCTGCTTTCTCCCCCCGTTGTTACGGGGGGAGTGCCGCCGTAGGCGGCGAGGGGGGCGAATGCCATGCCCCCTCCGCCTCGCTTCGCTCGGCACCTCCCCCGTAACAACGGGGGGAGGAAAGTCAGGAATGCGGTTTCGCTCAGTGGGCGAACACCAAGCCCAAGAGCGCGCTGACCATCAGGACCGCCGCGCCTGCGAACAAGGCGTAGCTGCACCATTCCATCCGGATAAAGGCGAGTTCGTCGACCCGTGGCACCAGCACCTCGGCGCCGCTTTGGGCGTCGACGATCTTGCGCGGATGGCTCTGACGGTAACGATCCAACAGCAAGACGCTGGCCGCATCGAGTAGGCACGTGACGCCCAAAGCCCATTGAAAAGCGGCGTCCTCCTTCACCAGGCCTTGCAGCATGACGAAGTTTCTCGGAAGCACCAGAACGACGGCGAACCAGAACAGGAAAAGCAGAAAAACCGAGATCCCCCAACCGCGCCAAATAATCATGGCTTTCTCCCCCCGATGGATTGCTTGTCTTCCGAAAACGACGCGATGCCGCCCTTCAGGACCGCCGCCGCTCGATCTCCACGCCCGCCGAATGCGCCCCGGGAAGGGCGTAGAGCTTTTCCACCCGCACCCGCGCGCTCTTCACGCGGGCGTCCTCGAAGCAAAGCTCGGCGATGCGTTCGGCCAAGGTCTCGGCGAGATTGATGTGCCCGGAAGCCACCACGGCGCGGATCTTCGCGGCGATGGCGCCGTAATCGACAACTTGGTCGAGCCGGTCTTCGATCGCCGCCGCGTCCTCGACCGCCAGATCGACATTGATGCGCACCGGCTGCGTCACGCCCTTTTCGCGGCCGTGCACGCCGATCTGCGCCAGCAGTTCCAGATCGCGGATGAAGACGTGCCGAACGGCCTTGGCCGCGTCGGCGATGCGCAAAGGATGGACGTTGGTCACTCTTTCACTCCGACATCGGGCGTTTGCCAGATCAGATGCTGGCCGCCGTCCACCGCGATCATCTGGCCGGTGACGGCTTTGGCGTCCAGAAGATAACGCACCGCGTCGCATACGTCCTGAGGCTCGGCGCCGCGCCCCAGGATGGTGGATTCGCGCTGGCGGGCGAAATCGGCCTCCGATTGCCGCTCGTTCTTGAGGATCGGGCCGGGCGCCACCGCGTTGACGCGCACGCGCGGCGCCAGCGCCTGGGCCAGCGTCCGCGTCAGCCAGTAAAGCCCCGCCTTAGAAACGCCGTAGGTCATGAATTGCGGCGTCGGCTTCAACACGCGCTGGTCGATCAGATTGACGATCGCCCCGCCATGCTTGGCTTGTTGCGCGAACGTCTGCGCCAACACGAACGGCGCGCGCAGATTGGTTTCGAGGTGCCGGTCCCAGCTTTCGCGGCTGGCGCTGTACCAATCGTCGTTCTCGAACAGCGAAGCGCTGTTGACCAGCGCGCTGAGCGGACCAAGTTCGGCCGCGGCGCGCGCGACGAGTGTGGCCGTCTCGTCTTCGCGCGCCAGATCGGCCTTGACGAGCGCCACTTTGACGCCCGCCGTCGCCGCGTCGGCCGCCGTGGCGCGCGCTTCCTTTTCCGAGGCATTGTAATGGATTGCCACGGCCCAGCCGTGCCGCGCCAAGTCGAGCGCGACGGCGCGGCCAAGCCTCTTCGCGGCGCCGGTGACGAGGACGGTCTTGATCTCGGTGGTCATGGCACGACTTTATCAATTTGCGCGGTGTTTTGCCTCCCCCTTGTGGGGAGGCCGAAATGTCGGAGCGAAGCGAAGACATTTCGGGTGGGGGGTGGTTTCGATTTTCCCCCCACCCGAAGCATTTTCGCCGTGCTCAAATGCTTCGACCTCCCCGCAAGGGGGAGGTTATGGATCAGATAAACCCCACCAACTTCTTGGTTTCGGCCAGCACAGGCTCTGCGATGGCGCGGGCGCGTTCGGCGCCAGAGGCGAGAACGCGGTCGAGCTCGGCGGGATCGGCCAACAGCCGTCGCATCTCCGCCGCGATCGGCGTCAACTTGGCGACCGCCAATTCCGCCAGCACGTTCTTGAATTCGGAGAATTGCTTGCCGGCGAAGCGCGCGATCACCGCCGCGCGCGGCTCGTCGGCCAGCGCCGCGTAGATATTGAACAGGTTCTCCGCCTCAGGCCGGCCCTCCAGGCCTTTTTCGTCCGCGGGCAAAGGCGCGGGATCGGTCTTCGCCTTGCGGATTTTCTGCGCGATGGCGTCGGCGTCGTCGGTCAGATTGATGCGTGAATAATCGCTGTCGTCGGTCTTCGACATCTTCTTGGTGCCGTCGCGCAGGCTCGCCACCCGCGTACCGGGGCCGACGATCACCGGCTCGGGCAGCGGGAAGAAATCGGGCGCGCCGAAATCGTTGTTGAACTTTTGCGCGATGTCGCGCGCCAGCTCCAGATGCTGCTTCTGGTCTTCGCCGACCGGCACGTGCGTCGCCTTGTAGAGCAGAATGTCGGCCGCCATCAGCACCGGATAGGTGTAAAGCCCGACGCTGGCGCGCTCCTTGTGTTTGCCGGTTTTCTCCTTGAACTGCGTCATGCGGTCGAGCCAGCCCAGCCGCGCCACGCAATTGAAGATCCAGGCGAGCTCGGCATGTTCGGCGACGCGGCTTTGGCAGAAGATGATCGAACGCTTGAGGTCGACTCCCGCGGCGAGATAGGCCGCCGTCACTTCGCGCGTCGCCGCGGTCAGCTCCGCGGCCTTGCCATAGGCCGAATCCTGGGTGATGGCGTGCAGGTCCACCACGCAATAGATGCACGGCATCCGGTCCTGCAGACGCACCCAGTTCTTGAGCGCGCCGAGATAATTGCCGAGGTGCAGCGTGTTGGTCGGCTGCATGCCGGAAAAGACAAGGTGGGGATGGGTCATGGATGTGAACTCGCTATGGTTTCCTCCCCCGTTTACGGGGGAGGTGCCGAGCGAAGCGGCGCATAGCGACAGCGTATGCGCGAGGGGGTATGCGCGGCGTTCGTCCCCCTCACCGCCTGCGGCGGCACTCCCCCTGTAACAACGGAGGGAGAAAGACGAAGGGCGCGGTTATGCCGCGAAGCGCGACGCATCGCAAGCGGTCGTCTTCCGGTAGAATGGCCTAGAGACGATATGGGGGGTGTCGATGCGTACGGTGTTTGCCATCATCATCCTGGGGTCGGCTTTGATCTCCGCCGTGCACGCCGACGCTGCGGCGCCTTTGCCAGCTCGAATCGATTACGTGGCCGGCAGCACGCAAAAGGTCTGCCAGCTGACCGGCGAAATCGACCGGCAATTCAATCAGCCGACTTTGTCACAGACCGAAACCAGATTCGGTCTGGTGGGAACGGACGAAGGCCCGCCCTTCGAGCACAACGGCACGCTCTATTTTCCGTTCGGCGATTCGGGCCCAACCCCTATGTTTCGCGGCAGGCCTAACGGTGACGGCATTCCGCCGCGCCTCGCCGACGACAACGACTCGATCGGCTACGCGGAGCGAATCGCGCCCAACAACTGCATCCAGTTGGGTTTCATCCACTATCCAAATGGCGCATACAAGAATCCGGTGGTCTTGGACGCCTCGGGCAAACCGGCGATCACCTTGCGGACCAACGAAACGCCCCATTTCGGCATCAGCGTCGGCGGACAGATGTACGTGCTGTTCCTCACCGACAATTTCCTCAGCAATCCGCCCAACGGGCCTAGCCATCCCAACGGCGGCGCCTCGCGCTCGGTGATGGCAGTGTCGACGGACAACGCCCAGTCGTTCCATTACCTTTACGACTTCTCCAAAGGCCCGGGCGCCAAGTTCATCATGAACGCCATTCAAGCCGGGCAGGACGGCTACATCTATTTCTGGGGCACGGAAGGGGCCAAACAGTATCGCCGCAGCCCAGTCTACTTGGCGCGCCTCAGGGCCGATGCCATCGCCACCGGCGACGGGCGGCAATATTTCTATGGTTTCGGGCCGGAGGGCGGGGCGCTGTTCGCGCGCGACAATGAATCCGCAGCCGTGCCGCTGTTTCACGACTACATACCGGGCGATCCGAATCCGCATGATTGTGCCGGCGAGGTCGGCGTCGAGTGGAACAATTACCTCCGGCGCTGGGTGATGCTCTACAACTGCGCCAATGCCTCGCCCGACAATCCGCCGGGCGTTTATATGCGCACGGCGTTACTCCCTTGGGGACCGTGGAGCGCGCCGCAGACCATCTTCAATGCCAAGCGCGACGGCGGCCTATGCGCCTTCATCCATCGCGCGGTCACGCCGAACGAGCCGCAATGCGACAATCTGAGCGGCCCGAAGCGGATGGACGTCAACGGTGGCGCGTACGGGCCGTACTTCATCTCCCGCTTCACGACGGGCGCAGGAGCGACGTCGACATTCTTCTATGTGCTGTCGACGTGGAATCCGTACGAAGTGGTAATCATGAAGAGCACGGTGCGGATCGAGGGGAACGCGCCATTACCGCCGATTCCGCCGCCGCATGTTGTGCCGCATCCGTGTCCGCCAGGCGCGCGCTGTCCCACGCCGGAGTGAGCCGCCTCACATCGCCTCGTCGCCTGCTACCGCCTTGAGCACGCGCGCCTCGATGGCGGCGAGGCGGGCGGGATGCTCGATCTTGTGGCCGTAGCCGTCGCGCACGTAGAACACGTCGACCACGCGCTCGCCGTAGGTGGCGATCATCGCCGAGGAGATCGATAGGCCCTGCTCGAACAAGGCTGTCGCCACTTCATAGAGGAAGCCGACGCGGTCGAGCCCGCGTACTTCCACCACCGTCGCCGTGTGCGAGGCCTCGTTGTCGAAATTCACCCGCGCGCGCACCTTGAAGGCGGCGGCGCGGCTCTTGATCGCGCGCTTGGCGATCAAGGTGCGCGGCACGATCTCGCCCACCAGCACGCGTTGGATAGTCTGGCGCAACCGCTCCACGCGCTCGGCGTCGCCGAACGGGCCGCCCTCGGCGTCCTGCACCGAGAACATGTCGAGCGCGAAACCGTCCGAGGTGGTGAACACTTTCGCGTCGACGATCGAGCCGCCAGAGGCGGCGATGGCGCCGGTGACCTGCGCGAACAGGCCGGGATGATCGGGCGTGTAGACACTGATCTCGCTCACCGCGCGGAAGGCGTTGCTCACCGAATCGAGCGCCAACAGCTCGCCGCTGGCATCGGCCGCGGCCAGCAGGCGCGCGTGGCGCTCATGGGTATCGGGATCGAGCGTCAGCCAATAGGAATCGTAATGCCGCGACAGCGCCCGCGTCCGCGCCTCTTCCGGCAGATCGGCGATGCGCTTCAAGAGCTCGGCGTTGGCCTCTTCCACCCGCGCGCCATGCGCCTGAATAGTGTCGCCGCCCACCATCACCGCTTCCGCCTCGAAATAGAGCTCGCGCAACAGCTGGCCTTTCCAGCCGTTCCACACGCCGGGCCCCACCGCGCGGATATCGGCCACGGTCATCACCAAAAGCAGGCGCAGCATCTCGGGCGATTGCACCACGGCGACGAAATCGCGCACCGTCTTGGGATCGGAGATGTCGCGGCGCTGCGCGGTGTCGCTCATGATCAGGTGGTTTTCCACCAGCCAGGCGACCGAGGCCGTGTCCTCGGCGGAAAGCCCGAGCCGCGGGCACAGGCTGTGGGCGATGGCCGCGCCCACATCGGAATGATCGCCCGGCAGGCCCTTGGCGATGTCGTGCAGCAGCATGGCGCAATAAAGCACCTCGCGCGTCGTGATGCGCTTGACGAGATCGGTTGCCAGCGGATGCTCGTCCTTGAGCTCGCCGCGCTCGATCGCCGCCACGTTGCCGACGGCGCGGATCAGATGTTCGTCCACCGTGTAGTGGTGGTACATGTTGAACTGCATCAGCGCCACGACGCGGCCGAATTCCGGCACAAATCGGCCGAACACGCCCGCTTCGTTCATGCGGCGCAGCGTCCGCTCGGGATCGCGCCGCGAGGCGAGAATTTCGAGGAACAGCCGGTTGGCTTCCGGCTCCTTGCGCAGTTCCTCGTCGATCAGATCGAGCGAGCGGGTGATGGTGCGCAAGGCGTCGGGATGGATGTCGATGCCCTTGGCGTCGGAGATATGGAAGATGCGGATGAAATTGACGCGGTCGCGGCGGAAGGCGCCGAGGCGCGCGTTGAGCCGGCCGTTCTCGGCGTAGAAATCGTCGCTGTCGTCGCGCGGCTTGAGGAAGCCGGGCAGGATGCGCGACAGCGCGGCGCGCTTCTTGCGGTTCTGCATCTCGAGGGCGGCGCAGAAGATGCGCGTCAGATCGCCGACGTCCTTGGCGACCAGGAAGTAGGCGCGCATGAATTTCTCCACCGCCTGGCGCGGCGTTTCGTCGGTAAAGCCGAGCTGCTCGGCGATCTCCGCCTGCACGTCGAAGGACAGCCGCTCTTCGGCTCGCCCGGTGAGGTAATGCAGCCGCACGCGCACGTTCCACAGGAACGCCTCGGCTTTCTGGAAGATTCGGTATTCCTCGCGGCTGAAGACGGCGTGGTGCACCAGATCGGCCGCGTCGTAGCAGCGGTAGAGGTATTTGCCGATCCAATAGAGCGTCTGCAGGTCGCGCAGCCCGCCCTTGCCTTCCTTGATGTTGGGCTCGACCAGATAGCGGCTTTCGCCGTGCTGGTGGTGGCGTTCGTCGCGTTCGGCGAGCTTGGCCTCGACGAAATCCTGGCCCGAGCCGGTGGCGATCTCGGTCCAGAATTTGCGCCGCAGTTCGTCGTAGAGCGACTGGTCGCCGATCAGATAACGCGCCTCGAGCAGCGCGGTGCGGATGGTGACGTCCTGTTTGGCCAGGCGCACGCAATCGCCCAGCGAGCGCGTGGCGTGGCCGACCTTCAGCCCCAGGTCCCACAGCATGTAGAGGACGAATTCGATGACGCTTTCGCCCCATGGGGTCTGCTTGGAGGGGCGCACGAAGAGCAGATCGATGTCCGAACCCGGCGCCAGCTCGCCACGGCCGTAGCCGCCGGTCGCCACCACCGTCATGGGCTCGGCCTTGGCCGGGTTGGGATAGTAATGGCGTATGGCGAAAGCGACGATCGTCTGGATCGCCGCGTCCTGGATCGCCGCCAGCGAACGCGCCGCCACGAGCCCCGAAAGCTGCTCGCGTTCGACCGCGTTCTTCACCTGGGCGCGCGCCTCCAGGAAGGCGGTCTTGATCAGCGCCAGCGCCTCGCGGCGCAGTTCGCCGCGGTCGGCGACGCGCGGGGCAAGCTGCTCCAGCGCGCGGCTCAAGGCCTCGCCGTCGAGCAACTCCGTTGGCTTGGTTTCCAAAAGACCCAGCATCGCCTGCGCTTTCGATCCGGGCGCATGGAAGGCTTTGCCGCGGCCAAAGGCAAGCGCCAATGGCAAGGTGCGTTGGTCGTTATTTCGGCGCCAACCAGCGCTGTGCAAGGCCGGCCAATCCGCCTCCGACCAAAGGTGCCACCCAGAAGGCCCAAAGCTGCTGCAACGCCCAGCCGCCTTGGAAGATCGCCACCCCCGTCGAACGGGCCGGGTTGACCGAGGTGTTGGTCACCGGGATCGAGATCAGATGGATCAAGGTCAGGCAAAGGCCGATGGCGAGCGGGGCAAAGCCGGGCGGAGCCTTTTCCGAGGTGACGCCCAAGATGACGATCAGGAACATGAAGGTCATCACGCCTTCGCAGATCAGCGCCGCCGGCAGCGAATAGCCTTGCGGAGAATGCGCGCCATAGCCGTTGGAGGCGAAACCGGCGCTGGGGTCGAAATTCGCGTTGCCGCTGGCGATCACGTAGAGCACGGCCGCCGCCGCGATGGCGCCCAGCACTTGCGTGGCGATGTAAGGGATCACGTTCTTGGTCGGGAAACGTCCCGACGCCCAAACGCCCACCGTGATTGCGGGATTGAAATGCGCGCCCGAGATGTGGGCGAAAGCATAGGCGCCGGTCACCACCGTAAGGCCGAAGGCCAGCGCCACGCCGGCATAGCCGATACCGAGAGTGGGGACGCCGGCCGCCAACACTGCGCTGCCGCAACCACCGAGCACGAGCCAAAACGTGCCGATGAACTCAGCCGCCAACTTCTTGGATATGTCCATTGTTTCCCCCTGTGTGGCGGATTCTCCGCCGCCGCGATCTTATCGATTTTGGTTAATTTGGGTAGAGGACAGGGTCTGCGCCCGGACCCAGTCAAGGTAATCGGCGCTGCCGCCGTCGACCGGCAGGATCACGAAACAGGGCAGCGTGTAGGGGTGCAGCGTCTTCGCCGCGGCGATCAGCGCCTCGGCCAGCGCGCGGCGCGTCTTGAAGAAGGCGGAGATTTCGGAACCGCTTTCCAGCTTGCCTTGCCATTCGTAGACGCTGGTGATGGGGAAAAGATTGGCGCAGGCGCAAAGCCGTTCCCGCACCAGCGCCTCGGCCGCGCGGCGCGCCGAAGCCTCGTCGGGAAAGGTCGAATAAACGAAGACAAATTCGCTGTTCATGGCTGACAGCCTTTGGCTTTCGCGGCATCATAACGCGCTTTAGCGAGAGGTGAGACATGGCGCGCATCACAGGGCTTGGCGGCTTTTTCTTCAAATCACCGGATCCGGCAAAACTGGCCGCGTGGTATCGCGACGTGTTGGGTCTGGCGCTCGAGCCATGGGGCGGGGCGCTGTTGCACTCCGACGCGCCGGATCGCCCGCCGCATCTGGTGTGGTGTCCTTTCGGTGAGGATACGAACTACTTCGCGCCGTCTGGCAAAGCCTTCATGGTCAATTTCGCGGTCGACGATCTGGACGGGTTTCTGGCGCGCCTGACCGAAAAAGGCGTGACCGTGCTTGGCCGCCAGGACGATGACAACGGCCGCTTTGCCTGGATCATGGACCCGGACGGCACCAAGATCGAATTGTGGGAGCCGAAGCGCTAAGCGACGACGATGGCGCGAAAGTCCGAGACGTTGGTTCGCGTCGGGCCGCTGACCAGCGCGTCGCCCAAGGACGCGAAGAAGCCGCCGCTGTCATGCGCCGCGAGCGCAGCTTGCGCATCGAGCCGCAGCGCAGCGGCGCGCCTGAGCGTGTCGGGAAAGACGAAGGCGCCGGCGCCGTCGTCGCTGCCGTCTATGCCGTCGGTGTCGGCGGCCAGCGCGGCCAGACGCGGCGCGCCCTTCAAGGCGAGCGCCAGCGCCAAGGCATATTCGCGATTGGGTCCGCCCGAGCCGGCGCGCTCCAGCGTCACCGTCAATTCGCCGCCGCCCAGCAGCACGCAAGGCGGGCGCGCGGCAAGCGCCAGCCGCGCTTCCTCGTGGGCGACCAGCCGCGCTTCGCCTTCGATCCGCGTGCCGCGGTCGATCACGGCGTAGCCGGCGGCGCGCGCCACGTTGCTCGCGGCGTCGAGCGCATCGGCCTGGGTGGCGATCAAGCGGTATTCGGCATGTGCCAAACGCGCCTCGCCGGGCTTGGGCGTTTCGCAGCGCGGATCATTCAGCACGGCGGCGATGCTTGCCGGCGCGGCGATGCGGTAACGGGCAAGGGCCGCGCGCGCCTCGGCTTGCGTGGTGGGATCGCCGATTGTCGGTCCCGAAGCGATCACGCTGGCGTCGTCGCCGGGCACATCGGAGATCGCCAAGCTGAGAACCCGCGCCGGATAAGCCGTGCACGCCAGCCGGCCGCCCTTGATCGCCGAGAGATGTTTACGCACGCAGTTGATCTCGCCAATCGCCGCGCCGCTGGCGAGCAAGGCGCGGTTGAGCGCCGTAACCTCGGCGAACGAAATTCCGTCGAGTGGCGCCTCCAAGAGCGCCGAGCCACCACCCGACAACAGGCAGAGCACCAGATCGTCGGGCGATAGTCCGTGTACGGCATCAAGCAGCGCGCGCCCGGCGACCAGCGCCGCTTCGTCGGGCACCGGGTGGGAGGCTTCGATGAGGCGGATGGCCCCGGTCGACTCGCCCGGCTTGAGGCCATAACCGCGGCGCGTCACTGCCACGCCCGCAACGGCGTCGCCGTAATGGCGCGCCGCCTCCGCCGCCATCGCCGCCGCTGCCTTGCCGGCGCCAACCACGACGATGCGGCCGTTGGGCTTGTCGGGAAGCCGGCCGCGCAAGCGCGCCGCGCTCACTGCGCCGATGGCGGCGTCCCACATCTGCCGCAAGAACGTTCTGGCGGAATCGTTGGCGTCCATGTCTGCCCTTATAAAACGAAACGGCGCGGGATTGCTCCCGCGCCGTCCGTTCGACAAATTCTTCGCCTACATGATCTTCAGATTGACCGCTTTGGGGCCTTTTTTGTCGGATTCGATGTCGAAGCTGACGCGCTGGCCTTCGTTGAGGCCGCGCAGCCCGGCGGCGTTCACGGCGGTGACATGGACGAACACGTCCTTGCCGCCGCCTTCCGGCGCGATGAATCCAAATCCCTTGGTGGCGTTGAAGAACTTGACTTGACCGGTCGTCATCAGGGCTTTCTCCTGAAAGCATGAAACTCCGCCTGGACACCATGTCGGCGGCGGTTGCCGAAGTCGCGCCATTCTTTCAGGGAAAGCGTCGTCGTCGTCACACCAAACACATTTCCCGGAGGAAAAGTCTGCTTGGGCACGCTTGAAACTGTCTCTGTGGCTTGCGCGGCCTCAACGCGCGTCGATATAGGCGCGGGCGCGCGCCATGGCAAGAGTAGCCCGCTCAGCTTTCGGCAAGTGCGATATGGTTCTGTTGCGACGCAACGCGTTCGAGCCATGCCGAGACCGCGGGAAACAAGGAAAGATCGAAACCGCCGTCGGCGGCGCAATGCGTGTAGCCGTAAAGCGCGATGTCGGCGATAGAATAGTGCTTTCCGGCGAACCAATCGTGCGCGCGCAAATGCGTTTCCATCACGCCGAGTGCGGCGTTTCCTTTGGCGTGCCATTCCGGCACGAGATGACGTTTCTTCTCGAGCGCTTCAGGCGGCGCGAATTTCAACCAGTAACGCGCCACCGCGACGTAGGGCTCGTGACTGTATTGTTCGAAGAACATCCATTGCAGCATTTCGGCGCGGCCCCAGCGGTCGTCGGGCTGCAGCGGCGTGCCTTCGCTCAAGTGAAACAGGATGGCGCCGGATTCGGCAAGGCAACGGCCGTCCTCGAATTCGAGCAGCGGCACGCGCCCGTTGGGATTCAGCTCGAGGAATTCCGGTTTGCGCGTTGTGCCGTCGTGCAGGCCGTAATCCTTGAGCGTCAGCGCGAGGCCCAATTGACGCGCGCACAGCCGCACCTTGTAGCAATTCCCGGACATGTGCATCTGATGAAGAATTGGCATGAGGCCCCCTATTGATGTGCGCGGCGACTATGCCCCGATCACTCATGCTTGCGGCGCGCAGCGCCTCTGCGTCCGCCGGGCGCCACGGTGCGCATGATGGTGCCGCAGGCGAGGCGCGGACCGGCATTGCCGTCGGGCTGGCTCCAATAGTCATCGCCGCGCGCGTTGACGATGATCGAGGCGCCGACGGGGCGGAAGATCGTCTTCTTGCCGTTACCGAGTGAAAAGGCGTTGGACAAGAGCGTGGCGTGCAGGCTGCCGTCGGCGCCGGCGAACTGGTTGGGCAGATCGCCCGCGCGCGGCCCGCCTTTGACGAGATAGCCGTGCGGCTTCGTCGGATCGAAGTTCAAATCCGGCCCCGCCGAGGTGAACAGCTTCTTGGGATCGCAAGAGCCGGTGGTGTGGATCATGATCGCGTGCGCGCCGGGCTGAAGGCCGTGCACGTCGATCTCGATCAACACGCCGTGCGCGGTCTGCTGGAAACTCGCTTGGCCCATTGGCTTGCCGTCCAGTCCGATCAGACGCGCCACCGCGTGGGCCTTGACGGCGGCCGCCACGGACGGCGGCGACAGAGCCAGCGCCAAGGCGAGCACTGCGACAAAACTGCCAAGCACAATAATTTTTTCTTGTGGGCTTTGTTTCTTTCTCGCATTGCAACGCGATTGTGTGCGACGGCCGCGCGTAAGGCTTTGGAATCTATGTATCATCCCACAAGGCTCCAACAGTGTAGGGTTAATGCCACAGCTTCAAGTTTAACGCTTAAGGTTGACTCTTTGAACGTTTGTGAGCCCGAATCCAGGTCGGCAGGGTGCGGGTGTTTGTCATGGGGATTGGCATGGCCCTATCGGGAGCGGGCTGGCGTCTGCGCTTCGGTGCGGCGTTGGCGCTGGTTGCTGCTGTGCTGCTCGCCGGTTGCGCCGAGACGGTGGACGAAGGCACCACCGATTACCGCAAGGCGACGATCGATCGCGAGTCGGCGCTGGGTCAGCCCACCGACATCTCCAAGAAATACACGCTCTCGGACACCACGGATTTCCGCGGCGGCGACGACATCCCGATCCTCGCGGGGCGGCGCTATTACGTCTCGCTGTTGCAGGCCTTCATCGGGCCAGAGGTGCGCACCGGCGGCATCAACTGGTTCAACGAGCATGAAGAAGTCGCGCTGGTGTTGCGCGTGCACGATTCCAACGACCGCGAACATCCCGGCCGGCTCGTCTTCTATACCGACGATCTCAAGCTCGGCGGCCAGTTCCTCAATTTCTCGAATCTGTTGACCATCGGACCGACCGATTACCACGGCGGCGTCATCACCATCGACGTGGACGAGATCCATCTGCACGGCACCACCGACCACATCAAGCAGATGCTGCAGGATCTGGCCGAGGAACCCGATTGCCCGCAAGGCGCCCATCCTCCCGCGAGCGGCCATGACCAATGCGACGACGAGCCGACCACGGCGGCGGGCGGTCCGTCCGACACGGCGCAGTCGCAGATGGTGGGACCGAATCCCAGCCAGCGGCGCACCTGGGAGGCGCGCGAGCGCGATCTCTTCAACCTGATCGACACCGACGGCTATTCCACCCGCTACACGCTGACGCTGTTGCCCTCCGGCGGCGTGCCGGGGCTGCCTTATCCGCGCTTCGAGGCGGGCGATTACGTTCTGATGCATCACACCACCCGCGACAATCCCTTCGAGTGGGACAAGCTCGAGCTCGACAACAACACCGGCCGTCTGGTCTATGCGCAAACGCGCGATCCCGACCTGCCGCCGGGCGAGGCGGCGCCGCGCGGAACCACCACCAGCGACGCGAACGGCGAGCTGGCCTCGCGCAATCCGCACAATGATGCGGACACCAACTACAAGAGCCGCACCGAGCAATACGATGCCTCCGCCGACAAGGCGCTGTGGCAGCAGAAGGTGGGCGACTATCGCGAGCAGTCCTACGTCACGCTGCAGATCAACGCGCTCGATCCGATGCCGCCGGCGCCGCAAGTGGTGCGGGGCGCCAACCCGCCGGTTCCGTTCGGGCCGCCGCTGCCCCGTCGCCGTCCGCCGTATCGCGCCATGCCCGGCGGCCATGACGGACACGACCGCGACCGGGACGGCCACCACGACGGCGAAGGAGTCATTTCGCCATGAACAGTCTGCGGAATATTCTTCTGTGTACGGCGCTTCTGATCGCCCTGTCTTGCGGACGCGGCGGCAATTCCAGCCAGGCGGCGCAGTACGCGGGCGGCCAGTCGGCCGGCCAAAGCGGGAGCGTGCAGACCAGCGGCGCGTCCCCGGCGCAATACGACCCCGATGCGCAGTCCGGCGGCCACCATAGGCACGATGCGCAATACGACCAGAACGCGCAGAACGGTTACGGGCAAGGCGGCTATGGCCAAGGCAATTACGGCCAGGGCGGTTACGGCCAAGGCGGCCAGGGCGGCCAGGGTTATGGTCAAGGCGGTTATGGCCAGGGTGGCTATGGCCAGGGCGGCCAGGGTTATGGTCAAGGCGGCTATGGTCAAGGCTACGGCCAAGGCGGTTACGGCCAGGGTGGCTATGGCCAGGGGGGCCAGGGTTATGGCCAAGGCGGCTATGGTCAAGGTTACGGTCAAGGCGGTTACGGCCAAGGCTACGCGGCGACCAATTCCTGGCTCGGCCAGAACGGCTACGACCAGAACGGCTATAATCAATCCGTCACCGGACCTTACGGCCAGCCGCAAGGCAATGCCGATCAGAACCTGCAATGGCAGGAGCAGACTTGGTCGGTCGGCGACTGGACAGTGCACGGCCGTTGGAACGGCGTCGAAAACCATTATTCGCTCACCGCGACGACGCCGCCGTTCGGCATTTCCGGTCCCGATCTCATTCTGCGCTGTCGCGACGGCCGCTTCGACCTCACCTTGCTCGCCGATCCGCTCGAGCGCCACCGCTACGGCTTGCACACGGTCTTGATCAAGACCGACAGCCACAACGGCCTGGTGCTGCGCGTCCGCCGCGACGAAAACGGTTGGACCATCGGCGAGGGCGCCGTCACCGTCGACGCCGCCACCGCCGAGCACGCCATCGCCAGCGCGACACTGATCTTCGTCCGGCTCAAATACGACGACGGCGCGCATAAGGATTACGTCTACGGCTTCGCCAATCTGGCGGTCGGCAAGCCGCAATTGTACAACGTCTGCCGGCCGCAAAAGCCGCGCGACTACGACGAGGAAGCGGGCGCGCGCCACGGCTGGCCGCCGCCTTCGCTGTACATCTGGGCCGACGACGACGGCACCGGCTGGCCCGTCTACGCGCGCGATGAAGACTGGCGCGGCGACGAGCGTTGGCAGGGCGACGACCACTGGCAGGGCGACGGGCATCGGCATGGCGACGATCACTGGCGCGGCGATCGCGATCGTCGCGACGGGGAAGACCTTTACCACAGCCCGTGGCGTTGGCGGTTCGGGCCGCAGCCGCCGATTAATCCGCCGCGCTATCGCTCGCTCAGCCAGGAAAAGACCATCAAGATCGAGCACAAGGACGCCGAAAAGGCCGCCGGCGAAGCGCACTGATCGCGCCGGCGCTGCGTGATCGCCTCGTCGCGCAACGACGCAGCGGGCGAGAGCAAGTCTGCTGCCGAAAAAATATCCGCCGACGCCCGATCCGGCGGCCGCCTCAGCGGCCGCTGATCAGGATACGCCAGGCGACGGGTTGTCAGATCTTCGGAACGACGACCGCGGCCACCGACTTGGCGAAGCCGTCTTCCACGTCGTCGACCGACGTCGTGGCGCCGGCCAAGCCGCCGAGCGCGAAGTCCTTAGACACTTCGTATTGCGCCACGGTAGCGCCGCTTGTGTCCACCAGATAGACCGTGGCGTCGATATGGATCTGGCCAAGCCCGATCAGCATGGCGCGGGCGAAGGCGTTGCCGCGATCGAAGCGCGTGAAGTGGATCTTGATCGCCAAAGCTTGCGCGGTGCCCGGATCGACCAGCATGGTCGGCGCGGAGGTTTGGATATAGGTGCGCACCTTCTGGGTGATCAAGCCGAAATCGCCGTCGGACATGTCGACGCCTTTGTCGGCATCCGCGGTGATGGTGGAGACGTGCAGCGCGGCGAGCTGTTCCGTGGTCAAAGGCTGAACCGCCGTCGGCGCGGAGACGCTGGTGGCGCAACCGCCGAGCAGCAAGGCTAGCGCGGCGACGCAAAGAATCCTGGACGACATGATGGACTTCCTCCTTAGGGTGTTTGTTGCGGGGCAGGCTGGCTGGCATTGCCGGTTGCTGGCGCGGCAGGCTGGCCAGCCGGCGCGGTCGGCGGCGCAGCCGGCGCGCTTGCCGGGACCACAGACGGACTCGCGGTCGCATTGGCGGGCGCAGCGGGCGCGCTTGCCGGCGCCAAAGGTTTCAGCTCGATGGTGAAGCTCTCCGGATAACGAACCGCCGCGCCGGTTGAGGCGTCGACCGTGGTGTTCACCAGGCCGAGATAGGGAATCATCATGCCCGCCAAGCCGACGTTGGAGATGCGTCCGGCGGCGTAGAAACTGCCGTCCTGCCAGCCCGGCTTGCTGCACCGGATCGTCAACACGCTTTCGCTTTTCTTGACGATGACGGAACCGGGCGTGACCAAGCTCCATTGCCCGCGGCTGTTCGAGCAGGTGCAGGTTGCGCCAGACACCGGGGTCGTCGCCACATAGATGGGTTGCGTCGAACCTTCCATGACCGACGCACAACCGGCGCAGACGAACGCCAACGCGGCCCACCCCGGCGCGATGCGAATTCTCATGAGAAGGCGCCCCTATGTTTCTCGAATATTGGCGAAAGGGTAGTTCCCGTACCTAGCGAAACAAGAAGCAATTCGCCGCGGCGGCATCGCGGCCGCGCGCCGCGTACGCCTTGGTTAAAGCCATGACGTCGGGCCTAAAGCCGGCCGACTCTGCGAGCTGGTTTCTTTCTACATCCGCGTAGGAGCGGCGCCGGGAGCAATTTGAGAGACGGAAGGCCGCACTGAGTGACGGCAGCTTTGATGGAAGGCTGCATCTAGGCCGCATCGCGCAAAGAGATCGACAACTCCTTGCCGAGCGCCGCGGCGGCGCGGCCCATCGTCTGCAGCGTGACGGAGGTGTTGTCGGCATCGAGCAGCCTACCCGAAAATCTCTTCGAGCAGTGTATTCTTCAGCTTCGCCTCACCACTTGATCCCGGCTTGAAATTCTCCACAGTGAAATCGGTGTCCTTCAGCTTCGAGCGTTTGAACAGCTCGAGGAACTTCTTCGGATCCACCATGTCACCCGGCTTAGCGAAATAGAGATATGCCCGGCCAAACATCCCCATTAGCGCGCGAAACCCATTCGTTTTGTTCAGCATAATTCCTTGACCAAAGTCATCCCAGGCTCTTGGCCAACGAGTACGGACGGCCTCAAAGTAAGCTTGAACAAGACGAGCGACGGCAAGGTCATCGCCTTGGATAAACAGGTTTCTAAGGCAGAGCTTTATCAGTGTATTTGCATCGGCGAGTTCCAACTGTCGCCCTCGAAGGAGCCAGTCACGGTCTCCTTTAGGATCTTCAGATATGTACGGAATCAATCGGTCGACGAAATTCGATTGTGTAATGGTCTCAGTTTCTCGGCCAGGAGTAGAGGTGCCCAGCCTCTTTATCCGCTGGTAAAAGGGACTACCCTCGGTTCTGTCTAGTGCAACTGCCACATTGTGGCAGGTCTTAAAGGGACTTCTCGTTTTTGCTAGTTCGAACAGATCGAAGGCGAGGCTCTTACGGACTTTTGTTTGTTCCAAGTTGACAGTCGCAAAGATGTAGGCCTGATCGGCGATATCGATTCCAACAAAGATTGCAGCCATTATCTGGAATTTTGGGCCCGCAAATTTCGCCAACCCCGCGATCCTATGCTGACCGTCGATGACACGGCATAAATTTGAGAAGTTAATATCCGGTTTTTCCTCACCATCGCGGACATTCGATAGGGTCAAGGTGAAATTCTTCTCATTGTACGAAACGTAATCGGGATCATCAATCGCTAGGATTATCGAAGTTGGGAATGTTGCATCCGCATAATTCACGTACCGCTCTAAGTCAGAAACACGAGACTCACTTAGTGGTCTTTGAATTCCAAGGTACGCTTCGACATCGCGCGTATCTCTTAGAACTCGGCGGACATCAAAGAACGTAATTTTTTCGAGCAAATCATAATCAATTACCGCAAGAAAGATTTCTCCGATAGGCTGCTGAACTCGAAGTGCTTTGACTCGTCTTGATATGCAATCCGGATCTGGCGGCAGTTGGAGCGGCAGCTTCATTTCTCTTCTCCGCCCTGGTGCTTCAAACCATCTGCAAGTTTGTCGCCTTCGTCCTTCGTCTGGCGTTGTAGCTGATTTGCCAGCGATTCGGCCTCTTCACTCATTATGCCGGGTGCACCGCTCGTGATCGTGTTACGAATCACCGCCACTGACAAGACGAGAAATATGGAAAACACAAAGACGACTACGGAAACACTCGAAACAAACGCGGAATTCACAAACTGTATTGGGTGCCCTTTGACATCGAAGAACCAGTTCAGTCCGGACAGATAATTGAAGCTGTACATCGTCGTAGTCACGAGGCAGCAAAGGAAAATAAATAGGACAAACCAGAGAGCACTGGGAAACTGTGCTGAGATCCTATCGCCCGATATAGGGCCTTGGTCGCGGAGAATGACGTAAAGCAGTGGCCCAAGAAGGGATGCCGAAATAATCCCGAGATCAGAACTCGATGCAAAACGTCCGAGGAAACTTCCGGCACTGTCAGGCAAGGTCAACAAACCAACGATTAGGAAACCGAGCCAGAGTGGCATTAGGCTGAATAGGAGCACAACCAAGAGCTCCTTAAGCGCCTCACGCCATTGCGGCCATCGGGCCAGCAATAGATCGCTTACAATTGGAACTTGTAATTTAAGCATCAGCGTCCTCTGCCTCGTAATTGACTGTAATCGCGACCTCGGTCGTTGCACATCGGTTGCCAGAATCGGCAGCAAGCACAGAGTGTCGCCGTAAGGTGATCGTCTTACCAATATCTCGATAGAGGCGACGTACGGAGCTATGATCAGCATTTGTCAGCAGTATCTTAACACCACGGCCCGCGGCAACGCGTATCGTCTGAGCCAATCTCTCCTGATCCTTCCACGAGAAAATCTCGTCGTTGTATTTTAGGAAGCCATTAAAGTTGTGTCTGGTGACGTATGGGGGATCGACGAAGATAAAATCATTTTCTTGGGTACCATCAATCACCGGCTCAAAATCAGATGCCAACAAATTCACTCGTTGAAGAAGGAGAGACGTGTACTCGAAATCATCGGTATCCAGAACTACAGCAGTCTTTGTTCCGATAGGCACGTTAAATTGCCCCCGTAAGTTGACACGGTATAACGCGTTCCAACACGTTCGATTCAAATAAATGAGTTGCGCGGCTATTTCGTGTGCGGTGCGGTGCTTCCGGTTCCGTTCCTCGTAATAGTATTTATGCGAGTGATTGTGCTGATGTCGAACGAGTGCCCTATGGACTTTTTTCCAGTTGGATTGAACCTGTTGATACGCATTGATCAGATCGGCGTTTGCGTCCGACAAGACCGCGGCAGTCGGCTGGAGATGAAAGAAGGCTGCTGCGCTACCTAGAAATGGTTCAATGTACAACTTGTATTTCTTCGGAAACAAATGGGCATAGCGCGTGGTCAACCAACGCTTGCCACCCGCCCATTTTAGAAAAGGCACAACTATCCGCTTGTGCTCTGACAATGACCGTCGCCCTCTATACATCCCGTAGTGGTTGCAGTCTCGGATTGTTCGCAATCCATGTCCAGCCTGTTATCGGCCTCTGCTTCCAAATGTCTTTGGCACATTCGGCCTTCCGGCGCGTTTGAGGCGGGTGCGTCCGCCGCGCGGCTTTGACTTGGGCGTTTTGCCGTCGGCGCCGTCCCGCACCGCGTCGAGGAAAGCCTTGTCGACCGCATCCTCCACCGCCGACTGGCGCGCGAACGGATCGTCGGCGACGGCGAGTTCCACCGTCTGCAGCCGCTTGATCTCGTCGCGCAGCCGCGCCGCCTCTTCGAATTCGAGATCGGCCGCCGCCTCGCGCATCTTCTTTTCGAGGTCGGCGATGTGGGCGCGGATGTTGTGGCCGATGAATTCCTTGCCGTCCTCGGCAAACGCCAGCTCGCCGGCGCCCGCCGTCACATGGTCGCGCTCGTACATCGAGCCCATGATGTCGGAGATGTTCTTCTTGATGCTGGCCGGCGTGATGCCGTGCGCCGCGTTGTAGGCCGCTTGCTTTTCGCGCCGCCGCGCGGTCTCCGCCATGGCGCGTTCCATCGAGCCGGTGACATGATCCGCATAGAGAATGACCTTGCCGTCGACGTTGCGCGCGGCGCGCCCGATGGTCTGGATCAGGCTGGTTTCGCTGCGCAGGAAACCTTCCTTGTCGGCGTCCAAGATCGCCACCAGCGCGCATTCGGGAATGTCGAGGCCCTCGCGCAACAGGTTGATGCCGACCAGCACGTCGAAGGCGCCCAGCCGGAGGTCGCGGATGATCTCGATGCGCTCCAGCGTTTCGACGTCCGAGTGCATGTAGCGCACGCGGATGCCTTGTTCGTGCATGTATTCGGTCAGGTCTTCCGCCATCTTCTTGGTCAGCGTCGTCACGAGGGCCCGATAGCCGCGGCGTGCCGTCGCGCGGCATTCAGCGATGAGATCGTCGACCTGGCTTTCCACCGGGCGGATTTCCACCGGCGGATCGATCAGGCCGGTCGGGCGGATCACCTGTTCGGTGAACACCCCTCCGGTGCGTTCGAGTTCCCACGGGCCGGGCGTGGCGGACACATAAAAGGTCTGCGGCCGCATCGCGTCCCATTCCTCGAATTTCAACGGCCGATTGTCCTCGCACGACGGCAGGCGAAAGCCGTATTCGGCGAGCGTGTGCTTGCGCCGGTAGTCGCCGCGATACATGGCGCCGATCTGCGGCACGGTGACGTGGCTTTCGTCGACGAACACCAGCGCCTCGTCGGGCAGATATTCGAACATGGTCGGCGGCGGCTCGCCGGGTTTGCGCCCGGTCAGCCAGCGCGAATAATTTTCGATGCCGGCGCAAGAACCTGTGGCCTCGATCATCTCGAGATCGAAAGTGGTGCGCTGTTCGAGCCGCTGCGCTTCGAGCAATTTGCCTTCGGCGCGGAATTGCTCGAGGCGCACGACCAACTCCGCCTTGATGCCTTTCAGCGCCTGGGCCAGCGTCGGGCGCGGCGTCACATAGTGCGAATTGGCGTAGACCTTGATCTGGTCGAGCGTGCCGGCGGGCTTGCCGGTGAGCGGATCGAATTCGGTGATGCTCTCGACGTCGTCGCCGAAAAGTTCAATCCGCCACGCGCGGTCTTCATAGTGGGCGGGGAAGAGGTCGATGGTGTCGCCGCGCACGCGGAAACAACCGCGCGCGAAGGCGTCGTCGTTGCGCCGGTATTGCAGCGCCGAGAATTGCCGCATCAGCTCCATGCGGTCGATGCGCCCGCCTTTCTTGATCGTCACCGCGGTGCCGGAATAGGTCTCCACCGCGCCGATGCCGTAGATGCACGACACCGAGGCGACGATGATCACGTCGTCGCGTTCGAGGATCGCGCGCGTCGCCGAATGGCGCATGCGGTCGATCTCTTCGTTGATCGAGGAATCCTTTTCGATATAGGTGTCGGTGCGCGGGATATAGGCTTCGGGCTGGTAATAGTCGTAATAGGAGACGAAATACTCCACCGCGTTGTCGGGGAAGAACTGCTTCATCTCGCTGTAGAGCTGCGCCGCCAGCGTCTTGTTCGGCGCCAGAATCAGCGCCGGGCGCTGCACCGTCGCGATCACTTTCGCCATGGTGAAGGTCTTGCCCGAGCCGGTGACGCCGAGCAGCACCTGGTCGCGCTCGTTGGCGTTGGCGCCGGTCACCAGCTCGGCGATGGCGGTGGGCTGATCGCCCGCCGGCTCATAGTCGCTGACCAGCTGGAAGCGCCGCCCGCCTTCGGATTTCTCCGGCCGCGCCGGACGATGCGGCACGAAGCCGGTGATCTCCGCCCCCGTCATCTCGCCGAAGCCGCCGCCGCGCGGAACCATGCCGTTGTTGTGCGCCATGGGGCCAATATAGGGCCTGTTGCCCTTGTGTTCCAGTCCAAGCCGCCTTACAGTAAGGAGGAAAGGAGTCCTTTCATGAATGCGGTGTTCGGCAAACTGACCTCCAAGGCGCAAACCACGCTGCCGAAGGAAGTGCGCGAGGCGCTGGGCGTCAAGCCGGGCGACATGCTGGTCTATCGCATCGCCAAGGGGAAGGTGACGCTGGCGCGCGCCGAGCCGCTGGACCGCACCTATCTCAAGGCGGTGGAATCGACCTTGTCGGAATGGGCGAGCGCGGAGGACGCCGCCGCCTACGACAAACTCTGATGTTGATTTGCGAAGCGGGCGACATCGCCGTCGTGCCGTTTCCCTTCACCGACATGGCGGTGGCCAAGCCGCGCCCGGCGCTGGCCTTGTCGAGCCGAAAGGCCAACGCGGAATCCGGCAACACGATCTTCGCCATGATCACCACCGCGGCCCGGAGCCATTGGCCGAGCGACGTGCCGCTCGCCGATGCTGCGGCGGCGGGCTTGACCGCCGCCTCGCTGGTGCGCCTCAAACTTTTCACGCTCGACAATCGCCTGATGTCGCGCAAGATCGGCGCGCTGTCGCCGCACGACCGCGCCGCCGTACGCAAGATGCTGCGAAGCGTGGTCGGGGTTTAGCGGTGAGTCTGCGATGCTACTCCGTCGTCGCGCGGAACCATGCCGTTGTTGTGCGCCATAGCGTCAATATAATGGCCCTGAGGCGTGGTTGAAACCTTTCCGGAGTGGTGATGGTCTGGCGTTGGGCATTGGCGGCTTTCGTCCTGCTGTTGCAGGCGGGTTATGCCGCGGGACAACCCCTGGCGGTGCAGGGCGGGCCGTGGCGGCTGGAAGGGCGCGTCTATGAAAGCGCCCACCTGTCGGCGCATCCGCATCTGATCTTGGTGCTGCACGGCGACGCGCCGTTCGAGAATCCGAGCTACCACTACGTTTTCGCGCGCCGGGCGGCGGAGGCGCTGGCCGATACCGTCGCGGTGGGCCTGCTCAGGCCCGGCTACAAGGACGGGCTCGGCGGCCGAAGCCAAGGCATCCGCGGCTGGACGAACGGTGACAATTACACGCGTGACACCGTCGCGGACATCGCGGCCGCGGCGCGCGCGCTGGTACAGCGCTATCGCGCCGGCGATCTCACCCTCGTCGGCCATTCGGGCGGGGCGACGATTGCCGCCGACATCGCCGCGCTCTACCCCCATCTCGCCAAGCGCGTGCTGCTGGTTTCCTGCCCTTGCGACGTGACCAGATTTCGCTGGAGCATGCTCAAGCTGCAGCTGAACCCGATCTGGCTGTTGCCGGTATGGAGCCTGTCGCCGCAGGATTATGTCGGGCAAGTCCCGCGCGACACCGTCGTGCGGCTGGTCGTGGGCGCGAACGATGTCGTGGCGCCGCCGCCGCTCACCTTCGCGTATGCCGACGCCTTGAAACGGCACGGCGGCGATGTCGCAGTCTTCGTGCTCAAGGACGCGCCGCACGACATTCTGCTGGAACCGGCCGTGCTCGAGCAATTGCGGTTGTTGATGGCGGCGCGTTAGCCGCGCTTCTGCCCTCGAGAGCTTGCGCGTGATTCCGCCTCCCGCGGCGCAGCGACCAGGCGCCCCAGTGACAGGCGGCGCGGCGGCCCTTAGCCTTTGCCTGCAAGGTTCAACGGGGGCCATCATGAGACGCCGGTTCGGCTTCGCGCTGCTCGCGCTTTTTTTCGTCCTGGGCGCTGCGCCTTTTGCCCTTGCGCAAGCCCCAACGCAGGTAATGCCGGCGGTGCCGACGATTTCGCCCGCCGAGCTCCACGCGCTGATCGCCAGGCACGCCTTCTTCGCCCTCGTCGATGTGCGCGAGCCTGCAGAATTCGCGGCGGGCCACATCCCCGGCGCGGTGTCGCTGCCCCTGAGCGGCCTTTCCGCCACCTATCACCAGATTCCCAAAGGCCTACGGCTCGTCGTCTATTGCCGCACCGGCCATCGCAGCGCGAAGGCGGTCGAATTCCTGCGCGCCAACGGTTACGAGCTGGCGGTCAGTCTCGCCGGCGGCTATACGGCCTATACCGCGCCTTAGCCGTGCGCGGCGCGGCTGTCGGCGGGAGCTTGGGCGCGATCGTTCAAGCCGTAATCGCGGATCACGCGCGCGATGCGCAGGCGGTAATCGGCGAACAGGCCCGCGCGGCCTTCGGCCTGCACCGCGCGATGGGCCTCGAGCCGGCGCCAGCGCGCCACGGCCTCTTCGTCGCGCCAGAAGGAGAGCGACAGGATTTTGCCTGGTTCGCTTAAGCTTTCGAAGCGCTCGATGGAGACAAAACCGTCGACGCCGTCGAGCAGCGGGCGAAGCTGCGCGGCGAGGTCGAGATAGCGTTCGCCGTCCGTCGGCCAGACCTCGAAGATCACCGCGATCACGGCTCGACCCGCTTGAGAAAGCTGCGCTCCTCGCGTCGGATGAACCGCTCGCGTTCTGCGAAGGCGAAGTTCGCCGCGCCTGCGGGATCGGCCTTGAGCCGCGCGCGATAGGCCTCGTAAGCGGCCAGGCTGTCGAAGCCGATCAGCGCGTGCGCCACGTCGTTGGTGCCCTCGTGCGGCAGGAAATAGCCGAGCAACTCGCCGCCGCAGGCGGGAATGATCTTCAGCCAGGCGCGCGCGTATTCCTCGAAGGCGCCGCGCTGGAACGGGTCGATCTCGTAGCGGATGTGGCAGACGATCATGCTTCCATCTCCATCGAATGATGACGGCAGCCTAGTGCTTGCGCCGGCGCGGATGCTTCGCTTATCGTCGAAGCATGAAAGAAGGCCCTTCGATCGCGCCGATCGCGGCGTTGGCCGGCGATCCGGCGCGCGCCAACATGCTGGCGGCGCTGATGCACGGCGCGGCGCTGACCGCGGGCGAGCTCGCCAACGAGGCGGGCGTCACCGCGCAAACGGCGAGCGCCCATCTAAGCAAGCTCGCGGCGGGCGGGTTAATCGTGGCGCTGAAGCAAGGCCGCCATCGCTATTTCCGGCTCGCCGGCGGCGACGTCGCCGAGATGCTGGAGAAGATGATGGGCGTGGCGGCGCGCACCGGTCATCTGCGCACGCGGCCGGGCCCGTCCGATCCGCTCATCCGCAAGGCGCGCGTCTGTTACGACCATCTGGCGGGCGAGATGGGCGTCAAGCTGTTCGACGCCATGACGGGCGCCCACCAACTCGCCGAGCGCGACGGCGCTTGGCGGCTGACCCGGCGCGGCGAGATATTTGCGCGCGCCTTCGGCATCGATCTGGACGCGCTTGCCGCGCGCCGCCGGCCGTTGTGCAAGGCTTGTCTCGATTGGAGCATGCGCCGCCATCACCTGGCGGGCAGCCTGGGCGCGGCGTTTCTGGAAGCCATCTTGGCGAAGGGTTGGGCGAGGCGCGCGCGCATGAGCCGTGCGGTGCTGTTCACGCCAAGCGGCGAAGCGAAATTCGCGCGCCTGTTTTCGTCTTAAGCGCTATTCGTCGCCTTGCAGCATCGCTGCGGTTTGGGCCGCGTCCGCCTGCGCCTTGGCGAGGATCGGTTCGGCGAGGCCGCGCCGCGCCTCGTCGGCCGCCGCTTTGAGCGCCAATTGCTTGTTCACGCCCGCATCGGGAATGGCGCCGTGGCCGGCGTTGACGCAGGGATTCATCTCGTGCGCGTCGAAGCCCGGCCCGCCGGGCCCGACGAGACAGTTCAGCGTGTGATGCAGATGGGTGTGCACCAGCTTGATGTCGCCGCTTTGCGCCGCCAGGCCCGCATGCTGCGCGGCCAGCGCGATCTCGGTGCGGGCGTCGGCGAAGGCGGCTGCGGGCAGAAACAGCAACACGGCCGAAAGAGCTGCAATCGTCTTCATGGGTTCTCTCCTTGCTACCAGCGCAAAACGAAGCGCCCCAACAATGCGCCGAGAGCCCCCATCGCGGCGATGCCCAACGTATACCACACCGCGACGAAAACCGCCGCGCTTTCATCGCAATGGAAGGCGTAGACGAAAGCGCCCGAGGCGCCGGCCAGCAGTCCCGCCGCCAGGCCTGCCAGGAGCGGCCGCGTCGGCGCCAGCTTGCGCAAGCTCCACAACACGCCGAGGAAAATCGGCAGCGACAGCGCCGCGATCCGCCACGGGCAAACCAGATGCGAAGCGCCGTAAAACAGATGTGCGTGTTGCGAGACCGGCGCCGCGCTCCATTGCCAAAGCGCCAGCGCGGCCAGAATCGCAAAGGGCAAGGCTTCGATGACGGCGCGCCGGCCAGGCGCCGCGCCCGGCCGCGCCAGCCGCTCGACCACGGCGAACCCGGCAAGCGCAAACGCCAGCGTGTAGAAGAATTTCATCCAGAACGGCCAGCCTTGCGCCGCCTCGGCCAAATCCGGCCGAACCCCGAGCCACAATGCCATCAACACAGCGGAGACGAGCACGCCGCCGCCAAGCCCCGCCGCCAGCGTCTTCAAGACAAAGGCCCTGGGCGTGGGCGAAACGCCGTCGGCCAGCCGGGCGATGAGATCGTCGCTGTTCACGGCTTCTCCTTTTCGCCGATCAGCCGCATCAGGGCTTTCAGCCCGCGATGCACGCCCACTTTCACCGCCGATTCCGACAGCCCGCTGCGCGCCGCGATCTCCGCCACCGGACGCTCTTCGAGCTTGGCGGCGCGGATCAGCGCCCGGCGCTTCTCGGGCAGCTTGGCCAGCAGTTGTTCGACATCGCGCGCCGCCTCGGCCGCCTCGCTTTGGCTTTCGGCGAACAGCGCGCCGGCCTCGTCCAGCGGCAGCGTGCGGCGCAGCTTGGACCTGCGGTAATGGTCGATCAGCTTGTAGCGCGCGATGGCGTAAAGCCAGGCGGTGAAAGGCTGGCTGGCGTCGTAAGTGGCGCGCTTGAGGTGGATCGCGATCAAGGTCTCTTGCATCAGGTCCTCCGCGTCGGCGGCCTGAGCAAGCCGGCGCGCGTAATAGGCCCGAAGATGGGGCGCGAGCGCGTGCAACAGCGCGCGATAGGCGGCTTCGTCGCCCGTGAGCGCTTCGAGCATCAACGCCTTGAGGCGCGCCTCCGTTTCCACCTTCTGCCCCTGGACGTATTCGCTTGAGACCGCCCGTCGGTTACAGGCGAGCGCACCACTGTAACGCAAAGCCGGCGCCAATCGAACTAGCCTTGTGCAATCCCATCAGGAGCATTTCATGAAAACTCTTCTCGCCCTTGCCGCCGCTTTTACCTTGGCCGGCACGCTCGCCCTCGCCGACGGCATGCAGCAGCAAGCCACTTCACCCAATTCATCGATGTCGAACCAGGGCGCGATGAAAAACGGCGCCATGTCGCAAGGCGCCGGCAAAATGTCCGGCAAAAACCAGAAGAATCACAAGCACGGCACCATGTCCGGCGGAATGTCGAAGAGCACCTCGAGCAACAGCATGTCCGGCGGCAATTCCGGCAGCGGCATGTCGAACGGCAACGCCATGTCCGGCGGCATGGGACATTGATCGCGTAACAACCGCCTGCGGTGCTCTAGTTGGGACGGTGAGGCCGCTGATAGATCAGGCACTCGCCGTCCCACACTTCCAGGCGCGGCAGCCCTTTGGCCTTCATGGCGTGGGCCAGAACCTTCGCCTGGGTTGCGTTGGCGAGATCGGCCGCGACCTTGACGGCCAAACTTCCGTCTTCGTTGAGATAGCGGATGTCGTAGCTCGGCATGTTTGTCTCCTGCGACAAGCGATGCCCCCTGCTTGCCGCGAACTTGTGCCACGGCCGCGCGAAAGTCGAATGACAACGCGTTCAAGTGCGTGAAATTTCATCTAAGTTTGTCACCATTGACATTGCGGCGATGAATTCCCACATCTTGGCGAGTACGACTCGGGAGGGATGCATGGCCAATGTCGAGCAAGGCGCGGAGCGCGCCCATTCCGCGCGCCTGATGGCGATTATCGCCTATGTGTTGTTCCTGGTCGGCTGGCCGACCTTGCATGTGACCACGGTGATCGCCGTCATTCTCGCCTATGTGCAGCGCGGCGAGACGCCCGGCGCGCTGTGGGAGTCGCACTTCACCAACGTCATCCACACGTTCTGGATTTGCCTGATCGTCGGCGTGGTCGCGATTCCGCTGTGCTTCTTCCTGGTGGGCATCCCGATCGAGATCCTGTTGGCCGTGTGGTTCCTCTACCGCACGATCAAGGGATTGCTGCGCGCAATCGACAACATGCCTTATGTGTAGGGACTAATTGTCCTCTTCGCCGAAGTGGCGCATCTGCGCGGACAAAGGGGTGAACGCGGGCGGCGGCTTCGGCCGCGTGAAGAACCAGCCGACCAGTCCCAGCATAACCGCCAGCGCGAAGGAATAAGGCGTGATGGCGAAGATCAGGTCGGCGGCGCTGGCCGCGGTGTGGAAGCTCATGCCCATCGGCGCGCCCCACAAGAAGCAGCTGCCGATGCCGTCGGCGGAGACCGGGCAGTCGTCGTATTTGGCGGTGTAGACGGCCATCATCGGCAACAGCAAGCTCAGGATCGGCAAGAGCAGCATGCTCAGCGTGCCGAGCAAGGGGCGGCGCGCGAAGAACGCCGCCAGCATCGCCGCAAAGGTCAACACGATCAGCAGGAGCAGATCGGTTCCCACGCTCCAAGCGAGCGCGAGGGTGTCGCCGAGCCCGCCGCCCAGCGTCATGCCGCGGCAGAGGCCCGGCCCGGGCTCGCAGCCCACGGCATAGCCGGCGCCGCGCACGATCCACACCAACAGCGAGGGACCAAGCAAGATCGCCACGCTGACGCCCCAGACCGTCAGCGCCATCCTCTTGTTGCGGGCGGCGTGATCCTCCATGCCTCTATGTTAGGCAAAAAGACCGCTTACGGATAAAAATGATGAATCCATGCTTAACGGGAGCGGCGCCGCACCGTTTCCCTAGCAAGCGCGCCGGAATGCCCTGCCCATGTTCGTAAAAACCCAGGCCGCGAAGGAGGTTAGATGAGACTCCCGCGGATCGGCAGACGGTGCTTTATGGCGCTGCTGGGTACGTGAAGGCCGCCATGGTGCTGCCTCATTTTTTGCCGTTTGGAGCCAACGACGGACTGATCCACGCCGACGAGTTCTTCAATCGCCGATCGTGAAGCTCATGTTGGCGAAATCGAGCACCCAGCGCCTTCCCTTTCTCAACATGTCCTGGCCGATCATGCCGTGGCGATCGCGCTCGTCGCTGGACAGGATTTTGACGCGCTTCAATACGATCGGCCGGCCAGCCACCACGAGATCCAACTCATACAGCGTACGGGCTTTGTAATCGGTGACGCCTCCACCGCCCCCTTCCCAATGCACCCACGTACGCGACGCGCCTTCTCTCAGTGCGGGAAAATCCTTGAGCGCCGTCGCGTTCAGCGTCGTATTCGAAGCCGCCGTGTCGATCGCCAGGCGCAATGTCGCGCCGGTCTCTTCACTCTTGACCAAGGCGAACGGATCGAGGCCCGAGAGCGCAAGATTTGCTTCTGTGGCCGTGCCGGCGCCTGGTCTGGCCCCGTAATACAGGCTCTCCCATCCGTCGTCATTGGCGAGTTCGATTCGATCAAGAGCGACGAACACCGCCAAGCCCACGACCGCGTCCATCTTGTACGTGTTCCCAAAGCGCACGGCCGCGTCTGGCAGTACGGCGAAGACGACGTTGTTCAGTACAGCGTCGCCGAATCTCAGCTCGTCCGCGACACCCAAATGCATCGGCAGATCGGACTGCGCGGAGGTCACGATGGTTGCACCCTTCTCCAGCACGCGCACGCCGAGGCGCGCCGCGGTGGATTCGCTGAGCACGGAAAACGAGGAGTCGGTGTCGATCACGACGTCCTGCGTCTTTCCGTTGATTTTGACGGGGACACGGATAAGCCCGGCCGCATCCCGGCGCGCATCCAGTCTGCCGGCGGCGGGCCGCACGAGTTGCATGGGTTTCTCGTGGGCCAGTATTTCGGCGTAGGTGAGGACCTGCAACGTCTCGCCAGTCAGCGGCTTGCCGGAAACGTTCTGCGCGCATAGGAGCGCGGCGTGCGTGTCCGCGTACCGGCCCTGGCGCAGGTACACATCGGCCAATGCCAGACAGGCTGCGGCACGGATGTCCTTATCCGCAGCCGATTGCGAAAGCGGCTCCAGGATCGCGAGGGCTGCATCGTCCTTGTGCCGCAGTGACAGCGCCGCGCCGTTTGCGAGGCGCATTTCGTCTGGCGACGCCGCGGTCTTGGCGAACGCCTCCAGCTTGAGTACGTCGCGGGCTTCGATGCTTGCTGGAATTGGCGACGGCTCCGCCCAGGCCGGTGCACAAAAAAGAGAAAGTAAGGCAAAGGCCGCGGACAGGTGCTCGGCGACATTGAGCGCTTTGCGGCCGGATTTCATTTGTCTATCCCCTCTGCGCACGGCGTGGCTGAAATTCTCCTGAAGGGCGGCGGAAATTGTCGACGTTTCCGGCCATCGTCATATCCCAACCCTTGCCTTGCGGGAGCGTCGTTTCGCGACCCTCACGGCGGCATGGCGTGGAGGAAATCGCGCACCAGCGTGGCGTCGCGACCCATGTCGGCGGTGCCGCTGCGGCTCTTGGCGCGCACGTCGATGCGCACGCCGATCGGGCCTGCCGTCCGTACACGGATGACGATGTCCGAGACGATGCCGAACCACAGGCTGGTGTCGGTCGCCTCGATATGCCCGCTTTTGAGATCGAACGACGCCACCTGCCAGCCCAGCCCGTTCACGGTGTTGAGGCAGCGCCAGAACTGGTTGGCGTAATATTCCTTGAGCGGCACGCGGGCGTGGAAGACGTTCAGCTTCTCCATCGGCTTGATGTCGGAATAGGCGTATTTCTGCGCCAGCGCCGTGGTCATGCGCTCGCCGCCGTAGGTGACGATCTGCGGTCCGTCGTAACTCGGCGGATTGGATGCGCCGTCGCGCCAGGCGAGCAGCATCTCGAAGCGCGGCGCGTCGCCGATGTCGGTCGAGATGTCGTGGATCGGCGGCAGGCTGTAAGCGAGCCACACATGGTCGGCGGGAATGCCCACCAGCAGCGCGCAGCCGAGCAATCCCACCCCGCCGCAGCGCCAGCCCTTGCTGTCGTTGGCCTCCAGCGCCCGCCCCAGCCAGAGAAGGCCCGCGACGAGCCCGCCCGCGCCGATCGCGACGCCGGGGATCAGAACCTCAATCCCGCGGCCGTACTCGAAGGTGCCGAAGCGCGTGCCGAGACAGGCCACGAGCGCCACCGCGACGCCCGCCACGAAGCCGACGACCGCACCTTTCGCCAGGACCGTCTGATAGCGCATCTGCCCCGTCGCCCACCGTCCTCATGCTTCGACTGGCTCAGCATGAGGACCTTATGCTGCTCCTCACCCTGAGCCGGTCGAAGGGTGCGGAGCATTCGGTGCCCTACGGGTGCCCATAGCGCGCGCGCAACGCCGTCTTCTGCACTTTGCCCGTCGCGCTGTGCGGGATTGAGTCCGCGAACACCACTTCGTCGGGCAGCCACCATTTGGCGATCTTGCCCGCCAGATGCTCGAGTATATCGCGTTTGCCGAGGTTTTGTCCGGGCTTAAGTACCACGATCAGCAGCGGCCGCTCGCCCCATCTGGGATGGCCGACGCCGATCACCGCCGCCTCGGCCACCGCCGGATGGCCCATCGCGGCGTTCTCCACGGCGATCGAGGAAATCCACTCGCCGCCCGATTTGATCACGTCCTTGGCGCGGTCGGTGATGGTCATGTAGCCGTCTTCGTTGAGGGTGGCCACGTCGCCGGTGTCGAACCAGCCTTCGGCGTCGAAGGCGCCGGCGCCAGCCCCGCCGTAATAGGCCTTGGCGACGGCCGGCCCGCGCACTTTCAGGCGGCCTTGCGCCAGCCCGTCGCGCGGCAGTTCGCGATCCTCGGCGTCGACGATCTTCATCTCCACGCCAAACGGCGGATGGCCTTGGCGCATCTTGATGTCGAGCTTCTCCTCGTAAGGCAGTCCGTCGAACTTCGCCTTCAGCGTGCCGAGCGTGCCCAGCGGGCTCATCTCGGTCATGCCCCAGGCATGGACGACTTCGACGCCGTATTTCCGCTCGAAGGTCTCGATCATGGCGCGCGGGCAGGCGGCGCCGCCGATCAGCACCTTCTTCAGGCTTTGCGGCTTGCGGCCGGTCGCTTCGAGATACTGCAGCGCCGCCAGCCAGACGGTGGGCACCGCCGCGGTCAGCGTCACCTCTTCGGAGTCGACCAGATCGCAGATCGACGGTCCGTCGAGCTTGGCGCCGGGCAGCACCAGCTTGGCGCCGCACATCGGCGCGGCAAAGGCGATGCCCCAGGCGTTGGCGTGGAACATCGGCACCACCGGCAGGACGGCGTCGCGCCCCGAAATGCCCATCGCGTCGGTCCCGCAGGAGATCAGCGCCAAGAGCGTGTTGGAACGGTGGCTGTAGAGCACGCCTTTGGGATCGCCGGTCGTGCCCGAGGTGTAGCAAAGCCCGCAGGCGGTGTGTTCGTCGAATTCCTTCCAGGCGAATTCGGGATCGCCGTCCGCGATGAAATCCTCATAGGCGACGAGGTTGGGTATAGCGGCCTTCGGCAGATGTTCGCGGTCGGTCAGCGCGACGTAAAGCTCTATCGTCGGCATTTTGGGCGCCAGCTTGGCCACGGTCTCGGTAAACGTGATGTCGAAGAGCAGCGCGCGGTCGCCGGCATGGTTGGCGATCCAGGCGAGCTGGTCGGGAAAGAGCCGCGGGTTCAGCGTGTGGTAGATCGCGCCGATCCCGGCGATGCCGTACCACGCCTCGAAGTGCCGCGCCGTGTTCCAGGCGAGCGTGGCGATGCGGTCGCCGAGGCCGAAGCCGGCTCGCTCCAGCGCCGAAGCGAGCTGCCGCGAGCGCCGCGCGATGTCGCGGTAGTTGGTGCGCGCGACGGGGCCTTCCACCGTGCGCGTCACCACTTCGCGCCCGCCGTGATAGCGCGCCGCATGATCGATGATCTTGTGGACCAGAAGCGGCCAGTCCTGCATCAGGCCCAGCATGCGATACCCCCTTGGTTTGCGCCCATCATAGAAATGCCGGCGTGGAGGAAAACGATTTTCCGTCGCCCCGCCGCTTGACGTAAGCGTCAGCTTTTGGCTAAAATTTCACACTGATTTTTTGTCATTAAGACGAGCTCGCCAAGGCCGGACAGCCGGCGGCGTCCACAAGACTCAGGGAAATTTCGCCATGAGCTACCGCACCTACACGATCCGTCAGCTCACCAAGGAGTTCTCCGTCACCGCGCGCACGCTGCGTTTCTACGAGGACGAGGGCCTGATCGCCCCCGAGCGGCGCGGCCAGACGCGCATCTATTCGGTGCGCGACCGCGCCCGCATCATCCTCATTCTGCGCGGCCGGCGCGTCGGTTTCTCGCTGGCCGAAATCCGCGAATATCTCAACCTCTACGACAAGCACGGCACCCCCAGGCAGCTCACCCACGTCAAGAAGAAGTTCGAGGAGCGCATCACCATCCTCGAAAAGCAGAAGCTCGAGATCGATGCGGCCATCGACGAGATGAAGCGGAGCATCGTCGAGGTGGAACAGCAACTGGCCGGGCGCAGCGCTCACGTCGCGGCGTAAAGCGTTCTATAATCCTCACGCGACAGATGGGGGATGCGATGCGACGGACAATTTGCGCGCTGGCGCTGCTGTTGGCCGCGCCGGCCATGGCGGACGATTCTTCGGCGGCGCTGGGGGCGGGCGGCATCGTCTTCACCGACAATACGCCGATCCGCATGGCGGCGGAGGATCTTTATATCAGCCCCAAAGCGGTGCGCGTCCGCTTCGTCTTCGTCAACGACAGCGGCAAGGACGTCGCCACGCTGGTGGCCTTTCCGCTGCCCGATCTCGACACCGCCGAGTTTTGGGGCTCCGCGGTCGGCACGGTGACGGACGATCCGGTGAATTTCGTCGGCTTCAAGGCGCTGGTCGACGGCAAGCCGGTGGCTTTCAAGGTTGAGCAGCGCGCTTTCGTCAAAGGCAGGGACGTCACGGCGGTGATCGCCTCGACGGGCCTGCCGCTCGATCCGGTGGCGGACCAGGGCTATCGCAAGCTCGACGCGTTGCCGTCCGCCGCGCATCAGCGGCTGCTCGCTGCCGGCGCGGCCGAAACCGACGGCACGGACTGGGTCCCGCAATGGACGGTGCGCACGAAGTTCTACTGGCCGCAGGTCTTTCCCGCGCACAAGAGCGTGGTGATCGAGCATTCCTATCAGCCGGTGACCGGCCAATCCTTTTTCGGCGGCGAGGAGGCGGCCAACAAAGACTTCGTGCAGAATTTCTGCATCGATCCGCCGACTGCGGCGCGCATCGTGGCGGAGAGCACGGCGCGCAAACAGGCCAACCCCGACAGCGGCGGCTATCTCAACGCCTACGAAACCGATTACATCCTCAAGACCGCCAACAATTGGCGCGGGCCGATCGGGCGCTTCCACCTCGTGCTCGACAAGCTCGCGCCCGGCAACGTGCTGACGCTGTGCTGGCCGGCGCCGCTGGCGAAGACCGGCCCCGCCACCTTCGAAAGCACGCTGACGAATTTCGCGCCGGCGCGCGACATCCGCATGCTGGTGCTGGAATAGTCGCTAAAGCCGGCGCAGCAGCGCCTTGATCAGGCGTACGATCCAGCTTGCCTGCCGACGAGCGTGCGGCGTGCCCCAATCGCCGTAGGCGTTACGGCCGTAAACCAAGTGCCCCAACATGGCGGTCGCGCCTTTCCCGCATTAACTACGTACACGGATTATAGCGCGGAAAAACCGCCGCGACAATCCGTCCACGGACGATCGGTTGTAAAGGTTAACGTCTCATTAAGGAATTGGCGCGCCGAGGCGGCGTCAGGGCGACGGGATGCCTGGCGTGGCGTCCGGGATCGGTCCTTGGCCCGGGCTGCGCGTGCCGCCGGTGCGGCAATTGTAGAAGCCCGACGCCCAGCCCGAGCGATAGACGCGGTCGCTTTGATAGGCCTCTTCGTCGCGCACGAAATCCTCGCGACGGTTGGCGCTTTGCGCCGCCGCCGAGGCGCAGCCGTCGCTGTAGCCGGTCTTGAAACTTGGCGTGTCCTTCTCGGCGCGCATCCGCGCGCTGGGAAACAGGATGCCGCAGCCGGCCAGCGAAAGCGCGGCCACAATCAGGAGCGCAAGGCGCAAAGGCTTTTTCATGCCGGGCTTTCTAGCAAAGGCTCAGAAGTAGCGCCACCACAGATACAGCTGCGCCAGCGCGACACTTGCTAGCATCATGGGAAAGGCCAGCTTCATGAATTCGAAGAAACGGAAGGGCACGCCGTTCTTGGCGGCGATTCCGGCGACGGCGAGATTGGCGCTGGCGCCCACCAAGGTGCCATTGCCGCCGAGGCAGGCGCCGAGCGCCAGCGCCCACCAGACGGGGCGCAGCGCCTCAGGCCCGCCGAGCGAGGGCGCCATCGCTTTCACGACGGGGATCATGGTGGCGACGAACGGGATGTTGTCGAGCACCGCCGAGAGCAGCGCCGACACCCAGAGGATGGCGCCGGCCGCCAGCGGCGAGGAGCCGTGCACCAAGTGCGCCAAGCTATGCGCCAGAAGCGCCAGCAGGCCGACCTTTTCCACCCCGCCCACCACCACGAACAGGCCGACGAAGAAGAACAGCGTCGTCCAGTCCACCTCGCTCATCGCCTCGGCGACGGCGTCATTCTGCCGCTCCAGCGGCCGGCGCAGATTGTCGAGCAGCAGCAGCAGCGCCGCCGCGCCGAGGGCGATGGTCGCCGCCTCCAGATGCCAGCGCGCCGCCAGCATGAAGGCGAGAAGCGCCCCGCCGATCACCCACAGCGAGCAGCGCAAGAGATAGGGATCGCTGATCGCGCCGCGCGCGTTGAGCGACATCACCCGCGCCCGGTGCGCCGGATCGGCCTTGAGGTGGACGCCCCAGATCAGATGGCTGGCCAACAGCTGCAGCGCCATGATCACGGCCACCACCGGCCCGATCCCGAACAGGAAATCGTCGAAGTTCAGATGCGCCGCCGAGCCGATCAGGATGTTGGGCGGATCGCCGATCAGCGTCGCCGTGCCGCCGATGTTGCTGGCGAGGATTTCCGCGAACAGGAAGGGATAGGCGGAAAGCTCGAGCTCCTTGCAGACGATGAAGGTGACCGGGGCGACCAAGAGCACGGTGGTGACGTTGTTGAGTCCCGCCGAAAGCAGCGCGGTGATGAGCGCCAGCGCGGCGAGGATCCCGGCCGGTGAGGCGCGCGCCAGCTGCGCCGCCCTGACCGCGCAATAGCTGAACAAGCCGCTTTTGCGCGCCACGGCCACCACGATCATCATCCCGGCCAACAGGCCCAGGGTGTTGAAGTCGATGAAGCCGACGGCCTCGTTCTGGCTCAAGATGCCCAACAGCAGCAGAACCGCGGCGCCGAGCAGTGCGGCGACGGCGCGGTTCACCGCCTCGCGCACGATCGCGGCGTAGGTCAGCGCCAGAATAGCGGTCGCGGCGGCCAGTTGCAGGGACGACGACATGGCATTCCCTCTCTTAACGATTTCTTCGCCAATTGCGCGGCGGGGCGCAAGCCTTAACCGCAGCTTAAGGAACGCATTTCATGCTGGAGGCGGGTCATGGTGCGAGCATGGGGAAAGCCGATCTCGTCGATCTGCGCGTCCTGATCGTGGGCGGCACGCCACACGCCATCGTCGCCTTGCGCAGCGCCATCGGGCTGATCGGCATCAGCAAGGTGGACGCGGTGGCGCAAGCGGCGCGCGCGCTGCAATGCCTGCGCGAGAAGAAGATCGACGCCGTGTTCTGCGACGAGGCGGTCGAATCCGTCGACGGCGTGTCGTTCGCGCTGGCGGCGCGCAAGGCGCCGGGCGTGCTCGATCCCATGGTGCCGATCTTCCTCGTCTGCTCGGCGCCGCGGCGCCGCCAGGTCGAAGGCGCGCGCGACGACGGTCTGACCGACGTGCTGGTGCGTCCGATCAGCGCCGCCACCATCATCCGCAAGCTGAAGAGCGCGGTGATCGCACCGAGGCCCTTCATCGTCGCCGGCGGGTTCTTCGGTCCCGACCGGCGCAGTGCCGCGCGCGCCTCTTATGGCGGCGCCAACCGGCGCACGCGCCTGCCCAAGAAGCTGACAGTGACGGCTGAGGCGGCGGCGGCGCTGTTGGCCGCCAACGCCGACGTGGACGGGCTCACCGACGGCGGGTAAAAGACTAAAATCCCACAACTTTCAAGGCGATTATATACTTGAGTTAGCGGAAAATAGTCTTACATTTCAATCGACAGGCCGTACTCTAGAAATTTTATTTCGCATCACTTAAACTAAGAGACGCAGGTATAGGTATTAATACCCATGTCCACTCTGAGCGCGGAAGCGCGGCCAAAGGCCGAAGAAATCGAAATCACACCCGAGATGATCGAGGCGGGGATGACGGCAGCAGACTTGTATGACGCCGATGAGCCGTTCTCTTGGCAAATCAGCGCGATTTATAGAGCAATGGAAAAAGCGCGCCGGGCAGCTATGGCAGAATCTGCCCCTCCACAAAAACCATGTCGCCCGCTTTAGGCCCATCACGAGAAACGATCATTCGATAGGAAATTGTATGGCAGGTGGAAATGTAACGTGTTTTGGAGTCATTCTTGTCAGTAGCAGCTTCAAGTTCGCCGTTTGAGACTCTATTCAAATAGCCAAACGGAATATGCGTGTTTTTCAAATCAACCAATCTGAACTGCTCGCACACAGCACGCACTTCTGGCGTTTTAAAATTAAGCGGAACACGCGCGTGTGCAAATTGATTGCGGAGGAATCGAATTAATCGAAGATCAAAGTACGTATCTGGCCCAATCAATTTGAGGGCAAATGCCATAACCGTTTTCAATGCAAATGTACTAAGTGCCCCTCCCGTTCCAAACAATAGACGCCGTGCATCAGTGTTTAGGTCCTCTCGCAGCTGTTTTCGGATTAACCGCTCTAGATGTACCTCAACGAAAGCGCCAAACATTACAGCTGTTGCTCGGTCGCTGCCCGAGGCATAAAGTTCGCGTTCAAGGGCTGCAAGATGTTCTTCTTTCGGATCGCTATTCCCAAGTTCTCGGAGATTGCGTAGATATGCAGGTTCGTCCATCAAAAAATGAGTCCTTTGGCGAAGATGAAACTGAACGCCGTCGCGAGGCCGCGTTAAAGCGGATGCTCTCCACGCCGCCCCAGCCGCATAAGAAAACGACCGGGGAGCGCAAGAGTCAAAGGGGCAAGACTAAAGGCCGGCCAGTAAAGCCAAAATCCATCGCAATTTAGCTACGCAGCCGTCGCCGCAAATGCCTGGAGGAGTGTCGCTACGCCCGTGAGCATAGCGGCCCCCGAATTAAGCCTCGCCTGTAGCCTAAGTTTTCGCTGGTCCTCTGGCGATAGACCGCCATAGCCGCCAAACTGAACCTTGATCCGAGACGACCAAAACCAAAGCGTCGCCGCGACTATCGCGACCAATACGCCAACAATGGCCGACGTTTTCATAGTTTGTCCCTCGTGCGTTCTAGAAGATCAAGTATAAGGCGCAATTTAGCACGCCCTTCGCAGAATGCGCGCCGGTCTTTGTCGATCAGCCTACCTGTCGATAGGTGAGCCGCTTGCCTTCCGCACCCTTCAAGATGCGATGGGCGCGCTCCGCGTCCTCGATACCAAGCTTGGCGCGCGTGTTGTACCGGAAATCGAATTCGGCCAGATAGCGCTTCAAATGTTGTTCGGAAACGTGTTGGAACGTGCCGACGACGGCGCGCTCGAATACACTGAAATAGCCCTCAACTGAATTGGTGGTCACGTCGCCGCGCGCATACTCTTTACGGGAGTGATTGACCTTTTCTTTCTTCGCGGGCCGCTTCGCACGGCCGAAGAGGTTTGTTTCGTCGGTATGCAGCCGCGTGCCGTCCGCCACGTTCGCGTCCACAAGCCCGGACAGCGTGACAACATCGGGCCGGTCGATATGGAAGGATCGCGCGCGCCCGCCACGCTCGACCAGGCTGACGACCGTGCATTTGTGAGCCGAGCCGCCGCGTTTCTTCGTGATGCCCGCTTTCTTGCCCGTATAAAGTTCGTCGGCCTCTACCACCTTGTCAGGTCCGCCAAGCGGGCCTTCGCCGCCGGACGGCTTCATAGCCTCGCGCACGCGCATCGCCATGAACCACGCGCTCTTGTACGTGATGCCAAGAAGCCGATGCAGTTGATGGGCGCTGATCCCCTTCTTGCTGGCCGCCATGAGGTGCGTGGCCGCAAGCCACTTATGCAGCGGGATATGCGACCGCTCGAAGATCGTGCCCGTACGGACCGAAAACTTGCCCCGGCAAGCGTTGCAGAGGAACATGCCAGCCTGAGTATTTCCCTTCATCTTGGTATTCTGTCCTACAACTCCACATAGGGGGCAGGTTACCTCGTCCGGCCACCTGTCGGCTTCCATATGGGCCATGGCGGCGGCTTCGTCGGAAAAGATCGGGTTTGTCAGGTCGCACATGTCGTATCTCCTATGATGCTGAAGATACTACATGTCTCAAGCTAAGTCAAGTATATAATCGCCACTTTCAATTGACTCTTACGTGCATGAAGGTTTGAGGCGGTTTTGCTTATCCACGTTTTAATTCAATCATAATCATCCACTAACACTCGGTTGCGCATGAATAATTCGCGCCATATACCATTATAAGTTGTTCCTTATCCAATTCTTAAAAATGTATAGGATAATTGTCCTCCATGGGATGGTGCCCGGATGAGAGGATGTCATGACCAGAGCAGCCGCGATTCGTAACTGCGCGCGAGCAACCCCGCCGCTGCGCGAACAGACTTGGCTTGTTCAAGCGGCGGTTGCCCACGTCACCGGCGTGGCGCTCAGCGATCTGTGCGCTTCCACGCGCAGGCCGCCGCGCGCCGCCTTCGCGCGGCAGATCGCGATGTATCTGAGCCACGTCGTCTTCCACATGCGGCTCTGCGACGTGGCGCGCGCCTTCGACCGCGATCGTTCCACCGTGGTGCACGCCTTCCGCCGCATCGAGGAGCTGCGCGAGGATCCCGAGTTCGACCGCACGCTCGCCTGGCTGGAAGCCATGCTCCGGCGCACCGCGAGGGAAGCATGAGCGCGCCCACCCAAAGCGAACTGGAGCAGGAGGGGCGGCGCATCCTGCGCAAGCTCGCGCAAGGCGCGCGGCTCGAGCGCAACGCGCAAGGCTGTTATGCCGTGACGGGGCGCAAGAGCGGGCAGGCCCGCGTCGACGGCGCCGTCGTTGAAGGCATGCGCGCGCGCGGCTGGCTGGAAGGGCCGGAAGCGGCGCCGCGGTTGAGCGAAGCGGGGCTCGGCTGGTATCGCCGCGTCTCAGCGCCGTCCGAGCCGTTCGCCGCCCAGCATCAGGAGCGCAAGCGCTGCGTGATGCGCGACGAACGCGGCGTCGAGCGCGCGGTGACGGTCAATCTCGCGGAATCGCCGCTGCTGTGGATGGCCCAGCACGGCCTGATCGACGCGATGCAATGCGAAGCGGGCGAACGGCTGCGGCGCGACTACACGCTGGCGCAGCTCACCCCGCGCCTCGGCGTCGATCTGTCGACGCCGATGGTGCTCGGCCGGCGCGCCCCCAAGGACGTTTTGCTCAGCGACACCGTGCTCGCCGCCAAGCAGCGCTTCGCGCGCGCCATGGCGGCGGCGGGGCCGGGGCTTTCCGACCTGCTGTTCGACGTGTGCTGCGATCTCAAGGGCCTGGAGCAAAGCGAGCGCCGTCACGGCTGGCCGCGCGCTTCGGCGAAAGTGGTGCTGCGCATCGCGCTCGACCGGCTGGCGCTGCATTACGGATTGGTTTGCGCGCCCACCCACGCCCCCATCCGCGCCTGGGCGAAGGAGGAGAATTAATCGCAAGAAGCACAGTGAGAATCGGGAGCGAGATCGATTTCTCTTGGCGCAAGTCTATAATGCAAAAGATGGAAATCGAGGCGACATGTTCAGGTCCCATTTCTCGTTGTTCTTGAGCCAACGTATGCGACTTCTGGCTGCCACGATCGTCGCAGTGTCACTTTTAAGCCAATGCACTTTCGTAGCAGACACAAAGGGGCGTCCGAATACGGTTGGAGCTGTCTTGGTCGCGTGTGACTCGAACGACTCAGTCGTCCGTGAAACGCAATGTGATCGTAAATTTGCGGCCTGGTACATCGCATCACTAATGGCGGCAGGCGCGCCACCTGATGATTCTGGCTACACGTTATGTTTGCCTGAGGCCAGTGATGTCCGTGAATCCATCAAGATTTACCAGACCGATTTAATTCGATGGTTGCGTGCACATCCGGAATTGAGAGAGAGCCCGACGGATGATGTCATGATCGAGGCCATCAAGGCACTCTATAAATGCAAGGATAGGCGCGTCAGCTGGTAACTTAGTCGAAAGGCGAAATGCTAAGAATGGCTCGGAACCTAATCCCGCCTAACCTTCGAAACCAACGCGTCTAGCGCGCCCTTGCCTCCTGCTCGCGCGCGCTCGGCCGAACGCAGTTCGGCTTTCACGCGCGCGAGGCTGGCAAGAAGCGTATCTCTCAAATCGCCCGATAGGGACGGCACAGCGGAACACTCGCCCGGGCAAAGACCCGCTGGAGACTTCAGACCCGCAGGGACAAGGTCGGCCATGTTCCTCGTCAGGAAACCTTGAACGCTAGGTCTGCCGAAACCGAGATCGGGCTCGTGCGGGATGAATACCGCAACAAGAGCGATCCAGAATACGGCGCGAAGGATCATCAAGCGGCCTTTGTCGGGGCGACGCGGGGAGAATAGCCGGCCGACTTTTCCGCAGGCTGAAACCAATCGGTAAAGTTTGATACGACGGAGTTAATTTCCGCAGTTGCGCAAATCAACCAAAACGCGGGGTTTCGCTGATCGCGCCGTCTCGATTCAAGAAAGCCTCAAATTCGCGACGAGCTTGAGGGGCAGTTAATTCAAATTCGAGACAATGACGCGAGAGCCAGTGGACTGCGCGTGGTCTTGCGCGCCTCGATGTCCATCGGATCAACGGGTTGCAGCCGATTTGCGAGTTCAGAACAGAGCGCGAGACACCGGCCTCAATCCCGTGCCTTTGCGTTTCAAATGACCGTTACATTTGATAAATTGATCCAAACACGGGTGCCGATCTTCATCTTCGCAGACTGCGTCGCAAACCCGTACGGACCTGTCAGGTCGAACGACATGGGGGGAGAGATGTTCATTCGGATCGCAGCAAGACTGGGCGCGGTCGCGACGGCCGTATTTCTCTGCGGTTGCCAGCTGTTTGGGCCCGCTTCGCTTGAGCATGGACGCGTCAATTACAACGAGTCGATGCAACGCACACAAATGCACGAAATTTTCCAAAACATCGTTCGCGTCATTCATACCGAGCCTACCTTGTTTGTCGGCATTTCCGAGATCGACGCATCGACCACCCTCCAAACCACAGGGAATCCTCAAATTTCGGCCTCCAAGACGGTGACCAGCACCTTCTCGGGCCCGGGGATAACGGTCACGGAACAACCCGTCATAAAGTACGTACCTCTACAAGGACAGGAATTGGTCGCCCAAATCGCCAGACCGATCGTAGCGAGCTCGATCGCCAACTTGCTCGATTCCAACTGGCACATCGTCCCCGTGCTTCAGCTCGCGGTGTATCGCTTAACGCCGCAATTCGACGACATTGGCGCGGCCCTTAACGCCATCGGACAGTTGGATCGTTATGGTGCGCTGGTCATCACCGATACGGGCGGATCGCCCGCAGGGCTCGATCTTTACTTGCGGCCGAAATTTCCCTCCATGGCGCCGGTGGCGGACGAACGCATGCCAGAGGCCCAAAACGCGCCGCAACCGGCCTTCAACATGCTGCAAGCGAGAAAGGACGTGTTGCATCTGTGGATTCGGCTGTTGCGCATCTACGAGGATACGCAACCGAGCAGGAGCGGTGGAACCTCGTATCAATGCCCGATCAGCGAGGAGGGCGATGCTTGTCTGGCACGGCTTGATAAAAGTGTCTCGACAATCGACAACGAGCAGGCGCTCGATGACATCTTCACCAAGCTGCCTGCCGTGATTGTACTGAGAGGCGCGGCGGCGGCCGACGCGAACGCGCCGCGTGACGGGGCACCGCTTTTTTTGACGCGATCGGCCCTTGGCGTGCTGAAAGCGGCGTCCCGTGTCGGCGGTGGGATCAAGCTCATCGATATGGACAGTCAAGAAGGGCCTGCACTCCTGCACAAGCTGATGCAGGCCGCAAATGCCGCACGCCGGACCTGTCAAATTTGGCCCGACTATTATCTCCTGCCGTTCCCTATTTCGGCTTCATCACAGACCCCAGATTTCATTGAAGACGAGAGGACGGTGAATGCGGCGATCTCGTCGTCAATCTGCCCGCGGGAAACACTGAACGAGGGTGCGTTCGACACCTCCGACCCCCGCGTTCTACGGCGCGAGGTTCTCGTGATGTACAGCCGTCAGTTCATCTTGATCGAAACGAGCAAGACCGAGCCGGACCACGCTTATGTGTCGAGCTTTTTCGGCGACACATGGTACTACATCGGCTCCGACGACGGGATATCGCAGCTCAATTTCTGGCTGTTGTCCCAACTCCTCACGATGCAGGCGGTGTCGCCGCCGAATTCGACGACACCGGTGACGCTTCCGTTGCAGTGAGGCTGCCGACGGCGAGCCGGTGACCGTCCGCTGCTTCAATCGGAGTCAGCGTCCGTCCGCGCTATCCCGCCGCCGGCAGTTCGACGGTGGCGCAGAAGCCTTCGCCCTGCGCGCTTTCGATCGCCAGCCGACCGCCGTGCAGCTCGCTGAACGCTTTCACCAGCGTCAGGCCGAGTCCGGCGCCTTCGGTGTGATCGGCGGCGCTGCGCCCGCCCTGCTCGAAGGGCCTGAGGATGCGTTCGAGGTCTTCCGCCGCCACGCCCGGTCCGTTGTCGCGCACCGCGATCCGAACCTTGCCGTCGGCCTTGCTCGCCGACAGCCGCACTTCGCCGCCGGGCTGGGTGAAGGTCACGGCGTTCTCGATCAGATGATGCGTCATCGCGGTGAAGGCGTTTTCGTCGGCCATCACCATCAGGCCGACGGGGCAGGCGTCGGCGTCGAGGACGATGCGCTTGGCCGCGGCGCGCGCCTCGAAAGCGTCCTTGGCGAGCCATAACGTCGAGCCCGCGTCGATCTCGACGCGGCGCAATTCGTAGCGCCCGGCGGAGATCTTGGTGAGGTCGAGAATCTGGTTGATCAGCCGCAGCAGGTTCTTGCCGCCTTGATGGATCAGCCCGGCATATTCCGTGACCTGTTCGCCGCTCACCCGCCCGCCCATCGTCGCCAGGAGATCGGAAAAACCGATGATGGCGTTGAGCGGCGTCTTGAGCTCGTGGCTCATGGTGCGCAACAGCGTGGTCTTGGTGGTGTCCGCTTCCGCCGCGGCGCGGTCGAGCTTGAGCGTGAGATCGGCGAGATAGGTCGCCTGCTTGTCCTTCTCGGCCTGCGACTTGGCCAGCGCCCGGCGCGTCTTGTCGAGGCTGCGGCTTTGCTCGGCGAGCGCCTTTTCGGTGCGCTTGTGGTCGGTCACGTCGGTGAAGACGATGACGCGCCCGCCGTCCTCGGTGGCGCGGTCGCGCATCAGATAGGCGGTGCCGTCGGCCGTCTCGATTGTCATGGCGCCGGACGCTTCGCCGTGCTGCTCCAGCCGCCGCGCCAGCCAGGCCTCGGCGCCTTCCGGCATGGCGATCATCCTGCGCGCCACCTGCTTCTCCAAGAGGTCGCGGAAGCGGTGGCCGATCATCTGCTCGGGCGAGGCCTTGCCGTGGATCGCGGCGTATTCCTCGTTGCACAGAACCAGCTCGTCGTTGCGCCCGAAGAAGGCAAACGCGTCGGCCGACAATTCGATGGCCTTTTGCAGCCTGGCGTAGGCGAGGCGCGCGCCGGTGACGTCGCTCCACAGCGCGATCCAGCCGCCCGATTTGGTGCGCCGCGCCTTGATCTCGACGATGCGCCCGTCGCTGAGGGGAATATCGCGCGGGGCGTATTCGCCCTGGACGAACTGCGCCCGGCGGTGGGCGACGAAATTCTCGACGTCGATGCTGCCGGCGGCGATCTCGCCGCCCGCGATCTCGAGCCGGATCAGTTCCTCGTAGCTCTTTCCGAGCAGCGTCTGGCGCGGCGGCAGCGAGCGGAACATGTGATTGAAATGTTCGCTGACATAGATGAGCCGCTCCTCCGCGTCGAACACGGTGATCGCCACGCGCAGGCAATCGAGCGCCTCGAAGACCTGCGGCATCTGCGCCGTCTCGAAACGTTCGTGTTTTTGTTTGCGCCCGAGCGTCGCTATCAAGACGTTCGATCCCATTACCCAGCCGGCGTATCATGCCCTGGCATCGCTTTCGGAAAAGTTAGAACGATTTCGATTAGGCGGGCGCGCCCGAATCGCGCCACGATGGTTAGCGAATCGTAAATCGCGCCTGCCACAAAGGTTGTGAATTAACGAACGAATCGTCGGTTGATTCAAACTTCGTTAAGGCGCGCGCGACAGGATGCGGGCGATGCCATCTTGCGGGTGCGGTTAATGGCTGTTCACCAAAAGAATAAGGCGACACCGCAAAAAACGCAGCGCCGGCTGTTCGTCGCGGTGCAGTCGGCCAAGGCGGCGCTGGGCGCGGCGCTGGCGCTTGGCTTCGTCGGCTTGGTGGGGCGGCCCGACGCGGCGGAGACGGTGGCGATCGCCGGATTGCTGGCGCCCGCTTTGCTCGCTGTGCTCGCCTATACGCCGATCTCGCTCGCGCTGTTGGAGCAGGCCAGTCTTGCGATCTTCGCCGCGCTGATCGGATACCTCGCGGCGCTGACCGGCGGCGTGGCGTCGCCGCTGGTGGTGTGGTTCGCGCTGGTGCCGGCGGAAGCGGCGCTGGCGGGCGGCCGTCCCGCGGTCATGCGTGCCGCGCTGGCCGCGATCGCGGCGCTTCTCGCCGTGGCGGCGATCGAGGCTTTGGGCGCGCTGCCCGCTTCGCGTTTGCCGGCTCCGGCGTGGGAAGCTTATGCGCTCTCGGTCTTAGTCGCGATCGTCCAAGCGGCGCTAGTGGCCGCCGCCGCGCAGGATCGCCAACGCGCCGCCGACGCCGCCGCCGCCGAAGGCGCCGCGATGTATCGCTTCCTCGCCGACAACGCGATGGATCTGATCACGCGCCATTCCTCCGACGGGCGTATCCGCTACGCCAGTCCGGCCAGCGAAACACTGCTCGGCCGCAAGCCGTCGGAGTTGCTCGGATTGGCGCCCTCGGCGCTCGCCCATCCCGACGATCTCAAGGCGATGCAATCCGCCTTCATGGAATCGAGCTATTTCGGCCGCGCCGCCACGGCCCAGCTGCGGCTCAAGCGCGCCGACGGCTCCGCGGTGTGGGCCGAAATCCGCTGCCGGCCGGTGGCGCGTCCGAACGGCGAGGGCAACGACATCGTCGCGGTGACGCGCGACGTCACCGAACGCAAGGCCTATGAGCGCCAATTGATCGAGGCGCGCGATCTGTCCGAGCAGGCCAACCGCGCCAAGTCGCGCTTCCTCGCCAACATGAGTCACGAATTGCGCACGCCGCTCAACGCCATCATCGGTTTTTCCGAAGTGATGACGCACGAGATGTTCGGGCCGGTCGGCAGCCCGCGCTATCTCGAATATTCGCGGTTGATCCACGAATCGGGCGGCCATCTGCTCGAACTGATCAACGGCATCCTCGACATGTCGAAGATCGAGGCGGGCAAGTTCGAGCTCAGCGAGGAAGTGTTCGATCTTTCCGAGCTGGCGGAATCCGCGGTGCGTTTCGTGCGCCAGCCGGCGGGGCGCGCCGGCGTGGTCCTGAAGATCGCGATCGCGCCGGAGGCCAGGACGATCTTCGCCGACAAGCGCGCGGTCAAGCAGATCATCGTCAACCTTCTGTCGAACGGCGTGAAGTTCACTCCGCGCGGCGGCGAAGTGCGGCTGAGCGCCAAGCTCTTGGCGCAAGGCATCGAGCTCGCGGTCGCCGACACCGGCGTCGGCATCTCGCAAAAGGATTTGGAGCGGCTCGGCAAGCCGTTCGAGCAGGTCGAAGGCGAGCATGTGCGTTCCAAGGAAGGCACCGGGCTCGGACTGTCGCTGGTGAAAGCGCTGGCGGCGATGCACGGCGGCGAAGCGGTGCTGGAATCGACGCTCGGGGAAGGCACCACGGTGCGCGTGCGCCTGCCTTATGCGGCGGTCGACGACAAGGGCGCGCGCTTGGCCGCCGCCGACGCGAAAGCCATTCCCCTCAAAGGCGCGGCGTAGCGCTGTTCGCCTTTCGCCTTTTGTGTTCTGATCGGCGTGATGACGCCCCGCCTCAACCCCGGCTTTTACGTCCGCGCGCTGATCCGCCGCGCCGAGGCCGGCGGCGCGCAGGCCTATCTGTTGAAGAAAGGCTCGGAAGAGGCGGGCGCGGTCTATCTTTCGATCCTGCGCCGCGACGGCACGCAGATGGTCTTGAGCCAGGCCTATCACGGCGACGGCGAGCGCGTCTGGCTGCGCCCCTTGGGCGAGGTGTGCGACGGCGAACGCGCCCGCGCCTATTTCGCCAAGCAGATGAAGTTCGATCCCGATCTGTGGATTCTCGAAATCGAAGACGGCGAAGGCCGCAGCTTCGTGGACGAGCGCATCGTCTAAGGCGCGGCGCCCAACCGCCTTCACCAACCGCATCGCGGGGCGGTGTCTGTGCCGCTTGATAGCGTCGTGCGAAGTGCGGCCGCTTTGTGCCCTCCCGCCGCGCTTCAGGCCGTTTTCGCGGCGGTGAGCAGGCTCTTCGTTCCTTCTCGACGGTGTGCTATCATCGCACACCCCAAAAGAGGCCGCCATGAAGCACGACCGCATCGAAGTGAATCCCGATGTCATGTTGGGAAAGCCCGTGGTCAAAGGCACGCGGCTGACGGTCGAGCACATCATGCGCCAATTGGCCGGCGGTATGTCGGAAGAAGAGATCATCGAGGCCCATCCGCGGTTGACGCATGCGGATATCGAAGCCACCCGGGCGTTTGCCGAAGAGTACCTGACCCTTTCCGCCGCCGAGTAGACGGCCGTGCGCTGGCTTGCCGACGAATGCGTCCATGCAGCCGTGGTGCGCGAGTTGCGGGACGCCGGGCATGATGTTCTTTATGTATCGGAGCAAGCGACGCAATCCCGCGACCTAGCGCTTGTCGACACGGCGTCCGCCGATAACCGTATTCTTCTTACCGACGACAAGGATTTCGGCGAGATCGTCTTCCGCGAGGGTCGCGCCACGAACGGTATCGTCTTGCTTCGCATCCCGCCGGCGCGCTGGCGATTGATGTGGCCGAATTTGCGCGACGCGATTTCACGACATGGCGACGGCCTCTGTCAGTCCTTCACGGTCGTCGAAGAAGGCCGCATCCGCACAACCCGCTTGGCGAGGGGATGACATTTCGCGCGGCCTCGTGTAATCCCCGCCGCCATGACGTTAGCCCATGAAGCCGCGCGGCGGCGCACCTTCGCCATCATCTCCCATCCCGACGCGGGCAAGACCACGTTGACCGAGCATCTGCTTTTGCTCGGCGGGGCGATCCACGAGGCCGGCCGCGTCAAGGCGCGCGGCGAGGCGCGGCGCGCCAAATCCGACTGGATGAAGATCGAGCAGGAGCGCGGCATCTCGGTGACCTCGGCGGTGATGACCTTCGAATATGGCGGCGCGGTGTTCAACCTGCTCGACACGCCGGGCCACGAGGATTTCTCCGAGGACACCTACCGCACCCTGACCGCGGCCGATAGCGCCGTGATGGTGATCGACGCGGCCAAAGGCATCGAAAGCCAGACGCGCAAATTGTTCGAGGTCTGCCGCCTGCGCGACGTGCCGATCGTCACCTTCGTCAACAAGCTCGACCGCGAGGCGCGCGACGCTGTGGAACTGCTCGACGAGATCGCCGACCAGCTGCAGCTCGAGGTGGCGCCGATGCTGTGGCCGGCCGGCCACGGGCTCAATTTTCGCGGCCTTTACGATCTTTATACGGACGACTTCCTGCCGTTCGGCGAGGACGGCCGCGTCGGCGCGAACGCGCTGGCGGCGCGCCTTGCGCCCGCGGAAGTCGAGAAGCTGGAAGAAGAGGTCGAGCTGGTGCGCGCCGGCCTGGCGCGTTTCGACGCCGCCGCCTATCGCGAGGGGCATCTGACGCCGGTCTATTTCGGTTCGGCGCTGAAGAATTTCGGTGTGCGCGAGCTGCTTTCGGCGCTCGCCGAACACGCTCCTTCGCCGCGTCCGCAGCCGGCGAAAGGCAAGACGGTGCATCCCGCCGACGCCGAGGTCTCCGGTTTCGTCTTCAAGGTCCAGGCCAACATGGATCCCAATCACCGCGACCGCGTGGCGTTTCTGCGTCTCGCCTCGGGTCGTTTCCGGCGCGGCATGAAGCTGGTGCAATCGGGCACCGGCAAGACGATTTCGGTGCACAATCCGATCCTGTTCTTCGCCAAGGAGCGCGAGACGCTCGACGAAGCCTGGCCGGGCGACATCATCGGCATTCCCAATCACGGCACGTTGCGCGTCGGTGACACGCTGTCGGAGAACGGCGATGTGGTGTTCACCGGCATCCCCAATTTCGCGCCGGAGATTTTACGCCGCGTGCGGCTTGGCGATCCGCTGAAGCAGAAACACTTGGCGCGGGCGCTCACCAGCCTCGCCGAAGAAGGCGTGACGCAGGTCTTCAAGCCCGCCATCGGCTCCTATTGGATCGTCGGCGTGGTCGGGCCGTTGCAGCTCGACGTGCTGAAATCGCGGCTCGGCGACGAATACGGGCTCGACGCCGATCTCGAAGCCTCGCCTTACGATGCGGCGCGCTGGATCGCGGGCACACCCGCCGATCTGGAGAAGTTCGCCCTGGCCAATCGCGGCGGCATGGCGTCGGACCGCGACGGCGCGCCGGTGTTCCTCGCCAAGAGCGCCTGGGAATTGAACTACGTCGCCGGCAAGTTCCCGGCGATCAAATTCGCCAAGACGCGCGAACGCAGCGAGGTGCAGGGCGAATAATCCCTCTCCCTTTGAGGGAGAGGGCGCAAAATCTTGCTCTTGGCGAAGCGGCAGCGAGCCAAGAGCTTAGATTTTGCGGGTGAGGGGTGCGTTCGCAGCCTTACCCCTCACCTGAAAAATCAAGGGGTTGAGCCTCGCTCATGCTCGGCTAACCCCATGATTTTTCTTCCTCTCCCACAAGGGGAGAGGGAAAATCTGTTTGCGGGATCAGATTTATCCCTACTCCGCCGCCTTGGGGAACTCGCTTGCCGCACGGTGCGATTGCCAGTGATGCGTCAGCCGCTCGGCACCGCGTTGCGGCACGCCGTCATAGGCCGAGAGGCGCTGTTCGAGTTCCGCCCCGCCCAGGCGCAAGATCGCCAAGGCCGAGAACGCCGCGCGGTTCAGATGCGCGCCCTTGCACAACACCGCCAGAGCCTCGCCCGTGGGATCGGCGAAGATCGCGCCGGCGGTGTCGGCGGCGATGTGGAATTCGCGGGCGGCGCGGCCGCAGAAATCGCGCGCCGAGGCATCGCGCGCGGCGACGATCAGTGCGGCGGGATTTAAGGGCGCCTCGACCGGCGCCACCTCGTTCGTCGCCTCGTTGCGCATCAGGATTTCGCGGCGCAGCGGCGCGGGCGCGGCGAGGAAGAATTCATTGACCAGCGTCAGCGGCAATTCGCCGTGCCCGCCAAAACGTCCCGCCAGTTGCGCGCGGCATTCTTCGTCGGCTTCGCGCACCAGCCGCTCGAACAAAGCGAGCACCGGCGGGCGCATGGAATCGGGACAATCCTCAGGCCAGTCCAGCAACAGATCGGCCAGCTCGCCGAGCAGAAAAACGCGCGCCGCCTGGCCTTCGCCGGCCAGCGTCAGAAGATGGGCAAGACGGTCCCTCGCGCTCGACATGGTAAAAGCCTAGCGCCCGCCCGTTAAGTTTCCGTTGGGATTTGACGGCGGGAGCGTGATGCGACCGGATCGAGCCCTTCACCTCCCCGCGTTGGGGGAGGTGAAAAGCGCTTTTTTGATTCCCGGATCGCGCCTTAATTACCGATCTGCACCCAGGTATCGGGGAAATAGCCGTTGAAGTCCGAGCGCGCCGCCACGGTGTAAGCGCCCATGGCGTCGAAGACGATGAAATCGCCCGGCCCGATGCCTTCGGGCAGCATGCGCGGGCGCGGCAAGACGTCGAGCGTATCGCAGCTCGGCCCGTAGACGCGGAACGGCCGCGGCGCGCCGGGCAGCGACAAAGCGCGGTTCTTGGCGTCGACCGTGAAGACGCGCACCGGATAATCGACGTTGAAGCCCGGCATCGTCAGCTCGTCAAAGCTGCCGTAGATGCCGTCGTTGATGTAAAGCCGGTCGCCCTTGCGCAAGATCACTTGGGTGATCAGCGACACGCCTTCCGAGACCAGTGCGCGTCCCGGCTCGCACATCACCGGCAGGTCGTCGCGCTCCAGGATGGTCAACGCCTCGCGGATAGTGTCGAAATACCAGTGATAGGGCGGGATCTCGTTGTTGATGTCGGGGCCGGGAAAACCGCCGCCGATGTCGAGCGCGGCGATCGTGATGCCCGCCTGCACGATGGTGCGCCGCGCCAGTTCCACCGCTTGCGCGTAGGAGAACGGCGACAGGCATTGCGAGCCGACGTGGAAGGTCAGGCACGGCGCCGCGCCCAGTTCCTTCACCCGCTTCAACAAGCGCGCCGCGTCGGGCACGGTGGCGCCGAACTTGCTCGACAGCTCCAGCATGGCGCCGCCGAACTGGGTGGACAGCCGCACGAAGACGCGCAGCTTGTCCGCCTCTTTGACCTCGCCGACCAGCTTGTCGAGCTCGTAGTCGCAATCGACCACGTAATCGCTGACGCCGTATTTCTCGAACGCCGTCTTGGCGTGGCCGGGCAGGCGCACCGGCGCCATGAAATGGCAGATCGCGTCGTCGAAGCGCGATCGCACCAGTTCGATCTCGCCCAGCGAAGCGGTGTCGAAATGGCGGATGCCCGCGGCGTAGATCAGATCGAGGATGCGCGGATTGGGATTGGCCTTGACCGCGTAAAGCGCATCGCCCGGAAAGCCGTCGAGAAAACGCTTGGCCGCGACGCGGAATTTTTCCGGATGGAGGCAATAGACCGGATCGACCGGCTTCAGCGCGGCGACGGCCTTCTCGACCGAGGCATAACGTGGAACATCGAAACGAAGCGGCGCGTTCATCGCTGCGGCCCCAAGAACGGCGCGCGCCTTGTGCGGCAAAGGACGCGTCGGGTCAAGTTGGCGCTGGAAAGAACGACGCGCTATAGCTAGGCTGGCTTTTTAGAACAACAGGGCGGGGCGGAGATGTCGGGAATCGTCGAAGTGTCGGACGCGGCGCGCCTTTGCGGCGGGAACCAGTTCGATTTGCGCCGCATCGGCAGCCATCCCGATTTTTGGTATCCGCTGGCCTGGTCGCGCGAAGTGAAGCTCGGCAAGCCACTGGCGCGAGCGTTCGCGGGCGAGCCGATCGTGCTCTATCGCGGCCAAAGCGGAAAGGTCTTCGCGCTCGAGGATCGCTGCGCCCATCGTCAGGTGCCGTTGCATCTGGGCGTGGTCGAGGGCGACGGAATCAAATGCGGCTATCACGGCTGGAAATACGATTGCGCCGGCGCCTGCGTGGACGTGCCTTATCTCGGCCGCGAGAAACTGCCCAACGGCGTCAAGAGCTATCCTGCGCGCGAGGTCGACGGGGTGGTCTTCATCTTCCCGGGCGATCCGGCGCTGGCTGAGGAGCGCGCGCTTTCGGCGCTCGGCGCCGCGTCCGACCGTCGCTACAAGACGCGACGGCTCGATCGCACGGTCGCCTGCCACTACACCTTCATGCACGAAAACCTGTTCGACATGAACCATCAGTTCCTGCACCGCCGGAATATGGGAATGATCCGAGCCTCTTTGCTCGGCAAACGCGCGGGCGCGGATTGGTGCGAGGTGGACTACACCTTCGCGCGCACCGCCGGCCGCCAACCGCTCGGCGAGGCCGCGATCATGAACGTGATCAGCACCAACGATGGCAATAATCGCGGCATCATGACGATCCGCACGAATTATCCCTATCAGCGGCTGCGGTTCTGGACCAACCGCGACAAAGAGGGCGATCCGGCGCTGGATGTGTGGCTCGCCTATACGCCTTTGGACGGCCGCCAGCGCAGCAACCGCACCTTCGGCTATCTCTCGGTGAAGAAGCCGGGCATCCCGGGCTTGATCCACCTGGTCTGGCCGTTCGTGACCTGGTTCACGGAAAACATCTTCCGCGAGGACAAGGACATCGTGGAGCACGAACAGCGCGCCCACGACCTGCAGGGCACGGACTGGAACAACGAAGTGTTCCCGGCGATCCGCGATCTTAGGGAAGTCCTGGCGCGGTGCGGCGTTCCGCCAGCTGAGGCGCAGGTCTAAGTCCGTAAAAAACGTTCCGCCTCCCCTTGGGCAAGGAGAGGCGGAACTGGGCGCAGTAGCAGAGAGTTTACTGCGCTGAGGGCGGCGGCGGCGGGGGCGCCATGCCGGGGCCCTGTCCGGGACGATGCATCATCATGGAGCGCATGCCACCCATGAAGTGCATGGCGCGCTCCCTCATGATCTGGCGGTGCGTTTCCATCAGAATGTGCTTCTGTTGGTCGTCGAGCGAACCGACCAGCGCCTTAAGCGCGGGCATTTGCGCCTCGATATCGGCGATCTGCGCCTTGAGGCGGACTTCTTTGCGCTCGGTCATGGCGACGACGTCGTCTCCCATCGGCGGCCTCGCCTCGCCGCATTTGGCGGTGCGCGTCTTGACGATCGACAGCATCTCGCCTTTCCAGCGCTCGAACAGCGGCTTTTGGACGTCGGTGAGCTGCAGCTTGGCTTCGAGATAGGCGAGCTTGCCCACCGCGACGGGATAGACGTTCTCGCACCTCTGCGCCATGCGCTGCTGCATGTCTTGTCCCCAGCCTTGGCCGGGGGGCGGCGGCGCGTTTTGCGCCAGCGCCGCGGGCGCGCCGAAAGCGAGCGCGGCGAGAAGGGGAAGGGCGAACTTGTATTTCATGGATACCTCTGTGGCGGGATCGACGAGCATTGAACGGGCGCCGCGCGCCATTCCGTCCTTAACAACACGTCATAATTGTCGCAATTTGGTGAGGGGTGGCCTTTTCTTGTTTTCGCGCTCAAACCTCGGTGTCATGGCCCGTGTGAGACGCGCTAATTGCCCGTCCGCTGTTGTCGGACGGTTTTCCGCCCGTCGGCCGAGGGTTGATAGACGGTGCGCATTTCCGCCAGCGCGCGGCGGAACAAGTCCGGCGTGATCGTCTCGGGGGCTTCGAAGGCGTCGAAGCCGACGCGTGTCATGAAAGCGAGTTGGTCGTAAAGAAAATCGCCCACGGCGCGGATTTCGCCCTTGAAGCCGAAGCGCGTCCTGAGCAGCCGCGCCCAGGAAAACGCCCGCCCGTCGCGGAATTTCGGGAACTCCAGCACCACCAGCGACAGCCGCGCCAGATCATCCCCGAGCAGCGCCGGCGACTGGTCGGCTTTGAGCCGCACGCCCAGCGCCGCATTGCGCGCGATGAGCGCCGCGCGCTCCTTTTGCCAACGCGCCAGCGAGACGATCACCGCTCCTTCGGGCAGCGCCGCCGCATCGTCCACCGAAGTGTATTCGTCGCGCGCGTAAGCGCCGGCCTTAATGAGCGGCATAGAGTTGCTCCAGATAGGCCATGTTCTTGAACGGCTCCATGCCGACGCGGCGATAGGTGTCGAGGAAGCGTTCGCCGGGCGCGCGCAGCTTGAGATAAGCCTCGATCACGCGTTCGACCGCGCCCGTGATCTCGTGCTCGCCGAAGCCGGGCCCCATGATCTCGCCGATCGCGGCATCCTCAGCGCCCGAGCCGCCGAGCTGCAGCTGGTAGAACTCGACGCCCTTCTTGTCGACGCCGAGAATGCCGATGTGTCCGGCGTGATGATGGCCGCAGGCGTTGATGCAGCCGGAAATCTTGATTTTCAACTCGCCGATGTCGTGCTGGCGATCGAGATCGGCGAAGCGCTCGGCGATCTTCTGCGCGATCGGGATCGAGCGCGCGTTGGCCAGGTCGCAATAGTCAAGGCCGGGGCAGGCGATGATGTCGGTAACGAGGCCCGCATTGGCTGTCGCCAGGCCGAGCTCTTTCAGCCGCGCATGGATCGCCGGTAGGTCGCGCTGGCGCACATGCGGCAAGACGAGGTTCTGCTCGTGGCTGACGCGGATTTCCGGAATGGAAAACTCGTCGGCGAGATCGGCGATCGCCTCCATCTGCTCGGCGGTGCAATCGCCGGGAACCGCGCCGATCGCCTTGAGCGAGATGGTCGCGATGGCATAACCGGGCGCGCGATGGCGATGGAGGTTGGTCTTCTTCCAGGCCTCGAAATCCTCATCGCCGACCGGCATGTCGTCGGCCAGCGTCTCGAACCGGGGCGGCGCGAAATAGGCGCGGATGCGCTCCAGCTCCTCGGCGGGAAGCTGAAGCGTGCCCAGGCGCTTGATCTCCTCGAACTCGCGCGCGACGCGGGCGCGCATCTCCTCCGGCCCGATCGCGTTGACGAGAATCTTGAGGCGCTGCTTGTGGATATTGTCGCGACGGCTGTCCTGGTTGTAGACGCGCAGAACCGCCTCGAGATAGGCGAGGATGTCCTCGCGCTCGACCCATTCGCTCATCACCTGCGCGAGATAGGGCGTGCGGCCCATGCCGCCGCCGGCGATCACCTTGTAGCCAACGCGCCCTTCTTCGTTCTTCACGATCTCGACCGCCAGGTCGTGCCATTTGAGGGCGGCGCGGTCGTGGGGCGTGGCGCCGACCGCGATCTTGAACTTGCGCGCCAGGAAAGTGAATTCCGGATGCAGGCTCGACCACTGCCGGATGATCTCGGCGAGCGGGCGCGGATCCTCGATCTCCTCGTCGGTGGCGCCCGCGAAGTGGTCGGCGGTGACGTTACGCACGCAGTTGCCGCTGGTCTGCAGGCAATGCATCTCCACGCTCGCCAGCTCGGCCAGGATGTCTGGCACGTCCTTCAGCTTGATCCAGTTGAACTGCAAATTGGTGCGGGTGGTGAAGTGGCCGTAGCCCTTGTCGTATTTGCGCGCGATGTGCGCCAGCTTGCGCAATTGGCGCGCCGCCAGCGTGCCGTAAGGGATGGCGATGCGCAGCATGTAGGCGTGAAGCTGGAGATAGAGTCCGTTCATCAGCCGGAACGGCTTGAACTGGTCTTCCGTCAGCTCGCCTTTCAGCCGCCGCTCGACCTGGAAACGGAACTGCGCCACGCGGTCGGCGACGAAGGCCGCATCGAACTCGTCATATCTGTACATGGCTTGCTCGCTTCGCTCGCGCGCCGTGCCAGAAGTCAGAAATCAGAAGCCGGAAATCAGATTTTGTAGTCATCGAGTCCGTTCTTTGCGTGCAGGTCTTCTGATTTCTGACTTCTGACTTCCGATTTCTGCGCCCCGCGCCCCGCCTGCTTGCCGAGATCGCGCCGCACGGTGGGACCGGCCGCGCGCACGATCTCGCGCTCCTTGACCGGCCATACGCCGTCGGCGTGCACTTCGAAGAGGTAAGGATTCACCACCACGTTGCCGGCAACGAACGCCTTCGCCGCGTCGAGCGCGGCCTTGGCTTCGGCTTCGCCGGTAAGGACTTCACCGTCTTCAAAGGCCTCGACCCAGCCGCCGGCGCGCCAATAGACGACGGCGCCGTCCAAGAGGCGGTTCGCGGTCAGCATTTGCGAGGCAGGCGCGGCCATGCCTGAAATTCCCACTTCAGCGCGGATGAATCAAGTCTATACAACAGATATATGTATTTTGTTTCATTATACACAAATTGTCGGTATAAACTAGCAATCCGTTCAAGATATTTGCTTATTAGAATTATTACGCCAAGATCATAGAGCGTTTGTTGGCGTAACTGGAGAACATGTTGAAATACCTCGCGTTTTATGACGCCTGCGTCATGGCAGAAGCAGTGATTCGGAACTCGCGGTATGGTTGAGGCGCGCGCACGACGGCTCGGCACCTTCGATGTGATCTTTTATTCCATCGTGGCCACCATTGGCATTCGCTGGTTACCGGTGGCAGCCGCGCTCGGACCGGCCTCGCTGCCGTTGTGGTTGCTGGCGCTCATCACCTTTTACGTGCCGCTTTCGGTCGCGACGGTGGAGCTCACCTCGCGCTTTCCCGGCTCGGGCAGCCTTTACAGCTGGGCGCGCGACGCGCTCGGTCCGCTTTCGGGCTTTGTCTGCGGCTGGTTTTATTGGGTCAGTCTGCTGCCCTATTTCGCCGGCCTGGTGTATTTCCTCGCCGGTTTGGCGCTGTCGGCGATCGGCGCCGATACCCATGACACGACGCTTTATCTCGCCATCTCGATCCTGATCGTGCTGGTGGCGACCATCTTCCAGCTCGAGGGTCTGAGCTTCTCCAAATGGCTGCCCAACATCGGGGCGTTGGGAAGTTGGACGATCTTCTTCCTGCTGGTCTTTGCGGCGCTGGTGGTGGGCCTGCGCGGCATGAGCGCCACCGATTTCCTGAAAGCCGACTTCATCCCGCCGTCCAATCTCGACACCGTGATCTTGTGGGGCCCGATGGTCTTCGCCTTGTGCGGATCGGAGACCTTGGCGTTCCTCAGGAACGACATTCGCGGCGAGCTCGGCACCATCCTCAAATCGCTTGCAGTGCTCGGGTTTGCCATGGCGGCGATCTACATGATCGGCACGGCGGCGATGCTGGTGATCCTACCCAAGGCCGAGCTGACGCGGTTGACCGGCTTGCCCGATGCGCTGCGGGCGGTGTTTTCGCATGGCGGCTTTCCGGCGCTCGCCGCCATCGCCGTTGGAGGGCTTGCGCTTTCGCAATTCGGCGGGCTTTCGGCCTGGTTCGTGATCGCAACGCGCATGCCGGTCGAGGCGGGTGTCGACAATTTCCTGCCGCCGGCCTTCACCAAGCACAATCCCACGACCGGCGCGCCGGTTCCCGCCATCATCCTGCAAGGCGTCTTGACGCTCGCCATGGTGATCTTGGGCCAGTCCGGCGAGGGCGCGGCCGCGGCCTATGATTTTCTCGTCGCGATGAGCGTGCTGACCGCGACGATTCCCTACGTCTACGTCTTCGCGGTCTACCTGATGCCGTCGCGCTGGCCGGACACGGCGGAGGCTTGGCGTCCGCCGGGCGGAGCCGTCACCAGCCGCCTTCTCGGCATTGTCGGCATGATCGCCACGCTGACGGCCATTGCCTGTTCCTTGGTGCCGGATTCGAGCGATCCCCATCCGCTGACGACCTTCCTCAAGGTCGTGATCTCGACGGCCGTGATGCTCGGCATCGGTCTGTTGCTCTTTTGGCAGGGAAACCGCGGCAGGGGGCGTGGCGCGCAACCGGCGGACAGGCGATGACGAGTGGCCCGCGCAAATCCATCCCCGTCCATCACGTCGTGGCCGTGGTATTGGGCAACGGGCTCGAGTTCTACGACTTTCTCTGTTACGCGATCTTCGCGGTCTATATCAGCAAGGCCTATTTTCCGGCCGCGGACCACAGCGTCAGCCTGCTCTTGACGCTGGCCGCGTTCGGCATCGGCTTCGTGACGCGGCCGATCGGCGGCATCGTGCTGGGCGGGCTTGGCGACCGCATCGGCCGCAAGCCGGCGATGCTGTTCTCCTTCGCCTTCATGGGCGTCGGCATGCTGGGCATGGCGTTGACGCCGAGCTACGCCCAGATCGGCATCGCCGCGCCGATCGCGGTGTTATGCTTTCGGCTGCTGCAAGGTTTCGCGCTCGGCGGCGAAGTCGGCCCGACCACCGCTTATCTGATCGAAGCGGCCCCGCCGGAGCGGCGCGGCTATTACGGCGCGATGCAGTATTTCAGCCAGGACGCCTCGGTGCTGGCGGCTTCGCTGGTCGGCCTTATTCTGTCGCACACGCTGAGCACGCCCGATTTAGAAAGCTGGGGCTGGCGCGTCGCCTTCTTGCTCGGCGTCGTCATCGTGCCTTTCGGAATCCTGATCCGCAAATCGCTGCCCGAGACGCTGCACGCCGCCGACGACGCCGCGCTGGCCCCCGACGCCACCGCCGGCACGCTCTCCTTCGCCCAGAAGATCAAGCCTTACACGCTGCTGGTGATCTGCGGCCTGGTGCTGCTCACCGCCGGCACCATCGGCAACTATGTCATCGATTACACGACGACCTTTTCGCTCGACACGCTGCATCTGCCCGCCACGGTCGCCTTCGGCGTGACGGTGGTGACCTCGCTGTGCGCGATGGTGAGCGAGCCCGCCGCGGGATACGCCTCGGACCGCCTCGGCCGGCGCGTCGTGATGGTGGTGCCCGGCATCATCGCGCTGCTGATGATCGTGCCGGCGTTCTGGCTGATCACCCATTACCCCTCCGCGCTGACGCTTTATCTGGCGATGGGCGCGCTGGCCGTTCCCTCCTTCGCCTCGACCGTGCCGGTGATCGTCACGCTGACCGAATCGCTGCCGGCGCGCATCCGCGCGGGAACGGTGGCGACGGTCTACGCCTTCGCCATCTCGATCTTCGGCGGCTCGACCCAGTTCGTCATCACCTGGCTGATCAAGGCGACGGGCGATGCGATGGCGCCTGCTTATTATTGGAGCGGCGCGCTGGCGATCGGTCTGGTCGCGATGCTGCTGATCCCCGAATCCGCGCCGGTGAAGAAGAAAGCTACTCCTGCCGCTTGAGCGCGCTCTCGTGCCACTTGTGCAGCAGCGCCCATTCGAGCGTCGTGAGCGCCGCGAAGATCGCGATCCCGAGCGCGGCAAGCAGCACCAGGCAGGCGAACATCTTGGCGATCTCGAGATTGTGCGAGGCCTCGACGATGCGCCAGGCAAGGCCCGTCGCCGCGCCCGAGCCCGCCACCATCTCGGCCACCACCGCGCCGATCAGCGCCAGGCCGCCGGCGATCTTCATGGCGGCGAGCAGATGCGGCAAAGCCCCCGGCAATTGCAGGCGCCACAGAATCTGCCAGCGCCGCGCGCCGTAAAGACGGAACAAGTCGATCAGATTGCGGTCGGCCGATTTGAGGCCGAGCAGCGTGTTCGACAGAATCGGAAAGAACGCCACCAGAAAGGCGATGAACACCTGCACGCGCCCGACATGGTCGTAGCCCATCCAGATCAGGATCAACGGCGCGATCGCTACCACCGGCGTCACTTGCAGCGCCACGGCGTAGGGGTAGAGCGCGTTCTCGGCCGTCCGGCTTTGCGCGAAGACGACGGCGCCGGCCACGCCCGCCACAAGCGACAGCGCGAAGGCCGCGAGCGTCACGCTGAGCGTCGCCCACAGTGAGGCCAAAAGGTCGGAGGCGTCTTCGCGCAGCGCCTCGGCCACGTCGCTCGGCGCCGGCACCAGATAGACCGGCACGTTCAGCGCGCGCACGGCGTATTGCCAGGCGGCCAGCACGGCGATGCCAAGGATCAGCGGGAGAAGGTATTTGAGAACCGACGTCATATAAAAATCCTCACCCTCCCCTTGAGGGAGGGTCGAAATTTACTTCGAGCGAGTGCGAGAAGGAAATTTCGGGGAGGGGTAATGCCTCTACGACACCCCTCCCCGAAAAAATCTTCGCTACGCTTGATTTTTTCGACCCTCCCTCAAGGGGAGGGTTGAAAAGTGAAGTGGCCTTCATGCCGCCTCCTTCAGTGCCGCCGCGATGCGCCCCGCCGCCGCGGCGAATTCGGGCGACAAGCGATAGGCCTCGCCGCGCGCCGCCGGCTGCTCGAGCGCGATCTCGGCGGTGACGCGGCCGGGCCGCGCCGACATCACCGCCACGCGCGTCGAGAGGTACGCGCTCTCGTACAGCGAATGGGTGACGAAGATCACCGTCATCTTGTCCTGCGCCCACAGGGCGATGAGATCGTCGTTGAGCGCCTGGCGCGCCGGTTCGTCGAGCGCGGCGAACGGCTCGTCCATCAACAGCAGCTTGGGCCGCGCCGCGATGGCGCGGGCGATGGAGACGCGCATCTTCATGCCGCCGGAAAGCTCGCGCGGGAAAGCGTGCTCGAAGCCCTTGAGGCCGACGCGGACAAGCGCCTCCGCCGCGCGCGCCTCGGCCTCGGCGCGACCTTCGAGATCGAGCGCCAGACGCGCGTTGATGAGCGCGTTCGCCCAAGGCATCAGCGTCGGCTCTTGGAACACGAAAGCGGTTTCCGGCTTGCCGCCCGCGAACGTCACCGTGCCCGCGCTCGGCGCGATCAGCCCCGCGATCAGCCGCAGCACCGTCGATTTGCCGCAGCCCGACGGCCCGACCAGCGACAGGAATTCACCGTCGCGCACTTCCAGCGAAACCCCCTTCAGCGCCTCGGTGCCGGAGTCAAAAATTTTCGCCACACCGTTCAATGAAAGGAGAGCTGCTTCATCCATTTTTGTCATGGCCCGCGAATGCGGGCCACCCAGGTGGCGACAGGCTCAACCTATCAACGTCTCGTACAAATCCGCCCATTCGATATTCTTTGCTTGGATGAGGTTGATCTTCCATTCGCGCTTGTATTTCTTCAAGCGCTTCTCGCGATGGATGGCGGCGTGAATGTCGTCGAATTCTTCATAATATACCAGCATCTTCACGCCATAAGTCTTGGTGAAACCCGGAATCAACCCTTTGCGATGTTCCCAGACGCGTCGGGCCAGATCGTTCGTGACTCCTATATAAATCGTTCCGTTGCGCCGACTTGCCAGAATGTAAACATAATAGGTCTTCGACATCCGTGCAGTGTCACCTGGGTCGCCCGCATTCGCGGGCGATGACATGAATGGGTTGAACACGCACACTACTGAAAATACTGCGGGCTGTCGCGCATGAAGGAAAGGTCATAGGCCTTCGTCACATCGAGCGTTGCCGGATAAAGCCCTTCCTTGCTCATCTCGGCGAAGAAGCCTTTCCAGCGCCGATCGGTCATCGCGCCGATGCCGAAGGTTTGCGCGTCGCCCGACAGCACCAGCCCGTAGGCTTTCATCTTGGCGATGGCCTGCGCGATCAGCGCGTCGGTCATGTCGGGATCGGCGCGCTTGATCAGCGCGTTGGCCGGCCGCGGATCGCCGCCGAGATAGGCCTGCCAGCCTTCGCGCGTGGCGTCGTAGAACGCCTGCACCGCCCAGCGCTTCCGGTCGATCCAGCTTTGCGGCACCAGCACCAAGCTGGCGTAGCCGGTGTAGCCGTAATCGGCGAGCAGGAATACTTGCGGCGTGAAATGCGCGGTGGTTTCGACGGTGTACGGCTCGCTGGTGAGGTAACCTTCCTGGATCGCCGCGGGGTCGACGACGAACGGCGCGAGGTTGAAGGTGTATTTGCGGATTTGCGCATCGTCGAAGCCGTAACGCGCCTTCAGCCACGGCCAGATCGTCGTCGTCGCCGTGTCGGAGATCATGATCGGCTTGCCTTTCATGTCGGCGAGCCGCTTCACGTCGGGGCGCGGATGGGTCATCAGCACGGCGGGATCCTTTTGGAACACCGCCATGACGGCGCGCACCGGCACGCCGGCGCGCACCATGTTGAGCGGCACATAGGAATTCGAGCCGATGCCGAAATCCGCCGCGCCGCCGGCGATCAATTGCGGCACGTTGACCGACGGCCCGCCTTCGCGGATCACCACGTCGAGGCCGCGCCGCTTATAATAGCCCAGCGCCAGCGCCTCGTAGTAGCCGCCGTGCTCGGCCTGCGCCTTCCAGTCGGTGACGAAGACCACGCGCGCATGCGGCGCGGCGTGCGCGACTTTCGGTGTGGCCTCGGCTGAGGCCGTGACGGGAACCGCTAACAGCAAGGCTGCGAGAAGAAGGCGAAGTTTCACTATAACCCCCAACCCTGCCGGCGACGGACAGTATAGAATGACGACGTTGGCTATTGGATCAAGGCCGTAGGCCAAAAACCTCCTCACCATGGGTGGGTTTAACCCGCCCATCCAAGACTTGATTTGGATGTTGGCCAACCATATATACTTGCGCAGGGACGGTTGCGCTGGTCGATTGTGGTTGCAGCTCCCTTCCCAGGATCACCAACTATGTCTGTTTCAACAAACCTTGGCGGGGGCAAGGAAACCGTCACCTATAGGCTCTATCGCACGATTCCGAAGTTTCAACCCCGGGATGATGATCTCGATGCAATCAGAGGACTTAGCATGCCGATGGTATGTGATGACCGGGACGATGCGTTGGGACATGCACGGCGCGCCATTGACGCTGGTTGTGTCGCAATGCTGATCGAAGGATCAGATGGCTCCGTGCTCTCGCGTATCGACATCATCCGCGAATTGCGTGTACGTGCCGACCAACTGCGCGGACGCCCGCTCAAATACTAGCGTAGCAGCTTTCGCCAGCTGGACGGTCTAAAAAACAGGCCGTCCAGCTGGCGTAGCAGGAATTGTTGGTTCCTAAACACAACCAAGTGGATGGCCGGGCCATCCTTCGAGACGCCCTTTCGCCCTCATCCTGAGGAGCGAGCGAAGCGAGCGTCTCGAAGGACGAGGGCGAAAGGGCTCCTCAGGATGAGGCCAGGCCTTGGTGAGTTGGAGGTGGCAACGAACTCTAATTCGAATTGCTGTCGTCGCTCTGGTTCGCGGGCGGCGGCTGGTTGGTGTCCTGCTGCTTTTTGTCTTCGTCGCCGCTGCCGAACAGCCAGTGGAGGAACGTGCCGACGGGTCCGCGTTCGCCCGCGGGCTGGGCCGGCTGTGGTTGCTGCTGTTGTTGTTCCTGAGGCGTCGCTTGCGCTTCGTCGTCGACGCCCGGCATGGTCGCGGTCGAAAGCTCGGTGTCGATCGGCGCGGACGGCGGCGAGCGGTCGAGCGGACGCGCCGGCAGTCCCTTTTCCGCCGCCGTCATGGTCAGGCGCCAGATTTCGGCGGGCAGGCTGCCGCCGGTCACCCCGCGCATCGGCGCGGAATCGTCGTTGCCCACCCACACGCCCGCCACGTAATCGGTGGTGAAGCCGACGAACCAGGCGTCGTGATAATCCTGCGTCGTGCCGGTCTTGCCCGCCGCCTCGCGACCGGGAAGCGCCGCGCCGACGCCGGTGCCTTCGGTCATCACCTCGAACATCATGGCGGTCAGGTCCTGATCGACGTGGCCGGCGATGACGCGGTCGTCCGCCGGCGGCGTGCGCTTGTAGAGCGCGCGGCCGTCGGGCGCGTCGACCTCGGTGACGAAATACGGCGTCACTTTCAGCCCGCCCGAGGCGATCGCCGCGTAGGCGCCGGTCAGCTCCAGCGGCGTCACTTCGCTGGTGCCCAGCGCCAGCGAAGCGTTGGCCGCAAGCGGCGAAGTGATGCCGCAGCGCTGCGCGGCTTCCACCACCGCGGCGATGCCGATCTCTTGCGCCAAGTTCGCCGTGACGGTGTTGACCGAATGGGCGAGCGCGTCGGCGAGCGTCAGCGTACCGTAGAAGCGGCCGCCGAAATTGGTGGGCTGCCAGCCGTTGATGTCCACCGGCTCGTCGTCGCGCATGTCCCACGGCGACAGCCCCGCTTCCAGCGCGGCGAGATAGACGAACGGCTTGAAGGCGGAGCCGGGCTGGCGATGGGCCTGGATGGCGCGGTTGAAAGTGGACTCGTCGTAATCGGTGCCGCCGATCAGCGCCGAGACCGCGCCGTCAAGCTTCATCACCACCACGGCGGATTCATGGGCGCGGGCGCGTCTGCCTTCCTTGCCGAGGATCACTTTGCCGACGGCCTCGCGCGCCGCTTCCTGGAGGCGCGGCTCGAGCGTGGTCTTCACCAGCAGGTCGCCGGCCAGCGGATGGCCGCTTTGCGCCGCCAGTTTCAGCGCTTCGTCGGCGGCGGTGTCGAGGAAGAAATTGCGCGCGTCCACTTGGGTGCGGTCGACGACGATGGCGGGATGGGCGCGGGCGTCGTCGGCCTCATCCTGGGTGATCGCGCCCGTCTCCACCATCTTGGCGAGCACGATGGCGGCGCGCGTTTGCGCCGCCGCAAGGTCGCGCCGCGGCGAGAACACCGACGGCGCGCGCGTCAGCGTCGCCAGCATCGCGGCCTCGGAGAGCGTCAGATCGCGCGCCGACTTGCCGAAATAGACGCGCGCCGCCCCGTCCACGCCGTAAGCGCCGGAGCCGAGATAGATGCGGTTGAGGTAAAGCTCCAGGATCTGCTGCTTCGACAGCGCGTTCTCCAGCGCCACCGCATCGGTCATGTCGGTCAGCTTGCGCGACCAGGTGCGCCCGGAATTGGTGAAGACGATCTTGGCGGTCTGCTGGGTGATGGTCGAGCCGCCTTGCACGAGGTGCCGGGCACGCAGATCGGTCCACAGCGCGCGCAACAGCCCTTCGGGATCGATGCCGTGATGGCTGTAGAAGCGCCGGTCCTCCATGGCGATGAAGGCGGCGGGAAGGTAAGGCGGCATCTGGTCGAGCGTCAGCCGCTCGCCGACGATGGCGCCGCGGTGTCCGGCCACCTCGCCGCGCGCGTCGAGGAAGGTGAACGCCACCGGCCGGTTGACGGCGTAAAGGTCTTGGCTGAGGTCGAGTTTGGGCGCGAAGGGCGAGATCAGCGCGGGCAGGGCGTACAGCAGCAGCAGCGGCAAGACGACGATGGCGCCGAGGACCGCCCACACGCGCAACAAGAGGACGCGGTGATCCGCGATCCAGCCGCCGATGCCGTCCAGGATTTCCTGCAGACGCTCGCCCATCGCCGCGCTAAGTGGCCGATATTTGGGGCGGATTCAAGACAAAGCGGGTTAATGATGGGAAAGGTGGCTAATTGTTTGTCGTCCCGGGCGGCCGCTTAACGGCCGCTCCAGGACTTTAGGTACCGTGGTCGATCTGTACACCGTTGCCAACCAAAGCGATCGCAAAGCCGCAGAAAGAGGTGAGAGTAACTAAGCGGCAGTGAGCACCTTAATAAGATCCCGAACCGGTTGGTATATTACCGTTCGGCCGATTCTATCCCGCTTTAGGCAGCGCGCCTTCACTAAGGCCTCAAGATCATTTCTTGCCGTGAGATAACTAACGGCATTGCGTTCGCGGTGCTCATCGACGGTAACACGTGAGAGCCTGCCGCGGGCTAATTCGTTCAGAAGCCAAGATTGGCGGTGATTGAACGCATCTGGCCGGTGCTTATCGCCGATCCGCTTTTCAAAAGCTGCAACCTCCTTTCGCTTCTTCTCCACGTAATCCATCAAGCGGCTAATCGCTGTGTCGAGGATTCTAGCGTGATAAATCAAGAAATATGTGAGATCGCCCCCGTCGGTCTCAGTGTGAAGAAATGACTTGCCATATTGAATTATCGATTCTGCAATGACACTTGAAATCGAAACATATTCAATCAGCCAATATCCTTCCTTTAGAGCGGCCCAATAGAACAAAGCGCGTGCGACGCGTCCGTTACCATCTACGAATGGATGCTCATACGAAAGCATGAAATGCAAAGTGAAGGCAATTGCCAGCGGATGAATCCAGTTGTTTGCATCTGGCTTTTTGTTTGCAAACTCGATAAGTCGGTTCAGTCTTTCAGGCAGATCAGCAGCGAGCGGCGGCTGAAATAGAATTTCGTTGTTGGTATCATCGACGACTCGTATATCATCGGTAGTGCGAACTCGCCCGGCGTCTGCAGGATTGTCAAGCGTTTCAGCGGTGACAATTCGATGAAGTTCCAAGAGCATCGAAAGTGTTAGCGAGTCACTCCTGTGGGCTCTTACAAATTGCATCGCACGATAGTTATTGAGCACCATCCGTTCGTCTTTGGTCCGTGGCTGCCTACCTTCGAGAATTAGTTTTTTTGCGATTTGTCTGGTGGTAGCAGCACCTTCGATAAATGAGCTTGCGAACGGTTCCTCAGCTAACGAACGGGCAAGATGAAGGCGCCCCTCGCCAACGGACAAGCCGGTTGCGTCCGATGCCAACGCTCCGCCGGCGTTCATATCTAGATTGCGGAGGATGGCCTTTAGAGGTGGCGGCTCGCAAAAGGTGAACTTAACGCCCGACTTGTCCGACAAAGTAATTTCTTGGCTTGCCGCAGCGCGCGCCATTCTAGTGACCGCCCACCATTCTTCAGTCGAAAGATCGCCAGGCGGCTTCTTGAACCTCAACTCATCCCACGACAGATAACGGCCTTCTTGATCGACCACATTGGCGTAAGCAAAGAACGTTCCGACGCGTTTGGCGTCCTTTTTATAGGCAGCTGCAAACACGCGGTGCGGATTTGGGGGTGGGGTTGGAAACTTCATGATTATAGACCATAAGGTTTGTTGGCTGATCCTCGTATTTTGCAAGCTCAATCAATGGGTTGATCTTTATACAAAACATTAACAGCCATTTACTCAAATGCCGTCACGGGGGCTCGACAGATGTTTATACCCTATAAACGTCTAAAAAGTAAATAGCGAAATGTCTAGTATATTCAATCTATTAAATTTTATATCCAAATAACTGTTTTGTGCCGTTGCCTTCTATCCTCACCGCCGGAGAAAGGCACTTGCTCGGCCCACTTTACGCTCGTGGTCTAATTTGACAGCGCGTCAGAACCCCGTGCGATCGTCTGCACCAAAAAATATTTTCGCCCCGCTATCCCACACGTTTCAACAATCGCGCGCACGGCTTAGGGCACTTCATCCAACGATCGAAGACGCGCGCGGACGAAAAAAATCACCACCCCCTCTTGAACCTTGTCGGTCGAATCCCCACCTGCGCTATATCCCCGAAATTCCATCCGATGACCAAGACCGCCCCGCAACGCGAGTGGTACGAGCCGACGCTCGCCCAAATGCGCGCGGGACCGCCGGAACCCATCGACGACAACTGGAAGGACGACATCGTGGAACGCTTGCTTCGCGAGCTGAAACGCCAGCTCTGTCAATTGGAAAACACCAAGCCGACGCAAGAGATCGATCAGGCTGCCATTCGCCAGGCCAATGTCGCGACGCTCGCCTCAATCGAACGCACGCTCGAAAAGCTGCTGCACCTGCATCAGCAGATGGCACTCGCGCAGGAAACCAAGAAGGCGACCAAGCATGACGACGCCATTGCCGCGCTTGAGCGCCGACTTGATAAACTGCTTGCCGCGCCCGAAGCGCCGCCAGTGGCTGCAGAGCCTGAGCAATGACGATGCGATCGAAATCCGCGAGCATTGGCCGTTCTGGGCGCGCGACGCGCAACTGCCGCCCGCGGGCGATTGGCGCATCTGGCTTTATCTCGGCGGGCGCGGCGCGGGCAAGACGCGCGCCGGCGCCGAATGGATCGCGGACGGTATCAGCCGCGGCAAAATGCGGCGCGTCGGGCTGATCGGCGCGACCTTTCAGGATGCGAGAAGCGTGATGATCGAAGGCGAATCCGGCTTGCTGGCGGTCTCGCCGGGCGCGGAGTTCGAGCCGTCGAACCGGCGCGTCTTGTGGTCGCACGGCGCGGTCGGAACCGTCATCTCGGCCGAGGAGCCCGATTACGTGCGCGGCCATCAATTCGACGCGGTATGGGCCGACGAGTTTTGTAAATGGGCGGAGCCGCAAGCCGCCCTCGACATGGTGCTGATGGCGCTGCGCCTCGGCCGTGATCCGCGCTTGGCGATCACCACCACGCCGCGCAACATCAAGGCGTTGCGCGATTTGCTGGAGGCCAAGGACGTGGTCGTCACCCGTTCGGCGACGGCCGACAACCGGCACAATCTGGCGCCGACCTTCTTGGCCAGCCTCGAATTGCGCTTTGCCGGCACGCGGCTCGGCCGCCAGGAGCTCTTGGCCGAGCTGATCGAGGACAACGACGCCGCGCTGTGGCGTAGAGACTGGATCGAGCGGGCGCGGGTGCGCGAAGCGCCGCAGCTCACGCGCGTCGTGGTCGCGGTCGATCCGCCCGCTTCCATCGCGGGCGACGAATGCGGCATCGTGGTGGCGGGGCTGGGCGAGAACGGCGAGGCCTACGTGCTCGCCGATTTGTCCGCGGCGGGCCTTTCGCCCGCGGGCTGGGCGCGGCGCGTCGCCGACGCCTACGAGAATTACGAAGCCGATTGCGTGGTGGCCGAGGCCAATCAGGGCGGCGACATGGTCAAGCAGGTGCTGCTCGATCCCTTGCCCAACGCGTCGGTGCGCCTGGTGCACGCCACGCGCGGCAAGCGCACCCGCGCCGATGCTGGCTGTTGCCTTCGTGCTGCTGACCGGGCTCGGCGGTTGCGCCGCGCTGGGCGACGCCGCCTCGCTGGCCGCCGCCGCGGTTTCCGGCACGCCGGCGCCTGGTCAGGCGAAAACCGTGTTCGGCGCCGAGCTGAGCTTCGATTTCCTGGTCGAGGAAGCGCAACAATACGTCGACAGCGGCCTGGCCACGCCGGCGCAAAAGACCGCCATCCACGACGCGGTCGCCAAGGCCCAAGCGGTCAACAAAGCGGCGCGCGCCGCGGCGGAGAGCGGCGGCAACGCCGCTTCGGCGACGCTGCTCGCCGCGCTCAACCAGGCCAATCTCGATTTCGCCCAGGTGCTTTCGGCGCTGGGCGTTTCCGCCGGCTCGTGAAAGGACAAGACCATGACCACGCAATCCGTCATCACCGACATCAACGACGCGGTGGCGATCGCCACCCAGATCGCCTCGGCGGTCTCGACCGTCGTGCCCGGCGCCGCGATCGCCGGCATCGCGCTGTCGAAAATCGTCGCGGTCGGCGAAGCCGCGGCGACGGGATCCGCTGACGCGGTGAACTACATCGCCAACTTGCAGGCGCTGGCCGATAGCACCTCGAACCCGACGCCGGCGCAATGGGCCGCGCTCGACGCCCAGACCGATGCCGACGTCGCCAAGCTCGAAGCTTCCACGGCCGCGCCGTCGTCATGAGCGCGCCGAACGGCGAGGCGCGTTTGGCGCTCAAGGCGCGCCTCGCCGCGCACGGGTTGTGGCTTTGCGCGACGCGGCTTCGCCTGTTGGCGCTCAAGGCGAGCTTCGATCCCAACCAGCCGCGCCTGCCGGCGGGCGATCCTGCCGGCGGGCAATGGACGAGCGGCGGGGGCGGGGTCGACTGGAAAAATCCGGCCAAGCACACCGACCGGCCGACGACCAAGGCCGACGAGAAGAAATTCGTCAACGACTACCGCAAGCAAGCACAAGACCTGGCCACCAAGCTCGGTCGCGGCGCGAACGCCAACGAATTCCTCGCTCTGTCGAGCGACGAAACGAAATGGGGCGTTGCCGACGCCGCGACGAATGCCAACAATTTCTTCGGGCTGCACAACCTGTCGTCCGGGCCATTCCCTGGACAAATCGGCACGTATCTCACATCAGGTCAGAAAGAGGTTGCCGGAACCCTGCTTCCCTATTGGATCCCGCCCACTTCTGACAGCGATCCTCAAAAAGCAACTCCCGTGTTTGCCGTGAGTACGGGCTATTTCGATTCCGGCTCCGTCGTCGCGAATATCCTGGCAAAGATGGGCGGCGATTACTCGAACCCGGCGACGTTCTTTGCTAATATTCGCGCGGCGGGTTGGGCGGTAGGTACGCCGCACCAAACCTATATCCGTACCCTGATGCAGCGTTATGGAGATGTTTCTCGATACTGGACTTAAGAATCCGTCATGCGGTTATTGATGACGGTCTTGGTGTCATGCGCCTTTGCCGCCGCGGCGTATTGCGCGTCCTCGCATGAGATAACCGATGACCAGGCTCGCGCGCTTGTGAGTCTGGCCTTCGCGCATCAGGTACGGCATATCAAGCATCGGGGCACCTCCTTTTTGTATCCCGATCCCGCCAATCACCCCGATTTCGACCCGCGCTATTATGATTTCGACGTAGACGGTAAAGGCTGGACTCCGCCGGGGATCGAGCAAGAGGGACTTCTCGGCCGCTTTGCCGTGAACAAGATGACGGGCCAGGTGTGGAACACCTATGGCGATTGCTCGGTCGTAAGCTTCGCGGCTCTTAGAAAATTGCAGAACGATATCCGCCGCCGCGACGGTCTTTCCGCACATGAACCGCCCGGCACGCCTCATCGCGGGGAGAAGCCGCGGGATTGTTAGCGCGTGAGGAAGGGGCAACTATGAAAAGATTCGCGAGGGTTTTCTTGGTCGGCATAGCCGCGGCGTTCGCAGGATTGGCTCTATTGGCCGGCATCCTGTATGCGGTCAATCCCGACGGCGCCATGCTATTGTTCGATCAGTTGTATCTTACCGCGACGGGTTATCCGACAGAACAGCCTGCGATCACCGAAGGTCAAATCGCGCCCAGCGATTGGCTTCATGCCGACAATGCGAGCCGGAAGGTCACCGCCGTTTTGAGACGGCACTTTCCGCTCGGCAGCAGCGCCGCGCCGCTCAGAGATGCCCTGCGCGCGGAAGGCTTCAAATTCGGTGCACCTCCCGATCAGGAGACGGCGAAATTCTCCTGGGGCACTGTCGTTTGTGAGGAATGGGTTCAAATCGATTGGAAAGCGGACGCGAAGGATCGACTCACCGCGCTTGAAGCCTATTATCGCAACGCGTGCCTTTGACCCCCAAAACGCCGAGAGCCCGCGATCGCTCGCGGGCTCTCTCTTGATCGACATGCGGTGCTACGGGGAGGGGCTAACCGCGAACCGCATGCCTCAAGCTCGGAGCATTCCCGGGAAAAGTGCCTTCGCGGTTTTCCGTCCGGGAATGCGACCAAACCCAACTCAGAGGTGGATGACCCCGACGAACAGGCCGCTGTAGGGGTTCACCTCGCAAAACACGATGTGGCCGAAACGGTCGTAGCAGCGCACGCCGTAGTAGCCGTTGTACCAGTACGGATCGCCGACCCAGCGCACGTAACCGTGGGCGCGCAGCCCGTCGAAGATGCGGTCGCGGCCGATATAGACGCCGTCGCGGAATCCCGGCCGCCAATAGCGGTCGTGCCGCACGACGACGGGGTGGGCGGGATGATGCCAATCGGCGGCCTGGGCCACGGTGGCGCCGGTAGCGGAAAGGACCGCCGCGGCCGAGACGGCCAACAGAAGCTTCTTGAGGTTCATCGTCTTCTCCATTCGGGCTCCTGGCCCTTGCTTGGTTGGGAACGGCGACTTGCCGATCCGATGGGCGCGACCATAATCGGGCGCGTCTGAACGACCTCTGGACAAGCCGTTCATGGCGGGTTCATCTGCGCCGTTCTAGGAAAAGCCATGCGCGCGCGCGTTCCGGGCCTTTTGCTGCTGTTGTTGGCGCTCGCTTCCTCGGGTCAAGCCCAGGACCGGCGCGTGACTCCGCTCGACCGTCTGTTGCCCGAAATCCGCCACACAACGCCGGGCACCTTTTACGACGCGGAAGGGCCTTATCCCGGTCCCGACGGCCAGTTGCGCTATCGCCTCAAATGGATGACGCCGGAAGGGCGCATCGTCTGGTTCGACGTCAACGCCTACAATGGGCGCCGCATGAACGGCGTCGTCGCGGCGCCGCCTATGCGTCCGGGCGGATTTCCCGCGGCGCGGCCTTGGCCGGGCGGCGGACGCGGCGGCGGGTTGGGCGGAGGGCGTGGCGGCGAACGGGGCGGCGGGCGCGGCGAACGGCGCGGTCCCCACTGAGGAGTCTCGATGCGAATCCTGCTCGTCGAAGATGATCTCGATCTGCAACGCCTGTTGAAGAAGGCGCTCGCCGACGCCGGCTATGTGGTGGACGCGGCCGCCGACGGCGAGGAAGGCCATTTCCTCGGCGACACCGAACCTTACGACGCGGTGATCCTCGATCTCGGTCTGCCCAAGATGGACGGGGTGCGCGTCCTGCAGCAATGGCGCAAGGCCGGACGCGCGATGCCGGTGCTGATCCTCACCGCGCGCGACCGCTGGAGCGACAAGGTCGCCGGCTTCGACGCGGGCGCCGACGATTATCTCGCCAAGCCGTTCTACACCGAAGAACTGCTCGCTCGCGTGCGCGCGCTGTTGCGCCGGGCGGTCGGCATCGCCACCGCCGAGATCGAGATCGGGCCCTTGCGCATCGACACGCGCTCCTCGCGCGTCACCCTCGACGGCAATCCGGTCAAGCTCACCTCGCTCGAATACCGGCTGCTCGCCTATCTCGCCCATCATCGCGGCCGCGTTGTCTCGCGTAGCGAATTGGTGGAACATCTCTACGATCAGGATTTCGACCGCGATTCGAACACCATCGAGGTCTTCGTCGGCCGGCTGCGCAAGAAGCTGGAGGCCGATCTCATCCAAACGGTGCGTGGCCTTGGCTATTGCCTCGACGATCCGTCGGCTCCTCGCAAGGATCCCGCTTAAGGCGCGGACAAATTCGCTGGCGGCGCGGCTGATCCTGGCCGCGGCGGTATGGTCGTCGCTGGCGCTGGCGGTAGGCGGCTTGGTGATCTCGAACGCCTTCCGCTCGGCGGTGGCCGACAATTTCGACGCCTCGCTGGCGACCGATCTCGACGGCATGATCGCCGCCGCCGAGCCCGATCCGGAAGGCGGCGTGGCGCTGCAGAACCGCTTTCTCAACACCCGCTTCTCGCGCGTTTATTCCGGCCTCTATTGGCAGATCGTGCCGGAAGAGAAAGGCGGCGAGATCGAGATTTCGCGCTCGCTGTTCGACCGCACGCTCAAGCTCGCAGACGCCGTGACGAGCGGCAAGCTGACTTGGGGCTATGCCGACGGGCCGGAGAACCAGCGCCTGCGCGTGCTGGCGCGCAAGATAAAGTTCTCCGACGAGACCACGCCGCCGCCGAACGATTATCGCCAATACACCTTCATGGTGGCGGGCGATCTTTCGGTCGTGGACAACGAGATCGCCGCCTTCAACGGCACGCTGATCCGTTCCTTCCTGGCGCTGCTCGCCGGCCTGATCGTCGCCGTTTTGCTCCAGGTGCGCGTCGGGCTGCAGCCGCTGCGCAAGGTGGGCGAGGCCTTGGCGCGCATCCGCTCCGGCGCGTCGCGTCGCCTCGAAGGCGAATTCCCCGCCGAGATCGCCCCGCTCGCCGCCGAGCTCAATTCGCTGATCGAGCATTCCGCCGAAGTGGTGGGCCGCGCCCGCACCCACGTCTCCAATCTCGCCCATTATCTCAAGACGCCGCTCAGCGTCCTGACGAGCGAGGCTGACACTTCGCCCGGCGCGCTGGCCGAAGCGGTGAAGAAGCAAGTGGAGGTGATGCGCCGCCAGGTCGATCATTATCTGGCGCGGGCGCGGGCGGCGGGCGCGCTCGACGTGCTCGGCAACCGCACCCAGGTTCGCCCCGTGCTCGAGGACCTCAAGCGCGTGCTCGAAGTCATCCACGAGGCGCGCGGAATCGAGGTCGCGGTCGATTGTCCGGCCGCGCTTTTGTTCCGCGGCGAGCGGCAGGACCTCGAAGAGATGGCCGGCAATCTGATGGATAATGCCTGCAAATGGGCGCGCGCCCGCGTCGTGGCGAGCGCGGCGAAGCACGGCGGCTGGTTCACGCTCGCCATCGAAGACGACGGGCGGGGCCTTCCGCCGGAAGACCGGGCGCGGGCCATGGCGCGCGGCGAGCGGCTCGACGAAAGCGTGCCCGGCTCGGGGCTCGGCCTTGCCATCGTGCGCGACATCGCCAAGCTCTACGGCGGCGAACTCGACCTCGCCGAAAGCGGCCTCGGCGGCCTCAAGGCGGTGCTGAAACTGCCGGCGATCGGGTGAATTCCGGCAAGGCGCCGTTAACTAAAAGTGGCTATTGTCAACGCAGGTGTTGTGCCCGGATCGGGGCGCGGGGCGTCCATGCTCACGTCGGAAAAGACAGATTTGCTGCAGTCCTTCCTCGGCTCGCTGCCGGGGCATCTGGCGGCGCGCCTGGCCAAGGCGGTGGAAGTCGACCGCCTGACCGACGGCACCTCGCTGCCGCACGACGTCATCCTCTCAGGCCTGCGCCCTTCCTTGCGTCGGAGCGACAACCCACATCGCACGCCGACGCCCTTGCGCCTGCTCTGCCGTCCGTTCGAGGACCTCTTGGTCGACGGCCCGCGCAAGGAGAAGCAGAAGGGCCGCATCCTGCGCGCCAGCGTGATGCCGCTGTGGACCTGGCTTGCCCAGACGGTGCTGCCCGCGGAGAGCAAATCCTATCACGACGAGGTCAAGGCCGCGGTGCTGGCCTACAAGTTCGACATCGCCCAGGCGCGCGCCGAGGCCTTTTGGCCGGTGGCGGGCGAGGCGCTGCGCGCGGCCGTTGCCAAGGACCACAAGGACGCGCGGCTGCGGTTCAACGGCGATGGCGGGCTCGCCGACGTTGAGGAGATGGCGCTGATGCTCTTGGCCGGCAGCCGGATGGTCGAAGTGCAAGCCATCATGCCCAAGCCGGTGCCGGTGTTGGACCTCGATCTGTTGTGGCGCCTGCGCCGGGTTTACGACGCGGTGGTCGAGAGCGTCCCCGATGCCGCGCCTTACGTGCCGGTGGTGACGATGGCGCGCCTGGCCAAGCCGTGGGAAGCGCTGCGCCTGGCCCTGCTCATCACCCATCAGACGGTGGACACGCTGATCTCCTCGACCGACATGGGTCTGGTCGGCGATCTGTTGTTCGCCGATCTCGAGCATTATCGCGGCGCGATCAACGCCGCGCATCATCCCAACTTCGACGAAGGCGCGCTGCTCGCCAATCTGGCGGCCTTCACCGAAATCTCCAGCGCCGTGGTCAAGGAGATCGACATCCGTCGCGACGGCAAATGGGGCAAGCGCCTGCTCAAGGACCGCGCCGCGGTGGGCGCCGTGATGGACGGCTTCATGGAGCGCGCGCCCAAGGAGATCGCCGCCGCCTTGCCGACGCAGAAGAGCGGCTTTTCCGGCAGTGGGCGCTTGCCCGATTTCACGCGTCCGGTCGATCCCGACCGGCACGCGCGGGCGCTACGTTACGCGCGGCTGATGGGCGGCTCGCGGCTTCTCGCCGCCGCGGCCTCGTTCGGCGCCAAGCTGAAGGACGCGATGGACGAAGCGGGCGCCGTGCTGCGCCGCTACGTCGAAGACCTGGTCAAGGAAATGCGCACCGCCGAAGGGCCGCGCCGCGAAGTCGTCGAGCGCCAGTTCCAACTTTGCACCGAGCTGACCGCCATCGTCTTCAGCGAGGAAGAGGCCGAGTTCCTGCGTCGTCGCGGCAAGGCCGCGCTTTCCGCGGCGGCTTGATCGCCGCGACTTGGCGCGCGAATCACGTCTTTGCGAGATCGCCCGAAGACAAACGCCTAAAAGTCAAGCAACCGGCGGCGACACCGTCGATGCACAGGATTGGGCAGGGCCGCGTTTGCCTCTTTCATTGCGGCTGCTTGTGCGTCAGAATATACCGGGGGCGTTGGAGAATTGCATGACGCCTCAAGGCGCCTTCGAATATCTGAACCGAACGGCGGGCATCGCGCCCACCTCCTTGCCACAGTTCGAAGGCAGCGAAGCGCAACTATCGACTCCGTTTCGCGCCGCCACGGCCGCGGCAGCCGCGCTCGGCTTTGCCGCCTCGGCGGCGGGTGAGATCTGGCGGCTGCGCGGCGGCGAGAAGCAGACGATCGCCGTCGAGCTTGGTGCCGCCGCGGCTACGCTCAACGCCGCCGCCTTCGTTCGCCTCGACGGCAAGCCTTTGCCGCACGACGACTCGCCGACCACCGGCTTCTTCCAATCGGGCGACGGGCGTTGGTTGCGCCTGCACGGCGGACCGCACGCCGAACGCCTGCTCGATTTGTTGAACGCCGACGCCAAGTCGGTGATGGAAGGCGTCGCCAAGTGGAACGGTCTGGCGCTGGAAGACGCGCTCGCCTTCATGCAGCTTTGCGGCGCGGTGGTGCGCAGCGAAGAGGAATGGCGCTTGAGTCCGCAAGGACGTCTTTCGCCCGCGCCCATCGTGTTGCGCAAGATCGGCGCGGCGCCACCGCTCCGGCTCGGCGAAGGCGCAACGCCGCTGGCGGGCTTGCGGGTGCTCGACGTCTCGCGCGTGCTGGCGGGACCTTATGGCGCGCAGCTTTTGGCGTCGCACGGCGCCGAGGTGCTGGCGGTGCGCACCACGCGTGCATCGAGTCCTGATGGCTTCGCGCTCGACGCCGGCAAGCGTCCTTGCGTGCTCGATCTGACCAAGCCCGCCGAGGCCGAGAGCTTGCGCCGTCTGGCGCGCGAGGCCGATCTGTTCGTCGATTCCAACCGGCCCGGCGCGCTGGCCAAGCTCGGCTTCTCGCCCGCTTCGCTCGCCCATATCGCGCCCGGCATGATCTACGTTTCGATCTCCGCTTTCGGCGCCGAAGGGCCATGGGCGGGCCGGCGCGGTTTCGAGGACGTGGCGCAAGCGGCGACGGGCTTGGCGGCGGAGCAGGGCGCCTTCATGGCCGTCGCGCGCCGCAAAGGCCATCACGAGGTGCAGCCCGAATTGCTTCCGGGCCAGGTGCTCGACACGCTGACCGGCCAGTTGGCGGCGGCGGGCGCGCTGGCGGCGCTCGTCCGGCGCATCCGCGAAGGCGGCAGCTGGCTGGTACAGACCTCGCTGGCCGCGACCGCGGCGTGGCTGGTTTCGCTCGGCCGGATCGACGCCGGCGAGGTTCCTTTGCAGGGACTGCGCCCGCGCGGGATGGACGCTTATCTCAGATCGTGCGAAAGCGAGGTCGGCCGTCTCGAATGTCTCGGGCCGGTGGTGAGAATGTCCAAGACGCCGCCCTTGTGGTCCGCCCCAAGCCAGACGGGAGCGCCGCGCTGGGCCTCTTCGCGCGAGGAACTCAATGCCGCCGAAGTCCAATCCGCTTAAGCTCAATGCGTTGCAATTGCGCACCCTGACCTTGCTGCAAGGCTTGGCGAGCCTGCCCGACTGCGCCGAGCGCGCGGCGAACGGCGAGGTCACCGTTATCCGCTTTCCCCAGGCGCATGGCGATCACTTCCATCTCGGCCGCGCCGTGGTGGCGGCCAAGGACGCCACCGGCCTTTACAACGAAGCGGTGTGGAACGCGCTCGGCCGCAAAGGCTTGGCGCGGGCCGATTGGCCGCACCGCATCACTTTGACGCGCGAAGGCCTTTCCTACGTCACCGGCCTCGGTGAAGAGATTTTCCATCAATCGCCGCATTAATCGGGCCCGACGGAAAGCGCGCCGCTGGCCGTTTGAACTCTGACGGTGCCCTGAATAGTCGGCGGGCGCCGTTCGGCGCGCCAGGCGCTCCAGCATTGCGCGCACCCCAGCGGAGTAGAGCGGCGCCCCCGCTCTACTCCGTTTTTCTAAGTACGAGGAAGACCTTGAACAGCTTGGCGGCTTCCGGTCGCGCCATGAAGGCGTCGAGCGTCTTGGCGTCGTTGGTGAGCTGCACGTCGCCGTAATCACCCGGTTCGACGGTGCCCGCGATCTCGCCCTTGGCGATCGCCGCTTTCACCTTGTCTTCGTCGAGCATGTAGAGCGTGAGCGTGTGATGTTTGCCAAATTTGTAGAGCACAGGGACGGAGCCGCCGTTCAGGCCATTGTCTTTCGAGTCGTCGGCGTGGAGGCCGTGGTCGATGTCACCTAACTTGAGGACGTCGATGAAATTATTATCGCCGAGCTTTGCGGTGCGTAGTTCGTAAAGATCGACCTCGCCGTTGTTTTTGGCGCTTCCAGTAAACACCCAGACGACGACGAGCGCCGGAGTGTCTTGCGACTTTTCCGGAAGGAAATGGAGATACAGCGTGCCTTTATCCTTCTGGCCGTTCCCTGGCTGATCTTCGCTGCGACCGGTCCACGTGCCGACCAGCGCTTTGTCGGCGCCGAGACCGACGGTGGTTCCCACCGGCGTCTTGCTGGTGACCGGTAGACAGCTTGCGAGCAGAAACGTGCAGGCGATGGCGAAAACGGCGCGCAGTTTGGTCATGGCGTTCCCCGGTCCGGTCGGCTTTTGAGAGTGCACGCCCTGAGGCGGACGTTTTTTTGACAAGCCGGCCGGTAGTTAACGTCGTTATCGACGCAGCCTGTAATATGAACAATTCTTCATGTTATAGAAAGGAGCAGGCCATTCTGGTGGCGTAAGCCAAGAGCGGGCCGGGGAAGCCCCAGCGAGCCGACGGAGAGTTTCTCAGATGACGAAGCAGCAGCTTGTCGATTTCATCAAGCAAAACAGCCGATTGATCGCAGCCGCCGCGGCCGTTGCGGTGGTGGCCGTCGGTGCGGGCGCCTATGCCATTTTGCCTCATCACCAGGACTCGCAAACCAATCTGGCCGAGCCGATCAACGCCGCGCTGGCCGAACCTGCCGCTTACACCGACGCCAAAGCCGATGCGCCGCGCATGGTGGAGGACGGCACGCCCTTCAGCTTCGCCGATCTGGTCGAGCGCGTCAGCCCGGCGGTGGTTTCGATCACCGCCGAAGAGACCGAAAACGTCTCCGACCAGCTTCCCCAAGACCTGCCCGATCCGTTCAAGCAGTTCTTCCAGCAGTTCAACCAGGGCCGCCCGATGCCGCGCGTGCAGCACGCCGTCTCGATGGGCTCCGGCTTCATCATCGACAAGGACGGCTTGGTGGTCACCAACAACCACGTCATCGACGACGCCAAGAAGATCACGGTCAAGCTGCCCGACGGGCGCAGCTTCGCCGCCAAGCTGATCGGCAGCGACGCGGCCACCGACATCGCGCTGCTCAAGATTCACGCCGACAAGCCATTGCCGACCGTCGAATTCGGCAACGACCGGCAATTGCGCGTCGGCGATTGGGTGGTGGCGATCGGCAATCCTTACGGGTTCTCGAATTCGGTGACCGCCGGCATCGTGTCGTCCATCGGGCGCGATCTGGGCGGCAACGAGCAGCCCTATACCGACTTCATCCAGATCGACGCGCCGATCAACCGCGGCAATTCCGGCGGGCCGACCTTCGATCTGCGCGGCCAGGTGATCGGCATGAACACGATGATCATCTCGCCCAGCGGCGGCTCGGTCGGCATCGGCTTCGCCATTCCCGCCTCGACCATCCGCGACGTGGTGTCCCAGCTTCTGGCGCACGGCCATGTGGCGCGCGGCTGGCTGGGCGTGGAGATCCAGAGCCTGACGCCCGAGATGGCCGCCTCGCTCGGCGTCGCCCAGCCCAAGGGCGCCATCGTCGCCAACCTCGTGCCCGGCGGTCCGGCCGAGAAGGCGGGTATCCGTCAGGGCGACGTGATCCTCGCCATCGACGGCAAGCCGGTCGCGGATTCGCACGAGGTGACGCTCAAGGTCGCTGATCTCGTCGCCGGCAAGACGGCCAGCTTTACCGTCCTGCGCGACGGCCGTCAGCAGACGATCGACGTGGTCATCGGCCAGCGCAAGGAAGAGCAAGTGGCCGCGCTCGAAGGGCAGCCGCAAGACGCCAGCGCGCAAGGCGCCACCGGCTCGGCGATGGGACTTGGCCTGGCCGCGCTGACACCCGACATCCGCCACACCTACAATCTCGACGACAGCGTGCAAGGCGTCGTCGTGACCAAGGTGGATCCCGACAGCGACGCCGCCGACAAGGGGCTCCAGCCGGGCGATGTCCTGCTCAAGGTCGGCTATCAAGAGGTCCATACGCCCAAGGACGTCGAGAAGTCCGTCGCCGCCGCGCAATCCAAAGGCCAGAAGAGCGTGCTGCTCTTGGTCGCCAGCGACGGCACGCCCCATTTCGTCGCGGTGGACATCGGCAAGACCTGAGTTTCACGCGTACCGGGCGGTGTGACGCTGCGTGCGTCCCGCCCGGCCCCCGCGCCGGCGGCGGCGGCCCCATCCCCCCCGTTGCCGCCGTCGGCGCGGACCCCCTAACCAGCAAGCGGAGGGCCCATGCGCATTCTCGTCGTGGAAGACGATCTCGAAGCGCAGCGTTATCTGGTGAACGGCCTCAAGGAAGCGGGGCACGTCGTCGACGACGCCGCCGACGGCGACACCGGACTGACGCTGGCGCTGTCACGGCCTTACGACGTCGCCATCATCGACCGCATGCTGCCCAAGCTCGACGGGCTACATGTGGTGGCTGAGATGCGCGAGCACGGCAACTCCATGCCGGTGCTGTTCCTTTCGGCGCTGTCGGAAGTGGACGACCGGGTGAAGGGCCTGAAAGCGGGCGGCGACGACTATCTCACCAAGCCTTATGCCTTCGTGGAGCTCTTGGCGCGCATCGACGCCCTGATGCGGCGCCGCTCGCCCGCCGCGGTGAAGACCAAGCTCGCGGTGGGCGATCTCGAGCTCGACCTGCTCACCCGTACCGCGCAGCGGAGCGGTCAGGCCATCGATTTGCAGCCGCGCGAGTTTCGTCTGCTCGAATATCTGATGCGCCACGCGGGCCAGGTGGTCACCCGCACCATGCTGCTCGAAAGCGTGTGGGAATACCATTTCGATCCGCAGACCAACGTGATCGACGTGCACATCTCGCGGCTGCGGGCCAAGATCGACAAGGGCTTCGAGGCGGCTCTGCTGCACACCGTGCGCGGCGCGGGCTACATGATCCGTGCTGCGCGATAAACTCTTGGGCCACTGGGCGCCGGGCATCCTGCGCACCCAGGCGTTCCGCATCGTTCTGGTCTACGTCTTTCTGTTCGCGGTGTCGGCCACGGTCCTGGTCGGCTTCACCTATTGGAACACCGAACGGGCGCTCGACGCGCAGACCGACGCCATCATCGAGGCCGAGATCACCGGCCTCGCCGAACAGTATCAGCGACTCGGCCTGATGGGCCTGATGGACAGCATCAAGAACCGCTCTGAGCACGAAGGGCAGGGCCTTTATCTTCTCGCCGACAATGAAGGGCGCACGCTCGCCGGCAATCTGATCGGCTGGCCGCCGTCGGTGACCCAGGCCGGCGTCATCAGCGAATTCAAATACGACCGCCAGGTGCAGAACCAGCTGGTGACCAGGCGCGCGCGCGGCAAGGCCTTCCTGCTGGTCGGTGGTTTCCAGCTTCTGGTCGCCCGCGACGTCGACGAGCGCGAGATGACGCGACGGCTGTTCACCACCACGCTGCCGTGGAGCGTGGGGTTGATGCTGCTGTTCGGCCTGCTCGGCGGGGCGCTGATCAGCCGCAACATGCTCAGGCGCCTCGACACCATCAACCGCACCAGCGCGCAGATCGTGGCCGGCGATTTCTCGCGCCGCGTGCCGGTGACCGGCGCCCATGACGAGTTCGACGTGCTAGCGGAGAACCTCAACCGCATGCTCGAGCGCATCGAGCGGCTGATGAAGGGCATGCGCGAGGTCGCCGATTCCGTCGCCCACGATCTGCGCACGCCGCTCAACCGTTTGCGCAACCGCCTGGAGGACGCCCAGCGCCGCATGGCGTCGCAAGGCCCGCAAGTCGAGGACATCGAGGCGGCGATCGCCGAGACCGACAATCTGATCGCCACCTTCAACGCGCTGCTCCTGATCGCCGAGGCCGACGCGGGCACCGCGCGAGGCACCATGGCGCCGCTCGATCTCACCCAACTGGTGGGCGACGTCACCGAGCTTTACGCGCCGGTGGCCGAGGAGAAGGGTGTGACGCTGGCGGCCTCGCCGTCCGGCGTCGTCACCATCGAGGGCAACCGCAGCCTGATCAGCCAGGCGCTCGCCAACCTGATCGACAACGCGATCAAGTACACGCCGCAAGGCGGGCGCGTCAGCGTGACGCTGGCCGAGACGCCGGCCGGCGTCGATCTCTCCGTCGCCGATTCGGGGCCGGGCATTCCCGAAGCCGAGCGCGCGCGCGTGCTGGAGCGTTTCGTGCGGCTGGAATCGAGCCGCAATTCGCCGGGCACCGGGCTCGGCCTCAGCCTGGTCGCCGCGGTGGCGCGCATGCACGCGGCGCGGCTCGCGCTCAGCGACAATGCGCCGGGCCTCAAGGTCACGCTCTCTTTCCTGCGCGCACCGCTCAGGGGGCGGTGAATGTGCGCCACTCCGCTTGCGATTTGAGAATGCACTGTCATCCCCGGCCGAACGTCGCGAAGCGACGTGAGGGGAAGGGGACCCAGGTCGCGATACGGACTGGTTGGCGAAAGTCTAAGAGAAGCGCGCCCCAGGTTTCGAGGATGAGTTGATACTTACACCTGGGTCCCCTTCCCTCGCATCCGCGCCGTTGGCGCGAATGCTCGCCTGGGGATGACAGCGGAGCAACTCGTTCTACAATGCCGCCATGACCTCCTGGACCTTCTCGACCGCTTCGCTGCTCAAGCCGTTCGATGCGGCGCGTGCCGCGCGCACCTTCGAACGGTTGGCTGCGGAGGGCTACAGCCCGCAAGGCGAGGCACGGGCGCTGCTCGAATCCGCTTTCGGCAACAGCGCCTATCTCTGCCGCCTGGCGCTCAAGGAGCATGAGGCGCTCGCAAGCCTCTTCGCCGAAGGTCCGGGCGCGCTGCTCGCCGCCGCCTCGCGCGCGGCTTTGGCCGCGGAGGGCTCGGAGCACGAGATCATGGCGGCCTTGCGCGGGGCCAAGCGCCGGACGGCACTGGTGGTGGCGCTGGCCGACATCGCGGGCACTTGGAGTCTCGAAGACGTCACCGACGCGTTGACCGCTTTTGCCGACGCGGCGCTCAAGTCGGCATTGCGTTTTGCGCTCAAACAGGCGGCGCGCGGCACCGCGCTCGCGGGCAAGAGCGGCGAAGAACTCGAAGCCGAAACCGGCCTCATCGTGCTGGCGATGGGCAAATACGGCGCCTATGAACTCAACTACTCAAGCGACATCGATCTCGTGGTGTTCTACGACGCGGAGGCCTTTCCCTTCCGCAAGCTGTTGCAGCCGCGCCCCGCCGCCGTCGATCTGGTCAAGACGGTGGTGAAGCTGATCGGCGAGACGACCTCCGACGGTTACGTCTTCCGCGTCGATCTGCGCCTGCGCCCCGACGCGGGCGCCACCCAGATCGCCATCTCCAGCGACGCGGCGGTCGAGTATTACGAGGAGATGGGCCAGAATTGGGAACGCGCCGCGCTGATCAAGGCGCGCGCGGCGGCGGGCGACGCCAAGGCGGCGGCGCGGTTTCTCTCCGCCCTCGATCCCTATGTGTGGCGCCGCTCGCTCGACTTCGCGGCGATCGAGGACATCCATTCGATCAAGCGCCAGATCCACGCCTACAAGGGCCATTCGAAGATCGCGGCGGCCGGCCACAACATCAAGCTCGGGCGCGGCGGCATCCGTGAGATCGAGTTCTTCGTGCAGACCCAGCAATTGATCCTGGGCGGGCGCGATGTCGGCTTGCGCGAACGCTCCACGCTCGGCGCGCTTCAGGCGCTGGCCGCGCGCGGGCACGTGACGGATTTGGCCGCGCGCGAACTGGCCGAGGCCTATCGCTTCCTGCGCACCCTCGAACACCGCTTGCAGATGATGGAAGACGAGCAAACCCACAGCGTTCCCAAATCGCGTGAAGGGATCGCGCACACTGCCTGTTTCATGGGCTTTGACGGTGAGCGCTCCTTTTCCGCCGCTTTGCTGGCCGAACTCGAAACCGTGCAAGGCCATTATGCGCGGTTGTTCGAGCGCTCGGCGCCGCTCGCCGGTGACAGCGGCAGCCTCGTCTTCACCGGCGTCGAGGACGATCCCGAGACGCTGGAAACGCTCGCCCGCATGGGCTTTCGCGATCCCGCGCATGTCTCGGGCGCGATCCGCGGCTGGCATCACGGCCGCATCCGCGCCACGCGCAGCGCCCGCGCCCGCGAACTCTTGACCAAGCTGATGCCCGCGCTGCTCGCCGCGCTCGCCGCGGCCGCCGATCCCGACGCGGCCTTTGCCCAGTTCGACCGCTTTCTCTCCAATCTTCCCGCCGGCGTGCAGTTGTTCTCGCTCTTGCTCGCCCATTCGGAGATGCTGCGGCTGATCGCCGAGATCATGGGCTCGGCGCCGCGCCTGGCCAGCCATCTTTCGCGTTCGCCCTCGATGCTGGATGCGCTGCTCGACCGCGATTTCCTCAGCCGTTTGCCATCGCGCGCCGATCTCGACGCGCGCTTCGAGGCCCAGCTTGCGCGCGCCGGCGCGTTCGAGGCCGCGCTCGACGCGGCGCGTCGCTTCGCCAAGGAGCAGATCTTCCGCGTCGGCGTGCAGCTGATCGAGGGCTTGATCGAAGCCGACCGCGCCGGTCCGGCTTTCGCCGATCTCGCCGAATGCGTGATCGCCGGGCTCTTGCCGCGCGTCGAAGCGGAGCTGGCACAAAGCGCGGGCACGGTCAAAGACGGCGCCTTCGCGGTGATCGCCATGGGCAAGCTCGGCGGGCGCGAGATGACGGCAGGCAGCGACCTCGATCTCGTCTTCGTCTACGAGGCGCCGGGCGAGCAATCCGACGGCAAGCGGCCGCTGCCCGTCAGCACCTACTACGCGCGGCTCGCCCAGCGGCTGATCGCGGCGCTCAACGCGGCCACCGCCGAAGGCACGCTGTACGAGGTCGACATGCAGCTGCGTCCCTCCGGCAACAAAGGGCCGGTTGCGGTGAGCCTGCAATCCTTCGCGCGCTATCAGGCGCAAGATGCCTGGACCTGGGAGCGCCTGGCGCTGACGCGCGCCCGCGTGATCGCCGGGCCAGAGGCGTTCTGCGCCCGGCTAGAGGCGGCCATCCGCACCGCGCTTTGCCGGCGCGAGGACTGGCAGAAGATCAAGACCGACGCACGCGAGATGCGCGCCAAGATCGCCGCCGAATATCCCGGCAAGAATCCGTGGGATCTCAAGTACGCGCCCGGCGGCTTGATCGACATCGAGTTCGTCGCCCAGGCGCTGCAATTGCGCGCCGCGACCGAAACGCCGTCCGTGCTGTCGACCAACAGCGTGACCGCATTGCGGCGGCTCGCCGCCGCGGGCGTGCTCAGCGAAGGGGATGCCGACGCGCTGATCGCCGCGGCTTCGCTCGAACATGCGCTGACCCAGGCGCTGCGCATCGCGCTCGACGGGCCGCTGGAGGCCGAAACCGCGACCGCGGGACTTAAGACGCTGCTGGCGCGCGCGGGCGGGGTCGCCGCCTTCGAAAATCTGCAGACACGGCTCGCCGATCTGCAATCCCGCGCTCACCAGGTGCACCAGGCGATTTTGGGATGAGCGGTTGGCTTGTCGCCGGCTTGATCCGGCCCAAAGCTAGCCGCAACCGTTAGATGCGGCGGGGGCCATCGAGCCGGGGAGCGCACGGGAAGGAGTGGCAGTTAAGAACGGCGGTAAACCGTGAGGGCCGGCCGTGAACTGCTCGGGAGTGGCGGCCAAAGAACGGCGGCAAACCCTAAGAGCGACGGCAAGCTGCACCGGAAGAACTGGCGGCGAACCGCACCGGCAGAAATGGCCGCAAACCGCGCGGGAAGGAGTGGCAGTTAAGAACGACGGTAAACCGCACCGGAAGAAATGGCGGTGAACCACAAGTTAAGGAGCGGCGCCGGTCCCGCTTGAATCTCGGACGGGGCTGGGCGATAACCCGCCTCCCACTTGGATCGCGGGCGTAGCTCAGGGGTAGAGCATAACCTTGCCAAGGTTAGGGTCGGGCGTTCGATTCGCCTCGCCCGCTCCAGGTTTCTCAAGGAAAAACAAAAGCATAAGCAGCTCTTAATGGGGCTGTTGCTTGCTTACATTCATCGCCAGGCCTGAGAAGTAAGCGGATTGTAAGCATCTCAATTCGTAACGTCGGACACCGTGGCGCGCCCCGGGTGTAGAGAGCTGCCTTACACCTCAGTGCAAGGGCGGGAGCCGGTTCGATCGGGATTAGGCCGCGCGGCAGCCGAGTACATCGCACGATAACAGTGCCTCGCGCTGAAGCGGTGCCAGGATCTGAATGGCGGCTACAAAAGCGAGATGCATGGTCTCGCAGGACGTATTGCCTATCTCGGGGTTCGGCGCGCCGTCTAGATTTGAATCCGGGACTAGGATTCACTCTTATTGATTTCATTGAGTAATTTTTGCGCGAATGCCCGAAATACCGTCAAAAATACCGTCAGAATCTTCGCTAAAAAAATCGTGGAAGCGGCGTGATGATCGCAGTTTCGGATCGGTTTTGTGCAGTCGCATTGAAGAGCGGCTGCCAAATATGACGTGATTCGGGGCCGAACCTTTTCGAACTGACGAGGGTTGAGTCCGGAACAGGGTTGACATCGCTAGTGGCCTAAGCGTCGATTTCATTGTATTGACAATGTCAGTACGACAATCTATAACTATCGGATAGGAGAGACCCATGCCGCAGCCTGTTCGCAAGGACGACATCATTCAGATTCGCGCGCCCGCCGAAACCAAGGCGATGCTGAACCGCGCCGCCCAATTGCGCGGGCAGAAGCTCTCCGAGTTCATGTTGGATAGCGCAAGGCGCCAGGCCGAGGAGGCCATCCTCGATCAGCGGGTGTTCTTTCTTGATGCCAAGGCCCATGAGGCCTTTCTCGCTGTGTTAGACGCGCCGGCGAAACCTAACGCGGCGCTGCGGGCGTTGATGGGGCGTAAGACCGCCTGGCAGCGCTAAGCTGCGCCGCAGGTGCCGGCTCTATTAGACATTCTTCCACCAGAACGCCTACAGGCTCATCACGACGTTGCGAGTTTTTCCAACGGCAAACATCCCGCACTCGATGTCTGGCTGAAGGAGCGCGCCCTGGCGAGCGAAGGATTGTCGGCCCGCACCTATGTCATCTGCAGAAGCACGCAACCCTCGCGCGTCGTGGGCTATTACGCCATTTCGACAGCCATGGAAGAGCGGCAGGCTCTCCCCAATGCCAAATTGCGGCGGGGCATGCCAACCCAAGTTCCGTTGCTGTTGATCGGTCGACTCGCTCTCGATGCATCGATGCAAGGCAGAGGCCTCGGTGCCGACCTCCTGTCGGACGCCGTTCGTCGCTGCTGTGCGGCGGCCGAGATCGCCGGCGCTCGCGCCATCATTGCCCACGCCATCGACGATAACGCCGTGAAATTCTATGAGCACCATGGGTTCGTCCTCTCGGCTCTGGGCGAAAGCGTCATGCTCCTTCCCATAGAGAAGGCGAAGGCGTCGCTGGCTAAGTGAAGTGACTAGCCCTCTCTTAACGGACGGTACCAAGCCTCACGGTCATTTTCCGGTTATCGAGATTACAACAGGCTCGACCGCAAGCCCCAAGAAGCCGGATTACCGAGCAACTGGGGCACGACGCTGGAGAGATGACGGTTTAAAAGTGTTCTATTCCTCGCTTTCTCGGCGGATCAGGCATGCGGCGTTCAAGAGCGTTGTTGTCTCGTACGCATTTTGCTCAATATCCAGGAGGATGCGAAACGTTCCCTCATGGTTATCGGATGCCGCACACGCTCCAGCCGCTTCGGCAATGTTGTGTGCGTCCTTCAACCGTTTGGTGATCATCGGAAATAGTGCCAGCAACGCACCCTTCAACGCTTCGTTCGCCATCGTGCAGTCCTCGCCCATAGCGACCTGATACACGCTTCCTTTCGCCTCGAAGTCGAGCGAAATGTGAGCAATCTTCTGGCGAAGATCTGAAGAGGTGGAGCATTCCGTGGCTCATAGCCGAGACGCAGGAAGTGAACGAGCACCGCGAACTGCTCAACGCGTCGATGCCTTTTCGCGTTCCCCAGCCGTGGCATCGGCCGTGGTCAGATCGTCGGCAATCATGTAGTTGCAGCCAAAAGCTGTTGCGGCGCCGTTCACGGACGTGGTTATGCGGTAGCACACCGCTTCGGGAGTACCGTCGTGCGGCAATTCTTTGTGGAGCGGCGGTGGACCGGCTCTTATGACCACTATCTTAAACTACACCTGACAAGCCGACGATATTTCATGGTGGCAATGGTTCAGGCCGTCTCTATTCATAGTGAAGTGCGTCGATCGGATTAAGGTTCGCGGCCTTACGCGCCGGATAGTAGCCGAAGAAAATTCCAACCGCGGCCGAGAACGAAAACCCATACAGGATAGCGGCAAACGAGACCTGTGTCGGCCATTGGGCTAAGGAGGAAATGGCGAACGACACGATGATCCCGACAATGATTCCCGCCACGCCGCCGGTTACGCTCAACAACACGGATTCGACCAGGAACTGGAGAAGCACCTGAACCCGTCGTGCGCCGATCGCCATGCGGATGCCGATTTCCCTGGTCCTTTCGGTAACGGAGACCAGGAGAATGTTCATGATCCCGATGCCGCCGACGAGCAGCGAGATGGACGCGACCATGGCAAGAAGCGCGCCCATGACCTGGCTGCTGCTTTCTTGTGCTGCCGCGATCTGACTTAGGTTGCGGACACTGAAGTCGTTGAGTTGGCCGGTCTGGATATGATGGCGTCGTGCGAGAGTCGCGGTGACTTGGCCGATTGCTGTGTCCACCAGCTCAGCTCCCCCGGCCTGGACATAGATGCTGTTGACGTAACCGGTCATGCGGGGGTTGATGCCGAAGGCGTTGGGTGCCGGCGGGTAGTTGGTGCTGACTTGATTCAAAGCTGCTTGCGGCGCGGCGACGCCCAGGACCTTGCGCTCGGCCGTGTTGAACGGGATCATGACAATGTCGTCCTGATCCTGCCCATAACCCGTCTGTCCCCTGCCGACGAGGAGCCCGATCACCCGCATTGGAACGCCCTTGATCAGAATGATCGCGCCGATGGGGTCCTCGCCGGGAGGAAAGAGGTTCTGGTAGACCGTCTGGCCGATAATGCAGACCGTGTCGGCAACGTCGTTTTCCTGTTCGGTCATCGTGCTGCCCTCGGCGACGTTCCAGCTGACGATATCCAGATAACTTGGCGTTATACCTTGGATCGAGGTGCTCCAGTTCTGGTCGCCGTATTCGACTTGGCCGGATTGGCGGGTGAGGTAGCTGACCCGTTGGACGGCGGGATCGTCGTGTAGGATCGTCGTGGCGTCGGTCACGGTTAGGGTGGACGCGCTACCCGCCCCGGAGCGAACGCCGCCGGCGCCTGAAGCACCAGGCTGAACGACCACCATGTTGGTGCCCAAGCTTTCGAGCTGTTTCTTCACCGCGGCGCTGGCGCCGTCTCCGATGGCGACCATCGCGATCAGCGCTGCGACGCCAATAAAGACGCCGAGCATGGTCAAGACCGAGCGCATCTTGTTTCGCGCCAAGGCCTGCAAGGACGCAAAGAAGATCATCGACAAGAAGGCCGTGCGAAAGCCGGAGTCACCTCCGGGATGCGTGGCGTCGGGCGCTCCCGCCGTTGGTGCGCCCGTCGCGCTCGCGACCGGCTGATCCGGCGTCTCAACGGCGACCTGATGCTCGTCCGAGAGCACTAGTCCGTCGCGCATCACGATCATCCGATCCGCATAGGCGCCGATATCCGACTCGTGGGTTACCAAGATCACCGTGACGCCTTGTTCGCGATTGAGCTTACGGATGATGTCCATGATCTCGTGCGAGGTTCGCGTATCGAGATTTCCGGTGGGTTCGTCGGCAAGCAGGACGGCGGGCTGGTTGATGAGGGCTCGGGCCAGCGCGACGCGCTGCTGCTGTCCGCCGGAGAGCTGGCTGGGCGTATTGTCAGCGCGGTCCGCCAGACCGACGCCCGCGAGCATCTCATGGCCGCGGTCGTTTCGTTCCTTCGCCGTCAGCGCCGCGGCCGACCCATAAAGCAGCGGCAGCACGACATTTTCCAGCGAACTTGTGCGGGCGAGCAGATTGAAGTTCTGGAACACGAAGCCGATGCGCCGGCTGCGAATGTCGGCCAGCTGCGGTTCGGACAGGTGCGCCACGTCGCGGCCTTCAAAGACGTATTGACCGCTGGTCGGCCGGTCGAGGCAGCCGATGATGTTCATCAAGGTCGACTTGCCAGACCCGGACGATCCCATGATGGCGACGAATTCGCCGCGATTGACGCAAATGCTTACGCCCTGCAGCGCATGAACCTCAGTGTCGCCGAGCTTGAAGGACCTGGTGAGGTCGATGAGGTTGACAACGGGGTCGGCCATGTCGGTCGCCCCTCTAGAGGCGCAGCGCGGAGGTGGTCGCCGCTTTCGTCTTGCTTGACGTTCCGGTTGCAGCCACGGACAACACGACCTGATCTCCGAGCTTCAAATCCCCCGATTTGATTTCTGCGAAGGTGTCGTCATCGAGGCCCACCGTGACGGGAATCGCGACCAGCTTGCCGTCCCGCTTCACCCAGACCAGCTTCTGTCCGTGCTTGGTGGTCTTGGCTGCTCTGAGTTTCGCCCCGCCCGTCGGCATGAACCGCAGCGCCTGGGATGGGACCCTGAGCACGTTCCGCGCTTGGGCGATGACGATCTTTGCGGTCGCCGTCATCCCCGGTTTGAGCAACAGGTCCGGATTGGCGACCGTGATCACGACATCGTAGGTGATCACGTTCTGAACGCTGATCGGCGCCTGTCGGACTTGCGCTACCTTCCCGCTGAAGGTTCGAGCCGGGAAGGCGTCGACCGTGAAGCTGGCATCGGCGCCGGCGGTGGCGCCGGCGATGTCGGATTCGCTGACATTGGTGTCGACCTGCATCTTGGTCAGGTCGGTGGCGATCAAGAAGAGCGTCGGTGTCTGAAAGCTCGCGGCCACGGTCTGACCGGCGGTGACATTGCGCGACACTACCGTACCGCTGACGGGGGAGACGATATTTGTGTAAGCCAAATTGATCTGGGCCGCTTTCAGCACCGCGGCTTTCTGGGCGATCTGTGCGACATCCAAATGGGTGAGCGCAAGCGCCTGTTTGTTGGCGTCGCGCGCGACGTCATCGGCATCATGAGAAATTGCATTCGCTTGGAACAAGGCGTCGTAGCGCTTTTGATTGGTCTGGGTATAAACAAGATTGGCTTGGTCTTTGGCGAGTTGGGCCCGGGCTGTGCTCACATCGGCCTGATCCTGGTCAACAACAATCTGATAGGGCTTCGGGTCTATCGTTGCACACAGCTGGCCTTCGTGGACGCGCGTATTGAAATCGCAGCTCAGCGTCTGGATCGTGCCCGAGACGTAGGTCCCGACTTGGACCGTGACCACCGGATTGACCGATCCGCTGGCGCTGATGGTGGTGACGACATCTCCACGGGTCACTGTCGCCGTCACATAGCTCGTCGGCGCGGCGCGGAAAGCGAACCAATAGATGCCCGCGCCGATCACGACCACTCCCGCCGCGACCAGGAGCGCGATCTGTTTCCAATTGAACTGCTTGACCCGGGAGGCGAGGCGAACGGCGGCCGCGCGCGCGCGAATGCCTTGTTGCGCGACGAATTGCGCCCAACCAGGGCGCACGGCACCATTAGGGTCAGTCATTGTGATGGCTTTCGTGCATCGCAGGCCTTCGGTCAGCCACGAGCCGGAAAATATCCTTGGATATTCGCTTTGCGACCGGGTCGCGCAACCAACGCGACAATATCCGGTAACATACCGGCGAAGGCAGGCTCGGAAACTACTCAGCCCAACCTCGAATCATTGAGCATACACTCAGGGTCCGCGTGACGATTGCTGGGTCACAAAAACGACAATTTCCGACATTCTTATCGGAAGTAATTGGCCTGTTGATGAGCAGCTGCGCGTTTAGCCTCGATCTCCGCTTTCGCGCGCAGCCAATGTTTAAGATCATCGCCAATCGGACAACCCTCTTGCTGCCAAATCATATAGCTTTGAAGACTAATCTCTTCCTCGTAGGTCATCGTCGTGCTCCAGCTGTCCAAAAACAATGCCCGTTTAATCGAATGCGTTATGGCCAGGTCCTACACCGGCTCTGTAACCTTCAACTGTGAATTACCCATCACATTCCGCTCGCCGTTATCCACCATGGCGGGTGAACCGGGGAACGCCCACCTGTCCGGCCATGTCGATAGAGGAGTGCAACCTTCCCGCCAATTGGCGTCCGGGAGCAGACGGCCAGCGCTGAATGTTCGCGCCGATCCGGCCGAGTTGCCCCGAACGACACCGCGGCTGTTGAGTGCCGCGACCGTGGCGCTGAAACAGCCGGCGATGACCGCGCATTCGACGGCGCCGATAAGCAAGGTGCCGATGGTTCCGAAGGTGAGGACATTCGAGTTGAAGGGAACCGCCACGAGGATCGCGCTGAGAACGAAGCCGAACAGCCCACCCCACAATATCCCGCGCCGTCCCCAGGATTTGACGCAGTCGCCGACGTCGTGAACCACGTTGGCTCTGTCTTCGACAAGGCTGCGAATGGAAGTGATCGCGTTCATTTTGCATCCCAATTTAACGTCCGGCGAAACCCAGGACGGGCATCGACCTGTAAGCGATATTCATAGCCTTGAGACATGATGCGCGGCAGGCTCGGATTGTACTCAAGGATGTTTGAAAGGATCGGCTTGCCCTCGCGGCTCGCGCGTACCGCTCACGTTGTAAGGTCCGACGCTGTCGCCTCCAACGCGATTGAGTAGATTCCGATCCTCCCCGGCAGAATTGACGACGACTATTGTTGCGTTGGCCCTTAGCCGCGTCCTCTGGTGATCAAAGCGCAGTACGACGGCAACCCCGACGCAAGCGCGAAGATCAGGCCACAAAGCCGCCGCCCCGCGCCGCCCCCCTGACGGGGCGGCGGCTTCTTCACTCACAAATAGCTGTGGAAGTTTGCACAAATCGGAAATTTCGCATTGACGATGCGCAAAGACCGAAGCGGTGCAAGATGCATTTACATCGGCTCGGACTGCTCGCGTTCGGCCTTAATTTCCTCGACCAATTCTCCCAGCAATTTTACTTCCTCGACGGTTTCCTGACGCAATTCGTGCACCTCTTTGATCGTTCGATTCTCGATGCCAATGAATCGGTTGTTCGCGGGTTCGAGCGCCCGGATCAACTCGTCAAGCTTGGCTTGGACAGCGGCGCCGTCGCGGTTTTGCGTGTTCTGGATCAAGAACACCATCAAGAAGGTAACGATTGTCGTGACGGTATTGATAAGGGATTGCCACGAATTTCCGAGGCGAAAGGTGGCCGATGCGATCGTCCAGATGACGATAACGGCACAGGAGAGCATGAAAGTAAGCGGATGGCCGGTCACGCGCGCGACGTTGCCGGCGATCAGCGCGAATTGGCGCGACAAGAAATCCGGAGTTTGTTGCGCTTCCTCGGTCACGCCGATCGCCGACCAATGATGAGTTCGATCCCTGTTATAAGCACTGCGACACCCAGGGATAAGAGATCGCGCATGTTGTTTTTCGATATAAAACAGTTGTTTCTCAGACCTCGACGATCACTTTAAGCGCTCCGGTATCGGCGGCGCGCGCAAAGGTATCATAGGCGTCGAGGATGCGATCAAGCTTGAAACGATGGGTGATCAGCAGCTTTGCATCGAGCTTGTGGGACCGCAGAACATTGAGCAGCATCGGCGTGCTGGCGGTGTCGACCAATCGCGTGGTGATCGTGACGTTGCGATCCCACAGATTTTCCAAATGCAAATCCACTTTCGCGCCATGCACTCCGATGTTCGCGATGGTTCCGCCCGGCGCGACGATTTTTTCGCACAGCTCGAAGGTCGGCGGAATACCCACCGCCTCGATGGCCGTGTCGACGCCGCGTCCGCCCGTCATCTTCATGATCGCTGCAAGAACATCGCTTTTGGCATTGTTGACGGTTGCCGTGGCGCCGAAGCGCTTCGCCACCTCCAAGCGTTTGTCGTCGAGATCGATCATGATGATCTCGGCCGGCGAATAGAACTGGGCAGTCAGCAGCGCGGCGAGCCCGACCGGCCCTGCGCCCACGATGGCGACGGTCGCGCCGGGCTGGACCTTGCCGTTGAGCACGCCGCACTCAAATCCGGTCGGCAAAATGTCGCTCAACATCACCAGCGCCTCTTCGTCGGCGCCGTCCGGAATGGGATAAAGGCTGGTATCCGCATAAGGTATGCGGACGAACTCAGCCTGCGTGCCGTCGATTTTATTGCCGAGTATCCAGCCGCCGGTGGCACAGTGCGAGTACATCTGCTTCCTGCAGTATTCACACTTGCCGCACGCGCTGATACAAGAGAGCAGAACATGGTCTCCCGATTTGAACGCCGTGACAGCCGGCCCAACTTGATCGATGATGCCGACACCCTCATGACCGAGGATACGTCCGGGCAAGCATGTCGGAACGTCGCCTTTGAGGATATGCAGGTCGGTACCGCAAATCGTCGTCTTGGTGACCCTGACGATCGCATCGGTCGGCGCTGCAATTTCGGGTTTCGGGCGTTCGTCCAACTCTTTCTTTGCCGGGCCGAGATAAACGAGAGCTTTCATGGCTGATATCCTGTTGGTGCAAGATGGAGCGCGCGAGCATCGCCGCGTACCACGATCCGTCGGTGGTGAAGGGATCGATTGGTGAGCGCGATCCTAGCCGGCGACCAAGTCGAGCGGCAGGTTCGGGAACTACTTAGCACCATGCGCCGCGTCGATTGTGTGGATCGCGCGGTCTCCCAATATGGACACACGAGAGCCCCGGGATCGCGCCCGGGGCCGCTCGTTACCGTGAAATCTCAATAGAAGACGCCGTAGTCGACTTGCACGACATCACCGCTGATTTCATCAATCAGCAGCGCATCGTTGCCAACGCGCACCCAGACAAGACCATCGGGCGGCGCGAAAAGGCCAAAGGCCAAGTAATCCATGAGCCAATAGTCGCGGGCGTAATAGGCGTGCGGCAGACGCTCGCCATAGCTCCAGTGACGCGCCTGGTAGCCCGCCGGCTGACGATAATCGCCATTGTGGAACTGGCGGGACGCCTGCACGTTGAGCCGCAGCGAATTGATGCTCGGATTGTGTCCCGTTCTGGCGGCGGACATCGCGGAGGTACCGGCCCCCGTATTGTCACGGCGCGTGCTTGTTCCGCCGGCATTCCCATTGGTGACGCCCATCGTGGCGGCAACCGGATGTCCTTGAAGCGTAGCGGCCGCTCTATTGTGGTTCACAGTCTGTGTTGCGTGGACCGGGGCATTCTGATGCGCGGAAACCGTATTGGAATGGACCGCCTGTGTCGTCGCGCGGGTTGGGCCATTTTCATGCGTCGCGCGCGTCGGGGCAGAAGACTCGCTGTGTGATGGGGCTGTCCCGTGCGTATCGCTGTGATGATCGTCGGCCGCCAATGCCGGCACGGACATGAACAGCCCGATCGCGGTGGCGCAAACAAATAGCTTTTTCATGAGGATCTCCTTTGGCGATCTTGGATCTCGTCTCGATTCCATTCCGCCAGTGTCTTAACCCTATCCGACGACGACGCGCTGGCGCAGACTCGGAATCTACTCAACTGGAAATGCGTCGGCGAATGCGCCAGGACAAATGTGGCGGCCTCCGCCCAGGGAGGGCGGGGCCGCCAAAATTTGTCGTATCGTTGTTCAGCGCTTGATTCTGGAAATCTTCGTGCCTTCCAGGCTGATGCCGGCCATCAGTCCCTGCTGGCTGAAGATGAACGCGTAGGCGTCGTCCTTCAGCGTTGAGGTGGACAGGTTCTTGGCAACGCCTTCGTCCACAACGACCACGGTGGGCCCCACGCCGATTTCCCATCCATGTGATTTATGGATGTAGCGCAGCGCCTTGTCGTTCATCAGGAACACGACGTATGAATATGACTGGACGCCCGCCTGGAATCCCCAGGATCCGGTGACGGAATTATAATAACCGTCGATCTTCGATCCTTGTTGCAGCTCGCCTTCGCCAAACGCACCGCCGAACACCAGGCCGGCTTTGACGATATTGGGGAAAATGAGAATGGCCTTAGCGCGATGCGAAAGCATTTCCGCAAAGGGGTGCAGTTTGTAGAGCGTCTGCAATGCCTGATTCGAGTCGTTGTTGAGATCCGCTTCCGACGCCGCATAAGCGGGAGCGCTCACGCCGACCGTCATCAGGGCTGCCGTGGCGAGCGTGGTCGCCAGAAAGATATTTCGGATGTTCATCATTTTGCGTTCCTTTTGTGAGAGTTATGCAAGTTCCCCTCACGAAGGTCGCTTGCGTCTGAATCGGAGAACCTCGGGTGAGTGTCGGGGTTTCGTCCCGCGATTGTTGCGACACTAGGGGGCAAAAGCTCGCCCCGGCAGGTTCGGAATCTACTCACCAAGCGGCGGGTTCATTTCGGCGCGATGTGAGACTCGACGAACCAGAGCTGCTGATCGATGCCGCGTGAGATTTCAGTGAACAAGTCGGCAGTCGTCGTATCGCCGAAGTCCGCCGCCAGATCGCTGGCCTCGCGCACCGATTGGCCGAAGGCGGCAAGGGTTCCGGACACGGCGAAAATGTGCTCCTGCTCGTCGGCGACGCCGTGGGGATAAGGAACGAGGAAAGAGCGTTTCGCGGCAAGCTGCACGCCGCCTTGCGCGACGCCGCCGAGCGCGCCGGCGCGCTCGGCGATCAGATCGGAATAATTCTCAACTTCCTCCGAAACTTTGTCGAACAGTTCGTGGACCGCGATGAACGCCGGTCCGCGTACGTCCCAATGCGCCTGCTTCACTTGTCCGTGCAGGTCGATCGCCGCAGCCAGGTGTTTGTTGAGAAGTTCGATGGATTGCGCCCGGATATTCTCGGACAGTGTGTTGTGCGTCGGATGCATAGTGAAATCTCCAAGTTGCGGTAAGGCTATGCGCCGGCTTCTGCTGTGCGCCATGAGCGTCGCAGTGGACAAGACACGCGCAGGGGATCGGCGGGCCGATCAAGGACATGCCGCGGACCGATCTTAGCGGACGGTCGAGCGCCGCGAACAGGTTCGGAATCTACTCAGATGAGCCTTTCCGCGTTGCGCAGGCATCGCCGCGGAATAGGAGTCGTGCTATTGTTCGCCCGCGCTTCCCGCTTGGAAGCAGTTTTTAGAGAACAATCGCGAGATGCCAAAGAGCCGTCCGCAGCGGGCCCCAAAGGTTCGGGCGAGACCAAGTCGGCATACCGCGCCGTCGCGCGGTCGCGTTCGTGCGCCCGATGTATTTCATATCGTCGGCGTCGGCGCTTCGGCGGGTGGTCTCGAAGCCAGCAGGAAACTCATCGGCTCCATTCCGGCCGATGCCGGCATGGCCTTCATCCTGGTTCAGCATCTCGATCCGAATCACGAAAGCATGATGGTCGATCTGCTGAGCAGCCACACCAAAATGACCGTGTGCCAAGCCGCCGAGGGAATGCCGATCGAACGCGACCATGTCTACGTCATCGCGCCGGGGACCTATCTTTCCGTCGGCGACGGCGTCTTGCATCTTTCGCCGCCCCAGGCGCGCCACGGTGCGCGTCTGCCTTTCGATTTTCTGCTGCAATCGCTGGCCAAGGAATGCGGCGCGCGCGCCGTCTGTGTGGTCCTCTCCGGCACGGGCACCGACGGCAGCATCGGACTGAAGATGCTGAAGGAGAAAGGCGGGCTCGTCATCGTTCAGAGTCCCGACGAAGCCGGTTATGACGGCATGCCGCGCAACGCGATGGCGACGGGCATGGTGGATGTGGTTCTACCCGTGGCGAGAATACCCGATGCGATCGTCAAATACGCGCGCGGAACGCCCGTCTCCGAACCGCAAAGCAAGGCAGAGCCGAAACACAGTGTGCAGGATTCTCTTCCCGAGATTATCGCACTCCTGCGCAAAAAGACGATCCATGATTTCACGCTTTACAAACGCGGCACTCTGGAGCGCCGGGTCGAACGGCGGATGGGGCTGATCGGGATCGGGAGCGACGACAGCGAGCGGTATCTCGGCGTTTTGCGCAGCGACAAGGGCGAACTCGATTTGCTCGCCAAGGATTTGCTCATCAACGTCACCAGCTTCTTCCGCGATCCGTCGGTGTTCGCTCTGCTCGAGGAGAAGACCGTTCCGGACTTGATCCGAAACCATTCTCCCGATCGCCCCTTGCGCGTTTGGATTGCCGGATGCAGCACGGGCGAAGAGGCCTATTCCCTCGCCATGCTCTTCCGCGAGAAGATCTCGGCGGCGGCGGCGAATATCACGCTGCAGATCTTCGCCTCCGACGTCGATCCGGACGCGGTGGAGAGCGCCCGAGAGGGCCTCTACCCCGAAACCATCGAGGCGGACGTGTCGCCGGCCCGGCTCGCCCGCTTCTTCAAGAAAGAGAAGCACGGCTACAGGGTCTCACCCGAATTGCGCGCGGCGGTGGTCTTCACGGTGCAGGACGTGCTGGCCGATCCGCCGTTCTCGCGCCTAGACATGGTGTCGTGCCGCAATCTTCTGATCTATTTGGGTGCCGAAGCGCAGGCGAGGGCGATCTCGGTTTTCCATTTTGCGCTGTGCGTGGGCGGTCTGCTTCTGCTCGGAAACTCCGAGACGGTGAACAATACCGACGGCCGGTTCGAGGTGTGCGCGAAAGCGGAGCGGCTTTATCGGCGCACGGGACGCGGCCGCGCAGAAGACCTCGATCTTTCGAGGAGCCCCGCCGAAAGCGTAAGGGCCTTTGCGACTCCCGGGCAAGGCAAGGCGCCCGTGCGCCAGGCCGCGCTCGCCGAACTGTGCCGGCGCCTGGTGATGGAGGCTTACGCGCCGGCGGCGGTGCTGATCGATGACAAGCAGGAATGTCTCTATTCCCTGGGACCGACGGATCGCTATCTGCACGTGCCGCCCGGCCAACCCACACACGATCTGCTTGCCATGGTGAGCGAGGGCATGCGGGCCAAGCTTCGCGTGGCGATCCAGCGGGCGAGCCAGGAGAAGGAACGGATTTCCGTCACCGGCGGGCAGACCAGCCACGACGGCAAGTCCACGTCTTTCAGCATCGCCGTCCAGCCGGTTCTCGGCGAAGGCGAGGAGCTCTTTCTAATCTGCTTTGTCGACGAGCCGAAGCAGGAGAAGCTGCAGAGCGGCCCGACAACTCCTGCAGACGTTGCGAGGGTTGCCGAGCTGGAGCATGAACTCGAAGCCACGCGGGCGGAACTCAAGAGCGCCATCCGCAATCTCGAGATTTCGAGCGAGGAACAGAAGGCGATCAACGAAGAAGCATTGTCCGTCAACGAGGAATTCCAATCCACGAACGAGGAGTTGCTGACCTCCAAGGAGGAATTGCAGTCCCTCAACGAGGAGCTTACCGCCCTCAATACCCAGCTTCAGGAAACCCTGGAGCGGCAGCGTGAGACATCCGACGATCTGCAGAATATCCTGTACAGCACCAACGTCGCGACGCTCTTCCTCGACACGCATCTCAACATCCGCTTCTTCACGCCGGCCACCAGACTGCTCTTCAACATCATTCCGAGCGATATCGGGCGGCCGCTGGCCGATCTCAACTCGCTATCCGCCGACAACGCGCTTGCCGCCGATGCAAGGGTCGTGCTGCACAACCTTGCGCCGATCGAGCGGGAGGTCGAAGCCTTGGGCGGCGTCTGGTTCAACCGCCGGATACTGCCCTACCGCGCCCATGACGACGCGGTGGAGGGCGTGGTCATCACCTTTACCGACATCACCGAGCGCAAGCGCACCGCGAGCGCCTTGGAGGAAGCAAAGCAGCGGGCGGAACTCGCCAATATCGCGAAATCGCGCTTCCTCGCCGCCGCGAGCCACGATCTGCGCCAACCGCTCCAGACGCTCGCGCTGCTTCAAGGACTGCTCGCGAAAATGGTCGAGGGGCAGGGCGCGCAGAAGCTGGTCGCGCGTCTCGATCAGACGCTCGGCTCGATTTCCGGCATGTTGAATACGCTGCTCGACCTGAACCAGATCGAGGCCGGCACGGTCCGCACCGAAATGGTCGATTTTCCGATCGCCGATCTGTTCGAGCGGCTGAAGGACGAATTCGCCTTCCATGCGCAATCCCAGGGGCTCGATTTGCGCGTGGTTCGCTGCGGCCTTTCGATCCACAGCGACCCGCATCTGCTCGAGCAGATGATCCGCAACCTGCTTTCGAACGCGCTGAAATATACCGAGCACGGCAAGGTCCTGCTCGGCTGCCGCCGGCGCGGCGGAATGCTTGCCATCAAGGTGGGCGACACCGGGATCGGCATCCCGACCGAGGAACTTCAGACAATTTTCGAAGAGTATCACCAGATCGACAACGCGGCGCGCGAACGTAGCCGCGGACTAGGCCTCGGTCTGTCCATCGTGCAGCGCCTGGGGAGAATGCTTGGCCATCCGGTGCGTGTCCGTTCGCGTCTGGGCAAAGGCTCGGTTTTCACCATCGAGGTAAAGCTCTCATCGGGCGAGACGGCGGTGGAGTTCAAGGAGAGCCAGCGTGGCCTGGACGTCGCAGGTGATCACGGCGCCGGCTCCATCCTGGTCGTCGAGGATGACCCCGAAGTGCGCGAGCTTCTCGAACTCCTTCTCAGGCAAGAGGGGCATCATGTTGCCACGGCACCCGACGGCAACGCGGCATTGGCACTGGTCGCGCGGAGAACCATTCAACCCGATCTCATCATTGCGGACTATAATCTGCCGAACGGCATGGACGGACTGGAAGTCGTCGCGAAGGTACGAGAACAGTCTCATAACCCGATACCGGTCATCGTTCTGACCGGCGACATCTCGACCGACACCTTGCGCCGCATCGCAAACGAGAATTGCGTACAGCTCAACAAGCCGATGAAGCCCAAGGAACTGACGCAGGTCATCGAACGGCTTCTGCCGAAAACACATTCCCATACGCACGAACTGCGCCAAGCCGAGGCGCCCAACGGCTCTGGTGCGCCCGTCGTCTACGTCGTCGACGACGACCGCGAAATTCGCGAAGGGATTAGAGCGACCTTCGAGGCGGAGGGCCGTGACGTCGAGGACTACGCAAGCTGCGAGGAATTTCTTGGGGCCTATCGCCCGGGCCGGGAAGAGTGCCTCTTGATAGACGCCTATCTTCCCGGAATGGGCGGGCTCGAATTACTGCGGCGACTGCGCGATGCGGGACATCGGCTTCCCGCCATCATGATCACCGGCAACAGCGATGTACCGATGGCGGTTCAGGCCATGAAGGTCGGCGCTTCGGATTTCCTCGAGAAGCCGATCAGTAGCAACGAACTGCTCGCCAGCGTCGCGCGCGCTTTCGAACTGGCGAAGGACGCAAGCAAGCTGTCCGCTTGGCGCGAGGCCGCTGCGAAACACTTAGAAAGCCTCACCCCGCGCCAGCGCGAGATCATGGAAATGGTGCTAGCCGGCCATCCCAGCAAGAATATCGCCGCCGACCTCGGTATCAGCCAACGCACCGTCGAGAACCATCGCGCCACGATCATGAAAAAGACCGGCTCGAAATCTATTCCGGCCCTGGCCCGATTGGCGCTCGCCGCCGCGTAGAATTTCACCCGACATCGATCTGAGTAATTTCCGAGGCTGCCGCGCCCGCGTCGCAACCAGCTAGATGGCGTTCGATACGGCTTTTCCCGCCGCGCATCATCCAAGAGGTATCGCTATGAAATATTCAATGCCACTCGTTGTACTGGTCGCGACACTCGGTCTTGCCGCTTGCACCGGAGCCACTGGTCCTGCGGGCCCGCAGGGTAATACCGGCAACACGGGATATACGGGCGCGCAAGGCGCGACCGGTAATACGGGCAATACCGGCAACACCGGTGCCGTCGGCGACACGGGCGCGATGGGCAGTCAGGGTAACACGGGCGCGACCGGCGATACTGGCGCGACGGGTGCCAAGGGCAACAAAGGCAACACCGGCTCTGGCGGCGGCAGCACGGTCATCGTGGAACCGCCTGCGCATTGATTGGGACGAAAGCTAACGCAGAGGCAGGGTGCATGCCCTGCCTCCGTTCGCGAAAGTATCCGGTCACAATGAGAGCGCGGCCAGGCCGGCGCGCATCTTAGGAGTTCAAGCCATGCTCGGCACAATTCTGTTGGTCGTCCTCGTGTTGCTTTTGATTGGCGCGCTGCCGAGATGGCGGCACAGCACCAACTGGGGCTATGCCCCGAGCAGCGGGCTAGGGCTCGTTCTCGTCATCGTCCTCGTCTTGGTGCTGATGGGACGGATTTGAGGCGATGCGAAAACCCGCACACCGACTCAATCCGAGATCGAGTGAACACGCCGCTCCCGAGCGGTGCGAAGCTATTCGGCCGAAGCTGATCGCCATGCGTAGAAAAGGCAGAATTCTAGCCGTCATCATGTTCGCGCTATCGGGCGCCGTCCTGCTTCTGGGCGCCTGAGACGCCATTACAGGTCGCACAGCTCAACCTTGTAGGACGAAGCATCAGACCGGCTTGCGCGTTTTCGTCGAATAGAGGGTAAGGGATTTCGCCAGGCTATGAAGTGATAAGTGAGTATATTACGCAATTAATATTTTAGTAGTATTATAGAATACTAGTTGTAATCTGTATTACTCATCATATATATCAGGTGCAGCAAGTAAATTCTGCAAATCGCTGGCCTCTTTTCTTCATGGTCCGGCCGAACCACATCGAACCCGCTGCCGTACCACGCATTTGCGCGGCTTGTGTCAGCAAGGAAGGATCTTCGAATGCGTATGTTCTTGAAAAGCACCGTGATCGCGCTGGCATTGGCCGGCACGGCCCTTACGACCGTCGGCACGTCGGCTGCAGGCGGCGTATTTTTCGGCTCCGGCCCCAATCGCGGCGGCGCCACGATCTCGATCGGCTTCGGCGATGTCGCCTTCGCCTATCGCGACGGTTATTGGGACAATGGGCATCATTGGCACCATTGGCGCAACAACCGCGACTACCAGAGCTATCGCAGCCAGCACGCCGACAACTACCACAATTGGAATCACGATCGCGACAACGACAATGGTTGGCAGCGGCATTAGGCTCGGGCCACGAAAACCGACGCAGGCCCTCACTTCCGCTGGCGCCGCCAGCGCCGCGTATGCGTGATTTGGGATATCAAGACGTCGGGGTAAGGGCGGCGATGGAACGGCGAGGCGTATCTCTCGCAGGTTCCGTCGCCGCTCGTTATCTTTCTGCTCGTACCTTCGCCGCGAACAGGCGGCCGATGAGCGCCTGCGCGTCTTCTTGAATCCGGTGCAGATGGTCCTCGCCGACGAAGCTTTCCGCGTAGATTTTGTAAACCTCTTCCGTTCCCGACGGCCTGGCGGCGAACCAGCCGCTTTGGGCGATGATCTTAATGCCGCCGAGCGGCTGATCGTTGCCGGGCGCGCGCGTGAGTTTCGCGTCTATCGCTTCGCCGGCGAGTTCCTTCGCGTCGAATTGTTCGGGGTTGAGCTTGGCCAAAAGCGATTTCTGTTCGCGCGAGGCGGGCGCGTCGATCCGCTGATAGAAGGATTTGCCGAGGTCGGCCGTCACGCTGTCGTAGAACCGGCTGGGGTCACTGCCGGTGCGCGCGCAGATTTCCGCCGCCAACAGGCCCATGATCAGCCCGTCCTTATCGGTCGTCCACACCGATCCGTCGCGCCGCAGGAACGAGGCGCCAGCGCTTTCCTCGCCACCGAAACCCAGCGAGCCGTCGATCAGTCCGGCGCTGAACCATTTGAATCCCACCGGCACTTCGACGAGTTTGCGCCCTAGCTTCGCCGTCACGCGGTCGATCATGGCGCTGGAGACGGCGGTCTTACCGACCGCGCTGTCGGTGCGCCAATGGGGGCGGTTCGCATACAGATAGGAAATCGCCGCCGCGAGATAGTAATTCGGATTCATCAACCCGCTCGGACAGACGATACCGTGGCGGTCCGCGTCGGTATCGTTGGCGAAGGCGACATCGAACCTGTCGCGCAGCGCGATCAGCCGCGCCATCGCATAGGGCGAAGAACAATCCATGCGGATTTTTCCGTCCCAATCGACGGTCATGAAGCGAAAAGTCGGGTCGATGGCGTCGTTCACCACGGTCGCGGCGATCTTGTAGCGCTCGATGAGCGGCTGCCAGTATTGAACGGCTGCGCCGCCCAGCGGGTCGATGCCGATTTTCACGCCGGCCGAGCGGATCGCCTCCATGTCCACCACATGGACGAGGTCGGCGACATAGGGCGTGATGTAGTCATATGAGTGCACGCACGCGCTCTTGCGCGCACGCTCGTAAGGAATGCGCGCGATGCCGGTGAGCTGCTTCGCGATCAGATCGTTCGCGGCGTTCTGAATCCAGCCGGTGATGTCGACATCGGCCGGCCCGCCATTGGTCGGATTGTATTTGAAGCCGCCTTCGTCGGGCGGATTGTGCGACGGGCTGATCACGATTCCGTCCGCCAGGCCCGTCTTGCGGCCGCGATTGTAGCAGAGGATCGCATGGCTGATCACCGGCGTTGGCGTGTAGCCGCCATGCTCGTCGATCATCGTCTCCACGCCGTTGGCGGCGAGCACTTCCAGCGCGCTGACGAAGGCGGGCTCCGACAGGGCATGCGTATCCATGCCAAGGAACAACGGTCCGTCGATACCGGCATGGCGGCGATAGAGACACACCGCCTGGGCGATGGCGAGAATATGGGTTTCGTTGAACGCCGCCGCGAAGGCAGAGCCGCGATGGCCCGAGGTGCCGAAGGCGACGCGCTGCGCGACGATGGCGGGATCGGGCACCAGCGCGTAATAGGCCGTCACCAGCCGCGCGATATTGGTCAACAGCGAAGCCGGGACCGGCTTGCCGGCGAGGGGGCTGATGTTTTCCGCCATTCGATTCTCCAGGTCTTAACCCAAGACAATCTGCACCTTGTGCGTGGCGCCGTCATCCGCCAAAGGGATGAGTGTCTTGTTGCTTCCCTTCAGGATCTCGCCGTCGAGCTTGGTTGCCAGCACGCCGCGGCAAACGCCCAGCGGATTTTCCACCGAGATGTCATACCGCGAAGAACGGTAGCGGAAGAAAATCTCGAAACCCGGCCATCCGCGCGGGATGCAGGGATCAAGTGAAAGTTTCGTCCCTTGCACGCGAAAGCCCAGCATCCATTCCAGCGCCACGCGGTACATCCATCCGGCCGAACCGGTATACCAGGTCCATCCGCCGCGTCCGGTGTGCGGCGGCGCGGAGTAGAGATCGGCGCAGGTCACATAAGGCTCGACTTTGTAGCGGTGCATATCGGCGCTGTTGCTGGAATGGTTGATCGGATTGAGCATCGACAGCAACTCATGCGCCTTGTCGCCGTCGCCCTGCATCGCAAAGGCCAACGCCGCCCACACCGCGCCATGCGTATATTGTCCGCCGTTCTCGCGGATGCCGGGCGGATAGCCCCTGATATAACCCGGATCGTTGACCGGGTTGTCGAAGGGCGGCGTGAAGAGCAGCGACAGCTTCTCGTCGCGCCGCACCAGATATTTGTCGACCGCTTCCATGGCGCGGGCGGCCCGCGCCGGCTCGGCGGCGCGCGAGATGACGGCCCAGGATTGTGCGATCGAATCGATGCGGCATTCGTTGTTCAAGACCGAGCCCAGCGGCGCGCCGTCGTCGAAATAGGCGCGGCGATACCAGTCGCCGTCCCAACCCTCTTTATCGAGAGATTCCTTCAAGTCCGCCGCATGTTGGCGCCAATCTAGCGCATGTTCCGGGCTGCCGTGCCGGTCGGCCAGGGCCGCGAAAGAGGTCAGCGCCGAATAAAGGAACCAGCCGAGCCACACGCTTTCGCCCTTTCCGCCTTCGCCGATACGGTCCATGCCGTCGTTCCAATCTCCGGTTCCCATCAAGGGCAGGCCATGGGCGCCGACCACGAGACTCTTGTCCAGCGCGAGCGCGCAATGCTCGAAGAGACTTGCCTTTCTGTCGGCGATCGTCGGCTGAAAGAATGCGTCGTGCTCGCCCTCGCGGAGCACTGGGCCTTCGAGGAAGGGGATCATCTCGTCCAGGACCGCAAGATCGCCCGTGGTCTGGACATAATGTGCGGCGACATAGGCGAGCCAACCACGGTCGTCCGAGACGCGCGTGCGAATGCCTCGGTCGGATTCCGCCAACCACCAATGTTGCACGTCGCCTTCGACGAATTGCCGTGCGGCCGCCCGCAACAGATGCGCGCGTGCCACTTCGGGCTTCAAGACGCACAGCGCCATCACGTCCTGCAGCTGATCGCGGAATCCATAGGCGCCGCTGGCTTGGTAAAAGCCCGTACGCGCCCAAACGCGGCACGCCAGCGTCTGGTAGGGGAGCCAGCGGTTCAAGAGAATGTCGAGCGCCCGGTCGGGCGTATTCACCTGCACGGTCCCGAGAATATCGTCCCATTGCGTGGTGACTTCTTGCAGCACGGCATCGAGATCGGCTCGGCGATATTTCCGCAGCAAGGTCTCGGCTTCCGGTCCGCTTGCCACCTGGCCAAGAAATAAGACGATCTCGGTCGCGCCGGTTGCGCTCAGTTTTACCTGCGTCTGCAGCGCGCCGCAGGGGTCTAGGCCCGCGCCGACGCGATTTGAGAGAGCCGTCCCGGGAAGCAAGCCGGCCGGCCGATCCAGCGTGCCGTCGCGGCCGATGAATTCCGTGCGGTCGCCCGTCCAGGCCGTTTGTTTCGCGTTCAGATCCATGAACGCCACGCGCGCGCCGAACTGATCGTTCCACGGATTCCGGGCGAACATCGCACCGGACTTGGGATTGATCTCGGTCGTGACGAACGGCGAGGTCGCGCTTCGATTCGCGCCGAGCACCCATTCCGCATAGGCCGTGATCGAAAGGCGCCGCGCCCGTCCGGATTGGTTGGATATTTTCAGCCGCGAAATCTTGATAGAGTCGCCGACCGGCACATATTGCAGCAACTCGAGCGTTATCCCATGTGATGCGTGCTCGAAGCGGCTGTAGCCTTGCCCGTGCCGCACCAAATAGGCGGCAGTCTTCTCGCGAATGGGAAGTGCGGTCGGTCCCCAGACCTCGCCCGTTTCCTCATCGCGCACATAGATCGCTTCGCCGGGCGCATCGCCGACGGGATCGTTCGACCATGGCGTAAGCTGGTTCTGCTGGCTATTGACCGACCAGGTGAACCCGCTGCCATCGGTCGAGACCAGGAAGCCGAAGTCCGGATTGGCAACGATATTGACCCAGGGGACTGGCGTGCGTTCCTTGTCCTGGAGAATGGTCAGATATTCGCGGCCGTTTTCGGCAAAACCGCCGAGGCCGTTGAAAAATTCCGTCGGCGGACGCGTGAAGTGTGTCGCCGTCACTACCGCCGGTGGTGCGCGACGCGGCGCTGGCGGGGCAACGGGTTTGTGGGCGCGGGCGCGGTTGATCTGCTCAGCAAGCGTGCCAAGATTAGCCTGTAGCACGACTCGCGCCGCCGTCTGAAGCAAAGCGCGCACTTCGGGCGTGATGAGATCGGCGCGCAGGACGAACACCGTGCCGCGCGAATTGTCGCTTGCGATCCGGGGCATCGATTGGTTCATCCGCACCAATGCGTCGAGTGCGGTCTGCAAGTCCTGGACATAGGACGGCGCACGCTCGTTGAGGATCACCAAATCGACGGCGAGCTGCTTCAAGCGCCAATATTCGTGCGCCCGCAAAAGCAGACGCACGAGCTTCAGATCGGCTTCGTCCTCAATCCGGACCAGGACGACAGGTAAATCGCCGGAAATCCCCTGCGCCCACAACGTGGACGCTTTGCGTCCGCCTCGTTTGAGAACATCGTTGGGCGGTCGCAGCGTGGCGTCGCTATAGAGGACATGATTGGCCAGGCGTTGAAACAGGTGTGCTTCGTCTACGGAGATGCCGAGATGGCGAAGCTGCATCTGCGCCTGGGTCCAGGCAAGCGTGGTAGCTCGTTCGAACGCCATGGCATCCTGATGCTTGTCGGCCAGATCGAGCACGTCCTCGCGCGAGGAGGCGACCACGGTCCAGAATGCAATCCGCGCCGTCGCGCCTGGCGCGACGCGCACCCGCTGGCGCAGGCTGAAGATCGGATCGAGGACCGCACCGGCCGTATTCGACAACGGCCAACCGTCGGCGATGGCGGCGGACGAACGGATGGTTTGCCCGCGCCCGAGAAAGCGCGCCCGATCGGTCTCGAATTGCACATCGCCTGAACTATCGCCTTCGACGACGCAAAGATGCGCCGCCCAGACCAAGGGATCGCCGAGCGAGCGCCGCCGCCGCGTCGCGACGATCGCGCCGAGATCGGATACGAACTCGGTATCGACGAACAGCTTGGCGAAGGCCGGATGCGCCACATCGTCCGGCTGCCGCGCCAAGGCGATTTCGCAATAGGAGGTCAGCTCGATTTCGCGCGTGCGCAGCCCATGGTTGGTAAGCGAAACCCGGCGGACTTCGGCATCGCTTTCGGATGAGACCATGACTTCGAGCATCGTGGCGATGGTAGCGTCGTGCCGGATGAACTCGGCGCGGTCTTCCGAGAAGGTCACCTGATAGGTGTCCGGCTCGACGCCGCTCGGCTGATATCCGGCCGACCAGACGTCGCCGCTCTTCACGTCACGCAGGAAAATATAGGCACCCCAACCGTCGCAGGTCGCGTCCTCGCGCCAGCGCGTGATCGCGACGTCGTGCCAGCGGCTGTAGCCCGATCCCGTCGCCGTCACCATCGTGGAAAGGCGGTCGTTCGAAAGGATATGCGTGCGCGGGGCTCGCGAATGGGGCGAGCTATAGCGCCGCTGGTTTTCGGGAACGAGGCTTTCGATTTCCGTCGTTTGCCCGGCCAGTTCCGGCGGCGGCCGGGCCAAGGCGACATCGCTCGGCATACGCTCCTGCAGCAGCAGTTCCGCCGCTTGCACCATGGGTTCGGCGTGAAAACGTGCGCGCATGCGTCCGCCCTGCAAGGCGTTTGCGATCGCTACCAAACTCATCGCCTGGTGATGCGCCATATAGGCGCGGACGATGGCGAATTTCTTTCCTTCCGGCAGGCGCGTGCCGGTGTAGTCGATCGCCTCGTACCAGCCATAGGCGCCGCGTGCGCCGATGAGGGCCATGCGCCGGTAATTGGCCGCAGCGGCCGCAGGATCGATCATGGCCGCCAGACCGCTCGCATAGGGCGCGATGACCGTGCTTTCGCCAAGCCCGCGTTTGTAACCGAGGTCGGGAACCCCGAAGCTCGAATACTGATAGGTCTGTTCGATGTCGCGCGCGTTATATTCCGATTCCGACATGCCCCAAGGCACGCCGCGTTCGCCGCCATATTTCACTTGCCGCCAAACCACCAGCCGGTTGGTCCGTTCCAGCAGACTGCCGACTGGCGCGCGCATCACCAGCGAGGGCATCAGATATTCGAACATCGATCCCGACCACGAAATCAGTCCCGAGCCGTTATGGATCGGCGTCATGGTGCGCCCGAGACGGAACCAATGCTTGGCCGGTAGATCGCCCTTGGCGATGGCGAAGAAGCTCGCGAGCCGCGCTTCCGACGCCAAGAGATCGTAGAAATTGGCGTCGAGGCCATGATCGGCGCAGCGATAGCCTATGGAGAGAAGCTGGCGGCCGGAATCGAAGAGAAAGTCGAACTCCATGGTCATCGCCATCGTCTTGGCGAGGTCGGAAAGCATTGCCATGCGATGCGCCAGCAAGCGCGTGGCGCTCACGGTTTTTTCCAGCGTGACGATCTGCGGGCCGTACGAGGCCGTCTGCAGCAACCCATCGCAGAGCTCCGGCAACGCGGCGAGGGTCGGCACCGCATTCGGCAGTGGAACGATTTCGTCGCCATGGAACGCATCGTCGCCCGCCCAGAGCATCAACGCTTCGCAATCGCGCCGGTGCGACGCGACGGATGCGACCAAAGCCTGCGCCCAAACAACGATTGCCGGGTTGCCGCATTCCTTCGACTGGGCCAAGTCCGCGATGACGTCGGCCTTTTGCGTCAAACGCGCCAGGCACCGGACAATGTCCGATGGGTTCGCGGGCGCGTGTTGCAGCAACCCTTCGAATTCGTCGATGGCGGCATTTAGCTCCGTATACGGTACGCTTGGCGCGCGGCGGTCCTGAGGCACCACAGATTCGCGCAACAGCGCGAGATTGTCCCCAAGACCTGTCGCCCAGGACGGATTGAAAATCGGGTCTGTCGCGATCGCGCGGCAGGCATGGCTCAGCGCGATCAGATGGCCGGCGAGGTTGCCGCTATCCACCGAGGAGACGTATTTCGGGTCCAGCGCGCGCAGATCGGTCGTGTCGTACCAATTATAGAAATGGCCGCGAAACCGCTCGAGTTTTCCCATGCTTGCCAAGGTGGCTTCGAGCCGTTCGACGGCGTCCAGCGTTCCCAGCCAGCCGAAATCGCGCGCCGCGACGATCGACAGGAGATAGAGGCCGATATTCGTGGGCGAGGTGCGGTGGGCGGTGACCGGTTTGGGGTACTCCTGAAAATTGTCGGGCGGAAGCATGTTGTCTTCGGCCGTGACGAATTTCTCGAAGAACGCCCAGGTACGGCGGGCGATGAGCCGCAGCGTCAGCGCGTCGCTGGGCGAGATCGACAGATGTCCGGCCGCGTGTGGCGGCAGGCTCGTCCAGCGCGCGGCAAGCGACGAGAACATCCACAGCAGCGCGAAGGGCAGCGCGATCGGCCAGGTGCGCTGTCCGGCGAAGGCGATGAGCAGCGCCACGACGGCGGCGAAAGCGGAGCTTGCGGCGATCTGCGTAACAAGCGCGCGCTGATCGAATTCGGAATCGCTTTTGGCCTGCGCGGCGGTTACCCATTCGAGCATGCGGCGACGGCGGATGAACAGCCGGAACAGCGTGCGTGTGATTGCGTCGACCATGAGCCATGCTTGATGGGCAAGAAAGGTGATCAGGAACGCGCTCTGCAACAGACCGAGGGCCAAATCGTTGTGCAGCCCTCGCAGGTGATTGCGCAACGACGTGCCCGTCCGGCGCGGGACGATTTGCGATATCGCCGGCAGCAGCGGCGGCAGGGCGATGGTCAGAAGGATATACGCGGTCCAAATCTCGGCGACCGCGACGGGCTGCAGCCATGCGATCAGCATGGCCAGAAGGGCGGACGGCGCGGACAGCGAACGGCGCAGATTGTCGAGCAGCTTCCAGCGCCCCATCAGCGGAATCGCCGTTCCGCTCGCCTTGCGGCCGAGCGCGAAGACCCAGGGCAGCAGCTGCCAATCACCGCGCGCCCAGCGATGCTGACGCGCCGCCGCGACCTCATAACGCGAAGGAAACTCCTCGACGACTTCGATGTCGCTGGCGAGCCCCGCGCGCGCAATGACGCCTTCCAGCAAATCGTGACTCAGAACCGCGTTCGCGGGGATGCGGCCGTCCAGCGCGGTCTCGAAAACGTCCAGATCGTAGATTCCCTTGCCGCAGTAAGAGCCCTCCTCGAAGAGGTCTTGGTACACATCCGAGACGGCAAGCGCATAGGGATCGAGCCCGTTCGGTCCGGAAAACGTCCGCTGAAACAACGATCCTTCGCTTCCGATCGGAAGCGACGGTGTCACGCGCGGTTGCAGGACAGCATGGCCCTGCACGACCAGCCCGACATCCGGATCGAAGCGCGGCCGGTTCAGATTGTGTGCCATCTTGCCGACCAGACGCCTGGCTGCCCCGATCGGCAGGCGCGTATCGGCGTCCAGCGTGACGACGTAGCGGATACCGGCCGGCGGGACGAGGCCGTCCACGGCCATGTACGTCGTGTCGCTGGCGCCGCGAAGCAGTCGGTTAAGTTCGTGCAGTTTGCCGCGCTTGCGCTCCCAGCCCATCCATTTGTCTTCGCCTGAATTCCAAATGCGCCGGCGATGCAGCAAATAAAATCGCGCGCCGTTCGGCGTCGGCCCATATTGCGCGTTGAGCCGCGCGATGCCGGCGGCGGCTTCGTCCAGCAGCGACGCGTCGTCCGGCGCATGTTCGCTGGCGTAGTCGAGCCAATCCGTCAGCAGCGCGAAGGTGAAATTGTCGTCCGGATTGGAGAGGTAATGTATCTCGATACGCTCGATCTGCTGCCGGATCGCGCCGATGGCGGTAAGCATCGTCGGCACGACGACGATCGTGTGCAACTCTTCAGGAACGCCATCGCGCAATTCCAGCGCGGGCAGCTGCGTTGCGCCGATGAGTTGCGTGACGATGCGGTTTGCCGCCGCGATCGCCACGTCCGTCGCCGGGACGAAGCCGACGATCGCCAACATCCAAAGCGTCCAGCTACTGCCTCCGGCATGTGCGACGACGAGCAAAGCCAAAGCCAGTATGATCGCGGTGGCTAGCGCGATCATGCCGACATAGCTCATGACGCCGATATTCGAATTGAAACGGAACACCGCAGTCCGCAGCGGCACGCGCCAGCCGAGTTTCTTTTCGAAGGCGCGACGGCCTCTGGCGATGAGATAATATCCCGGATCGCATTCGCGCCTTATGTCGCGGTTGTTGCCGGCGCCCATGGCGCCCGCATGCTTTGCGGCCGCAAGCGCGCGCTGCGCGATGTCGATTTCGCCGTGGTCTGAGCCGCGCGCCAGTTCCTCGATCGCGCGTCGATAGAGATCGCGGGTCGGAAAATCCATCGCTGCGAAATCGCTGCCTCCGCGCAGCACCGCGTCCACCAGGCTGACGCTCTCGAAGAACTCCGGCCAATTGACCATCGAGATCATGCGCATGCTGGTGATGATGTTGCGGACCGTTACGTTGGTGGCGCTTTGGCGCTGGACTTCCTCATGGACGATCCGATCCGTCGTGGTTCCTTCCTTGCCCAATTTTTCGTTCAGCCAGCGCAAGGCCGGCGTGGCGTTGGGGTCGCGGTCGCGCAGGCGCTGGGCCAACTGCACCGCGAACGCCGCGGACCATGGCACCCGTTCGAGATCGGACAGAATCGAGTCCGTCGGCTCGGGATCGCCATCGTTCGTGCCAAAGACACGGTCCGCTAGCGCATCGGCGCGTTGGCGCGCCAGCAGTCGCGTTCTAATCGCCTCAGCCATGCGGCGCAGATTCTCGACCAGCGTAATGCGCAAGGTGATCGCGACCGCCCAAAGCTCGCCGATGGTGAGCGGTTGCACGCGCTGATAGGCGTCGACGAAGCGGGTGAGTTTCTGAATGTCGAAAGCGCTGTCGCTGTGGGCAACCAGCGCCCAGGCGATGCCAAACACCCGCGGATAGCCCTGCAGCGGCCCGTCTGCCAGCTTGGGAAGAAGCCGATAGTAGCCCTGAGGAAGGTCGGCCTTGATCTCGCGAACCTGCTCTTCGATGACATGGAAATTGTCCAGCAGCCATTCCGCCGCCGGCGTGATCGGCTGATGGGCGTAGGTTGCCTTGACGATGGCGCGATAGGTTTCGGTCAGGACTTTCGCATTGTCGACGAGCCGTGGGACGTGAGACCGTCCGGCTTCGAGCTTCGCCGCAACGCGCTGCGCCGCGGCAAGACTCTCCGCGTGCTGCTCCAGCCGTTCGATGCTGAAAAGTTCGGCGCGGATGGGCGGCTCGGCCGCAGGCGAAGAGACTCGAAAGCCCAGTGCAATTCGGAACCGCGAAATGTTCAAGTGTCCCGCCTATTGTAAAGATCGGCTCGTCGCGCCGATGGCGTGCCGTATTGCTGGCAATCGCCGTCCGACGGGCTGCGAAGGACGCTCCCGAACCCCGCCGCGCATCGACAGCCGGTCAGCGCGACGTCGGAAGCTTCATAAGCCATTGGAGCGGCGCGATTTTCGAACGCGGCCGAGCTAACGTCACGATACAGGACGGCGAACTAGTATAGGTAGGCTCGGAAACTACTCAGGCCGGCGCCGCCAGCGTCCAAGCCACGATCTTCGTGAGCGCGCGGGCTAGCGCTTCATCGAGCGCGGCCACCGCCGCAGCGACGGAATTTTCGCTGGCGGATAGTTCCTCGGCCGCGTCGAATTGGGCGACGATGTCGCGCTTCAGTGCGCCGACGAGCTTGGCGCCGATGCGCACAACCGCAACGGGTACGCCGTCCGGCTTGTCGTAACGCGCCTCGAAATCGCGCAGATCGGTTACTAGAATATAATCGGCATGCGCGCCGTCGCTGTCGCGCGCGACCGCCTTGATGCGCCCGCTGTCCTCGAAAGCCTGTAGCAGGGCGCTTTGCACCAGAGCGGGCAGATGATCGGGCCAAGCGGCGTCGGCATAGTAATCCAAGCTTGCCGGCGGGCGCCATATCGCGATCCGGTCGGTATCGAGCGCAGCCGATGCGTCCGGCACCGGAATCGACAGAGCCCAGTTCACCTTAGGACCATGGACTGACGGCGGCAGTGCGGGCCTGAGGACGTAAAGCCGTGGCGCCCGGGACGGCCCGATCAAACTGGAACAGCCGGTCAGCACGAGGCCAGATGCGCCCGCCAGCAACAGGCGACGGCTCAGCAACCGAGGCGAAGGGGTTCTCATTTTGGCGTATATCCTTTGCGCCGGTCGCCGAAGAGAAGTTTCGTCGGCTGACGGTTCAATTCGTCGGAAAGTTTGGTGAGGCTGACCACCAACCTATCGGTGTTGCCGATCAGTTCGGCAAGCTGCGTCAAGCCTTCGCCCTTGACGAAATCATCGCTGTCACTGGCAAGCTGGCCGAATTTCTTCACGCTGGCGTCGGTGTCGGCGATCGTGCCGGGCAAAGCCTTGGACGCCTTGGAGAGATCGACGATGGCGGTATCGATGTCGCCCGAACGCGCCGCCAGCACGGCGGTCGTGCGGTCGAGGTTTGCCAAAATATGCGCGACGACCTTTTGATTGGACGCGTCCAAGACCGCGTTGAGCCGATCCGCCGTAACATTGAGTTTCTCCACCAATTGCGGCGCGGTAATCGCAAGCTGTTGCATGGTGGATTGTTTCGACCTTATCACCGGGTATCGCTGGCCCTCTTTCGGCGTAAGGATTGGCGTGTTCCTGCTGCCACCGGAAATCTCGACATAGGAACTGCCGGTCAGGCCTTCGCTTTCGATGGAGATGATGGAGTCCACGCGGATTCCAAGGTTGGGCAGGACTTGCAGCGTGGTGATGACTATTTGCGGATTGTCGGGATCGAATTTCAGCTCGTCGACATGTCCCACTTCGATGCCGTTGTAGCGGACGGTGGTCCCCTTCCCCAGTCCCGTCACCGGGCCGACGAAATTGGCTTGGTAATAGGCGAATTCTTGGTTGTATTGCAGGTTGGACAGCCAGACGAGGGCGATCACCAGCGCCAGCATCGAGGCCAGCACGAACGTGCCGACCGCCACGTAATTCGCTTTCGTTTCCATTTCGTCACCTCAATTCGGGAGCGCCGCGCGTCCACGCGCGCCTGAGAAATATTCCTTGATCCAGGGATCGCTTTCGTCCCGCAGACTGTCGATGGTTCCGACCTTGAGCTTGCCGTTCACCAGCACGGCGACGCGGTCGGTCGTCGCCTTCAGCGTGTCGAGGTCGTGGGTGACCATGAACACGGTGAGGCCCAGGCTTTTCTGGAGCCCGCGCACCAACGTGTCGAACATGTTGGCCGAGATCGGATCGAGGCCGGATGTCGGCTCGTCGAGGAAGACGAGTTCGGGATCGAGAGCTAGCGCGCGCGCCAGGCCGGCGCGCTTCTTCATACCGCCGGAAAGCTCCGACGGGTGCTTCTGCGCCGTGCCCTCCGGTAGACCCACCATGGAGAGTTTCATCGCGGTGACCTCGTTCTTCAGACGCTGCGGCATCTTCGTGTATTCGTTCAAGGGGACCTGGATGTTCTCGGCCACGGTTTGCGAACTGAACAGCGCGCCTTCCTGGAACAGCACGCCCCAACGCATCTGAAGCTCGCGAAGCCCGGCTTCGTCCGTGTCCATGATGTTCTTGCCGAACACTTCCACGAGGCCTTCCGCGGGGCGCCTCAGCCCGACGATGGATTGCAGCAGCACCGATTTACCCGCGCCGGAACCGCCGACGACTCCCAGCACCTCGCCGCGATAGACGTCGAGATCGACATGGTCGTGCAGCACGCGGCCGCCGACGCTGTTCATCACGCCGCGCAGGCGGATCACCATTTCCTTCCGCGCATCGCTCATTCAAATCCCCAATATCGAAAACAGAACCGAGAACCCGGCGTCCAGCACGATCACCAGGAACACCGACTCGACGACCGAGCGCGTCGTCAGCTTGCCGACGCTGGCCGCGTTGCGCTCCACGTTCATGCCCTCGTAGCAGCCGACCATGGCGATGACGTAAGCGAACACCGGCGCCTTGATGAGCCCGACCAGTAGCGTGTTGAGATCAATCGCTTCGTGCAATTGCCGCATGAATTGCGGGATCGTGATGCCGAGATCGAAGTAGCACATCACCGCGCCGCCGATCATGGCCATCACGTCGGCGAAAAAGGTGAGGAACGGCAGGGCGATGACGAGCGCGATCACGCGCGGCAGGATCAGGACGTCGACGACGTTAAGGCCCATCGTCTGCATCGCGTCGAGTTCCTCGTTCACCTTCATGGTGCCGATCTGGGCGGTGAAGGCGGAGCCCGAACGCCCCGCCACGATGATCGCGGTGAACAGCACGCCGATCTCGCGCAGAACGCCGATGCCGAGCGCGTTGATGGTGAGGATTTCCAGATCGAAGCGTTTCAACTGGTCGGCGCCTTGATAGGCGAGCACGACGCCCATGAGAAACATGAGTAGCCCAATGATAGGCAGCGCGTTGATTCCGACTTCCTCGATCTGGTGGATCAGCGCGGTGACGCGCAGGGTTCCGCGCGGCGCGGAGAATATCTTGAACCATTCCACGGTGACGCGGCCGAGATAGCCGAGGATGCCGTAACCTTGGGCCAGCACATGGAAGGTGGCGCGCCCGGTTTGTTCCAGGAATGCCTCAAGCGTATGGCGCTTGGGAATTACCACGGGCGCCGTGACATGTTCGGTCTCGATCATGGCGAGCAGCGGCGCATAAATCTCCGGCACCGCGACCACGGGCACGCCGAGGCCCGCGTTTTCGAAACCCAGCTTGGTGCGCACGATGAGCCAGCAGCCCGTGCTGTCCAGGCCGGCGATCCCGCTTCCGTCGATCTCGACCTGCGACGCGCCGCTCATATCGATGTCGCGTAACAGCGGGTCGAGCGTGGCGGCATGATGCACTGTCCACGATCCCCCGGCCGTCAGGCGCAACTTGCGCAACGTCCGCGAAACCTCCAACCAGGGACGCGCTTCGCTATCGGTCGCGTCGTCGGCAGGACTCGTATCGGGACGCATTACCGCCGCCCGCGCGGGCATGAAACAGCGGGCGCTGCACATAAGTTCATGGGCGCGCCGTGCCGATGGCTCGATCTACTCATCCGTCAGGCCCGTCGTATCAGCCTCAAGACGAGCAGTAGTACGACGGCGCCGATCGTGGCGCTGGCAATGATCGAAACGAGCCCGACACCGAGATGAACGCCCAGTTTTGGCAACAGCCAGCCGCCGACGAACGCGCCGACGACGCCGACGACGATATCGCCGACCAGGCCGAAGCCTCCACCTCTGACGACCATTCCGGCCAGCATTCCTGCGACCGCGCCGATTGCGAGCCAGATAAGTAATGTTTCGATAGGCATGCCAAAGTACATGGCTTTCTCCTCTTGAAGGTAATCGTATCGACCAAAGCGGTTGCTAGCCTGCGCGGACGGTCGGCGCCCGCGCAGGCTGGGTTTGCGCGATTACGGTCCCGCGCCAGTTTGGAGCGGGACCGGTCGTGCTGCCTATTGGATGTACCAATTACCATCGTCATGACGGCAAGCGGTGCCGGTGCGGTTGTAGCTGTGCCCGTTGCCGTACCCGGATTCCTGGTAGTCGCGGCAGGTATTGCCGTCGCGCGAATATTCGCGCACCGGAGTGAAGCTGCCATAGCTGCTGTCTTCGCTGTTGCGCCAGCGATAGCGATGCCCGATCTGGCCTTCGAAGCCCTGGCTATACGACGCCATGGCTTGACGACGGTCGCCGCAGTTCATGTCGCTCGAGATCGCATTGCCGGCGATTCCGCCTAGGATCACGCCGCCGACAACCGCGCCGCCATTGCCATGGCTTGCCGCTCCGCCGATCAAGCCGCCCGCGACGGCGCCCAAGAGCGTCCCCGTGGCGTTATTGTCGCCGCAATCGCTGCCGTAATAGTAGGCGCCCCGGTCGTAGCGTGTCTCATGGCGATATGCATCGGACCGATAGTGATCGTCCCGCTCGCGATGGGCCATGCCATCGTCGTAGCCGTAATTGTACCCGTTTCCGTAGGCGGGCGCGTTCTGATCGCTTGTGATCGGCGCGGCATTGTTTTGGCTATTGTTCTGCTGGTTGTGGTCGTAGGGGTCGGCGTTTGCCACGCCCGCAACGAACACAACAGCCGCCGTAGCGAGTAATATGCTCATCCTGTTCAACATTATCTTTTCCTTGAGAGATGCCCGCGCGAGGTTCCGAAAGGAAATAGCGCGGGATAGGGTTCGCGCCCGAAGCGCTTACTCGAAGAGATGATAAGCGCAGGTAACCCCGCGAGGCAGACTCGGAATCTACCCAGCCCGGTCGGTTGTCATGCGCTTGAGCGTACGTCTCCCACTGGCGCGACACGCGCGGCGCCGTTGGCGCCCGCTGCCTTACCGGCCTTGTCGAGAATTTCGAGGAACGGCTTCATGATGTCGATCGGCATCGGGAACACCACGGTGGAATTCTGTTCCGCGCCAATTTCCGTCAGGGTTTGCAGATAGCGAAGCTGCATGGCGGCGGGAATGCTGCCCAGGATCTGCGCCGCGTTGACCAGGGTCTGCGAGGCCTGGAATTCGGCTTCCGCATGGATGATCTTGGCGCGCCGGTCGCGTTCCGCCTCCGCCTGTTTTGCGATGGCGCGCACCATGTTTTCCGTGAGTTCGACGGTTCTGATCTCGACATTGCTCACTTTGATGCCCCAGGTTTCGGTCTGGGCGTCGAGGATTTCCTGGACGTCGGTGCTGAGCTTTTTCCGCTCGGAAAGCATCTCGTCGAGCTCGTGCTGCCCGAGAACAGCACGCAGGGTCGTTTGTGCCAGCATGGCCGTAGCCGGGAGATAGGAGAGAACCTGAATGATCGCCCTTTCGGGATCGACGACGCGAAAATAGAGAACCGCATCGACCTTCATGGAGACGTTGTCGCGGGAGATCACGTCCTGGCTCGGGATTTCGATGACCTGAATGCGCAGGTCCACGCGCACCATTTCCTGGATGAAGGGTATCAGCAGCACAAGGCCAGGCCCCTTGACCTTCTGAAACTTTCCCAGAGTGAACACCACGGCTCGCTCATATTGGCGCAGGATCTTCACGCTTGCGGCAATCAGAACGAAGGCGACGAAGAGGACGACAGGGATGGCGATCATGGTGGGGGAGATCATCGTGCTGCTCCTTTCAGAGCGTGGGGAAAAGAGCTTTCGTCCCGGCGGCGGCCGAGGCCGACGCAGAACGTGCTGGGATTGCGCGCCCGGATTGGCGCAAACGACCCTGCCGAGCGACCGCGCAGAATAGCGTTCGACGCTGCCGGTGCGGCAGGTTCGGAAACTACTCAGACCCAAACGCGTATTGTCGGAACAGGTGAGCCAGCGTTATGCCGAAGCAGCCCGATTGCGGTCGCTCGGCCGGATCATGGCACAGCGCTTGAAATGGCCGACTGGGTAGATTCCGACGCTCCCGTCAGGCAAGGGGCGATGACAGTATTCCCCCTTGGCGCGATCGCCGGCCGGACTGCGACAGTCAATACCGCGCAGCAAAACCACCGCATCGATCTCGCGCATCTTTTTACAGCAGAAAAGGAAACGTAATCATGACGTCGGTTAAGACTCTGGCCCTTTGGGGCACCGCTTCGCTGTGCTTTGCGCTCGCTTTGTCGGGGGCGGCGTTTGCCCAGTCCGCGATCTCGCATCCCTCCACGCCCGCAGAGCAGGCGCAGACGCAGCAGCTCAATCAAGACATCACCAACGCCAATGACGCCGCCGACGCGCAAAGCGACCAGAACAACGCCCAATATCAGGCGGAATTACTGCAATATAAGGCAAGCCAGGCAAATTATGAGGAGAGTGCCGCCCGCTATGAAGCGGCGCGCGATCGCTATGTGGCGGCAAATGCGCGGTATCGTCGTAGCGCGTGGCCCTCGCGTTACGAGCAGAGTCTCATCGTCGACACAAGCGACCTGTTGGGAGCGCGGGTTCATACCGCCAACGGCCGCACGGTCGGCCGGGTACAGGAAATCGCTCTAACTTCCGGTCATGTCGATGCGCTGCGCGTCACGCTCGATCGCGGCCGCGGCGATGTCTGGATCGAGTCGGCCGATCTGCGGTTCGACGCCGACCAGAAAGTCGTCATGACCGATCTGGACAGGCAGGACTTACGCGAAATGACCCGCGAAACCTATTGAACGAACCCGGCCGCGCCGGAAAGGCAACGCGCCGCCGACAATGGCCCCAACTTCCACGGAGAACGCGATGTCGCTGATTACCCTTGTTGCCGTGCTGATCGTCGTTGGCGTGCTGCTGTGGCTCGTCAATACCTACATCCCGATGGACGGGAAGATTAAGAGCATCCTCAACGCCGTTGTCGTGATCGGGGTCGTTCTCTGGCTTTTGAGTGTATTCGGCGTCCTCGACAGCGTCTCAAGGATCCATATCGGCAGACTGTACTAGGCTTTGGCGAGGAATTCGCCGTAGACGTCACTCGAAAAACCATCTCAATCTCAAGAAAGGACTCTTCTATGAAAAAGCTCTCAGCTTTGATTCTTTCCTTGGCTCTGATAAGTGCGACGGCGGCGAACGCTGGCGTCGGCGTCGGAGTTCATGTCGGCGGTGTCGGCGTCGGGGTCCATCTCGGTGTTGGTCATCATCGCCACTGCACCGCCTGGGGCTGGCGCCATCATCATCACGATCGCTATTGCGCCCGCTGGGGTTATTGAGTAGCGAATAGCAAGCGTACGTGGCTTAGGCTTTGGCGCTGCCGCACGCTTGCTAACGCTATTTTCCAAGCCCCTTACGAATCGCAAGCAATTCCCGCCGGCGCTTCGCGCTTACTTTGGGGTAGGACATTTTGAGATCCTCGAGCGTGTCGAGAACAACCTGCGAAACGATCAGCCTCGCGTTTTCCTTGTCGTCGGCGGGCACGATATACCAAGGCGAATGGCTCGAGCTTGTTGCGCCAATACATTCCCCATACGCCTTCATGTAGTGCTTCCAGAATTTCCGCTCTGCGATGTCCGCGAGGCTGAATTTCCAGTTCTTTTCCGGTTCGTCGATGCGCGCCAGAAAGCGCTTGCGCTGTTCTTCTTTCGAGAGATGGAGGAAGAATTTGACGATGCGCGTTCCATTGACGTGAAGGTGCTTCTCCAAATCCGCGATCGAGCGATAGCGGTCGCGCCACAGTGCCTTGTCGTGATGGGGCGTATCCGGCAGCCTTTCGCCGGCCAGAAGTTCGCGGTGTACGCGGACGATCAGAACTTCCTCGTAATAGGACCGGTTGAAGATGCCGATCTTGCCGCGGCCCGGCAGGTCGCGCGTCGTGCGCCAGAGAAAGTCGTGCTCCAATTCGGCGGCGCTGGGATGCTTGTAGCTGAACACCTGGCAGCCTTGCGGGTTTACGCCGGACATCACATGGCGGATGGCGCCGTCCTTGCCCGCCGCATCCATCGCCTGAAAGATCAAGAGCACGGCGTGGCGGTTGTCGGCGTAGAGAAGCTGCTGCTGCTCGCTCAACCGCGCCACATGCTCTTCCAAGAGCGCTTTGTATTGCTCCTTGGATTTGTAGACGGGATCGACCTTGGTCGGCCATTTCTTGAGATCGACCACGTCTCCTTCGGTTACGCGAAAGTCCTTTGGATGTATTTTCATTTTATTCCTTCCGGAGGTGCTAGCCGCATGGGTGCTGGCCTATTTGGGTGATACGTCTTTGCGAATCTCGTGCTCCGCTTGGTGCCAGTCCTGAACCGCGCGGCCGTCCCGGCGGCCGTGCTGCTCATATAGTTCATAGGCTCGCTTGTTGATCTGCGGCGTCAAATCGGACGGCGTTTCTGTTTTCAAGGGATCGAGAATCCGATACGCGAGCAGTTTCACGCGGTCGCTTATGAGGAACCACACTAGCGCATAGCCCCAGACGAACAGCGCCCAGCCCCAGCCAAGTGGTGTCATCAGGAACCCGTAGACGGCAATCAGCGTCGCCAGGATTTGCGTGCCGAGGACAGCGATCCACAGGACCCGAGCGGGACGGATCGACCAGAACGGGCCACGCGTGCGCGTCATGAAGATCGTCAGATGCCCGGCCACGGAGAGCATTAGATACATCATCGGTTGAAGGTGGTTGTGGTCGAGATGGAAGACGCGGTCGCCGAGGAAAAACAGACCGAACGCGGCTAACGGCCCGACCAAGCCCAGCACCGTGGCGATTCCCAGCACCACGCGCATGTTCCACGCTTCGGGCTGGTTCTTGTAGTACACATTGTCATAGGCGATGGACAAGATGGCGCCGTCATTGAGCAGCGCCAGCATCACGATCATCACCGCCGTCAGCGGATAGAAGTTGAAGATCAGGATCGCCAGCGTCATGAACAGTAGCACGCGCAGCGTCTCGGCGATGCGGTATATCGCATAGCTATTCATCCGCTGGAAGATGCGGCGACTCTCCTTGATCGCGTCGATGATTACCGATAGGCCTGGCGTCATCAGCACGATGGCGGCGGCCGCACGTGCAGCATCCGTCGCGCCCGAAACGGCGATGCCGCAGTCGGCCTTCTTAAGCGCAGGGGCGTCGTTCACCCCGTCGCCGGTCATGCCGACGATATGGCCGCGCTTTTGCAAGACATCCACAATGTGGAATTTGTGTTCGGGGAACACCTGGGCGAAGCCGTCTGCCTTCTCGATGGACACGGCTACCTCTGCGCTCTGCTGATGCTTGAAGTCTCCCAGGCTGGCGGCATCGAGAATGTTTTCGCCCATCCCCAATTTCTTGGCGGTCTCCCGCGCAATGGCGAGCGCATCGCCCGTCACCATCTTGATTTTTACACCCATCGCCAGCGCGGTCGCGATGGTGGACTTGGCATCGTCGCGCGGCGGATCGAACAGGGGCAGCACGCCGAGAAACTGAAATTTGCCATCGCCGTCGGCCCGCGCCACGCCCAGCGCGCGAAAGCCGCGCGCCGCGAAATCGTCAACCGCCTTGTCGACGGCGGACTTTACGTTTGCGGCATTGGCCGACAGCGCCAGGATTACTTGCGGCGCACCCTTAGTGACCTTGAACGCTTTCCCGTCGGCGCCTTTGACGGCCGCCTCGGTACGCTTATGCACCGCGTCGAAGGGCTGAAAATGACCAACCTGATAGGGTTTCAAGGCGTCTTTGTCCTTCAACCCGCCGAGGACGGCCAGATCGATGGTGTCGTTGTTGTCGGCGCGTGACGCCAGCGCGGCCGCGAGGATCACCTGGTCGGCGGGAATCGCATTCACGGTGAACGGATCGCCAAGTGTCAACTTGTTCTGGGTCAGCGTGCCGGTCTTGTCGGCGCAGAGCACATCCATGCCTGCGAGTTCCTCGATGGCCACCAGCTTGCTCACAATCGCTTGCTTTTTGGCGAGCAGGCGTGCGCCAACCGCCATCGTCACCGACAAGACCGTCGGCATCGCGACGGGGATCGCGGCAACGGTCAGTACCAGCGCGAACTGCAGTGTGGTGAGGATCGGATCGCCGCGGAAGATCGCGACGGCGATGATCACGGCCACCAAGGTCAAGGCGAGAACGATCAGATAATCGCCAATCTTGAGCACAGCGCGTTGGAAATGGCTGACGGTGTGCGCCGTCTGGACCAACTCGGCCGTCTTGCCGAAATAGGTGTTCGTGCCGGTGGCATAAACCATTGCGCCGGCCTCGCCCTGGCGGATGATCGAGCCGGAAAACACGGCCTCGCCCGGCTTGCGCGTGGCAGGAAGGGATTCGCCCGTCAGCGCGGATTGATCGACCTCGACGGGATCGCCGTCCAGCAGCCGCGCATCCGCCGGCACGATGTCGCCCAGGCGCAGCCGGATGATGTCGCCAGGCACCAACTCGCGCGCCGCCGGGTCGATCCATTTGCCGTCGCGCTTGACGCGCGCCTTGATCGCCAGCGTGGCCTTCAGAGCGGCGATGGCGTTTCCGGCCTCATATTCTTCCCAGAATCCGACCATAGCATTGGCGACAAGCAGAAGAAGGATAATGAAGAAATCCGGCCAATGACCGACGACGCCCGACAGAATGACCGCCGCTTCGATCATCCACGGAATGGGGCTCCAGAAATAGGAAAGGAATTTCAGAAGCGGATTGGTCTTCTTTTCTTCAATTTCGTTCGGCCCATATTGCGCGAGCCGTCTTGTTGCCTCGGCTTGTGTGAGGCCATCCGGCGACGATCCCAGCTTCTTCTCCACCTCCGCCATCGGCAGGGTTTTCAGATCGTCTTTCGCGCCGGGCGGCTTCGACTCGGATTGAGAAAATTTGGCAGCGTTGGATTTCATGATACCTGTTCCTTGCGGCGGATTTCGCGCACCGGCAGCCCGATCGCGGTACAAGGCATGGCGCATCTGCCATAAGCCGCGCGATAGCTCGTCGATGATGAAACCTATAATGCCGTGGCATGCAGCCTCGGAAACTACCTAAGCCGCGGCCGGATTGAGTAGTTTCCGTACCTACCGTCGCGGGCTCGCCGTCCCTATGGTCGGGACGGCGCGCGCCATGAACGAGACGTTCACGCGGTGGCGTTTTTATAAGGAATGAATCAGATGCAGATCGGTATGATTGGGCTTGGCCGCATGGGCGCCAACATCTCGCGGCGCTTGATGAAGGCCGGGCATTGCCGCGTGGTGTTCGATGTCGACTCTAACGATGGTGTCGAAGCAGCAGGAATCTAGAGCATGGGGTTCGACGGTTCATCGCGTTGCGGCAGCCGCTGGGCGGTGTCCGCGAGCGCTGGCGAAATATCGACGATCGTATAGCCGAGCCTTTCCAGATGGCGAATTTGCGCGCACGTGTCCGTTCCCGTTGGAACGAACATACGGGAAACGCCATAAGGTGTCTCGGGACGTTGGAACCGAATGGTACTGCTCATACATGCATCCTTGGAAAATTCCGCCCCCTCGATAGCCGGGAGGACATGTGAATTTGTCACCAATGATTTCAGACCGGAAGGTTCGGAATCTACCCAATTCTGACTCCACGCACTTAGCCTCGTCCTCCCGTACGGCGGTCGATCTTCCGAACGTCCGATGCGTAGATTCCGAGCCTGCCGGCCTGGCGTGCGCCGGCCTATGAACATCACTCGGTTCGCGCGGCTTGCCGAATGTTGCCGGAAACGTTCCGGGGAAAGTCAAATGCTTCTGGAAGCTCCCATAGATATTGTTCGAGTTGCGGGCGCCACGGATAGCCCATCGTTCAAATTGTATCGTCTGGCTATGGCGGACAAGGCCGCCATGCTGATCGCGTTGATCATCGCTGCCGCAGCGCTTTTCTTCTGGCTTCTCGGAATCGTCGGCTTGTGGGGAAGCCCACAGTCCAGGTTTGACCACGCCATGATCGTCTGGACGGCCGAAGCGGAGCTAGCACTTGTGCTGCCGATTTGGCTGTTCCTAAGGGTCATGGAAATCGTTGTCGGGGTGACAAACCGGTGGTTGCTTGCGAGCCGATACGGCGTGCGGCGACAAGCGGAACGCCAAACTGCACGCACGGAGGCTTAGATAAATTGTCGGAATCTTTGGTGGAAAGCCGCGAGAGGCGTTGCGACAGCGACAGGCCGAGATTCGCGGCGCGAAAGAGCATCATGATGCGGGAATATCATGTGCTGGTGGTTTGGCCGGATGGCCGTCGCGAGAAGGTCGGCCGTTTTGGACGCAGGTTAAGCGCGGCCCGTTGGATAGAAGAGAAGGCTGCCGATTGGCTTGCACAATATCGCCCGGCGGAAATGTCGAATTAAGAAGGCCGGCGTCTTGCGGGTTCACGTCGATAACAAGCGCCGTCCCGACGACGAGAGTACAAAGTCCGCCTGAACCAGTCTATGTCAGCCGCCATAAGATCAAGGAAATTGCCTTTATGGATCGCGTTCAACTGGATCCTCCGCCAGGCGGCAGCCTGATGGCTAAGATGGCGCATTGCGCCGCCTATGTGACCAACAGAGGGAATGTGGTCGCGATTGAATGGGGTGATCTCATCGTCACTAATATCGCGAATGCCTTCCACACAGCATCGATCGAGTTTATGGATGCCGATCCCTTATCGCACTCGTGAAGCGTTCGACAGCAGCGAGCCACGCATCGAACTTGTCCGCGACCTCCCAGATCTTTGGTAAGCGCTTCTGTGTTCGAACATGCCATGTACCATTGAGGGTCTCTTTTTCGACGTTCAGGCGATTCGCTGCTGCCATAGCGATGCGATCCGGTCGAGTGCCAGCAAGACCGAATCACTAACGAGCCTATCCGATTCCGTCTTGAAAAGATTCAGGAACTTCCGCTCACCGGGGAAGTTGGCGCGCGTTCAAAACTCAAAGACACGCTCCCTTGCGCCCCTCGCTTCCATCCAACGGACCGCCCCGCAGCGCTTTGATCCGTAGCGTTTGCGTGATCCGTAGGGCGATAGCCTTCGCCAACACTCTGTCGTCATGGTTCAGGCCCTTAGCCCTCTCTTAACGGACGGTACCAAGCCTCACGACCATTTTCCGGTTATCGAGATTACAACAGGCTCGGGTCTGACGTTTCGGCCTGAGGGGCAGCATCACTGGGAAACTGGCGCTTGGACTTGCCCCTTGAGCGTCAGCCTTCGAACGTCGCGATATTGTCCAAGCGGCGTGAACCAATGTGGTCTGTGCCCAATTCGAATTATTACCTGCCGAAATGTGGCTCACGCTCGCACATAGGATTGTGAGCAGCGGCGTATCGTTCACGAACGCCAACGGCCCCGCCGATCGGATATTATTGCTCGTGATCGGCATTGCGGCATTTCAATCGTGAGAAGTCCCTGTCAGTTCGAGTTTGCCCACGATCTCCCGCAGCGTGGCGGCGGATTTTGCCAAGGCACTCCATTCGTCGGGTGGCAATTCGACCTGCAGAACCTGCTCGATACCCCTCCAGGACAAGACGCAGGGCACACCCAGGCTAACGCCGCTGAGGCCATACTCCCCCTCGAGCACCGCGGAAACTGTCAGCACGCTGCGTTGATTGCGCAGGATCGCGGCGGCGATCTGCGTCAGCGCCATCGCGACCGCAAACCATGTGGCGCCCTTGTAGTCGATGATGTGATACGCCGAATGCCGCACTTCTTCGACAATAGCGCGCCGTGTCGCCTGCCAATCGTCGCACTTGGCGCATACTGGGCAGAACTGATCCATCGGCATGCCCGCCATGTTGGTGATCGACCAGGCGGCAAACTCACTGTCGCCGTGCTCACCCATGATCTGGGCATGGACGTTGTGCACATCGACGCCGCAATGCCGGCTCAACAAATGGCGGAAGCGTGCGCTGTCAAGAACGGTGCCGGAGCCGATGACGTGCCCTCGTGGCCAGCCGGAGCGTTTGTGGGCGACGTAGGTCAAGATATCGACCGGATTGCTTACGATCAGAACCACGGCATGCGAGTTCTGCCGGATGATCTCGTCCATTATTGTTTGAACGATTATCGCATTTCGCTGAATCAGCTCCAACCGCGTTTCGCCCGGTTGTTGCTTGGCACCGGCCGTGATCACGATCAGTGAGGCATCGGCGTAATCCGAGGGCTCGCCGACACGGATCATCGTCGAGGGGAAAAAGACCTGGCCGTGAGCCAGATCGAGAACCTGGCCCATGGCGAGGTTCCGGTTGGCGTCCAGCAAGACAATCTCGTCCGCCAAACCTCTTTGCGCCAGGGTGTAAGCGAAGGTCGATCCCACGGCACCGGCACCGATAATCGCAACTTTTCGAGATTTCCAATGCCCGGTGACCATGTCGGCTCCTTGCGCTATTCGCTGCGTCCATCGTTATCCGCAAACTGCGGGAAGAGCACGTTGTTTTCGAGATGGATGTGCTCCATGAGGTCGTCGACAAGCTTGCGAAGCCCCGTATATAGAGCGCGCCAAGTCGCGCAAGCTTCTGGCGGCGGCTCATAGCCGTGTGCGATCGCCTCCAGGTGGTGCAGGCGCTCGCCGTGTTCGGTATGTTCCAGGCGCATTTGGGCGATCGGAAAGCGGATCATCGCATTGTCGCCGGCAAGCATCATGGGAAAGAGCACGGTTTCCTCTTTCTGCATGTGGGAGCCGAGTTCCCTGCCGATATCTTCCAGCGCTTCGGCAAGACCACTTGGAACAAGCGGATGCTCGTGGTGGACGGCTTCCACTTTCTTGGCAAGGCGAATGAGTTCCGGTATTTCGCGCCGGTGAACTTCGTGGAAACGGGTGATGATATAGGGCACGAGTTCGCCCGGATCGTGGGGCGCGGACTCGGTGGCATCCGCATTGAGCGCCGACAGGTATGCCAGCAGTTCGCCAAGCGGAAGGTCTTTCTCGGCCGCCGCCGTTTTGAGCGCGATATTACCGCCGCAGCAGAAATCGAGCTTGGCCTTTCGGAATACGGCCGTCGCGCCCGGTAGATGCGTTGCGATATCGGCCAGTGTCCGGTCGGCAAGGTCTGTATTTGGTTCAATCGTCGATGTCATCGTTTCACTCCTTTGCGCCGCAGGGATGGTCAACCATCCCCTGGCTCTTCGCTGAACTGATCGGGATATTTATTGGGAGCACCGTCCCATTCCTTGGCGTCGGGCGGCGCTGGCTTTCGCGTCGCGATGTTCGGCCAAACTTTCGAGAAGCGCTGATTCAATTCAGCATAGGCCGCAGCCTGCGGATCGGTGTCTGGCACGATTGCCTCGGCCGGACATTCGGGAACGCAGACGCCGCAATCGATGCATTCGTCCGGGTGGATCACGAGCATGTTCTTGCCTTCATAGAAGCAATCCACCGGGCAGACGGTGACGCAATCGGTGTATTTGCAGCGGATACACTTATCGGTGACGACGAAGGTCATGCCGAGGCCTCCGCTGCTGTGTGTCTGGGGCGGTAAAACATTCCAAGCTGCAAGCTACAACTCTCAACACACAGAGAAGTGCCCGGTCGTTCTTGTCGCGAGGAAGCATGACTAGCCTCCATTCCTACTTGATAGCGTGAAAGAGGTATCAATAATACCTCTTTAATGTGATGAGGCAAATTCGCCGTGCGCCAAGCTGCCACATATGTAGAAATCGGTATGTTAAGTTCAAGCGTTCAGCAGGTTTCGTATGCTGTCCGTACGCTTGGATGGTTTCACGACATCAGCCAACGTGCGAGCATCCAGTGTCGCCAAGAAAGCACGCAAGGCTTCTTCCAATGGGCGGCGCAACCCGCAGGCGGGCGTGACCACGCAGACATTGCGCTCGCGGTCGAAACACTCCACCAAGGCAAAACTGTCCTCGGTCGCGCGCACGACGGCACCGAGCGTGATGTCCGCGGGATTGCGCGCCAGTCTGAGTCCGCCATTGCGGCCGCGCACGCCTTCGACGAAACCGGTCTGGATCAAGGTCTGCGCGACCTTCATCAGATGGTTCCGCGAGATTGCGTAGCGCTCCGCGACGCTGGCAATGGTGTGGACCTCGTCTGGCTCAAGCGCGAGCAACATCAACACGCGCAGCGCATAATCGGAATGCTGGGTAAGCCTCATACAACCCGTCCTTGACCGCAACCGAGCCACCGAAGATAGAGTCTTTGCGGCAAAAGGGATACGGGCGCAGCAAGCCGCGCCCGTTCCGCATCGTCAGTTGTTGCGCAGCAACGGTTTCAACTTCACCACGAAATCGTAGGCCATGAGAAGCGCGCCGGCTGCGAAAACGACGTCGCCGGGTAGCCGCATCCATTGCCAGAACACCATAGTGTTGTAGAACTCCATGCTGCGGGCATAGGCGAGTCCATGCTCATACACCGCGGCAAGCTGCGACCAGCCGATCGGAAAGAAGTTTAGCACGATCCACATGACCAGTCCGATATTGTAGAGCCAGAACGCCCAGCGGCCGAGCTTCTCGCCGAAAGGCGCATGATCGCCCGCGAGGTATCTGAGGCAGAAATAAACCAGCCCCAACCCGAGTAGCCCGAAGGCGCCGAACAACGCGGTGTGCGCGTGGTTCAACGTTAAGAACGTCGCGTGTTCGTAATAATTCACCAACGGGGCGTTGAGAGTGCCGCCGCCGAACACGCCGGCGCCTACGAAGTTCCAGAATGCAGCCCCGATGATGTAGAGATAGGCAAGGCCGTATTTGAAATCCGCTTGACCCTTGATCAGATTGTGCTGCTGGATCGCTTCCATGATGAGCAGGACCAACGGCAGAACTTCGATGAAGGAGAACATCGTGCCGAGCGGTACCCACATGCCGGGCTCGCCCGCCCAATACAAGTGGTGACCCGTGCCGAGCACGCCGCCGAGAAAGATAAGGATCAGCTCAAGATAGACCGCACGTTCTGCGAGCCGGCGCGAGACGAGCCCCACTGCCATCAACAGATAGGCGCTGATCGCCGCGGCGAAGAACTCGAAGGACTGCTCCACCCAGAGATGCACCACCCACCAGCGCCAGAAATCGGTGATGGTGAAGGACTTCTCCACCCCCGTCAGCGGGATCATGCCGAAGGCGTAGAGCAGGGCGATGTTGGTGGTGGACGCCCAGATCAAATGTTCGAGACGAATGCGACCGGTCCAGAACTCGCCGGTCGCCTTCCAAAGGCTGTCCTTGGTCGGCCACAGCGCGCGGAAGACGAGCAGGCTCCAGATCACCAGCCCGGCGAAGAAACCGATCTGCCAGAAACGGCCGAGTTCGATATAGGAAAGCCCCTGATTGCCGAACCAGAACCAGCCTTGCTTGATGTAACCCATCAGGCCGAGATAATCGCCGGCGAGCGCGCCGAGCACGATCGCGACGGTGACGTAGAACAGCACGTCGACGAGGAAGCCCTGCCACTTGGCTTCGCGTCCGGAGATGGCCGGCGCCAGGAACAGCGCGCCGCCGATCCAAGAAATGCCAATCCACACGATGGGCGATTGGATATGCACGTCGCGCAGGAAATTGAACGGCAGCCAGCGGTCGATGGGGATGCCGTAGAACGCCGTGCGCTCGGTATAGTAATGCGCCATCAGCGAGCCGACGAGAATCTGCAACAGGAACACTGCTGCCACGACCAGGAAGTATTTTCCGGTCTTGCGCTGGCTCGGCGTCAGCTTGCGGAAGGTCGAGAGCACGGGGTCCATTGGACCGTTGTCGTGCTCGTTCAGCCAGCGCTGATAGATGTAGATGACCGCGCCGAACATGAAGAAGGTGAAGCAGAAGCTCGCCCAGGTCCAAATGAAGGTGGACGTGGTGGGCGTGTTGCCGACCGACGGCTCATAAGGCCAGTTCTGGGTCCAGGAGGCGTCCGATCCCGGCCGGCGCGCGACGGTGGTCAGCGCCGAATAAATCAGGAAGCCGGCCGTGTCGCTGGCCGATTGCGGGTCGAGGCTGTAGGCGCCGCTATAGCCCTTGACGTAATCGTGCTTCAGCAGATGTCCGGCGATATTGGCCCGCAGCGTTGTGATCGCGTCGGCAAGCGCGGCTGGCACCGTCGTGTCGCGCTTCGTCAGATCGACGCCTTGCAGTTCCGTTTGCATTGCGGCGCGCACGCCCATCTTGTGCTCGCCGTTCAGCGTCGCGAAGGGCTTGCCGTATTCGGCCTGAGCAATGTTGTCCGCCGTAAGCGCGCCAAGCTTGACGAGAGTGTCGGCGGTGTAGTCCTCGCCGAAATAGGAGCCCATGCCGTAAAGACTGCCGTAATCCATCAGATCGGCGCGCTGGAAGCCTTCCTTGCCGTGGAAGATTTGCGCCTCGGTGAGAATCACGCTGCCGTCAGGGGCCAGGAACCGATCGGGCTGCGGCGGGGCCTGTTCGTAGGTCAGCACGGTCGCCCAACCGAGCATCGCAAAGCACACGATGGCGACGACGAGCAAAACCCACTTCAAGATATTGCTGATTTTGTCTTCCGCGACGGGCGTCGCAGCGATGTGTGCGGACATATGGCCCCCTGGTTTAGATGGTCTTGAGATCAGGCACGCTACGCAACGCGAGACAAGAATAGATGTATATCATATGCCTCTTTGTTTCCGTATTTCCACTTACGCCAATTGTCGCGGTATGAGTCGCATTCCCGTCCGTTCGAGCTATTTTGCGAGCTCTGCCAAGAGCGGTTTGAGAAGTGGCATAAGATGTCGCAATTCGTTGCGGTGAACCGTGCTCAAGGCAGCGAGGACGGCGTTCGCCTTTCCGGTGAGTACCAGCATTACGCGGCGGGCGTCGGCCGAATCCGAGTGCCGCGTCAGCATATGCATGCGTTCGAGACGGTCGACCAGCTCGACGGCACTGTTGTGTCGGATGCAAAGGCGCTTGGCGAGATCGCCGATCGTCACGGCAGCTCCTTCCGGATGGCCCTTGATCGCAAGCAGCGCCTGATGCTGACGCGGCGCCAACCCTTCGCCCTGCGCGGCTTCTTCGCTGAAGGCCAGAAAGCGCGCCAGCAAATGACGGAATTCCGCGAGAAGCTGATAATCCTTGAGCGTCAATTCGCACGGCTTGGACCGCTTTTTTACGGGCTTTCGGGACCCACGAGTCACTTTCAACCTCTGTTGATATATATCGTGATACGACATATCAGTCCACCGCCGAATTTCGTCCACCGCCAACCGCGAGCCGCGCTTTGTCCAGCCAGACCGGAAAAGACACACTACGCGATTTTACCACCGACATCAGGCTTTTGACGCTGTGTGGCATGGCCGTGGTGACGGGCGGCTTCGGAGCCGGCGCCGCCTGGACTCTGCTCAAACTGATCGCCTTGTTCACGAATGCGGCCTATTTCCACATTCTCTCGACAGCTCCTTATCATCTTGTCGCGGCGAAACTCGGACCGCTGTCGATCCTGATCCCGGTTGCTGGAGGGCTGATCGTCGGCCTGATGGCCCGCTTTGGGTCCGACAAGATTCGCGGTCACGGCATTCCCGAGGCCATCGAGGCAATCTTGATCGGCCAAAGCCGCATAGAACCCAAAGTGGCGTTGCTGAAGCCCTTGTCGTCGGCCATCGCAATCGGTACCGGCGGGCCGTTCGGCGCCGAAGGCCCCATTATCATGACGGGCGGTGCCTTGGGATCGCTCTTTGCGCAAATCTTCGAATTGAGTTCGGCCGAGCGCAAGACCTTGCTCGTCGCAGGCGCCGCGGCCGGCATGACCGCGGTGTTTGGGACGCCGATTGCCGCCATTCTGTTGGCGGTCGAGCTACTGCTGTTCGAGTGGAAGCCGCGAAGTTTCATCCCCGTCGCGGTATCGGCCATCGTGGCCGCCGCCATCAGGCCTTATCTTGTGGGAACGGCACCGCTTTTCCCGTATGGCGAGATAGTCGCGATGCCATGGTGGGGTCTGGCGCTCTGTGCCGGTGCCGGCATCGTTGCAGGGCTTCAATCCGCATTGATGACGCTATGCCTCTACGGCGTCGAAGACCTGTTCCGCAAATTGCCCATTCACTGGATGTGGTGGCCGGCACTTGGCGGGCTCGCGGTCGGCATCGGCGGCTGGTTCGATCCGGCGGTGCTCGGCGTTGGCTACGACAATATCTCGGCGCTGCTCCACGGCACGGTGGGATTGGACGCGGCGACACTCCTACTGCTGCTCAAGGCCTTGGTCTGGATCATTGCGCTTTCGTCCGGCACATCGGGCGGCGTGCTGGCACCCCTGCTCATCATGGGCGGCGCTCTGGGGGCGATTGAATCGCACTTCCTGCCGTTCGGAGATGCGGGATTCTGGGCGCTGATAGGCATGTCAGCAATTCTCGGCGGCACAATGCGCGCGCCGCTGACGGCCACCCTGTTTGCCGTGGAGCTGACCGGAAACCACTACATGCTGTTGCCTGTGATGACTGCCGCGGCCGCGGCCTTCGCTGTCACGGTATTGCTCATGCGCCGTTCGATTCTAACCGAGCGCATTGCGCGGCGTGGGCTCCATTTGACGCGCGAATACGCCGTCGATCCCCTGGACGTCACACGGGTATCGGAGATCATGGCGACGCCGGTGGAGAGTCTGCCTGCGGACATCACGATAGCCGATGCGGTGAATTTCTTCGGTTCCGACTCCGCCAGGCACAAGAGCTATCCGGTAGTGGATGACACGGGAGCCGTCGTGGGTATGGTATCCAGGTCTGATGCGCTGCTTTGGGCGCGGGAAGAGAACGGAAAAGGGGAGACAGTCGGCAGCCAATGCGGCTCCAAGCCGGCTCCGGTGGGATATCCCGATGAATTGGCCGGCCGATTGGCGGACCGCATGGCTCATGCGGATATCGGCCGCGTGGCCATCGTGGACCGCGCGACCGGAAAGCTGGTGGGGCTGGTCGCACGTCGCGATCTGCTTCGCATCCGTCTTGTAACCAATAAAGAGGAGTTCGCACGCCGCCGCCTCATTCGCTTTTTTTAGAATCGGAACGATTGGGATCGGTGTCGATAAGCAGGATTTTGAGTGGCGTGGTGGGTCATACCTCCTTCTCGCATTGCTGACCAATACGGGTTCTCGGATCACGGAGAAATTTGCACCAATGATTACGCGCATCGCGCTCTACATCGCCACATCTTGGCTCATGGCGGCCCACTTCTTGCGCTGGGGCGATTTCATCCTAACGGCGTTCTGTCTTGCGACACCGGCACTATTTTTTCTGTGCCGTCGCTGGAGCCTGCTTGTTCTTCAAGGGTTGGCGTAGATCGCGGCGGCCATTTGGCTTTGGACGGCCTGGCAGATCGTGTCCACGCGCATAGCCTTCGGTGAACCTTGGCTGCTCTCCGCCTTTATCCTCGGTGCCGTCACTGCCTTCAGCGCGCTCGCTGGCCTTCTTCTGAATAACAGGGTTTTGCGCGCGTGCTATCGGGACGGCGGATGAGCGGGGCAGGTCGCCGCGGTTTGAGCGGCGACAAACGCCAAAGGAAGCGGCGTAGAGAATTGCTGCAATGCCTGGCTCTCTTCGGAGCGGCGCGTATGGGTGGGGAAGAGAGAGGCGATGCGCGTGTGCATCGCGAGCTCGGCGACGGGAGATGCCGCGCGAGCTCGGATCGCGTTGCCGAATTTGCGCAGGAACAGGACCTGTACGGCTTCGCAGACGTCGTAGGCGGTTTTCCAGTTCCACAGACCTTCGGCGTCGGTGCCGCCGAAGGCCTCGGTCATTGCTGTGCGCAACATGTCGGTGGAGATCGCCTCGCCGCGCGAGACCGGTCCGAGCAATTGCTCGGCAGCGGTGCGGATGACGGGAAACGCATCAGGGGTGGACATTTCGGCCGCGAGCGCAGCCGCAGGAATCATGGTGTTCATGGGGAAGGCCTTCAGGAGAGCGGGGATGGGCGAACCGGGAAGCGCTCTCTCGGCCCGCCCGGTTCAAACCCGTCCCGGCCGGCCTCTCACTTTCTAGGATTCAATTTGGAGAACTGTGCTGCCAACTCTCAGGCGGTTGCAGACTTGCGCAAAATGCGATTATCGCACTTTCGCCGTTTGAATAGGCGAAGAAGAGCGCAACTTAGCCCGAAGAGCTTGGAGCTCACTCGAGTTAGCAATCCCGGAGTAGGTCGCCTTGGTGCAGCCGCGAGCGCTTTGATTTGGCTTGCCGCGGTAAATGACGAATGTCCCTTGCCGTTCGTGACGGAATGGCCGCGCTACGTTCTGTCGGCGTCGATAGGCGCCACTTCTGCCGCTTTTTCGCTCATGGGCTTTTCAGGATTCTCGGCGATCAGCAGAGCGCGATAAGGCTCGTTCCAGTTCGACGTATCTCGTAAGATCATAACACATCGCCTTACTTCGCCCCAATCTAAAATCTGGGCGCTCATCGCCGACGCCAGTTCCTTTCGCTTGTGCGCGAGTTGCGGTGGATATCCTTGAGCGCGTCATAGGAGAGCGCTTCGATGGCGTCGCGCAGCGAACAGGAGTCGCGATCTGGTTCTGCCTCGCCCCAGCGTGGTCGCGCCATCTCGATGGTGCCAGCCGGAATGCTGGCGTTGGCGTCGCCGGCATAAGCAACAATGTCTTCGATCTGGCCGCTGTCGCCGTATCCGTCGAAATGCACAACGACCTTTGTAATCCCGGCTGTGGCGAGAGCGTCGAACAGCGTGGTCTTGTTGCCGGCGCGTATCGCTTCGCACAATTCGCCGTAAGCGCGGCTCTGAGCGAGAATGTCGATGGCTTCCTGGGGAAGCTCGCGATGATCGTCTGTCATAGTGTTCTCCAAGGAAAATGAGCCCGGCGCCCGGTCGGCAAGCTCAGGGGGCCGAGTTCGAATTTGACGAGATGGGTGAGGGGCTATTCGGCGGCTTCGGCCACTGGTTCGTCGGCCAGGAAAGCTGGCAAAGCTTCTGGTTCGCTCGTTTCCGCGATGGGATCGAAAAGCCGCAGCGGTTCTGGCAGCCAGCCGGTGCCATCGAGCAGCCGTTCGGCTTCCTTGGCCATCTCGCCCTTCTTGAGGTGGTCGATCAGCTGCGCCGATTGCTCACCCTTGGCTTCGCGGACCGCTTCGAGGATGCGCGGCTTGGTCACGCGGCCGAGATAATTCTCGACCGTGGGCTTCCAGCCCACCGCCACCATGTCGAGCGCGACAGCGTTGGCGAGCCGATCGGCCTGTCCGATGCGCCGCTCGATCGTGCCGCGGGAGGGGCCGGCGCCGCCCGGGCGGTCGGCACGCTCATACAGCGCCGTGATGCCAAGTGAGATGCAATGGGCGAGCAGCGCGGCGCGCTTTTCGTCGTCGAGATGGGCAACGTAGTCCCACAGCGCGTCGTCGCTGTCCGGCAATTCGGCCTTCCAGCGCTCCTGCCGTTCCGCAATCGCGCGCGCCGATGCGCTGTCTTTGAGATCGGGCGCCTGGATCGGCAGATAGACATGCCGAATGGATGCCTCCAGACACGCGCCGTAGCTCCCGTGATAGAAGCGGTCGAGACAAAGCTTGTGCAAGAGCGCCGTCATGGCGACGCGGGGATGGCAGGCGACGGCATCTTGCAGCGCCAGAGTGCGATGGGCGGTGAGTTCGCTGGCAAGCCGATCCGGCAACGGCTTCACGCCATCGTCTTCGTCGGCCTCATCATCCTCGCCGGCACCGACGATGATGACGGTGTTATGAGGCGCGGCCTCTGGCGTGCCTTGCGCCACCTCGGCTTCGGCGGCCTCGTTCTCGCCGGGTTCGTCGCTTGCTTCATCTTCGCGCCGGACAAAGCCGCGTTCGATACGCAGGCGGCCGTCATTGGCGAGGCTGATAAAAACGCCCGCTCGAGCTTTGTCGTCCGGATCGTAAAGCAGCGGCCGGTTCTCGAAGGCCTCGAGCTCAGCCTCGATTGCGCCAAGATGCCGGTCGACGTCATCGGGAAGTTCCTCGGCTTGGGCGTATTGCTCTTCGATCTGCTCCTGCTCGGCACGCAGGGCCTCGCGGCGGGCGTAGTCCTCTTCACTCAGTTCCAGTGGCGTGCCGGCGATACGGCACATGTCGTTGTCATAACCATAGGGAAAGCTGACGGCGACATTGATCCACTTCCAGCCTTCGGTTGCGATTTCGGTGGCAGTGGATTTGAGCTTTTCCGTGACGAGCCGGTCCAGCAGTCCCGGATCCTGAAGCCAGCCGCCATCATGCTCGTCGAACAGATCGCGCATGACGATGCCGCCGGCCGCTTCATAGGCTTCGATGCCCACGAAGCGCGCCCGTCTGTCGGACGCTTCCACCGTGTCCTCGGTCAGCATAGCGCGAATGTTGTAGGGATCAGCGTCATAGGTCTGATCCGCGATGCAGTCCCAAACGTGTTCCTGCCGTGCGTGGTCTTCACAGACCGTGAAGGCCATGAGCTGTTCTAGCGTCATGCCGTCCGCGCCGTAGATCGCCAGAAGCTTCTCCGACACGCTCGCCAGGCGCTTGCGTTGCTTCACCACCGCAGGGGTGATCTTCAGCCGGGCCGCGATGGTCTCATCGCCGAGACCCTTCGCGGACAGCTCCTGGATCGCGCGGAATTCGTCGAGGGGATGAAGTGCTTCGCGGAAGGTGTTCTCGGCGAGGGAGTCCTCTTCCGCCGAGATCGGATCGTCGGCATGCTTGACGTTGCAAGGGATGTCGGCGGTCTTCGGCAGGCGCTTCTGCTTGACGAGAATCTCGAGCGCGCGATAGCGCCGCCCGCCGGCCGGAATCTCGAACATGTCCGTCTCGGCGCCGGCTTCATCCAGCACCGGCCGGACGTTGAGATTGTGCAGCAGCCCGCGATGGGCGATGTCCTCGGCCAGATCCTCGATCGAAACACCGTTGTTGACGCGGCGGACATTGGCCTGAGACAGAACAAGCTTGTCGAACGGAATAAGCCGCGTGTTGCTCAGAACGAGCTTGGGCTTGGGTTTGGTCATGACGGATATCTCCAGGACGGGCGGCCGAGAGCCTCTCTCTCAACTTCAAACCCATCGCGGAATTTCCCGCACTCCTCTCCCTCTTCAAGACGCTTGCGGTTCCGGCCGGCCGCGCGTGCGTCGCTCATCGGGGTAACAAACCGGGGCGGCCTCGAACTTTCCGGGGTAGCAAGCGGAATGGCGCGGCAAGGGAGGGGACGCCCGTTCTGCACGAGTGCAGCGAGGAAGAACGGGGAAGCCCTTGCCGCGACTTGTGGACCATTCCGCGCGCGAGGGGCGGCGCCCCTTAGCGAAGGCTTTGCGGAAACGAAGCGCGCTGTGCGGCTTTAGCCGCGTGCGCGCGGAGTTAGTCTCTTCGTAGCGCGCGTTCGCACGCGCGGAGAAGTGACGCTCGGGCGACGGCGACGTTCCGAAGAACGCGCAACGCGGCGCACCCGAAGACGCCTCAACGAGGCGGCTGAGAGTGCGATCGCCGGCGCCCTCCGCAAGCCTTCGGCGCGAGGATCGTCACCGCCAGGCCGAAACCGCGAAGCGGGTTCGGTGCGCAAAGCGCATAGAGCCCGGTCCCGCAGGGCGGCGCCCAAATCTGGTTGGGAAAATCGGGCCCGAAAAGGCAAGATTTGGGGCGCAATGCCGGCCCCAATCATATTCGAAAGTCCATCTCTTCCGGGGAGTTCGTCGTATGCGTGGGGCGTGTGTCGGCGTTGGGCCTGACAGCTGTTGGGCGAGACCCTCGCGAACGGCTCAAGGGCGACAAGTGCGGCGTGTCGCAGGTCTGGTCGCATCATATTGAAATATGGACGTTTTTGGGTTGTTTTTGGATATACCGCTATTAAAATTAATGCGGTGTATTGAAAAACGGACATTATTGGGTCATTTTCTCATATGATGCAGAAACCTCGTTCCAGCCTTGCCCTCTATCTGACGGGCCTCCAATCGGAGGGCCGCATCGCCTTCACGCGCGACGAGGCGATCGCCTCGCTCGGGATCACGCCGGCCGCTTTCTTGAAGGCCGCGGCACGGCTGCAAAAGCACCATATGCTCTTTAATCCGCGCCACGGGTTCTATGTGGCCGTCCCGCCGCAATTCCTCTCGTGGGAGGCGCCGCCTCCCTCCTGGTATATCGATGCCCTCATGCGGCACGAAGGCGGGTCCTACTATGTGGGCCTGCTCAAGGCTGCGGAGCTCCACGGCGCCACGCAACACGCCGTCATGGAATTCCAGGTCGTCACGGATCGGCAATTGCCGAAGATCCGTGCGGGGCGTTCCTGGATTACGTTCCATTTTCGCAAGGATTTGAAGTCTGTGCGCGACGGCATTGTCGAGCGCAAGACGGATACCGGCAGCATGAAGGTGTCGTCCCCAGAGCTCACAGCGCTCGACCTGCTTCGCTATGTTCAGGCCGCGGGTGGTATCGATGCCGTCGCCACCGTGCTCGTCGACCTTGGCGGAAAGATCGACGGCGATAAGCTTGCCGCAACGGCTACGCACTTTGATCGTGCCTATGTACAACGCTTGGGATATTTGCTCGATCGTGTTGGGCACGCCGATCGCGTGCGGGCGCTGCATAACCAAATGCCAACAAAGAAGTCCGTGCCTTGGGTGGCGCTAGAGCCACCGAAACGCGAACCCGGAACATCGTCCGCGACACCGATCGAACGCAACGAGCGCTGGCGTGTCACCGTCCAACGCCACCCCGAGACGGACGAATGATCCCGACCCAGAACATCGTCGCGTGGTCGAAGGCGGCGCCTTGGGCTGAACCAAGACAGGTGGAACAGGACCTGATTATTGCACGCGCGCTCGTTGAGCTTTTCGGCGATCCGTTCTTGCGTGATGAGCTGCGCTTTCGTGGTGGCACCGCGCTCAACAAGCTGCATTTCCCCAAGCCCCTGCGGTACTCCGAAGACATCGATCTCACGCGCACGAAAGCCGGCGCCTCGAAACCAATCTGGGACCGGGTCCACGATCTGCTGGATCCGTGGCTGGGCAAACCTGAGTATTTTCGCAGTCAGATCGCACCGGCCCTCCGATACACAGTCCCGGCAGAGGACACCTCCTCGACGATCCGCCTGAAAATCGAGATCAACGAAGTCGAGATAGCGCCGTTCGACCCTCCGCAAACGATGCGTTTCAAAGTCGACAATCCCTGGTTCTCCGGCACGGCCGATATCTCAACGTTCTCGACAGAAGAAGTCTTGTCGACGAAGCTCCGGGCCTTGCTTCAGCGCAACAAGGGTCGCGATCTGGTCGATCTTGCGCATGCCCTCGATGCCTTCCCGAAGCTCGATGTGCAGCGAACCGTTGATATGTTCGGCGAATACGTCAAGCAAAAGCCTATTCCGCGGTGGGAGGCCGAAAAACGCATGTTCGAAAAGCTGGAGCGCCGCGGATTTCTGGCGGATGTTCATCCGCTCTTGGCAGCCGAAGAACGGGGCCGTTTCGACGATGCGGCGGGCAGACGAGCATTTCAGCAGGTCTTCGAGGCGGTCATCAGCAGGATACCGGGCAACGCATGGGCGACGACGCCTGAGCTGTTCAAGAAGCATGGCTTTGGGTACGAACCAGACAAACCGTGAAGCCACAATATTGCCAAGTCCACCGCAACCTTTAATCGGACTACGTTTTAGAGTAGGTGTTCAGTCATGCAGGCGGTCGGCAGGCTCGCCCGCGCCAGCGCGGCAATATGTTCGTGATGCGTGAAGAACAAAACCTGCGAATCTTCAGCCAGATTATGCAGCGTCCGTAATGTCGCTAGCGCGCGCTTGTTATCAAGATTGAGCAAGAGGTCATCTGCCACAAAGGGTAGGGGTTCCTTCGTCGCATTGTGCTCCTGCACGGCGGCCAAGCGTAAGGCGAGGTATAACGGATCGACCGTGCCATCGCTCAAGGCCTTGACCGCCAGGCTCCCCCGACTCGGATGTTCGGCAATCAGAATTGCTTCATCCTTTTCGTCCACATCGGCCCGCAGACCCGAATAAGCACTATCCGTCAATTGCGCGAACAACAGCTTTGCACGGCTGAGAATCGGACCTTGGTTGCGGTCGCGGTAGATATCGATCGCCTGGCGCAGGGCGATCTCCTGCAAGGCAAGATCGGCATAACGTTCCGTCAGGCGAGCAATGTCGGCTTCAACATTGGCCGCGTCCTGTCGTACTTCGGCTGCTTGATTTTTGCCGAAGAGCCCATCGAAGGCGGCCCGAAGATCGGCGCGCTCGGACATTCGGGTTTCGATCGTCGTAACCAGTTCGACACGTTCAGCCTTTTGTGCCGCAATTTTGCCAGGCAGGCTGTCGCCGTCGACGCCCTCGCATTCCGCCATAAGCGCGTCGAGCGAGAGCCCGGCCCCGTGTTCCAGCATGCGCGTTTCGAGTTCGTCATGCTCGCGCATGGTCTCCTGTTTACTGGCTGCTCGCTGCTCGATCTCGGCCAGCATCGCCGCATCCTGACATCCTGCGGCCGTGCAGAGGGCTGCAAGGGCCGCCCTGCTGCGGCTGAGGCGCTCCTCCGCCTTGCGTTTTGCTTCGAGGCGCAGATCCCTTTGATTCTCGATATTGCGCAACTTCGCCTCGGCAGATTTGGCGGACTTCAAGCGGGCATCGAGTCGCCGGCTGATTTCCGTCGCGGCCACGCCGGAATATTCCGAGACCAAAGAGCCGAGCGCCATAATTGCAGATTCGTATGCCTTCTTCTCCTCCGACATCGCATCGATGCGATGGGTGAGCTCGTCAATCTGCGGCTTTAGTGCGTCGAGTTGCATCATGATCTCAAGGACGGTAGCAGCCGTGTCGACCGTAAGTGTTTCGTTCATGCCGGCATCGCGCAGACCCGTCTTCCACTTGGTCGACCAAGCAGCAAGCTGTTCGTTGATGCGGCTATGCGCTGCATATGATTCCCGCTTGCGTTCTTGTGCATTGGCCAGCGCTTCGACGGCGGCGGCGCGCCTGGTAGCGGCGCCAGTTGCCGCCTCGACGATGTTTCGCGCTTGCGTGCGCAATGCTGCAAGGCCCGCCCCAGAGTCGATGGTGATGAACGGCTCCAGAGCGTTGATCACGATTGCCCGGGCCTCCTGCTCCTTTGTCTCGAGTCCGGAGATGGCCGCCGCCTCAGTTTGATATTCGATGTCCTCGCGCAGCAGGCCATCGCGCCGCTTGAGCCAGTCGATCATTTCGGCGGGAGGCCGAAGGTGCGTAATGTCCGACGGCCACAACGTTTTCCATTCCGACTCTAGCGAATTGCGCCGCGCTTGAATGTCCATGCTCCTCGTCGCAGCAGCGGCAATCTTGGTCTCGATCTCGCCTTTCCGCCGTGTGGATATTGAAAGTTCTGCTGCCTCCGACGAATGCCCAATGATGGCGTCCGCAATGTGGTCGGAATCGACCGTCTTGCGCTCAAATGTGCCGGCAAGGTCGCCGTCGCTGGCGAGTGCCTTGGCTTGTGCTTCGAGATCGCTCTTTTTGTCGATATAGATGCCGCGCAACACCGACCAGATTGCATCGCGCGCCTCGCGGGCTGCTTGCAGATCTTCCCGGGTTGCCGCGCCGACACCATGGGCAAGCTCAGTGATCCGGCTCTTGATGCCCTCAATTTGTTCCTGCAACGCTGTCACTGCTGTCGCAAGCGCATTCTCCTCAGTCTCGATCAGCGAAAAGCGTTGGCGAAAGCGCATGACGGTCTCATCGGATGGAACGGCAAGTGCGCGCAAACGCGAAATATCGCCCTGTTCGAGGCCTAGGCCGACGATGCTCTCCCGGGCAGTTCGTGTCTTGTCTGCTAACGTCCGGGTGCGGCTGAGGATATCGGCGCGGATGTCACCCAGCCCCTCTGCTGCTCGAAGCGCGGCATTAAGGACTGTGATGTCCGCTGGCGCTTCAGTTGCGGCAAGACGACTTTCCGCGAACTGCACTGCCTGATCCGCCTTGGCAGCCGCTTCCACACTGGTCTCCGCCCGAGTGTTCAGCTCGCGACCGTTGGCTGCCAGGGCGGACACCTGTTTGCGCTTGACGAGGGACGGGATTAGCGATGCGAGCTCATTGGGCGTGCCACTGATTTCGGCCTTGCCAAGGAGATCTCGTACGGTGACATAGTGCTGCGCACGTTCAGCGTCGCGTCGCGGTAAGCCCGCCTCGTAGTCCTCTATCCGACTGCGGCTCTGCGATAGCGCCTCGATCTCTACGCTCTTATCGAGAATCGCTTGGTCCAAAGTGATCTGCGAAGCGTCGTCGTTCAGCTTGGCAATCGCCTCATTCGCTTGGGCGAGGTCAGCTTCGGCCGCGTCGCGGTCGCTTTCAGCCTTAATGCGCTTTTGCCCGGCATCGGGAGCTAGTAGGGGAACGGATGCCAGCTCCTCCAGCCGAATGAGGGCTGCTACATGTCGAGCGCGCAACGGCAGATTTCGAGCGATCCGCTCAAGCTTCAGGATCTGTGCTTCGAGGGTCCGGTCCCGGCTGCGCGCTTCGGTGAGAGCCGATTCCACATCATCGATCTCTTTCTGACGCTTCTTGTATTCGGGTAAAGACACCTGGAGCCTACGTGCCTCCTTGCGCAGTTCGAGCAATTGTAAGAGCCGCTGGTTCAGCGTCGGCTTCCAGCCGGTCGGCAGGAACAGCGCTGCGCGCTCCGCCTTCAGCCGATCCAGCGTTGCCTTCAATCCAGCAAGGCCCGAACCCGCTGCTGCCAGTGTGAAGCCAAGCGATCCGCCCTCGGACAGCAGGGCGCGAGCGTGCTCGTGCAGCCTGCGATGGTTCAGCGCGAAGACCGTCTCAAACATCTCTTGCGAGGCACCGCCCAGGAATTTTGCGATCGTCCCTTCGTCAAGCAGCGTTCCGTCGGCGCGCGCGAGCGCGTTCTTCCCCCGCCGACGTCGCTGGAAGGACAATGTTTCGCCATCCCTGCCCACCAGTTCGACGCCCACCGCGATGTCTTTGGCGTCATGCTTGTAGCCATCCACCACTTCGTACGGAAAGCCGAACAGCACGCTTGAGAGACCACGCAGCGCCGTAGTCTTGCCCGCCTCGTTGTCGCCATAGATAAGATGAAAGCCAGGCTTGGCGCCGAATTCGAGCGAGCGGCCCGTGAACGGCCCGTAAGCGAGCAAGTGCAGCGCTACGATTCTCATGTGCCGTCCTCGCCAACGAGACGCGCGCGCAGCCGTGGTTTGAGCTTGTGCAGCGCTTCGTTCAGGGCGGCCGGATCGTCCAGCGGCTTGAATGCGTCAAGCCCCTTGAGATCTTCAGGCAGCTTTGTCCTGAGCGCCGCGAGCTCAATTCCAAGTGCCTCGGCAAGTGCGCTGGGCTGCGCCGCAATTTCATCCAGGATGGGATAGAAATCGGTTGTCGTGTCGGTTGAAGCGCCAGCAACGGCGTCAGCTGGGGTGGTCTCGTTCGTGATCTTCTCGATCCAGAGATCGTCGCCCGCGATTTCACCGGCCAGTTCCAGCGCCGTTTGCAGCAATCGTTTTGGGCGCCCCTCGATCAGATCGAACAGGCCCGTGACACCGAGGAGCCTGAGGCGTACGGCCGTAGGCCGACCGTCAGCGCCCTGTGCGGATTCGGCCAAGCCCTTGCGCAGCCGCTCTACTAGCTGCACCTCTTCGCTTGCGCCGGTTAGGTCGATTTCGGCGGCGTGCCAGCGCACGACCGCTAGATCAAGTGTTTCGAGGTTCCGCACACGACCATCTTCCACTGTGACCAGGACGCAGCCTTTGGGTCCGGACTCTCTCGCGTCGCGGCCCTGGAGGTTGCCGGGATACACGATCCAGGGGTCTTGAGAGAGAACGGCGCTCTTGTGAATATGACCGAGTGCCCAATAGTCGTAGCCCTTGCTCGTCAGATCCTCGAGCCTGCACGGCGCGTAGGGATCATGGACCGGATTGCCCGCGAGCGAGGTGTGCAGCACGCCGATATTGAAAGTGCCTTGGATCGGCGCGGGATAATTGACCGCGAGATTCTCGGTGATTGGGCCGGGCCTGAAGCTCTGGCCGTGAATGGCGACAGGATATGGCAAGTGATCGTAGATGACAGTTTCGGGCTTGCGATCGCTGAGCACGCGCGTATTGCCGGGGAGGGCTAGACCGCTCGTAATGCGATTGTCCGCATCGTGATTGCCCTTGATGATGACAACGCGTATGCCGTGCCTCTCGAGTCGTGCCAATTGGGTACGCAGGAATACCGCCACCTGCATATTTGGGGCGTCGTGATCGTATAGATCACCGGCCAACACGGCGAACCCAACCTTGCGGTCAATCGCCGTGCTTACGAGATTTTCGAAGGCGTCGCGGCAGGCGCGACGGACACGCGTGGCTTGGCTCGGTTCCGGAAGAACCAAAGACAGGAGCGGGCTATCGAGGTGAATATCAGCCGCGTGCATAAAGCTGAAGTGGTCCATATGGCTCGCGCCTTCGCTAAGAGTTTGACTGTTCAAGTAAAATAACCCTGTTAGGGCCACCTTTCAGGTTTGTCTGCTTCCGCGCTAGAAGCCAAGCATTGGCGATCGGTGTTACGGATTATGTAGCATAATGGAATGTGACTCGCTGCAAGGACATTCAAGGCACCCGAATACCCACGTTTGCGCGAACATGCCCGTGCTCGTAGACCGGCGCCTGCAGGGCGCCATACTCGAAATCGTCGAGGCTCAGCGTTGATCCCGAAGCAAATTCAAGCGCAACCCCGCCATTGAGACGGCGCAGGAGTTCGGCAATAACAAGACACCCCGCTATCAAACCGACAAAAGGAACTCCGACGGTGCGGGAAGCGAGCTGGGCAAGACCGCATTCGTCCATGCCGCGTTTCTTGAGCGCCTTGTAAGCTGGCATATTCTCGTAGTTTTCAGCCGGGGCTGTGTCTTGTAGCGGCCCGATTTCAGTGGCGCGACGGGAAGCTGGGAATTGAAGAGCGATAGGCGTTGGGGGTGGGGGCGATGCTTCAGATACGTATGTATGACGGAGCCGAAGCGCACGATGTCGCTCGGCGACAATCCATGAAGTTGTTCAAAACGTCGATTGGTGCGTAATGCTGATATCATGGTGTAGCGGAGGCGCTGGACGCTGGTCTCTGAGGTGATCAGCCCACACCGTACGGAGTGCCATAAGATTTTGTGGACGCGCGCAGAAGCTACATTCGAAATGGCGGGGCCGCGTCAGCCGGGCTCGCGCATTGGGTGGCGACCAGGGGCTCAAGAACATGTAATTTGGGCGCATGGGGTCATCACCATCGCGTGCTAGTCGTGTCAGTTCGAGCGCAAGAAGCGCGCCCGCCAGATTGGAAACGAAGGCGAACGGCGACAGCACCTGAATGCCCGTTGCCGTGAGCAACTGTTGTTCGGCGCAGCGCTGCCTGAATAGGCTGTCAAAGGCCATGCCCTCGATGCGTTTTGCGTCAAGGTCAGGATGGGATTCGACGATCTTGCGTGCGACTTTCACCGAGATCAGACCTTGCGCTACGTCTTCGAAATCGATGCCCAGTCCGCGTGCAATTTCGCGCTCGCGCGTCTGCTCCTCGCGGATGTGACGGTAGATGCAAGCCAGACAGGCGTTATGGGTGGGTTGGCGATGAGAGTGCACGACGATCTCACGAATGTCGGTCGTCGAGGCGTCGACCACTTCCAGCGGCAAGTCGGACTGGATGGCGCGGCGCACACGCCGGCTGTCGGTTGCCACGATCACACGGCGGACGCGTCCTTTGACCCGGACATAGTCACTAAAAGTTTGGACATGTGGCTCGAGACGCAAGCTGCTGAAGTCTGGCTGCGCACGCATCGCGAGCAATTCGGCCTTCGGACCAACTGGTTCGTCTTCTGCGAAATAGAGGCAACGATTGGCGTTTCCCGCGCCCAGGAGCTTGGGATCGACGATCGGCAGCACACCTTCGACGGGAAGGTGCCGCAACGCTCGCAGAAAACCATTTCCGATCGCTCCGGCGCCCGCCAGTGCGGTGTCCGCAAATACGAGCGGCAGATCAAAGATATCGTCGGGGATACCGAGGCTCGCGAACTTGACCACGAATGGATTGCGGGTCGGCGTATACCCTAACGACCCCATCTGCAACAGGTGCCGCAAGACGGGGGCGGCGGCGTAACAACCAGCGAAAGTGAGACGAAACTTGTCGGCTAAGAGATTGCCGCGCGTTGCCGGCGCCAGGGATGACACGCGCAATCCGTTCTCGTCGACATCAACGAATAAGGTGCGTGCGGCACGGCCTGTCCCCGACCGTCCAATCGCGACTTCCAGATCCGCAGCGCCATGAGACGGCGCGACATGAACCGTCCGGGCCAATTGCGCGTGCAGCTCGTATGCGAGGGCCTGCGATGTCGAATCCTCGGCCGCTACAATAGCGACAGCCTGTTTGAGACGCTGTGCGGCTTCCTCCGGCGCCAAGCCGAGCGCTGTGGCCAGCATGCGTTCGTTTTCGTCACGATAGCCGCTCAAGGCTCGATCTCCAGTACGCGGGCAATGTCGGCAACTTCCAGCCAGCGGTCGTCGGGCGAAAGGGAAAAGACTTTGGCTTCGCGCGTAAAGTTTTCCGTATCGGTATGGCTCGCAAAATCGGGAATGACGATGGAGAGGGCGCCGATGTGGCGAATGATTGTCCAGTGATCATCCGCGGGGGAGTGAAAAGCGGCGCAGGGATGCGAATGTACTTGGGTGGCCAGTTTGAGGTGCTTTGCACGAAGATGCCGCATAAGAGCGGTCATCGCTTCGGGCGGAATCCAGAACTGATCAGCCTTGGCATGTTGGAGCGGGCGATAGACTTCGACAATCCGCAGATCTTGGGCGGCAGACTGCCGCGGGGCGAGCCACAGCACAACGCACTCTTTGCGTTCGCGGCCTGCCTCACGCAGATACATCACCGTGGTTTCGATGATATTGGAAGTGCAGTACAGGATCGTCATTTTGCGAGCCTCCGCCACACGCGCGCGATCTGCATGATGATACCGGGAAGATTCATGCCGTCCTGGCCGCGATAATTGTCCCAGTGATCGTTCAAGTGGCTGGAATGCGTGTGATATTCGCGGGTGCCGCGCATGCACACGAACGGCCGGCCGGTATTGGGATGAGGGCCAGGATGGAAAATACCGCCGTGCGGCACGTCGGTCACGAATGATCCATCCGGGTTAAGAAGCTCGATCGACGGCGGGAGCTCGTCCCAGGAATCACAGTGCAATTTGAGACGCAGTGGCCGGCTGTGCCTGACCGTCACGTCAAGGATCGGATAAATCCGGGCATGGATTTTGAGGCCGACGCGCGCCGCTGACTCGTCGGACAGCTTTGCGGCGTCGGCCTCGAAGTTCGCCTTGACGAGGGCCTCATGCACCGCCGCCGCCCTCATGCTTGTGGTACTCGATGTCCACCAGGCAGCAGAGCTTCTCTTCCGCGAAGGTTTTCTGCGGGTCGAGCCCGCGATCACCCACCTTCGCCACCCAGTCGGTCGTGTTGGTGATCTCCAGTTCGTGGGCAGCGTGCTTCAGCACGACATCGATCTTCTCGTGCTCGGGCACGCGCTTGTAGGCGTCCTCGTCGGGATAGGTGCCGTTGGGGGTAATGACGGCAACGCCCAAGTGATTGATTGTCTTGTCTTTGTCGCTGGAAGGGCGGTCCCTCTCCAGGGTGTCGGTATGCGACATAGCAGATAGCCTTTCGGTTGTGGTCCCGGACCATCCGGCACCTGAACCATCATATAATGGCCATTTATTAGCTGGTCAATAGCTATAATATATGTCTTTTATGTTGACATTCTGAAGGATTCCTCCATATAAATCGTGTCTTCGGAGGATGACATGAGTCTCAGCAAGCGCACCATGACGTTGAATCTGACAGACGCTGAAATGTCGGCGTTGGAGCAATTGTCGGCACAGAAGGACATCAGCAAGACCGCCGTGCTGCGCCAGGCGCTGAGGCTCTATCAGCTTGTCGATGCGCGCGTCGCGCGCGGCGAGAAGCTGATGTTCGAAAACGAGGCGAAGAGCGAAAAAGCGGAGTTGATGATGCTATGAGCGTGACCGTCAGTCCCGTCTATTTGCTCGACGTTGGTTCGAATTCGGCGGTTGAGGCCGAGCTTCGCGACGCGATCGAAGAACAACAGCTTGCGGACTGGGAAGCGCTATGGATGCCGTCTTTGATCGATGCGATCAAACGTCTGCATGCCGCGGGCGTTCCGCGCAGCAAGTGGCCGCAAAGCCGACATTGGATCTGGCGCGACAAGTTGCAAGCGATTGAGCAATTGCTGGCGCACAAGACCTTCAGCATTGTCTGCCGGGGCGAAACGCAGGGTTTGATGGTCGTCAATCTGACCAAGACAGCACGCCATCAGGAGCAGCGCGGTAAACCGCTCGCCTATGTCGAGTATCTCGAAAATGCGCCGTGGAACCGCCCTGATCTCTTTACGCCGCCGCGCTATCGCGGCGTGGGCTCGCTTCTGATCCGCGCAGCCATCGCGCTGAGCGAGGACGAAGAGTTCAAAGGACGGATCGGTTTGCATTCTTTGCCGCAAGCAGACCGGTTCTATGCAGAAAAATGCGGCATGACCGACCTTGGTCCAGACGGCGGGTATCAGAATTTGCATTATTTCGAGATGACGCCCGAACAGGCTAAGGCCTTTGTTGAGAATGGAGAAGGATGACGATGAAGCTCGCGGTTACCAAGGCATGGTGCTTGGCGGCGGCTCGACATGAAGGTGATGTCGAGGTCGGTGCCGGTCCCATTGCTTTCGACCCCGAGCCAACGATGAGGTCGGAGGCTCTGGGTCCGGAGGCCAGTTCCGATCCCACATACATAGCGTTCGGCCGTGCGATCCAGCTGCTTCGCCGACAGCACAGGCTTTCTGTGGAGAAGCTTGCCGAGGAGGCACAGGTCGATATTAGCGAAGTCGTGGCGATCGAGAATGACCCACACTACCGCGCCGAACCCCGGGCGGTTTCGAAACTGGCTTATGTGTTCAAAGTCAATGCGAAGGGGTTCCAGCAGCTTGCCGGCAATGCCATAGCGCGTGACACGCGCGTGCGTGACGAGGCCATGCGATTTGCTGCACGTTCTGGTTCGATTGAGCAGCTCACGAAGGAGGAAAGCCAAGCGCTTGAACAGCTCATTACGGTGCTTGGTGAAGCCACTGATAAAGGTGCATCCCATAAGTGAAAAACAGGTTCCTCTCACTGGCAACTGCCGCTGACATCGACGGTCAAGTGGAAAAGGTCCTACGGGGGCTCGGCAATCCCGAGCCCCCGTTGCGACTTGAGGAGGTTCGCGAACTGCTCAAACTCGACAGGCAATATTACACGACCAACGATTCCGGCGTGATGGCTGAGACGTTAAGCCGGCTGCGCGTGGCTTCCCAACAAGTCATTTTGCGCCCGACATTGATACTAGACGCCATCAAGAAGTGGGATTTCCGAGCGTTTTACCTGCCGGATCGCAAACGGATTCTGATTGACGAGGCAGTCCCGAAACCAAAACATCGCTGGATCGAAAGTCATGAGATAACACATGGCATTCTGCCATGGCATGCCGAACTCATGCTCGGCGACACCGAGCAAACGCTCAGCCCCAGCTGCCATGAACACTTGGAGGCGGAAGCCAATTATGGCGCCGGCCAACTTCTCTTCTTGCGCCAGCGATTCATCGCCGAGGCCTCGGCGTTGCCCTTCACCATGGCTACCGTCACTACACTTGCAAAGATTTTCGACAACACCCTCACATCGACTCTCTGGCGCCTTGTCGAGTCCGCTCATCGTGGATCTTGCGTATTCGGTGTCGTAAGTTGCCATCCTCATCCGAGGTTCCGCCCGAAGAGCTTTAATCCCGCCGATCCCTGTCGTTACTTCATACGATCCCCTGCTTTTGATCAATTCTTCTCGGGTGTGACCGAAGCCGAGATATTCGCCGCGCTTGGATCGTATTGTGCGCCCAGACGCGGCGGACCACTTGGGGAAGTCGAAATGCCGATTGTCGACGATAACGGTGAGGCACATATTTTTCTTTTTGAAACATTCTTCAATCGACACGAAGCTCTCACGCTTGGCTCTTATGTTCGAGTAAAGCCGAAAGTGATCACGCCCAAATTTGCCACCAACTAGGCGAATTATACGAGCCGGTTAGTTCGGGCTTGCCTTTCGGATTACGCGTTCGCTGAATACCGATAACTCCCAATTATGGATATTGAGCAAGTGGGCGCCATTCGACAATCGGCGGCTGCCCATTACGAAGCGGGTCAAAACCGCTCGCGTGCCCATTGGTGCACGATGGGTGGCTAACCATGCCCAAGTCGCCATTTTTCACGCCTCGCGCCATACTACTTCGGGCCACTGTCGACATCCAGGTATGCCCGATTCGGTTGGCCACTTGAGAACCTCGGGAAGTTAAAGCAGATCAGCCCATAACCCCTGGCCTGTTCAGGACACAAAAATGGTCGATTATCCGAAGCTCTTGTCGTCAAGAATTCCTGCAATCTCCGTCGAAATCTTGTCCGCTGCCAGCCGCAGCGCTTCGTCGATGTGAACATATCGTTGTGTAACGCCTCGCGCAGCGTGGCCGAGCAGCGCGGCAATGGTCAGCTCCGAGAAGCCAAGATCGCCCGCCACGCTCGCGAAGGTGTGTCGTAAGGTATGGGGCGTCACGTCCAAGAGCTCCGCGCGCTGGCAGACGCGTTCCAGCACGCGAACAACGCCGATGAAATGCCCCTCACCAAGATCGGCCGGGAAAAAGAACGGTGAGTTCGTTTCCGGCTGAGCCAGGAGAAGGTCGACGGCAGCTTGGCCAATCACCCGTAACTGCGGTCCGGTCTTGGTTTCTGCAAACCGAATTGCCCGCTCATCGGCATCAAGCCAATTGCGCTTGAACCCAAGGCCTTCCATCCGCCGAAAGCCTGTCAGCAGCAGGAAGCGTATAGCCGCAAGCCCAGTGGGATGTTCACCGTCCGCTTTGGCCGCACGCATGGCCGTTCCGAGTTGTGTGAGTTCGGCGCGATTAAGCCGACGATCGCGTGGCGTTCCGGCCAGGAGCCGAACGCCCTTGGCGGGATTGTCTTCGATCTTTCCCAGACGGGCGGCGTGTTCGAGGATCGCACGCAGTGTAGACATTGTTCGAGCGGCGGCCCCATCGCCCCCCGTCGTCGCGCCGCCGCGCTTGCCGACGCGTGCCTTTGACGTCTTGCCGGCGGCGATATCGGCTTGTGCGCCTTCGATGTCCACGAGTTTCAGGTTGCTGATTCGGCGCCGGCCCAAGAGCGGTTTGATATGCGCTTCGATCCGGCTGCGATCGTTCCTCAGCGTGGATGCCTTGATGGGCCGGCGGCGGCGGCCGAGCAGGCGGCCAGCCTCCGCTTCACTCAGATACCAATCGCAGATTTCGGCGACCGTGATCGTATCGTGCGGTGTTTGTTGCTCTGCTGCTGGATCGTGCCCGTCGGCAATCCGGCCCAGGAGGGTCTTCGCCTCGCGGCGGGCCCTCTCCACGGTCATCACCCCATAGCGGCCAAACACCAGCCGCCGGCTGCGGCCTTCAGCATTACGGTACTGCACCACGAAGCTTTTCAGGCCGGAGGGCATGACCTGGACACCGAAGCCGCGCAGCTCCTGATCCCAGGCAAACGAATACGAACCTTTGACCCTAACCTTGGCAGGTTTCAGGGCGTCGACCACCTGTTTTGTGAGTTTTTTCATCAATATCAACGTGATAGACTGAGTTTGCTTACATTAGCACAAAACTTGGTGCATGTAAGCGCAATGTAAGCACTTCAGAAGGCGTCGTCGGCGAAGGTCGGCGGCAATCGGTCGTGCCAGGTCCAAAGAAATCCTGCTATATAGCGGTTTTTTGGAGAGTCGGAGACTGTTGGATAAGGCGGCGTAGGCTTTGGGGCACCTTGCCAAGGTTAGGGTCGGGCGTTCGATTCGCCTCGCCCGCTCCATGTTTTCCAGATAAATCAAAGCCTTAGTATTTTAACCTCATGAAATTTAATGTCGTGAGGGGTTTTAGGTAACACCCAGGTAACAAAAAGTCGAAAATCGAGAGCGCATTTCGTTCTCTCGGAGCGGCGCTGAAACGAGCGCCAGCTAGCCGACTATTATCTTATTGCTCACGCACTACCCGGCAGCGGGCAGGCAAGTCAAATGAGTCGTGAATCAGTCGCGGCCACCTTTCGGCGTCGTCAGACGCAAGCCATTGTATTAAATATACTTTCTGTAGACCTGGACCTTAGTGTATTCTGCAGGGAGAGAGCTGCAATTGGGAAGTATATTTCATGGCTATCGACCAACGCGTCTTAGTGACTGGCGGAGCAGGATTCATTGGATCGCATCTTTGTGAACGCTTGATCAAAAACGGTTCCAACGTTCTTTGTGTCGACAATTTCTTTACGGGCTCTCGTCGAAACATCGCGCATCTTCTTGGAAAATCCCAATTTGAGGTCATGCGCCATGATGTGACGTTCCCGCTTTACGTAGAGGTCGATCAGATTTTCAATCTCGCGTGCCCAGCAAGCCCTGTTCACTACCAGTTCAATCCTATTCAGACGACGAAGGTGAGCGTGCATGGGGCAATCAACATGCTCGGCCTTGCAAAGCGAGTTAGGGCGACGATCCTTCAAGCATCTACCTCCGAAGTTTATGGAGATCCGACGGTCCATCCCCAAACGGAGGACTATTGGGGGCATGTAAATCCCATCGGGCCAAGATCATGTTACGACGAGGGCAAACGGTGCGCCGAGACACTTTTCTTCGACTATTATCGGCAGGTAAAACTGAACATAAAGGTCGCGCGCATCTTCAACACCTATGGCCCGCGCATGCATCCTAATGATGGCCGCGTGGTCTCGAATTTCGTTGTGCAAGCCCTAAAAGGCATTGATATCACGCTTTATGGGGACGGATTGCAGACGCGTTCGTTCTGCTATGTCGACGATATGGTCGAGGGACTTCTAAAATTCATGAGTTCACTTGGCGCGGTTACAGGGCCAATCAATCTTGGAAACCCGGCCGAAATCACTGTCAAGGAACTTGCGGAGACCGTCATTGAATTGACCGGGAGCCGCTCGCGTATCGTATATTGTTCGCTGCCGACAGACGATCCACGGCAACGCCAGCCCGACATCACAAAAGCCAAGGCTGTTCTCGATTGGCAACCGACGACTGACTTGCACGACGGTTTGTTGAAGACCATCGCGTACTTTGATGCCTTGCTGTCTGAGGAGGGTAAGCCGGTTGAGTCCTAATTTAGGCCGAGATCATTTCCAGGGCACGCCTCTTTTGTGCGGTCGTATCGTCCACCAGATCCGGTAACCATGTGTCTAGATCCGGATAATAGGAGAGCAGACGCGATAACCGTTCAATCTGTAAAGACGAGAAATAGGTAGCCCCGCGTCCTGATGTACCCTTATTGTATCTGTGCTTTTTGCGTTCGCCCCAAACGCGCGCCAGTGCGTCCTTGCATTTCGCAAGCGAAACGAAGAACCCCGCATGGGTGAGCGCCGTGTATAACGCCTTCGCGGGATCGGTGCAGAAATCAGTGTAGCGCAGAACGCATACGGTTTCCGGTTCCTCATCCGCATAGCACTTCCACGTTGCGAAGTAACTGGCATACCAAGGCGCGATAACATCGATCATAAATTCGCTTTTTTGGTGATAATCGAATCGCATGAAACCTTCTGGGATAAGGCAGTTCAGCCCTTCCGTGCGGGCAAGCGCGTCGGCTTCAAGCATATCCCGGAACGAGGCCAACATGTCAGGCAAGTTCCGAAGCATGATAACTGGCTTAATACCGAAGGCATTCAAGAGATGACGGTTAGAAGGGAATGCCTGCATATGTATGTGGCTGATGACCTCGGGCATATTGTCGTCAAGATAGCAGGCTAAAACCGTCGGCAAATATGGGGTACCGTCACGCCCACCTTGCGCGTGGCTGAACCGCACGATTTGCCCGTTGATGGCGTACATCGCCGCCTGGCGGAAATAGGTACCGGCCGCTTTTGGCGCAAACGCCAACAGCAAGATGGATCGCCGCGCGCCAACGGTCCGCAGATATTGAAGGTACGGCTCTTCAATGGTCCCGTCCGGCAACGACTGTGCAAAGACCGTTTGCAATGCGTTGCTGTCGATTTCCGCAGGCATGGCTGGCCTCACGCTTCAGACACCTAGATTGCCTAAATCATGGTAAATAATGTGTTGGCGCTGATTTGCCCTTTAAGCGTGATTGCGCGACTCCTGGACCTATTGTCGCGTACAGCAATCGGCAGAGCTTAATTCATCGGTTAGATTGGTTATGCAATATGTACAGCGCCATGCGTCTTCGCAGTGGTTAAATGCACCAAGAAATGGTGGGGTTGATGGGTGGTGGAATATTGGACCAGCTGAGACAAGTGATCGAGTCCCAGCACGGCGGTAACGCAACGTTCAACAAATCCTGGCAGCTGCAAAATGTGACCAAGAGGGCGGGAGTTTGGGATGGGATCGTACACGTGTTCGATCTCAAGAATAATCCTATGGCCAGCCAAGCCTACGCCTGGTCCGCACCGATCAATGGCGGTTCGAAGCTGCGCTATTTTGCAGTGTTGCACATGGGGCGCGTCAACGGCCCCGCGGAAGCCGTCAAGGCTGCTGCATCTATGATCCGTGCGAGCGGGCGAGGCAGGTAATCACATCGGGGCGGACTATATTTGGCTAGGCGGCGTGGACAAAATCATTGACGCGTGAATCCCGAATTGATTCAAGGCTGCGGATTCGGGGAGGCAGCTTTGAGTCGCGGCGATCTGATGGAAGCGGAATGGCGGGTGTTGAAGGGTTTGTTGCCAGTCGAGCAGGAAGCCGGCAAGCGCGGCAGAGGCCGCCCGCCTGAGGATAATCGCAATATCATCAACGGCATTCTCTGGCGGCTGCGCTGTAGTACGGCTTGGCGCGACGTGCCCGAGAAATAGGGGAATTGGAACTCGATCTACCAGCGTTTCCGACGGTGGAGCGCCTCTGGCGTCTGGGAGAGCGTGGCAATCACCCTCGCCGAGACGATGGCGGAGAGCGGCCATTACAATATCGACTCCACCTCGGTTCGTGCCCATGTCTCGGCGGCGGGCGGAAAAGGGGGATTCATCGACGAGCTCTTGGCCGCTCGCGGGGCGGGTTCACCAGTAAAGTTGATTGTCTCAGTGATGCCAGAGGCAGACGGATCGCCTTCCACCTCACGCCGGGCGAAGCGGCGGATTGCAAGGCCTACGACGAGCTGATCGATTTGCCCGAACAAAAGCCCAAGGCACTCCTGGCCGATAAAGCCTATGATTCCGATGCCATCCGCGCCGATCTGAAACAGCGGGGCATCAAAGCGGTTATCCCGCCGAGGTCGAACCGGACGACCACCATCCGCTACGACAAACAACTCTATCGGGAGCGCAATTGGATCGAGCGCGTCTTCGGACACCTCAAGATCAACCGCGCCATCGCAACCCGATACGACCAACTCGCCGATAGCTTCCTCGGAATGTTGTTCTTGGCTTCAGCCCGTTACTGGCTCAAATTTGTCCACGCCGCCTAGGCTTCGAGTGGGTGCCTGAGCTACCAACCCAGATCATTGTCGCCGTGAGGGCTCTCGGTGGCGTTGCAGAACGGATCCAGCGATTTTGCAAAGATCGACGTACACCATTCAATGACGTTGACCGGCCCCGGCCCATAATAATCGATCCGCCGAAAGCCTTGTGCCGCCAACGCCCTAAAGCCCGCATTGTACTGCCAGCGATCCGAATTATCGAACAACACGAAGCCGCCGGATTTAACATATTGCCCTGCCAACCAAGCAGTAAGGCTGCGCGCCATGCCGTCGACTGCAATCACGTCGAACGTTCCGGCCGGATAGCGCATAAGTTCGGCGGCATAGGCCATGAATTCGCGGCTCAGCAGTCCATGCATGATGTTATGTAGGCGGTCCGGGCTGAGCGGCAGTTCGGGATTTGCCGCAAAAAAAGGTTCTAGGGCTTTGGCGTGTTTGGGGTCGAGGGCGGTGTCCATCTCGCGCACCACAAGCGTCAGATTGTGCGGTTTCTCAGCCGCGACCCGCGCGGCCCAAGCTGCATCGTGTTCGACGCTGATGACGTTGGCTACGTTGGCGGCCCACCATATGGATGACGCGCCGCAGCCGAATTCGAATACCTGAAAATCGGGCTTGACGATCCGCTTGAGTTGGCGAAACGCCGGGTAGGTGATCCAGGGAACGAGTCCGTCATTGTTGTGCGGGATGCCGTTGATGCTGTGATGCCAGCCCATTTTGGCGAGATAATTCTTGGAAAACAGCCCAAGCCGGTCTGTGGTGTGGAAGAACTCGTTCATCTGCATCTCGTTCTCCATTGCCTTGCGGCTGCGCCGCGGCTCGAAACAGCCGCTCAGGCTAAGCGACCTTGCTCTTGCTGCGGCGTGGCTTTTTCCCACGCAGACGCGGGGACGCTTTCATCTCATCTTTCCGATCGAGGCTCGACATGTCAAAGCCATGATATAGGGAGAGGAAGCGGAATGGATTGTCCTGATAGGAAGGGTACATCACGTTATTGATGTCGCGGCTTGTGTCGAAATACGCGATGTTGGGGGCGGTGCCGTGTCGGGCCATATGATGCTGCGCCATCATAAGCCCGATTTGATCGATCCAGCGCGATACTCGCGGCTTTGCCAATTGCGCCCTTAGATAGGCGGCGAGAAAATCCGCAAACGTTAGCGCGTTTGCGGTCGGCCGGGCTAATAGAAGGTTCGCGGTATAGCGCGAACCTGCATAGCGGCTGAGTTCGTTCTTGTTGAGGACCAGATCCGTCTCGGCGGTGCGCAACAGGAGATCGGCGACGCCCTGTTGCAAAAGCAGATCGATGTCGGACACGAAAACGGGGAGTGCGAGCTTGCGCAGAAGCGATCCCAGCCTCAAGAAGCGTACCGATTGCAGATGAGCGAGCGGCTTTTGCGCCTTGCCCTTGGGCGGCGCATCGAAACATTGCGTTAAGACCATATGCGGATCGAAGCCGTCGCCGCAGAAAAACACTCTCTTGTCGCACAAATCGAGGGCCTGGACGGCCTCTTTCAACTGTCCGGCACCACCGATCACATGAACGACAACGAGGCAGGACACATCGCAATGCTTCAGAACGGATTTGACATAGGGTCGCGCGTAAAGGTCGACATAGGCCCGGTCGGCGGCTGCGAAGAAAACCACCTCTGCTCCTAGGCGAGCGGCGGCTTGGCGCAATTTGAGCCAGGTAGTCGCATTGCCATCGGATGATACGAGCTCGACATCTTCATCGTCTGTCGTAGTAGGTGTCGCAGCTTCGACTGCGTCAATGTCGAAGCCATCAAGCATCACCCGGTAATGGGTTTCCCAGCCGGACATTTCTGAGCCAGGCGGTAGCATTGTCCGAATCTCCTGGCCCATCGCCAAAAGTGCCTTGATCGATTGCGCACGCTCCTCTGTGAGTGGGTCGCAAAGGAAGTCGCTGATCGAATCGTGCACGTCGCGAAGCCGAATCAGCGGATGGCTGTCCGGGGCTTGTTCCGTTGGAGCATTTTGTACACTGTCGGCTGCAATGAGTTCTCGCGCCACGTTATGGGTCGGCACCAGCTGGATCAACGTGCCCGCGTATTCCTTGGCCTTCGCCTTTCGCCCAAGCGCAAGATTTAAGGAGAGCCCAGTGTCCAGAAGTGCTTGGTTCATAGGAATCAACGCGATAAGCGCGGACACATATTTCTCTGCCTCCGCCATCTCATTGGCAGCCAGATGCGTGTTGAATTTCGCCAGCGCCAGGGGCAACAATTCTTGAACCGGCGCGACCAAGGCTTCCAAGTCCGAAACCAAGTGTTTCCAGCGTTTGAGCCATACAAGGGCCTCGAGCACACGCCCTTCCGCGCCAAGCAGAGTCGCCAGCGACTGTAAGATGCGCGCATCGCAAGGCTCGCTCTGGGCCACCCATTCGAGCACGCGAATGGCGTCGCCGCGCTGACCAGCTATCGCCATCGTCTCGCTCAGCACACGAAGACCGTCCGTGTCGATCGGGACTGCGGCTGGTAGTCGTACATCGCGGCGCCGGAATAAAAAGTCCAATTGCAAGAGATTGCCACCTTGCACATTCGCCAGGCGATGGAACTCCGTGACGTCGGCACAACGAAATCCCATCTCCCGCAGTTGCGCGAATACGGCTTCGGCGCGGGCGCCGCCGGCGTTGTAGTCGACCAGCGACACTTCGACGAGAATGTAATTGGCTTGCCGGAGCACGCTTTCTCCGCCGCGCAGAACATCGAGCTCGGCGCCTTGCGTGTCGATCTTCACAAAATCGAAGCGGCGACCGGAAAAGAGATCGTCAATGCGCCGTGTTTCGACCTCGTGCCGAACGATCACTTCGTCGCGAAAATGTTGCGTATTCTCGCGATAGAGGGAAACACCCGTCGACTGCAGCCATTCACGGGTGAGAAAAAGCGTGGCACGCCCTGATTTGTTGGAGGCGGCGACGGCATGCCATTCAAAGCCAAGCCCGTTGAGCGTGTCCGCACAATAGGGATTGGGTTCGATCAGCGTGGGAACGCAATCTGGAAAGTATTGAAGGAAACCGTGGCTGAACGTGCCCACATGCGCACCCACGTCCAAAAGCGTCCGCGGCGCATAACCTTCGGCCTTCAACTCGGCGAGAACTTGGTCAATCATTGTGCGGGTGCCTTCCACGCGCTGGGTGACGTGTGCCGTATCTTTCGGCGCAGATACGTTTGCGCGGCTGACGTCATACGCCCGCTCCTGTCGACCGGAAGCGGAGGAAATTTCGTCTGCCCCCCACAGCCGCGCGTCAGACGAAAATGGTCGGGCTAGATACCGGCGTGTTAGTTGCGACTTGTAAAGACCTTCATAGTCTGCAACCGCCAGCATTTCAGTTGCTTCGTGATCAAACGCCGCGCCGATGTCCAGATACACGCCGAGATTGGTCAGATCGGGTTGCGGCGTGCGGCCTTCATTGTGATCGCGCGCCATGTTGCGATAGAGCTGCTCGATGCTCGCCACCAGCAAGTCCATATCGAAGGTAACACAGTGATCACGGCTTTCTTTGAGCTTGTTCTTGTATGCTTCGAGCTGCTGGCGGTCGTTGGCGAGCGTTATGGCGCGCGCGACATAGTCTTGGGGCGTGGTGCAAACGAGTTCAGGAAGTCCTGCAGAGCGGACAAGGCTACCGCAAACGCGGGAAGCGAAGCAACGCCCCGACAGCGTAAGCACAGGCACGCCGCACCACAACGCGTCGGATGAGGTCGTGTGTGCACCGTAGGGAACGGTGTCGAGAAAGAGGTCGGCTAGGGGATATCGCGCCAGGTGGTACGCATTATGCAGTTTCGGCGCGAAGACAATTCGCTCGCGCGCCACGCTGTTAGCTTCTGCATGGTCGCCCAGACGTTTTTTCGTTTCGACCGACGTATCGAGCAGCCAGAGCACGCTGCCAGGAACGCCGCGCAGGATTTGCATCCAGCGCTCGAACGTGAAACGCGTGATCTTGTGCGCGCTGTTGAAGCAGCAGAAGACCATGGCATCGTCGGGCAAACCGGCATCGCGGCGCGTGGGGCGTTCGTCAGCCACCACCCGCTTACGGTCGTTCGCCTGGTAGCAGGGCAAGCGCAGCACTTTTTCGGAATAATAGATCTCAGATGCGGGCGGGATTATCCAATCATCGGCGATAATGTAATGGTGGTAAGGCGTCCCCATGGTGCCAGGATAACCCAGCCAATTAACCTGAACAGGAGCAGGACGACGCATGAAGACCCCAGTACGGGAATCGCGCGTATGGCCGTTGACGTCGACGAGGACGTCGATGCCGTCCTTCGCGATGATCCTAGCGGCTTCGTCGTCACTCATGTCGCGGATATCGGTCCAGTGTTCGACCGCGGTCTTGATCCGTGCGGCGAGAGCGCTCGTGGATGCCGGCCCGCAATAATAGGCGAAAACTTCGATGTCGTTCTTGCCGTGAAGCTCGAAGAATTCCGACATCAAATAGCCGACGGCGTGATCGCGCAGATCGGATGATATGTATCCGACGCGTAGGCGACGCTTATTGAGATCTATTGCGGCATTGCGACGATCAAATTCAAAAGGTAGCCCCTCCTCTTTGAATGCTTGGCGGGAATAACATTCCGCCGCGGCCAGCTGCAGAATCGGATCGTCGGTATAGGCGGCCATCGAGAGAGGATGGATGGATTGTACCAAGGTCTTGCGATCGATGGCCTCGTGGTCCTGTGCGATCGGCCACTTGCATTGCGACATTCGCGTGGCGGTATACTGCTCGACAACGTCTCGATGATGGGGATGAAGGTTGAGGCACTGTTGCAGGATCGTTTCCGCAGATTCAAGCTCTTGGCAGTCTGCCAAGACGCGCGCCATCTGTTTGAGCGCCGTCCCTATATGGCTAACGGTTGTGCCGTTAATGTGCAGGGGTCGGCTCACGGCGGTTTGCCACAATTCCAGCGCCTGCGTTTTCGCGCCGGCGCGGTCGAGCACACCGCCGAGATTGATGTAGGCCGGAATGAAGTCGGCGTTAAGTGCAATCGCTTGTTTTAGCGCCTCGATGGCAGCGGCCGTATCACCAAGCTGCGTGTCGATGGCCGAGCAGTTGAAATGGGCAACATAAAGGAGTGGGTGATGGCCGTTCTGCGCAATCCATTCGCGATAGAATGCTCGTGCTTCTTCTTGCTTGCCGTCCATAACAAGCGCGGAGGCTTTGTTTATTAATTCAGGGAGGGAGTGCATCCCGTGATCGTTTGTTTGCAGAGGCACGGAGTGAATCGGTTGTGACATTTTCCGTTCTTTCCTTACTACGCGATTTGCGCGCTAGGACGGTTATGGCAGATTCCACATCAAATCGAATGTGAAGGATCATGGTTACTAAATTCCTAAGCGCATGTGTGACGCCGGTAGCGGGATTGTAGCGGAGGGGATGTACTCCAACGCATCGGGCGACATTGAGTCACCCGATGCCATTAGCGTCTACCCATGGCTTGAGCGGTTATTCTGTGGCAGCGGCGTAGGCGGTGACTTGACCGGTGTTGAAGCTGCCTATCTGTGTTGATGTCAGAGCACCAAGCTGCGTTGGCGTCATGTTGGAGATGCTCGTGGTGGTCAATAGTGAAATTTGTGATGTTGTCAGACCTGGGATCTGCGTTGCTTGGAGGTAGCTGAGATCGGTAGTTAGTATCACCCCGATGGCTGTGGTCGAAATTGCACCGATCTGTGTTGATGCAAGCGAGTCAACTTGCGTCGAGGCCAAGTTACCAACGCTGGTGCCGTTGAGGCCAGCGATCTGAGCCGTGGTCAGGCCCTTGATGACGGTTGTGGTGTAACCGCTCAAGGTGGCGGCGTCGATGGTGTTGAGATTGGTGGTGGAGAGCGAGCCGAGCTGGGTCGCGTTAAGCACGGCGAGCTGGGTGTCCTTGAGTTCGCCGAACTGCGTGGTGGAGAGCGCGCTGAGCTGCGCGGCGGTGAGCCCGCCGATCTGGCTGGTGGTCAGCACCCCGGTCTGGGTGGCTGTGAGGGCCGCCAGATTGGTGGCGGTGAGCGCCCCGATCTGGGTGGTGGTCAGCCCGCCCAACTGGGTGGCGACGGCCAACTTGCCGATATTGGTGGTGGTGAGCGCGTTGATCTGGGCGGTGGACAGTTCGCCCAGCTGGGTGGAGGTGAAGCCGCCCAGCGTCGTCGCCGTCAGCGCGCCGAACTGGGTGGTGGTCAGCCCCTTGAGCTGAGTGTTGTTCAACCCGCCGAGCACGGCGGCGTCCAGGCTGTTGAGATTGGTGGTGGAGAGAGCGCCAAGCTGCGCGGCCGACAAGCCGCCAAGCTGGGTGTCGGTGAACTCGCCGATGGCGGTGTTCGTCAGCCCGCCGACCTCTGTGGTGGTCAGCGCTGCGATCAGCGTGCCGCCCAGCGCCTGCATGTGCGTCGTATCCAACGAACTCAGATTGGTCGCCGAGAGGGCGGCAAC